>Ga0265314_10000083_pt1 | contig 143271 bp, 124 predicted proteins | sample 4126metaG_FD_203106 | JGI IMG/M metagenome (GOLD analysis project Ga0265314, IMG submission 203106) | Rhizosphere microbial communities from Carex aquatilis grown in University of Washington, Seatle, WA, United States - 4-1-26 metaG | ecosystem: Host-associated > Plants > Roots > Rhizosphere... | reverse complement strand
CGCATCGCCGCCCAGGTAGACCGCTGCGAGCCAATAGATCCCAAAATTCACGAACGCGATGGCGAACAGAATCTTACAGAGGGTCTGCCAGTTTTTGCTTTTTGCGGTCATCGGCTGTCTGCCCAACACCTTACTAGCCTGCCAAGGCTCCCCTGATACTACAGCAAGAACCCGGCTCATTTCACGCGTCGAGGGCTCTCTCGGGACCGTGATTCCGCAGAGTAGCGGTTGAGTCGCCTCGGTGGCGAGGCCAGAGAAGGGTCTCGGGCCGTTGGATAACGCAATAACGAAACGCTGCGAGACTGCTGGGATCTCAGCGGTCGATCGGGTTGCTTCGTGGGCAACATGCAGTCTCCAACGGAGCTCAGCGGCCTTCGCCAGCGGCGCCCCGCCTCGGTCCGCCGGCTTGCCCGGATTCACCCTATTCGCCACTGCCGGCCCCACCCCGTTCCGGCCGGCGGAACGTTCGGCTTCGCCTTGGCGTGCCTGCGGTACAGCGTCTTCACATTTGTATTTCGCGGCAGCTTCCAGATCCCCGGCGTGCGACGGGCGTACGGACGGTATTGCGATTGCTCGGCCTGCCTGCAGGTCCGCCGACGTCCGGGCTGGGGACAACGCGGCGCCGGAGAATGCCCGGATGCGCCCGCGCGTACCGCCCGAGCGTGATTGCGGGCGAGCCGAGCGGACACGCAGTGCGATCGCGAACGTCCGGACCGCCATCACGCGACCGACCGGGTCCGGCGTTCTCAACCTGCAGGCCACCGGCGCGCCGCTTGGGGGTGTGCGGTCGCAAGTGCATGCCGACCGCCGGCGCCGCCCCCTACCAGACCTCTGGCACCAATCTTCCCTGCGAGAAAGCCGTCGCCCGTACGGCTTACCTGATCCCCTCGTCGCGATCTAGTCGCCCTGCCGGCTGCTTCGGCCCGCAATGGCTTGCCCATCGGCAGAGGCATACTGCTTGCAGCCACCCGACATTGCTTCTTCACGATGGGACATTCATGACCGCCCCTTGCCCCGCACTGCTGCTCTTTGCTACCGCCGCCGCAGGGATCGCACTGCTCGCCTCTTCGTGCGATCCGAAAGGCGGACCAACCCCGGATTGTTTCCCGTCCGAGCCGCCGATCTGTGGCAATCCCTGCGTCAATACCTGCGGGTCACAGTGCCGATCCTGCACCACAGGAGCGCCTGATTCGTGCACTGACGGCGTGGTCTACCGCTGCAACGGTGGGACGTGTCTCGACGTCGTCGAGGTGTGCCCGGACAAGGACGCTTGTATCGTCTCCGGCTGCGCGAGATCCGTGAACGATTGCGACGCCGTACGGGCCGCGTACGAGTCTACCCTGGTACCCTCGATGGGCGGTTCGGTGGTAGCGGTCGTGCGCTCGGGCGCCGAAGGTCTCGCACCCGGCACCTATGGTCCCGGGTGCCCCAGCAACTGCGACGTGGTCGCAGGTGACTGTGATGCCGGCCTCGATACCTGCTGGTTGGTAGGTTATCGCACGTCGGAGATGGATCGCTTGGCCGCGCTCTACAAACGCCTAGGGTGTCCCCCGATTTCCCAATGCGACTGCCCTCCCCTGAAGTCGACCGTGGCCTGCCGAGGGATTCAGTCTTCGGATCCTGCCCTTCCCGACATCGCCTGCGTGGCCGAGCAGTGACCATGGCTTTGGCGCCCTCCCCATGGCGAATTCCCAAGGCAGCAGTTCACATGGCTCCTCATCGCGCCCCCCGAGTGAGCGTCGTCACCGCAATACGCTCTTTCGCCCACCGGTCCCCTGCCCTTGGTGGAGATTTGTCGTCATCATATGAGACATGGCTCGGGTCAAACACACGCTCTGGACATTGGCGACTTACTCGGTCTTGGCGGCCGCGGCCCCAGGGTGCTCGGGCAGCTCGTCGCCGGCGGACGACGGCGGCGGCATCTCCAGCGAGACGCTTAGCTGCACGGCGCCCTCGTGTTGTGTCCCTGTCGACATCAATCCGAGCAAGATCACCGTCTATCAGTTGGGCGGCCAGATCGAGGTCGGGATCATTCTGGACGTTCCCGAGGCCAGCTCGAATGCCTGGAGCGCCAGTGTGGATGTTTCGCTGTCCTGGGGTCCATCGGTCACCTGTACCACCGAGATCTCCAACCCGGCCGGCAACGTCCGCGCGCTCGTCTGTCCAATGGTGAACCTCGACAACACGCCCGCGTGCGACTCCGCGCTGACGCTCGAGCTGCACCCGCACACGTCAACTTATACCGACACCACTGGCACGCAGGTCGTCTGCGCTGGCAAGCAGGACACGCACGTCCAGTTCGCGGCGACGATGCAATGCCCAACCTGTCCAAACCTGTCCGAATCCTCGATGTTTCAAGCGTGCGACTTCCCCAACATGACCTGCTACTACTCCGCGACCGCATCCAACGGCACCACTGGCCAGCTACCCTGCAACTGCACCGTGAATGGCGTCTACGGGGATCTCAGGTGGAGCTGCGCGGTCTATTGAGCGAGCTCGCTCACTCGGCGTACTCGAGAAGTCCGGTGTGAAAGATCAGATACCACCGCTCGCCAACCTTCGTATACCCCTTGCAGGCTCGGCCCTTCCAGTAGAGTTCCGCGCCATCTGCCAGCCGCCGCCACAAGGTATCCACATCGACGACAGCAAAACCTCCGTCGGCTTCTGCCGAGACGGCTATCCGTACCGTCCGACGCCGGTTCCAGACTAGCTCATGTGTCTTGAAGATGGTGTCCCAACCGGCCATCCATCGCTCCCGGTGATAGCGTCCCTGCGGAAATATCCACAGTGCCGGGTCATGTGACTGCGAGTCCGGTGGCCAAGGCCAGACCATGTCGGGATGGAAGAGGTCGACGAGCGCGGAGGCGTCGCCCCTGTCCCAGGCAGCGGTCTCACGGTCGACCATGGCTTGAATCTCTGCTTTTGCACTCACAAGTGTTCCTCTCAAAAGGTCCACCGACTCTTTTCGGTTATGCTACGGGCGGCCATCCGCTGCAACGGCTTTGGCCGGCTCCAGCCCTCGCTGCCCCTGCCGTGCCCCGATGTCCAACCGGCGCAGGCGTGGCGGGTGGCTGTGAGGGAGGGGACCCGTGGTGCGATTGGGTCGCGTGCCGCGCGTGCTGCGCGCGCACTTCCGAATGATCGGATTGTGCAATTTGCGAAATGAATCGACCCAATCACACGACGGGGAGCAGGCCCGAGCTGACAGGACCCGCCACGCCGAAGCTGGCGGGTCGCCGAGCCCCACTTGCCTCGCTCTTAACCGAACCGCATTGCGACCAGCTCCCCGCGGCTACATCGCGCGCGCCATGGCCAACGCTTTCGCGTAGCGGCGGTTCACTTCGCTCCAATTGATGTTGGCGAAGAAGGCGTCCACGTACTTCGCAGCGGCGGCTCCGAAGTCCTTCTGGTAGGCGTGCTCGTACATGTCCATCACCAGCAAGGGCGCGCCGAACGCCGGTTGCTGGGTGTGGTTCCCGGACCAATACGTGCGCAGGTCATGGGTGTGAAAATCGTAGTCGAGCACCACCTAGCCGCTGCCGCCGGAGAGACTCAGACCGATGGCGCGAAACGCCTCTTCCCAGCGGCCGATTCCTCCCGGGGCCGTTCCCAGCGACTTCGCAATCGCGCCGTCGGACTTGCCGCTGCCGCCCAGGTTGCCGAAGTAGAATTCGTGCAGGGTCACGGAGTTCGCATAGACGAGCTCGCGTTCGCGCAGTCCGGCCACCAGGTAGCCCCTGGGCCGTCCCCCCTTGCAGGCGCGCCAGATCTTCTTCGACCTTGTTGAGATTCCGCACTGCCCCCGCATAGTTGTTGTCGTGGTGCGACTCAATCATGGCTTCGGACAATCCGTTGAGCTTCTTGGGGTCGAACGGCAAGGGAACCACCGCGTGCTTGCCCACCGGCACTCCCGGCGGGGCCTTTCCGGTTTCCGCCCGAGTAGTCGATTCGCCCAGCAGACCGAGCACGGCCAGGGCACTACCGGTCTGGACGAGCATGTCTCTTCGGCTGTTCATCCCATCCTCCTGTTCGCGAAGAAGTAAGTCGCGGTTCAGCTTGGATGCCGTCCGCAAGCGCAGGTGTCGCGCTGACGCGGATCCGCCAGCACGAACGGCGGCCAGGGACCTTGGCCTGGACGACTTTCCGTGCTGCCCATTGGGTGTATCGTCGCTTTGTGCGCTTCCTAAGCATTTCGACCATCGGCGCTGTCGTGGCACTTGGCGTGCCGGGCTGCTCATGCGGCGGCTCGCCGAGCGCCAGGGATGCGGCGCCAGATCGTAACCTGCAAGACTCCGCGCCGCCCGACGAGCCCACGCCGTCCGAGGCCGGCATAGACAGCGCCCTGCTGAGCATGACCCCGACTGCGGCTTGCCAGGCCATGGTTCGGGCCGCCTGCACCCGCACCAGGACCTGCGTTGGAGCGCTGGCCGCCGGGGACTGCGAGCGCTTCGCCAACCTATGCCCGGACTACTACTTTCCGCCTGGCATGGACCGAAGCATCGAAGCCGCCGTTCGATGCACCGACGGGCTGGTGGCAAGGACTTGCACGGACTTTCCGCTCGGTTTTCGCCCCGCAGCCTGCAGTTATGGCGACGCATTGCCCGCAGGCAGCGCCTGCAGCTACTACAACCAATGCGCAAGCGGCGCCTGCGTAGGTCCTTCCGCCTACTGCGGAAGTTGTTGGTCCAGCGGAGACGTGCCCATCGGAGGGCGGTGCAAGTACACTCAGGACTGCCAGCCGGGAAGCTTCTGCCACTCCGTGGTCAGCGTGTGCATGGACGTTCACACCATCGTGTACGTCGGCCCCGGCGAGCCCTGCGATCTCACTGCAACGCCGGTGGTTGGATGCACGGGCGACCTTCTGTGCATCACCCCGGCGGGCCAAACCACCGGCGCCTGTCAGCCCGCTCCGGGGCCTGGCCAAGCCTGTGCCAACTGGGGTGGTTTCTCCAGCGTCTGCGCCGCGGGAAGCATCTGCACCGCGGCCTTCGGCGGCGCCTGCCAGCTCATCGGCGCGTGCGGCGACGGCGGCGTCTGCGAGGAGGGGTCGTATTGCGAGGCCAGTGACGGGGCCTGCCATCCACGCGCCAAGGTCGGCGAAGCCTGCGCGGTTTCCGACACCGGCGGGCTTCCACAGTGCCTTCCGCCTGCAATCTGCGTGTCGTCGACCGGGCGGTGTGACGTTCCCGGAAGCCACGGTGATGCCTGCGACACCGCCCATCCCTGCGCGACGCTCCTCACGTGCGCCTCGGGGGCTTGCCGGTTGCCAAGCGAGCTGTTTCTCAATTGCCCGATCGACGGCGGAGCCAACGAAGCCGGGCCGTCGGGAGGCTAACCTTAGACATCGGCGACGACCGCCGGTCACGGGCTTTTTGAAAAGGATCCTCGAATCCCAATCGACGGCAGCACCAAGCTCAGCTCCTGTTGCGAGATCGCCTTTGTGTTTGGGTTTTGCGACAGGCCGTACACCTCGCGGGTCTTTGTCGCGTTCACCACTTCGGCGTAGACATCCAGCGTGAAGGTGTCGAACAGGATGCGGCGTTCGGCCCGCACATCGAGCTGGTAGAACGTCGGCAATCGCACAAACGACTCGGCTTGGGTGCTGCCTTCCACCAATACCGGACGCCCGGTGTGCAGGTGCCCGCGCAGCCCCAGCGTGTATGCCCCGATTCGGTAGCCCACGACAGCGTTCAGAATGTGTCGCTGATCCCAATCGGACGGCCCAATCAGTCCCGACCCGAGCGCGCGCTGATTCTGTGACAGTGTGTAGGCCAACCAACCGTGCAGGCGTTCGGTTTCGGGGCGCCGGACCATGACCTCCACGCCGTACGAACGAGCATCCCTTCGCACCAGGAAGTCGTTGGCGAAAGGATCCGGCGTGGTCAACGTGGGATCCCGCAGATCGGTCAGCACGTAGCGCTGCAAGAATCCCGTCACCTCCACGTCGACGGCGCGCAACTTGCGAGTGCCCACGCCGACCGAGCTTTGCCACGACGTCTGTAGACCGTAGCTCGCAAGTCCGAAATTTTCTGCCGCCGGCACTTGAACCGTGAGGCTCGGCGCTTGTGAAAAGCGGCCTCCGCTTGCCGACAGCCACGAGGTTTCGGAGAGCAGGAGGCGCGCCGACAGCCTCGGCCCAAGATCCGCCTGGCTGGTGCCGCTGATAGTGTAGCTGTCGAGGCGCAGGCCTGGCGTGAACGACAATCGCTCGCCAGCACGGATGGTTGCGGACACATAGGCCGACCCGAGCACGGCCGTGCGGTTTCTCCCCAAATCGGATGCGCCCGCCGTGTACGCGCTCGACGATGGGCGAAGCCATTCCATCTCGCCGTCGAGTCCCATGTCCCAATCCACGACGCGCCCCGGTCGGGTGTAGCTGACCCTCGGAAGAATGCTGTAGGCGCGACTGCCCACCAGGTACCCGGGCGCCATGGGCGCCGAGCTCTCGTCGGCTCCGAACGCCACGCGTGCGTGCAACTCCCCATTGCCAAGCTGTCTCTTCGCTCGAAGGCTGCCGCGATGGAACTGCAGGTGGTAGATGTATTGACTCTCCGTGAACACCGCTGATTCGCCCCAGCGGGAAACCCATTCGCCGGTTCGATACTCGAGGTCGTCGTCTGATCCGAAGAGCAAGAGGCTGAGGCGCCAGCCGCCCACACGCCGGTCGGCCCGGAATTGGTAGTCCCAGTACGACAGCTTGAGGTCACTGCGCAAAAGCGAGAGCACCGCGCCTGTGTACGAGTAGCGAAACGCCGCCGCCACGCTGCCTTTGCCGTCGGGCCACGGCGTCGACGCCAGCACGCCGGCATCGTAAAGACGAACGTCGGCGATGGCGTGCATGCGGTCTTCGTCGCCAGGCCGGGTCTGCGCCGCCACCACGCCGGCCACATAGCGACCATAGCTGGCAGGATAGCCGCCCGGAAAGAAGTCGATGTGATCGAAAAAGTAGGGATGAATCACCGATGGTCCCAGTGCCAAGTGAAACAGCAAGGGCACCGGCAGGTCGTCGAGGAAGTAGCCGGTGTTGCCGGGGTTCGCGCCTCGCACGGCGTAGATCGGCGCTGGCCACGCAACCACCGCCACGCTGGGCAGCGACTCGATGACTCGAAAGGGATCGCCGAGAGAGCCGGGAGTCGTTGTCAATTCCGGTCCGTTCAGCTCGACGCTCGGTTCGTCCCGCCGGCCTACGACCACGGTTTCATAGACCGGCAAATCCATTCGCGGCACCAGGCGTACCAGCAACGGCGACGGCGACTCGCACGCATTGTGCATGACCGTCTGCGCCTCGAATCTCGGCGCGCTCACATGAATTAACTGCAGGCCGCACGGGATGCGCAGCTCGAACCGTCCGTCGGCGCTGGTCTCGGCGTGAAAATCAGCACCGGCAGTTGCCTTGACAATGATCTTGGCCAGCAACACCGGGGCCTGTGAGCCCTTGGCCAGAATACGCCCTGTCAAGTGGGTCGCGCTGACTGCAGGGGCGGTTCCCGCACGGGCGGCGATGCCGTCCGTCGGACCTGAAACATCCACGCCCCCGTCCACCGGCTGAGCGTCGCATGACGGGTCGGTCCGAAGGCCCGCATCAATGGATGGCCCGACCGCCAGACCGAGAAGCAGAACCAGCTGAATCACGGCAGCTCGGCTACCCACAGTCCGTCGTAGGGCGACTCGAGACGGCCGCGTGTGAGGTACGCAATCCGCGTCCCCGGCGCCAAGGTGTCGGTTCCCGGCAAAACCATGGCCGACTTTCCGCGATCGACAGCCACGGCATAGACGTCCTCAGCAAACACTGTTTGGCTACCCTTCGACAGATCGACCAGCGCCAGCTTGCCGTCCGAGCGTTCCAGCTCCCAATCGAGCAACGCCAGGAAACGTGTGTGCCCAAGCGCCACCACGTGCCCGGCGCTCGCGAGCGCGTGCGAGGCACCAGTGTCCGGGTCCGCCACATAGATGTCGCTACGCTGGGTATCGATGGGTGCGGCTTCCACCAACAAGCGTCCGTCGTCGAGCTGCCAATAGTCGAACGTGCCCGTGCCCGAGGGGTTGAGAAAGAACACGGGTGAACCCGGTTCGTCGGCTAGACCGATCGCCACGCGTCCAGGCTGGTCGGCATCCTGGCTGAACCAATGGCGACCGTCGCGTGTGAAGATCGATTGCCTGCCACCGGGACTTTGCGCGTATCGTACAAGCGTGCGATCAAAAAAGCTGACCGTGCCGTCGGGCTTCCACACCGCAAAGCCAGTTGGCAGAATGGGGAACCACAGCTCCTCGTGGCCAGGGCGCCACTCGGCGAGCGGCGACGAGGAGAAGTCGCCCAGCGCACGCCCGAGGCGTTGCATATCGATTGTCTCGTGCTGGCCGCTGGTCCAATCGAGCACCATGAGCTTATCAAGCGGGCTGTTGTTCGTGGCGACGGACTGAAATAGCAGCCAGTGGCCGTCGTCTGAGGCCGAACGGAAATTGGCTCCAGCCGGAACGATCAGAAGCCGCGTCGTCTGCAGCGACTGAGTGTCGAGCAATACAAAGCCCGTGGCATCCTGGGGCGTGAGGGTCAACAGCAATTGTGGCGCTCTGTCGCCCAAGATCGGGTCAACCTTGAGTTTTTGGTCGCTGGAGTACAGAGTATCCGTGAAGCCAGTTGGGTGAACCCGGGTGACGACGCTTTCCGCGCCGCCCGGATCCGTCCAGCCGCAGTAGAAATCGTCGCCGATGAAGGCGAGCCCGCCGTTGCAGTAGCTGCCGTCGCGAATGGGCATGGGATCGGTTCCAAAGGCCGGATCGATCAGGCTTGGATCCAAGTCCCAAAGCCTGTATTGGGCGTAGACCCAGTTTCTTACTGGTGAAGGCACGAGGAACGGGTCGCCTGGCGTAAAGCTGAGCACGAAGTCCAAATAGTCCCCGTTGCTGCCGCAGCACGGGTCGAGTCTCTGCACTGTCGCCCAGGAGCTCTGTAAGTTCCACCGGTCGTACCAAAGGAAGCCACGATAGTCGCTTGGCATCACTCCGCCCCCGGAGTCCACATAGGACCATCGGTATCCCCCGCCCTGGTCGAACGCTACCAGCAGGCTGTCGTCCGCCGCCTGGACCTGCGACAGATCGGCGACGGTTGGCGGCGAAGATGCGTACGGAAACAAGTACAAGCTCGCGAAAGTAGCCGCTTGGTAGACGCCAGGAGGAAGATGGCCGGGATAATACAGACGCTCGGGTCCGAACGCCGCCAGGTACGACGGCACGCCGTCGGTCTCCGAAGGCGAAAGGAACACGTTGCTGAGGGTTCGGTCGCGCACCACCTGCTGCCCGACCGGCGGCCCCGGTGTGGGCAGGCAGCCCAACAGGCAACAGGTCGCTGCTGCCACTGACATCGTGAACAAGAAGGGTGAACGGCCAGCCCGCACGTCCCCACCATCCAACAAAATCGGCGGCAGATCCATAACCACGTCGACGGTTGCGAATCTTCGATCCTCGACTAGGCTTTGGGGCATGACGAAGTCAATCATCGCGGCTGGCTCCGCTTTCCTCATCTGCATCGTGGTTTCCTGCGCGGGAACCCAGATCCCCAAGGACCGCATCAGCGACCCGGGCGAAATGCTTTTCAACGGACAGATGGTTTCCACCATCGACTGCTACCGGTGCCACAACGGCGACGGCAAGGGCACCTGGCGCGGCCCCAACCTCGCCGAGCGCGTTCCCAAGCTGACCGACAAGGCCATCGCGGTCACCATCCATGAAGGCCCGGGCATGATGCCCTCGTACCAGGGCAAAATCGACGACCAGCAGATCGCGCAGATCACCGCTTGGCTGCGTGGACGCTTCCCCGGCGGTACACCGTAACTGTCTTCCTTACGGCTGCGGTGCCGCCAACTTCCCGGTGACCGACAGGCCCCGCGAGCTGAAGGACATACGCAGCAAATCGCCCGTCAGGACCACCCGCTGGTCGGCGATACTGAAGCGGAAGGTCTGCGGGCCTGCAAGCTGGTGCACCAGCGCCCCTTGATACCGCTCAGTCAGCGAAGACGCGAACGCCTGGGCGGCCGCAGCCCGCGCGCCATTGCGAACGTTGCAGCCAACCGCCTGCATAGCGCCCAGCCCCTCGCAGCTTTCCATCTGGGCAACCATTTGTATCGACGAAACCTTCATGGGGTCGGACGTGGTAACGGCGGTCCAACGCACGGTTTCGCGGATCGATGCCGGGGTAGCGTCGCCGGTCACGCTTACGCGCGCGCCCCCTCCCGCACCTTCCCCGCCCATAGAGACCCTTTCCACTTCGACCTCGTCGCGGTCGACTGGAATCACGAGCGGCTTCGACCAGGTCAATCGGCGCAGCAGCTGATTGGCGAAGGAAAGTGGCACCTCCGCCGCCGCGTTGGCTTCCCCCGTGATGGCAAGCCCGCGCGCGGGGATGGCCAGCCTCTCCGGCGAGCCCGGAGCGCCACTGCCGCCGATCACGATGGCAACCTCCACCGCCGACGACAAGAACGACGGTACTGCATAGAGGGCAATCGGCCCGGCATCGGTCTGAATCCGGTTGTCACCGGTCGGCACGACCAAAAACTCTCGCTTCCTTTCCAACGCCGCAGCCACGCGCTCTCGTGCAACCTTGGTGTCGCCCTCGGCCCGGACCACCGCCAGGCGAAGCTCCCACGGTTTCCAGGTAGCCTCCAGGTCGACCGCCGCGATGCCGGGGGTCTCGTTGCCGACAGACAGTCGCTTCAGCAGATCTGAAAGCCCGCCCTGGCAGCCGTTCCTGCCCAGCACCAGCGCGGGCGGCCCGTTCACCGTGTCCACACGAAGCAGCGCCCTGAATCGTCCCGCGCCCTTGTCGCTCACCCCGCAGTAAGCAAGCTCGGTCAGCGTCGCCAGGGTCGGCCGGTTTTCTGCGGAGGGATCGCCGTTGCTCGGTGGCAACCTAATCAGCGAGGGCAAGAGTCCCTGCACGGTTTCGTCGATCAGGCCGGCGGATACTCGCACCCGTGCCGGTTCATTCTCGACCGACAGGGCAACCGCGGGCGCAAGCGCCAGCATCGCCAGCAGAAAGCTCGTCAAGGTCTTGGTCCTCATAACCTAAAGCCTACTCGATCTCGCGGTCGCGCGGAAACCTCGCTTCCTCACAATTCGGTCCCGGCAGCAGGCTCGAGCAGGTCGTGGATGTAGCGGCGACCCATCGGGCTGTCGAGGCGACTAATGGAGAAGATCAGACGCGAGGCGGCGCTGACATGCACGCTCTTGCTCCTGCCCCGCAGGGTGGCGCCCGCGATGTCCATATCCCCGGCGTTGCTCTCGAGCGCGACGTCGCCCGCAAAGTCGCTAGCCGTGATCTCCACCCGCGAGCTCTTCACGTCGAGAGCCACGCCGCGCGCGTTGACCTGGGTGGACTCAATCGTGACCACCGAATCGCGAATCCGAATCGGGCCGCTGCGCACACCGTCCAGGTGCACGTCCTCGCAGCCGGAAATTTCGATCTCGCTGTATTCGCCCTGGAAGCCCATGCCGTTCTGCCCCTTGCATCGGCCGGGCTTGGCCGTGGCCGACACTGGCGCCGCCGCCCGCTTCGCCCTGGCCACCGGTGCCGCGGCCAGCCCCTCCAGTAGAAAGCGCGACACCGCGGCCGGTTCAGACGACATCGGATCGTGGCCGGACGAGGGCAGCACCAGCAGATTCGCCAAGGGCAGCCGCCTTTCCAGGATTCTGGCGGTTCGTACCGAGGCGATCGGATCGTTGTTGCCCCACAAGATCCAGGTCGGCGTCCTGACCGCTGCAATGGTAGGCGCGAAGTCTTCCAGCATGGTGGCCAGCGCGGCGATTCGGGTCGGCGTGCCAAGCGCGGTCCTGCGCAGGAAATCGTTCTTGAGCAGAAAATCGGGATCGGGCGTGGGCGGCAGGGGCCCAATCGCCACCGCCACAGCATCGAGGCCCGCGTCGAGAAGACCCTTGCCCGCGCCGCTGAAGATACCGAGCACATTGTCGAGCCCTGCCGCCACCGCAAAGCTCACGTAGGCTTTGCGGTGCAGGAAGCCGGCCGCGTCGATCAGGAACAGGCGAATGATGTCCGCGGGATATCGCGCCGCCGTCATCAGCGAAATGGCCCCGCCCATGGAATGACCAACCAAATTGAACGGGCCGACAAACCGCTGCCCCACCAGCTCGTGGATAAACTGCGCGTATCTTTCCGGCGAATACAGCAGAGTCCCGTGGGTCGAGCGACCGAACCCCGGCAGATCAAACGCGAATACGTGGTAGTGCGACGCCAGGGACGCAAGCACCGGAAAGAAGTCGCGACAGCCGCTTTCCCCTAATCCGTGAACCAAGACCACGAGCGGTCCGTTCGCTTTGCCGCCCTCGATGGTGAACACCTGGCCGCCGAACACCGGTGCCTCGGCAAAGGCCACGCGGAAGCCACTCGGAGCGTCGGTTTCCGCGGCGCCTGATAGGGCGCCAGCCGGAGGCAATGGCGGGGACGCCGGCGCTGGAGCAGGCGCGGCCGGCGCTGCCCATGCCGCCGCCGAAGGATCCGCGGCTGGTGCTGGCGCGAGATCCGGCGGCAGCGCGGCGACCGACGAAGGCGCGAGCGAAGGCACCGCGGCTGGTGGAGGCGAAGGCACGGGCGTTGGCGCTGGCCAGGCGGCCGTCGCAGGCGCAGACCCGGGCACTGGCGTCGGCGCTGGGCTTCCTACCGCCGGCGACCACTCGGGGCTTGCAGGCTCCATCGGGTAGGCCGGCGCCGGCGATGGATCCTCACCCGCGGAAGCAGCCGTCCGGCAGCCCAGCGGCAGCCAGGGAAGCGCGAGCATCGCCAAGCGGAGAGCACGGGTGGAGCTCATGCCCGCCACGCTACCCGCTCCGGGCTCCGATTGCGACGGTGAACTGACTACCAGCCGACGCCGATCTGGATTCCAAGCTCGCCCGGGTACAGGGTGGTTCCCGACGACGATGACGACGATGACGACGAGGTTGTGGAATAGTTCTGATAGGGGGTTTCGGTCATGCCGAGCAGGTATTGCGTAAACCGGAGCTCGGCGTACAGCTTGGTTCGAGCGTCGCGAGTCAGGGTGACGCCTACCTGTCCGTAAGCCGCAAACATCGCTCCGCCGTTGGAGTTGGCATTGGGAACGCTGACCCCCCAAAGTTGTGGTGAGACGCCGGCACCGACGTAGGGCGCGATCGAGCCGTCGGTGAGGTAGACGCTTCCGCCCAGCTCGGCGAACACGCCGCCCATCTGGACCTTACCATTGCCGCTGTTGGGAATCGCGGCGCCTGCGCCAAACTCGATAAAAGACCTCCGGTTTCCGATGCGGCCGTCGAATTGCAACGCGATCAGCGGCGCATAGCTCCGGCCGCTGCTGTCGAAGGTCGTGAACGGCAGGATCAGACTGGTTTTCAAGCCGAACACGCTGTTGCGAGGCGCGCTTTCCGGGGTATCGACGGACGGCGGCGGACCCACCATCCCCGAAGCCGCCATCGGTGCATAGACGATCGGTTGCCGCCAGGCCAGCGCTCGCGCCAACCTCGCGACGGCGGCCTCCATGTCGTCGATGGATGGCGCCCAGGTTTCGGACCGGAACACCTCGTTTCCTGCCTTGCCATAGCGAATGCCCGCCAAGCTCACCCGGTCCGCCAGCTGAACGGCGTTCAGGTCAACGAACTCGATCGCCCCAATCTGTGCGACGACCGCCTGAGCCGGCATGCCCTGTGCGAGCAGCGGCCGCGTCTCAAGCGGAGACGCCACGGCAACGTTGGTTTCACGCGCAAACGCGTTGGTAAACAGCACGCCGACGGCATCGCATTGCCCTTGCGAAAGATTCGGGCTTTGCACGGGCATCACTGCCACGACGGCCGCTCGGGCCTCGGCGGCAGCAAGGGTTACCAGAGCGACCATCGGCAGAAGAGTCCACCTGAGTTTCATGAGCACAGCCTTTCCTGTTGTGTTTTCGGGATTCACTACCAGCCGAGCCCCATCTGAAAAGCAAAGACGGTTGGATGGTACGAGCTGTTCGTGGAGGCGTCGGTCACGGACAGCAGGTGCTGCGAGACGCGAAACTCGCCGTAGATCTGTAGGCGCGAATCGCGGGTGAAATCCAGGCCCAGTTGGCCGTAGACCGCGCACATCGCGCTGGGGTCGCTTGACGAGTCTGGGCTCTCAGGGATCCAGAGGCCGGGGATCACGCCGCCCCCAGCGTAAAGCCCCACGGACCCGTCGTTCAGGTACGCACTCCCGCCCAGCTCGATGAAGAGGTCGGCGCCGCGAGCTGAGCTGGTCGTGTACTGGTCCTCGATGGGAACCGCCGCGCCGACCCCGAACTCAAGGAAATGCCCGCGGGGACCGATTCTCGCGTCGAACTGCCCAGCCACTTGTGGCGAGAACTTGCGTCCCGACGCCGCGGGCACGAGCATGCTTCCTTTAGCCCCGAAGGAACCTCGGCTGGCCGACGGATCGCGGGGCGGTTCCGGAGCAGGGGGAGGCGGCAACGGGGCCGCATAGTAGCCGCCAGGTGGCGGCATCATAACCATCGGCGGGGGCACCGGCTGACGCCAAATCAGCGCCTGCGCCAGCCGAGCGCTGACAGCATCCGCCTCGTCGATGGACCAGGCCGAGGCTTCGGCACGAAAGATCTCGCGGCCATCCGACGCGAACAGGATACCGGACAGCGTCACCTTGGATCCAAGCCGAATCGCGCTGAGCTCCACGTACTCGGATGCGCCCAGACGCTCAGCCGTGGCCTTGGACGTGCGGGCCTCGGTCCACGCCGCCTTGGTCTGCGCGGGCGACGAGACCGCGACATGGGCGTCGCGGGCAAAGGCGTTGGAGAAGAACAGTCCGATGGCGTCGCACTGCCCTTCGGTGAGGTTCACGCCCTGCACCGGCATCACGGCAACCGACGTGGCGGCGTGGAGTTTGCCTGCGAAAAGCAAGCAAGCGGCGAACATCGGCAGTGAAGCCCGGCAAGTTTTCATGTGAACATCCTTTGGCGAAGTGGCTGCATTGTAACTCAGATAAGCAATTCTCCTGCCAGCCATCCCCCGCGGGATTTCGCCACGGACTTGGTGAAAAGCTACCAGGTCCTGTCGGAGACCGTCGGGCGAGAACGCGTCAGTAGTCGCATCCCGGACTCGATACGAGATCCGGGCAGGTCCAGCACTGCATTTCGATCTTGGTTCCCTCGGCCAGCGGGCCACCGGCAATTTCGGCAGCGGTTCGCACAACGGAGATCATTTGTCCGGTGCCCGGGCACTTGGCGGTGTCGTAGACGATCTGCCAGCAGTCGGAGGTCACGGTGTCCTTCGTGGCACCGGGCGGGCACATCGGAAGCGACTGGGGATTTTCTACGTACGTCATCTGACTAGTGTTGGGATCTATTTGGGGTGTGCGATAAACCACGCGGCAGTCGGGCTGAAGCCCGGGCGTGACCGGGTCGACGTCCATAAGCTTGAAGCTCACACATAGGTTCTGCAGCTTCTTGGCAAAGGCGTTTCCGATCCCCTCCATGGCCAGGGTGAAGTCGGGCTCGCAGATGCTGTACTTGAGGCCGTTGTCGCCGAACTCGTCGATGAACGCCGACATACGCAATCCGCCTTCCGCGCCCCAGCCCCACGCGTCCAGATCGAAACTATCGGCGCCACCTTTGGGCAGGTGGTCGGGATCGTAGCAGACCGGCCAGTAGTCCCAGATTTGCGGGTGAGCGGTGTCGGCTGTGTTTGGGTTGGGGGTTTGGTCGATCTTGTATTTGGCATTCGCCATGTCGAACTGATTCTTGCCATCGCTATCGACAACCGGCTTCCCGCTGGTATCGACCATCATGCGCGGCCATCCGAAGATGCCAGCGACGAGAATCTGGTTGCTCGGATCGGCCTTCAGACTCTTGATCTCATTGGCCATGGAAGGGATGTCCTTCAGCGGACTGCAATCGGTCGGAACGCTGGTGTCGGTAATGGCGCCATAGTTGGTTGTTTGGTTCGAGCAGGCGTCGGTTCGCGCCGAGCAGTTGGCGAAGCCGGTTTCGAACTTCGCGACCGTGGGATAGCCGGGAGGGGAATTGGTGAGATTCTGGCCGCTGCACTTGTGGGCGCGTGTGGCGCAACGGAGACTGGCCGATTCATTGCGCAGATCCGGTATGTCGCCAAACATGCCGTCGTTGGTCGCAGCCGAGCAGTCGTCCTCGTCGCTGAGGAAGACCAGTCCCAGGTCGGCCTGCGGGCGCAGGAAGGAGTTCTGCGCGCCGCCACGCGCTGGTTCGCTGGTACTGCCGTGCAAGTTCTGCGCGACGAGGGCGAACTCGAAGGCTTGGAGCTGATGCTCCTCGCCGCAGCCCACAGTCCCGAGGTTGCTGGCCAGGCAACCGAAAACCTGGGCGATGTCGCCGCCAGCGGGATTCTTGTAGTTTATCGGCGACCCTTTCGTGTACTCGAGCCAGAGCGCGTTCGAGTCGGTCACGCCGCAGCCAGTGGCCCCACGCATCTGGAAGTCGCCGATATCGCCGAAGGAGCTTTGGTTGTTACTGCTGTTAGGGCCGCAGGGACCGGTGTCATACCGCCCACCGGTTCCGAGGTCACTGTCGATGATGGCGACTCGCAGATCCGGATAGGTGCCGTCCGACGGATCCTCGAGCGCGGCGAGCAACGACGGAAAACTCTTGTTCAGCTTTGCAACCTTGGGCGCCATCGACGGCGAATTGTCGATCATGAACACGAGGTCGAGCCTCCGAACAGGCGAGACCGCCATGTAGAGGTCGGTTTCCTGCCCTACCCCTGCGGTCGGAGTGCTCCCCGCCGACTCTTGGCAAGTTGCGAGGGCGTCCGGCCCTGTGCAGGCGATGGGGGTTTGTAAACCGCTCGGCTCCAGGAAATCCTTGCACATGCAAAGGCGCTTGCAGCAAAGCGGACCACGAACGAAGGACACCCCACAGAAGAAGCCGCTCTGGCAGCGCGTGTCCTGCGGACTGTTGGGATCCCGAAGCTCGCCGTCGCAGTCGGAATCGCTGCTGCATCCTGCCGTGCAGGTTCCACCAACAGGAGGGTCAAGGGTGCGTCCGGTCGGGGCGAGGACAGGCTTTAGGCAGATGCCGGTTGGGCATTCGCCGGACGCCGTGTTGACGACCGCCTGGGAGTCGCCGGCCGCAACCGTCAGATCGCAAGGCCTCCCAATCGCGTCGGCGCCGTTGCGCTTGCAGCCGAGACCGGCCAGCAAAACAGCGAAGCCAACCGATACGACTGCAAGAGGCCCATTTTTCATGATCTTCTACCTTTCCTCTCGTAATCCCCATGCAAGACCGCCGAACACCGAATAGTTATTCAGGTGCCACAATAACACTGTGCCAGCAAGGCACAAGCGCTGCGCACCCGCCAGACCCCGTACTGCGATGAAAATACGTCAGTAGTCGCAGCCCGGAGTCGACACCAGATCCGGGCAGGTCCAGCATTGCACGCCGGTCTTTGTTCCCTCAGCCAGCGGGCCGCTGGCAATTTCAGCGGCGGTCCGCACGACGGAGATCAACTGGCCGGTGGACGGGCACTTGGCAGTGTCGTAGGTAATCTGCCAGCAGTCGGAGGTGATGCCTTCTGGCGAGGCACCGGGCGAGCACATCGGAAGTGACTGGGGATTTTCCACGTAGGTTGTCTGGCCAGTCTTGGCATCCGCTTGCGGCGTTCGATAGACCACGCGACAGTCGGACTGAAGTCCAGGCGTGACCGGGTCGACGTCCACGAGCTTGGCGTCCACACACAGGTTGTGAAGCGTCTTGACCGGGACCCGTCCTAGGATTCCCATGGCTCCGAAGAAATCCCGCTCGCAGATGCTGAACTTGAAGCCATTGTCTCCGAATTCGTCGATGAAGGCCGACAAGCGCAATCCTGGCCGCGCGCCCCACCCCCATGCATCGGCATCGTACGCGTCGGGCGTCTTCGGCTGGTGGTCCCGATCGTAGCAGACAGGCCACAAGTCCCAGATCGGCCCATGCTGCCCGTCGATATCCTCGGGGCCAGGCCCAGGGACGACGTCGATCCTATACGTAGCGCTCGACATGTCGGGTTGCACCCTGCCGTCACTATCGAGAACAGGAAGGCCGGCGGCATCCAGAAGCATGCGGGGCCATCCGAAGATGCCGGCCACCATAATCTGCTCGTCCGGGTTGACCTTGAGCGCCTTGATCTCCTCGGCGAGATGATGGATGTCCTTGAGCGGACTGCACGCGGTGGCTCCGCTGGTGTCGGTGGCAGACGTGCCATCGGTGGGGTTGGGACACGCATCGATTCGTGCGCCGCAGTTGGTGAAATCGGTTTCGAAGCTGGCGCTGGCGGGAAAGCCGGGAGGCGGACTGGACAGGTTCACGCCGTTGCATTGGTGGGCGCGCGTGGCGCAGCGGAGGCTGGTCGATTCGCCGGCAAGCTGGGGTTTGCTGCCGAACATCCCGTCGTTGGTGGCGGCAGAGCAGTCATCCTCGTCGCTGAGAATCACGAGACCAAGGTACGCCTCAGGACGAAGAAAGGCATTCTGCAGGCCGACCTTCTGGTCCTGGTGGAGGCTCTGCTCGACCAGGCCAAACTCCAAGGCCTGTAACGGATGCTCCTCGCCGCAGCCCGCGCTGCCGAGACCTCCGGCCAAACAGGCAAGCACCTGACTGATGTCCACGGTTCGACTGAAATTCACCGGGCGGCCGTTGGTGTACTCGATCCACAGTGCGTCCTTATCCGTCATGCCGCAAGCGGCAGCACCGCGCACTTGGAAGTTGCCGAGGTCACCGAAGATGCTTTGGCCATTGCTGGCGTTCGGGCCACACGAGCCGGTGCTGTACGCGCCACCGGTGCCAAGATCGCTGTCCATGATCGCGATCCTGAGATCCGGATAGGACCCGTCGCTGGGATCCTTGAACGCATCGATCAGCTTGGGGAATTGTTGCTTGAGCTTGCTCACCTTGGGTGCCATCGAAGGCGAGTTGTCGATCATGAAGACTAGATCCAGTTTGCGAATAGGGGCCGGGGTCAGGTAGGAATCGCTCTCTTCCTCTACTGGGGAAACCACTGCATTCCCGGCCGCGCGCTGGCAGGTTGCAAGGGCGTCGGCCGCCATGCACGCCGGAGGCGTCTGGGTTACGTCCGCGCCCAAGAAGTCCCGGCACACGCAGTATCGCTTGCAACAGAGCGGCCCGACCACAAACGGCACGCCGCAGACGAAGCCGCCTTGGCATCGCGCATCCTGCGGATCGTTCGGATCTCGCGTCTCACCGGTGCAGTCGGAATCGCTGCTGCACGCGGCGGTGCAGGTCGCACCGAGCGGAGGTTCGAGAAGCGCCCGGCTTGGATCGACGACGGGTTTGAGGCAAACGCCAAAGGGGCACGTCCCGGACATCATGTTGGCGATCGCCTGCGACGGCTCGGCCTCGACCGTCAGGTCACAGATCTGCCCAACCATGGCGCGACCACCGGGCTGCCCGCCGCTCTGCCCGGGCACCGCTTGGCCATCGATCTGTCCGCCGTCGGGGGCTCGCAGGCCCAACGCTCTTCCCCCGCAGCCAAGCGCCGCTATCGAAATAGTCGACACAAAGCATTCGATCGCAACGCGCCCACTCTTCATCGTTGTCTCGATGATCCTACTCCCGTTTGCCGCTCGGCGGCTTCGGCAATCCTCGCATTCTCCGTCGACACCTTGGCAAGTCGCGGTCGCTCACCCAATTGGTACCGCTGGGCGCTGTCGAGTTGAAGAACGCCGCGTCCTTGCCGGCGCATTCAGTGCAGACGTTAACGTCATACTTCCTGGCGGCACTAACTACACATGACGTCCGAGCGCACTCCCCAGCCACGTGTCGATGGGCGTAGCGCGAGGAATCGAACAAGAGGGCAGCCATGAAAGGCAATTTCACGATACTTGCGGCAGTTTTCGCACTGTCGATTGGGTTTGGCGGATGCAATAACCCCGGTTCCGTTGGCAGCAGCTCGACCGTCGACGCTGCGACGTCACCGTCCAATAGCGCGGACGCTGCCGCGGCGAGTCCCGGCAACGCCGGACCAACGTTGTCCGTCAATCTGGACGTCTCGCCCGCTGCGGCCGGCACCTGCCCGAGTGGAGCTCCGGTCGGGCCGAGCGGTTGCCCGATCGCAGCTTGTGGTAACGGTTTCGTGGAGGACGGCGAAGATTGCGACGACGGCAACACCAATTCGGGGGACGGCTGCTCCAGCACGTGCAAATTGGAGACAGACTGGGCCTGTCCGACGCCCGGTCAGGCGTGCATCTTTACCGTGGTGTGCGGGGACAGCCGGATCTCAGGGGCCGAGCAGTGCGACGACGGAAACACCGTGTCCGGCGACGGCTGCAGCTCGACCTGCCAGCTTGAGTCCGGTTGGGCGTGTCCGGTGGTTGGCTCCTCATGCGGCGCCGCGGCCTGCGGGGACGGGATCATCGCCGGGAACGAGCAATGTGACGACGGGAATCCGGCTTCGGGCGACGGCTGCAGCTCGACCTGCCAGCTCGAGGCCGGCTACGCCTGCGGGCCCGACCAGTGGCATCCCACGGCCCGCACCACTGAGTGCTACCAAACCAAGTGCGGCGATGGCCATTTGGAAGGAACCGAACAGTGCGATGACGGCAACCTCAGACCGTTCGACGGTTGCTCGCCCACATGTACCAACGAGCCCAAGTGTGGCTACCCCAACCAAGATCCGACGCAGCCCTACAAGTGCTTTTCGGTCTGCGGCGACGGCATCAAGATGCCGGACGAAGCATGCGACGACGGCAACTTGCAGGACGGCGATGGCTGCTCCTCGACCTGCACGGTCGAATCCGGATTTTCCTGCACGGCCGATGCACCAGCGCTCGGCCAACATTTGACGATTCCAATCCTCTATCGCGACTTCAATTGGCACCACCCGCAATTCGAAGTGGATCCAGTCACGCCCCAGCGCTACCCGGGGATTGCCAACGGCGCAATCGGCATCGACGGCAAGCCGGTCTACAACACTTCCTACGTGGGGGCCAACGGGCGGCCGTGGACGATGGACGGGCCGGACATGAGCACGACCAGCGTCCAGATGAGCGATGCGACCGGCGCAACCTTCCGTAGCAAGACGGCCAGCAACACCGCTTCGCTTACCACGGACCAAATCGCGCAAAGCTATGCACAGTGGTACACGGACGATCCGAATGCGACCGCGGATCCTGTGGCAGACGCCGCAAATCCAGCGGTCTTGCGCATCACCGTCCAAAGCACGCTGACCCTGGATCAAATCAGCGCCGCATCCTACCAGTATTACAGCTCGGCCTTCTTTCCGCTGGATGGGCTTGGCTTCGGCGACATCAACTACCCTGCGACCAATCCAACCTACACCCACAACTACGGCTTCACGAGTGAATCGCACTATTGGTTCCAATACAGCGGTGGCGAGCAGCTTGAGTTCCGCGGCGACGACGATGTGTGGGTCTTCGTGAGTGGCCACCTTGCTGTCGACCTGGGCGGCATTCACGGCGAGCTGCGCGGAATCCTGACGCTCAACGGGACCGGCACCCAGGTCTGTGTCGACGACACGCCCGCCGCCTGTGCCGGACAGCCCACGTGCGACACCCCGCCGCCGTCGGTCTGTTCCACCGTGAGCGACGGGTTTGGTCTAGTAGCCGGCAACATTTACGAAATCATCCTCTTCCAGGCCGAGCGGCACGTGGTCGGATCCAACTACAAGCTGACCCTAAGTGGATTTAACGCCCCGAAGAGCGTGTGTCACAGTGACTGCGGCGACGGCATCGTTACCCGCGGCGAAGCGTGTGACCTGGGCGCGGCCAACAACACCGGAGCCTATGGAACCTGCAATCCCGATTGCACTCTACCTTCGCGTTGCGGTGATGGAATCGTACAAAACCCGCCCGAGGAATGTGACGACGGCGTGAATCTGTCCAGCTATGGCCAAGTGGACGGGTGTGCCCCTGGCTGCCGCAAACCGCCCTATTGTGGAGACGGAAAGATCAATAGCACGTACGAGCAGTGCGACGAGGGGCCGGACAATGGTAAAGGCGCCTGCACCGTCGATTGCAAGATCATCATCCTGTAGTCGGGCCGATGGTTTCCGGCCCATCGGCTTCCACCGCCCTACTCCACCCGCAGATAGCGCTCGGCGAGCTTGCGCACCAGCGCCAAACCCAAGGCCCGGCCCGCGCGGACCGACTTGCTGCCGATCAGCGCCAGCCCTAACCCGAACATGAGCCAGGAGAATCCGTAAAGGACCGGGCCGCCGAGCAGAAGCTTGGGCTGTTTCAGCCATGCAGCTACGGCGCCAAGGGCGGCGATGGCGGGCCAACCCAGGGGATAGCTCATGACCAGCAGAATCAGGCCAATCACGATGCGCGCCGATCGTCGCTGCGGCACGAGAGGATCGGGCGGCATTTCCAGCGCCCGGACAACCAAGCGCCGACGCCTTAGCCAGCGACGGAGCGACTGTCCGGCAGAGGTGGAAGTGGGCACCGAAGTCTCCTGATCACGCGCCCGCCGCGTCGTTTGCGTCCGCATCGAACAGTTGGAGAATCTGCGGCCGATCCCGCTTTCCCGACGGCGTGGTCGGAATCGCATCCACCGTGCGTAGCCGGCGCGGCCACGCGGGCGACGGCAGCGATTCGCGCAGCTCGCGCAGAATTTCCTCGGCGGGACGGGACGAGGCCGCCAGAGCCACGATCTCCTGTCCGCGCCCAGAATCCGACGGCAGCGCCAACACGAGAGCGTCTCTGACCCCCTCGAGCGCGGTGATCGCCCTTTCGATTTCGGGCAACCACACTCGCACGCCCCCGACTTTCACCACCCCGTCGGCGCGCCCGCCCAGGTCGAAGCTACCATCCGGCCGCAAGGTCGCAAGGTCGGCGGTCCGGAAGAAGCCCTCGCTGTCCACGGGCACGCTGCTCGACGCAAAAGTGGATCGCACCGAGAGGACCTCAGCATCGATCCGACAGGCAATACCGGGCAAGGGATGCCAGGGGGTGTCCGCCGTGTCCTGCCGTCGGATGGCGATGCCGCCGGTTTCCGTCGAGCCGTACACCTCCAGCGGCCACAGTCCCGTGCTGTCGAAAAAGGCCTTCGCGTCCGGCGTCGCCAGTGGCGCTCCCGACGACAGCACCAATCGCAGACGGTGCGGCCCCGTCATCACCTTGGCCAAGGTCTTGAGGTGTGCCGGGGTACTGACCAGGATGCTCGCCGAGGTCTTTGCGATGCGGTCGGCGATCTCTTGCGGAAAGAAGGGCGACAGCCGTTCGACCGTGGCGCCCGAGCACAGCGGCAGCAGCACGGAAAACAACAGGCCGTAGATGTGGTACGGCGGGACGGTGGCCAGAATGTGATCATCTGGCTCGGCTTGCAGACCGCGCACGTGCACGGCCACCTCGTCAAGGAGGTTGCGCGCGGTCTTGGGCCAGCCCCGCGGAGCGCCGGTGGTTCCCCCGGTGTGCAGAAAGACACAGGGTTCCCTGCTTTCCGCGATGCTGAACGCGGCCGGCCGTGAGTGCGACGGCGCAAACGAGACCCGCGCCGCCGGAAAGTCGGGCGGGACTTGGGCGGCCCACGCCTCGGGTCCCAGCCAGTGGGAAAACCCGCGCAACCGATGGGTGGCAAGCATCCCGTCGACGGTTAGCGCAGGCGGGAACAATGCCACGGGGCCGCCCGACAGCGCAGCCAGCACCGCCGCCGCAACCTGGACGCGGTCCTCGGACGCCACGCATATCCCCGAGGTTCCGTCAGACGAACGCCAGCGGGAAAGCTGACCGGCGAAGTCCGCAATCTCGCCCAGCGTGGTTCCATCGCCGCAAAACCTGGCGCCCTGCCTGGCCGAATCCAGCGGCAAGAGAGGACCGGCGTCACGGACCGGCTGCTTCGATACCGCAACCAGGCAGTCCCCGGTGGCGGCCGGAAGTCCGCCCGCATCTACGGTGAAGCGGATTCGGTCCGGCTGCACCAGGTGCAGGCGGATGCGCAGGTTGACGCAAGGAGCGAGGATCCGTCGGAACTTGATACGATGAAGAGCGCGAATCTCGACCGCGGGATGGTCGCCGTCAGGCCAGAGCTGACTGATAGCCTCTTCGACCAGTGCCATCACGGCGATCCCGGGCAAGATTGGGCGAACTGGGAAATGGCCGGCGAACCAAATCGCATCGGCCCCGACCACGACGTGCGCCACCAGCTCATTGCCCTGGCGGAACTCGAGCGTCGGGCGGGGCAGCGACATCAGGGCGAAGGCGCGCTCGCGGGCAAGTTCGCGAGCACGTATTGGACGACGTCCTCGACCGTGCGAATCTTGCGAGCCTGCTCTTCGTTGACCGCGATGTGGTACTGCTTGTCGAGCAAGGCCAACATGTCAAGGGCATCGATGCTGTCGAGACCGAGATCGTCGAACATCTTCGACTCGGGCCGGATTTTCTCCTGGGGAACCCCGAACCGTTGCGACAGGTACTCGACGACGAGCTTGTAGGCAGTACTGTGATCCATCTTTACTCTTTCCAGACGCGCCTTGGGACTACCACGCACCCGTTCGGCCCGTCAATTGCCGTGCACGCAGTCCTTGCGAAGGGTACCTCGGCCGTGCAATAGATTCCCGGTGCAACCGAGCGTTCTGCGGGCATGAAATCACCTAAGAATCGTCGTGTTTTTGTCGTCGGCCGGGCCGCCATGACGGCGCTCGGCCGCAGCGTCGATTCGACTTGGCACCGGGCGGCCGCGAACCAAGGGGGCCTCGGTCTTTTGTCGCGCTGTTCGGTCGGAACCCCGATGGTCGTCGGCGAAATCCCCGAGCGAAACCGGTCGGCCTACCCGTTCGACACGCCCAAAGAGCGCCACAACTGGAACGCCGACTACGTGCTGGAGACCATGGCCATCTGCCAGGACGCACTCGCCGACGCGCGGCTCGTCATGGACGCATCCGTCGGGCCGCGCACCGCGTGCCTCATCGGATCTGCGATCAACGGAACCGATTCTCTGCGCGAAGCCTTCGTGCGTTACCAGGGTATCGGCGCCAATGGCGTCAGCCCCTTCTTACTGCCCAACGTGTGCGCAAACGTGCCGGCGGGCAAGGCAGGCGCGGTGCTCGGATTCACCGGGCCCATCTTCTCACCGCAAGGGGCGTGCGCCTCGGGCAACCACGCCATCGCGCTTGGATCCCGCATGGTGCGCGACGGCGACGCCGACTTTGCCATCGCGGGCGGGGTCGAGATGCCGCTGGTTCCGGAAATCGTGTTGGGCTTCGCCAACATGAATGCCAGCTTCAAGCTGCGAGGCACGGATCGGGCGGCGCAAAATCCGGTCCAAGCGTCGCGGCCTTTCAGCATCGATCGGCGCGGCTTTGTCCTGGCAGAAGGCGCAGCCGCCGTGGTGCTGGCCGCCGAAGAGGCGGTCAAGGCCCACGGCCTCACCGCTATCGCCGAGGTTGCGGGCATCGGTTGGACCTCGGATGCCCACCACTTTACGCGCCCCCACCAGGCGACCATCGTCTCCGCCATTCGCCAGGCCTTGGACGACGCCGAAATCGACGCCGGCGCCATCGGCAGCGTGAACGCGCACGGGACCTCGACGCCCACCGGCGATGCGGTCGAAGTGGCGTGTCTGCGCGAGGTCTTCGGCGACCGTCTGCCCCAGATTCCCATCTCCGCCAACAAGAGCCAGGTGGGCCACTCGCTGGGAGCCGCCGCTGCGGTGGAAGCCGTGCTCGCCCTGATGGCTCTCCAGAAACAATTCGTGCTTCCGACCCTCAACTACCTGGCCGACCCTGAGCTAACCGGCGCCGATTTCGTCGCCGCGGGCCGGCCCCACGCCCACGAGCTTGTGCTGTCCAATTCCTTCGGGTTCGGCGGCACCAACTGCTGTGTCATCTTCCGAGGCATCTGACCGTGCGCGCACCCGACTTCAAGACCACGCTGCTGGAAAAGGATCCCCGCTACGTCCGCGATTCCGTCGGCGGGCTGGTTTGGCACCGGGTTTCCCATCGCGTGCTGTTCGCGGATACCGACCGAACCGGCGTCGTGTACCACGCCAACTACTTCCGCTTCTTCGAGCTAGGCCGATCGACCCTGCTGCGCGACTCGGGCTTTCCCCTGCGTCAGGTCGAGGCTGACGGCTACGTCTATCCGATCTTCCAGCTCGGTTTAGACTTCTTCCGACCCATGGACTACGACGACCCGATTTGGGTCCACACGCGCTTTCGCGACCTGCACGGCGTGCGGGTAGATTTCGACTACCTTGTCACCCACGCCGAAACCGGCCTGGTTCTGTGCAAAGGCTTTACCCGCCATTGCGCCGTGAACCGCAAGGGCCGACCCGTCGCGGTCGATCCCGTCACCGTCGGCATCTACCGGCGCTTTCCGACCTGAGGCCCAGCGCGATGCTGCCCACCACCCTCGCCGTGAGCCTGCCCGAGATGGCGAACCTGGACGACCACTCGATTTCCGGAAAGGTCATCGTACCGGCGGTCGAAATCCTGGATTTTCTCCTTCGAGCCATCGACCAGAGGGGCATCCAGTTGGGCGCCCCGCTTACCATGCGCGACGTGAGCTTTCCGCGCTTCCTCCCGGCCGACGAAATTGCGCGCTGCCGGTTCGAAGTGGCGCTGGAGGAAACAGCCAGCGGAGTCCGCACCATCTTCTCGTCGAAGATCGCCCTTGCGAATGGGATTGAACGGCAGCGCGTTCACGCCGTGGTCACCTTCGGCGGGACCGTGGCGCCGCCACCGGAACCACCCGCCGAGTCCGAGAGCGACTACCGAGTCGCAGCCGAACGGGTCTATGCCGAATTGGTTCGCTTTGGATCTCGCTTCCGCAACCTACGTGGGACCGTTCGCCTTGCCCAAGGCGCCGCGTGGGCCGAGGTCGAATCGCCCACCCCGCCTCACCAGAACCCGTCGCGGGCCGGCTGTCCCTACCTACTCGACAGCGCGATGCACCTGGCGTGCGTCTGGGGCCAGCGCTATGCAGGCATGGTGGCATACCCGACCGGATTTATCGCCCGCACCATCTTCTGGCCCGTCGCACACGGCAGGCGCCATTGCACCGTGGTTCCCCGCGCCCGGGAGCCGCGCCGCCTTACCTTCGATCTGTGGCTCACCGACGACGCCAACCATGTGTGCGATGCCATCGCCGGTCTTCAGATGTCCCCCATCGCCAAGAGCGCACCCCCGCCCGCGTGGATCGCCATGGCTCGCTCAGCGGAGATCGCCAGATGACGGACGACATCGACCTCGATCGTCTGATCCCCCACCGCCCACCCATGCGCATCGTCGAGGGCGTCAAGTCCTTGGGCGACTTGTCCATCGAGAGCGTTTGCACGGTCCGCGATTCCTGGCCGACCGCGCGCGACGGCCAAGTACGGACCGTCCTCCTGGTCGAGCTTATGGCGCAGACCGCAGCAATACTGCAAGACTGGCGCGAGCGTCACGAGAAGGTGATCGGCGAAGGCGGATTGCTGGTCGGCATCCCCACCGCGAAGCTCGCCAAGCCCTCGATTCCAGTCGGAACCAAGCTCTCTTGCACCGTGCGCATCAGCCACGGCGTGCAGTCGTACCTCGCGTTCGACGGAGAGGTGCGCGACCAAGCCGGCGCGCTCCTGGTCGTGGGATCCGTCCAAGCCTTTCGGCCAGAAGAACCAGGAAAGACCGGAGCAGAAGCATGAATGAGCCCGCAGCGGATCGGAGACCCCTTGCCATCGTTACGGGCGCCAGCCGAGGCATCGGCCGCGCCATCGCCGTCGAGCTCGCCGCGCACGGACTACACGTGGCGGTGAACTTCAAAAGCAACCAGGAGGCCGCAGAGCAGACGCTGGCGCAGATCGAGGCGGGAGGCGGAAGCGGCGAGCTTTGCCAGTTCGACGTCACCGACGAGCCTGTGGTCACCGCTGCGCTGTCCGCTCTTTTCGCCAAACATCAACATATTGCAGCCCTGGTGAACAACGCGGGCATCGTGGCGGACGGGCTTTTTGCCATGATGCCGAGCGCCGACTGGCGCAAGGTCACCGACACGTCGCTGGGTGGCTTCTTCAACGTCACCAAGCCGGTGATTCAGAAGATGATCACGCAAAAGAAGGGCAGCGTGGTCACCATTTCCTCGGTGTCGGGCCTGGTCGGCAATCGCGGCCAGGCCAACTACGCCGCGGCCAAGGCGGGCCTGATGGGCGCGACCCGCGCGCTCGCCTCCGAGGTGGCTCGCATCGGCATTCGCGTGAACGTGGTCGCGCCCGGCCTGGTCGAGACCGACATGACCAAGGATCTGCCCGCCGACATGGTCAAAAAGATGATTCCGATGGGACGCTATGGAAAGCCCGAAGAAATCGCCCGCGTGGTGCGCTTCCTGTGCTCGGACGACGCCTCGTACATCACCGGGCAGGTGATTTCGGTCAACGGAGGCATGGTCTAGTGGCGAAGCTGACGTGGGGTCTGGTCTGCGCCGTCGTTCTGTCGGCCGCGCCCGCTTTCGCGGCGCCGTGGTTCGCCGACTGGGACGGCATCCGCAAGGCGGCGGCCACGGTCAAGAGCGTCGAGGCCGATTTCGTGCAGACCAAGAATCTCAAGCTTCTGAAGAAGCCCTTGGTTTCGCGTGGGGTGATGGCGTACCGGCGGCCGAGCGATCTGCGTTGGGAATACCAGAGCCCGTTAGAGACCCTGCTGGTGGTCCATGCCGGGAACGTCCAGCGATTCCTCAAGCACGGCGACGGGTGGGTGACCGATTCCAGCGCCAAGCTGGAAGCGATGAAGGTCGTGCTGGGCGAAATCAATCTTTGGCTCGACGGCGATTTCGCGGCCAGCAAGACCTTCAAACCGGAATTGCACCCGGCCAAAGGCGGCGAGCCAGCCCATGTGGAGCTGGTTCCCATCGATCCATCTCTTTCCAAGATCATATCCCGCATCGCCATCACGTTTGCCGAACGTCCCGGCACGGTAGGCGCTATCGACATCTTCGAGGGGAACCAAGGCGTCACCCACATCGCGTTCGAGAACCCGCGCTACGATGGCGCGATTCCAGACCAGCGCTTCCTTCCGCCACGCTGATGCTTCGACCTGTCCTTCTCTCGCTGCTTCTTGCCTGCGTCGCGTGCGCGCACCTGCCCACGCTGACGCCGGTCAAGGACGATGCCAAAGCGGTCACCCAGCGCTGCCGCGCGGCGTTTCCGCACCAACCTTGGCGCGCCACCCACGCCATCTTCGCCACCCTGCCCTTCGGCAACTACAGCGGCCTGGTGGGCGTCACCGCAGCCGGCCCCGAAGGCTTGCGGGCCGTCTTGCTCTCGCCTGAGGGCATCAGCCTCTTCGACGGTCTGCAAGACAACCGCAACCCCCTCGATCCCAAGCTACAGACCGACCGTGCGGTTCCGCCTTTCGATAGCCCGAGCTTTGCCGGCGCCCTGATGGCCGACATCGGCCACGCATACTTGCCGCCGGCCGGCGAACCCACGGCGATCGGCACCTACGGTACCGGTGAAACCGTGTGCCGTTGGATTCCCGAAAAGGGCGAGACCACAGACGTGCAGCTTGGGCCCGACGGGCCGAGGGTCATTCGCACCTTCGTTCGCATGCACATGAGCCGCGAGATCTTCCTTCTGGGCACGCCCGGCGGAGGCTTCTTCCCGGTCATCGTTCTGACCGTGCCAGGAGCAGGCGGCTATCGCCTCGAAATGCGCCTGGTCGACCATGAATGAAGGGACGTTCCAGCCGTGTTAGCGTTGCCGAATATTCAGCCCAGGAGTCGCCCGTGAAATTCCGCCTGATCTATCCCAAGTGGTCAAAACTCTCCGGACAGACGGAGTTTCACCTGCCGCCGCATGGCCCGGTGGTGTTCGCGGCCACCGTGCCCGCGGACATCGAGCTCGAATTCATCGACGAAAACGTACAGCCCCACAGCTTCGACGAGTCGGTCGATTGTGTCGGCATCTCGATGATGCTCACCAGCCAGGTCAAGCGCGGCTGGGCCATCGCCGACGAATACCGCCGCCGGGGCATTCCGGTGATCTTCGGCGGCATCGCCACCCAGCTTCACGCCGAGGAGACCCAGGCCCACGCCGATGCGGTCTTCCTGGGCGAGGCCGAGGGCCGCATGGAGCGGGTCTTTGCCGACCTGCGCGCCGGCAGCTTGCAGCCGACCTACGACTTCCTCGACGCTCCCGCCGCCATCGAGCTGGTCGGGCCAGCCCGGCGCTCGATCTTGCGGCGCGAGCTGTACAGTTACAAGGGTGTGCGTATGGTGGACCTGTTCCACGCCTCGCGCGGCTGTCGCTTCCGCTGTTACCCATGCGCGGTCAATTATCTCGGCGGCCGATCCTTTAGGCCGCGGCCTTTCGACCGCGTGGTCGAGGAATTGTCGAGCATCGAAAACAACCGGCTCTTCATCGTCGACAATTCCCTTGCCCAAAGCAAAGAATGGGAGCTTGAGCTCTTCCGGGAGATGATTCCGCTCAAAAAGAAATGGTGCTCTCACCCCATCGAGGACGACGACCAGGTGCTGGACCTGGCCGCGCAAGCCGGCGCCTGGTACGTGTACCAGGCCGTCTTCGACACGTCGGACTTCATCCGCAATCGCATCAAGCGTTATCACGCCCACGGCATTGCGGTCGAAGGTACCATTCTGCTCGGCCTCGACGAGCAGACCGAAGACGACATCAAACGGCTGGTGGACTTCCTCCTCGAGGTCGAGCTCGACTTGGCGGAATTCACCGTATTGACGCCCTTCCCTCACACGCGCACGCGCGACGATCTGGAGAAGGAAGACCGCATCCTCAGCTCCGACTGGGATCAATATACCGCCGACAAGGTTGTCTATCGACCACGCCACATGACCCCGGAGCGGCTGCTTGAGCTTTACCACTACGCCTGGGACACCTTCTACAAGGTCGAGCCGCAGACCCACAAGATGTACAAGCTGATGCAGAAGGTGGTGGCGCGCGAGATGGCCGACGGAACCTTCGTTCCCCGCCGCACAGAAATGGCGCGCACCCGTTTCGGTCGCACCGCCGAGTAGCGCGGACAAGACACGCGCCCAATGGAGACGGCCGCTTGGGCGACCTGGGAGGCCTGCGTGAGCGGCGCCGCCATGGACGAGCCGCCCGAAGTCGGTGTCAATGAAGTGATCCGCCTAGACGTGCAAACGCTCACTCCCTCACGGAAATCGCCATCTCGGTTTCGCCCGACCCCCGTCTGTCCTATCATCCGCTTCGCCCCATGGATTTACCTTCACAACCACCTCGACGGCAGATGCTCCTGCTGCTCGCCCTTGTGGCGCTGCCGCGGGTTTTCCTGGCCTCGACCGAGCACGGGACGAATCACCCGGACGAGATCTTTCAAATGCTCGAACCGGCCCACCGCTGGGTCTACGGATTCGGCATTCAGTCGTGGGAGTTTCGCGACGGGGCCCGTTCCTGGTTGCTGCCGGGGGCTCTTGCGTTGCTGTGGAAGATGCTCGCCTGGCTTGGATTGTCCAGTCCCTTGCTCGTGGTGCCGATTCTACGCATGCCCTTCGTGGCGCTTGCGGTCTACAGCGCCTACCTGGCCGCGCGGCTTGCCGGCAAATGGGCAGGTGAAACGGCAGCCATGTTGGCGCTTGCCTTTGCGGCCTTTGCGCCGCTGGCACTTCTGCTCGACTTCCGCACCACCACGGAGGCCGCTAGCGTGCCGTTCGTGCTCCTGGCCTTGCTGTCTCTGGCGGATCGCAAACCGGCGCGTGCCGGTGCTTTTCTTGCGTTGCTGGTGTTCTTGCGTCCGACCAACGGAATCGTCGGATTGACAGCCGCAGCGTGGCTTCTGGTCGAACGCCGCTTCCGAGAGGCCGCCCGGCTTGCCTTGGGCGCTTTGCCTGTGGCCGTTGCCGGCGGCCTGCTCGACTGGGCGACCTGGGGCAGCCCGTTTCACCATCTGGTCGAATACGCCCGGTTCAATTGGCTGGAATCCGGGGCGAGCTTGTTCGGATCCGAGCAGGCCTGGTTCTTTGGATTGGTTCTACTGTCCACCGCTCCGGTCGTCGCACTGCTCTTGCTGCCCGGGACCATCGCCTTGCTCCGCAAGCAGCGGGAGGCGCGCACGGCGCTCGCAGTCGCTTGGGTGTACTTGCTATTCCACTCCATCGTCGGACACAAGGAACCGCGCTTCCTGCTTCCCATCCTGGCGCTTCTTTCCGGACTGTCCGCCGCGGGAATTGTCCTTTGGGTTGGGCCCTGGTTTCGCAAGCGGGTGACCACTGCCCCTGCGCGGGACACGCTGCTCGTCGCCACGGCTGCGGCATTGCTCGCGTTCGGGATGCTGCGAGCTCGCGGATTCACCTACGGCGACTTGTGGGAGCCCCGTGGCGAGGCTAACGACCACGTTCTTTTCGGCAAGCGCGCGGCGGTCAATCGCATGTTGGCGAAGGCGGGTGACGATCCGAATCTGTGCGGCATGCTCATCATGGGACTTATGCCCAACGAGCTGTTTTCCGGCGGAATGACCTACCTTCATCGCGACGTCATCCTGGCAAGTCCCCACGATCGCCAGGCGTGGCCGATGGCTTCGCAGGCAGCGAACTACGCCATTGCGCCCGCTAGGGTGGTGCCTCCCGGCTGGCATCGCGTGGCCCAACTGGACGAGGTCGCGCTGGTTTCCAGACCGGGCGACTGCCTTGTCGTGCCCGAGCAGTATCGCCAGACATACTTGCGCCCGCACAGGTGACCCGGGCGACTACCGCTCCGTCACTCGCCTGGCACCCACTCGCCAGGCACCCACTCGCCAGAAAGAGCTCTTCCCCGACGCATGACCGAGCTACCACCCGACCGCCTACGGGCGTCGCCTGCCCTGCCGCCGCCAAAGGCAATCCGGCGTACGAAGATTCATCCCAAATCCGCCCTGCGATACCAGGGACGCCACTGAAGATGCGTGCTAGGCGATCCGATTTGTGACAAGGCCAATCGCCGGGCGCGCCATTTCCAAAAATAGCCGCTCGATGTCGGGCGGTTGTAGTGGGTTTCGGGCTTCTAGCCACCACGTCAGAAGATCCAGGAATCCACCGGCGATGAAATGCACGGCGGCATCCATGGCCGGACCGTGCACACACGTGGCGGCCAAGTCTTCGCGGACCAGGGAACCGACGAGCTCACGGAACTGACGCAGCACAACCTGTCCGCTCTTCTTTCCAACCAGAGCCCGGAACAGTCGCTGGTTGTCATGGGCGTGGTCGATCATGCCTCGAGCGAACCCAAGACGGACCTTCCCATCCGGTCGTTCGGCGAGTCCGGCGCGCAGCATTCGGCGCAGATCTTCGAATCCGCCCGCCATCAGCTCTTCCTTGTCGGCGAAGTGCGTATAGAAGGTCGAGCGGCCGACGTCGGCCTTGTCGCACACGTCCTGAACGCTGATCTCGTCGCAACTTCGTTCCAGCATCAACGAAATCAGAGATTCGCGCAGCGTTCGGCGCGTGCGTTGCACTCGGCGGTCGTTCGATTTCGGAAATTTGTCGCTCACCCTGGCCCCCGTTGCTGGACAGTCAGCCGGCAGGTGTCTGGAACCAGACAATGCCGCTCTGTCTGTCTCTGGTGTTCCTGAACATGTGCCCCTAAATAGACACTATGACCAGTTCGAATCTCACTGTCCAGGACGGAAGAGCACGACTGCAAGGACCAGGGGTACGAGCGACCAAGCTGTTGCTCCTCAGCGTAGCCGTGCTGACGGCGGTCACGATTCTGCATTTCCTACACGGGGCTCACACCTACGATGATCCTGCGCGACTGCATGTCGTGAGGCCTGCGCTCATCGCTCTTCTGGTTGAGACGCTGCTCGCGGGCCTGTTTCATCGGCGGCCCGGAAAGCTCACCTTGGCCCCGCTGCTCGCATGGACGTTGATTCCGTTCGTCGGCGTGTTTGGACTGGTCCACGGCGCCTACTACCACGTGCTGAAATTGGTCCTGTTCTATGCAGGTGCACCCGAGGCAACTCTCGAATGGCTTTTCAACTCGCCCGATTACGTGCTTCCAAACGATTTCATGTTCGAGCTTTCGGGTACTCTCACGTTTGTCGCGGCCGGCTTAGTGCTCTATCGCGTCCTTCGCTTGCTGCGCGCCCTGCACAACAGCTCAGGGCAGGGCCCCAAAGAGGAGACGTCCAATTCTGCCCTCGACCAGCCACCGTCGTCTGCTGGCGCGCGCGGGAACGCGGGGCTCATGCGCCTGTCTGGCCTCGCCCTGCGCATGTTGCTCGATGCCCCGTGGAAAAGCCTGGGCACCCTCATCGGTGTTCTCGTATCGGTCTTTCTGATGGCGCAGCAGTCGTCGCTTTTGACCGGGATTCTTGGACGGGTGACGTCGTTCGTGAACGCTTCGGGCGTGGACATTTGGATCACGTCGCTGGCGACGGAAAGCACCGATGCAACGGACAGCATTCCCGCGACCAAGGTTGGCACCGCGGCGGGCACCAAGGGAGTGGCCTGGGCCGCGCCCGTCGTCCAGGCCGTCGGCAAGGTGACCCGGCCCGATGGCGTACGCGAGAACGTGAAGGTACTGGGGGTGCAACCACCTCGCTACGCCGGCCTGCCCCGGTCGCTCTCCGGCGCCACGACCATCCAGGCCCTGCGCGGGTCCGGACGAATATTCTTGAACTGGAACGATAGGCCCACTTTCGCTGCTGCCGTGCCAGGTGACCGCATTGAAATCGACGGTAAAGCCAGTGTCGTGGCCGGCTTTTTCGAAGGCGTCGACGCGCACAACCCTTTCTACTACACGTTCGCCAACATCGACGACGCACGCGCACTGACCGGCTACCCCCAGGACCGCATCACTTACGTTGCCGTGGGGGTTGCGCCAGGATCGAGCGCGCTCGAGGTCAAGACCCGACTGCAAGCGCGCATTCCGGACGCCCTGGTCAGAACCCGCGATGAAATGAGCGCGATGGAGGAGCGCTACTTCCTCGTGCGAACTCCGGTGGGACTGGTTTTCGGCATGGGCACCCTGGTCGCGGCCATCATCGGCGCCGCGATTGTCGCCGTCACCTTGTATTCGTCGGCCATCGACCGGGCTCGCGACTACGGCACGCTGAAAGCCATCGGGGCACGCCAGAGGGACATCCTTGGACTGATGTTCGGGCAGGCGTGGTTGTTCTTCGCGGTTGGCTACGCCCTCGGGATGACTGCCTTCTTCGTCGTCCGCCAGCAGTATCCCCAACTACCCATGGTGGCGCCGCCGAAGGTTGTGCTCGGCGTGGCCGCCGCGGCCTTCCTGTCGTGCACTCTGGCCTCGCTCGCCGCCCTTCGACGAGTCCTTCAGCTCGATCCGGCCATCGTTTTCCGAGGGTAGCGCCATGCCTGCGCTTTCTGCTTCACTTGCATCGCCGCCTGCGTTCGAAGGTCGCGGGATCGGCAAGGTCTTCGGGCGCGGCGAGCTTGCCACCCGCGCACTGCATCCCACGGACATTCAGATCCATGGTGGCGAGGTCTTGGTCATCATGGGCCCTTCAGGCAGCGGCAAGACAACCCTGCTCAGCATTCTAGGACTGGTGCTCACGCCGACCGAGGGAGAGGTCATGGTCCAGGGCCGGTCGGTGGCCAAGGCCAGTGTGGGAGAATTGGCGATCCTGCGTCGCGACCGCGTGGGTTTCGTCTTCCAACAGTTCAACCTGCTGCATGGCCTCAGCGCTCTCGAAAACGTGGCGGTTCCCTTGCTCCTCGCGGGTGTGGGGCGCAAGGAGCGGACGGCGCGGGCCGTACGTGCGCTTACGACGGTCGGTATGGTGGACAAGCGAGCATCCACGCCCAGGCTGTTGTCGGGCGGGCAACAACAACGCGTCGCCATTGCCCGCGCCCTGGTCAACGATGCGCCGGTGCTACTCTGCGACGAGCCGACCGCCTCCCTCGATGGAACGACGGGCCGAGCCATCCTGACCATCCTGCGCGACCTGGCCAAGCGCGAACGGCGCGCGGTGGTCATCGTCACCCACGACGAACGTGCGTTGCCTTTCGCCGATCGTTGCGTGCACGTCATCGACGGTCGGGTTGTACCGGCCAAGGGCTCTCTTCATGCCGCCCGAGGAGTACCATGAAAGCTCAATCCGGAATCGCTTACCCACTCGCTTTGCTTGCCCTTCTCGCCGCCGCCTCTGGCTGCGGCCTTCATGGACGGCCCAAAGTCGAACGCAAGGCCCGACCCGTGCAACCATCGCAGAATGCGCTCCCAAAGGCTTCGGCGGCGACCTCCGTATCCCCGTCGAAGGCAGATGACCCCGCATCCGACGTCGTGATTGCGCCTGGTATCGTCGAGCCCTGGGCTGACAGCGTGAACTTGTCGGCGCAAGAATCGGGCTGGATCGCCCACATCCATGTCAACGAGGGGCAGTGGGTAGAGATCGGGCAGGTTCTTGCTGAGCTTGAAGACACCTCTTTGCGCTATGGAGTCGACCTGGCACGCGCCGAGCTGTCCGAAAGTGAGGCGGCCCTCGCAAAAACCTTGCGCGGAGCCACTGCAGAAGAGCTACGCCAGGCCGAGTCCGAGGCCAATGCGGCCGCGGTGCGAAGCGAGCTGGCTCGTTCGACCGCAGCGCGCGCGGCTCGCCTGAATGCAGCCAAAGCGGTGGCCGACAGCGAGGCGGAGCGCACGGCCGACGAGGCTCGTGCGGAAGCGGCGCGTGCCGACGGGGCAGAGGCTCGTCGCCTGGCAGTCCAGCGCGGCGCTCGTGCAGAGGAGCGCAAAGGCGCCTTCGCGAGCGTGGCGGCAGCGCGGGCACGCCTGGCATTGGCCGAGGCTGCTCTGGCCCGACGTCGCGTGCTCGCCCCCATTCGGGGAACGATCCTGCTCAGTCGCTTTCACGCCGGAGAATTCTATAACGTTGGCGCCGGTCCGATCCTCGTGCTCGGGGATATCACGCGGCTGCAGGTGCGCCTGGAAGTGGACGAGATTGACGCGCAGGATTTGAAAGCCGGCAGCCCATGTGCATTCTTCTCCGACGGCGGCGAACGCCTCACCGAAGGGACCGTCAGCAGACTCGCGCCTAGGATGGGGCGCCGAGTACTGCCCATCGAGTCGCCGACCGCGCGCTCCGATATTCGCGTGCGTGAGGTCGTGGTCGAGATCGCGGGAAACTCCAGTTTCATTCCTGGGCAGCGGGTCTGGGGACACGCCGCCCGAAATTCAGGCTTAGCCATCGTCAGCCAACACATCGGAGACAAACCATGACTTGGACATCCTCTTTGGTCGGCCATAGCGTGGCAGCTCCGCGGGTTGGTTCTTGAAGTACGTCTCGTAATCGGACTTGGTGCTCGGGTACTTCGCATCCCAAGGACTCAGGGCGAGCGCGGCCATCATGCCGCTCGCGCGCACGGCGTTCGTCCAGAGAGCAACCGCGTATCCTCGGCCGCCTTGCCAGGGGCTGGTCCTGACCGGGTAGTCCGTCACAACTCGGGCGGCTCAGTTACGACAGGGAGCGAAGTCGCCCGTGCAGTGATAGCACGCGTACTCTTCGTCACTGCAGACGGCGATCGGAGTGGCGACAAGGGTGCCGCTTGAGTCGCAACTGAACTTGACCTTGTCATTCACGCAGCCACTCATCCTGTTCATCTCCGACGCACAATCCGGGTAGTTCACTCGGTAGGCAATGCATGCCTGCTTGCAGGTGGCGGCAAGGTCGACCGTCGTGTTGGCGCACCCTGCGCTGACTTGGCGGTCGCAATTGTCCTCGCAGGTCCTTTCGGTGGGAGGTGGACTGGACGCATCGAAGCAAGCAATGGGGCCGGCGAACAGCAGCCACCCGAAGAACGAATAGCTGCACCAGCCTGTGGACAAGAGAAAGCGCATCACCGGGTATTCTAATCTAAGAAGAACCCGTCGAAGATCTGCCACTGTTCCGGATAGCGCCGAACCATGGCTTCCAGTCGCTGCAGATAGTCCGCCGCGGCCTTCTCCATCACGGCCTCACGTTCGCGGCGGTTGGCTGCGCCGAGCACGATCGGCGGGTCGCTGACGAAGCGATAATGGCGGCGGCCGAGGCGCATGGCGAACACGGTAAGCAGGGGCGCCCCGCTCACCAGCGCCAACGCGAAGGGCGCGGCCGCGACCCCGACCGTGTGGCCGAGGAAGGGCAGCCGCAGGACGCGCGCGTCGCCGAACGCGCGATCGGCAGCCAGGGAAACCAGGCCGCCCTGGCGCAGCACCTGGACCGCCTGCAGGATGTCGAACGACTGGCCCCGCCCTTCGGGAACCGTCACGACGTCCACGCCCGCACCGCGCAGGTCGCGATCGACGCCGGCCCTCGCCTCGCCGCCTGCCTGCCCGCCCATCACCAAGGTCACGTCCTTGTGCCTTTGGGCCAGCAGGCGCGCGCCAATTTCCCAGCGACCGAAATGCGACATCAGAAGAATCGCGCCGCGCCCGGCGGACTTGGCTTCCACCACGTGCCGGTCGCCGTCGCGCTCAAACACGATATCGGTGCGGCGCTCGGTTTCCAGACGTTCACTGTAGACCTGGGCGAAGTCTTGGTACTGGCGCCAGGCGGACCGGAGCGCGAACCAGGTCGAGCGGTCGGGAAAGAGCGCGCGAAAGAAACGCAAACTGTGCGCCAACCGACGCGGGAACAAGACGAAGTAGGTGGTCGCCACCACGAAGGCGGTGGCGCGGATGGGCCACAGTCCCGCCATGCGCGACAGCCTCGAATAGATCCGGTACAGCAGCTCGGTCACGCTGCGCTCACACCGACGGCGGAAACCTGCGCAATGAACCAGGTCTCCTCCCGGCCGGGCGCGGTGGGCTCCACGAGCATCATCTGGAATCCTGCTGCGTCGATGGCGGCCACGACGTCTTCTCGCTGACGATAGTGTGGCGTAAGCTTCGCTCGCGCCAAGCGCCGCGTTTCAAACCAACGGTAGAAGGGCGTCCGCCCGCTGCTCGCCGGCACGGTGGCGCGCAGGACCAGTCGCCCACCGGCATCCAGACAGCTCCGTGCGTGCGACAGGGTCAGCGCCAATCCGGCGTCGTCCAGGTGATGAATGACGTCCAGACACACCACCGCCGCGGCCGAAACCTGCGGCAGAGCCCTGGGCGCAGCGCCCACGTGCACGTCGCCGCGCGTGCCAAGCACGAAGCGCGCCACGGCCACGCGATCGGCCTCCGGCTCTACCGCGACCACCCGCAAAGTGTCCGAGCGCCCGAGCATCCACGCGTCTGCCACGCCGAACCCGCAGCCGATGTCGAGCACAGTGCCCTGGTCGGGCAAAAATTCTCCCAAGCGCCCGAACATCGGATCCAGTCGCAGCTTGAACCAAGCGAAACAGCGCGGGTAGCCGCCCAGCCGACGGAACCGCCGCATCACCCAGCGCCGAGGGTGCTCGCGATCAGGCGGCGGCACCGGATGGACCGAGAACATCCGACGCAGAAGCGGCTGCAGCAAGTACACGCCGATCGCGCAATAGCCAATCGCGAAGCTCGACGTGATTCCCGCTCCGCGAGTGGCGCCATGCCCGACGACGGACACGGTGAGCGTGCCGGCCAGGGCGGCGCTCGCCGCCACGACACTACCGATTCGCACCGTCGCATGTGAGGGATGGCGTTCGTCGAGGCACCGCTGGTACACCCGCACCAGCGCGCACTCGACGCCCACCCCGAGTATGAGCGCCAACATGGCAAGCCCCACGATGTCGATGGGCCATCCCACGAGGTGCAAGGTCGCCATGGTCAGGCCGAGCGAAAACGCCGACGGCGCGAGGGTGATGACAGCGACGCGCAGGTCGAGGAAGAACAGCAGTACGGCGCCGGCGACGAAACACGCGATTACCAGGAGCATCGGTTCATGCGCCATCGGCTGCATCCTTGCTCAAGCGGCGTCGACCGAAACGGGGCACGAAGCGCCCCGCGATGAGCCGAGTGAACGTGGCCGAGTTGCGGCCGAAATCGCGCCAGGGACGAAAGTGCGAGACGCGCCCGCCGGGCGGATCGTATGCGACTGTGATCGGCACCTCGCGGATCGGAATGCCGGCCCGGCGCGCATGCACCAACACTTCGACCTCGAATTCGTATCGGCGCGCCCGGGTCGGCAATGCCAGCGTCTCCGCTACGGGATACACCCGAAAACCAGATTGGGAATCCGCGAGCATGGGGCCGCCCGAGGCCCAAATCCAAAAGCCCGAGAACTTGCGACCCGCGCGGCTGGTCCACGGAACCTGGTCCTGATCCATCCCCGCGCGATAACCGAGCACCAGGCAAGGCCGCGGTTCGCGCTCACCCTCGGACCAAAGCGCCGCCAACATGTTCCGCGCATCGTCCGGATTGTGCTGGCCGTCCCCGTCGACAGTGACCGCAAATTGCGCCGGCACCGGCAGGGCCCCCACGCTGGTAAGTCCGGTCAAAATCGCCGCGCCCTTGCCGCGGTTTTCCGGATGGCGAACCACCGTCGCCCGCGAAAGTCGTGCGACCGCATCCCGGGTCTGGTCGGTCGAACCATCATCGACGACAATCACCGGTGCGCCGCTGGACAGGGCCGCGCCAACCACAGCCTCGATGTTGCGCGCGTGGTTGTAGACCGGGATCACGAAGGCAAAGGCCGCCCCAGCGTGGGAAAAGCGCGCGCGTAGTTCTTGCCACGTGGGCGAAGGGGCGGGCATTACGATAGCGAGCGGAAGATCAGCGAGGTGTTGATCCCGCCAAAGGCAAAGTTGTTGTTCATCGCGATCTTGATCGACGCCTGTCTCGGGCTGCCGAGGACGTGGTCGAGCGGGGGCAACGCGGGGTCGGGCTCGTCGAGATTCTTCGACACCGCCATGAATCCTTCCTGCATCATCAGGATGCTCGCGATCGATTCGATGGCGCCGCTCGCGCCCAGGGTGTGGCCGAGGTAGCCCTTGAGAGCGCTGATGGGCACCTTGTTTCCGAAGATTCGGTGAACCGCTTCGGCCTCGGCGGCGTCGCCCACGTCGGTGCCCGTGGCGTGGGCGTTGATGTGGTCGATATCGGTCGGGGCGAGCTCGGCATCGCGCAAGGCCGCGTTGATGGCGATGCAAATGCCTTCCGGATCCGAGTTGGTCGGATGGGTACCGTTGCAGCCCGAACCGTAGCCGATGACCTCGGCGTAGATCTTGGCGCCCCGCTTTTCCGCGTGCTCATACTCCTCCAGCACCAGGCAGGCGGCGCCCTCGCCCACCACCAGGCCGTCGCGCCGACGGTCGAAAGGCCGGGGCGTTCTCTCGGGAGTGTTCGAATAGCCGGTCGAGGTCGCGCGCATGATGTCGAAGATCCCAGCGTGCAGGATGTGCAATTCCTCGGCGCCTCCGCCCAGACAGACGGGCACCCGCCCGAAGCGAACCTGCTCGTAGGCGATTCCGACCCCTTGCGCGCCCGACGTGCACGCTGTGCACGACGCCACCACCGGGCCTTTGCAGCCGAACATCAAAGCGATGTTGGCCGCGCAGGTGTGGCTCATGAACTGAAGGTAGGCGGAAGACAAGAGGCCGCGAATTGTCCGCTCGCCCATGATGGGACGCAGGAAGTCCTCTTGCGACGCTGAGCTGCCCGCGGTCGAGCCAAAGGCAACACCACACGCTGGAGACGCGATGACATCGGCGGGAATCCCGGCATCGGCAACAGCGTCGCGCACGGACAGTGCGGACAGAACCGCCACCCGTCCCATGGTGCGGCCGAACTTGCGCGGAATCTCGTTCGGGTCGATGTCGTCGCAAGGGGCGCCCACGCGGGTGCGCAAACCGTCAAGCCACTCCCAGTCCGCCATCCGGCGAATCCCGCTCTTGCCGTCAAGAAGTCCCGCGCGCAAAGCCGCGCAGGTGTGCCCAAGCGGCGAGCGCAGGCCCATGCCGGTGACGACGACGCGATTGCCTCTGCTGTTCATGTGAGCGACCAGGATGCCAGGGGTTGGGTGCGGATGTCACGTGCCATGCGCGTCAGCCGCAGGAAGCGTCGCGACGGCCCAGGTTCCGGGCCCAGTGTGCGCGCCGGTGGTGAGAGACAGAGGTCCCAAGCCTATCTCGGCGCTCGGAAGCTCGTGACGCAGACGTGGCGCCACTTCGCCTTCAACCCAAGCGCGATTGTCCGTGAATTGAAGCAGCAAGTACCCCTTGCCGGCCGAGGCCGAGAGTGCCTGCCTGGCGCGCTCGCATGCATAGGCGACCTTGTCCTCTTGCTTGCGCAGAAGCGCCACCTTGCGTGCTCCGTCGGGCATCGGCGAAACCACCGGTGCCAGGTGAAGCGCGTCGCCAAACCAGGCGCCGGCCTTGGACAGACGCCCGCCACGGGCCAGGTATTCGAGCCGTTCAAGCAGGATGTATTCCTCGGCGCGGGCCAGGGCTGCGGTCGCGAAGGCCTGCAAGGCCGCCGCGGACATTCCGTCTTGGGCCGCCAGTGCCGTCGCACGCGCCACAACTGCCAGCCGTCCGGATGCTGCCCCACTGTCAATCACGGTCAACCGTGCCCCGGCGGGATGTGAATTCTTCCACGCCGTGGCGACCGCGTGATTGGCGGTGTAGACCGACCCCACGCTAAGGTAGAGCACGCTCCGCCATTGCGACGTCAGGCGCTCGTAGTGGCGCTCGCGCTCCAGGGTCGATGCCTGCGCGGTGGAAACCCGCACACCTCGCCGCATGGTCGTGTAAAGGTCCTGCGGATCGATACGCGTTTCGGGCAGCGAGCGATCGCCGAAGTCGATGTGGCTGTCGAGCAAGGTGATGCCGAGCGCCTCGGCATCACGGCGCGACAATGATGCGGCGCCGTCGGTAACGATGTGAACCTGGCCCGCCTTGGCGACCGCCGGGCTTTGCGCCATCTGTTCTTGCAGGTCATCCCACGACCAGCGCACCACTTCACCCAGGCCGCCGAGCGCCTGGCGAGCCGCCTCCACGTCGTCGGCGTGCAAATGGACCTTCCACAAATCGCCCTCGCGCAAGGCGATGACTTCACGGCCGATGCGGGCCAGCGCCTCGTCTTTCGGCGCGCTTCCCCGGGGCAGGCGCACCACTGCATCGACGCAGAAGCCGGTCTCGGCCTCGCCGTGTATGCGTTGAAAGCGCACCAGCGACTGGAAAGACGAGGCGATGTCCTCGCGCCCGGGGCCGAGGTCGAAATAGGTCCGCAGCAGACCATCGAGAAACACCAGCATGCCGAGCGCACCGCTGTCGACCACGTTCGACCGCCGCAAGGACTCCTGCGCCGAAGTGGTCTCGCGCACCACCTGGGCCAGCCGAACAAGCACATCATCGGCATCCTCGCGCGACACCGTGCTTGCGTCGCCCTTGCAGAGCGCATCGAGCACGGTAAGCATGGTGCCCGGTTGAGGAATCGCCACCGCCTGGCGAGCCCGCGCAGCGCCCCGGACGCAGCGGCTGGCCAACGACTCATCGGGTGCGCCATCGAGCAGGCTCTTCACGAAGGCGCAGGCGATGTTGCCGGAATTGCCCCGCGCCGACAGCAAGAGCCGCTCGGTCAGCACCTCGGCGGACGACGCCTGATCGCGCAGGGCCGAGAGGCTTACCACCAAGTTTCGGCCCGTGTCACCGTCGGGAACTGGGAATACGTTGATCCGATCGAGCACCTCGGCCCATGCCCCGACCGAGGCTGCACCAGCGGCCAGTGCGGCTCGGATGTCGCCCTTTCCGTGCGCGCTGTCGCCCACGGTTAAGCCTCCAGCGGGGCGGCCAGGGCCTTGCGCATGAATTCAGGCAGCCGCAGCTCAAGCACGCCTTCGGGAACTCGCACCGCCGCCTGTTCGGTGCGCGCCTTGGCGCAAAGCTCGCCAGTGGCCACGTTGCGCAGCTCGAAGTCGACCACCAAGCGGCAATCATGCTCGACCAGGATTGCCTTGCAATCGACCAGGTCGCGAACCCGCAGCGGCCTAATGTGCTTGGTCTGCGTGCGGGTGATGGGAAAGGCGACCTTGTGCTCCTCGACCGATCGGTAAAGGTCGACACCAGCGTCAAGCAGCATGCGGTCGCGCGCGGCATCGAAGTACTTGAAGTAGTTGCCGTGCCACACCACCTGCATGGCGTCCACGTCGCAGAACGGAACCGTGAACCGCACCACGGCCGAGCGCTTCTCCACGGCCCTACGCCTCTCTTTCCAGGCTTTGACCGAGTGCACCCTCGGTCACCGCCAGAGTCAGCGCCTCGATGTCGCCGTCTAGGCAACGATCGTCTTCCAGTGCGGGGCTTTGCGAACGGACCGCGCGCACCACACCATGCACCGCCGGTCGCGCCGAAAGGCCCCCGCGCAGCTCGCAGGCCTGCGTTGCCGCCAGCAGGTGGACCGCGACGGCGCGCCCCACCAAGTCGCAAACCCGCAGGGCATCGCGCGCGGCAATGGTGCCCATGCTGACCTTGTCCTGGTTGTGAGATTCGGTCGAGCGCGAGAAGGCCGCCGCCGGCATCAATGCTTGCAGAGCCTCGGCGGTCAGCGCCGATAACGTGATCTGCATGCCCTTGAATCCGTGGCGCGGCGCCGTCCCGTTCTTGCTCGGCATTGCCAAGTGCGCCGGCAGACCGCGGCTCATGCGCGGATCGACCAGCAGCGCCGCCTGCCGATCGCACAGGTCCGCCACCGACGACACCGCGGCCTTGACCGCGTCCATCGCGAAGGCGATGTGGCCACCGTAGAAGTTTCCACCCATGAGCGGCCGGCCCGATTCGGGATCGAAAAGCGGATTGTCGTTCGCCGAGCCAGCCTCGATCTCGACCCAGCGTTCGACCCATGCCAAAGCATCGGCCAACACCCCAAGCACGTGCGGGGCGCAACGCAGCGAATAGGGATCCTGCAGCGACTCCGGCACCTCGGACTCCTCGGCCCTGCCCTGCGAACGAATCAAGGCCCGCAATTGTGCGGCCACGGCCTTCTGCCCGGGGAATGGCTTGGCCTCGAACAGCGCCGGATGCAGGTGATGTTCGTGCCCGGCCATGGCGTGCAGGGCCAGCGCGGTCGCGCGGGTGGCTGCGGCCAGGATGCGCCGGCATTGATCAACGACCGCGATCGCCACGCCGGTCATGATCGGCGTGCCGTTGAGCATCGCGATGGGTTCCTTTACCGCGAACTGAAAGGGCGCCAGCCCCGCCAGGGCCAGCGCTTTGGCGGACGGCATGCGCTGTCCGTCGAAGAATACCTCGCGCTCGCCCGCCAGTGCGGCGGCCACGTACGACATCGGCGTCAGGTCGCCAGAGGCCCCGACCGATCCCTGCGAGGGCACGACCGGCGTAATCTTGCGGTTCAGAAACTCAACCAGGCGGCGAAGCAGCGCGACCCGGACGCCGGAATATCCGCGACCCAGGCACAGCACCCGACACAGCATCGCCCCGCGCACCGCCGCCACGGGCAAGCTCGGCCCCGTGCCACACCCATGAAAACGCAACAGCCCGGCGCCCAATGCAGCGATGCTCTCGGCGGTGATACGAGCGCCGCAGTTGCTGCCGAAGCCCGTGGTAACGGCATAGATGGGCGTTTCGTCGGCCACAGCCTTGGCCAGCCGCCGCTCACCGTCCGTCATGCGCGCGAGCCACGCCGGATCCTCGGACAGACGAACCTCGGCGCCATGAATGGCGACGCGAATAAGTGCATCGACTTCAAGCGGCTCGGGGCCAATGACCAATGGCTCGGACGATGTGGGCGACATGCGAGAAACGCGCGCAGTCTGCACGTCCACGCGCAGAAGCGCAAGCCTGGCAACGCCCTTTACGCGGGGCCACGTGCGGGCAGCGCCTTGGCTGCCGCTGCGTCGGAAAGCCCGGCCTTCTGCCAGGTTTCCCGACGGGCAAAGTCGTAGTAGTGCCAGTATTGGACCAGCACCGAAAGGGCCCGGGAGACCAGCCGGGGGTTGATTCGCCAGGCGGTCTTGGCCACGTTCCAGAACATGCGGCGCACCGGCGGAGGTACCCGAAAGAGGAAATGGCGCAGGACCCGCAGGATCAGGAACAGACGGTACAGGGTCTTCTTCCGGGTCGAATACAGCGACGTGAAGTACCGGACGCCCTGCAGCCACTTCACCAGCCGCCGCTCGAAGTTCTCCGGTTCGTAGAGGCGCTGGAAGAGCGCCTTGTGCCCGAGGTACAGCTCGTCAAGCGTCATACGCTTGGGCAGGATGTTGGTGGTGAGGTGCCAGAACCCGCGGAAGTCCTCCAAGAGCCGCCCTTCCGACCGCATGCGCTCGTACAGCGGCGTGTGCCTTGGCGCATTAAGGACGCTGATGGAGGCGATGGGACTGCCCGTGTCGTCGAGGAACTGTTCGACCTCGCTGAACACCTCGGTGGTGTCGTTGTCGAAGCCCACGATCATTCCGACGAACGGCATGATGCCATAGCTCGAAATGCGCGGGATGACCTCGCGCGGGTCGAAACGTGCCATCTGCCCCTTGTTGACCTCGTCCAGGCATTCCTTGCGAATGGTCTCGAGGCCGAGGAAAATCACGCTAAAACGGGCGTCGGCCAGCATCCTCAGCAGCTCGTCGTCGGCCCCGATGCTGACCGTGGCCTGGGTGCTGAAAGATAGCGGGCGATCGAGGGTCCGGTTCCAGGCGATGAGCTCGCGCAGAAGATCGAAGGTGAAGCTGCGGTTGATGAAGAAGTTGTCGTCCGAGAAAAACACGGTTTCCGCGCCGCAGGCGTGCGCATTCTTCACCTCGAGCATGATCTGCGCGATGGTCTTGGTGCGAAACTTGCGCCCCACCAGCCTGACCACGTCGCAGAAATCGCAGTTGTTGGGGCATCCGCGGCAGGTTTGCACCGAGAAATAGAGGTAGTCACGTCCGTTGACGAATGACAGATCGGGCGGCGGACTTTGGGCAAGGTCGACGAATTCTTTCTGTTCGTAGAGCGCCCCGGCCGAACCGCCGACCCAATCGCGCAGGAAGCGCGGCCAGGTCAGCTCGGCTTCGCCCAGGAATAGGTGGTCGGCCAGCTCCCGGGCTCGCTCGGCCTCCAGGGTTGCGAACACACCACCCACGGCCACCGGGATACCGCGGGCGCGAAACGCGGCGCTCAGCTCTCGAATGCGGTCAGCCTGCAGGGTGTAGCCGGTGATGGCTACCAAGTCGCACGCCACGTCCAGCCGCGCCGGCGACAGGTTTTCATCGCAAAAGATGTAGCTGACGTTCAGGTCCTTGGGCGTCAACGCGGCCAACGTGAGCAGGGCCGAGTTGGGCATCAAGGTCTTGTGCTTTCCGACGATGTCGAGGGTCCCCTGCATCGCCCAGAAATTCTCTGGGGTCTTGGGATTGATAAGGTAGATCCGCCTTTGCTGCGTAGTCATGCCGACGTCACCATCTGGTGCCATAGCCCAATTTGTCACGAATTGGCAAGCGCGCAGCGAAAGCCGCATCGGTCCCACCTGCGACATTCGCACGCTAATGCCTTGCCACGCCTTGACTCCTCGTGAAAGCCCATGCTAAACGGGCGGCTCTGGTTATATCAGGTTGGTTCAAAACAGATGCCACAGACGCAGACTGGAATGGAACGACGCATCGCCGAGATCCTGATTCAGGAACTGAAGCTTGAAAACGTCACGCCGGATACGTTTGATGTGACGACGGACCTGGTGAAGGAGCTGGGCATCGACAGCATGGATCTGACCACTGTCGTCTTGGTGCTTCAGGGTGAATACAACGTGAAATTCGACGAGGACACCTATCCTTCGTTGACCACGGTGCGCGCCATCGCCGAGCAGATCCGCCAGTTGCAGGGTGCCGCCAGTTAGCGCCCCGCCGCGGGGTCGGCAGAGACGGTCATGGAAATCGACCTTGGCACCCCTTCCTCCTCGACGAGAACGCCAGTGAAGACATCCTCGCAGGCCTGGACCTTCGCCGAGATTGTCAAGCAGCCGGATATTGCGGCGCGCTTCGCGCAGGTGCGAAAGTTCTTTTTCCTGCGCGAGTCCACCTACGACATGACCAGCCGATGCAACGTCCGGTGCGACGGGTGCTATTACTACGAAGGCGAGAAGCAGAACGCGCAGGACAACGTCGATCCGATGGCGTGGCGGTCGCTTTTCTGCGCCGAAAGAGAGCGCGGCATCACCTTCGTGGTGCTCGCCGGCGCCGAGCCAGCCCTCGTGCCAGAGTTGCTGCAGGTCTGCTACGACGAGATCCCTCTCGGTGCCATCGCCAGCAACGGTCTCATCAAGATTCCGGCCTCGATCGGGTACCGGATTCACATCTCGGTCTGGGGCAACGACGTGACCTCAGAACAGGTCCGTCGCGCCAAGCGTATGCTGGAACGCCAGATCGAGGCTTACGCCGGCGACCCGCGCGCAGTGTTCGTCTACACCTTCACCCGCGACAACATCGATGAAGCGCGCCCTGCGGTCGAGCGGCTCGCGAGCGCCGGCTGCAGGGTGACCTTCAACATGTTTTCCGCCACCGTCGGCTACACGGGGAACCTGACCCACACGCCGGAATCACGCGCTGCCACCCGCAAGGTGATGGTCGATCTGCTGCGTGACTTCCCCGAGCACGTGCTGTTTTCGCCCTACAGTGCTGCCGCACATACCGACGCGAATTCCCTGCACGCGCTCTTCTCGTGCCCCTATCCCAGGCAGAACCAGGGCCAGTTCGGCCTCGGGCGATCGTTCCGCCAGTATCGGTCCGACCTGACCTGGGTACGCGCGGCATCCTGCTGCGTGCCCGACACCGACTGCGCCGATTGCCGCCACTACGCCGCCGGCAGTGCCATCGTCACGGCCCGTATGAATCGGCACATCCAAAACCCGGATCAGTTCCGCGCCTGGCTCGACTACGTCGACACCTACCTCGCGGTGTGGATCCCCGGGTACAGCAAGGGTGTCAACCTTTGCCAGGTGGACGTCGCGCCGACGCTGGCGATGGACGCCGGCGCCAAGGGCGGCGCTGGAGTCCCGCCATGATCACCGTCCGCTCGCTACTCGACGACGTTTGGTACGACCGCTACCAGAAGATCTGCAATCTCAACATTCGCAGCTCGATCTACGACGTCACCAACACCTGCAACCTGCGCTGCAAGGGCTGTTTCTTCTTCTCGTCCGACGAACACCTGACCGGCGAGCAGAAGGACGTTGGCGCCTGGCAGGATTTCGTCGACGCCGAGATGGCGCGCGGGGTGAACCTGGCGATTCTGATCGGCGGCGAGCCGAGCCTGTTCCTCGGCCGCGTCGAGGCGTTCTACAAGCGGCTGCCGACCTTCTGTGCCAGCAACGGCCTGGTCAAGGTGCCGCGCGACCGCTTCCCCGACATGATGGTCGGCATTTCGCTTTGGGGCGACGCCGAGACAGAAAAGTCGCTACGTGGGCGCGATGCCTTCGCCATCTCGTCGAAGCACTACTCGGGGGATCCGTACGTCTATTACCTCTACACCATCACGTCGCAACAGCTCGGCAAGGTCGAGCACATGGTTCGCCGCATCCGTGATATCGGCCTCAAGGTCCACTTCCAGCTGCTCTCCAACGACGAGGAGGCGGACGGCTTTTCCTGGTCGCCCGAGCAACTGATCGACGTGCGCGGCGAGATGGACGACCTGCTCGGCCGCTATCCGGACACGGTCATCTCTTCCCGCTACTACCACCAGGTGCTGACCACCGGCACCTTGCTGGGGCGGCCGTTCGGCTGGGACGAATGCCCGTCGGTGTCCGAGACCCACGACAACCGCGATCCGCAGCCACGCCGGCTAATCCGCTTCAGGCGCTGGGCCGCAGATCTAAAGACCACCCATCGCTGTTGCACCTCGGCGACCCGAGACTGCCGCACCTGCAAGGACGGCGCGGCCCACATGAGCTGGGTGATGGTGAACAAGCGAGCCCACATTCGCACGCCCGAGGATCTGCAGAACTGGATCGAGGTGTACGAGATGTTCGCCAAACTGTACCGATTCATCCCCTGGTAGCGAAGGACCGCCGATGGCGAAGTCGCGGCCGGTGTTGCTTGCCTGGGATGGCGTGTCCTCGATGGGAATCGATTGGCAGGCCGCCTGGCAGCGCGCCGTGGCTGGGGGAAGCGGCATCGGCCCGCTCACCCGATTTCCCCTGCGGCCCGATTTTCCGGTTCGCATCGCCGGCCAGGTCAACCTGGACCCTGCCGCCATCGAGCCGTGCCCGCCGTGCCTGCGGCCGAGAGAGATGGCGCATTGGAAGTCGCCCGTCTTCCGCTACAGCATGCTGGTGGTCCATCGGGCGCTGGAAAAGGCCGGCATCACCATCACGCCCGAGCTGTCGCCGCGCGTGGCCGTGACCTTCAGCACCGCCATTGGTGGACTCGATGCCGTGGTGGACGCGGATCGCGCCCTGGTCGCAAGTGGCGCGCTGCCCCTGCCCTACATGAACCCGAATTCCTGCGTGAACATGATCGCTGGCAAGATTTCGATTCTCTCGGGCGCCAGCGGACCCTGCATCACCACCGTCACCGCGTGCGCCACCGGCAGCACATCCATCGCCATGGGCGCCCTGCTCATCGAGACCGGTCGCGCCGACCTGATCATCGCCGGCGCCGTCGATTTTCCGCTGGTGGAGCCCATCGTGGCAGGCTTTTCCACCATGAACGGATCCTTCAAGCCGAAAGGCGAGGAAGACGCCGCCCATCCCGAACGCGCTAGCCGGCCGTTTTCCATCGACCGCCGCGGCTTCGTCATCTCGGAAGGCGCTGGGTGCGCGATCATGGCCAGTGCGGATTTCGCGAAAGCGCACGGGCTTACCGCCGACTTCGAGTTGGCGGGCTGGTCGCTCACCTCCGATGCCCACCACCCGGTCGCGCCGCACCGCCCGACCATCGCCCGGTGCATGGCGGAAGCCGTCGCCGCGTCCGAAATCCCTACCGACGCCATCGCCGCCATCAATGCGCACGCATCATCGACACGGGTGGGCGACAAGGTCGAAGACGAGGCGCTGCACGACGTGTTCGGCGCCAGGGTCCCCCCGGTCAGCGCCAACAAGTCGCAATTCGGTCACGCCATGGGCGCTGCGAGTATCATTGAATCGATGCTCACGCTTGAGAGTATGCGCGAAGGGGTTCTTCTTCCCACCATCAACTTCACCCCCGATCCAGACATCCATCTCGACATCGTCACCAGCACGCGCACGCATCGCGACCAGGACTATGTGCTCAAGAACGCCTTCGGCTTCGGCGGCACCAACACCTGTCTCATCTTTCACCGCCTGACCTAGTTCATGGCATCCTAGGAGTCACCGTGACTGAAGCAAACGATCCGCTGACCGCCGAGCTGGCCAAGAAGCTGGTTTCCACCCTCGGTCTCGACATGGCGGCCGAAGCCGTCGACCCAGCGGCTCCACTGATTGGAGCCGGCCTTGGCATCGATTCCATCGACACCCTCGAGTTGGTCGTGATGATCGAGCGCGACTACGGCGTGAAGATCGACAACCGCGCCGCGGGTGTCGAGGCCTTCGCGTCGCTCAATTCGCTGGCAGGCTACATTCGCCAGCGCCGCCCGGCCTCGCCCGCATGAACCAACGAGGGCACGCCTTCGTGACCGGTCTCGGCGTGGTTTGCGCCGGTGCCGACAATGTTCACGAGCTACGCGCGCTGCTCGCCGCGCCCAAACGTTCATTTCAAACACCGACGGCCTTTCCCGTCAAAGGCGCCAACGCCGACTTGCCCGTCGCCCAGGTCGCCGGATTCGAGCTCGAGGATGCGACCGGCCTGCCGCGAACCCATCGCCTCGCCCTTGCGGCCGCGCGCGAAGCCATGGGCAACGGTCCGCCGCCTGACGCGATTGTGGTCGGCACCACCACTGGCGGAATTTTGACCACCGAGACCGCGCTTGCGGCGGGCGTGACCGACCCTCGGGCGTACCGCTTTCACGGGCTCGCCACCGTGGCCCAGGCACTGGCCGACGCTCTTTCGGTGACCGGCCCGGTGGTCACCGTCTCGACCGCGTGCTCGAGCGCGTCAGTGGCCATGTGGGTCGCGCAGGCCTTGCTGCGCGCCGGTCTCGCACGAAGGGTGCTGGCGGGCGGGGCCGATTCTCTAAGTCGCCTGACCTTCCACGGCTTTCGTCAATTGCAGCTTGTCGCTCCCGACGGCTGCCGGCCGCTCGACGCAAATCGCGCCGGCATGACCGTCGGCGAAGGCGCAGGTTTTCTGCTGCTGGAATCCGATCCGCAGCCTGGCCGGCGCGTGATTGCGGAGCTTTTGGGCAGCGGGCTTAGCTGCGACGCCTACCACGCCACCAGCCCGCATCCCGAGGGCGCCGGGGCCGTGCTGGCCATGCGCCGCGCGCTATCCGACGCCGGTCTCGATCCGGCGGCCATCGACTACGTCAATCTGCATGGTACCGGTACGCCTGACAACGACGCCGCCGAGGCGCGGGCGTCGAGGCAGGTATTCGGCCCAAACCTTCCCGCGCTGTCATCCACCAAGGGACTCACCGGGCACACCTTGGCTGCCGCGGGTGGAATCGAGGCGGTGGTGTCGGTGATCGCGCTCGACGAGGGATTTCTGCCAGCCAACACCCGGCTCGACAAAATCGATCCCAAGCTTGAGATTTCCCCGGTCGTCGAGGTTAGGCGTGCCCGGGTCGATGCCGTGCTGTCCAATTCGTTCGGCTTCGGGGGCAACAACGCCTGTCTCATCCTGTCGAAGCCGAGCCCCGGTACCGGCGCGCCGGCACGACAAGCGCTGCCGGTTCTGCGCATTGCCTCGGCGGCGTGCCTCTCAGGCCGTGGCAACTTGGACGACACCCTCGCCGCACTCAACGCGGGCGAAGCCGTCACGGGTCTGGTGCCCGACGCGTCCTTCGCCAAGGCAGCGCCCGCCGCGTTCGTTCGCCGCCTCAAGCGATTGCCTCGACTGATGCTCGCCCTGGCCAATACCGCGCAGGCTAGTGCGGGCATGAGCGGCGCGCCGGAATTCCTGGCCGCGGGAACTGCCTGGGGACCGCTCGCCGAGACGCACGATTTCCTACGCAAGCTGTTCGACAGCGACGATCAGTTTTCGAGCCCGATGGATTTCATCGGCTCGGTCAACAACGCGCCGGCCGGGCAAGTCGCGCTGCTGCTCTCCGCCCAGGCGCCCAATCTCACTTTCTCGTCGGGCGACTGGTCTTTTGAACAGGCTATTCTGGCGGCGTCGCTGGGCATCGCGGCCGGCGCGCGCAACGCCCTGGTGGTCTGCGCCGAAGGATACGAGCCCAGGTTGTCGCCCCTGCTGTCCCCGGCCGAGGCTGCAAATCCCTGCGACGGCGGCGCCGCCTTCGTGCTGGTTCCAGACGACGGCCAGCCTGGCGCACGTATGCGCTGGTTGGGTGAGACGGCCATGGCCTGCTCGCTTTTACCCTGGCTCGAAAGTCTGGACGACACGGCGGAGCCCAATCGCTACGGCGCCATTGCGCTGGGCATCCCAGCCAGCTTCCAAGACCACGCTCGTCCGCTGGTCTCGCAACTGGCGGCCAGACTTCCGAGCTGTCCTGTCGTGTCCTACCGCGATCGTCTGGGACAGCATGCGAGCGTCAGCGCCACTGCCGCGGCCGTGGTGGCCCGCAGCGTCTCTAGCGGAGCCCTTCCCCTCGCGTCCGCACCCTCGCCGTGCAAGCACGTCTTGCTCCTGCAGCTCGGCCCGCGTGCGACCGCCATTGAGGTCTTCACATGAAAACCGATGTTGTGGTGGTCGGCGCAGGCTTTGGCGGGCTATCCGCGGCCATCTTGCTGGCGCGACTCGGACGCAAGGTGACCCTAGTCGAAAGCGCGGCCCATCCAGGCGGATGTTTGCGTGGATATAGTCGCGAGGGCGTGGATTGTCCGGTCGGGGTCCACTATTTCGGCGCGGCCGCCCCGGGCGAGATGCTGGGCGACTTCATCGACATGCTCGGCGTCCGGCCGGCGCTCAAGCTGCGAAGACTTGGCGGCGGCGGCGTCATCGACCGCTTCGTTTTCGACGACGAAGAAATCTTCGACCTTCCCGACACAGTCGAGAAATTCGAGACGGGTCTCCGCAAGCGCTTTTCGGATGCGCCCGACGCCGTGGACTTCGTTATGCACGTTTGTCACGCGGCCGCAGCCAGCCTGCGCACCGACGCAGCCCACGCGGCACCGTCGGCGCTTCCCGTGACCCGAAGCGCGTTCGACGTCCTGACCGAAAATGGCGTGCCAGAGCGTCTGAAGGACATTCTCTCCCTGCATGGCTTTCTCCTCGGGCTCAACCTGTGTGACTGTCCGGCCGCTTTTCTACTCGTCGCCACGGCGTCGTTGCTCATGTCGGCTTGGGAATTGGGATGCACCGGGGTCGACATGGCGAATGCTCTTGTGCACAGCGCACTCGACGTGGGCGTCAACCTGATTGCCGGCGACGGCGTGGCCGCCATCGACGTCGCCGGTCACGGCGCAAGCGGGGTGCGCCTTGAGTCCGGCACGGGCATCGATGCTGACGTGGTAGTTGCGGCCGTTCATCCGAAGACCATGGTCGGCCTGATTCCCAAGGGCGCTCTGCCGGAAGAGTACCGACTGGGGATCGGCAAGCTCGAGGAGACCACCGGCATGCTGTGCGCGGTCGCTCTGCTCGACGAGAAGCTCCATCCCGCCCAGGACTTCAACTGGTTCCGTCTTCACGGCGTGCCCAGCCAGAGGCTGGAAGGCGTATACGGACAAATTCGCCCCACGTCCCTGCCCGGTCAGACCCGCCTCATCGCTCTGGTCGAAAGCCATTACGAGGATTGGTCCGCGTGGCGCGACACGCACACGGGACGACGAGGCATCGACTATCGCGCCGAGAAGATGAGGCGGGCCGAGAAGATGATCGCGGATCTGGCCGCTGGCATTGGCCCTTTGCACGAGCCGCGGGTGGTGGACGTGTGGACACCGCTGACCCTTCGCGACTGGGTGGCGGCGCCCCTCGGCGGCGCCTACGGCGCCATGCACTCGGTGAAGAACGGCCTGAGCTACCTGGTGCTGTCCCGGCCGCCGCTCGACCGGCTGTTCCTGGTCGGACAGAGCGCCCTCGCGCCCGGACTGCTCGGCGTCAGCATGGGCGTGCTGCGCGTGGCTTCCGCCATCGCGGGGCGACAGCCGGTTCGTGAGCTTTTGACCGGAAGTCGGCGCGGCCCCAAGGAAGCGCCACCTTGAGAGCTCTGCTGGTTGCCACCAATCGCATGCTCACGCCCTTCCCGGTGTATCCCATCGGTGTGGACTACGTCGCTACGGCCCTGCGCGATCGGCACGACGTGCGCGTGCTCGACCTGGCCTGCGAAGGAGCCGAAGCCGCCCTGGTCGCCCTGTGCCGCGATTTTCTGCCCGAGGTGATCGGGTTGTCGATACGCAACGTCGACAGCGCCGAGACCTCGAATCCGGAAGGGTTCATCCCCGACCTCGAACGGGTCGCCCGATTGTTGCGTGAGAATTCTGCGGCGCCCTTGGTGTTGGGCGGACCAGGTTTCAGCATCTTTCCCCAAGCCTTGATGAAGCGTCTCGGCGCCGATTATGGCCTGGCCGGTGAAGGTGAACCGCTGTGCGAATTCCTGGACGGACTTTCGTCAGGCAAAGTAGTGCCGGTTCCAGGGCTGCTGGTGCGAGCCGAGCTACAGCTTCCGCCCGCGCCGTGGAAGGGACCGCGCCTTCGCAAGGTGACCTCGCCCAAGACCGTGGCACACTACCTGCGCTGGGGCGGCATGCTGAACGTGCAGACCAAGCGTGGCTGCCCGTATCTCTGCACCTACTGCACCTATCCCGGCATCGAGGGGCGCAGGCTGCGTCTCTGCGACCCCGACGGCGTTGCCAAGGAATGGCAATCACTGGTCGACGCCGGCGCGAAGTTCCTGTTCGTGACCGACGCGGTCTTCAACAGTCACGTGCGTCACAATCTAGCGGTCGCCGACGCTCTCATGCGAAACCGCATCGGCGTCCCCTGGGGCGCCTTCTTCGCGCCGGTCCGGCCGCACCGCGACTACTATCGCCGGCTGCGCGAGGTCGGGCTTACCCACGCGGAATTCGGGACCGAAAGTCTGTCGGCCGAGATGCTCAAGCGCTATCGCAAGCCCTTCACCGTCGAGCACGCCATGGCCGCGCACACGGAAGCGCGGGCCGCCGGGATCCACGTCGCCCATTACATCATGCTGGGCGGACCGGGCGAGACCCCAGAGACGGTGCAGGAGACCCTCGACCGTTGCGACGCCATCAACGATGCGGCGCTTTTCGTGTTTTGTGGCGTCCGCATCTACCCCGGGACCACCGTTCACGCCTTGGCCGTTCGCGAAGGCCAAGTAGACGCGCACGATGACCTGCTCGCCCCTCGCTTCTACGCGCCCGCGGGCATCACCGTCGAGGCCATCGAAAAGATGGTCAAAGCCCGGGCGCACGGACGGCGCCACTGGGTGATCGGGTCTGGCGACGCCGACATGGCCGTCATCGTCAAGCGCATGTATCAGCGCGGGAACATCGGACCGCTGTGGGATCGACTGGTCACGGTGTAGCGGATGTCCGTCGGTAGAATTCTGCCTATTTGCTCCAGCGTTGCGCTCGCCTGCCTTGCCGTCTCGGCGCTGGTCGCGAGCGCGTTTCCGGTGTGGGTGCTCGCGGTCGCGCTGGCCCTTTATCTGGCCATCGTCGTCGCGGGCGTCCTGAATCCGCGCCTTTCCATGTTTGCTGCCATTGTCTCTCGTGCCGTCGGCAACCGTCCCGAAATTGCCCTGACCTTCGACGACGGACCCAGCCCACTTTCGACACCCAAGGTGCTGGCCGAGCTGGCCCGCCACAACGCACGTGCCACCTTCTTCGTGCTCGGGGCCAAGGCGGAAGAGCATCCCGATGTCCTACGGGCGATCCACCAAGCCGGGCACGAGATCGGGCTACACGGCTACCAGCACGACCGGCTGCTCTCGCTTCGCCATCCCAAACGCATCGTGGCCGACCTGGAACGCGGGCTCTCGTTCATCCAGACCACCACCGGGCGGACGCCGCGGCTGTTTCGCCCGCCCGTCGGCCACACCAGTCCGCGCACCGCCGAGGCGGCTCGCCGGCTTGGGCTTGTGATCGTGGGGTGGAGCGTGCGTGCCCGCGATGGCCTCGCCGGCACGACCGCGGCCGCCGTCGTCCGTCGCGTGACCAGCCGCCTTGTGCCCGGTGCCATCGTCCTTTTGCACGATGCCTCAGAACGCGACCGGTACGAGCCCGCCGGCGTGGCTGCACTGCCGCAGATCTTGCTTGAGGTTTCCAAGCAGGGGCTCGTCTGCGTGACTGTCTCCGAGGCACTGTCCCGCCACGGACACGCATGAGGCGCTCAGGGTTTCGCTCCATCGTCGTAACCGCCATCCTGTGGACCTATTTCACAGTCGCCTTCGCGGCCGGCTACTGGTTGGTGCTCCTGATCGCCGGCATTCTTCGCCAGCGGCGCGGAGTTACCTGGGCGCTCGGCAGGTACATCGGTAGCTTCTTCGGGCTAGCCCGCCTTCTTGTGCGCAGACTGCGCATCGAGGTACCAGCTCGCCACGAGCTACGTAAAGCAGCGGGTGCGGTGGTGGTGTGCAATCACATTTCGTTTCTCGATCCCTTGCTCGTGCTGTGGTACCTCCCGCGCGCCATCACCATCGTGCGCCCGGATTTCTTTCGCGTGCCGATCTTCGGCTGGATCCTGCGCGGCGCGGGCTTTCTCGGCCCGGGCCTTTTCGCCGAGGGGCAGCCGTGGATCGATCGGGTAGCCAAGCACCTACACACGGGTGGCAATCTGCTGATCTTCCCCGAAGGAACACGCAGCCGCGACGGGCAACTTGCGCGTTTCAAGAAGGGCGCCTTCTACCTGGCCAAACACCTGGGCGCCCCCATACTGGTCCTGAAGGTGGCGGGGACCGACGACGTATTTCCACCGGGTCGGATGGTATTCAACGCGGCACCGACACGGCCCATCGAAATTCGGGCCTTGGCCCGCATCAGCGTCGCGGAAGCCTCCGAAAGCACGACTCATGAGCTGACCGAGCGAGTGTATCACCTGCTTGGTGGCGGCTGAGGGGCACCGCCGCGCTAGAGTCCGATGACAACCTTCGTTTCCAATGTGCGAAATCGGCAGTAGCCGAGGGTCAGGGACCGGTAGCCTGGCGTGGAGTTTTCAGCCGATACTGAAGGACTGACCCAGTTTTCGGATTACGCGGAACTGTCCTTCGTAGTGACTATTCAACGACTGCTCATTGGGCTGAGAACTCAGTGTACCTCTGTCGCCCAAACTGAATTGAGTGTGGCCTACCGCATAATACAGCTTGACAACGACCGCTGATCAAACCCAGGAGTAACGCATGAAATCAAGAGGACTGTTGCGCACAACCGTCGTTGCGCTCGCCATTGCGGGTGCCGCTTGTTCGTCGAGCACATCCGGAGGCAATAACCAAACCGGAGGCGGGCCGGGCACGGGCGGCGAATCGGGCTCGGGCGGGCGCGTTGGAAGCGGCGGAACGAGCGCAACCGGCGGTAGCGTCGGTTCGGGCGGCTCGGTCACCACGGGCGGAGTCACCGGAAACGGCGGCGCCAGTGCGACCGGCGGGCGTGTCGGTTCAGGCGGCTCGGTTGTCTCGGGCGGAACGACCGGATCGGGCGGCGCGGTGGGAAGCGGCGGCGCGAGCACCGTCGTCGGTGGCACGATCAGTTCGGGCGGCCAGCCGGGAAATGGAGGCGCGACTGGGAGGCCGGACGCCGGGCCGGACGCCGGGGCGAGCGGTGGTCGCAGCGGATCGGGTGGCAGCGCTGCCGGCGGAACCGGCCCGGGCGCGGGCGGTACCACAGCGCCAGTTACGTGCGGAAGCACCGCAGTCTACGTTGGTACGAAGACGCCGGGGACCGCCCCAGCGGGCGCTATCACCGTCGATCCGGGCAAGACCTATCAGATTGTGGACGGATTCGGGCTCGCCGACGTGTGGCAAGGCTCTTCTTCGGCAACCATGCAAACGGCGCTGTGGGACCCGGTCAACGGCATTGGGCTCAATCTGCTCCGCGTCGGCATCGACGGTACGAGCGGCAAGCCCAATATCATGGGAGCTGCGGGGTATGCCGACGGTCAGGCATGCGTCAAGTTTGCCGGCTGTGCGTGCAAGGTTTGGGCAGCGCCCTGGTCGCCGCCCGCGGGAGACAAGGACAACAACAACGTCAACAACGGCGGGCATTTGAATACGTCAGCCTACGCCTCGTGGGCCGCGATCCTCGCGGCGTTCCCCGCCTTCTACAAGCAGAACGGTGGCGTGGACCTCTACGCCATCTCGGCCCAGAACGAGCCTGACTTCACGGCAAGTTACCAGTCGTGCCTCTTCGACAAGACGACGATGGTGAATTTCATCAACGTGCTGGGGCCGCTGCTCGCCGCGCTCAGCCCGCCCGTCAAGGTGCTGGCGGCCGAGCCCGACAACTGGGGCAACATCTGGGGCGGCGACGGCTACGGCCCCGCCATCATTGCCGACTCGAAGGCCGACTCCTACGTCGGTCCGATCGCCACCCACGACTACGGGAGCACCAGCGCGGGGACGTACGGACGTCCGGCGCCCCCTGCGAACAACACGCACCATGTCTGGGAGACGGAGTGCACGCCGGGTGACACGGGGCCGATCACCATCGCGACGATGGTCTACGCGGCGTTCTCGACCGGCGGCGTGAACGGATGGCACTACTGGTGGACCGAGGCGTTCGTGCCGAATGCAAGCAGTCCCCCCGCTCAGTATTATGCGCTCGGGAACTTCAGCAAGTTTGTGCGCCCCGGATACTACCGGGTCGATGTCAGCGGCGCCGCCAAAGCGTCCGGAACCGTGCCTCTGGTGGTGGCGTTCTCGAACCAGGCGGACGGGACGGTGGCCATCGTGGTGGTGAACGGTGGCTCTGCCCAGCAAGCTTCCTTCTTCGTCGCGGGCGCGGCCTGGCCGGCGTCCGTCACCCCGTACGTCACCACCTCGAGCTCCAAGCTGGCGGCTGGAACAGCCATCACAGTGACGGCAGGAGCGTTTAGCGCCTCCCTCGCCGCGCAGTCCGTTACGACGTTCGTCGGGAAGCCGTAGCCAAAAACAGACAGTCTCCCGAACCGGAACGACCTCAATCGCCCGTGTGCCATGCTCACCCAGCCGAGTGGCACATGGGCGATCATTGAATGGATTCACGCCTACAGGCTGGCCTGAGCGGTCGCGGTAGCAACCAACCAGCGGAAGCCGGCCAGCTGACAAACCTGCCCTTGCCCTGCGAGCCCGGTCATCCGGGCGGCCGCAATTCCCCGATTAAGCTCCAGGTCGCCGGTCTACTGGCACTCTACCGTGGTGTTGATGAGCTGGCCGATCTGCTCCATGGCGTTGCTGAAGTCGTCCTGGCAGATGCTGAGGATTTTGCCGGTCGGGCCCAAGGCGTCCACAAACTGTTTCATGCGCAGCTCGACCACCGCTTTGCCATTCGCCGACTGACAAATCGGCAGCTCAGTCAAGATATCCGGATAGGGGGAGGTCGTGTCGTACCCGATGGCGTAGGTCGCAGTGTCGGCGTCGGCGGGCCAGCCACCGATGACGGAGACGCTGACGCTTTGGGTGCGAAGCTGCTTCATGTCGTCGATGAACGTCTGCACTGGGATCAGCTTGCCGCCGCCATTGGGCGATGCGCCACACTGAGCAAGCGGCGCCGAAAACGCCGCGGCAGGCACCGGCGCGCCGTCGCACACGTGGCCCCACAGCGAACAGCGCAGGCTCGAATCCTGCCCCGCGATATCCCCGCTGAACATGGTGGTGTCTGCCGGCGCGGAACAATCGTCCTCGTCGGTGATGTAGACGATCGCCAGGTGCGCCTCGCTGCGAAGAAACCCGCTGTTCTCGGTCACGAGACCAGACAAGGCCAGGCGCACCGCCTGAAGTTGGTGCTCGAACCCGCAACCCTGGGTTCCAAGCTCGGCCAAACAGGCAAACACGTCGGAAAGGTCTCCGTCGAAGTTGTTCGAGGTGCCGCCATTCTCCGAAACCAGGTAGCGCCCGTTCTTCGGATCAAGTCCACAGCCCGGGCGAACCTGCAACACGGCACGATCGCCTACCGTGCTGCCACAGGCGGCCGACGTACCCGCGCCAAGGTCGGACGAAACCACGCCCAGGTGCAGGTCGGGAAAGCCGGTGGGCAACTTCTTTAGCTCGTCGATGAGGCGGGGAAAGTTGCGGGCCAGGTTCGCCTGCTCTTCCTGCATCGACGGCGAATCGTCGATCATGAACAGCAGGTCCAGCTTCACCGGCGTGTCGACCTGGACCACGCGCGGCTCGCTGCCCGCCGGGCACTGTGCGGTCGGGACCGTCGCGCCGGCATCCGCATCCGGCATCAGCACGGCGCTGTCGCGAGGCAGCCCGCCGTCCCGAGAGATGTGTATCGCCACGCTACCCTCGCAGCCGGCCGACACCGCCAGCGCAACGAGCAAGGAAAGTTTCGTTCTAGCCAGCATCGGACCATGAAGATACCGCAAAACCGGCCCGAGCGTGCTATTCCATGGCGAGTCGCGTGACATGACACACACAAGGGTCTTCACATTCTCCATTGTTTTCCTGGTGCTGCAGGCCTGTGCTGCATCCAACCCAATCTCGAAAGGTGACGCCGTGACGGCAGAGAACAAGGCCTTCCCGTTCCCAACCACACAAAAAAACCTGCCGAACGGGCTGCGGGTATTCGTGGTCCAGTACGACTCACCCGGCCTGGTCGCCTACTATTCGGTGGTCCGCACCGGTAGCCGAAACGAAATCGAACCGGGCAAGTCCGGTTTTGCGCACTTCTTCGAGCACATGATGTTCCGGGGGACCGCCCGCTACCCGACCGAGAAGTACAACGCCGCCATCAAGGCCATGGGCGCCGATTCCAACGCCTTCACCTCCGACGATATGACCGTGTACCACATCCTGGCGGGAAAGGACGCCCTGCCCACCATCGTCGATATTGAGTCCGACCGCTTCCAGCACCTCGACTACAACGAGGCCGAGTTTCAGAAGGAGGCGCGCGCGGTGCTCGGCGAGTACAACAAGGGCGCGTCCAATCCGATGCAGCCGATGTTCGAGGCACTTTGCGACAACGCCTTCGTGGCCCACACCTACAAGCACACCACCATCGGATTTCTGCGCGACATCGAGAACATGCCAACCGATTTCGCGTATTCGCGGCAGTTTTTTGACCGCTACTACCGGCCGAACAACGTGATCCTGCTGGTGGTCGGCGACGTCACCGCCAGCCGGGTGATGCCACTTATCGAAAAAGGCTACGGCGGCTGGACAGCGGGCCCTCCGCGACCGCCGATTCCGACCGAGCCACCGCAAACCCACGAGAAACGAGCGACGGTGCCGTGGAAGGGCGCAAGCCTGCCCATGCTGCTAATCGGCTATCATGTCCCGGCCTTCTCCACCACCGATGTGGACGGCGCCGCCATCGAAGCGCTGGGCGAGCTGGTCTTCGCCGAGCGCTCGCCGCTCTATCGCCGCCTGGTTCTCGACGAACAGAAGGTCGAGCACCTGGACGGATCGGGCGAACGCCACGTGGACCCGAACCTGTTTGACGTCCTAGCGACTGTGAAGTCGCCCGCCGACGTGCCGTACGTCGAGGACGCAATCTACCAGGAAATCGCCCGCGTCGCCGCCGAGGGCAGCGACGAGAAAACTCTGGCGGAGGTGGTATCGCGTCGACGCTACGAGTTCGCCGGCCAACTGTCGACCGCGGACAAGGTCGCCCTGGTCGGCGCGGAATTCTTGGCCTTGACCGGCGGCCTCGACGCCATCGACCAGAGCTTCGACCTGCTTGCCAAAGTCACCGTGGCCGACGTCAAGCGCGTGGCCGCCAAATACTTCAAACCCGAAAACCGGACGGTTGTCATCCTCGAGCCAGAAGCCCAATGATCGTCCACAGGATTTCCGCCATGCTCTTGTCCATCGCCGTCGCTGCTTCGTCGTCCGCGCTCGCGGGCCAAGAAACCGGGCCAGGCCCGATCCGCATCGTGCGCTTGCCATCCCCATCGAGCCCTCTCGTGACCCTTCGGCTTGTGTTCCAGGTAGGGGCCTCTGACGACTTGTCCGAGAAGGAAGGCATTGCCCAGCTGACCGCCTCCATGCTCGGCGAGGCAGCCACGGCCAGGCGAACCTGGTCCGAAGTGCTGGACGCCCTCTACCCGATGGCCGCCGAGATCCATGTCTACGGCGACAAAGACACGTTCGTCTTTACCGGCACCGTCCACCGCGACAACCTCGCGGCCTTCTCGGACCTGCTTGCCGAGCAGATCCTGACCCCGCGGTTTTCGCCCGAGGATTTTTCACGCATCAAGCAGGATGCCCACGACGCCATCGCCAAGACCCTACGGGGCAACGACGACGAAAACCTGGGCAAGCAGGCGCTTGGCGCCATGATCTACGCTGGTCATCCCTACGACTATCCGAGCATGGGCACCATCGCCGGACTTGATGCCACCACCCTCGACGACGTGCGCCACTTCTACGCCGACCACTTCGTGCAGGAACGACTGATTGTCGGCGTTTCGGGCGGCTACCCGGAATCCTTCCCTGACACCTACGCGGCCCGCTTCGCGGCCCTTCCTGCCAAGGGCTTGCCCCGTAAGCCCCTGCCCGCTCCGCCCGAAAACAAGGGCCTGCAATTCCTGTTCGTGGAAAAGCCCGCGCTGGGAGACGCCATCTCGCTTGGCTCTGCCATCGACGTGACCCGCAGCGACGACGATTTCTATCCGCTCGCGCTGGCGGCGTCGTACCTGGGAGAGCACCGCACCTTCAACGGCGTGCTGATGCTCAACATGCGCCAGAAGCGCGGGCTCAACTACGGCGACTACGCCTACGTGGAAAACTTCATCCAGGACGGCTGGACCACTTTTCCCGAAACAAACATTCCACGCAGGCAGCAGCACTTCGAGATCTGGTTGCGCCCGGTTCCTCCCCAGAGCGCCGGCTTTGCCATTCGCCAGGCCTTCTACGAAACCGACCGACTGATCCGCGACGGTATTCCGCCCGCCGGGTTCGAGGCCACGCGCGCCTTCCTGCTCAACTATGTCAACCTGTGGGCGCAAGACGGCTCGCGCCGCCTGGGCTACGCCATCGATGCCGCCATCTACGGCAAAGACGTCATCGCCGAGCTGAAAGCGCGCCTTCCGAAGATGACCAAGGACGAGGTGGACCGGGCGGTTCGCAAGCACCTTTCCACCAAGAACCTCGCGGTGGCCGTAGTGGGCGAAAATGCGCGCGCTTTGGCCGAGTCCTTCGCGACGGGAGCGCCGACGCCCGTCGTGTACGACACCAAGGACACTCCCAGCACCGTCATCGAGGAAGACAAAACCATCGAACGCTACCCGATTCCGGTTTCTCCGGTCCAGATGAAGATCGTTCCCGCGAAAAGCCTGTTCGAGAAGTAGAATAGCGGCTCATGCCGAGGCCCGGCAGGTATCACATCGCGCGCAAGATTGCCGACGGCGGTATGGCCGAGATCTTCCTCGGCACGCAGCACGGCATGGAGGGATTTGAGCGCCCGGTGGTGCTCAAGCGCATCCTCGCCCCGCTGGTGGCGGATCCGCAGTTCCGCAACATGCTGATCGATGAGGCCCACGTCGCCATGGGCCTAAACCACAGCAACATCGTCCAGGTGCTTGACCTTGGGCACGTTCGTGGTCGCTACTTCCTGGTGCTGGAGTTGGTCGATGGCTGGGATCTCAGCCAAATCCTTGCGCGGGCTGCGGCCGCCAATTTCCCAATACCGCCCGAAATCCTGCTCTACGTCGCGGCCGAGATCTGCCGGGCCCTCGCGTACGCCCATGCGCGCACCCGCGACGGAAGGCCCTTGGCTATCGTCCACCGCGACGTAAGTCCGCAGAACGTCCTTCTCAGCGAACAGGGCGAGGTGAAGCTCACCGACTTTGGCATCGCCAAGGCCATGGGCCGCCGTGAACGAACCAACCAGGGCGTGATCAAAGGCAAGCTCGCCTTCATGTCGCCCGAGCAGGCGTCCGGCGCCGTGCTCGACAGCCGCTCGGATCTCTTCTCGCTCGGCACCATGCTGTACCTCTTCTTCACCGGACGCCGCCCGTTCGAGGCCCCGACGGATTTCGAATCCATCATGCGCGTGCGCGAATGCCGGTTTACGCCGCCCGAGGAGGTCAAGCCAAGCCTTGGTCCCCCGCTGGCCAAGATCATCCGCCGCGCCATGCAGCTTGCGCCGTCGGGCCGCTACCAAAACGCGGACGAAATGCTGGCCGACATCGAGAACGTCCAACGCACGGTGTACCGGCCCGCGGGACAGACCGAGCTCAAGCGCTGGCTCGCAGATCTAGCGGGGCGCGATCATTGCCCAACTATCTCCAAAGCCGCCCCACCCAAGCCGGTATCGGGCGAATTCGAAGAGCTGGACGTGGGCGAGGGAGCGGAGCTGGTCTTCGACGAATCCGGCGTGGTGGATATCCACGACGTGATCGATCTGCACGAGCCCGTCAGCATCGACGACGTCGTGCGCGGCATCCAGCCGACCATCGCCGCCGCCCCATCGGAGATCTCGGGCGTGCACCCGAAGACAGAAGACAAGACCACCGCTGCGACCCCCATTTCCATCAAGCAAAGCCGGATCCCGACCCGAATCATCGTCTTCGCTGCGATCGTGATCGCCGTCGCGCTGGGCGCCTGGGTCGTTCTCCCCGGCGGCGATGCAAGCCGCAAACAGCGGTCGGAGGCGCCCGGCAAGCATCCCGAGCGCATCGCGAAGGGCGAGTTCGAGCCCGGTAAGAAACCGCCGACGCAGCCGGATGTGGATAAGCCCGAGGCTATGGAACGCCCGGACCGCGCACCGAAAGTCCCCGCCGTCGCGCATCAAACAAGCGTCGATTCGGGGGCAGCTGCCGGAGCGGCCGGGGCCGAACCCGCCGCAGCGACGGAGGGCGACGAGGACGAGGAAACCCTGCTTAAGCACGCCGAGCCAGGCGATGGTGAAACCGTGATTGGCGAAGACGAGGGCGTGGGCGGCCGGAACCAGAAGAGCAAGCCTGACAAGGTCGCGATTGAACCCGTTTCGGTCCACGTGGTTTCCGTGCCCGACGGCGCCGTGATCAGTATCGGCAAGCGAGTCTTCGGCCGCGCCCCGATGAACCTGCGCTTCCGCCCGGGCATAACCTTCGAGCTCAAGTTCGTAAAAAGAGGCTACGAGCCGGGAAGCAGACATTTCCCGGTAGCCAACCGAAAGAACCAAACCGTGAAGGTGTTCCTAAAGAAGAAGAAGCCCGTACCGAAAAGATCTCTCTTCCACCGCATTTTCGGACGATAGGAACTCACCGAGGCCGGGTCCGGAGCTGGGTCTGCCATCAAGGGGCGCATCCGGCCAGCGGTTTCTCAGTCGCCGCCCGGGTTGTATACGCCGGGCAGCCGGGTGCCGCCGCTGTCCCGATCGCCCGGCTCGCCGCGATGGCGTCCACGACGGCGACGACGCCTTCGCTTGCCGCCCCTCCCCTCGCCTTCCTGCTGATTGGAAGCTTGCTGCGGATGGTGGCGGTGATGGCTCCCTTGCTGATTCTGCCGCTGGGGCGGCCCGCCTCCGCCCCGTGCCGCCGCCACGACCGGCAAGGACACCGGCGGTGGAACGATCCATTCGATGAAGGGGCGAATGTTGGCGTCCCGGATAGAGGTCCAGCCGCTGGCGAAGGAATCGCCCTCGGGCATTGCCTCGGCCCCGGCTTGTACGGGTGACTCGCCCATCCAGGTCTCTTGCTCCCCGGGATCGAGAACGATTTCGCCCGCAGCTGGGGCGCCCGGCGATGTCTCGCCTTCCCAGACCGACGGATCGAGGGTGGCGTCGCTCTCGGGTGGTGGAACCCAGGGCGGCGGAACCGTGGAGGGCATGACCTCCGGAATCGCCGTCGCGAAGGTCGGACGCTGACGGGCCAGCGGGGCTGCCGCCTTCTCGGTACCGCGGCGCTTGCGCCGCCGGGTTCGTCCATGGAAGTCGGTGGCCGCGTGAAGGCTGTGGCGGGCGTCAGCGTCGCCTGGATCGAATACCTCGCTGTCGAGGCCGGCGCAAGAGTCGCACAGGCCGCATACCGGCCCGGGCTCCTCGCCGAAATACGTGCGCAGCATCTGAACCCTGCATTTCTGCAGGTTCATGTACTTGAGCAACTCGGCCAGGCGCCGCCGATCGGAAATCCGCCGCGCCTCGAAAACCGAAGCTGCCTTGTCGATCTGTGCGCGGGTCGGCCTCGGCTCGGCGCCCGCCCAGCGGGCTGCGCGAACTTCCTTGGCCACGCCCATACCTTCCAGAACCGAAAGCACGACACGGACACGCCGTTCAGGCAGGGCCATGGACAGCGCCAAGTCGCGGACCGATACCTCCTTGCCCTCGTCGCTCCAGGCGTATAGCCCCTCCGCCACCAGACGCGCCTGGGTTTTGGTGGGATGCGCCTCCTTGAGGAAGTGCTCTTGAATCGCGATGTCGTCGGGCTGGAACAGCAGCACGCATCGGGCGGGCTTGCCGTCCCGGCCCGCGCGCCCGGCCTCCTGCACGTAGGACTCGGGCGAACCGGGCATCTGGTAGTGGATGATGTAGCGGATGTCGGGCTTGTCGACGCCCAGGCCGAATGCGTTGGTGGCGATCATGACCACCTTGCGGCCCGACGCCATGAAGGACGCCTGCGCCTTTTCGCGTTCATCGGTGGTCATCTTGCCGTTGTAGCGCTCGACCGGAATCTTGCCGTGGCGCAAGGCCACGTAGAGGTCGTCCACCGCCCGCACCGTAGCGCAGTACACAATACCAGGGCGCCGCAAGCGCTGAATCAGCTTGCCCAGCACTCGCAGCTTGTCCGCCTCGCCGGCGACCTTGCGCACGTCGAAGGCCAAGTTCGGCCGGTGGAAGGACACCCGACAAACATGCGCGTCCTTCATGCCAAGCTGGACCAGCACGTCCTCGGCAATGGCCGGCGTCGCCGTGGCGGTCAGCCCGAGGATTGGGGGGCGCCCGAGCACCTCTGCGGCACGCCGCAAGCCCAGGTACGATGGCCGGAAGTCGTGCCCCCATTGCGACACGCAGTGGGCCTCGTCGACGCAGAAAAGTGCGAACTTGACCCCTTCTAGAGTCTCCTGAACCGCAGGCGAGCACACGGATTCTGGTGTAATCAACACCAGGCGAATCTTGCCCTCGCGAACCGCTTCAAGGTCGGCGGCGCGTTCTTTGGCGGTTCGCGTAGAATCGATGCGCGCCACGGGCACGCCGGCAGCCTTCATCTTGCCGACCTGATCCTCGATGAGCGCTAGCAGAGGCGAGACGACCAGGGTCGGCCCAGGCAGCCAAAGGGAAGGAAGCTGGTAGGTCAGCGACTTTCCGCTCCCTGTCGGCATGATCGCCAGCGTGTCGCGTCCGGCAAGCACCGATTCGATAACTTCGGCCTGGCCGGGGCGCAAGTCGCGAATGTGGAGCGTGGCCCGCGCGCGCTCGAGTGCCTCACGCAACGCAGGCGAATGCGGAACCGCGCGCTCACGGGCTGCGGGCGGAACCACGGCCGAGGTGTAAGCCGGGGGCGTCTGGTTCAGACCGGCGGAGACGGGCGGATCGCTGTCACCGTCGGAGAGATGAATCACGAGCGTCGGCTCAGATTCGCCCTCTTCGGTCACCGGCTCTGGCGCGTCGGCGGACGCAGGCAAAGAATCCTCAGCGGCGGACTTTGGGCCCTGCTCGCCATCAAGTACGGTACTCAGTCTCGACTCCTCTCCGAACTCTCTCGACATGAAGTTGCTGCGTTTTCCTAAGGCGACCGTAAGCTCCACGAGGAGCTACTCGGTCGGGGCTGCCTTTGGGGTCGGTCTCGGGCGCCCTCGACCCTGCCGCGTTCGGGCGAGCAAGAAGCCCACCTTGCTAAAACGCAAAACAACACTACCACGATTTTCGCGAGCGCCACAAAGATTCCTACCGGGGACGACTCGACGGCGCGCAAGCGACTGTCTGTTGGCACGACGCATGCTCTGCATCGAGCCATGCCAGCAATCCTCGAACTTGCACCGGAAGATCGGCCCCGAGAGCGGCTGCTCCTACGGGGCCCGCGCAGCCTGTCTGACGCCGAGCTTCTTGCGATTCTCTTGGGCTCGGGGCGCCAAGGACAGAACGTGGTGGAAGTTGCGCACGATCTGCTGGCGCGGACGGGCGATCTGCGCGGCCTCGCCGAAAGCGCGGAGGCTGAATTGTGCGCCCTGCCCGGGGTCGGGCCGGCGCGCGCGGCCACCATCCAAGCCGCCTTGGAGCTGGGCCGCAGGGTGATCGGCGCCCGCCCCGAACGCGGCCGGTTTCTGGCCAACTCGGCCGATGTCTGGACACACTACCGGGCTCGACTTGGCGCATCGCCGGTGGAGGAGTTCTGGATGCTGGCCTTGGACGTTCGCCATCGGCTGCTTTTCGAGTCGTGCGTGGCCCGGGGCTCGCTGACCGGGGTCGAAGTACACCCGCGTGATGTCTTCCGCACCTTGATCCGAGGCGCCGCCGTGTCGGTGATTTTCTGCCACAACCACCCCTCGGGCGATCCCACGCCGTCTCGGCAGGATCTGGACTTGACCAGACGGTTGCGCGAGGTCGGCGAGCTGTGCGGAATTTCGGTCCTTGACCACGTGGTGGTGGCCAGCGATGGGTTCGTCAGCATCGCCAGTCGAGGCGGCCTATGAACGCACGGGTCCGCATGCCGGCGCAAAGATGGTTTTTGGTGCACAGGCGAGGTGGCCATAATATCCGGTCATGGCATCAAGACGGTTCACCTTGGCTCTCCTGAGCTTTGCCGGCGCGGCGAGCCTGTCCGCATCGACGCTGGCCGACGGCGTGCTCTTTCCGGGCACCCGCCCGCTCGGCACGGGCGGCGCCTTGCGTGCCCTGGCGACCGGCGACAGTGGACCGCAGCTCAATCCATCCGGGATCTCCTTGATCCGCACCTACCAGGTTGAAGGCGCGTACCAGTACGGAAAGACCGCAGCATCGCAAGATGCGCGGTTCTCCGCGATTGACTCCACGTCCGGCCTCAACCTCGGCGGCGCACTCAACTACACCTATCATCGCGCGTCGCTGAACGGCCAAAGCGAGACCGGCCACATCATCGGCGGGTCGCTGTCCTTTCCCTTCGCAGACAAGATCTTCGTCGGTGGCACCACGAAGTGGGTGCACGCCGACGACATCACCAACCATTCTGGCTTCACTTACGACGCCGGACTGACGGTGCGGCCCATGTCCCAGCTCTCGTTTGGCGTGGCCGGATACAACCTGAGAAAGTTCGATGTGGCCTGGCTGCCGAGGGGCGTCGGAGGCGGGGTTGCGGTGCTTGCCATGCCAACCCTTCTCCTGGTCTTCGACAGCGTCTACGAGAACGCCTCCACCAGCGCGTCCAGCGACGGGACGATCCCCGCGACGTCGAGCACCGCGGTCCATTACATGGGCGGCGCCGAGCTGTCGTTCTCCTCGGCGGGTGCCGTTCGCGTGGGCGGCGGGTGGAACGGCCTAACCAGGAACGGCTACCTGTCGGCGGGCCTATCTCTGCTTTCCGCCGATGTGGGCGCTTTGGACGCCGGGCTGCGACAAGACGTGTCCGGCGACAAGAAAACCACCATCCTCGGAATCAGCGCTCGCCTCTTCGTTCCCAGCATGTGATCCGGTTAAACTGCAAAGGCTTGTCACCACCAAGGAACTTCTTTCGCTGCGGGTTGTCTGTATCGGTGTGGAGGCCTTGTTGCCACGGACAGCCGGTGTGGGCGTCACCCTTGCCCCCGGCAAACCAACCAGCGCGGGTAGACCCGCCGAGCGGCCACGGTACCAGATGAGCCTCTCGGAGCGAATGCTGCTCGGTCGCCTGGTCAAACGCGACGAGGAGGCGTTTAACCAAATCGTGCGCGGCTATGGCGACCGTGTCTACAACCTCGTTCTGCGCCTGGTGGGCTCGCCCGCAGAAGCCGAGGACATCGCCCAGGAGGTCTTCGTCACCGTCTTCAAGAGCATCGAGACCTATCGCGGAGAGGCGAAGCTGTCGACCTGGATTCTGCGCATCGCCGCCAATCACTCGAAGAATCGCATCAAATACCTTTCCCGCCGCCGCACCACCCATCAGGAACCGCGCGACGGAATCGACGCGGCCGATCTGCCCGACGAGGGCAAGTCGCCTGCGCACGCCCACTTCGACGCGCCCGACGTCATGTTGGAAGCGGCGGAAACCGAAAAGCTGTTGCAGGACGCCATCGCGAAGCTCGATGAAGAGCAGCGCCTGTTGGTGGTGTTGCGCGACGTCGAGGAGCTGTCTTACGACGAAATCGTGGAGATCACCGGGTTGCCGGAAGGAACCGTGAAATCGCGATTGCACCGCGCCCGCATGGCGCTCAAGGATTTACTGGAAGGAAAGCTCAAGTGACCGCCGCCGATAGCCACAAACGAACCGTCGAGGCGTTTTCCGCCTACGTCGACGGCGAGCTCGCCCCTGACGAGCGTACTCGCGTGGACCAGCACCTAGCCACCTGCATCCAATGCCGAGTATCGCTGGAGCGATTTCGCAGCACCGTAGGCAGGCTGGGCTCGCTCAAACGCCCGGCGCCGGGGAATTTTCTGGAGAATGTTCAGGCCCAGATCAATCGACGCTCGCGCGGTCGCTTCTTCGGCAAACGCTTCATGCTGTTCGGTCGCATCCCATTCGAGTGGCTGTCGCTGGCCACCATCGTGGCCATGCTCGTGTACTACATCGTTTTCCTGCAGAGCTCTCCCGTGGGTGTCGTCCCGGGTAAGTAGCGCGGAGGGGCTGGCACCGGCGTGTCCGGCGCGCACGAGTATCGTCAAGGCTTTTCGGCACGCCGGTTCCTTTTCGCAATACGCCTTGTGAGCCTGATTGCGCTATCGTCTAAGAGCACAGGTTCCTTGTGACGGCAAGCGCCCGGCATCACCATTTCGTGCATGGTTCGGCCGGTCGTGACTACAGCTACGACGGAGGGCCAATGACCGCAAAGTCGATCGTGCTCCGGGTTTTGTGGGCGCCCAGATCGCTGACGCCGGCGCTGTCGCTGCTCGTCGCCATCGGATGCGGCCAGAGCGGCGGCACCGACAGCGGCGCGGGTGGCCTGCAAAATGGAGCAGGTGGCGCAGCCAGCTTCGCCGGCACGCAGGGCTCCAGCGGCACGCAGGGCTCCGGCGGCGCAACCGCCATGGGAGGCGCAAACGGATCGGGCGGCGTCCAAGTGTCGGGCGGCGCCTCCGGCCGCACGAGCACGATGGCGGGAGCCTCTGGTGCCAGCTTTGGGGGCACCTCCGGTGCGGGTGGTACGACCGGCAGAGGTGGTGCGGGCGGAGCCAACTTCGGTGGCTCACAAGCCTCGGGTGGCGGACAGCCCTCGGGGGTAACCGGAGCGGGCGGAACGGTCGCTCCCGGTTCCGGGGGCGCGCCGGTCAGCGGTGGCGCCACAGCGGGCAACTCGGGCGGGACGGGCTCCGGCGGGGCATCTGGCACCGGCGGCACGACCACCCCCGGCACTGGCGGCACGACCGCGCCCGGCACTGGCGGCACGACCGCGCCCGGCACTGGCGGCACGACCACGCCCGGCACTGGCGGCACGACCACGCCCGGCAGCGGCGGCACGACCGCGACCGGCACTGGTGGCACGACCGCGCCGGGCACTTGTGATCCCGCGCTTCCTTCTAGCGGCACCTACTACGTGGCGTCGGCAAACGGGACCGGCAGCACATGTTCAGCCTCTTCACCCTGCTCGGCCAGCACTGCCATCGGCAAACTTGCGCCAGGTCAGACTGCCTATCTAAGAGGCGGCACTTACGCCAGCATCAACGTCTCGAAGTCGGGTAGCGCGACCGACGGCAACATCACCGTAGCCGCCTACCCTTGTGAGCTGCCCATCATCGACCCTGGCAGCGTCGGCATCTCAGGGACGTATGTCAGCATCCAGGGCATCGTGGCCCGAAACTCGGCGGGAGGATTCGGCAATGGATGGACGGGTTCCGGGACCACAAACTCGAATGGCCATATCGAGTTCATCAACTGCATCGCCGACATGCACTCCAGGAACGGCATCGCCTTCTACAGCGCCACCGGCATCCATATTAGGCAATGCATCGTAGCCCACACCGGCTTCAGCACGACCAGCTCATGGTCGAGCGCGGTCAACATGTACGGCGTGCAAGGGACCTACAAGGACAACATCATCGAAGAGACGGTGGCGTTCGAGAACGCGGACATGCAAAATCACACCGATGGCAGTGGATTCATCGTCGACGACATCGGCACCGGCGTGACCTTCGTGAACAACGTCGGCTTCCGCAACGGCGGCTCGTGCATCCGCCTGACCACCACCACCGGGACGCACATCATCAACAACAGCTGCTACAACAACGGCCTCGATCCGGCGGCCACCGGGCCGTCGACACCCGACGAGATCTTCTTCTCCAGCTCGGCCACCACCAGCGGAGCCGTGCTCTACAACAACCTCGCAGTCGCGACCGGCAAAGGCGGTGACACGTCGGCTATCTTCGGCTCGAACGGAGCCACCCTCGGCAACAACGTCACCAACAACACCGGGGCCATCGACTTCTGGGTCGACGCCGCCGGCACCAATCCGGACTTTCACCTGACCTCGACGGCGACCAGCGTGATCGGCAAAGGCACTAGCACCGAAGCACCCAGCGAAGACATCGGTTTCGACCCGAAGTGTATTACCAAGACCGCCCCGACGGGCACGGGCGTGCAGCCGTGGTGGCTCTATTCCATCGACTACGACTACATCAAGGGTATTGGCGGTGTCGCCCAATGCTTCCATCCCAAGGCGCGCTCGGGCGCCATCGACATCGGTGCCTACGCCAATTAGAGCGCTCGAAGCGACTAACCTTCGATGCAGAAGTAAAAGGCAGCCACGTCGAGAAGTGGGGAAGCATCTAGGCCCGAGGCGTAAACCGAAACCTGGATGCGCCAAACGCCTGGCATGAAGAGGTTGAGCTGGCTGACGGCGAACGTGCCCAACGAGGCGCCCGCGCTGATCACCGGTGTGGTCGGACTTGCGTGCCCGTGATCGGGCATGTCCAGCGTCACTGCGATCGGACCCGCGAGCGGCACGCCGGCCGAATCCTGAACCTGAACCGTCCAGGTGTTCATTCCCTTGGCGGGTGGCGCCGGATCCGCAGTGAGGATGCGCACCTCGACCGCGCCAGCCTGACTCACGCCGGCCATGCCGTTCTGGTAGGTGGCCGTTCGCGGATCGTCCTTGCACGATACCATCCCCGCCATGTCCATCTCCGACATGGTCATGCCGTCCATTTCCATACCCGAAGCCGCCCCATCGGTCGGCTGGCCTGCGTCGACGTCAGGGGCCGAAGACGAAGAGCTGCCACATCCCGAGCCGGCAATGCATAGTGCCGCGAGAGCTCCCATCCAGCTTCTGCGCGTGGAGGTCCTTTCCGTCATCGCTGGTCCTTTCGTTAGAGCTGAGGCTTGCAGTGTGAGATCTCCGAGGCGCGAACCCTGCCCGCCTGCGCTTTCAGATTGGTCTTGCTGATACACGACACGGGTGCGCCGGACTGGTCAAGGAAGAGCTCGTTCGCACTGGTCGGCGTCCATTCGAGGGGAGCATCGCCGCCCAGATTGAAGACCGGGATTTGGTTCCGGAAAGATGGATCGAGGTCGCCGCTGGCAATCAGGTTTTCGATGAAGTCGGCTCCGACGCTTTCGAGGCGCACGCGCATCTGCACGCGATCCGGAACCGCCGAGAGGGACGGACCGCCCGAGCTCTCCGGCACGCCCCCGTCGGAAGCGACACCGCCGTCCACGACCTGGGCCGCACGGACGCGCGGGAACACCTCATACACGTGGCTCCGGTAGAAGTTTGGATCATTGCGGTCGAAGGTCAGCTGTGCTGGCAGCGCGCTACTTTCGAAATGCGTGGCCGCCCACGGCATGGCCTCTCGGTTGTTGTCATCGAGCAGGCAATCGCGCATGAGCCATAAGTCGGGATCGCCCAAGGCCACCACGCTTCCGCCGTCGGGGACAACGCCGCTTTGGTAAATGATCTGGTCGCCCACGAAGGCCTTGAGCTCGACCCAAGCGCGCCGAATCATGGCAGCGCCGCTCGGAAAGCCGTGGCCGGAGGCGACGTTGTCGAGGACCACCTGAATCGTGGCGTTGCCGCCCTCGGAACGAACGCAAAGCGCGCTTTGCAGCGCGCCGTCGAGGAACGCCTGAACCTGCGCCCGTTGCGTGTGGGTCTCGGGAAACGCTATGAGCGCGAGGTCGATCGCCGGGTAGCCGTGGTCGTGTAAGCGGCGCAGAGGCAGGCCCAAACCAGCCGCGCCTGGTTCCAGATCGGTGCTTTGATCCATATGGCATTGGCTGCAGGTGGCGCCTCCGGGCTTCTGGGCAAACACCGACTCGGCCCATTCTTGATATGTGCGCTCGATGGTGCCTGCCCCGGTCTTGATGTCGTGACAACTTCCGCACATCGTCGACGAATCCCATTCGTCCCGGTCAAGCCACGACGCGTAGGCCGAGGCGTGTGCAGAGGTCGGCGCCGGATCCGAGAGCTGGCCGATCATCACGCCGTCGCTGCGCAGGACGATGGGATTGTCGTGGATCCCCTGCACGTCCGCGACCGAGTGGCAGAAGTAGCAGGTCACGCCTTTGTACTTCGCGGGAACCTCGGCAAGGTTCGAGCCATCGGTGCTAAGCCCCATCTGCTGCGCCATCGGGGCGTGACAGCGCAGGCAAAAGTCCCCTAGGTGTGCCTCGCGCTGGCCGCGCTTGTTGAGTGCGACGAACACGGGGCTCTCCCCGGCGTAGGCGTGCATGCTGCCCGACCACGTCTGGTACTGTTGGGGATGGCAGCCCTTGCACGCGACAGGATCCATCAGATCGTCCAACGAGAGGATACCGCCCGCCTCCGGGACGCTCGACAAGCCATCGCTGACTGCGGTTCCGGCGTCGCCGCCCACGCTTCCACTTCCCGAGCCGCATCCGGCGGCGACCGAGAAGGTCGCCATCAAGGTAACCAGCGGTTGCCGACCCATCACCCGAGGCCCATGTCCCGGCCCGCGATGTCTTTCCGTCGACGACGCCGCAACAGCGCTGCGCCTGCAAGGGCCGCCGTGGCAAGCAGTGCAGCTTTGCGACGGTCGCCGCCGCTCACGCCAACGCGACAGCTACAGCCACTCTTTCCCGGCGCAGCGGTCGTTGTCGCACTCGATCCGCCCGAGCCCGAGCTTCCACCCGACGGGCCGCCTGCCGATCCACCCGAGCTGGCCGGTCCGCCGCCGCTGCTGTCGATGCGGGCCCCGCCGGCGCCGCCCGGGCTCGCGGCAGCCCCGCCGGACGTGGTCACGGCACCGCCTGCGGGGCTTCCCCCTCCGCCGGCAGTTCCACCGCCACCCGTGGCGGCGCCTGCGGCTCCCACTGTCCCTGCTCGGCCACCCCCTGCCCCACCGTTTCCGGCTCCACTGCTGCCCGCCGCTCCGCCGGCGCCACCAGCCCCCGATGAACCGCCCGCACCCGGAACAACGCCCACGGCATCGGACGCGTCGGAGATGCGGGGAATGGTTGCGTCTCGTGCCCGACCCGCGTCGGTTCCACCGGCTGCGCCGCCGCTGCCGGAAGTGCTGGCGTCTGCACCTGGGCTTCCGCCTGCGCCGGGCGGCCCGCCGTCGGGGATCGGACCGCAGGCGGTCGCCCCGGGCGCGGTCAACACCGTGCCGTCGATACAAGTCGGGTCGCCCGAGCCGCTTGGATTCGAGATCTCAACCGTGGCGCCACTGGCGCTGATCGCGGTCAGGGTGATGGTCGGGCCTCCCGCCGGATCTACAAAGCTCTGCCCCGCGGCGGTAAAGCCGGTGATGGTCGTTCCGCTCGGGGTCGTATTGATGAGCTCGGTCCAGACACTGTTGCCGCCGTTGCGCGCGCTCGACGACGGAATCTTCACGTCGTCGCTGGTGTAGAGAAACACCGTCGGGCCGCTGAACGCCACGGAACCTCCGCGCGTGGAGGTCGAATAGGCGTCGAACGTGCCACCTGCCGTGCGCAGCTCCAGGTAGTAATTTTTCAGGTTTACGTTGGTGGTGGTGGCCTGAGGGTCATTGACGACCAGCGTGGCCGGGAAGGGAACCTGCAGCACCTGGGTTCCTCCCGGACATATGGTCTCAAGCGGAAGAAGGTTGAAAGTTCCGCTGCCCGGGACCTTGACCCCGTTGCACCCGGAAAGCCATTGCATGTACCAGCGTTCGTACGCGTTGAATTGCTTGCACCCGCTTCCCATGGTCGACATGGTGCTGCCGTACTCGGTGATGGTGCACGAGCTGGCCGGCGTGGTCGAAAACGAGCTGGTTCCGCACTTGATCGAATTGGCGTGCATGAGGCCGAGGTTGTGCCCAGGCTCCTGCATCAGAACCACGCAGCTCAGCGAGCCGTTCAGCCAAGTTCGCTTTGCGGGCCTCAGCACCGAGCCCTCCTCGCCAAGCCCGCCCCAGTCGCACAGGGTAGAACGGTTGAAGTAGTACACCAGATGGTTGTAGCTGCCCGTGATTTGCTTCTCGATGGCCTGGTACATCCCGGTGGTGTCACAAGTCGTCATGGTGTACGAGAAGGGACCAATCACGTCGCCAGTGACCGTGTACTGTCCGTAAGACACCTCGGCGTAGTACGACGCGAACGACTTGTCGCTGGGGGTGCTGCTGAACATCGTCTTGGTCGCCGAATCGGCCGTCACATTGACACCGCTTCCCAGGTCGACCAGGACCAACGCATAGGTGTCCGTGGCAGGTGCCGGATAGGTCGGCGGGTTGCTGGATTCTTCGAGCAACGCAGGTTTCGGCTGCGGAATGACCTCAAACCTCCCCACCCGCATTGCAGCGCCGAAGCTTTCACCCCATACGCGAATCTTGGTCCCCGGCTGGACGGCTGGCTCGTCGGCAAAGGAAAGCCGAATGCTTTGTCCGTCGGGCGTGCGCAGACTATGCCAACGTTCCGAGTGTCCATCCTCGAAATCCGCAACGTAGGTTACGAGCTCGCCGGAAATTGCATCGGAAGGTTCTGGGTTGGCCATCGCGTGCTCCGACGTACAATGGGCCAATCCAAGCGGTACCAGCAGGCACAAGCCAGCAAATGGTCCCAGCCCAGATCTCGGCCGCTGGCGCCCCGTCGCCGATATACCCATTGTGCTTGCCTCCGATTCGTGTTGGAGATTGGGTGTCCGATAAGATTGGTGAGTTGTTAATGTCCAGACAGCTCACTTTTTGTTGAGACAACAGATGTTTTCGTCGCACAGGCGGGCTCATCGCCGCGTCAATTGGTTCCTTGCAGGCTGCCTGCTGGCTATAACCACGGGCGATGCCGCACAGGCCAACGGTCGCTTTCCGCGTGCCGAACGGCTTATTGAACGCGCTGACGATCCCAGCCAGCTCGTGCTCTCCGCGACCTATGGCCTACTCCTGACCAAGGACCGGGGACAAAACTGGTACTATCTCTGCGAGAAGGGGTTCTCGCTTCAGGACAACTACCTCGGCGACCCGCTGGTTTCGTGGACCGGCTCTGGCGACATGCTGGTCGGCGTGCAGGCCAGCCTCAACCGCTCGCACAGCGAGGCGTGTGGCTTCGACATGACCCTCGGCGGACAGCCCGGGCAACTTGTGGTCGACTATGCGCTCGATGCGGCCCAGGTGATCGCCTTGGTTACGACCTTTGCGAACGGCACCACGACCCATAGCCTCTATCGATCCACCGACGAGGGAGTCAGGTTCGCTGCCATCGGCATGCCCTTGCCCCTCGACATAGCCATGACTGTCGACCTCGATCCCAGCGATCCGAACCGCATCTACGCCTCGGGGGTCGCCGCTGGCGCTGGCGTGTTCCTGGTGTCCACTGATCTCGGCGCCAACTGGGTCAGCCATCCCATACCAGGAACCTCCGCCGACGAGCCGCCCTACATCGCGCTCGTCGATCAGCACGATGCAAGCCGCATCTTCGTCCGCAGCGATGCCTGGCCGCTGGTCGAGGATAACCAAATGGGCAACGACGCTCTCTTCCTGTCTCGAGACGGCGGCGAAACGTGGTCCGAGGCATTTCGGGCCAGCGCCAAATTGCTCGGGGTCGCCCTCTCGCCCGGCTCTGACACCCTTCTTCTGGGCTACGGAGATCCCAGGACCGACCCATTCGTGGTCGACGAAAATGCGATGGGGATCTACGTCGGCTCAACCGGAACCGGAATGACGGACTTTACAAAGCAGTACGACGGTTCGATTACGTGCCTGTCATGGACACCGAGCGGGATCTACGCCTGCACCGCACAGGCCCAGCGCGGCTTCGCGTTGGGATTTCTTTCGAACCTCGACGACCTGGCTGGCGGCGCTGGGTTCAAGCCGCTCTTGCGCTTGCCCGAGGTCAGGGGGCCGCTGCCTTGTTGTGGGCTTCCGGCATCACTGCTTTGCGGGCCGGTTTGGCCCAATGCCTGCACGATCTTCGCGGCTTGTGGCGACGGTGGGGCTTCCGGAGCGTCAGGCTGCACCGTCGACGCGGCTGCGGCACCCGACGGCTCGATAGGCTACGACGCTGCCGCAGACGCGCCCGCCCCCGTCGCAGACGCCGTGGCCGAAAAGCCCCGCAGTGAAAGCTCTTCGGGCTGCGCCTGCGACCTGGGACGAGCAACCCGCCAGGGCAACTGCGCGCCGTTGTGCCTTCTTCTCACCGCGCTCGGTATCGCGGGCTCTAGGCGACGTAAGCGAAGACCACCTTCAGGTACTGCCCCTCTGTGAACCCCGGCGGCAGCGGATGATCGGCGCCGGGCCCCAGGCGATCGATGATGCGTACCTCCCGTGCGGCGTGGCGAGCGGCGGCGGCAACCACGCGCTCGAAGGCAGGCAGATCGACGTTCTGTGAACAGGAGCACGACACCAGAATCGCGCCCGGCGCGCACGCGGTGAGGGCCAGCGAGTTGAGCCTTTCGTAGCCCTTGCTCGCGGCCTCCAGATCTTTGCGAGCGCGCGCGAACTTGGGCGGGTCGATGATCACGAGATCATACGACCGTGGCGTTGCGGTCTCCAGGAATCGGAATGCATCGGACTCGACGGCCCTGATCTTTGCTCCGTTGGCGGCAGCGTGGGCCTCGATGCGCCCGATGGCGCGTGACGAGCTGTCCACGGCGGTGACCTCGGCCGCACCTGCCCGAGCTGCCTGCAGGGAAAAGCCGCCGGCATAGGAATAGCAGTCGAGAATGCGCGCGTACTTGCGCGGGAACGCTGCCACCAACTCTCCCACCCGAATACGGCTCGGGCGCTGGTCCAGAAACAACCCGGTCTTCTGTCCTGCGAGGGGCTCGGCCTCCAAGCTGATACCGTCCTCTTGACACGGCACCTGGGCGAGAGGGTCGCCGCGCACCACGCGCGTCTGGGCCTCAAAGCCTTCCACCTCCGCATAGGTGGCGGCCGCGACCTCGTAGATCGCCTTCGGGCCAAGCATGTCGTCAAGCGCCTGCCCGATTTCGTTTCGCCAAAGCGCCATGCCTAGGGTACTGACCTGGTAGGCGATCGCATCCCCGAACACGTCCACCACCAGGCCCGGCAGCCCGTCGCCCTCGCTGTTGACCAGTCGATACGCCGTCGTCCTGGTGCTGGGCAGATTCAAGGCCACGCGGAGCGCCTGGGCCGAGCTAAGCCTGCGCGAGAAGAAGTCGGCATCAATGGCCTCTTCCACGCGGGTGAGAAGCCGCACCGGAATCTGCGAACGCGCGTTGTAGATGCCTCGTCCGATGAAGCGCCCATCCTGATCCAGCAGCGAAACCACCGAACCGAGTGGAGCCTTGCCTTCCACCCGATCGACGGCGTTGGCGTAGACCCAGGGATGGCCGAACCAGAGCGGGCGCGCCTTGCCTTGCTTGAGGAAGACCTTGGCGGCCGAGTCGCGCACGCCGGCATTCGCCTTCATGAAATCGACCTTTTCGCGCTTCCGGAGGTTGCTCGTTTGAGGGACATCGACGCATTATAAAACTCACCGTCGAGGGTGCCCGCAAGCCCATTTCCAAATCTGCCCAATATCTTCTCGCCAGCCCAACATGAAGCAGCTCTTCGACCATCGCTTTCTGGTCATCGCCGGCAAAGGCGGAGTGGGCCGAACCACCGTGGCCGCAGCCCTCGCCCGCGCGGCCACGCGCAACGGCAAGCGGGTCCTGCTCGCTCAGACCAACGCGCCAGAGCGGCTTGGCCGCCTGCTCGGCCTGACCCGGCCGATCGGACCCGAGGTCAGCTCCGCCGGGGATGGGCTCGACGTCGTCAACATGAGGCCCAAGGAGGCGCTGCACGAGTACGGCGTGATGCTCTTGCGTTACGAGCCCATCTACCGCGCGGTATTCGAGAACAAGCCCATGCGCAGCTTCTTGGGGGCTTTTCCCGGCCTCGACTACTGGAGCATGCTGGGAAAGGCATGGTGGCACACCACCGAACAGCAGGACGGCCGAGCGAAATATGACCTCGTCATCCTCGACGGCCCTGCGTCGGGCCACGCGGTGGCCATGCTGCGAATTCCCGATGCGGTCAAAAGCGCGATGCCGAAGGGCCCCTTGGCCAGGGACGCCGGCCTGGCCCGTGCCTTGCTCTCCGATGCAAACTTGACGACCGTGGTTCTGGTCACCCTACCCGAGGACCTACCCGCGCGCGAGACGCGGTCGCTCGCACGAGACTTGCGGGACCTAGGCATTCCAATGGGGCCACTGGTGGTCAATGCAATGCCGCCCGCCGACGCGGCGGATCCCTTGATCGAACGCATCGTGGCCGCCGCCACAGACCCTACCAAGACACCAGGTCTCGCCAGCCTTACGGCCGGGCTTTCGGTGCTGGGTGCCCGGCGGCGTGACGCCGAACGCATGGTCGCAGGCCTCGAAAGCGATCCGGGCCTGCCGATGCTTCAGCTTCCTCGCCTGCCCAGCAACGACCTCGGCCCCGAGGAGATCAGCCAGTTGGCCGACCTCTTCGGGCCGGCGGGCTAGCTTTCCATAAAGCTCTTCAGGCGCTTGCTGCGCGATGGATGGCGCAGCTTGCGCAGAGCCTTGGCCTCGATCTGGCGGATACGCTCGCGCGTGACCTCGAAGTCCTGGCCGACCTCTTCCAAGGTGTGGTCGGACTTCTCGCCGATGCCGAAGCGCATGCGCAGCACCTTTTCCTCGCGTGGCGTGAGCGTGGCAAGAACCTTCCGGGTTTGCTCGGCGAGGTTCATCGAGATCACGGCGTCCGCGGGCGAGACGATGCTCTTGTCCTCGATGAAGTCGCCAAGATGCGAGTCTTCCTCTTCGCCGATAGGGGTTTCGAGCGAGATGGGCTCCTTGGCAATCTTCAGGACCTTGCGGACCTTGTCGAGCGGCAGCTCCATCTTCTCGGCGATTTCTTCCGGGGTCGCCTCGCGTCCCAGCTCCTGCACCAGGTAGCGGCTGGTGCGGATGAGCTTGTTGATGGTTTCAATCATGTGCACCGGGATGCGGATGGTGCGTGCCTGGTCGGCGATCGCGCGCGTAATGGCCTGGCGAATCCACCAGGTCGCATAGGTCGAGAACTTGTAGCCCCGGCGGTACTCGAACTTGTCGACCGCCTTCATGAGACCGATGTTGCCCTCCTGGATCAAGTCCAGGAACTGCAGACCGCGGTTGGTGTACTTCTTGGCGATCGACACCACGAGGCGCAGGTTGGCTTCGACCAGTTCGGCCTTGGCCTGCTCGGCCTGCCGCTCCCCGTCCTCGATCTCGCGGACCGTGTCGCGCAATTCCGGCTCGGTCAGCCCGGCCTCATCCTCGATCCGCTTGATCTTCTTGCGCTCTTCCGAGATAGCCTCCGCCGCGGATTCCAGCTCTTCCGCGCGGATACCGAGGCGCTTGGTAAGATTGCGCTGTCGCAGCGTCGACGATCGCATCTCACGCAGGGTCTTCTTCAGATCGCGTTCGCTCATGCCGAGTCGCTGCTCGTGGTTACAAATCTCGCGGCGAGCGGCCTCGATGCGGGAAACCAGGGCCTTGAGCTGAGCCACGATACGGTCGATCTGCTTCTTGTTCAGTCGCAGCTCTTGCAGAGCATCCAGCAACTCATTTTCCAGTGACGTGAGCTGTGCTTTAGCCTTGCGCTTGGTGCTTTCGGCCTGACCACGCTTCGAGGTCTTCTCGTCGAACTTTTCCTTTTCCTTGTAGCAGCGTCGGACCTTGTCGATGATCTTGCACACCCGCTCGACGTGGAATGCCTCATCAAACTCCTCGTCGTCCTCGTCGGCGTCCTTGACGACCTCTTTGACCCGGATCTTTTGTTTGCGCAGCTTTTCGCCCAGCTCGAGGATCTCCTCGATGGCCACCGGCGACTTGAGCACGACCTGCAGCACCCGGCGCTCGCCGTCCTCGATACGCTTGGCGATCTCGACCTCACCCTCGCGGGTGAGCAGCGACACCGATCCCATCTTGCGCAGGTACATGCGCACCGGGTCGTTGGTCTTGGAATAGCCGTCGTCGTCCTCTTCTTCTTCGACCTCTGCCGGACGCGGCGATGCCTCCGGTTCGGCTTCTTCCTCCGGCTCGGCGGCCTGGGTCTTGTCCTCGACCTTCACCTGGGTCGAGGCATCGACAATTTCGATACCCTCGCCTCCCAGAGTTGATAGCCAGTCGTCGATCTGATCTGACGAAACGATGCTCTCGGGCATGTGGTCGTTGACCTCGTCGTAGGTCAAGAAGCCCTTGGCCTTGCCCATCGTGATGAGCTCGCGCTTCTTGCGCTCGCTTTCCTTGTTGGCCGGGCCCTTCTTCGCCAGCTGCTTGCTGACCTCTTCCAGCTCGTCGTCGTCCTGGTTGTCTTCACTCAAACGGTCGTCGGCATCTTCGATCATGTCGCCATGCCTTTGCTCTGGTTGGCTAAGCCCAATTTGGTCCTTATTAGTTCCATTTCCCTCATCGAAATGGCTCGTGCTTCTTCTTCGTCGCCGCGCGCAAGAGCCTCGCGGTGCTGGCGTTGTGCTAAAGCCAGCTCTGCATCAACACGCGACCTCGACAGCTTGAGTATCACGGCACGCATCGCATCTTCCACAGCTTCGATCCTCTCCCAGCGTCCGTCCATGAGAGCGCTAGAAACCTGATCGCGGATGTCCTCCGGACCGCTGTCGAGCCAGGCCGGCACATCCGGGCGCCCGCCCGCCCGAAGCGCGTCGAGCGCGGCCGCAAAAATCTGCTGAATTCCAGGATCTCGCAGCATCTCGAACGCCTGCTGTGCGCTCTCGGACGAGGCAATCTCGGGATGCGCGACGAGGAGCGCCAGCGCGTCGACCTCGTCGGCGGGAACCGTCCTTCGTGCCGGCGATTCGGCGACCGCCTGGGCGCCCTCGGCAGGACGCTCGTTTCGCTGGGCATAGTTCTGGGCCTCGCGCACCATGCGCGACACCTGTGAAACCGGCACGCCGAGCTTGGCTGCCAAATCACGAACGTAAAGGTCGCGCACCAGCGGGTTTCGCACCTTGGCCAGCACGTCTACAACGCGCTTGGCGGTGTTGGCTTTGCCCGGCACGGTGGCATCGTCGGCCGCGCGCTGGATCAGGTGATCCAACATCGGGCGCGCCTGGGCCACCAGGCCACGGAATGCCTCTGCGCCGTGGGCCCGCACGAATTCGTCCGGATCCATTCCGCTCGGCAGCTCTGCCACACGCCCGTCAGCATCGGCCTCGGCGAAGAATAAACCGGCTTCGACCGCCAGCGGGACCGTCTTCTCGGCGGCGCGAACGCCGGCGCTGTCGCCGTCAAACACCACCACGATACGCTTGGCGCATCTGGCGAGAAGCTGGATCTGATCGACCGTGAGGGCCGTACCCATGGGCGCCACCGTCTCTTCGATGCCTGCCTCATGCAGGGTCAAGACGTCGAAGTTCCCTTCCACGAGAATCGCAGTGCCCCCCCGCCGGATGGCGTCAAGGGCCACGTGCAGGCCGTAGAGATTCTCTTTCTTGTGAAAAAGCGGCGAATCGGGCGAGTTGACGTACTTGCGTTCCTTGGCATTCGGGTCGAGGAGCCGGGACGAGAAGCCGATCGGGCGCTTCTGCTTGTCGAGTACCGGGAGCATGACCCGGTCACGGAAGAAGTCGTAGGCGCCGCGTTCGTTCATGCCAATCAACCCCAGCCGCTCCGCCACATGGTCCGAAACTTGTCGCGACAGGAGATGCTTGTGCAGGCTGTCCCATCCGGCCGGGGCATAGCCAAGCCTGAACCTTTCGCAGACGGCCTTCGAAATGCCGCGACCGTCGACATAGGTCCGAGCTGCCCCGCCGGCTGGGCCGGCGAGCTGCGCCTCGAAGAATCGTGTCGCTTCCTCCATGGCCCGAAGCAGACGCTCGCGCTCCGACACCGCTTCCTCGGCCGCCTTGCGCTCCGCGGGGGTGAGCGCCTTCTCAGGCAGATCGACGCCAGCTTGACTGGCAAGGTCGCGCATGACCTCCATGAACGAGCGCTGCTCGATCTTGACCAGGAACGAGAAGACGTCACCCTTCTCGCCGCAGCCGAAACAGTGGAAAAATTGGCGCTGCTCATGCACGTGAAACGATGGCGTCTTTTCTGCGTGAAATGGGCAAAGTCCTTTCCAACTACCGGTGCCGGCTCGTTTCAGCTCCACATACCGCCTTACGACATCAACGATATTCGTACGTTCTCTGACGTCGTCAATTTTCTCGCGTGGCAGCAAAGGCAAATCAAACCCGCGCCCAACAACAAGGGGTGGTTGTTAATAACCCACACACCCGATCTGTCAAGAAGAACCTGGCGGCTCGGTTGCGCTTTCCGGACCAGCACAGATTCCCCCTATGGGGCCGACGGATCAGGCGACCGGAGGCCCCGGCCGCCGCCCTCGTGCCACCCGTCACTGGCCTGCGTCGTTTTGCAGGATGGCCTCGTCGACCCGTTTGATGATGATGAATTCAACCCGGCGATTCTTGCTCCAACACTCCTCGTTGTGCTGCGTGCAGACAGGTTTGGTTTCGCCGTAGCCACGTGCCCTCAGGCGGCCCAGCTCGACGCCGCGATCTTCAAGCGCTCGCATGACCGAGTGGGCGCGGCGATCGGTGAGGTCGAGGTTGTGCTCGTCGTCGCCGCGCTCATCGGCGTGGCCTTGGACTTCAATCAGCGCGATCTCCGGATGGCCCTTGATGGTCGCCGCTATCGCGTCGATCAGCGGGAAGGACACCTCCTTGATGATGTCCTTGTCGGTTTCGAAGTAGATCTTGTCGAGGATCTCCAACTTGCCGCGCTGCACGATTACCAAGCCCTTGTCCGGGCAGCCGTCTTCGTCTTCGAAACCGTTGTAGGTTTCCGGCTCGTTCGGGCACTTGTCGTTCACGTCGAGGATGCGATCGTGGTCGTTGTCGGGATCCGGGCAACCGTCCTCGTCCTCGAAGCCGTCCTTGTCCTCGGGATCGTTCGGACACAGGTCGCTCTTGTCCGGAATGCCGTCCTGATCATTGTCGGGATCCGGGCAACCGTCCTCGTCCTGGAACCCGTCGAAGTCCTCGGGCTGGTCCGGACACTTATCGAGCTCGTCCGGGATGCCGTCGCCATCGCGGTCATGAACCTTGTTCATCGGACAGCCGTCGTTCTCACGCGGTCCGGGATCGTTGGGGCACTTGTCCTGCACGTCCGGGATGCCGTCCTGATCGTTGTCGAGATCCGGACAACCGTCCTCGTCCTCGAAATTGTCGAAGTCTTCGGGATCGTCCGGGCACTTGTCCACGTCGTCCGTGTAGCCGTCGCCATCGCGGTCGCCCGCGCCGGGCTCGAACACGATGCCGGCAAAGAAGCGACCGTGACTGGTGCCGTAGGCCGTGGGAATCACCCCGTAGCCACCGCCCGCCATGAAGAACGAGTTGGGCGCCAGGTAGGCCTTGAACCCGACCACCGCTTCGCCGCCGGTCCAGAACTTGGACGAGCTCTGCAGGCTGCCGTCGGGGTTGAAGCTCAGCTTCTGCGAATCGAGCCCGGTGAACGTGTACAGCTCGGCGACCACGTCGAAGATGAAGGGCACGATGCCCCACGAGACCGCTGCGCCAGCCAGGATCTCGTTGCCAACCTTCAGTCCCATGTTGGTGTTGGTGTTTGGGACGTTCGCGGCCGGATCGAGCGGGGCGCCATTGGTATCATTGCGCTGAACTACCGGACGTGGAAAGTTGCTGTTGGTGTCGTCGAACTCAGAGGCACTCTTGGTACGGATCCGCGCACCGAGGTTGATGGCAGTGCGGAGCACGCCGTGCCCGCCCCACTCGGACTCGATGATCGCCTGGGGCTGGAAAATCCACTGGCCCTCGCCGAGGAACTTCGCCTTGTTACCGGTTGGGGCAATTAGTCCGGGAATGATGGAAATCCCTACCGCCGAGCGGCTTGGGTTGAGAATTCGCAACTTGGGCAAGAACGCGATGTCACCAATCCCTTGGTAGTCGGTCAAGTAATGGACGTCGTCGTTACTACCGTTCCCGCTGGTTCCGTACCGAGTCCCCGGGGTGTAGCCGGGGTCATACGGCAACCCCTCGCCCGAGGTGATGCCGAACGGAACCGCCAGACCGAACTGCAGGCCCACGTGGTCGGTTGAAAACAAGCCGATGGCGCCCTGCAAAGTGAAGGTCGTGAGAAAGTTGATGCTCATCGACCTGGACTGGTTTTTGGCCTCGGCGCCCCCCGTAGCAATATTGCCTGCATCCAGTTTGAGCGGAGTCCATGCGCCTGTCGCGATGAGGCCGAAGGACACGTTCAGCGGGGCCAGGATTTGAGCACCGTTGAGAGTAATGTACCCCTTAGTGTCGACCGCAGGTCTGAAGGTTTGCAGGTCGATGGGTGCACTAACGATTTCGCCGGCACGTCCTTGCGCCTTCGCCGAGGCGCTGGCACCGCTCACAAGGGCCAGGAAAGCCAAACCGATCACGGATTGTCGGACATTCATCTTTTTCTCCGTCGGGTAGGGGCCGAACAAGCCTGCACTGGAACTGCGTGGGAGAGTCCACGCCTTTATATCAGCGAGCAGATCGAGGGTAAAGCGTCCTCGTGACTCTTAGAACCACGGCGGCGACGGGCCTTCCCCGGACCCCTGTCCCCAATCCCTCCCCAAGGGAGGCGCTAGGCCAGGATGTCGGCCAGTTGCTTGGCGATGCCTGCGCGAATCGAGCCCGCGAAGGGCCGCATGAACATGCCGAGCTCCATGTTGACGTGGACCCGGTCCTCCGCGATGTCCAGACTGGCCTGCAAGCCCTTCCGCTTGACGATCAGGCGCTCGCTCCCCTCCCAGTTGCACTCGGCGCTGTAGTCCTTGGCCAGCTTGGCACTCACACGGTCGATGCGCGATCGAGCCTCGGCACGACTGAGACGATGGGCGATTTCGACTTCCAGCTTGCTCATCGCGGGCAGTCTAGCACGGAGTTCCGCAAAAACCTGCTAGCGGGAGCAATCGGCAAAGCGCCTCGATTGAGCCCCGCTTTGGAAGTTCCGTTCCTTGCCGCCTCGGACTATAAAGAACGGCCATGCCGCTCGTCTTCGAAGAAGTCCATGCCGCACCGGACAAAAAGAGAGTCAACGAGGAGTACTTCGTGTTGGCCAACAGGGGCGCCTCCGCGGTTAGCACCGCCGGCCTGCACGTCATCGTCAGCCGTCCCGGCAAGCGCGGTTCGGTCATGGGGCAAATCGACCCCGGGTTTGTCCTGCAGCCCGGTGAGAGGATCCTGATCCTGAGCGGCATCCCGGGCAAGCAGTCTCAGGGCGACGCGCCCGTGCGCGACGGCATGCGGACGTACTACCTGTTCCAGCGGGAGGGGCTCCTACAGGGCTCTAGCACCACCCTGCGCTTTGCGCTAAACCAGATCGACGTAGCGCGAGTGACCTACCAGAAGGACGCCCCGAACGGAATCGCCGGGTAAGCCGGCTCCGCCCCCCAGCACGTCCCTTCGGCGCCCTCCTACACTTCGAGGATTTCCTTCTCCTTCTTCGCCACCACATCGTCGACCTTTACGACGGCAGCGTCGGTGGCGTCCTGGACCTTCTTCAGTCCCTGCTTCTCCTCGTCCTCGGTGATTTCTTTGTCCTTCTGGAATTCCTTGAGCATCTCGTTCGCGTCGCGACGCGCCCCGCGCAAGGCCACCTTGGCCTCTTCGGCCATCTTCTTGACCATCTTCACCAGCTCCTTGCGGCGCTCTTCGGTGAGCGGCGGCATGGGCAGGCGGACGATCTCACCGTCCGACGACGGGTTGAGGCCGAGTTGGGACGCGCGAATGGTCTTTTCGATTTCTGGAATCAGCGACTTCTCCCAGGGCTTGATGGTAATCAGCCGCGGGTCGGGCACGTTGAGTGACGCTACCTGGTTGAGCGGCGTCGGCGTGCCGTAGTAGTCCACGCGCACGCCATCCAGAATCGACACGCTGGCGCGACCAGTACGCACCTTGCCCAAGTCCTTCTTCAGCGCCTCGATCGCCTTGTCCAGATTCGCCTGCAGTTCCTTGAGGACGTCATTGACCATGGGATTTCTCCTCGGTTGGGGCGTCCGCCCCACTTCCGCTACGCGTTTCCCGCCGTTCGTCGACAACCAGGGTTCCAAGTGGTTCCCCCAGAACGACGCGCCGGATGTTGCCCGGCTTTGTCATGTTGAAAACCAGAATCGGTAGCTTGTTGTCGTGGCAGAGCGAAATTGCCGTCGAGTCCATCACCGCCAGATGACGGTTGAGAACGTCCATGTACGACAGCCGCCGAAACATGCGCGCGTCCTTGAATTTCTTTGGATCTTTGTCGTAGACGCCGTCCACACGGGTCGCCTTCATCACGATGTCTGCGCCGATTTCCATCGCCCGTAGCGAAGCCGCCGTGTCGGTGGTGAAGAAGGGATTGCCGGTGCCGGCCCCGAAGATCACCAACCTGCCCTTCTCAAGGTGGCGGATGGCCCGGCGACGGATGTATGGCTCGGCCAGGCGCGCGATTTCGATGGCGCTCATCACGCGGGTCTTGGCCCCGCGCGATTCCAGCGCATCCTGCAACGCCAACGAATTGATCACTGTCGCCAACATGCCCATGTAATCGGCACTGGCGCGGTCCATGCCGGTGGTGCTGCCCGCAATGCCGCGGAAGATATTGCCACCTCCTATCACCAACGCGATCTCGACACCTAGGCTGTGGACGTCGATGACTTCGTCGGCGATCCCTGAGAGCACGGCGGGGTCAATGCCGAAGCCCCGGTTGCCCATCAGGGCTTCGCCCGAAAGCTTCAGGAGGATGCGACGGTACTTCACGCCTGGCGCGAGGGATGCGCGTGAGTAGCCCGGGCCGCTTGCCGGCGCCGAGGTACGGGCAACCGCAGCACGCACGCCGACATCGAGCAACGCCTCGGAGATCGGCACGGGATCGACTGGCGGACTCACCTCGGCGGCCCCGCCAGTCGAGACGCGACGGGACTTCGCTTTGCTACGCTTGCCCGCTGCCACGACCTGCGCCCACCCGTCAGGCTTGACCGGCCTGGCGCTTGACTTCTTCCACGAAGTCATCGGCCTTCTTGGCCAGCCCCTCACCCACTTCGTAGCGGACGAAGCGGCGAATCTTGATGTTTTCGCCGATCTTTCCGATCAGGTCGGTAAGCAAGCCGCGGATATCCTTCTTGCCCTCGGGATCCTTGACCCACGCCTGGTCGAGGAGGCACACCTCCTTAAACCATTTGCCCATTTGGCCCTCGACGATCTTTTGCAAGACCGGCTCGGGCTTCTTCTGCTGGCGGGCCTGGTCCAGACGAATTGCCTTCTCCTGCTCGATTGTCGCCGCAGGGATTTCGTCCTGCGAGAGGTACTGCGGGCTCATCGCCGCGACCTGCATGGCGACGTCGCGCGCGAACACCTGAAAATCAGGATTGCGCGAAACGAAATCGGTCTCGCAGTTGATCTCGACCAGGACGGCGATGCGCGAGCCGGGGTGGATGTAGCTGGCAATGGTGCCTTCGGAGGCGATGCGGGTCGCCTTCTTGGCAGCCTGGGCGATGCCTTTCTTGCGCAGGTATTCGATTGCCTTTTCCATGTCAGCGGCGCATTCCATCAGCGCCTTCTTGCAATCGGACATGCCAGCCTGCGTGCGCTCGCGCAGGTCCTTGATCATCTGTGTGGTTACTTCGGCCATGGGTCAGGTCTCCTAGAAATCGGGAAGTGAAGAAACTATTCGCCCTCGCCCTCGGGAGTGGCCGCCGCTTCCGGGGCAGGCATCTCGCCGCCGCCGCGCCGACGAGAAACCACCTCGACTCGCGGTCCTTCGCCGCCGGACGAAACCCGAATGGTCTGCACGGCGCCCTCGCCGTCGGCATCGGCCGAGGCGCGCGCGGTCGCGGCCCGCTCGCGGGCGACCTTCTGTCCGATGATGCAAGCGTCGGCCACCTTGGTTGCGAACAAACGGATGGCGCGAATCGCATCATCATTGCCGGGAATCGCGTAGTCGATCAGATCGGGATCGCAATTGGTGTCGACGATGGCGACGATGGGGATCTCCAGCTTACGCGCCTCGCTCACCGCAATGTGTTCCTTCACGACATCAATGATGAACACCGCGCCCGGCAGGTCGCCCATGGACTTGATGCCGCCCAGGGCCTTTTCCAGCTTCTCCTGCTCGCGCGTGATGCGGATGACTTCCTTCTTGGTCAGCCGCTCGAAGGTGCCGTCGGTCGACATCTTCTCGATGGACTGCAGGCGTTCGATCGACATCTTCACCGTGTGAAAGTTGGTGAGCGTGCCGCCCAGCCAGCGGTTGGTCACGTAGAATTGACCACAGCGGGTGGACTCTTCGCGGACGACGTCCTGCGCCTGCTTCTTGGTACCGACGAAGAGCACCGGCTTACCGTCGGCGACCACACGCACCAGAAAGTCGTAAGCGCGCTTGAACGCCTTCACGGAATGCTGAAGGTCGACGATGTGAATGCCGTTGCGCGCGCCAAAGATGAACGGCTTCATCTTCGGGTTCCAGCGCGTGGTTTGGTGGCCGAAGTGAACGCCGGCCTCCATCATTTCGCGCATGCTAAGCGGCGTATCGATTGCCGCCATCGGGTTCGCTGCCATCGGATTTGCAGCTACGTCGGCTGCAGGAGCTGCGGCGGCCGGGAGGCCCGTCTCTGTGCTTTCCATGTTTTCCTTTCGCGTTGTTGTCCGCCGCTGCCTCTGCGAGCGCCGAAACCGGGCGAAACAATCGCACGGCACGCACGGCCCTCTCGGTCAGCGTGTGGTGTTAGGGAGTCAGGTTCTTACCACATTTCACCAACCTGGAAAGGACAATGATGCGACTTTCATTGGCTATCGCAATCCGGCCCGAGCTTTGCTAAGGAACGGCAGCAACTAGGAAGGAGCCACTTCGATGCCACTCACGAAGCCAGTCGAAATCAAGCCCGCCACCGGGAAACTTGGAATCCTTACCCCGGGTATGGGCGCGGTCGCCACCACGTTCATGGCGGGAGTTGAGTCCGTAAGGCGCGGTCTCTCGAAGCCCATCGGTTCGCTGACCCAGATGGGTACGGTTCGCCTGGGCAAGCGCACCGACAACAACTCGCCCCTCATCAAGGATTTCATTCCCCTCGCCAAGCTGGACGACATGGTGTTCGCCGGCTGGGATCTGTTCCCCGACGACGCGTACCAGGCCGCAGCGAAGGCGGGCGTGTTGACCAAGGATCACCTGGCACAAAGCAAGGAATTCTTGTCCGGCATCAAGCCGATGACCTCGGTTTTCGAGCAGTCCTACGTCAAGCGCCTGACCGCCACCCACACCAAGACCGGCAAGTCGAAGATGGACCTGGCCGAGCAGGTGATTGCGGACATCGAAAACGTTCGCAAGACGCAAAAGCTCGACCGCTTGGTCATGGTTTGGTGCGGATCCACCGAGGCGTACCACCAGATCGAGCCGGTGCACGCATCGCTTGCGACTTTCGAGAAGGGCCTGCGCGAAAGCGATCCAGAGATCGCACCTTCGCAGATCTACGCCTACGCCGCGCTCAAGTGCCGGGTGCCGTACGCCAACGGCGCGCCCAACTTGACCGTCGACACCCCGGCCCTGCTGGAGCTGGCGAAGAAGAACGAGGTGCCCATCGCTGGCAAGGATTTCAAGACCGGCCAGACCTTCATGAAGACCATCATCTCGCCCGGGCTCAAGGCGCGCCTGCTCGGCATCGACGGCTGGTACTCCACCAACATCCTCGGCAACCGCGACGGCGAAGTGCTGGACGATCCGGAGTCGCACAAGACCAAGGAGGTCTCAAAGCTCGGCGCGTTGGAGCACATCATGCAGCCGTCGCTGTACCCTGACCTCTACGGCAAGATGTGCCACGTGGTGCGCATCAACTACTACCCGCCCCGCGGTGACAACAAGGAGGGCTGGGACAACATCGACATCTTCGGATGGATGGGTTACCCGATGCAGATCAAGATCAACTTCCTGTGCCGTGATTCCATCCTGGCCGCCCCGGTGGTGCTGGACCTTGCCATCTTCATGGATCTCGCGCAGCGCTCGGGTCTTTCGGGCGTGCAAGAATGGCTGTCGTTCTACTGGAAGAGCCCGATGACTGCGCCCGGCCTTTACCCCGAGCACGACACCTTCATCCAACTGATGAAGCTGAAGAACACCCTACGCTACCTGAAGGGCGAAGAGCTGATCACCCACCTGGGCGCCGAGTACTACGATTAGGTAAGAGCGCGGAGGAGGACGAGGGCACCAAGAGAGACGCGCGGAGGACAAGACCTCTCTGCGCTCTCATCTCTCGGTGTCCTCTACTTGTCTTGCTTGCGTAGGCCGGCGAGATAGACGCCGATATCGCGTTCCCGGCCTGACGCCGACGGCTCGTAGTATCGTCGTCCTTGCAGCCTTTCGGGCAGATAGTTCTCGGCGACGTAGTGCCCGTCGAAGTTGTGGGGGTATTGGTAGGCTTGGCCGAAGCCCAGCGACTTGCAAAGCGCCGAGCTGGCGTTGCGCAGGTGCATGGGTACCGCCAGGGCGCCGAATTCTTCCACGTCGGCCTTGGCCGCCGAATACGTGGTGAGCGAGGTGTTGCTCTTGGGCGCGACGGCCAGGTAGATGGCGGCCTGACTCAAGGCCAGCACGCCCTCGGGCAGGCCAACGAATTTCACCGCGTCGGTCGCAGCCATCGCCACCCGCAGGGCATTCGGGTCGGCGTTGCCGATGTCCTCGGCGGCGAAGATCACCATCCGCCGCAGCACAAACATCGGGTCTTCGCCCGCTTCCAGCATGCGCGCCATCCAGTACACGGCCGCGTCCGGGTCGCTGCCGCGCATGCTCTTGATGAAGGCGCTGACCACCATGTAGTGCTCGTCGCCGGATCTGTCGTAGACCAAGGTCTTGCGCCCAAGCGCCTCCTCCAGGTTTTTTTCTCCGATGTGCTTCTTCCCAGTGGCGTCTGGCTCGGCGATGGCCGCCGCCGATTCCAGAGCCGCCAACGCACGCCGGGCATCGCCTCGCGCCTCGCGCGCAAGCTGATTGCGAATCACCTCCGGGCAGTCGATGCCGTCAAGGCCCAGCCCGCGGTTCGGATCGGCCAGCGCGCGGTCGATGATGATGCGCAAGCTCTCTTCCGACAGCGCCTTCAGCACCACCACCTTGGCGCGCGAGAGCAGCGGGGCATTCACCTCGAAGGACGGATTCTCCGTCGTGGCACCGACCAGGATCACGGTGCCAGCCTCCACGTGGGGCAGCAAGGCATCCTGTTGGGCCTTGTTGAAGCGGTGGATCTCGTCGATGAACAGCAGGGTTCGCTCGCCGCGCATGTCACGCCGCTGGGCGGCCTCGGCGACCGCTTCACGAACTTCCTTCACGCCCGCCATCACCGCAGACAGCGGTACGAACGACGCTTTGATCTCCGCGGCAAGGAGCCGCCCCAGGGTGGTCTTGCCGGTGCCCGGCGGTCCCCACAGGATCAGCGATGTCAGACTCTTCTCGTCGAGCGCGCGACGCAGCCAACGCCCCGGTCCCAGCAAATGCTCCTGCCCCACGCATTCCGCGATACTGGTGGGACGCATGCGTTCGGCAAGGGGTTGCCCTCGCCTGTCTTTGTTGGCCGCGCGTGCGAAAAGGTCCACCACGCGATTATGGTCGAGCGCCAGAGCCACCACAACGTCAGTTGATAGGCTTGAATGGGGACGCCCGGCACACGTTATTCCGGCGGCATTGCAAGCCCACGTTGGAACCTTCGCAGGTTTCTCCGGCCAGAGCACCCATGCGGGTATTTGACCTTTGGCAGCGCTGGGTGAAGCTCTAGCCATGCGCCTTCGCAGCCCCCTCGTCACCCTTCTCGCCTTAGCCCTTGCGGGATTGGCTTCCACCCAAGTCCTGGCCGGCCTGGATGCCGACGTGCCTCCCCCAGCAGCGCCCCCCAAAGACCCGGAGGCACGACGGCAGTGGCTCAAGGCACGGCTCGACGAGATCGTCGCCAGCCAGCCGCTGGCAAAGGCCAAGCTTTCCATCGCGGTCATGGATCCGGAGACCGGCAAGCTGGTCTACGCCAAGAACGAGCGGACCGGGCTCAATGCAGCGTCAAACGTGAAGATCGCCACCGAGGTGGCGGCGCTCAGCATTCTCGGCCCCGAGTTTCGTTGGAAGACCACGGTGCTGGCGGCGACGCCCTCCGACGGTGGCAAGGCGATCGCAAACGGGGAAGTCCGCGGCGACCTTTACGTGAAGACCTCGGGCGACCCGTCGCTGTCGACCCAGGATCTGAATTCGCTGGCATCCACCCTGTACGCCTTCGGCCTGCGCAAGGTTCGAGGCGGCCTGGTGGTGGACAGCAGCGCCTTCGATGGAGGCGCGCTGCCGCCTGCATTCGACCAGAAGGACGACTCGGCGGCCTTCCGCGCGCCATCCTCGGCGGCGTCGCTCAATGGCAACACGGTGACCGTCACCATCACGCCCGCTGCGAGCGCGGGGGCTCCCGCGCGCACCAGCCTCGACCCTGCATCGGCAGCCCTCACGGTAAGCGGGACGGTGACCACGGCGGCGAAGGGTCCCGCCTCCATCGCCATCGAAACCGCCGATGCCGGCAACGGCCAGACCAAGGTTACGGTTGCTGGCCGCATCGTTCTCGGCAGCGAGCCGCGCGTCTTCCAACGTCGGGTCGCTACCCCCGAGACCTACTTCGCGCAGAGCTTCCGGCAAATCCTCAGCAAGCGAGGCATCACCATCGACAGGCCCGCCCGTGCTGGCGATGCCCCCAAAGAGGGCTTGCACATCCTCGCGTCGCACGAGTCGCCCAACCTGGCCGTGGTGGTGCAGGATCTCGGCAAGCGGTCGAGCAACTTCGCCGCCGAGCAACTGCTGCGCACGCTGGGTGGCGAGAACCTGGGCCGTCCAGGGACTTGGCAAAAGGGACTGGAAGCGGTGGCCCGCTATTTGGAAGGCATTGGCATTCCGAGGGGCAGCTATGTGATGAAGAACGGATCGGGTCTGTACGATTCCAATCGATTCTCCGCCGATCAGATCGTCCAAATCTTGCGCGCGGCGACGCGTGACTTCCGCATCGCCAGCGAGTTCCTCGCGTCGCTAGCGGTGGGCGGTGCCGACGGGACCTTGGCCCATCGCATGCTGGGCTCGGCCGCCGAGCGTTTCGTGCGCGCCAAGACCGGAACCTTGGCCAACGTGAGCTGCCTTTCCGGCATCGTCGGCGCCCCAGCCACCAAGCCGCTGGTGTTTTCGATCCTGGTGAACGACGTGGCGTCCCCAGTCGCCGCGCGCGCAGCGCAGGACCTGATAACCGCGGCCATCGTTACCTACCTCGATCCCGCGCTGGCAAAGTAGCTGGGTCGCTGGCACGAAGGCGACCGATGTGCGAAATACACGGTCGTCATGCCAAGCATGCCCAAGCCCCGCTCCAACGTTGCGAAGATGGCGCCCTACGTGCCCGGTGAACAGCCTGGCCCGGGCGAAAGAGTCATCAAGCTCAACACCAACGAGAATCCCTTTCCGCCGAGCCCGCGCGTCCTGGAAGCCATCCGCACCGTCGATCCCGAAAGCCTACGCCGCTATCCCAGCCCGAAGGCCGACGCATTTCGTACCACCGCCGCGCGCGTGCACGGTGTGACCCCGGATATGATCCTGGCCGGCAATGGCAGCGACGAGATCTTGGCCATCGTCATGCGTACCTTCGTGGGCCCCGGTGAGGTACTGGCTTACCCCGACCCGACTTATTCGCTGTACCCGGTCTTGGCGGACGAGGGCGAGAACCGCGTTCGAGCGGTCCCGTGGGCGCCCAACTGGGATTTGCCCATCGATGCTTTGCTAAAGACCACGCCGCGGGCGATCTTCTTCGCCAACCCCAATGCGCCGAGCGGCACGGCGGTCAAGCAATCTCGCGTGCGCGCGTTGGCCCTTGCCTTCGACGGCCTTGTGCTGGTCGACGAAGCCTATGTCGACTTCGCCGACGAATCGTGCCTAGACCTGGTTCGCGAGTTGCCCAATGTGGTGCTGTGCCGGACCTTCAGCAAGGGTTACTCGCTGGCGGGACTGCGCTTCGGTTACGCTATCGCGGCGCCCGAGGTGGTCGGCGAGATGATGAAGGTGAAAGACAGCTACAACTGCGACGCCGTCTCGATCCTCGCGGCCACTGCGGCCCTGGAAGATCAAGCGTACGCGCAGAAGACCTGGCAAGCGGTCAGAGCCGAGCGACCACGACTGGAGGCTGAGCTGGTTCGGCGCGGCTACGACGTCTTGCCCAGTCAGGCGAACTTCCTACTGGCCCGTTGCCCAGGTGGCGGCGCGGCGGATATCTACCTTGCGCTCAAGGGTCAGCGAATCCTGGTGCGTTTCTTCGACAAGCCGGGACTCGCCGACAAGCTGCGCATAACCATCGGCACCGCCGAACAAAACGATGCGTTGCTCAACGCGCTTCCAGGCTAGGGGTGATGAAAGGCAGCCGCAAAAAGAAGGCCGACCCACCGCCGAAGGCGGAAGCGCCCCCGTTGGTGGACAACACGCCCGACGCCGACGCGACGGATGGCGAAGAAATCGTGGCCGACACGTCCAACGAGCCCGTGACGGTCGCCGAAACCGCCATCGACCGGATTCTGCCACCCTCGGAACAGCACCTCGTCACCTTCCGCGATCCGGTGCGGCGCTTCGTCGAGGAAGCACGTCGCAACGCCCGCCTCGACGAGGGCGAGGAGCGCGAGCTCGGCCGGGCGGCCCGCGAGCGCGGCGACCTCGACGCCGCCCGTCGCCTGGTGGTGCACAACCTCCGCTTGGTCGTCGCCATCGCCTACCAGTACCGCCAAGCCTGGCTCAACGTCCTCGATCTGTTTCAGGAGGGCTCGGTAGGGCTGATGGAGGCGGTCCGGCGCTGGGATCCCGAGGTCGGCACCCGATTCGGCACCTACGCCGCGTATTGGATTCGCGCCTACGTCCTGCGCTTCCTGATGACCAACGCGCGCCTGATTCACGTGGGCAACACGCGCGCCGGACGTAAGCTCTTCTTCCGCCTGGAACGCGAGCGACAGAAGCTGCTGGCCGCCGGCTTTGATCCCACGCCCAAGCTGCTCGCCGCCAAGCTGGACGTCGACGAGGCCGACGTGGTCGAAGTATCCGGCCACCTGGCGTCCCGCGAAGTCTCGCTCGAACCGCATCCTGGCGACGACGGGATCTCACTTTCCGAGCGACTGTCGCGGCCCGAAGCATCGCCCGAGGACATCGCCGCTCGCAGCGAGCTTGCCGGCGCGATTCGGCGCCTGATGAACGACTTCGAGAGCAGTCTTCCCGACCAGCGCGAACGCGCCATCTGGCGCGAGCACCTGGCCAACGCCTCGGGCGAACCGGTCGCCTTGGCCGCGCTGGGCGAGCGCTACGGCGTCTCCAAGCAGCGCATGGGACAGATCGCAGAAAAGCTCAAGAAGCAGTTTCGCGAGCGCGTGCTGGCAGAGCTCGGCGCAGACATTCAAATGTCCTGGCAGGCTGAAGACTGAAAAGGGAACGGCCGAAGCACCTGCAAGGCGCCGCGGCCGTTCCGGGCTCTGATGCAATTGCTACTGGGGCTGCGCCTGGGCTTCGTGTGTTTTGACGTTGGTTGCCTGCAGTCCCTTCGGGCCACGCGTGATCTCAAACTCGACCGTCTGGCCCTGGCTCAATGACCGGTACCCCTCGGCTTCTATTGCGGAGTAATGGACGAAGACGTCGTCCTCCCCATCTCGGGCAATAAAGCCGTACCCCTTCGCATCGCTGAACCATTTCACCTTTCCGGTTGCCATGCACTACCTCCGAACTGTCTATCCTGCTCGCGGCTCGCCCCAACCGAATTGTCTGCGGCGACCGCGAGCATCAGACTACGTTTCTAGCCGTTCCTGTCAAGACTCCTTGAAGTCCAGAAGATGGCCATTCTGTGCCTAAACAAGGCCAAAGCCAGCCGTCTTCCAACCGCGGAATTTCGCACGTGCATCGTGAGGATTGCGCCACACGCAGAGAATACTGTGTAATTCAGAATACAGCATGGTCCCGGACAACCAGGGACAACCAACAGGCTCCCGCACACCCGCCTGCGCCTCGCGCTGGCGCCCCGATTTCCAGCCCACGAGTCGCCACGCAAGCTGTGGTTTGGTGATAGAAGATTGCTTGATCCACGCCAATGCGTTGCCCATTCTGTGCCGCCACCGAAGACAAAGTCGTCGACACCCGTCCGTCCGACGACGAGCAGATCATCAGGCGACGACGCGAGTGCATCGGCTGCGGCAAGCGCTTCACCACCTACGAGCGGGTCGACGAGGCGCTGCCGATGGTGGTGAAAAAGGACTCGCGGCGCGAGCCCTTCGATCGAGCCAAGGTGGTGGCGGGTCTACACAAGGCCTGCGAAAAGCGCCCGGTCTCCGCCGCACGGATCGAAGAGGTCGCCGACGAAATAGAGCGCAGCCTACGCGAGATGGCGGACAAAGAGATCCCGTCGTCCAAGATCGGCGATGCCGTGCTCTCCCGCCTGCGCGAGATTGACGATGTCGCGTACCTGCGCTTCGCCTCAGTGTACCTGCCCTTCAAAGACGCCGGTGAGATCATGCACGAAGTGCAGCGGCTCATCCGCTCGAAAGCCGAGGGAGGATGACCGGCGTGCCGGAGGATGAGGAACGGTCTACTTCGCTGCCAGTGGGCTCCCGGCGCGATCGAGCGCTCATGCGCCAGGCGCTGCGCCTGGCGGAGCGGGGTCGCGGACACACACACCCCAACCCGGTGGTCGGGGCGCTGCTGGTGAAGGGCGGCAAGATCCTGGCGCGAGGGTTTCATCGCCAGGCGGGCCTGCCCCATGCCGAGATCGAAGCGCTCGCCAAGCTGGGCATGCGCGCACCCGGCGCCACCCTTTACGTCACGCTTGAACCGTGCTGCCACCACGGTCGCACCGGCCCGTGCACGGAAGCCATTCTGCGCGCTGGCGTCCGGCGCGTGGTGGTCGGCTGCTGCGATGAAAACCCGCGGGTCAGCGGCCGCGGCGTAGCCCGACTGCGCGAGGCGGGCATCGCCGTCGAGGCCGGCTGCCTACGGGACGAGTGCCGCCGGCAAAACCGCGCCTTCTTCTCCTGGATTCGCCGGAAGAGGCCTTGGGTCACGCTGAAGGTGGCGTCCACTCTGGACGGCTTCATCGGCGACGGCCACGAGCGTGAGCGGAATGGGAAAGCGCGCTGGATCACCGGTGAAGCAGCGCGAGCTAGAGCCCATGCGCTGCGTGCGGAGCACGGCGCAATCCTGGTCGGCGTGGATACCGTGCTCAGCGACGATCCGCGCCTGACCGCGCGCCTCGGCGGCCTGGCCAACCGGAGCGCTCCTTCGCCACTTCGCATCGTCATCGACAGCCATCTGCGCACGCCCGCTAGCGCCGCCGTGTTGCAGACAGGGAAGCGGCATGGCGCCACGCTCATCGTCGCCGCCAGAACGCCCAGGCCAAGGCGTGACCTCGTGGCCCGCCAAAGCAAGCTCGAGACCGCCGGTGCCGAGGTGATGTTCGTCACGCCGGACCGGGACGGCCGCGTGGCGCTACCATCGCTCTTGCGCGCCCTTGCCGCACGCGAGGTGCAGTCGCTTCTGGTGGAAGGCGGCAGCCGCATTCACGGCGCATTCATCCGCCAGCGCCTGGTCGACTCCGTCGCGCTATTCCTCGCGCCGCGCCTTGCCGGGTCGGGAGTGCCGATCGTAGAAGGTCGCGGGCTTGATTGGAACCATCCCACCAAACTTGGGCAGCTTGAGATACAAACTCTGGGCCCCGACATCCTGATCACCGCCGACGTCGTCGACCCGGGCAAGCTTCGCCAAAGTAGCCACAGAAAAAGCAGGTAGAAAACACGTGTTCACAGGCATCGTCGAAGGTCTCGGAAAAGTTGAATCCCTGCGCGCAAGCAGCGGCGGCACCCGGCGCTTGACGGTCAAGACCGATCTGCCGGTCGGGAAGCTGCCTCTCGGCGCAAGCATCGCGGTCAACGGCGCCTGCCTGACCGTGGTCGCGCGCAGGTCCGGGCGGCCATCGACGTTCCAGGCCGACGTCGGTCCCGAAACCCTCGCCTGCACGACCTTGGGCTCGCTCGGTCCCGGCGCGCGCGTGCACCTTGAACAGGCCCTGCGCCTGGGCGACGCCCTTGGCGGCCACATGGTCAGCGGCCACGTGGACGAGACCGGGCTTGTGGAGAGCGCGCGCAAACAGGGCAGCACCCTCGCCCTGCGCGTGAAGGCGCCCGAGGAAATCGCCCCCTACCTTTTCAAGAAGGGCTCCATCGCCATCGACGGCGTAAGCCTCACGGTCAACGAGGTTGCAGGCGCGAGCTTTGAAGTCCTGCTGATTCCACACACCCTGGAAGTTACGCTCCTCGGCGAGCTTCGCGCCGGTAGCCGTGTCAACCTCGAAGCAGACATGATTGCCAAGCAGGTCGCCCGCTTCATCGAAAGGACCCATGCCCGCTAGTCCGCACATTTCCGTGCACCAGGCGCTGGAAGACATCCGTTCCGGCAAAATGGTGATCGTCGTCGACGACACCGACCGCGAAAACGAAGGCGATCTCACCATGGCCGCGGACCTGGTCACTGCCGAGGCCATCAATTTCATGGCCAGCCATGGGCGCGGGCTGATTTGCCTTGCGATGACCGAAGCTGCCATCGACTACCTGCGCCTGCCAATGATGACCCACGACAATCGGTCCCCACACGGCACGGCCTTCACGGTTAGCGTCGATGCCAGGAGCGGCATCAGTACGGGCATTTCCGCGCGTGAGCGCGCGCGCACGATTAGCGTCGCGGTCTCGCCCGAGGTGAAGCCGGACGATCTGGTCACGCCTGGGCACATCTTCCCCCTGCGCGCGAAACGTGGCGGCGTGCTGGTGCGCTCGGGTCACACCGAGGCCGCTGTCGACCTGGCCCGGATGGCGGGCCGGACCGCCGCGGGCGTGATCTGCGAAATCATGCGCGAGGATGGCGAGATGGCGCGCGTGCCTGACCTCGAAACCTTCGCCGTCCGCCATGGTCTCGGCATCGTGCAGATTGCGGATCTCATCCACTACCGCCTCGCCCAGGAGCATCTGGTCCGTCGCGTCGCCGAAACCGAGATTAGCCCGCGCGGCCACGGTCTGCGTGCCACTTACCGCGCGGCCCTTTTCTCCAGCGACGTCGAAGACGCCGAGTATCTGGCACTTTGCCTGGGCGATGTGGCGAGCGGCGCGCCTGTGCTGGCGCGAGTCCAGGTCGCCAGCTTCCTGCGCGACCTGTTCTCCGTCGCGCAGCCGGGCCCCAACCTTCCGGCCAGCGAGTGGCTGCAGCAAATCGAAAGAGAAGGCCGGGGCGTGATGCTCTATATTCTTCCCCGCAGCGGACACTCCTTGGCGGCCGAATTGGGGGCCGGAAACGTCGACAATGATCCAACCGCGGCGCCACTTCGTGATATAGGCCTGGGATCACAAATCTTGGCCCAGCTTGGAATCCGAGCTATCCGTTTGCTAACCAACAACCCGCGCCGGCTCGCCGGAATCGAGGGCTACGGTATACAGATTGTCGAATGCGTTCCAAGCGGGCCGCCCGCCGCGGTGATTTCGCTGCATGAAAGAGAGACACAGTAAATGCCGCATATCCATCAAGGTACCTGGAGCTCCAAAGGGAAACGCTTTGCCATCATCGCTTCGCGCTGGAATGAATTCATCGCTGACAAGCTCATCGAAGGCGCGCTGGATGCGTTCGCGAAAACCGGCGCCGAGGACGACGCCGTCGAGGTCTTTCGTTGCCCGGGCGCTTTCGAGCTTCCTGGGCTCGCTCGCCGCGTCGCAGATTCCGGCAAATTCGACGCGCTCGTCTGCCTGGGCGTGGTCATTCGCGGCGCCACGCCCCACTTCGACGTCATCGTGAACCAGGTCACGCGCGGCATTGCCGGTATCGCCGGCGAGGCGAAGCTGTCGGTCGGTTTCGGCGTTCTCACTTGCGACAGCATCGAGCAGGCCATCGAACGCTCGGGCAGCAAGGGTGGCAACCGTGGCTCGGACGCCGCGATGGCCGCCATCGAGATGGCGAACCTCTACGCGGCCCTCGCCGGAGACCCCAAAGGCGAGGCGCCCGGCGCAGCCAAGACTCGCAGGAAATGACCCCTCGCCGCCGCGCCCGATGCGTTGCCTTGCAGGTGCTCTACGCACTCGATGGTGCCGACACTCTCGATCCCGCCGCCACCTTGGCGTCGCATCTTCACCAGTTTGGCGTTCCCGAGGAGGAAACCCACCTGACCCCAGAGCCGGTGTCGGGCTACATGGCGGAAAACGACGCCGCCCCCATCGCGCCGTTCGACGAGGAGCTGACGCTTGATCTGATTAGCGGTGTGTGTGCGCATCGCCCGGAGATCGACGAAATCCTGGCCAAGCTGTCCCGCAAGTGGCGGGTGGAGCGTCTGGCGCGCGTGGATCGCACCATCTTGCGCATGGGGCTCTATGAGCTGGCCCACCGCAAGGACAAGACGCCGGCGCGCGTTGCGCTTAGCGAGGCTATCGAGCTCGCCAAACGCTTCGGTGCGGAAGAGGCTCCGGCCTTCGTCAACGGACTGCTCGACTCGGCGCTTGAGCTTCTGGGCCAACGAGATTGAGCAGAGGCCAGACACGCTCATGCGCGACATCGTCCCCTCGCCCATCGCGTTCCTGCCGGTCGATCTGCATCGCTGGGATCGCAGCCCGGGAGGCGATGTGCTGGTCGTCCCCATCTGGAGCGACATCCGCCCCCTGCGTGGCCCGGCCGGTTTGCTCGATTGGCGACTTTGCGGAAAGATCTCGCAGATGATTCGCGAAGGACGGGTGTCGGGCGCAGCCGGAGAGAAGCTGCTGGTGGTCACCGGCAGGGTCCCTTGGCGTCGCGTTCTCGCCATCGGGGTCGGTTCCAGCGACTCGTTCGACGCCGCCACGTGCCGAATGACGCTTGACCGGACACTCGATGCGACCCACGGGATCGGCGCCCAAAGCCTGGCCATTGCGCTTCCAGGCCGAGACGTCGACCTGGTCAAGCCGGACGTGGCGATGGCCTGCTTGCGCGAGGCTGTGGAGTCGAGTCATGAGTCGCAAGGGCAATGGTTGCGCGACCTGACCGTGATCGACGTGCCGCCGGCTACCAAGACGATGGGCGACATGTCGCGATCCGCATCTTCTTCGCAAAAGCTGTCGGCAGACTGAACTTGCGTCCCGGCCTGACTGGAGCCGTCGTGAAGCCGTCGCCGCGCTTGACGGATTCGGTGAGAATCCGCGATAATCGACCCAGTGGCTCGGTAAATTAGCAGGATGACATATTGCGGCGTTGATGGTAGTGGATTGAATTCGTCGTGGAACAATGGGAGCGAGGAATAGCGAAGCGCCACACGATTTTGAGTCGCTGAAGCCGGGTGGGCACGTCTGTCTTCCGCACAAGACGTCCGACGAAAAGTTCGACGCCCTCGCTAACTATATCCTGAGCGGCATCGTCCGCGGCGAGCGCTGCCTGTACTGGGGCGCGGCCAGCGTGTTTTCCGCAGCGGCGGCTCAACTGGAGGCTCGTGGGGTTCCGGTTTCGGCGCTTCGCGAGCGAACCGCGCTGCTCGTCCTCGATCCCGCACAATTTGCGGGAAGTAGAGATCTCGACAGCCAGACAGCGGCGATTCGCGCCGCCGCCGCCTCGGCGCGAGCCGAGGGCTACACGGGCCTGCGCGTCGCCGGCGATCCTGTAGTAGGCGCACGGGCCCAAATGAATCAGGAGCAGCTTGCCGCGCTCGAGCGGTCGCTTTCGAGCCTCTACCTCGAATCACGTACGACCGGGCTTTGCGTATTCGACCAGACCAGCACGGAACCGGAGAAGATCGAGCTTGCGCTATGCACGCACGAAGTCGCGATCGTGGGCGGTCGGGTCTGTACGAATCCCTTCTACAGCCTCCCGCCGAGCTCGGCCGAACCAAGCAGGGCGCTGGAGCGTGTCGAGTGGATGGCCGCCAACATACTGGAAAACGCCGCCGGCAGTGAGCTTGTCGAATCTCAAAGCGCCGCGTTGATCATGGAGAGCTCTCGGGTGGGCCGGCGTGACGCCACCTTCCGGCGTGAGATTACCGGGCTAAGGCGCGCCATCGAGGCCCGCGACCGACTGATCGTCACCGCTGCAAGGTGGCTGTCGCGGCCCCTGCCCGCCATGTGCAGTCACCTGGATGAAATCAGCCGCGACCCGCACATGGCCCACTCGCACGACCTGGTTGAGACGTGCAGCGAGCACCTGGCCGCGATGACACGACTTTCGCGCGGGCTTGATGAAATTGCCAGCTTCGTCCAGATGCAGGTCGTACTTCGGCCCGAGCAACTGGATCTCATCGAGGTTGCCCGAGGCGCCATCGGCGAAGTCAACGAAGACCCATCCATTGGCAAAGTCGCGATCAAGCTCGAAGGTCCGACCTCCATCGTGGGCAGTTGGGATCGGCTACGCGTGGGCCGCCTTTTCTATTCGCTCATCAAGACGGCGCGCGAACAGGGCTTCGACTCGCAGGTCCATCTCCGCATCGACGACCTGGTGCACTTCGCGCGCGTTCGCCTGGAATTCGCCTTGCCCCATGCCCCGTCGCTTTCCGACAGCGGCGAGCGTGTGCGCAGCCTTGCCTACGGAGGCACCAGCGAATCCGACTACGACCGTCTGGCCGTCCAGCTTTGGCCGGCGCGGGAAATCGCGCGCATGATGGGCGGCACGCTCGGCATATCGACCTGGGCGGACGCGCGGGTGATATTCACCCTCGATCTGCCCAAGGTCGCCCCCGAAGACGTGCCGACGGGCTAGTCTGCCGCGATGGTGATGAAGATCGACGTGCCGCCTCGGTGGATCTTCAGCAGGTGCGCCGCCTTACCGTGCGCGCGCAGCAGTTGCACCGCATCCTCGGCACTTACGACCGCCTTGCGATCGACCTCGACGATAACATCTTCGGGCGCAAGGCCCGCCTTCGCGGCGCGGCTGCCAGATTCCACCTCGGTCACCACCGCGCCCTTGGCGTCGCGTCCGAGCCCAAGATAGCCGGCCATGTCCGGTGTCAGCGACTGCAGGTTGACGCCAATCCTGTCTTTCTCGACCTGCGGACCAACCGCGTACGGATTCTCGGGCAGCTCGCCCAAGGTTATCTGCAACTTGCCCGGCTTGCCGTCGCGCAGGTACGCCACCGCGACTTTGGAACCGACCTTCTGGGAAGACACGTAGTCCACCACGTCCCCGGCACTTTGGATCTTCTGCCCGTCGATCTGCGTGATGACGTCGTCGACACGCACGCCCGCCTTGTCCGCTGGACTGGACGGCATCACCTTGCTGACCCATGCCGCATTGACGGGCAGGTCCTTGGGGGACTTTTCCCGGTCATTCTGTGAAGGTTCCCCGTCGTCCCCGAGCTTCACACCCTTCTGCACGTCGCCAATCGCGACACCTAGCCAAGCGTGGCGGACGCGCCCGTCCTTGACAATCTCCCTGGCCATCTCGCGCGCCTGGTTGATGGGAATCGCAAAGCCATAGGCGCCGCCGGGGCCGACGTTGATCAGGGTGTTGATACCGATGACCTCGCCCTGCAGATTGACCAGCGGTCCGCCCGAGTTACCGGGGTTGATCTTCGCGTCGGTCTGGATGTACTCGCGCATGCGTTCCCCGGACATGTGCACATTGCGAGTGACCTTACCCTTGCCGCTGATGATGCCCGCAGTGACGCTCTGGTCAAGGCCCAACGGGCTGCCGATGGCAAGCACCCATTCCCCCACCTCGATGGCGTTCGAGTCGCCAAGGCGCGCAGCCACCAAGTTCTTCGGCGGGTTTTCGATGCGCACCACCGCGATGTCGGTCTTCGGATCCATGCCGACGACCTTGGCCGAAAACTCTCGCCCGTCGGCAAAGGTGACCGTCACTTTCGTCGCCCTCTCCGCCACGTGGCTGTTGGTAATGATGTTGCCAGCGCCGTCGATCACCAGACCCGATCCCGTCCCGTGGCCCGGCACATTCGGCATCGGAAATCCGTCGAACGGCGCGCCGAAGAAGTGCTCGAAGAACCGGTCCATGTCGGGCGGCAGATCGTCGCGCCGCAGATGGCGGTCGCGGATCTTCGGACTTTCGAGCTCGACGTCCAGGCGGACCACGCTGGGCCGCAGCGCGCGCGCCGTGCTGGCAAATGCCTGGGATAGCGAACGCGCCTCCTGGGGCACCTGGGTTTTCGGGGTAACGCTCGTCGCCGGCGGCGTTTCAGCGCGGACGCTGGGTGTGGCGCGAAGGCCAAGCCCCAATCCGAGCGCCAACCCAACGATTCCAACGGCTGCCGAGGACAACAATGTCATTTTTCGCGTATGAGTCATGTTTTGGTTCCTTGCGCCACCTGCATGGTGACCGTGATCCTATGCGTAAAACCGAAGCTGGGGTGTTTTTCTTCCCGCCAACTCCCCCTTTACAAACGGTGCACGGACGGGCGAGAAGGCGTCCGAGCCAGTGCTGTTTCACCAAGCTATCGTCAAGTTGCGGTCGCGGTCACGCGGTTATCACCTCGTGACCAGCGAGATTCTTGCGGCGATTCCCGAGCTGTCGCACGTGCGGGTAGGCTTTCTTCATCTTTTTCTGCAACACACCTCGGCGTCACTGTTTCTGAACGAAAACGCCGACCCCGACGTGCGCGCTGACTTCGAGCACTGGGGCAACCACGCCGTGCCCGACGGAGCGCCGTACTTCGTGCACCGGCTGGAAGGTCCGGATGACATGCCGGCCCACCTAAAATCCGGTCTCTTCGGCACTTCTCAAACGATACCCGTCCGGGATGGACGCCTACTGCTCGGCACGTGGCAGGGCGTCTACCTAGGCGAGCACCGAGACGACGGCGGCAGTCGTACTGTTGTTGCAACCCTGTGGGGGAAGGATTGATCCATGTCGAGTGATTCCGATAAGCCAAGGAAGGGCCTTACCTACCGCGAAGCGGGCGTCGACATCGACGCGGGCGATTCACTGGTCGAGCGAATCAAGAGCCACGTCAAGCGCACCATGCGCCCCGAGGTGTTAAGCGGGCTGGGCGGCTTTGCCGGTCTGTGCGGCTTGCCCAAGGGCTACAAGAACCCGGCCTTGGTGGCCTGCACCGACGGCGTCGGCACCAAGCTGAAGCTGGCGTTCATGATGGACAAGCACGACACGGTCGGCGTCGACTTGGTCGCGATGAACGTCAACGACCTGGTGGTGTGCGGCGCCGAGCCGCTGCTCTTTCTGGACTACTTCGCCGCCGGCCACCTGGACGTCGGCGTCGCCGAGCAGGTAATCTCCGGCATCGCCGACGGCTGCAAGCAGGCAGGTTGCGCGCTCATCGGCGGCGAAACCGCCGAGCTGCCCGGCTTCTATGCCGAGGGCGAATACGACCTGGCTGGCTTCTGCGTCGGCGTGGTCGACAAGGACAAGGTCATCGACGGCAAAGAGCTGGAATCAGGCGACCTGTTGCTCGGCCTTGCGTCGACCGGCTTCCATTCCAACGGCTACTCGCTGGTTCGCCGCGTATTCCTCGACGAGGCAACGATGGATCTGGCAGAACGCCCCGCCGAGCTCGATTGCACGCTCGGTGAGGCCCTGCTGCGCCCAACCCGAATCTACGTGCGCGCCCTGCGGCGCCTGGCGGCCTCGGGTCTGATGAAGGGCGCGGCCCACATCACCGGCGGTGGCTTGGTCGACAATCCCACCCGCATGGTGCCTCCGACGGCCAAGCTGAAGCTCCAGATCAAGCTCGGTAGCTGGGACGTGCCGCCAGTGTTCTCCATGCTGGCCCGACTGGGCAACGTCGCGCCCGAGGAGATGCTCCGCACCTTTAACATGGGCATCGGCATGGTCATCGCCGTGCCTGCTGGTGCCGCCGACGCCGCGCAGTCGATCCTGGAGTTGGAGGGCGAAAAGGTCTTCACCATCGGACAGGTCGAACGCTCCGATCAAGTGGACGCACCGGTGGAGTTTGTCGAGTGAAGACCGCTGTGCTCGCCTCGGGCAGCGGGTCTAACCTGCAGGCGCTCATCGACCGCTGGCAGAACGGCACCCTGGCCCCCGCCGAGCTGGTTGCGGTGGGAGCGAACGTCGAGGGCTGCGTTGCGCTCGATCGCGCTCGCAAGGCCGGCATCGAGAGCTTCGTGTTGTCGCACAAGACCTTCGCCGCGCGGGAAGACTTCGACCGCGCCATGGTCGGCGAGCTGAAGAAGCGCCAGGTCGAGCTGGTGGTGCTAGCCGGTTTCATGCGCGTGCTAACCCCGGCATTTCTGGATGCGTTCCCGAAGCGGGTGGTCAACATCCACCCCGCGCTTCTGCCCTCATTTCCCGGCGTGCACGCCCAGAAGCAAGCCTTCGACTACGGCGTAAAGGTGTCAGGCTGCACGGTTCACTTCGTCGACGCCGGCACCGACACAGGCCCCATTATCGCGCAGGCGGTGGTGCCCGTGTTGCCCAACGACACCCTAGAGACCCTACAGCAGAGGATTCTCGTCGAAGAGCACCGCCTGCTGCCCGCCGTGGTGCGCGCGGTGGCGGACGGCAAGGTGACCGTCGAGGGACGACGCGTGCGCGTGGAGGCGACGGCGGGGTTGACGGCGGCGCGCATTCGCAGCCTGGAATAGGATTCGCTAGGCGGCCGTTAGGTCATCCCCCGTTACTGGAACGCGATGCCCGAAACGAAGGAGTTGATATCCCAGCTCGCGTTCGAGTCGGTTTGGCTGGTGATCGTCTTGCCCTGGATCGTGAGGTTCTTGAAGTGGACCCCCGTGATGTTCACGGACGACGACTCCCCATGCATGCTGATGACCTTTTTCACGTCCGAGCTCACGTTGGTGAAATACGTATCCTTGTAGACGCCCGTATCGGCGGCGGTCCGCCAGGTCGGTGGTGAATCCAGCGCCAGATTGATGAGTATGCTGTCCGCGGCTTCAACTCGGACGTCCTCGAATGTCGCGTTACTCACCACAGCCGTATCATAGGCCTCGATGGTCATGGCTCGCCCGGCTTTTACGACATCGATGTCCTTGAACACGATGCTGTCCATCGACTGGCCAAGGCTGTTCGTGCCGATCTTGCAGCCCACGGAATTGTTGTAGACCACGACGTGTTGGTGCGTGAGGTTCTTGGTGTTGTTAGTATCCTCGTTCTTGGGAGCCATACCGTCATCGCCAGTATAGAGGAAGGCGTTGTATAGGGTGGAATTCGTGGAGTCACAGAAATCGACGCCGTCGGTGTTGTTGTAGCCGGAGTTCGGCCGACAATTGATGACCTTGTAATTCTGAATGGTGACCTGATCGCTCCGATAGCTCAGGGTATTCCAGTAGCTCGAATCTCTCACCAAAATCCCATCCACAGTAACATTGGAGCTCTGGTCGATCTTCAGCAGGCTGGCATTGAGACCCGCGGCGCGGATTGCGAGTCCATTGGCGTCGAGAACCCCGCGACCTAAGAGCTTCGCATTTGTGATCTGATACATCCGGATCAACGAGTGCTGCATCCCTTCGATGTTGATCCCCCCACTGCCGGTGTTGAAGTCGCTGGTGGAGCTAGAGCCATAGAGAATGGCGCCGCAGGCGAGATACATCGTCATGTTGCTCTTGAGCCACAATTCGCCGACTTTGTACTTTCCCGGTGGCACATAGAGAATGTTCTGGGTGGCACCCGAAGCGGCGTCTATTGCCGATTGGATCTTCGATGTCACCAGCGCGGCACCCGTGCTGTCAACGCTGTAGTCCGCGAGGCTCTTCACATTGGCGTCCCCGACCTTCGGTGGACTGGCTTCTTCGGCGTCGAGCAAGATGAACAGCAGCTCCTTGGAGTCGAACTGAAGAATCAGGTAGTTGGGGCCGGTGTCGAATGTGATCGTGTTCCCGCTCTTGGTGGCGGAAAGCATGCGGCTCTTCGGGCTTATCGTAAACGAGTTGAAGCTCTCGCTGACCGTCACCGCGACCGTCGCAGTACCGGTCCCCGAAAGTGAACCGGAAGCGTAGTGCACCTGCATCTCCGGGGAAAACTTGGTCAGCTTCTCCACGAATAGGGGCGTGCCACCGACGGTCACCGAATAGAGCGGGCTCTTCGTCGCACCCGGCAGATCAGGGCAGGCGACCAACGTCGCGGCCCCGGGAGTTCCCGTGCTGCCGCCAGTCCCGGAAGCCCCGCCGGCAGTGGTGCCGCCTGAGCCGGTGCTTCCGCCTTTCGCCGAGGTCGCGCCACCTGTGCTCCCGACGGTTGTCGCGCCGCCACTCCCGGTCGCTGTGCCGCCGCCCCCTATCGTTGCGCCTCCGCTCGCTGCCGTCGCGCCTCCGCTCCCCGGCGTCGTGCCCCCGCCTGCTGGTGTCGCGCCTCCCCTCCCCGTCGTCACGCCTCCTGCGGAGCCGCCGAGGCCCGTGCCACCGCCCGTCGAGATGGCTCCGCCAGTCAGCATCGCACCGCCGCTCCCGCCGCTGGATGTAATGCCGCTGCCGCCACTTGTTCCGCCAACTGACACGCCGCCTCTGCCTCCCGTCCCTTCGCCGGTCCCGCCCGAGCCAGGGGTTCCGGTGGCCCCGCCAGAGCCCGAGCCGCTGCTCGCTCCACCGGTAGCTGCTCCCCCCTGGCCACCTGCCCCGCCGCTGGTCACGAGACCACCGGTTCCGCTTTTTCCTCCGGTACCGGGTTGAACTTTATCGGTCGATGAGCAGCCAGTCAGGCCAGCCGCCAAGACGGCCAAGAAAGAGGCCAGGAAGGAAGCGTGGGTTGAAATTGGACGCATTGTCATGAGCACTTCCTCGAGATCAAGACGTGGTTGTACGTGGGCACAGGTGGCATTGGTACTAAATCTCCGGATCTTCGATTTTTGATCTCGGGCCAGCTCGGTTTCGCACCAGCGCGCAGGAAGCGCGATGCATTGGACTTCTGGACCCATCGTTGGGTCTTGTGTCAACCTAGGGTCGTGTTCTTGGCCAGCACGATTCCCCTCTTCGCGGCCGTCGTCGGCCTGGCAACGACGCCCGATCCGGCGACAAAGGTCAAGCCTGTCCAAGTCGAGATCGATGCACCGAAAGGGTGCGCGAATGCCGATGGCTTCTTCAGCAGCCTGCAATTTCGCACCAGCCTGGTTCGGCGGGCCACCGCCGACGAGCCACGGACGATCCTTCAGGTGCGACTGCTTGAGACGCGCCGGTATGTTCTTGGCGAGCTTCGCATGGTGGACGATCGCGGGGGAACCGACACGCGCAGGGTGCAAGGGCCGAACTGCGACGATGTAGTGCAGGCCCTGTCGCTCGCCGCGGCCGTGGCACTGGATCCCGGCGTTCTTCTCCATGCGACGGTTACCATCCCCGCTCCGGAGGCCACTACACCGGCGAATCCTCCACCGAGTATCGCTCCGGCCGTTGTGCAGCCGGTAGATGTCCGAACGCCGAGCTCGCCTTCTTCGAACAATTCACGAAGGAATCCCCGCTTCGAGCTTGGTGCGGCGTCGGTTGGCTCGGTCTTTCTGTCTTCAAGCGTAAGCCCAGGGATGGCGGTCTTTGGGCGCTGGACACCAACTGGCAGTGGATGGTTTCGACCGACGGTGGGGATGGCCTTCACCTACCTGCGCAACGATGTTCTAGGGTCTCCTGGTGCCGCCGAAGCAAGTCTGTCCGGGCTCATCGTGACCATCTGCGGAATAGGTTGGAGTGCCAGCGTCATCACGGTGAAGCCTTGTGGCCTGGCGATGGCCGGCATGCTTTCCGTACGTGGACACCAGGTCGCCCGGCCAAGCTCGGTTGATGTCCTTTGGCTCAGCGCTGGCGCAGCCGTGCGAACCAAGGTCTACCTCGGGCGCAGCTTGTCGCTCGACCTGGAAGTCGGCGCCAGCGCGCCATTCCTCCGACGAGAGTTCTACACCACACTGCCGAGCAACGTGGTGGAGAAGACCCCAGCCCTTTCGCCCCTGGCTGGGCTTGGCCTTGCCTATGGATTCTAAATCGGGGCTTGCCCGGCCTAGCGGCGACACGCGGCCCAGGGGCGCCTTGTTCGCGCCTGGACTTGTTGGTACGCTTGCCAAGATGGCAAGTCCGAAGACGGCGAAGTCGCGTCTCTGTCGACTGGTCGACGACCATATCGACTTCGTGGCGCGAATTCTCCGCAACGCCGGGACTGCCGAGGCCGACATCGACGATGAGGTGCAGCGGGTGTTTATCGTCCTGTCCAACCGTCTTGATGACGTGCAGATCGGCTCCGAAAGGAGCTTCTTGCTCCAAACCGCACTCCACATCGCCGCTCGTTCTCGCCGTACCATCGCCCGGCGGCGCGAGATCCTGACCGACCATCTACCTCAGATCGCCGATCCCGTTTCGACACCCGAAGAATTGGCCGACCGACGGCAGATGAGGCAAACCGTCGATCAGATTCTAAGCCAAATGGACAGTGACCTTCGCATCGTGTTCTTGCTTTATGAAGTTGAACAGATGACCGCCGCGGAAATTGGCACCGTGCTAAAGATTCCGAATGGAACAGTAGCTTCCCGCCTGCGAAGGGCGCGGGCCGATTTTCGCGATCGGGTTTCCACGCTCGAAAATGGCTTAAGCTCCCAGGTGGGGTGATGGACGAACCGCGACGCCTATTGGACGGTAGCGGCACCGCGCTCGAACGGACGTTGGTGCAAGAGCTGAGGTCGTACCATGGCCCCAAGAGCATGCGGGCCCATACCTTGGCCGCGCTCGGCGTCACTGGATCGACGGGACTCGCGGCGGGCGCTTTGACCTGGTTCTGGGCAAAGGCCTGGGGCAGCAAGCTGCTTCTGATAGTTTCGGCAGCATCCGTCCTGGTAGGCGCCCCAGTTGGCTACCTCGTCCTCAAGCAAAGCGCGACTCCGTCGGCGTCGCCTACGCCACCCATGGTCGCGGCCACGCTGCCCATGCACGAACTGCCTGCGCCAGCACCCGTGACGACCGCGCCGGTTCTTGATATCCCCGCCAGTCCGACTCCGTCCCCGGTCGCCAGGGTTGCGAGAAGAGGCGTGACGACCAGCGCGGATCTACGCGCCGAGCTCGAAGCCCTCGATTCGGTTCGCGCCACCCTCGCTGGCGACGACTTCTTGGAGGCGCTTTCCTTGCTCGACGCCTACTTTCAGAACTTTCATCATGGCCGACTCCGTCTGGAGGCCGAGGTTCTGCGCATCGACGCCTTGGCCAAATCTGGCCGGCCGGACGCTGCTCGGTCGTACGCCAAGGAATTCCTGCGGCGTCACTCGAAGAGTGTCCACGCAGCCCGGTTGCAATCCATCGTAGGAGAGTGATGCTCCCCCGCCGCGTGGTCCCCAGGTTGGCCCATGTCGGACTTGCGCTTGCACTGCTCACTTCGTGCAAGTCCACCCTCCATTCCATCGGTTGTGGCGAAAGTAGCTATAGCCTGAACGGTGGTGCCTCGCTTGCGCCACTTCTCGTGCCTGCCTCCTATCCCAATGCCTTCCGCGACGTGCTCGGCAAGAGCGACTCCGACATCAACGCCAAAATCGCTGCCACGTTTGACCAACTATTCCATGGCGATCCATCGAGCGAGGCGATCTACTTTGCGACCGGAACCGACCAAGCGTACATCCTCGACGTCTTTCACGACGATGTTCGCAGCGAAGGCATGGGACTCGGCATGATGATCGCGGCTGAGCTTGGCAAGCGGGACGAGCTCGACCGGTTGTGGCGTTACGCGAAGGCTAGCCAGTATGCGAATGGACCTAGCCAGGGCTATTTCCCATCGTTCTGCGACAAGGGAAGTGCCGTGGTCGCGTGCGACGATCCCTATGGTCTCGAGCAGATTGCCACTGCGCTCCTCTTGGCGCGTGGACGCTGGAAAGACACGCCCGGAGACATCGATTACGGCCGGGAGGCGCAGAGCCTCCTCGATATCATTCGCTACAAGCAGGAGTACAACTGCGGAATCGTCGATGGCGTCACCGGCACTTTTGATCCCGATAGCAAGCTGGTCTACGACACGCCCAGCGTCGACTCCGCGAATACCTCGCGACCTTCCATCGCCATGCCCGCCTATTACGAGCTCTGGCGGCAAGCAACCGGCGATCCCTTCTGGTCCGAGGCGGCAATCGCCGGCCGAAACTATTGGAAGGCCTCGGCGAATGCGACCACCGGGCTGCTGCCGTCGCGAGCGACGTTCGATGGAACGCCGGTCTCGGGTTCGAACACCTTCAACACCGATAACTACCGTACCCTGATCAACATCGTGCTCGACAACATGTGGACGGGCAGCCAGCCGTGGGCCGTGGACGAGAGCAACCGACTGCTGCCGTTCTTTGCCGGACAAGGCATCGATTCGTACGGAGGGGCATACTCCTTGGACGGAAGTACCGTGCTCGACTCGACCCACCAAAATTCCCTTGTCGCTGCAAACGGTGCCCTCTCGCTCATCGCCACCGTCGACCAGCGCACGGAGTTCATCAATGCAGCCTGGAATTTGGTTCCGTCGACCGGAAGGCCTCGCTACTACTCCGGAGTCATGATTATGCTGGCGCAGCTGATCTTGAGCGGGCAGATGGCCGTTTACTAGCGCTAGCAACGACGATCCGGCCGAAGGTCGGTCGCGGTGGGGGCGCTCGACCCGCAAGGTCCGGTCGGGCGAAACCGGGCGCCCGCCACGGCCGGGCGGGCACATCACGGCGAACTTGACGGCTGCGCGAGTTGTTGACCTTGCCGCGCAGACAGGCAAGATCACGAGCCGTACGGTACGAAAACCGGTACGCCTGTCCATGCCCTGTCGATGAATTCCAGGGCCGTAGAAGCCAAGTCGGAATCATGGCAACCTAGCCCACTGAAATCACAACTGAACGACTCACCCGCCGGGGTGGCGAAATGGTAGACGCCGCGGACTTAAAATCCGCTGTCGCGAAAGCGGCGTACGGGTTCGATTCCCGTCCCCGGCACAAATCGAGAGTCCTCCGCCTTCCGCAGCAATCCGAGGTTTCAGGCAAAATCAGCTAATTGTAGCTGTTGCAGCTCCAGCGGCGTGCCGTGGGAGGACTGCGACGATGCTTCAACGTCCGCGGGTAGAGCAAGTGCGGCCCTGGCTGCCACTACGATGGACGCTGCGGTGACGGCATCGTGCAGCTCGGCTACCAAGAATGCGACGACGGGCCCCAAAGCGGTGGAATCTGCAGACAGCACTGCAAGATCAACATCATTCCGGAGCCGCCGATAATGCACAACCAGCACCTCGCGGGCGCCAACACACCTACTTTTTGATGATCTCGATGCCCTCGATGGTGGCGTTGTCGGTGACGGTGTTGAAGTTGATCACGATCTGACCTGAGGAATTGGCGGTGGCCGTGAACTCGCGCAAGACCGCCTTGTAGTTACCGCCGGCTGCCGCGTAAATGTCGAAGTTAGACAGCACGGTGGTGCCGTTGATGAGGACGTTGAAGACGCGCTTGCCAGTGGCGGTCTGGTACAGCTCCGCGAAGTGCAAGCGCACCGTGTATTGGGGGCCAGAGGTCAGGCTGGGGAAAGTATAGGTACTGGTCCCCCAGCGCTCGCTCTGGTAGACCGCCTGCGGCGCCGGGTTGGTGATGCCGCTGATGGTGATAGTGTTGGTAACCGTGCGCTGGGTGCCGCCGCTGCCGTACTGGTCGGCCTTGAATGGTGAGGCGGCGCTGGTGCTGCCACAGTTGATCTGGTACACGACAGCCGACCCCACGGTGACGCTGGCGGTCCCGCTGACGGCGCCGCTCTGGGCGGTGACCGTGTACGGGCCACCCGCGGTCGCTCCCGCCGTGTAAAGGCCGCTCGCGCTGATGCTGCCGCCGCTCGCGGTCCACGTGAAGGTTGGCTGAGTGGACAGGTTGGTCGCGAACTGGTCGCGCGCGGTGGCGGTGAATTGCTGGGTGGCGGACGTGGTGATGGTGGCACTGGATGGGGACACCACAATGCTGGTTAGGGTCGCGTTGACCACCACGCTGACCGTGCTGATGGCGGTCAGGCCGGGCTGATCCTTCACGGTCACCTGGAAGGCATAGGTGCCCGCCTTGGTGAACGTCGCCGTGGTGGCCTTGGCCGCGTTGGTGGCGTTCGCGCTGAAGGTGACTGCTGCTGGCGGCGTGCCGGTGGTGGCCCAGGTGTAGGTCAGGGCGGACTCGCCGGCGTCATCGGCTCCGAGCACGGACAGCAACCCAGTGGTGCCCGTGACTGGGTTGGGATTCGCCGCAGCGGCCGTCGCGATGGTCGGGGCGGCGTTGGGCAGGCTTACCGTGACGCTGGCTGTGCCGCTCACGGTGTCGCTCTGGGCCGTCACCGTGTAGGGGCCGCCCGGAACGACATCTGCGGTGAAGAGGCCACTCGTGCTGATCGCCCCACCGCCGCTCACGGTCCAGTTGAACGTTGGCTGGATGGCCAGGCTGGTCGCGAACTGGTCGAGTGCCGTGGCGGTGAATTGCTGAGTGCCTGAAGTGGTGATGCTGGCACTTGGCGGGGAGACCACGATGCTGGTCAGGGTCGCGTTGACCACCACGCTGACCGGACTGGTGACGGTCAGTCCGGGCCCGTCCTTTACCGTCACTTGGAGCGCGTAGGTGCCAGCCTTGGTGAACGTCGCCGTGGTGTTCTTGGCCGCGTTGGTGGCGTTGGCGCTGAAGGTGACGGCAGCCGGCGGCGTGCCGGTGGTGGCCCAGGTGTAGGTCAGATTGGGCTCGCCACTGTCATCGGCGCCGAGCACGGAGAGCGCCGTGCTGGAGCCCGCCACCGGATTGGGCGAAGCTGCCGCAGCCGTCACGATCGACGGCGACCCATTGGGGATACTGGTCAGGATCTCGATGCCCCCGATGGTGGCGTTGTCAGTGACCGTGGTGAACTGGATCATGATCTGCCCAGACGCGTTCGCGGTGGCGGTGTATTCGCGCACCAGGGCCTTGTAGTTGCCGCCGGCCGTCGCGTAGATATCGAAGTTCGACAGGACCGTCGTGCTGTTGATAGCCACGTTGAACACGCGCTTGCCGGCGGCGGTCTGGTACAGCTCCGCGAAGTGCAGGCGTACCGTGTACTGACTGCCGGCGGTAAGGTTGGGAAACGTATAGGTGACGTTGCCGTAGCGTTCGCTCTGATATACGGCCATGGGCGCCGCATTGGTCACGCCGCTGACGGCGATGGTGTTGGTGACCGTATGCAGTGTGCCGCCGCTGCTGTATTGATCGGCGGCGAAGGGTGAAACCGCGCTCGTGCTGCCGCAGTCGATCTGATAGACCGCGATCGGAGCTGTGGTCACGCTGACGCTGGCGGTGCCGCTGATGCCTCCGCTCTGGGCGGTCACCGTGTACGGGCCGCCGACCACCGCGCCGGCCGTGAAGAGGCCGCTGCTGCTGATGGTGCCACCACCGCTCACGCTCCAGGTGAAGGTCGGCTGGGTGGACAGGCTCGTCGCGAACTGGTCGAGCGCCGTGGCGGTGAACTGCCGGGGGGCGGAGGGACTCACGGTGGCGTTGGGCGGAGCCACCGCGATGCTGGTGAAGGTCGGGCTGACCGTCACCACGACAGCGCTGGTGGCCGTCTGGTTGCCCTGGTCCTTGATGGTCGCTTGCAAGGTGTAGCTGCCCGCCTTGGTGAACGTCGCCGTGGTGGCCTTGGCCGCATTGGTGCCGTTGGCACTGAAGGTGACCGCCGCCGGTGGCGTTCCGGTGGTGGTCCAGGTGTAGATAAGGTTCGCCTCGCCACCATCGTCGGCGCCGAGCACGGAGAGCGCCGTGGTGGAGCCCGCCACCGGGTTAGGCGTAGCCGTCGCAGCCGTCGCGACCGACGGCGGATTGCTGGGGGGGATGGTTCCATAGTCGTTGTCGAACGCCACGCCGTCGAAGGGCACCACGATGATCTTGCTACCGTGGTTCGATCCGGCCGGAATCGAGTTGTCCTTGTCCACGTCGGCCACGGCCCAGGTCACGTGCGTGACGTGGCCGTTCTGGAGAACCACGGAAGGCCGCTCCATCTTGTACCATTGGGTATAGGTCGTGCTGCCCACGTAACCGAAGATCTTCTGGTACATCCTCGGATCGAAGGCCAGGCCATCGTCCTTCCAATTGGTGATGCCGTCAGTCGAATACAAATGGTAGCCGATGCGATCGCCGGAGCCCGAATACAGAACGTGGTAGACGCCTCCACTGTACCAAATGTGTGGATCCTCCTCCCACGCATAGGTTGGATTGGTAATCGCCGGATCCGGCACCGAGGTCCGATGCGGGTAGATACTGTCGATGCTGGGAAGGTTGGCAGCCGGATACGTCCACGTGGGCTTCTGCATCTTGTAGGGGCCACAGATCGTATCAGCGATGGCGATGAGCCCGTGGCGCTGCACGAGCTCGAATTTTCCGTCTGCGCGCGCCGTAACGCTGACATTCGAGTCCCAGTGCGTGTCGGTTCCGGCGTTCACGCCATTGGTTTGGATGAGCTCGCCCGTCGGGTTGGGACAGGCCGTCCACGGACCGTCGAGAGAGCTTGACGTGTAGATCGTGAACGGCACGACCTCGCTCACGATGACGGCGTAGGTGCCGTCGGGAAGCTCGAGCGCGGAGGTGTTGTGGCCATGGTGCGAGCCACTGCTCCAGACGTACCCTTTCCTTGTGTAAGGTCCTAGCACCCCTTGCGTGCTGACCGCGTGGTAGCTCTCGGAGTTCGTCCAGCCTGGGTTGAATCCGAGCGAATCGGCCCAGGTGCTCATGAACATGTGATAGGTGCCGTCTTTGCCAGCGATGATTTGGCCATCCCAGTAGAGGTAGGTTGGGGCAACCCCTGCGCCGTTGGTACTCTCGATCCCGTTGCAGAGGTCACGCGGAAGCACGCCCGCGACGCCCCAAGTGGCCGAGCTGAGCGGTGAGCACGTGATGGGCGTGGGCTGGAGATAGTCGATAAACGTCTTGCCATTTGCCTGGGAGCGGGCGACTGCCAACGGGCCGATGCCAACGCTGCTAGTAGTAGTAGTAGAACCGCCGGAGCCAATCGTGCTGCCGCTTGCCGAGGCACCGCCCGAGCCCTCGGTTGCGCCGCCCGTTCCTCCCCCGGGGAAAGCATTTGTATCGTCGGAGCAGCCTGCGCCTGCGCCCACCGCCAGCAACAAGGCCAAGGTTGAGCAATTGCATAGTCGCATCATCATGGCTACAGACTGCGTGCGCATGGCGATTCATCTCTCACGAAGCCCAATCATTGTCACGCTGAATAATCGAGATCGCCGGGACAGCGAGAAGATGGGGGCCAAGGCACCAGAAGTTCTGGTTTTCCGTCGAGGCTATCCCATGCCAGGGCAGGCGAATAGTGAGTGACCTTGACCGCTACGGGCTCTCCGCCAGGCACGAGGGCTGGCCGGAGGTCGGACGCGGGTGGTGCGGGACACGACAGCCCTGTAAGCGGCCTCGATCTTAGCGCGCTCCACTGGTCGACGTTGTTCGTCGAGCAAGGTGCGGATACGGGCCCCCCCTGCGCCGATGTTGGTCCGAGCCTCAGTTCGCTGTGACGTTTGCCACCGGGAAGTCGATCGTTCCGGCGCCGCCACCCACTTCCACATTGATATGAACCATGGTCAGGCTCCCCAGGCTCCAGCCCTGGGCCGCCCACGCCTTGAAGTGGTCGCTGACGGTAATGGTTCCGCATTGGCGAGCCGCGGACCGAGTACTATGGATCTGAGTCCAACTGCCCGAGTGACCTGACTCGCAGGCGTTGGCGCCTCCGGTTCCGGTCGTTTGTTGTGTGGTCAAGTAGTAGGTAGCCCCATCAATGGTGGCGCTGACACTGCCCTTCCCGCCCATGCCGTTTAACGAATCCTCGTTGATGTACCATTCAATACATGGACTGTTCATCCATCCGTACATTCCAATGGACGACCAGGGAGGATTGCTGGTCACTTTCTTGACCTCGGAGAAATCGGCCACAATCGTTCCGTAGGCGGTGGAAGCCTTGGCTGGTCTGAAATCCAGGCCTAGATGGGCCAGAAAGTCAGCACTACTGCTGGTCCAAGATGTGGAAAACGCGTGAGCATTGGTAAAGTAGGTGATGCTGCCCCCGCTTCCGCTCTCCCAGATGCCATAGCCTAGGCCGTCGGCGGTGCCATTACAATTACCTCCACTGCAGGTCTGACCGCCGCTCGGCATGGTGGTCGAGCAACTTCCGCCGTCCGTCGCAGGGGCACCGCCGGTTCCAGGGGCTCCGTCGCTTCCGGGGCCAGCATCCCTGACGGCGTTGCCACCCGAGCCGGTGACTCCACCGGCGCCGGTGGTTCCACCTTTCCCGGCGCCGCCGCTGCCAGTGACGCCGCCGCTGCCAGGAGTGCCGCCCGAGCCGGGGACTCCGCCGGTGCTTGTGGTTCCGCCCTTGCCCGAGCCACCGCCGCCGACAGCGCCACCGCTACCGAGAGTGCCACCGCTACCGGGGGTCCCGCCGCTACCGAGAGTGCCACCGCTACCGGGGGTCCCGCCGCTACCAGGGACGCCACCGCTGCCCGAAGTACCGCCGCTGCCGAGCGTGCCCCCAGAGGTGATTGTTCCACCGCTGGTGACAGTCCCGCCCTTCGCGGTAGAGCCGCCAGTGCTGTTGTTTCCCCCGGAAGCGCTGCCACCGGCGCCCGAGGCGCCCCCTCCACTAGAGCAGCCAACCGCGAGCAGGAGGGCCACAGCTGGCCCAAGGACGGAAGTCGACGACGGCACCCTGCGGTCAACAAGCGACGATGTCATGAGCGCTCCTTTGATCAACGAATCACCCGACCCTCCGCCAGCCTGAAAGCATACGCTATCAAGGCGTCAAAGGCGAGCTGTCTGGGGGGCCCGTTTCGCCGTGGTCCCCTCCCCGTTCCGCGGTTCGGGCGATCCATGATTCCCATACCGCACAAGTAAGACATTGTGCCACATCGCGACCTCGATTACGTCGAAACCACGTGCAGCGATTCTAGATTGGTCCTTGCCGGTCAAGATCGCCATCGTCGCTCTGAGCCGGCGAAACCGCAGGCTGCCCGCGCCGAGCCGAAAACCGTCGCAAATCATCCCGCCGGTCTCGTCGGACTTTCCGTTGCAGATCTGTCGCGAAGCCGGCGGTAACCGCCCTTTCGACCGGGCCTCTAATCGGGGCCAGGCGCGGGCTGGCACCTGTTCGTCATCCGTATCCCGCATCTGTTGGAGGTTCACGCCATGCGCATTTCTGCAAAGGTACCGATCTGTCTATTGTCTGGGCTCGTCGCCTGCAGCACGAGTGATGATCCGGGTCAGAAGCAAGATCAGGCTCAATTGAGTCCAGAGGCTCGCGTCGCCGAACCATTCGGCGACGAGTCGAATCGCGACCCGGTTGGCGTGCAGCATGTTCTGTTGCTGAGCATCGATGGCCTGCACCAAACCGATCTGGCGCGATTCATCGCCGACCATCCGGACTCGACGCTGGCAGCGCTGTCGATGCACGGCATCGAGTACACCAATGCTTGGGTCAATTCCCTCGACGGCTCGCCCACCAACCCAAGCGATTCATTTCCAGGCTTGCTTGCGCTGACCACGGGCGGCTCGTCGCCCAGCACAGGCGGATGGTACGACGTCTCGTACGCCCGCGACCTGTACCCCGACAGTACTTGCACCACGCCCGGAACGCCCGTCGCCTATGACGAGGGCGCTGAGCTGGACAACACCAGTCTTTGGGGTGACACGGGCGCGGGCCCAACCCACGATCCCGCGATCGTGCGCTCGCGCCTCAATGTCAGCAAGCTTCCGTATCGCCGCACCATGGGCGCCTGCTCGCCGGTCTACCCACACATGTACCTGCGCGTAAACACCATCTTTGAGGTTGCGCACGCGGCCGGTTTGCGAACCGCATGGTCGGACAAGCACCTGGCGTACGAGCTGGTAACCGGTCCGTCAGGCAAGGGGCTCGACGATTTTTTCGCGCCCGAAATCAATTCGGACGCCACGCAACTGCCGGCCACAGGTGCCAGCGCGGGCGAGGACTTCACGACCAAGGCAGCGTACACCAAGGTCTACGACGACTTGAAGGTTCAGGCCATCGTCAACGAAATCGACGGCAAGTGGAGCGACGACGGGCTGCCCGGCGCCAGCGACACGGCCGGTACGCCCGGCGTTCCCGCGCTCTTCGGCATGAACTTCCAGGCGGTCAGCGTGGCCCAGAAGGACGCCAAGTGGGGTCCGGGTGGTTACCTCGATGCCAGCGGCACGCCTTCAGCCGAGCTTGCCGACGCCCTCGCGCACACGGACGCTTCCATCGGCAAGATGGTCGCCGAGCTGCGGGCGCAGAGACTGCTCGATTCAACTCTGGTCATGGTGACCGCAAAGCACGGGCAGTCACCGATCAACAAGACACTGGTTGCGAGGCGCGATGGCGACGCGGTGGCCGGTATCGTGAGTGCGGTCGCGCCGGTGGCGGGCCACATCGAGGACGACGTCGCGCTCTACTGGCTGACCGATTCGTCGCTGGCAAATGCAGGCGCCACCGCGCTTCGTACGGCGCCGACCGACGGCAGCACCAGCGACCCGAACCTGGGCACGGTGTTCACCATGTCTTCGCCAGGTTTCGCCAGAATGTTTGGCAACCCGCGCCAAGATCCGCGCACCCCGGACATCATCGTGCGGCCCGAGAAGGGAACCATCTACTCGCTCAGCACGAAGAAGTGGGCCGAGCACGGCGGATTTGCCGACGACGACGCTCACGTCGGGTTGCTGGTTTCGAACCCCGCTTTCGGCCCCCGGAAAATCGACCAGCGGGTTCGCACCAAGCAGGTCGCGCCGAGCATCCTGAAGGCGCTGGGGCTCGATCCGGCGAGACTTGAAGCGGTTCGGAAAGAAGACACGGACACGCTACCCGAGCTCTTTCGCAAAGACGCCGGCCACTCTGGCCCAATTCGCTAGACTGTCGCAGCTACTGCACGAGTGGCGACACCGGACGCCGCCAGGGCACAAGCATCGGCACGCGCTGGCGGTATTCCTGGTAGACGGCTCCGAAATCGTTCACGAGGTCGCGCTCCTCGAGCAAGGCCCCTACCCAGATCCACGCCGTCCACAGCAGGTTGAACAACAGGCGATCCGGGCTCAACTCGGGTGCGCCCCAAATGATGAGAATGGCGCAGGAATAGAGCGGGTGTCGCACCCAACGGTAGGGGCCGCGCACGACCAGGCGCAAAGGCGGCGCGGGCTGGCCGAGTAGGTGTGCGCGAAGGGGGCGCAATCCGAGCGGGTCGAAAGCCATCAACGAGACCCCGCCCCAGACGAATCCCCCAACACCCAATGCACAAAGCATGTACATCGGCAGGCGAGCCGCCCCTTGCAGCGAGTAAACCGTTCCTCCCGTGGCTTGCCAGAGCAGCACCACCATCGCCAGGGTCGCGCCGGAGGCGATGCTGTAAATCGCTCCGTGATAGGGGGCGGGAATCAGGCGCGCAAGACGGAAACGGAGGGCTCTGCGATTCATGCCGCTGTGCTGGACGAAGAACAGGAGCGAGAGGACTGCGTCCCACACCAGCGGCCAGGGGCCAGCTCCAGGAAGCCGTGCGACGGGCAGAACCCCGTGCGGAGCAAAACCCAACAACAAGAGCGATCCGAGGCCGCAGACCACCGCCAATCCCATCGCGGCCACGCCGGCAATTCTTGTCGCAACAGACGTCATGCTCGCCTCCATCAGGGCCCGACGCCCAGTACCAGGTCAACCTCGCTTCGGCTCACACACCAGCACGCCGCGCTCGTCGTGAGAAAAGGTGCACCGGGCCCGCATTGCGGCCCGCAAGGCCGCGCGCGCCCGATGCAAGCGGATCTTCGCGTTCTCCAACGTGATCCCCAGACGCTGCGCGATCTCCGCCGCCGTCAGTCCGTCGAGGTCGTGCAGCAGCAGCACGGCCCGGTACACGCTGGGGAGGTCGAGCAGAAAGCGCTGCACGCACGCACTCATCTCTTGCTGCTCCACCAGGCGCTGAAGGCTCGGAGGGCCCTCTTCCTCAGACGCAAGCTCGGTCGCGTCGATGTCGTCGGCCAACTCGGGCCCGCGGCTGTGCTTGCGCAGATGATCGATGCCAAGGTGGGTGGCGATGCGAAACAGCCAAACCGTCAGCGCACCCTCGGCGCGCAGTTGTTCCACGCCCTGGTGGGCCTTCAGCAAGACCTCTTGCAGAACATCCTCGGCCTCGGCCGGATTCCTCACGATGCTGCGAATGTGGTCGAGCAGCGCCTGGCGATACCTGCCGAGGTCGATGGGCTTCCCCGTGTCCACGGCCGAGGATCGTTGCACGCCCCCAGGCCCAAAGTCACACGTTCGCAGCTCAGCGCCGGCCCGGCTCACGTGCAGCCCGCGCCTTTCGCGCAACCACATCCGCCGGCTATGGTCGGCTCGGCCGCCCGGGTCTCATCCTCGCCGGGACAGCACACGCTGGCCGCGTCTTGCTGAAAGAAGCACAAACCGGCCGCGTTCGACTCGACCTTCGTCGCGGCAGTTCTCGCCACCGTGCGCGCGGCTGCAAGGGCGGCACCGATTTGTCCCTTCGACCAGTCGAGGGCTTCGGCCTCGCCAATGCAGCGTCCCAGCAATTCGGTGGAATTTGCCGCCAGCGCGGCGCCGGCTAGGACCAGCGCCGTGAGCCTCTCCTTTTCCGCGCGAAACGCGGTATCCAGCTCGGGCGCGGCCCCTTGCTCCGATTCCGCCCACGCCGCCATGGCCCGGGTCGCACTTGTGCCAGCATAAAGGCCAGTTTCGATGGCCAGCCTGATGCTGCGCTCACACGCCCCCGCCGCCCGGGCCGCGCGAAGCAAAGCCCGCGTGCAGGGCCGGCACCCGGCGGCAACCGCAGCACCGATTCCGACCAGGGACTCTTCCTTGTTCGACAACTCGTTGTTGGACACCGTGCAATCCTCCACTTTCTGGGGTTGCTGAAAAGACGTATGGGGCGGCAAAATGGATACGCGGAAGCCTCCTCCGCTCAGCGACCGCCGCCCGCCATGTCCGCAATCCGCGTTCGCAGCTCGTCCCGGACGGCGCGAAACTTGGCTAGCAGGTCGTCGCGAGTGGCCGTCGGATCGGCGGCGGCCGGGTCGGGCAAGCCCCAGTGAAGGCGCCTCGCCTGGCCAAGAAAGACGGGACACTCTTCCTCGCCGCACAATGTGATGACGGTATCGACCTCGGCCGCGGGAATATCGGACACCGATTTCGAGCGGTGCCGGGAGATGTCGATGCCGATTTCCTTTAGCACGGCGATGGCCTCGGGTCGCACGCTGGTGGGACGGGAACCTGCGGACCAGACCTTCACCTCGGGGGGAAGGACCGCACGTGCGATACCCTCGGCCAACTGGCTGCGGGCTGAATTGGCCACGCAGAGGAATAGAACGCCTTTCATTGGACCACCTCCAGGTTGCCGTAGTATTTGCGCCCTAGCCAGAGTGCTACGTTGACGAGGCCGATCATGACCGGAACCTCCACCAATGGGCCGATAACCGCGGCGAAGGCCGCCCCATGCCCGATGGTGAAAGTTGCCACCGCCACCGCGATGGCGAGCTCGAAGTTGTTCGACGCCGCGGTAAACGACAGAGTCGTCGCCTGGCCGTAGGTCGCGCCGACTTTCTTCGATAGGAAGAAGGAGACCAGGAACATCACGACAAAGTAGACCAGGAGCGGGATCGCGATGCGAACCACGTCAAGCGGGAGCTCGACGATCTTTTCGCCCTTGAGCGAAAACATCACCACGATGGTGAAGAGCAACGCCACAAAGGTGATGGGGGCGATCTTGGGAATGAACCTCGCGTGGTACCAGTCCTTGCCCATAGCTTTGATGAGCGCGACGCGCGTGATGATGCCGGCAAGAAACGGGACTCCAAGATAGATAAGGACGCTCTTCGCAATCTCGCCGATGGTGATGTGGACCGTGGTCCCCCGCAGCCCGAACCAGGTCGGCAGGACCGTGATGAAGAGAAAGGCGTAGAGCGAGAAGAAGAGCACCTGGAAGACCGAATTGAACGCGACCAGGCCGGCGCAGTACTCGGCATCCCCTTTGGCAAGATCGTTCCAGACGATGACCATGGCGATGCAACGGGCAAGCCCAATCATGATCAAGCCGACCATGTACTCGGGCTTGTCGCGCAGGAAGAGCACGGCCAGGCCAAACATCAAGATAGGACCGATGACCCAATTCTGCAGCAGCGACAATCCAAGGACCTTGGTGTTGCGGAACACCGGCCCCATCTCCTCGTAGCGAACCTTGGCCAGGGGCGGAAACATCATCAAGATTAGGCCCACCGCGATGGGGATCGACGTGGTGCCCGAGCTGCTCGCGCGGTTCAGGCGCTGGATCTGGTCAGGAAATGCGAAGCCGAGCCCCACGCCAAGCCCCATGGCCAGGAAGATCCACAGCGTGAGATAGCGGTCGACCAGAGAGAGCCGCTTGCCCGCCGTCATGGTCTGCGAGCCCGGATGAACGCGCTCATCGCAGCCCCGTCCAATGCGGCGAGGGTGGCCGCAAGGTCGTCCCCGCAGCACGAGGTCGACGCCATTTCCGCCGCGTCCTCTTGCGTGTAGATGCGGGTCGGCTCGACGGTGACGTCCTGGAAGCCGGCTGCGCGCAGCTTGGCGACGTAGTCGGATTCGACCAGTGCACCCGCGACGCAGCCGGTCCACAGGTTGAGCGATTGGCGAACCTCGGGCGGCAGCTCGCGACGGAGAACGATGTCCGACACCGCGAACCGGCCCCCTGCCCTGAGCACACGGAAGGCCTCGCGCAACACCCGGTCCTTGTCGGCGGACAGGTTGATCACGCAGTTCGAAATGATCACGTCGACGGTCTGGTCGGGCAGCGGAATGGCCTCGATGGTCCCGCGCAGAAACTCCACGTTGCTGGCGCCAGCCTTGGCCTTGTTCTGCTCGGCCAACGCCAGCATCTCGTCGGTCATGTCGAGGCCGTACGCCTTGCCGGTGGGGCCGACCCGACGGGCAGAGAGCAGCACATCGATGCCGCCGCCGGAGCCGAGATCGAGCACGGTCTCCCCCAGGCGTAGCTCGGCCAGCGCGGTGGGATTGCCGCAGCCGAAAGAAGCCTTGAGCGCTTCCTCGGGCAGTCCGGCGGTCTGACCATCCGAATACAGGTCACGCGTAATTGGGTCGGTGCCGCCCATACCCGTGGCTGTGGATCCGCAGCACGATGGCTTGGCCCCGCCAACCACGGCACGAACCGCCTGGCCGTAGCGCTCGCGCACGACCTCGCGGATGTCCCCTGCTGGCGCTGTTTCGCTGCGGCCGCCGCAACACGACGATTCCGGCTGCATGATGACAAGCCTGGACTTGGACATGGACACTCCCTTCCTCAATTGAAGTTCTTCAATACATAGACCACGGACAGAAACGAGAACGCAAAGCGACTAGCCTGCGAGGAGAGCGGCGAACTCGACCAACCTCGGCCGCACGGCCGGGTTGACCGCGTAGTAGACCCAGGTTCCGCGCCGCTCGGCGGTGACCAGGCCAGCCTCGCGAAGCAGGCGAAGGTGGTGCGAGATCGTCGGCTGGGAAAGCTCCTTCACTTGGGCCTCGATCTCGCAAACGCACAGGGTGTCGCCCCTGGCCAGGAGGAATCCGAGGATGCTCAGGCGAGTCTCATCACCAAGCGCCTTGAACAAGGTCGCATACGAGCTCAGATCCTTGGGCCGCGCTTTCGCCGAAGGCGAGCAGCAGGCGGCGAGCGACTTGGCAATCTTCGGAATGGCTAGAGACCTGGACACGTGGAAAGACTGAACCCAGTATCGATGTTTGTCAATATAGAAGATAATCGATACAGACCTGATGCGAACCAACGACAGAGGACCGGCCCGCTCCGATTCGAGGGCCTTTCACCGATCCTGAAATCCTGTGCTGCGATGTAAGATTTGTGCCCGTGTGGAGTGCGGGCGGCGTATCCTTCCTCGCCAGGAAGCAACCCATGAGAAGTGAGCTCCTCGGCGCCTTGGCGTGCTTTGCTTTGGTCCTTACACAAGCGGGCTGCGGTCAGCCCGCGTCTGGTCCCGGCTTAGGTGCCGGGACCAGTGGAGGAGCACCCCAAAGCAGCGGTACATCCGCGGCCGGCGGAACAACTGCCAAGGGCGGCAGCACTGCGGCCGGTGGCGCCGGCGGCACGAACGGGCCCGGCGCTTCGGGAGGTGCCGGGGCGGGCGGAGACACCGCTGCGTCGGGCGGCCAAGCCTCAACTGGCGGTAACCTCGCCGGCGGATCGACTGCCTTGGGAGGCAGCTCCAAGGCCGGCGGTACGACCAGCTCTGGCGGCACCACCGCAAGCGGCGGGGCAACCGCAAACGGCGGCGCCACTGTCAGCGGCGGCGCGTCTGCATCTGGCGGAAACACCGGAAGCGGGGGCGTGAGTGCAGGTGCTGGCGCGACCGCCGCCGGCGGAATCAGCGGGGACGGAGGCACGCCCCCCGGTGGAAACACGCCAAGCGGGGGAAGCGCTGGATCCGGCGGCGCCAGCGCCAGCGGCGGCGCGACCGCCAAGGGCGGCACGTCCGGATCCGGTGGCACCACGGCGACGGGCGGCACACAAGGCTCCGGCGGCGCCAGCGGAACCGGCATCCAGGGAAGCGGAAAGCTCGCCACCACTTGCCCGGACGCGATCCCCGCGGGAATCACCGCCGAGTGGTGCAACTGCGATCAGTGGGGCCAACTGACCAAGGGAGACACGACCTACTACAACGACATCTGGGGCTCCGGCGCCGGTCCCCAGTGCATCTGGGTCGCGGGCAGCCAATGGGGCACGACCGCAAATCATCCCAGCGGGGGCAGCGTCAAGTCCTACCCCAACATCTCAGTTTCCCCGGGCAAGGCCATCAGCGCCTACAACACCTTCACCAGCAGCTTCCAAATCACCGTCCCGTCGGGCGGCAATTGGGAAGTGGCCTACGACTTCTGGGTGCAGAACAGCAGCGGGACCCAGGTCGAGATCATGCTGTGGGTGAACTATACCAAGGGCTCGGTCTTCCCAGCCGGGACCTTGAGCAAGTCCAACGTCTCGACCGGCGGCAGCACCTGGGACGTCTACTACGGCGCCTACGGCGGGCACGACGTGGTTTCACTACTCCGGACGGCTAACAGCACCTCCGGCACGGTGGACATCAAGGCCATCCTCAACTGGATCATCGCCGACAAAGGCAATTTTCAGAGCAACTGGACCCTGTATCAGTTCCAATTCGGGCCCGAGATCGTCGCGGACAGCGGCGTGCAGAGCTTCGTCGTCAGCAGCTACTCGGTGTCGTCGAGCTAGGGTTTCCAATCGCCCAGGGACGTGGTATCACTCCGGCCTATCGTTTCCCGTTCGCGCGAGTAGCTCAGTTGGTAGAGCATCGGCTTCCCAAGCCGAGGGTCGCGGGTCCGAGTCCCGTCTCGCGCTCAACCATGACCTGATCCAACAGGTCGGAATCCTTCGAGATTCCACCTGGCGCCCCAAGACGTGTAACTCGGGTTGTACCAGCGGAAGTTACATCCCTGGAGAGACCCGTCTCCCCCGCCGCACAAGCTACGGCTGCGGACGCTGGTGAACGCAGCCTAATCTTGAGCTTCGCCACCTCTTCGCACCGGGGCGCCCACAAGAGCGTGGTGTAGTCGTCCATTTGGTCAGCGCGAGGCCTGCCGTGCGTGACCCACTGGAGGATCTCTTTGCGAGCGCCGTCCGAGAGACAAAGCGAGATGAACGTTCGCCGCGTGTCGTGCTGCCGGCGCGTACGGTAGCCGAGGGCGACGAGATCCTTGTGCAGGCGTCGCCGCATGACCTGCGCGTCGAGGTGCTCGCCGTCGAGCGGAAACGGGACGATGAGATCGTTCTCCGCCGGCCGTCGACCCATGGTTTGCTCCCAGCCGGCCAGCCTCCAGCTTGCAAGGATCGCCGCCAGCGTAGGATGCACCGGGACCTCGCGCGTCTGCCCGGTCTTGGTCGACTTCTCGCGTTTCGTCTTGGATTGAAAACTTGAGCTGACGATCAACCGGCCGAGCGGCGTCTCGTCGGCCATGTAGTCCCGCCAGCGACGCGCGGAGATCTCGCCAAATCGGCCACCGGTGAGGAAGAGCAACGCATAGAACACGCGCCGCCACTCGGAGATCGCAGGAGCCGAGATCAGCATCTCCACTTCGTCCCGGCGGTAGACCGCCGTCGGACGCCAGCCCGGATCCTTGTCTACCCTCGCCGGCAACTCGCCACGTTCGAGACGGCAGGGATTCGCGAGGATGAGGTCACGCCGGACCGCCCGCTCGAAAAGGGAATGCGCGGAGAAGTAGATGTGCCTGATGGTCTTGGGCGCGAGGTGTTCGTCTTTCCGTCCCTTCTTGCGCTTGGTCCTTAGGGCCGTGACCAGGTCGGCGATGTGGCTCACCCGCACCTGGTCCAGGCGCATGGCCCCGATCATCGGAAGCACGTGGTCCCGCAAACGTGCTTCGTAGTCGCGCACGGTTTCGACGCCCTTCTCTCTCTGCTCCTTGATCCAGATCTCCGCCCATCTTCGCACGGTGAGCGGCCCGTCGCTCACCGTGGAGGCTCCGGCCGCGACCAGCCGCTCCACGCTCGCCAGAAGCTCTCGGGCCTTCTGCTCGTCCCCAACACGAAAGCCGCTCCCTGTCTGCTTCCACTGCCCGCGTTCATCCTTGTACTTCAGCCAGAGGGCCTGTTTCCTGGCGTAGACGCACCCCATGGAGTCTCCTTTCGGGTTAGGCGTGTCGATCAGGCGGATTATTCATGGCGCACTATAGCCAAAGCGCGCGCTTCCAAGTCAATGGTCGGCGAGGAACAGCCCGCCCTGGCCATGTAGGCATGGATATCGCTGACCTTGACCCTGGCCTGCGATTCGACGGAATACCGGCCGAGCTTGCCGGCGGCGATCAACCGCCGGACGGTCGCGGGATGGGCGCTCATCATCTCGGCGGCGGCTCTCACCGTGACGTAGGTGGCGTTGCCCTTCTCGTCAGCGCCTTCTGAGACGATCGCCCGCATTTCTGCTACCAAGGCAGGCAGCGCTCTCCGCAACACATCTTCCGCCATCCCCCTCGCGGCCTGCCTCCAGAGGATCTCGAATCCTCCGAACACCGATCCCCCGGCCGGCCCTGTGAGCGAGCCGCCGACCGGATCCGACGTCGGAGAGGTGGCCGTGTCTCGCGTCCGGTTCATGGCGGCAGCCTCCGCGGCGGACAAGCCCGGCGGGTGGCTGCGTCGGCGCGCGCACACGTGGAGCAAATGCGCTGGGCAAGTCCGGTCATGACAGTGACGGGCGTTTCGGATCCGCAGTCGTTGCAAAGCCTCCCGCTTCGGACGTTGGCCAACGCGGCGACTGCGTCGAGAACGCCTCGTTCCCATGCCGCCAGCGCGAATACGTAGCCCTGCAAGCTGCCGTGGCCGTCACGGTAGGCACCCGCTGCGGCGTCGGCCTCGAATTCAAGTTTCTCGACACCGGTGAACAGGTCCGGGAACTGGCGTGCCACCTCGGCCAATCCGGCGTCATCTGCATCGGGATAGGTCCTACCGACGCGGTCGTAGGCGGCTGCAAACTCGGCCAAGATCTCCAACTTGCGCTCGTCCCTGAGATGCACGACCAGGTCGTCTTTCCTCCCGACCAGGTCGGCTCTCAGCTCGGCCGTCATGCTGCCCTTTGGGCCACGCCAGAGTATGCAGTCGGAACCGTCCGGAGCCTTGCCAAGCGCAAGCGAGATGCCCAGGACCTTCGCCCTGACCAGCACGGAACGCGCCGCAGCGTTCATACCCTGCCCTTTTCCTCATCAGGCCCGCTGGCAACACCTGGCAACACTTCCCGCCTGTTTTTGGGGCTAACCTCACATGTAGACTCAACCTTGGCAGCAAGGGGAAGATCACCCCGTCTGGTGTTGCCACCTGTAGCCAGCTCGATGCCCTTCCAGCCGCGACATTTCTTGCCGTCCGACCTTGTCCAGTATTCGGCTGCGCCTCTGCCCCGGACATATTCGGCGAAGTCCTTTTCGGAAAGGGCGCGGCGCTCGCCCTGGGCCTCGCTCCATTGCTGATACGCGCGATACAGCCCCGCCCGCGGGATGACGGCCTGGGCGTCGAGCACGCAACATTCCTCGATGAATGGAGCAAGCCGATCCGATTCGCTTCGGTAATCGGCCGTCGCGAGCAAAACCTTTGAGCTGGGCTTGAGGCCGTAGCGTTGCCAGGCGATGCAACCGCGCACGGCCCAAGCGAGAATGCCTTGCATCTCCGCAACGAGCTTCTCGGCGAGCTTTGGATCGCGGTCAGCCCCGACAATCGTTTTCTCGAAGGGCAGAAGCCGCCAGCGCCGCCAGATCCCGTCGTCCTGGCCGCGCACGATTGGTTTGTGGTTTCCGCTGATCAGCAACTTGTGGGTCGGGCGGAAGGTCCAGAAGTCCTCGCGCATCCCACGGGCCGAGATGACATCACCGCCCGAGATAGACTTGATCAGCTCCTCATTCCAAGCTTTGCCGCCAGGCACCTCGGCACAGACCACGAGGTTTCGAGCGTACAGCGTGACCAACTCGGTCGGGTGTCGCTCGCCCTGAGATGCGATCAACATCGAGGTCGGCGCTTGCGTGGCGTACTCGCCCAAGAGACCGAGAAGACTGTTAAGGAAGACCGTCTTGCCGTTCGCCCCCCTGCCGAAGAGGAACATAACCACGTGTTCGCTGGTGTCGCCGGTCAGGCAGTAACCCACGAGCCTTTGCACGAAGGCGACGGTTTCCGCGTCGGGCAGCACCTCAACCAAGAACCGCTCCCATCGCGGACAAGCGGCGTCGGCATCAAAAGCCCAGGGCAGGATGCGCGTGATCTTGTCCTCTCTCCGGTGTTCGCGCAACGCACCTAAGCGAAGGTCCAACGTCCCATTCTGACAGTTGAGCAGAAAGGGATCCTTGTCGAATTCATGAAACGGGATCGGGATCCCTGGCTCGCTCTTGAGCAGGTCGATCACGTTCCGCCTGAAATTGCGTTTCTGCGCCGTTGCGACAAATCGCGACAGTTTTTCAGCGCGGGCGTCGTCGCTATCCAACGCACGTTTTGCCTCGGCCAGGAACTCGTGCGCGACGAGCTTGCTCAACCCCATGAGCTTCACAGCCGCAGGGTCAAACGCCCAGCGCGTGCCGTCCCAGCGTATCCACTTGTCGCGCTCGGGAAGGTAGTGCCAATCCCTCGCAAGACGCGCGGCCATCAACTCAGCCGCGCCAGTCTCGCTCAGGGAATACGCTCGTACCGACTGCTGCCCGTCGGGCAACGGGAGTGCCTTGCTCTCCTGCGACTGCTGCGCCCCGCTGCTGTTCTCGTGCGATGGGTTAGCTTTGTCGGCCCTGGCCCCCTTCGGTGGCCGCAAGGGAGCACGCGGTTTGCCAAGCCCTGCCCGCCACCCAGACTCAACGGTCTTGCGCGCTTCGCCCTCGGACAACCCGGCCGCGACAGCAGCCAGGATCAAATCCTCGCGCACGTCGCCCGCCTCACCGCCCGCGTGTAGTTGTGCAAGGGAGTGGGCAGAGTCGTTGAGTGTCTTGTTTCGCCGACCCTCGGGCGCCGTTCTGACCTTCTCCAACTCGGCTTCGACCGCCGCCCGACCGTATGGCGTGCAGTCCGTGGTCGCCGTCGGGAGAGGGGTACGCTCCGCCGGCGCTGTTGCGGCGGCCTTGATGATCCGAGCAGCCCATGCAGGTGGCAGATCGGCTGGCTCGTGTTCGAGGGGTGATCGCTCCCAGCGGTAGACACCACCGGAAGGATGAACCGAGGGTGCCACAAGGATGTAGCCTTCGTGCTTGACGTCGAGGCCGTCGCCCAGGTTCCCGACGAGCCGCCCGTGGGGCGCACGGAACAAGAGGTGCCGTCCACCGTCCGGTCCGCCGGTCCTCGCCTCGACGGTCTCGGGCAGCGTGCCCAGCTGAGCTTCAAGCGCAGCCAAGGTTCTGTCGCCGCCGCTGCGCGGATCAACGTCGATAACCACGATACCTGACGGTGCGCACGCCATGCCGAGGTTTGCGCTGGGCAAAGCGGACCACCACCGCGCGATCTTTTCCCTGTCTGTCGTCGCATCCCGGTAGCCGTGCGTGCAGGCGGGCAACTTCAAGCGCGGCAAGCATGGCAGGACGTACAGACCGCGAGTTGCGTAGGCCAGGGCCGCCTCAAGGCTTGTTGGGAACGATGCCCCGCCGGCCTTCGCGCTCATGGTTCCCGAGCCTCCCACTCCAGCCGCACGACAAGCCCATGGCGAACCTCACCAGATCCGTCGCCTGCTTGAGTGACTCCTGGACTCGGTTGCTTGTCGTCGTAGGCCCGGCACAGCGCTTGGGCCCGGTGTTCACCTCGCCGCCCGACCCCGCTCAGGCGTGCGAGGATCTCCCCGAAAATCACAGCCGCCTCTCGCCCAGCAGGCGGGGCGGCCAGTTGCCGTGCAGCCAGGCCAGGATCTGTTCACGGGGGTAAAGAACCAGGCGGGTTCCAGCGGGGCGAACGCTGGGCAGAATTCCTTTCCGGTCCCAGTAGCGGACACGCTCCCGCGTGGTTCGGGCGAGGGCGGCCACCTCATCTCGGGTGAAGAAGACAACCTCGGCTTCTTCAGCTGTTCCGGCAAGTCTCATGGACCGCAGCGTACTCACCGCCAGCGCCCCCGAACAGTCGGCCTAAACTGCTGAGTTTAGGCCTCCCCCCGGAGCTGCCAACGCTCGCTCCGGTCCTTGCGGAATTGCTAGGGTTCCCCTTCGCTCTTCTTGTCGACTGCTCGACGCATCGCTGCCAATCGGGCTTTCCTCGGCTTGATCCGGCGCCGAATGTAGGCTTGGTCCTTGCTCACCAGCTTTGCGATCCGTCTGGTCGGCACCCCTGCCTGGAAGAGTTCGTCAAGTCGACGCTCGTTCCAGACATTCAGCTTCGGTCGACCGCTCTTGGCGGGCGTCGGAACGTAGCCGCGAGGTAGTTTCTTCAACAGGAGCGCGATCCGCGCCCTGATGATCGCAGCCTCGTCAGGATCGGACGCTTCCCTTTCCGCGGCCTCTGCGGCGAGCTTCGAGATCGTTCCTTCCACTCCCGCGGTCGTACTTGCCATCACGCCAAGCGCATAACGCGAGGCAGACGAGATCGCCGTCGTGATGAATGCGATCGCCTCCTTCTTGTCGAGGAAAGGGAATTTTGCCGCAAGACGCGTGAATATCGAATCAAACCCTTCGGCCAGTTTCTCTAACTGGGGAGGATTTTCGACGAGTTCCCGACCGCCCACAACGAAGAGGGCTCGGAATAGCTCGCGGAGGTCCCCGTCGCCTGGCTGCGCACTTCGTCCGAGCGACTTAAGAGCTACCTTCGCAAGTGTCGGCACGCGCAGAGCATCGGTTGCCAACCTGTCGACCATCGCGTCCACCGTTTCGTCCGACAATACCGCCTTTCGGAAAGTGAACGCTTGCCGTGTCAATTCCGTCGAATCGCGATCAAGATTTTTCGGTCGGGCTGCTGGGGCTGACGGCGACGCAGGTGACGCTGCTTTCTTCTTCCGCATTGGATGCCTCCTAGTCATTTCGAGACGGGCGTCTCTGGACTACCCAGAAATGCAAGAACGCCTCCACATGTTGCGTCCTGGAAAGCAACGGCATTCTGCCAGAGCACGCCTCTCTCCCACCGGAGCCAGCCCACCAGGCGCACAGTGTGGCGTCGTCGCCACGATCTGAACCGCCTCGGCGATCTTAGTGTACGTCGCCCTAAGATGCGTAGGTGGGTGAACGCCAAAGCACGACAGGGACGAACGATCCGCCCGTGCATTTCGCGGGCGGGCCGTGGTTGCACGGTCGCCTAACGCTTGCGCGCCGCAGTTGGCGCTCCGGCACGAGTCAAGCGCTCCGCACAGCGGGAGGTGTGCGTCGAGCGCTCGGCGCTCCGGGACGCCAGCGCTGGCGCTGGGAGCCGCCGTGTGTAAACGCTCAGCACACGCAGGACGCGCAGACCGGGAGCACAAGCGCCCGTCGCACGCAGGCGCACAGTGGCAATCGGCCCGAGGTGAACCCAGCCGCCCGCTTCGGGGAGCAACCAATGCTGTCGTCTTGGTGGATGCCCTTCCCAACGCTGACGAGGGCTTCTCGGTGCGCGCAGAAGTGCGGCCCCAGCAGCGCCCACGCGAGCGCTCGCAGCGGTCGGAGCGCTCAGTACCTGCGCAACGCTAGCGCCAGCGCTCGGAGCGCTCCGATCCGCTGCGCCAGGCACATGGCTGGGATCGCAAAACATACTGGCAATTCCGACGGCGTCTTCTCCGCCGGTGACGAGGCTGTCGGCGTGCGCAGAGATGCAGCCCCACCAGCGCCCACGCGAGCGCTCGCAGCGGTCGGAGCGCTCAGTACCTGCGCAGTGCTGGCGCCAGCGCTGGGCGCGCTCCGGTCTCCCGCGCACAGGACAAGCAGGCTGGCCACCGGTTTGAAGGCCAGGCCACCGACGGTGAGAGGCCCAGCGAACGCCTTGCACGGGCACGCAGTAGATCACATGGTCGGAGAGCGCTCTAGAGCGCTTCGGCCGGGCGCGAGCGCTCGGCGCGGGGCGGGAGCGCTCAGCAGAGCGGTCGGGGAGCGCTCGGCACTCCAGGGACGAGCAGCCTGGCCAGCGGCTCGAAGGTCAAAGCCACCGACGGTGAGAAGCCAGTTTCAACCAACACCTTGCCCCGGCCGGTCGTGGTTCGCGTTGGTCGGGGAGCGCTCTGCACAGCTCCGGTCGGGCGCGAGCGCTCGCCCAGCGGGACGGGAGGCCGTCTCACTCATCACCCGGCGATAGGCTGTCAACGGTCGAATATTTGGAGCGTAGGTGGTAAGGCGCACCAGGGCGCAACCATCATTCCCCCTTCCGCCGCCGGAGCCCGGCCATGCCGGCCAGGATTCGGCCAGGCCGCTACGGTTGCTCGACCGCGTGCGCGCCGGACTGCACGCCCGGCATTACAGCAAGCGAACCGTCAGGGCCGATCGCCCGCCGGATCCCCTCTACGAAGCATCCCCGCGCGGACGGAATCCTGTTTACGAAGCGCGCCTCGCCAGGGCAGGCTCGCGCATCGGTCGCCAAACGTGTGGAATTGAAGGGTTTGTCGAGGTATCCGCTTCCCGGAAAGCCGCCCGTCCTCGCTGCGGTAATGATATCCTTCGCAGGCTAATAGGTAGCCAGACGAAAGGATCCAATGTTCTACCTCTTCAATGTTCAGCGGTGGCTCGACGAGGTGGTGTCGGCATGCAGCGAGAACAGCCTCGATCCCAAGGATTCCGTCTTTGCGTTGCTGATGTTCTCGTCCCTTGACTTTGACTTCGTGGCCTTCTTCCGCGACCGGAAGAAGCAGATATCGCAGTACTCTGGCAACAACGTGCACATTTTCACGCCGATGATCTTTGACGAAGATGTCGTTCCAGATGAAGAGTGGCGGCACATCCGGGATCGGTTCTCGGCCGCGGGAATACAGGTCAGCAATCGACCGTCAGCGATCCTGTTTCATCTTCGTAAGCGCGCCGAGGCAACAGGCTACGATCCCCACTACTTCGCTGCCTTTGAACTGCCGCCGTTCCCGAAGTTCGAACGGGGCCTACGAGACTTCGTAGACGCATGCATTGCACATCGCGAAGACGAAGTTCGCTTGACCCGCCAGCTAGCCCTGCTCTTTGGCTCGGAGAACCATGTATGCCGTGCCGGCCAAGAGACACCACTTTCTGGCTGGCCCATCGCAGAAATCCTGCATGCACCCAAGGTGTTCATCAGCTACGCCCATGCGGACAAAGCCGCGGTCCTCGACCTCTATGGCGAACTGAAGCAAGGGCGGGTGAAGCTCTGGCTCGATCAGTTCGAGCTGTCCCCCGGAGTAGTACTTCAGACAGAGATCGAGAGCGCCTTGCGCACCAGCGATGCCATGCTGATGGTCCTATCCAAGAATTCAGATCGATCCAGGTGGATCCAGTTTGAGGGTTCGCTCTTCTACGGGCAGAGAGGGGACAAACTCATAGTGCCGGTCGTGCTGGACGAGGAAGGGAAGTCCCTGGCAGCAACGCTGCCGTTTCTGCAAGGACGACTATACGTCGACCTGTCGAGTTCAAGCGTCCGCCAAGAGAGCATCGCCAGGCTTGCCTCGGCACTCTCGAATCTGTCGCATGGCTAACGAGCCGTTGAAGCCGTCAGTCGGCCGCGGACGGCCGTCGGCAGCCTAACGGCAAAGCGGACGGAAGAACGATTCGAAGAAAGGAATCAATTCGATGCTTCGACACAAGAAGGAGACCTGGGCTGAAGAGCAAAAGCTTGCCGAGTCTGGTGCACGGGTGCGCGTGGGATTCGGAAAGGGACAGCACTCGATGCTTCAGGCGCAGGTCGTGGCGTACGTTAAGCAGGCGATCTCCCGTGATGGCGGAGAGTTCGTCGTTGAGCCGCTGCTGTTGCTAGCGGTTGACGGAAGCGAAGTTATGGAGGTCGTTGGGGATGTTCCCGAAGCCGACAAGCCAGCGGTCGCTAAGTTGATGAATCAGACATTCAGCCGTGAGGCGATGACCAAGACATATTCGCAGGCGATCTGGACCGTCCAGACAAGGCAGCCGAACGAACTCATATTCCCCCATCCCATCGACGATGTCGCTCTGCCTGGTGTCAACGCGGAGTTCCCCGCGTGACCGCCGTCCATAATGGCGTTGTACCCGACGATCGGCCGCGGATGGCCGTTCGCGGGTGAACGCCGAGGCGTTCGACGGACAGGAGATCTGGAGATCTATCCATGACATTGCTGAAGCAGATCCAAGATGCTGCGATTGATTCCGGCGTGAACCTTCCAGATCTTCTCCGGCGCTGCAAGCTGCTGGGGGCACGACTTGGAAACGTCGAGTTCAAACAATGGGTTGACCGAGAGTTGAACGGATACTCGAACGATGACGATTTGCCCGAATACCGCGTCCTCAATGTGAACTCACTAGGCAACTTCGTCGGCGTCGGTGGAAGCCAGTTCACGAATGCTCCGATTCCGCCCGTTGCAATCCCGGAGAAGTACCACGACATGATCTGTGTTCACAGAATGGCAGAACCGATCAGTTCGTTGTCCGAACTACTTCGACGTGGAGGTGATGACAACTTTCAGGTCCCCTGGCCAGCGGACCTCATTGCCTTGGTGGGGAGAAAGATCTACCAGTACAACTCCTGCCTCACCGCTTGGAAGGTGATCCCACGTGGGGCGCTCGCCGGATTGGTCGATACTGTGCGAACGAGAATCCTCAGCTTTGCCATCGAGATTGAGGCGACGGCGCCGAATGCTGGCGAGGCCCCAACCAATACTATTCCTATTCCGCAGAAGGAGGTAGCAACCGTCTTCAACACGTACATCATGGGCGGTGTCGGGAACCTCGCGGCTGGTGGTCACGATTTCGCACAAGCAGCGCAAATCGCAGTTCAGCAGGGGGATTTTTCCTCGCTACGCGACCTCCTCACCAGGCTAGACGTCCCGAACGAGGAAATCAGCGCGCTCGACGTCTCGATCAAGGAGGACGCAAAGGACGTTGGGTCCGGGAAGCTTGGTCCCAAGACATCAAGTTGGATCGCGCGGATGATGCAAAAGGCTGGAGAGGGAGCCCTGAAGATTGGAACATCCGCCGCGGCCTCAGTGATAGGAAAAGCGATCGCCAAGTATCTGGGACTGGAGTAGCGTCGCAGCTGCCGTCGAATTTTGGCGTTGAACCCGACGGTCGGCCGCAGACGGCCTCCCGTGGGTTAACGCCAAAGTTGGCACACCCAGAGAGCGCGACCGATGATACATGATGAGGATCCTCAGCTTCTCGTTGGAATTGCCTGCGACGCTGATCTCTTCTTTCGACAACAATGCCCGCGCTGCGGGCTCGACTTCAAGCTTAAGGGCAGCCCGTCAGCCCAGCAGGATGTGCTGTCGTGGTGGGTCGAACACGCCAACGAAGGGAGCCCGGTTCAGGCTGGCGAGGGTGAGGGAACCCCGAGGAGCGACAAGATCCACTGCCCGTATTGCTCAGCCTCGGAACCAAAACAAAGGTTCGCTCATCCGGAAGTGGTTGCCTACGTTCGGCGGATTGCCCGCCGTGAAATCATTGCACCGATGCTTTCGAACTTTCTTAGGGATCTTACGGCAGGCGCCCGGGCGTCGAAATTTGTCAGCTGGACGGTGTCAGAGGAAGGGATAAGGAGTCCAAGGCCCATCTCAGGCCCGGAGGCGAACGATCAGGTGGTCATCATGTGTCTCGCATGCAAGCGTCCGTTCAAGGTGGACGAACATTGGCGAGGCACCGTGCGTTGTGTATCGTGCTCGGAAGAACTCGTTCCACAATAGCCCAAAGGGGAATCTGAATGTCATCTCGAAAGGACGTCCTCGACTCGCTCTCTGCATTCAAGTCTGCGCGCGATGCCATGTTGCACGCGGATCAGGACGACTTTCGGCATCACCTCCAGAGGTTTGCACGGGAACTGGAAGTCAACCCGCTTTCCAAGCAAATCATCGAAGCCCTTCCCAAGTTCGATGCAAGCGGATGGTGGTCCAGCCATTTTCCAAACGAAGGGCGCGGCCCGCACAGACTCGATGCTCTGAATCTACCAGACAGCAAGGATGCGCAGTTGGCGATATTCGTCGAATTCGTGCGATCCTTCGTTTCGGCGAACCGTAAGGATCTGTCCGTCGAGGGATTCGGGCAAGCGTTTGGAAAGCACAAGCTGGCTGAGGCCTGGGCAATTGCCTGTTCACTCATCTTGCGGCCTTTGGCCGAAGAGTTCAACCTCCGCCTCCGAGACGCAGCACTGATGGCGAATCCCGACGTACGCGAGCTGGCAGGCGTGCCCTTGAACCGAATACCTTCCGAGAACGAGCTTGGGATATTCCTCAGTCACAAGTCCGTAAACAAGGAGCTGGTGCGGCGCTACCACCGAGTCCTGAGCACTCTCGGATACCAACCATGGCTCGACGAGGAGGACATTAACGCAGGAGATATCCTTCACAGGGCACTTGTAGATGGAATGGACACCTCGTGCGCAGCAGTCTTCTTCATCACTTCGGAGTTCAAGGACGAAAAGTGGATAGGAAAGGAAGTAGATCTCGCAGTTCAGCGTAAGGTCGAACGTGATACGAAGTTTCAAATCATCACTCTCGTATTCGACAACGCCAACGTTCCTAGGCCGCTCCAGACCTATGCATACGCACACGTGCAGAACGATCTCGATGGACTGCGGGAGATAGTTCGGGCCTTGCCGATTGAACTTGGTCCACCAAGGTGGCGAGAGCGAGTTCTGTCCGCGAGGGGTGCCTAGTGCCGTTGCAGCAGACATGAGAAGTGATTTCCCCCGGAGGCGAGCCATCCCTCCTACGGTCCTGCGATCACCTCAACGCCACCCATAATGGCGTTTGGTCGTAAGACCTCGCCCTGGCCCCCGGGGGTAGGCATGACCGTAACCACCGGTCCCTGACTACTCGGCCGTCGTGGGTAGCGTGACCGTGCCGGGCGTCGTGATGGCAGCCAGTGCTGCCCGCTGCAGATAGGTCGCAGGATCTTCACCACGCATCTGGGCAGTCTCGATCAGCGAATAGAAGATCGCCGCCACTTCGGTCCCACGTTTCGACTTGCTGCCGTAGTGATTCTTCCGGCCCACGACTAGCGGGCGGATCTGACGTTCCACGAGGTTGTTGTCGAGGGGCACCCAAGGGTTCTCAAGAAACACCGTCAGGCCATGCCACAGGTCCAGCATGTACTTGATGGCCTTGCGGAAGGTGCTCTCGGGCAGACCTTGTTGTCGTCCGGCCCACGCCTTGATTTCCTCGACCACGGGCGCGGAGCGCTCGCGACGTACTGCCAGGATGCGGGCCAGCGCAGCCTCCTGCTCCGCACCCGTCAGGATGTGCGGGTTCGGTAGGTCGCGCTCAATTTGATAGAGCCTGCCGATCAACTCGATCACCTCGGCACACGTCGACGCAAAGGGCTCCGCCTTCACGTACTTGCGCCGCACGTGAGCCCAGCAAAAGGCAAGCGTGTACCTGGCCACGCCGTCGGGGCCAGCCCGTGCCACGGTTTGGTATGGCTCGTACCCGTCGGCGACCACGTTACCGTGGTAGTCGCCCAGCACTTCGCGCGCCGTCGCGGTCGAGCGGCTGTCGAAAATTCGGTGAAACACCGCTCTTGGCGATGCCACCGTCCAGGCGT
>Ga0265314_10000082_pt1 | contig 143717 bp, 129 predicted proteins | sample 4126metaG_FD_203106 | JGI IMG/M metagenome (GOLD analysis project Ga0265314, IMG submission 203106) | Rhizosphere microbial communities from Carex aquatilis grown in University of Washington, Seatle, WA, United States - 4-1-26 metaG | ecosystem: Host-associated > Plants > Roots > Rhizosphere... | reverse complement strand
CACAACACCGGGACACAGGAGATGATGGCCATTGGCCGCCGCGCCTCTGGCCGAACAGCCACACGAATCCCAAGACAAACTGCAAAAGATCCCGGTAACCCTAAGACTTCCACCCCCGGAGTAATTAAACGATGCATCGGCATCAGCTGGAAGCGGATATCGCGTTTCCGGTTGCGGCCCTCCGAAATTGAAGGGCACGACGGCGGCGATCCGCGAGTCGATGGCCGCCACCACCGCGGCCGGGTCGCCGCCGCCAGCGACGGCTCCAAGGAGCACGATCCGCTCGCGGTCAATCCCGGGCCGAGTGAGCAACAAGTCGACGCCGCGGCACAGGTCCCAAACCATCCAGCCGATCAGGCTGTCGCCAATCGTCGCCAATTGTATGCCCGTGTTGTAGCGGAAGTAATAATCTTGCCGCCCTACGCGGAACGGGCGGGGAAAGCTGCGTTCGTCGGCAAAGGGATGCTGCCGGCGCTCGCCATGGCCAACCTGGTCCATCACCAGCACCAGGCAGCCAAGCCGAGCCCAGGTGACGCCCATCTCCTGCAACTCGCCCTGCGTTTTGGAGTTGTGATGGCTGTGGCAGATCAAAATACCGGGCATCGACTCGCGAGGAGTATCGGGGCGGTACAAGTTGGCCGTCACCACCCAGCCGGGCCGGCTCTCGAAAACCAGGTTCTCGATCGCGTATCCGTTGCCGTCGAAAGTCCGCGTGATGCGCACCTTCAATTCCCTGGGCTCGGGCGGAAACTGGCCCAGAGAATGGTGTAGCCGCTCGATCCGCGCATCGCGGAAGCTTTCCCAATCGTCGCGCGTTGTGATCTTGCTCCAGGCCTCTGTTTCGCGACGATTGGCCTCCCGTAGCCGGGCATCCACGTCGCGCCGGAGCATACCGGGAAGTTGCTTCGCCTGGTCACTTTCGGCCGGGATCACACGAGCGTCAAGTTCGCACAGCCGATCGGCCAGGTCGCCTTCGTAAGCCAGAGAACAAATTGTGCTGGCCAGGCAAATGCAGCCGACGCACGCCGCGTTTACCAAACGGATTCGAACGCGATACATTGTCAAGCAACTTCCACCCGTTGAGTCCTACCCGTGTCGCATGGCGCGCTGAATGTCGCGCTGGACGGTGGCCTTCTTTAGTTTCTCACGCTTATCGTGCAGCTTTCGGCCTCGGCAGACCCCCAAGAGCACCTTGGCACGACCCTGTTTGAAATACATCTTCAGAGGCACGAGCGTCAGCCCCTGTTCGTAGGCCTTGCTGGCGAATTTGCGAATCTCGCGGCGGTGCATCAGTAGCTTGCGGGGCCGACGCGGCTCGTGATTGAAGCGGTTGGCCTGCACGTATTCCGGGATGTCACACCCCACCAGCCAGACCTCGCCCTCCTTGACTCGCCCGTAGGCCTCGTCAAGCGAGAGCCGGCCCGTGCGCAAGCTCTTCACCTCGCTCCCCACGAGCACGATCCCGCACTCGAGCGTTTCGAGCACTTCGTATTCGTGGTGGGCGCTGCGGTTCTGAGCGATCAACCGCTCATTGTCGTGTTCCCGATCAACCGGTTTTCCCTTGCTGGTCTTGGCCGTGGTGGTTTCCTTTCGGCTTTTCCCGCCCTTGGTTCCTTGATAGAGTAAGTGTAACACAGCCACCCCGGGCGGTGCCACACGAGGATCGCATGTCCATCAGCCATCACCGACTCAATTTGCGGAAGCCTTCGGTGGAGATCCACCTCTTCGGATCGGTCGAGTTCGAGGCGTGTCTCGCACTTCAGCAGCGGCTGGTTTACGAAGCGGCCGGCCGCGACGACGGCGCCATCACGTTGCTGTTGTGCGAACACCCACTCACGATTTCGATTGGCCGCCAAGGTTCACGGTCCCACTTGGGCGGCCAGTCGCCCGAATGGGATCGCCGAGGTATCGAGCCACGGTGGGTCAATCGAGGCGGCGGCGCTTGGCTCCACGCTCCCGGTCAACTCGCCATCTATCCCATTGTTCCGCTCCAGCCGCATGGATTTAGTGTGGGCGAGTACCTTACGAGGCTGCAAGCCGGTTTGCTCGCCGCGTTGGCCGATGTGCGGTTCTCGGGACAAACTTTTCCCCAGCGGTTTGGAATTTGGGGAAGAACCGGTCAAATGGCGGCCGTCGGCGTGGCCGTGAAGAACTGGGTTAGCTACTTTGGGGCCTATATCAATGTCTCACCGGCGATCGAATGGTTTCGTTCGATCGAAAGTGACGCCGAAGGCGGAACGACCATGAGCTCGCTGGCGGCCGAACGACAGCGGCCGGTGCGGATGTCGGCCGTGCGCGAGGCGGTAGTTCGCCGCTTGCCGGCCGCGCTGGGGTGCGAACGTTGCCATGTATTCACAGGTCACCCGCTTTTGCTGCGTCACCACGGAGCACGCCATGCGCCTGCCGCCCGTGCCGGTTAGCTTGCCAATCATCGCAACGGCCGACGTTTCCCCTTCGCCCGCGACTGTGCCAGCGCGGTTGCCCCGTTGGTTGAAGCGCAATGTGCCCTTGGGCAACTCCAATCACTTCACTGCCCGGCTGCTGGAAGAATTGCGGCTGGAGACAGTCTGCGATAATGCCAAGTGTCCTAACCGGATGGAATGCTATTCGCAGAAAACGGCCACCTTCATGATCCTGGGCGAAGTCTGTACGCGTCCCTGCGGTTTTTGCGCAGTGGCCAAGGGCAAGACCCAGGCCGTCGCGAGCGACGAGCCAGAGCGGTTGGCGGAGGCCAGCCTGCGGCTGGGGCTGAAGCATGTCGTGATCACGTCGGTGACGCGCGACGATCTGGCCGACGGCGGGGCTGAGCACTTCCATCGCTGCGTAACGGCGGTGCGGGCGAGGACCGGGGCGGCGATCGAGGTGCTCACTCCTGACTTTCTCGGCAAGCCGGGCGCGATTGAGCGTGTGGTGGCGAGCGCGCCGGAGGTCTTCAACCATAATACCGAGACGGTGCCGCGGCTTTACTCCAGCGTCCGCGGGCGGAAAAGCGAGTACCGCTGGACGCTGGCCCTTTTGCGACGAGTCAAACAACTAGATCCGGCGATCAAGACCAAAAGCGGCCTGATGCTGGGTCTGGGTGAGACGCGCGACGAGCTCTTCGACACGCTGGCCGACTTGCTCGACGCGGGCTGCGAAATGTTGACGCTCGGGCAGTACTTGCAACCCTCACCGGAGCACTTGAGCGTCGTTCGTTTCGTGCCGCCCCAGGAGTTCGAAGAGTTGGGCGCCGCGGCGCGCCGGCTTGGTTTCCGGCGCGTGGCCAGCGGTCCGTTCGTGCGGTCGAGTTATCATGCTCGGGAAATGGCGTAGAATGACCAGGTACCACCTGATCCTGCCCGACCTCGGCTTGGGCGACCGCGTCGTGACGGCGAGCGCCTGGTTGGTCGAGTCGGGCTCGGAGTTGCTGGGGGGTGACCGCGTGTTGGAGGTGCTTTGCGGTAGCGTCACGGTCGATTTGCCGGCGCCCGCCGACGGCGTGCTAGTCGAGACGCTCGTCGAAGAAGACGAACCGCTCAATGTCGGACAGTTGCTTGCGATCATCGAGGGCCCTTAGAACGGCCGACTCATGAGGTACGTCAGAGCAACTCCGACTCGCGCAGCCTCCATCCTACGGTTGCCCCGCAGGGAACAAACTTCTATTATGCGTCAACCTGCCGGACCATTCCCAACGGCATGCTTCCGACGTAACCACCTGGACACGCAAGACGTTGAATTCGTTTCTTTTTTGGCTCGCCTTGTCCTTGGGTGCTGGTGGCGCGGCCCAGGGTGCTCCCGCGGCGGACCCGTTCACCCTCTGGCACTGGTTGGGCTTTTGGATTCTCGTCGTCGCGCTGTTGGCCCTTGACCTGGGAGTGTTCCACCGCGATTCTCGCGCGACGAGCCTTCGCAGCGCAGCCATCTCGACCGGCATTTGGTGCGGACTAGCGTTGGCATTCAACGGCTATGTCTGGTGGGCAAGCAGCAGCAAGTTGGCCATCGAGTTTCTCACGGGTTACATCGTCGAATGGACGTTGTCGATGGACAACGTGTTCGTCTTCGCGGTGATCTTCGCCTACTTCAAAGTACCTATGCAGTACCAGTACCGCGTGCTGTTCTGGGGCATCATGGGCGCCGTAGTGTTGCGGGTGGCGTTCATCTCGATGGCACAGTGGTTGATCCAATTTCACTGGGTCACGTATGCGCTGGGTATCTTCTTGATCTACACCGGGGCCAAACTTCTGCGCCACGACGACGAATTCGACCCAGAGGCCAGCCTGGTGATCCGCGTTTCCCGGCGATTGTTCCGCGTGTCCCATGAAAACCACGGCCAGCAGTTCTTCGCGCGAGAGAACGGCCTGTTTTGCATCACACCGCTCTTTCTGGTGCTGTTGGTAATCGACTTCATCGACGTCGCCTTCGCGCTCGACAGCGTGCCGGCGATCGTGGGCATCAGCCAAGAGAAATTCGTCATCGTGACGTCGAACATCTTCGCGATTCTCGGCCTGCGCGCATTGTACTTCCTGCTGGCCGGGGCGATGGATATGTTCCGCTACCTGCGCTTCGGCCTGGCTGCCATCCTGATGTTCGTGGGCCTAAAAATGCTCGCCGCGCCATGGATCCAACAGAAACTGCTCGACGGCAAGGAGATTCCTCCCTGGGTCTCGCTTTTGGTCGTCGTTTCGTTCCTTGCCATCGCCATCGTGGCTTCGATGATTGCCTCGCGCCGCGGCCCCTCCGTGCCACACGACAAGAATGTGGGCGAAGACCTTTTTCGCGAGGAGCCTCCACAACCCGGCAATGCGTCCTCAGGCGATGCGGCCGACCAGGCTCACACCACCTCGCGGTCGTCGTCTTCGTCGGGTGAATAGCGTTTGCGTGACCGCGCCAGGAAATCGAACGGGCCCCATGTTCGCGGCGCCTGCGGCGCGGTAAGTTGCGGGAAGCTTGTTACCGTGTCTTCGCGCGGAGATTTTCATGAGTCCTGGTTCCACTCTGTCCGGTCCACGGTTTGCCGCCGCGCTCTCGCTATCTCCCGACACGCGGCAAGCAACGATCGAGGCCTGCCAGGCGGCATGCGAGCGTTTGAATACGCGGCCCGACCTGGCCTTCGTATTTGCGTCGACCCACCATGCGGCACAGTTCGACGAAGTGGCGGCGAGCGTGGCGGAACGTACCGGCACTCGGGTGCTCTTGGGGACCACGGGCGAGTCAATCGTCGCCACCGCGCGCGAAATCGAGGGAGAGCCCGCCCTTTCACTCTGGCTGGCTTCGCTGCCAGGAGCATCGATTCAGCCGCTGCAACTTGATTTCGAGCGAACCGCCGAAGGGGGCACGTTCGTTGGTTGGCCTGACGACGTCGCGGCCGAGTGGCCGGCCGAAACGGCGCTTATACTTCTGGCCGATCCGTTCAGCTTCCCCGCCGACCTGCTGCTGGAGCGTTTGAACGAAGACCGGCCGGGCGTGCCGGTTCTGGGTGGCATGGCCAGCGGCGGCTACTCGCCCGGCGAGAACCGCATGCTTCTCGACCGCCGTGTTTACGGACACGGGGCCGTGGGGGCAATGATTCATGGGCCGTTATCGATTCGCGCCGTCGTCTCGCAGGGTTGCCGCCCGATTGGCCGGCACTTCGTCGTGACCAAGGCCGAGCGGAACGTGATCGCCGAATTGAGCGGCAGGCCCGCACTGTCGCAACTGCAAGATATTTTCGACAAACTCTCGCCACGCGAACAAAAACTGGCCCAGCAAGGGCTGCACGTGGGACGCGTCGTCAACGAGTACCAGGGCGAGTTTGTTCGCGGCGATTTCCTGGTCCGCAATTGTATCGGCGCCGACCGCGGCACGGGGGCCATCGAAATCGGCGATTTCATCCGGCCCGGCCAGACGATCCAATTCCATGTTCGCGACGCCCAGACGGCCGATGAAGACCTGCGCGAGCTCTTGTTGGCCTCGCGACAGGCCGGCCATGAGGCCCACGGGGCCTTGCTCTTCACCTGCAATGGCCGCGGGACGCGGCTGTTCGACCGCGCCCATCACGACGCCGCCGTGCTGGCCGAGGTCCTGGGGGAGATTCCCGTCGCGGGCTTCTTTGCCCAGGGAGAAATGGGCCCCATCGGCGGCAAGAATTTTTTGCACGGTTTCACCGCCAGCGCCGCATTGTTCGGCCCGCAAATAACCACAGACAAATGACCGATGACATCCACGCAATCGCAATCGCTCGCCAATCAGCGCTTTCTGATCTTTGTCGATGACGTTTACGAAGACCTGGAACTCTGGTACCCCAAATTACGGTTGATCGAAGCCGGAGCGCGGGTCGTCGTGGCAGGGCCGGAGGCCGAAAGCGTCTATTCCGGCAAGCACGGCTATCCCTGTCGCAGTGACGCCGCGATCCGCGACATGGTGGCCGCTGAATTCAACGGCGTTGTCGTCCCAGGTGGCTTCATGCCCGACAAACTCCGCCGGGACGGCAAGGTCCTCCAGCTCGTTCGCGATTTCGCCGGCCAGGGAAAACTGGTGGCGGCCATCTGCCACGGCGGATGGATTCCGATTTCGGCGGGCGTGTATCGTGGCGTGCGGGTGACGGGTTCGCCCGGCATCAAGGACGACCTGGTCAACGCCGGAGCGATCTGGTCCGACGCGCCGGTCGTCGTCGATCGGTGGTTCGTTTCCAGCCGCAAGCCCGACGACCTGCCCGACTTTTGCAGAGGGATCTTCCAGGTGCTGGGAGTATAATGCCGGAGATGCCGGACCCTTCCCCTCCAATTGACGACCCTCTGGTAGTTCAATTCCGCCAGGCCATGGGCGACTGCCGCGAGCTTTTCAAGGCCGGCGTGCGCGAGTGCCTGGCGGAGCACGCCGACGCGTTGGGAGAAAAGCCGGACGAATTCGTCGAGCGGATGCGGAACCTGGAGCGCGGGCTTCTGGTCAAAGTATTCGTCGAAATCGCCCAGAGCGACGGACGTGTGAGCGCCTCAGAGTTCTCGCTGGCCGCCGAATTGTTCGAGCACGCCTGGCGCACGAAGGTCGAATCGGGCCGGCTGCGCGAGACGTTGAAACAGGTCGCGGCCCAGTCCGGCGCTTTGAGCTGGGGCAGCCTGCTGCGACCATTCGCCCAGTTGCCTCCGCTGCGAAAACGCGTGGCGGAACTGGAAACGATCGTTGTGCGCGTGGCGAATCTGGTCGCGAAGATCGACGGCCACATTTCGCCCGACGAGACCACGCGGTTGAAGTGGATTCAAGACGAGCTGGAACGCCAACTGGTGCCGCTTCCGCTCGATCACACAGTGCCGGTCGATCACACCGTGCCGCTGAATGCTGGTGACGACGATGATCTTCCCGTTGTGGGCCGCGCCCAGACGGTCAAGCATGCCACCGACGATGATGATGACGATTGGAACATTCCCAAGGCCACGGCTCCGGCCAACGCGGAGGCGCGCGCGAAGCAGTTGGCCGAGGCGCTGGCCGAATTGCACGGCCTGATCGGACTGGCGTCGATCAAACACGATGTCCAGGAACTGGTCAACTTCCTCAAGATACAGGAGCACCGCGCGAAGGTCGGGCTGCCGCGGACCGAGGTCAGCCTGCATATGTTGTTTTGCGGCAACCCGGGCACAGGCAAGACAACCGTCGCCCGGCTGGTGGGACGAATTTTCGGCGGCATGGGAATTCTGACCCGCGGTCACCTGGTCGAGACCGATCGCTCCGGGCTGGTGGCCAAGTACGCCGGACAGACGGGTCCGAAGACCCACAAGAAAATCGACGAGGCTCTGGACGGAGTATTGTTCATCGACGAAGCCTACAGCCTGGTGGCGGAACGGGGCGACGATCCCTATGGCAGCGAGGCGGTGCAAGCCCTCTTGAAGCGGACCGAGGACGACCGGCGGCGGTTGGTCGTAGTGCTGGCAGGCTACCCCGAACCGATGCAGGGACTACTCGACACGAATCCAGGTCTCACCTCACGTTTCGGCCGGCGGCTCAACTTTGCCGACTACACGGCCTCCGAATTGGGCCGCATCTTTCAGGCGATGTGCGAGCAGAACCGCTATGTGCTCCCCTGGCAGACACGGTGGAAACTCTTAGTGGGCTTCCAGTATTTGCTCGACCGCCGTGACGAGACCTTCGGCAACGGGCGGCTGGCGCGCAACCTGTTCGAATCCTCGATCCGGCGCCTCGCCAACCGCGTGGCCGCCATCGCGCCCCTGACCGTCGAAGTGCTCACGACGCTCACGGAGGAAGACATCGTTTTCCCCGACGTTCCCCAGGCGGTCTATGACAGCCTCAAACACGTCAGTCGCCGGCTTACTATCGCTTGCCCCGGCTGTGCCCAGCCGGTCCGTTTTGCGCCGGACGTGCTGGGCCGCAAAGTCAGTTGCAAGCGTTGTCAGCACGAGTTCCAATTGGATTGGGGTGAATTGGTAGCAAGCTGACTATGCTTCGGAGACTTTCCATGCGATTCCATTCCTCACTCATACTGTGCCTACTCGCGTATTCGCTTTCCGCTCAGCCGGCCACGGGCCAATCGGAAATGCTCAAGGCTTCGATGCAACCGTTCGTCGATGCCGGCGATCTTTCGGGCCTGGTCACTTTCGTCGGTAACAAGGAAGGCGTGATCGATGTGCAGGTCCTCGGTATGGCCGACCTCGAAAACATGGTCCCCATGAAGCGCGACACGATCTTCCGTATCGCCTCCATGACCAAGCCGATCACGGCCCTGGCGATCGCGCAGCTCGTCGACGATGGCAAGCTGAATGTCGCGGACCCGGTCGAGCAGTACCTGCCCGAGTTCAAGGGCCAGATGCTCTTGGCCTCCAAAGAGGGCGATACCGTGACCTTGAAGAAGCCGTCACGGCCGATCGCGGTCAAGGATCTGCTGACGCACACTTCCGGTCTGCCGTTCTACCCGCCCGGCATGGCCGATGTTTACCGGAAACGCGACCGTACGCTGAGCGAAACGACTATCGCCGTTAGCCAAGCGCCGCTGACGTTCGAGCCCGGCACCCACTGGAGCTACTGCAATTCCGGCATCGACACGCTGGGCCGAATCGTCGAAGTGGTCTCGGGCATGCCGTACGAGACGTTCCTGGCGACGCGGATCTTCGAGCCGCTGGGCATGGTCGACACCACACCCTACCCGACGGCGGAACAACTGAAGCGGGTTGCCGTCACCTACGGCAAGGAACCAGACGGCAAGCTGGTTGCCATGCCCGGCGGAGTGCTCGACTATGCGCTGGGGGCGAAGCATCCCGTTCCCGCCGGCGGCCTTTACAGCACCGGCGATGATCTGGCCAGGCTGTACCAGTGTTTTCTGAACAAGGGCACGCTCGACGGCACGAAGATCATCGGCGAAACGACGCTGGCCGACATGACCAGCATCCACACCGGCGACCTGAAAGCCGGCTTCATCGACGGTAGCACCTGGGGGTACGGCTTTGGCATCGTCAAGGAATCGACGGGCGTGACCGAAAACCTTTCGCCGGGCAGTTACGGCCACGGCGGCGCCTACGGCACCCAGGGCTGGATCGACCCGACCAAGGGCATTTATACCATCCTGCTCATCCAGCGCTCCGGCCTTCCAAACAGCGACGGCTCCGCGATGCGCAAGGCGCTGCACGACGCGTCGGTGAAGATAGTGAAACAATAATGTCTTCCGGATGACGATGGTCGCGGAGTTCTTGAAGCGATTCGTCGATCTTTCCGATCGAGATCTGCACGTTTTGAGGGATTCGCCGCGTTTGGACGTGTGGCCGACGCAGCATACGTTTTACCCCGGCCTTTCACGGGAGTTTTACGTCGATCGAACGAACGCGGACCTTGGAATTCCGCAAGTGTCGAGGCGTTCGTGATGAGTACACAGCATATCCATAAACGAGTGTGAAAATCCGGTAGTGGGTCATTTTGAATTTCATTTTCCCTGCACTGTGTAGACCGTGCCGAGAACGACCCAGAGCGCGCCAAAACACCATGCGGGCAAGAAGAACAAGCTGCCGCCTTTGTTGGGCGTTAACCAGTGCCCTTCTTTTCTGGCCAAGCGATAGAGCAGGTCAAATATCAGCGTGAGAATTCCGCCGATCAGTGTTAGCGGCCCTTCGCCGTGGTGACCTGTCAACTTGCCCACGCCAAATGCAATACCAAACGCGGCAGCGGTGATGATAATACCGGGCACATTGAAGATGATGATGCCCATTGCTCGTGTAGCGCTCTCGTAACGCCTTCGACTAATTCGGAAGGTCCGGCAGTACTTTAAGCATGCCTACCCGCCCAAGCAAGAAGAATTCATAACTATCCACACCGAAACTCCAGGGGCAAGGGCGTGGCGTCTTGGAAGCCTCGCGCGCGAGTCTGAGCTGCATGTTGGTCACCTGCGCTCCGCGAACGTCGCGATCTCAAGCACCGCCAATCGCTCGATCAGCTCTTCGGGCGTTTGCGGGCGGCGGAGCGGCTCCTTGGCCAGAAGCGCGTGGACTAAGCGCGCGACGGCGAGCGGTAGTTGTGGCACAAGCGAGCGAATGTCCGGCGGCTCGCTCTGCCGGTGTCGCTCGGCTAACTCCGCGAGACTGCGGCCGGTGAACGGCAATCGACCGGTGAGTAGCTCGTAGAGCGTTACACCCAAGCTGTAGAGGTCGCTACGAATGTCGGGCCGCAGGGCCGAGGTGACCATTTCCGGCGCGATGTAATGGAACGTTCCGGCCACACAACGATCGACCACTGAGCCGGTTTCCTCAGGCCGCCGGGCAAAACCGAGATCCAAGAGCGTCGCGTGCCCGTCGGTGGAAATGAAAATGTTGCTCGGCTTGACGTCGCCATGCATCCAGCCCGCCGCGTGCAACGCACCCAGGGCCTCCGCCGTTTGTCTGGCCAGCCAAAGTGCGACGGGCAAAGGAGGCTGGTGACCGGCGGCGAGCGAACCGGCCAGCGTCGAGCCGGTGAGCCAGGGCATGACGACGAAATAGGGTGGCCCGCCGACGTGCGCGGCAAGCACCGAAATCAAGTGCGCGTGCGACACCTGCCGGCCGACGATCGCTTCGCGGCGCAAAAGTTCGATGGCCGCGGAGTCGTCCTGCCACCGTTCCATGAGTACCTTGACCGCGTAGGCCGCGGGCCGGCTCGCCGGACCATCAGCGGGACGGGCCTGGTAGACGCGGCATAAATTGCCTTCCGCGACCTGGTGGACCAGTTGCCAGGGACCGAGCTTCCCCAACGCGCCGGTGTCGGCGCACCGAGAGTGTGTCGAGGGGTTCAGAGAAGTTGACTGGGTGGCCATCGAGAAGTGCTAGCAACGGCGACATGAGCGACCCTAACGGTTGGATCGGTTGTTTGGGCAGCGCAAGTTGAGCGGCACTCATTGGACCGGGCGCCTTTGGGCGCGGCGGCGGAGCAACTCGTCGAGCAACGCCCCCAGCAACAGGGCCCCCCCGATTACGGTGTATTCAAGTTGCGAGGGGACTCCCCACATCCGTGTGAGGTTGGGAAGAATCCAGAGAATGGAGGTGCCGATCAGCATTCCCAGCACGTTCCCTTCGCCGCCGCGCAAACTGCAGCCTCCCAGGACCGCGCCGGCGATGGCGTAGAGTTCGAAGAAGTTACCGGTATTGGTGGGCTGCACCGAATTCTGTTCCATCAGGAACAGCACCGCGAAGAATGCCGCCAGTCCCGAAGAGAGCATGTAGGCCAGGATCTTGTAGCGGTCGGTGAAAACGCCAGCATAGCGGGCCGCCTGCTCGTTGCTGCCGATGGCGAACAGATAGCGTCCGTGGACGCTAAAGTGCAGGAACACCGTAAACAAGGCTGCCAGCACCAGGAAGATCACCAGCGACATGGGCAGCCCCAGCACGTCTTTGCTTTCGTAGAGCACGTACTTCATCGTCGCGAACTGATTCTTCAATCCCTTCACTGAATCGTTCGCCAGCCAGCGCGCGGCGCCGCGAAAGATGAATAGCCCGCACAACGTGACCACGAAGGCCTGGACTTTAAGCTTCGTCACAAGCAAGCCATTGACCAGGCCAATCGCAACGCCCAAGGCGAGCGTGGCGGCGATGGCCGCCAAGGGGTGCCATTGACGATCGACCAGCAGCATGGCCAAAACCGTGGCGCAGAGACCGACGACCGAGCCGATCGAGAGGTCGATACCGCCCGAGATGATCAGGCAGCCGGCGCCGAGCGTGAGGATGCCGTAGAGTCCAATCCGCCGGCCAAGATTGAAGTGATTCGTTAGCGACCGTGCGTTGGCGTCGGAGAGCAGCAACAGAACGTACAACCCCAAGAGAAACAGGGCCAGACCGAGCAATTTTTTCATGGAACGCTCTCTCCACCGGTCGCCAAATGCATCACGGCTTGTTCCGACATTCGTTCGCGCGACAAATCGCCTGCCAGCTCACCCTGGTGCATCACGAGCACGCGGTCGCTGACCCCGAGGATTTCCTCCAAGTCGCTCGAGACCATCAGCACGCCCACGCCCTCGGCCGTCAGCTCGCGCAAAAGCAAGTAGATTTCGGCCTTCGCGCCCACGTCGATGCCGCGGGTCGGCTCGTCGAGAATCAACAACCGTGGCGATCGGGCCAGCCACTTGGCCAACACCACCTTTTGCTGGTTGCCGCCGCTCAAAAGCCCGGCAAGCTTTTCGACGTTCGGCGTGCGGATGTTCAGCCGCTGCCGCATCCGCTCGGCCAGTTGGCGTTCGGCCTTGCGGGCAACCAGTCCAAAACAATTAAGGCGGTCAAGTGAAGGCAGGCCGACGTTCTGCCGAATCGTCTGCGCCAACAGCAGTCCCTGGCTACGGCGGTCTTCGGGAGCAAGGACGATGCCGGCCTTGATGGCGTCGGCCGGAGAACGAAGCCGGATCGCGCGCCCATCGAGGCGCACCTCGCCGGCCAACAGCGGTCGCACGCCAAATAGCGCCTCGACCAGCTCGGTGCGCCCTGCGCCCATCAGCCCGGCCATCCCCACGACTTCGCCGGCGCGGACCACGAAGTCGATGGCGCGGTGCTGCGATGCCGTGAGCCGCAGGCCCTTGGCTTCGAGAACGGGCGCGGTGTTTACCAGCGGTCCAGTGTTCACCGGCCGCCCAGTATCCTTTGGTGGCCCAGTGCTCTCCGCCGATATACGGGCCTCGGCGGGACGGTGGAAGAACTGTTTCAGCTCGCGTCCGACCATCAACCGCACGATCGATGCGTGCGAAATCTCACCTGGGCACAGTTCGCCCGCGTTCCGTCCGTCACGAAGCACGATCACACGGTCGGCGATTTGTCGCACCTCGGCAAGACGGTGGGAGATGTAAAGCAGGCTCACGCCGTCGCGCTTCAAGTCGCGGATTACCTCGAATAGCCGGTCAGTCTCGCGCTGCGTCAGGCTCGAAGTCGGTTCGTCCATAATCAGAACACGGCTCTTGAGCGAAAGCGCACGGGCAATCTCGACGAGCTGCTGCTGGCCGATCGAGAGCCGCGAGACGGACGTATGGGGCGAACACTCGAGTCCCAGGCGGCGCATGCACGAAAGTGCGTCGCGGTAGATCCGCCGGTCGATCAATCCCAATGGGCCGCCCCATCGCGGCTCGCGTCCAAGAAACAGGTTTCCGGCGACGTCGAGGCTTTGGGCCAGGTTGAGTTCCTGGTGTATCAGGGTGATTCCCAACTGCTGGGCGCGGTCGACGCTGTCGATCTCGATCCGTTCGCCGTTCAGGCGAATTTCGCCCGCGTCGGCCGTTTCCACGCCGCCCAGGATCTTCATCAAGGTCGATTTGCCCGCCCCGTTCTCGCCGACGACGCAAAGCACTTCTCCCGACGCCAAGCGCAGCTCCACGTCGGTGAGCGCATGGACGCCGGGAAATGACTTGCTGATTCGGCTGGCGTGCAGCAACGGCGGCGGGGCGTTGGGTGCGGAGCTCACGCTGTCGTCATGACCCCTTCAACTTGCGGAGCTCGGCGGCGAAGGCCTCGACGTTGTCGGGCGTAATGACCCGGTAGTCGATGAACATGATTCCACCCAGGGGCACGACGGAGCGGTCTCCGCGGGTTATTGCGGCCAAGAGCCGCACTGCCTGATAGCCAAACTCGAACGGTTGTTGCACCACGGTGCCCACGATCTGACCGTCCTGGATGCCTTGCAAGGTTTCTTCGTCCTCGTCGAAGCCGACGAGCTTGACCTTGCCGGCCAAATCGGCCCCCTTGGCCGCGGCCAGCATCGCGGGTGGATTGTAAGCCCAGAGACCCACCAGACAGAGCGATTCGACGTCAGCGGCGTTCTTGACTAGCGCGTCTTCGACGTTGGCTTTGCACTTTTCCTGGCTGGCGTCGTCGGTCATCGTATCGAGCAAGCGGTACTTGCCCAGGTCGGGACCTTCGGCGTCTTCGTGGCCCGCCAGCTCGTCGAGCACTCCCTGGCGACGCTCGACGGCGTTCTGAACGTCGAGCTTGCCGACGAAGATCACCACCTTGCCTCCGTCGGGCAAGGCCTGCTTGACCAGTTTCCCTGCGGCCTTGCCGGCTTCGTAGTTGTTCGTGCCGATATAGCACAATCGTTTGCTCCCCTCGGGCAAGTCGCTGTCCTGGGTGATCAACGGCACCTTGTCGGCCACCTCGTTCAGGAACGACGCCTGATTGGCCGCATCGTTGGGACTGATGGCAATTCCCTTGACCCCCTTCACGAGCAGATCTTCGATGATCTGCCTCTGTTCCGAGGGCGTGCCGTTGGGCGGCATGTGAAACTCGACGTCAGCGTTGAATTCTTTGGCGGCCTTCTCCGTTCCGCGTCTCGCGATGGCCCAGAACTCGAACGGATTGTTGCTGACAAACGCCACGCTCACAGGGTCGCCGACGGGGGTGCTGGATGCGGGGGTTGCCTTATCGCCAGGCTCGTCGGACGTCGCGCTGCCGCCGTCGGCACCGGCATTTTGACTCTCTGTGCCAGGTTTGGTTTGTTTCGGGCCGGCTACGGGCGCGTTGTTTTGGGAACAGCCCGGCAACGCCAAGGTCAGGGCAAGCCAGCCGACTACATGGGCGGAAATCGGAAGTCGCATGGGAAGTGAGCTCCAACGATGTTCACGAAGAGTCGGCCCGCGGCGGGCGTAAGCGAAGCGATCATCATAACGAAGGATCGGGCCGAGTGAAACACGTTCAGGCCCCGATGTACTTGGCGTACACCGTCCGGGCAGTGGAAATGTCGTCGGTGCCGCCGATGATTGCCCGGCCGTCGGGGAAGACCGTGATCAGGTAGTCGCCGACGGCCAACCGCAACAGGAACGGGTTCCGGGTCACATGTCCGACCTCAGCCAGCTTGGTGGCCAGGGCCTCCAGCGACACCGGCCCGCGGTCGGGTTGGATCAATTGCACGGCGTTACGTCCGCAGAGCACGGCCGAGTGGCTGCCGCGCTGGCCGGCGAGCCAGGGAAACTCACCGCGAACGCAAGTCGGGCAATTCGACTGTTCGCGCATGCCGGCCGTCTTCATCGGCAGCACGCGGTTTTCCCAGAGGTCGAACACCAACAGCGATCGCTGCACCGCGTCGCGCCTGCCCGCGAGGATTTTGATGGCCTCCATCGCCTGGATCGAGGCGATCACGTTGATGATCGGCGCGACGATCCCCGCCGTGTCGCATGTCTCAGCGGCACCGGCGGGTGGAGCCTCTTGGATCAGGCAACGCAGGCAAGGGGTTTCGCCGGGCAGTATGGTCATCGTCTGTCCGCCCGCCCCGATGCAGCCGCCGTAAACCCAGGGGATGCTCAGCTTGACCGCCGCGTCGTTGACAAGGTAGCGGGTCTCGAAGTTGTCGGTGCCGTCGACGATCACGTCGACGCCGTCGAGCAAGGCCACGATGTTCGTATGATCGACGTCGGCCACGATCGGCTCGATCTCGATCTGGGAGTTGATCCGTCGCAACTTGTTGGCCGCTGCGATGGCCTTGGGAAGGTTATTGGCCACGTCGTCTTCGTCGAACAGCACCTGGCGCTGCAGGTTGTTCGTCTCGACAAAATCGCGATCGACGATCCGCAACCGGCCCACGCCCGCGCGGGCGAGCGTGTTGGCGATCACGGTGCCGAGTGCCCCACAACCACAGACCAGCGCCCGGCCCGCAAGCAACTTTCGCTGGCCCACTTCACCAAGCTCCTGGAAGCGGACTTGCCGCGAGTAACGGTCGAGATGTGCCATATGCATTCTGAAAGACCGACTTACCGCAGGAAGACCCCAATCTGCTGCGCGTTATATTCCCACGCTGCTCGGGTCCATCGCTGATAATACGCACTGCCGTCGAGGCGCTGTTTGGCGTCCTGGAGCAAGTCGACGGACTGGCACAACATCGTCAGGTAGGGTATGCACCGCGGTCGCATCCCGCCGATTTCGAACGGGTCATCAGGATGCACCCCAATCGCCACCATTCTTCGATCGGCGGCTGCCTTGCTCAGCTCGACGCCATATTGGACGCATTCCGAGACCGAAAGCCGAGTGAAGGGATCGATAAGCAGCAGCGTTGTATATTGGGGCTCGTCGGCGAATTGCCTCACCCGCTCGACGCTTTCAATGCTTGGAGGAAGGCCCGCGATTTGACAAATATCGTAACGTATTTTGTCCTGCTCCCTCTCACGCCTGACGAACGGGCATGCGGGCAATCCTCCAAACTCAACGCGCGGTATCTCCAAGACCTCGGTGAAATACCGCAGCATCTGTCGGGTGATCTGAACCGGGTCCACGTCGACGATGTTGCCGTGTGCGTCGCTGACGTGCATTGGCACCTGACCTCAAAGCGCAACCAATACCTCGCGCTCTGCGGAGGCTCACGGTAGGATTCCCAACGAGCGCCGTTCGCCGTGCATGTAATATGGCTCGTCGAGGTGCTTGGCCCAGTTTGGCTCGCCTTGGCGATGACTTTGGTTTGAATACGACGAGCTACCACCATATCGACTTCCGGATGCCTGCCGGCTCCGCGTCGACCGGCTTCCGCTCCGGCGAGCCGAGCGCCGAAAAGCAACCGTCTTAATCGCCGTTGCCGGCGATGCAACGCGATCGGCCAACGCGGCCGCGTCTGCGGTCGGCAAGAGTAACAAAGAGTACCAACACCATTTCCGCCATGACTTCAACATGGGTATCCTCCTTCACTCCCGTTTCGAGGGTCTGGCCAATACACAGTATAGCAACTACCAGACTGCGAAAAAGCTAAACCCTCCGAGTGTGCCGCCAGTGCACGCTGACGGTATTGCCCTCAACGACAAGGCGGTGCCTGGTTTTTCAGACGAAATAGCCCGCAAAATCCCCGGTTCCGGCGAGTTCCCGTTGGAGGAGGTCGCACTCGCCGCGGGCCTGGACCAGGTCATCGCGCCAAGCTGCCGGCCGCCGCGCGATAACTGGAATCCGGCAGCTCACGGCCCGCCGACTCAGATCCGCGGCGTCGCCGCCTTCGCAGATACTGACGTCAGCCCATGCGGCTGGTTCGATGGCGGTTCCGGGACCGAACGACTGTGCCAAAAGCAGGTTTCTTGCTTTCGTTCGAATGCCCGCATCGAGGGGTGTAGTTGAGTTGAGGACGGCGATCACGACAGCCGGCCAACGCGAGAGACGCTGTACTTCGGACTCAAGAACCGGCGGACTCCCTACGATTTCGGCCACCACGAGCGCGCCCAAGCGACTCGCGTCGCCGCACAGCGTTTCGCTTGGGCACTCGACGACCATCGCCAGGTCGGCCGCTCGCCACTCGCTCAACGGCGCTTGCGGCACTCCACCAAGATTCATTCCACGTGGCACCCAAGGCTTTGCCTCGAACACGAGTCGCCGCCGGACCGCACCCAGCGGCCGGATGCCGAACAGACGCTGGGTCTTCGCCAGCAATTCCGTCCCTCGATGCAGTTCGACCTCGACGCGATAGAGGAACGGAAGCTCGGCGGACCAAAAGCACGGGTCGGGCACGACCGCCTCAGCGAGCAATGCCGGAGGTTGCGCCGTGATGGCATTCGCCGGCAAGCGCTTCATGATCAGCGGAATGGCAGCGGAAAGCGTGTGCGCGTATTCGCACGTAGGCCCGATCACTCGGCCAGCCAGGCGGCAGTCGCCAGGGGCTTTGGTGAATTCCAGCCTCGCATAAACCCGCGCCTCGGCGTTATTGGCCTCGCCGAAGAAGACTTCGATTCGGTCGAGGGAATCCGTGACCAGCATCATGCCGTCTGCTCCTTCATTTGCTCCGAGAGAATCTTCGTCAAGAACTTTCCCGTCACCGACTCGCCGTTGCGCGACACCATCTCCGGCGTGCCCTTCGCCACGACGCGGCCCCCTTCGTCGGCGGCGCCGGGACCGAGATCGATCAGGTAATCGGCCGCCTTGATCAAATGCAGATTGTGCTCGACAACGATCAACGAATGGCCCACGGCCAAGAGTGCCTCGAAGCAGTCCAGTAACTGCACGATGTCCGAAAAGTGCAAACCGGTCGTCGGCTCATCGAGCAGAAACAGGCAACGTCCCCGCCGCGCCGATGACAGGTAACCGGCCAACTTGAGCCGCTGCGATTCGCCACCGGAGAGCGTGTTGGCGGGCTGGCCGAGCCGCAGGTAATCAAGCCCCACATCGATCAGTTTTTTCAGCCGGGTCTGCACCTTGGTCTGGCCGCGAAAAAAGTTGAAAGCCTCGCGGACCGTCATCTCCAAGACCTCGGCGATATTGCGTCCGCGGTAGATCACATCAAGGATCTCGCGGCGGTAGCGGCGGCCCTGGCACTGCGAGCACCTCATGTAGACGTTGGCGAGGAACTGCATATCGATCTCGATGCTGCCGTCCCCCTGGCAGGCCTCACAACGGCCACCGGCCACGTTGAAGCTGAAATGGCCGGCGGTGTAGTTGTGTGTGCGGGCTTCGACCGTTTCGGCGAAAACGGCCCGGATTTCGTCGAAGGCCTTGATGTAGGTCACGGGAATCGAGCGGGGCGAGCGGCCGATGGGTGCCTGATCGACCATCACCACGTCGTTGATCTGACCGTCGCCGTAGACGTCGTCGTAGTCACAAGGCTTGGACGCCTCCTTGCGCAAACGGCGGCAGAGCGCGGGGTAAAGCGTGTCCTCGACGAGCGTGCTCTTCCCCGATCCGCTCACGCCGGTAACCAGGCACAGCAGGCCGAGCGGAAACTCGACCGTGACGTTTCGCAGGTTGTTTCCCCGCGCGCCCGAGAGGCGAATCCAACCGTGGTTCGGCTGCCGCCGCGTGGCCGGCGCGCGGATCTCGCGCCGTCCCGAAAGATAATCGCCCGTGAGGCTGGTGGCGCAGGCCAACATTTCACAGGGCGTGCCTTGAAATACGACCTTGCCGCCGCGCTCGCCCGCCCCAGGACCGATTTCCACCACCTGGTCGGCGGCGCGGATCATCGCCTCTTCGTGCTCGACCACGACCACCGTGTTCCCGCGATCACGCAGGCTTTCGATCACCCGCAGCAGGCGATCGGTGTCTTGAGGGTGCAGGCCGATCGAAGGCTCGTCGAGTACGTAGAGCATGTTCACCAGGCTGGAGCCGAGGGCCGATGTAAGCGCCACGCGTTGCGATTCGCCGCCGCTGAGCGTGCGCAGCGTGCGCTCGAGCGTGAGATAGCCCAGTCCTACCGTCTCCAGGTAACCCAGCCGAGAACGGACCTGGTCGAGCATCACGCGGCCGACGCGGCGCTCCCAGTCTGAAAGTTCGAGCCGGCCGAAGAACTCGGCCGCATCGCGAATTTTTAGCGAGGCAATCTCGGCGACGTTCTTGCCGCCCACGCGCGTGGCCAGCGCCTCGGCACGCAGCCGCGCGCCATTGCAGGCAGAGCAGGTGCGATAGCTCCGCCAGCGGCTGAGGAACACACGAATGTGCATTTTGTACTTGCGCCGTTCGAGCCAGGCGAAGAAGCCGTTGAGGCCGCCAAACTCGCGTTCGGGCACGCCTTCGACGATCAGCCGCCGCTGCTCGTCGTTCAACTCGCGAAACGGCACGTCGCAGGGGATGCCATAGTCGTCGGCCAACGACAGCAGCTCTCGCAGTTCGTGCGCGTAGGCCGGCGTGTTCCAAGGGGCGATCGCTCCCTCGCGCAGCGACCTGGTCGGATCGGGCACGACCAGGTCCATGTCGACTCCGATCACATTGCCAAATCCTTCACACTGGGGGCAAGCGCCCAGCGGACTATTGAAACTAAAAAGCCGCGGGTCCGGCGCCGAGTATTCAAGCTGGCAATCGTCGCACGCCAGCCGCGTGCTCCAGGCAGTCCGGCGCCACGAGCGGACGTCGCGTGAATCTTCGCCACCTGGCGACGGCGGGAGTGTGCCGTCGATAGGGTTCGGCGTCTCCTCGACGAACGCCGAGCAGCGGCCGTCCCCCTTGGCGAAGGCCGTTTCGACCGAATCGAATACACGCCGTTCATTGCCGGTGCCCGCCACCAGGCGATCGACGACGACATACAGCCTGCCGTCCGCCGGCGCCGGTGGCTGGCCGGCGAATGGTGATTCGCGACTTTCGTCGAGGTGCTCAAGCCGGCCGTTGTGAATGACGCGGACGAAACCGTCTTCGCGCAATCCGGCGGCGAACCGCGGCCAATCAGCGGGCGAGGGAGCTTCGCGGGGAAACGTCACCAGGTATCGTGTGCCGGCGCTCAACTGAGCGAGCGCATCGGCGACGCTCTGGGGAGTGTCGCGTCGGACCTCGCGCCCGCACCGCTGACAAAAGACACGGCCAATCTTGGCAAAGAGCAATCGCAAATAATCGTTCGTTTCCGTGGTGGTGCCGACGGTCGATCGGCTGGATCGGCTGGCATTCTGGCTCACGACGGCGATGGCGGGCGGAATGCCGTCGATCCGGTCGGCGGCCGGCTTTTCCAGCCGTTCGAGAAACTGACGCGTATAGGCCGAGAAGCTCTCGATGTAGCGCCGCTGTCCTTCGGCGTAGAGCGTGTCGAAGGCCAGGCTGCTCTTGCCACTGCCGCTTACGCCGCAGAACACGATCAGCCGGCGGTGCGGCAGATCGAGATCGATCCTCTTGAGGTTATGGACCTCGACCCCTCGGAGCGTAATCGAGCGGCTCGACACCGACGCTTTTCCCCTGGAGGCTCGCAGGACAAGTGGTCCTATTTGCCGCCGATCGACATCAAGTGCGAATAGGTCCGCAGGTACATCCGTCCGCCGGCGACGGCGGGCGTGCTGTGGCTCCCTTCACCCAGCGGGTTGCGGCCAAGCAGCTTGTATTTCTCGGCCGCCGCCAAAACCACCACCTCCCCTTCCTCGTTCATGCAGTAAAGCTTGCCGTTCACGCAGACCGGTGAGCCGTAGTAAGTGCCCCCCACCCGCTGTTGCCAGAACTTCTTCTTATCGGCCGCCCGTATACAGCTCACGACGCCCCCGTCGCTCCAAAGAAAGACCAGTCCATCGTACGCCAACAACGACGGCACGTACGGCGCCGATTCCTTGACGTCGTATTCAAGTTTAGGCTTGTCATCGGGCCCGGCCGGCGGCCGCAGCGCGGCGACGTAGTTGCCGCCGCCACCTGAGCCGGTCGAGCCGAAGATTAGCCCAGAGGCGATGACCGGTGAACTGCAACTTCGTTTATCCAAGACGTCGAGCTCCCAAAGCGTGTCGCCCGACGCCGGGTCGATGCTCGAAATGCCGTGTGCGCCCGAATTAAAAATAAGTTGGGGTTGACCTCCCTCGGGAGTGTAGACACACGGCGTGGAATAGGCCACATGCTCGGTGCGGCGGTCGACCTTCCAACGGATCGTGCCATCGTGCCGATCGACAGCCACGAGAAAGCTGGCGGCTTCCGGAGGGTTGCCCTTGCTGAGCCCTTGATCGGCGGCCAGGATTACGAGCTCGTCATAGATGATCGGCGAGGTGCCGCAACTGTGTTCGCCCCAATAGGGCCCCAACGGCCGCCGCCAGGCGACATTCCCTTCATGATCCAAGGCCAGGAGTGTGTACTCCTCGGGCGTCGACCATACGACGTAAACCCGTTCTTCATCCACTGCCGGGGTGGGCGAAGCAAAACTGTTCAGGTCGTGCTTGCGACTGACCGTCGATTCGAATTGCTGCTCCCAGATCGTGCTCCCATCGTTGGCGTTCAGGCAAAGCACGATCCGTGTGCCCGTCTCTTCCAGCGCGCTCGTCAAAAAGATCTTCTCGCCCCACAAGACCGGTGCCGAGTGGCCAATGCCCGGCAGCGCGACGTTGAAATGATAGTCTTTCTCACCCCACTCGACGGGCACGGTCGTCGTGTCCGAGATACCGGTGCCGTTCGGTCCGCGGAAGCGAGTCCATTCCTGGGCGAGCGCCGGCGCAACCGACAATCCAATCGCCAGAACGGTCCAGGTTAGGGCGAGCCACCAACACTCACGTCGAATCATGGCAGGCATTCCTCGGGAAGGGAAGCTGGAGGAGGGCAACATCGGTTTATGGTACTCGAACCACAGCCTGGAAGCCAGCGGGCAGAGACGACGGAAAAATGACGACAGAAAGATGGAAAGAAGATCGGACGTTTGGAAAGGATTGATCGTGGTTTCAGCATAATGTCGATCCAAGAGCATGAGGGCAATCGAGCGCGACAGGCATCGAAATGAAGGCAGAGAAACGCCAGCGGACTACTGAGGCTTGACCTGCGAGATCCTGCGGAATGGCGTCTCCAATCCGTGACCAATGGTCATTGCCATTTCATAGGGGCTACGGCCGTGCTGGTTCTTCCGGTGCGGATCGGCCCCTTTTTTCAGCAACAGCTCGACGATTTTGTTGTCGCCCTTGGCACTCAAGACGGCCGTCCAAAGCGGACCGTTGCCGTACACATCCGCCAGGTTTGGGTCAGCGCCGTTCTCCAATAGCACCGCGACAACGGCGTCCCTGCGATCCTGTGCGGCAAAGTGCAGCGGCGTCCAGCCCTTGTCGTCCTGAACGCATGGATTAGCGCCGTTCTCCAAGAGCGTCTTGACGCGAACGGCATCGCCATGTGAAGCCAAGTAATGCAGCGGAATTCGGCCATGCTCATCGACGTCCGGTCTTGGCCCGTGCTTCGGTTGCTCTCCAGCCATCAAAGGTTCCTAGCTTCTTCAACGTCAAGCCGAATGCCACGATGTCAGCCCATGTGTCGCATTCTTGGTCGCGGCCATAGTACTCGATTTACGTATCCCTGAGTAGGCGGTCACGGTTTCGACGGATCATAGGGCCCGATAAAAAGCGGGTTCGATAGAATCCAAAGCATGCGCTCCCCGGCGATGTCAAGCCAGGCTTCGGCTCGGTAATTGCCCGGTTCGGCGACGGAGAATCGGAAAGTTCTTCCCGTGGATTCGTCGATGACTTCGCCGTTGCGCAGGAGTCGCCAGTGGACGGCCAGCGGGGCCTGGCCGTGCAAGGTCAAGCCGCGAGTCATTGCCAGTTGGCTCCCCATATTATGGCGTTGCGAATCGCTGACCGCGTCAAAATCGAAGCCTGTCGAATCCGCGAGCCAATCGAAGGACACGAACGCGCGCCCCGCCGTGAGCGCTTCGCGGACTGCCCTTTCGCTCAACTCGGTGAGCAGCAAATGCGTTCCAACATGTCGCAGACTGTTCTCGTACGGATCGAGCAGCAGGCGAAACAACACGTCGCCGACTTGTTTTCCCTTTCGCAGCCCTTCGCTGCCGGGAATGGCTGCCACATCGAGCTCGATCAGCGGTTTTCCTAAGGCATCTTCGACGCGAACCTTGTCGTCGGCGACCCAGCGGATGATCAAGCCCACGTTCTGGTGAGCGTCATTCGCCGACACGCCTGTGTGCGGGGCCGTGACGCAGAGTTGATCCCAGCGCTTCAAGTAATCGGCCGGGTAGTCTTGCAGTGCCGAAAACGACTCTTGCGGGTACTTGCGAAACATCTCGGTCGCGTGCAGCAACCACAGTGGATTGCGCAGCGCGGCGATCATCTTGACTTCATCCTTGAAGTCGGCGTGCGTGTTGTAGACCTCCACTCCGGAGACGCCGCCAATGTTCCAGTCCATGCGCTCCTCGAGGTGCGATACGAACATCAGTCCGCCGCGACCTCGAATCAGGTCGGAGAATTCTTGCGGAGTGCCAGGGTTCAGGCCCTGCAGGCTGAACGTCGGGAAAACGAGAAAGCCCTGCGTCTCGGCACCCGGAATGAGCAGCACGCCGTCTTTGAATCCTGATGACCCTGCTTAAAAAAGTCGTAATCATCGGCGGGATGCTCGTTGAACAAGAGCACGCTGGTCCCGGTGGCTTTGGCCGCCGCGACAATCTCGTCAATGGTCCCGCGACTATCGTGAGACCAGTGCGAATGGACATGCAGGTTCGCGCGAAACTCCCGAAACGGACCGGGCCGGGGTATTGCCTGCCATTCGTCGCGAAGGGCCAGCACGGCCCGATGAACCGCCTCAAGTCTTTGGAGTTCAAGTCTGGCGAGCGCCTCGGAGCGGACCTCGGTGGCACCCCCAACCGCAGTCAGAAGGGCCGCCGCGAACCAATGAAACGCAATTTTTGGCATCGGTATTTGCCGCCGATCTCGTAACACCCGGCACCGCGAAGCCGAGTCGGAATGATGCTCGACCAGGCATCTTGATGCCCCTCCAGAAATCCAATTTGGAGATTTGTCCGTCGATAAACGACCTGAATTTCGCCAACGTCGGTGGGCTCGCCGGGCAGCTTGCATTACCTTGTAGCAGGTTTTTTCAGGCGTCTCCACCCTACGTCTTGACGCCAATGGCCACATGTTCCTTTTCCACATCGGCCGGCGCAGCCGCCTGAGAGCCTTCAAACGAAAAGTCGAGAATAGGCTGTCCAAGTCGTCCAAGTCGTCCATCTACCAATAGGGGGGGGCTGTGGCGCGCGTCGCAAACATTTGCCAATACCTGACTTCCGAACACCTCATCCTCCTTGGCCGTGCCGCATTCGCTGGCTCAAGTCGTCCAATAAGTCGTCCAAAAACGGCGCGCAAGTCGTCCGATGGGCTCGAATGATATTGCAAAGTCATTGGCGGCAACGGAATCACCGGCGCGCTCGTCAATAGCCCGACATGGGTGGTCGGTGAAACCGGCGACGCCCTCTCGTTCAACGGAACCAGCGACTACGTCTCGCTGAGCAATCCGGCCGACGTGCGGATTCAAGGCCCAATCACCTTGGCCGCTTGGTCATTGTGCCAAGTACCAACCAGATGATCGACGAGTCGAGAAGGTGAAGTAGGAGGAGCTTTGACACTGAAGCGAGCGTCGCGCGATTCGTTGTTTGTTGCTTATCGGTACGCTAAGCTGGCTCGTCCGGAATGATGAATTGGAAAGCCGATGCCTGACGTGAACGACTCCCCGTCTTCTCCGGCCGCGACCGACTCACCTGCGACGCAGCGTTTTTTGGACGTCGTGGAGTGGGTCGGCAACAAGCTGCCCGATCCGGCGTTTTTGTTCGTGTTCGCGCTCTTCATCACCTGGGGAGTCTCGGCCTGGCTGGCGCCGGTCGAGTTTGAGGAGCTCGATCCAAGGACTCAGGAGCCCGTACGGGTCTTGAACCAACTCAGCGCCGCGTCGCAAGTGAACTTCTTGACGAACATGGTCAAGACGTTCATTGAATTTCCGCCGCTGGGACTGGTGTTGGTTTCGCTGTTGGGGGTGGGAGTGGCCGAACATACCGGCTTGATTTCGGTGGCACTCAAGGGACTGCTGCGGCTGACGCCCCGACGACTCCTGACGCCAATGTTGCTGCTGGTGGGAATTCTCAGCCATTCGGTGGGCGATCCCGGGTTCATTCTGGTGATTCCGATGGGCGCCGTAATGTTTGCCGCGGCCGGACGACATCCGCTGTTGGGTATCACCACGGCGTTTGCCGCCGTGGGAGGCGGCTTCAGCGCGAATTTTCTGCCTTCCGGTCTCGATCCGTTGTTGCAGGGCTTTACGCAAAAAGCCGCGCAAATCATCGATCCAGAAATCGCCGTCAACCCTTTGTGCAATTGGGGGTTCATGAGCGCCTCGTGCATCATGATCATTGGCGTGGGCTGGTACGTGAGCGACCGCATGATCGAGCCACGGCTGGCGCGGCTGCCGCCGGACGATGGGACCGGGACCGGCGTCGGGCTCAACCGTCTCGAGCCTCGCGAACTGCGCGGACTCTTCGCCGGGTTCGCCGTTCTGGCGGTTTGCCTGATCGGGCTGGCGTGGTGGGTATGGCCGATTGATTCTCCCTGGCGCACGGCTCAGGGAGAACTTGTGGGACGCGACGCCCCGTTGATGAAGGCGATCATACCCCTGATTTTCCTTCTGTTTCTCCTGCCGGGCGTCGTGCACGGGTACGTCGCCGGAACGGTCAAAAGCCACCGCGACATCGTCCAGGGAATGACCAAATCGATGGGCACGATCAGTTACTATCTGGTGATGGCCTTTTTCGCTTCGCAATTCACAGCTGCCTTTACGCAATCGAACGTCGGCGTGCTGCTGGCGGTCAAAGGCGCCGGCGCGCTCTCGGCGCTGAAGTTGCCTCCGCAGGCAACCATTCTGGGCGTCATTCTCTTGACCGCGATGGTCGATCTGTTGATCGCCTCGGCATCGGCGAAATGGGCCTTGCTGGGTCCCATCTTCGTGCCGATGCTCATGTCCTTGGGCATTTCCCCCGAGGCGACGCAGGCAGCGTATCGCATCGGCGACTCAACCTCGAACATCATTTCTCCCTTGATGCCTTATTTTCCGCTGGTTGTCGTGTACTCCCAGCGCTACGTTAAAATGGCGGGCATTGGCACCTTGACCTCGTTAATGCTGCCGTACTCCCTGGCGTTTCTGGGATGTTGGAGCGCCTTGCTGATGGCTTTTTGGGCGTTGGGCCTGCCCTTGGGTTTGCAGGCGACGTACGCTTACCCTGGCTGATGCGAACAGGACCAGAATGATGAAGATCTTCCCTTCCGCCTATTTTCGAAACCGGCATTCATCGTGGAACCTCACGGTCCTGGTCCCGGTGCTACTCCTTGCATGGCCCAGGGGGGCATGGTCCGCCGACACCCCGGCGGCGAGTGCGAAGCTGATCGCGGCGATCGATCGGGTGGTGGAGAAGCAGGGCGTCACGGCCGACGAGCCAGGGGTCGCCGTCTGGATTCAACAGCCGGGGCAGGTGCTCTTTCAGAAAGGATACGGGGTCACCAGCCTGAAAACGAAGGAGCCGATCACTCCCAAGACCAACTTCGAACTGGCCTCGCTGTCGAAGACTATCACGGCGACGGCCGTGTTGATCCTGCATGATCGCGGGAAGCTCTCGATCGACGATGATCTGCGCAAAGTCCTGCCCATGCTGGCGAAGTTTCATCCCGAGCGGCCCATCCACGTGCGTGATCTGTTGCGACATGTTTCGGGTTTGCCCGACTACCTGGCCATGGACGACGTCCCGAAACGGCACGCTGACTTCTGGGACAACGACGATTATGTGCGTTTCTTCGCGGCCCAGGGAAGAAAGCTGAAGCTCGATTTTCCCGCCGACTCCAAGTACGAATACAACAACACGAACTACTTCTTGCTCGCCTCGGTCGTCAAGCAGGTCTCGGGAAAGTCGTTCGGCCGGTTCGTGCGTGACGAAATCTTTTTGCCCGCCGGCATGGAGCACACGTTCGTCTACGAGAGCCCCGAATCGGTCCCCACGCCCTCGCCCGGCCGCAACCGCGCGGTCGGTTATGAATGGAACAAGAAGAAACGAGAGTGGCGCGAAACGTGGGGAACACCACCCGCTCGGAGCGAGACGATGTTGGTGGTTGGCGACGGCAGCATCTGGTCGAGCCTGGAAGACCTGGCCCGCTGGGACGAAGTCGTGCGCGAGCGGAAATTGCTCAAACCAGAAACCTGGAAGCTGGCCCTGACCCCGCACAAGACAAAGGATGGCGAGCTCAACCACTACTGCCTGGGATGGGATGTGTACTTCGATGAACCAACGGAGCCCTATGGCTACGGCCACGACGGCTCGTGGGGCGGGTTCCATACCTCCTACTACCGGTACCTGACCGAAGACCGCAGCACGGTGATCCTCAGCAATCGCGGCACGTTCGACACCGACAAGCTTTGGGAAGCGATCGGTCGAGTTCTGGAAAAGCACCTCCCGAGCCATTGAAACCATGGCCGGGCCGTCGAAGTGCCCACGGTCAGATAGATGGCAATTCGAATCCTTGACGGCGCGGCCGGTCGAGCAGCGCGTCGGCCGCTTCGTCGTTGGCGAACTTCTCCCGGACTGGGTCCCAGCGAAGTTCGCGGCCCAAGGCGCGGGTGATATTGGCGAGGTGGCAAACCGTGACCGACCGATGGCCGATTTCGACGTCCGCGACAGGCAGGACGCGGTCGCGGATGCAGTCGAGCCAGTTCTGCATGTGCCAGCGGGCCTGCCAGAGCGCGAGTTGATCGCTCCACTTCCGCTCCTCTTCTTCGACGTCGACTTGCTTCTTCAACGCTTCGGCGATTTCCGGCGGATTGGATGTGAACTTGTTGCGGTTGATCTCCAACTTCCCGTTTTCGCAAACGAAGACCGCGCCCCCCATCGGGCCATGTCCGGGCTCAAGGACGAAGTTGACCTCGACCCCGTTCGCGTAGCGCATTGCAACTTGTCCGTTCGATCCGGCCGAGAGAGGACGCATTTCGGTTGGACCGGTGTCATCCATTCCCAACGCCCATTGAATCTGGTCGATGCCGTGAGCTCCCCAGTTGGTCATTTCACCGCCGGCGAAATCCCGCCAGCGCATCCAACCCATCCAATCGGGATGAAACGGGCGATCGGCGGCCTGGTTGAGCCACATGTTCCAATCGAGTCCCTCAGGCACGGCCACCGCGGGACGCGCCGTGGCGGGCGAGGCTTCCGCTCCACCGTAATTCACGGCGCGGACCTCAAGCACCTTGCCAAGACCGCCGCTACGAATGAGATCGCAGGCGACGTGGTTCATCGCCATCGAGCGCTGTTGCGAACCCACTTGAAGGACACGGTCGTAGCGGCGGACCGCGTTGACGAGCGCACGCCCCTCGCTGACATAGAGGGTCAGCGGCTTTTCGGCATACACGTCTTTGCCGGCCTGACACGCATGAATGCAGGGCAGGACGCGCTGAAACTCGCCCGTGGCGACGATCACCGCGTCAATGTCTTTTCGTTCAAGGAGCTTGCGATAATCCTGATAAACCGGCCAGTCGCCTTGCGCCTTCGCCTTGAACGCCTCGGCCCGCGGCAGATTGCAATCGCAGAGCGCCACGATCTGGGCCGATTCGGGGAGTTGTTGCAGTAAGAGGCTGGCACGGCCGCCAACCCCGATGGCCCCAACCGAAATACGATCGTTGGCGCCTGGCTTTCCGGGGGAGGCAAGCGCACTCCGCGGAACGAACAGCGGCGCCGCGATGGCTCCAGCGGCCATCGAGGCACCGACGGAGAGGAATTCGCGGCGATTTGAGCGGGAAGGTGACTTGAACTGCTTGGGGTCCATGGCAATTTTCTCGCGGGATAGAAAGCCCTCCCAGCTTAACGTCGGCCCAGGCTTAAGTCGATCGGTTCGTGGGGCAGGTTGAAAAACCTGCCCCACGAGAAGCCAAAGCGAGCCTACAACGACGATTTTGGCGACTTGCGATGCCAATCGAGCCACCAGCCGCGAGCCGGCGATTTGTCTTGCTGCCTGGTCCAGACCGCCGCCCTCTTTTTCCAATACAGTAGAAACCAGTGGGGCGAGGTGGTAGGGCACCAAGCGATTGCCGTTTGGTCATCGAACGTCACAACGGCCTTAGCGGGCTTCCGCGTCTCGTCGATGATCACGCAGGTTGGTTTGCGACTTCGGCGGAGAGTTTCCCGCAACACGCGAACCGCTTCGTCGTTGGTCATAGTACTCCAATGCGCGCTCGAATGAGCATTGCGATGGCGGACGGGAAAGGGCGACCAACCCGCGCGACAACTCGACGCCGAGATCGCCGCCGGAAACATTCAGTCAGCCATTTCCATTCTAAGCAGGCCTGATTTCTTTGGCAACAATTTCGAACCGCCGGGTAGTGAATTGAAAGAGCCAGGCCGCGGGGCCAGCCGGGTTGGGCTTGCCCGCCGCGTTGCGGCGCGTCAAACTATTGGTCATGGTCAGACCCATCGCCAAGATCGTGAGCAAGCTCTCCGCCGACAATTCACCCGAGGTGATCAACCCCTACCAATCACCGCGGGCCGAAGCATCCGGCCTGAATCTCTTGCGGCGCCTGCTGAATTCGGGATACGTCAATGAATTCGACCTTGGCGTACCTATCGGCGGTGTCGGGGGTATCCTGAGCGGTGAATTCTGGGGCTTTACTTTTGGAGAGGTGCAAGACGGGCTCGACATCTTTCTCTACGGCGATTGGGGGTACATCTACGGCAGCACCCTGGGTGGGATCGTCGGTTTAGGATTTGTGGCGAGGCGTTGGGTTGTAAGACGGCGGCTCAGAAAACAGCGGATTGCGCGACGGCAACTTGCGACAACCGCATGATGTTTCGATACCCCCCTCACCGCGCCCAGCCGGAAGAGCCGGCTGAGTTGGATGCGGTTCACGCCGACAATTCGGCGCGGAGGCGTTCGAGTAGCGACTTGGTGGCCCGAATTCCCTCGGCCTCGCCGGTCGTGCCTCCCTCATACTCGATACCGAGATAACTTCGATAACCGGCATCCAGGACGATCTTGAGCATCTTCCGGTAGTCGGTATGGAGCTCATTTCCCTGGTCGTCAAAATCGGACGACTTTGCACTGACCGCCTTGGCGAAGGGCATCAACTCGCTAACTCCCTGGTAGCGGTCGTACTCTTTTCCGTCGCCGAGGTCGAAGTTGCCGAAATCGGGGAGCGTGCCGCAGCGGCGATGGTCGACTCGCTGGATGACGGCGGCGAGCCATTGGCCGTTCGACGACAGGCCGCCGTGGTTCTCGACAATCACGTTGATTGCGTGCTTCTCGCCAAATTCGGTGAGCTTTCGCAAACCGTCGGCGGCGCGGGCAAGCTGTTCGTCGTAGCTGCCACTGCTACGGGCATTGACACGAATCGAATGGCAACCCAGGAACTTCGCCGCCTCGACCCATTTGTGGTGCTTTTCGACAGCCGCAGCGCGCTTGCGCTCGTCGGCGTCGCCCAGGTCTCCTTCGTTGTCGATCATGATCAAGAGGCTCTTCACGCCCAGGTCGGCGGCTCGCTGTTTCATTTCGCCCAGGTAGCGCTGGTCGCTGCCCTTGTCCATGAAGAACTGATTGACGTACTCGACCGCCTCAATGCCGAAATCGAGCTTCGCCGTCTTTGCGAAGTCGAGAGGGTCAAGCTTGCCGGCGAAGAGCGTCCGGTGGAGTGACCACTCGGCCAGCGAGATCTTGAAAAGCGATTCCTTTTCGTCGGCGGTAGCGGCGCCCAGTAGCCTCGTCGCCAGACCCAGACCCGCGGCCACAGGAGCGGCCTGCAAAATGAATCGCCGACGATTTTGAATACTTGTCATTGTGAAGATCCCGGCAAATCTAAAGTCTGAACGGCTTGTTGAGCGGCGCCCGTAGTATGAACGGCCGAAGACATGCGAGCAAGCGCGGCCGGGAAATGCATGCCACCGGGCAAGCCGGTGGCATCTATTGAAGCAGCCGAGCGGCGGACTTGGGTCGTGGTTTGTTTCGGCATACCCGGGAGCGGACGGCCTACTCCCCAATACACACCAGGTGTTCTTCGCCGCGGATCAGCAGCCGGCCGGCCACGGCGACTGGCGAAGCGATCACCCGCTCACCCATGTCGTTCGACGAAAGCAACTGGAACTTGTCCCGCACGTCGGCCACAAACACCATGCCATCTTCCCGCGGCGCGTAGAGTTTTCCTCCGGCGATCAGGGGTGACGCATAGTACTTGGTTCGGTGCTTGGGAAAGCGATCTTTCCAAACCGTCTCGCCGGTTCGCAGATCGAGGCACTCCACCTCCCCCTCGTCACGCACCACGATGAGATTATCGCCCTGCACGGCGGGGGTCGGCACGAAACTGCCTGTGTCCTGCCGGGTCCAGGCGCGGTGAGTTTCAGTCACGTCGCCGCTGCCGCCCAGCCGCACGGCGGTAACGCGGCTGCCGCGGCCGTAAGGGACGATCGCCAGGTCGCCCGCCACGACTGCGGAGGCTACGGCAACCCAATTCGGGTTTCGTTCCGGGTTGAAGCCACCGCACGACCACAGAATACGACCGTCGTCAGGCGCGTGGCCCGTTAGGTGCTCGGCCCCCCACACGACGATCACCGGCTCGCCGCCTTGCTCGACGAGAATCGGCGTGGCGTAACTCTGGTCACCTTCAACCGGAGTCTTGTAGTCGCGGGCGACCTTCCACTGCAATTCGCCGGTCTGCTTGTCGAACGCCGCCAGGTACGACCCGCCCGTGTGCATCACCGCCACGACGACCGCCTTCTCAGTGAGCACTGGCGACGTGCCGATGTCCCAATAAAGCGTGTCTTTGGCGAACCGTTCCTGGAGGTTGGTCTTCCAAAGCACACTGCCGCCGAAATCGAGCCCGGCCAGCTCACCGCTTTTGAAATACGCGAAAACATGCTGTCCGTCGGTCACCAGCGACGGGTTGCAACCGGAGCCGTTGCGGTGCTTGCCGGCACTCTCCTCACCCAGCGTCGTCCGCCAGAGCAAGTTTCCCTGCCAGTCGAACGCCAGCGCGGCGTTTTGCCCCTCGATCGGACAGGTCAGCAGGATGTGGTCGTCCCATACGGCGGGCGTCGAACAGCCGATGCCAGGCAGTTTGACTTTCCACAAGATCTGCTTGGGATCCTGCCAACCCTCCGCATACGCCCCTTCGCGGCTGCTGCCGTCGTCGTGCGGTCCGCGCCACCGAGGCCAATTTCGTTCGCCCGCTCGTTCGGCAGTCGAAGATTCTCTACCAGCCGAGGCCAGCAACTCCCCGATCCGCTGCGACAATTCCTGGGCTTTTGCTTCGGCCTCACCGATCGGGAGTCCCGCGGCGACGCCCGGCCGCTTGTGCCCCGCGGCCGAAACATACGCGTCGCGCAGCACGCTAACCCGCTCTTCAACCAGAGGCAGCACGCCTTCGGGAATCTTCTTCGCCTTGAGCATTTCCCGCGGTGTCGCCGACGACGACGCGGTATCGTCGCCGAACCAGCGGATGACTTGTCGAGCAACAAACCAATGGCCGTCGGCATTGGGGTGTACGCCATCCGGCTGAAAAGTGAACGAAGGTTCGGTCATGCGCCGCCGCGCAACCTCCTTGGCCATCGGCCCGTTGAGATCGACGACCATCCAACCTTGATCACGCTGGTCGATCAGCCACCCGGCGTAACGAACGAGCACTTCCTGATAGGAGAACGGCTTCGGTGCTTGCTGATCGTCGTAAAAAGGGGGCGTGACGATCACCAGCTTCGCACCCGCCTTTTCGACTTGTGCGTTCAGGTTTTGCATTCCCTGCTGATAACGCTTGAAGCGCCCCTCGTCGAAGGGCTCGTAGATGCCGCAGTTGATGCCGTAACAAGCGATCACGAGATCGGGCTTGGTCGCCTTGAGCACCCGTTCCAAGCGTTCCTCCAAATCGGGCCGCGGGAACTGCCCGCCCGCGTGCCCTTCCTCGCTGAGTCCCGACACGGTTTCGCTTGGCAGTCCGGCGTCGATCACCTTCGGCGTCGGATTCAACCGCTGCGAAACCAGCCAGGCGTCGACGTCGGCTACGTACGGCCCCGCCGCGGTGATACTGTCGCCCAAAAAGACGATCCGCCGCGATTGCTCGAGCAACTCCCGGGGCTCCTGGGCGTCGATGGTTGCGATCGCCGAAAGGAATACAAACAGCGAAAGGCCGATGGAAAACAGCGTGCGCATGAAAATGGTCCTTACAGCCTGTTACGACACAACCGTCACTCGGCACCAATTCACTCGGAAACACCCGATGGTGCGATTTGCCGTTGGGTTTGATGTTATCGTGTTTCTCGAGAATTCGCCATCAGGGAACCTTTGCTATTCCGGCGCACTTTGGGGCGGCTAGAATGGCTTGACCGAGAATGGAACTAGCGCTCTGCTTGCGAGAGATCACATGAATCATCGAAGACGCGACCGGCTGATGGTCAAGGCAATCGTGGCGGTTGTAGCTCTCGCGGTGTCGCCTTGCGTGATTGGGGCCGACGACCCGGCCGACGGCAAGTTCCCCCGCGAGCTGGTGGAATTCGTTCCCTACGAGGCCAATCCCGTGTTTAGCGACGCCGGCGCTGGGAATTGGGACGAGCGTATCCGCGAACGCGGCTGGATTCTGCGCGAAAACGGCGTCTGGAAACTTTGGTATACCGGCTATCTGGACAAGCCCGATGCACGGCGCTACCTCGGCCACGCCACGTCGCCCGACGGCATTGCCTGGACCCGCCACCCACGCAATCCGCTTTACACGGAGCATTGGGTCGAGGACATGATGGTGGTCAAGCAGGGCGGAAAGTACTGGATGTTCGCCGAAGGGCAGGACGACCTGGCCCAGCTCCTGGTGTCGGACGACGGCCTCGCGTGGACACGTGTCGGCCAGCTCGATGTGCGTTTGACCAATGGCGAGCCGATTCCGCCTGGCCCCTACGGCACGCCGACCGCCTGGTTCGAGGACGGCGTCTGGAGGCTCTTCTATGAACGGAGCGACCGGGGTGTTTGGCTGGCCACTTCGCGGGACATGAAAGTCTGGACCAACGTGCAAGACGAACCGGTCCTCGTTCCCGGTCCCGAAGCCTACGACCACGACTTGATCGCCCTGAACCAGATCATCAAGCACCAAGGCCGGTATTATGCGTACTATCACGGCACGGCCGGCGGCCCATCGAAGACGCGCCTCTGGTGTACGGCGGTCGCCACCTCGACTGACCTGTTGCATTGGGAAAAATTCCCCGGCAATCCACTGCAGCCGGTCGAGCAGAACAAGAGTAGTGGTATCGTCGTATACGACGGCCAGGGCTTCCAGCTGTATACCATGCACTCGCACCCTGGCGTGTTCCTGCACCTCCCGGCGCCGTAATCAAAGCCAGCTAAGAGTTCATTGGACCACGTGCATTTGCCATCCTCCGACCATGCACACCGCGCCTTCCAAGGGGTGATGGTCGCGTTTCCCGGGTTTGGGCGCTCACTCGGTGAGCCAGGCGCGAACCCGGTTCAGGGCGCGCTCAGGCGGGGAGAGACTGTCGTATTCCCGCACGAACTTCAACGCCTCCGCAGGCCGGTTGGTGATCAGGTTGTCGACCCCCAGATCAAGCAGCCGCTTCATGTCGGCAGGTTTGTCCACCGTCCAAACATGCACTTCCTGTTTCCGTCGATGCGCGGCGTTGATAAAAGGGCCATTCACGCGCCCCATCTGGACGCTCAGGAAATCGACGTCGAGCCGCTTTGGTTGGCGGGCGTTCACGGAAAACAGGTAGCCGACCGGGATCTCCGGCGCCACCTGGCGGACTTCTTCGAGACCCGCGTAGTGTAGCGATTGGATGATTACCTGGTCGACCATTCCTTTGGCTCGAACGGCATCGACGACGCGTTCGGCAAGTCGAGGTTGATGGTCGCCGTAGTATTTCAGCTCGACGTTCAGGTGGATTCGGCCGCAAGCCAGATCGAGGAGATCATCGAATGTCGGTGCGTGGCCCGCGGCGACCTCGGGCGATCGCGCGCGGGTCAGTGGAATGGTTCGGATTTCGTCGTACGTCAGCTCCCATACCTTCTTGGCGACCCCCGCCTGGCGTGAGAAATCGCTGTCGTGCGTGACGACGAGGACTTCATCCCGCGACATCTGCACATCGATCTCGGCGAATTGGGCGCCGGCGTCGATCGCCTCCTGAATCGCGCCCAGTGTGTTCTCGATCGACCGCTGTGTGCCGCCGCGATGGGCGGTGACCATGACCGGATGATCACGATAAAGTTCGCCGATTCCCATGACGGTGCTGAAAAGGGCCATGCCCGCCATGATCATCGGTAGCACCACCAGCAACCAACCTCCGGCCGCCCGCAGGCGCGACGGTGCGTCACCGGCCTTTGATTCGCCGAACGCCGGATTCCAGTCTGGCTCCCGCGCGCGACGGCGATCTCGGTAGAGCAAGGCGAAGACGCCGGCAGAAATGCACGGCCCCGGCAACGTAATGAATCCGGTGAGGAGCGTGCGAACGACGAGCAATCCGGCGAAAACCGAGACCCGTGAATGCCCGCTGTCGCCGGCGACCAGCGTGGCGCCAAGGCTGCACACTCGTCCGAGCCAGGCGGCCAGCAGACCCAGGCCGAGCACGATGAGCACGGTTGCCAACCATGCCGTTGCCACCCGTCGCCAGTTACCGCGTACCAACCGCACGCTCGATTGCAGGACCTCCCGCGAGTTTGCCGACTCGCAGAGAGTCACCGGGACGACGAGGCGCCAGCGAACGGCAAGCCACACCGCGGCGATCAGCGTGGGAATAGCCACGACCACGATCACGGTGGCGGCGGTCAGAAATTCGGGTGGATGTTCGGCAAGGTAGTAGTTGATGTCGTGCCGCGCAAGAAGTCGACGGGCGAACATCCCGGCGACAAGGAGCAGCGGTGTCGCCAAAGCCAGCCCAGCCAGCAGAATCCACCCGGCAACCGATAGCAGTCGCGGCAGGAGGCGGGCGACGATGCGCAGCGCCGCGGGGGCTGTCACTCTCTGGCCGCCGATTACCCCCAGTGCGATCGCCGACAATCCTGCTTGTTCGACCAGTCGGATCGTCAACAGTAGCGTGGCTGCGAGGAACGTGGCAAGAAAGCCCCGTGGAGAGAGGACGAAACCGACGAGATCGGTGCTGTCGACCAGCGGCCGCCCCGACAGAGTATGCCCGGCGAGTGCCGCCAATGGCGTGAATATGAATGCTTCGAACAGCCGAAACAAGATCGCAAAGCGACCAATTTCGTGGCGGTTTCGCCAGTAGCCGGCCAAGGCCGCGCGGTGAGGTTTCAGCATCGTTTTGCTTGGATCGCGTGACCTGGCCACACCGCACCGAGCAAAGTTATACATCAGCCGCGAACGCAACACCATCCAATCTAAGTGGACGTAGTTGTGCGCCGACTTCGGGCGAGTTGGATTTCTCTACTAATGAAGGGCACTCAAAAACTATTGGAACCGGAGCGGGTCGGTCTTCTGCCGAGTGTAATTGGGGATTGAGCGGTCGTAACCTCTGCGGTAGCGTGAGTAGACTCGCTGCTGGGACGGTTCATAGGAGTAGCGGCGCGTCGATTCTCGCTGGGCAATGGCGCGACCGTCGCGCTCGCGGAGCGTCACTTGTTCCGCCCACACCCAACCGGTTATCGGCTTGCCACCAACCTCGACGGTGCCCTCGACCCAGTTCCCCTGAATCTTCTCGACCTTGAATTTTTGCCCTTTGGCAAGCGCCGTAAGGGTTTCCCGACCGAGCATCAAGCGCGCTCCCTGAATGTTGGCGGCGACGGTATCGCCCGCGCGGAAGGCCGTGCCGCGCGGGCTTGCAGAGACTGGACGTGCGGCCAGCACCCCTGCGAAGACCATCCCCGAGACCGTAGCGACCACTATTCTTCGATTGGCGAACATGAGTTTCCTCCGCTGGAAAATGTGTTACCCTGGCGTGCCTTCTGGCCATCCTGCACCCGATCGGGGCGAAGGCAAGGAAATACAAAGAAATCTTTATACCTTTCCCTTTTCCGACCATGCTTAAGAACATTCGGCAGCTCGACTATGTGATCGTGTTGTGCGACGATTTGCCGCGGATGGCCGTCTTTTATCGCGGCCTGTTCGATTTCCGCGTCCGAGTCGAGACACCCACGGTCATCGCCATGGAGGCCGGTTCGGTGACACTTTGCCTGCGCAAACGCACGCGGGCCTACGATGGTCAATCGGCGGGGCCGGGTTCGCCCGGCGTGCAAATCGCGTTTCGCGTCCCGCCCGGCAACGTAAACCTCGGCCACGAAGAACTCGCGCTGCAGGGCGTTACCGTGCTCGATCCGCCGCGGGATCAGGAGTGGGGGCACCGGACCGTTTTCTTCAGTGACCCTGAAGGGAATATTCTGGAGCTCTATGAGGAACTCTGAGTCGTCCGCGAAGGCAGGTGGCCTGCTCCGGACCGTGCCGCTGTTGATGCTGGTCGTCGCCTGCGGGCATTTCAACCGCATTGCAATCTCCGTGGCCGGGAGCGAGTGGATCATCCCTGAGCAGGGAGTCACTCCCGACAGGATGGGGCTGGTCTACTCCGCGTTTCTGGCATGCTACACACTGGCCATGTTGCCTGGCGGATGGTTTATCGACCGCTTCGGCACTCGGGCGGCACTGACGTTATGGGGCTTCGGTTCGGCGGCGTTGGTCGCATTGACCGGGACCACGGGCCTCGTTGTTGGCGATGCCATGTCACTGTGGCTGGCATTGCTGGTGGTACGGTCGTTGCTGGGAGTGGTCAACGCACCGCTACACCCCGCCTCGGCACAAATGGTGTTCGAACGGGTCCCCAGGGTGGCGAAGTCGCTGGCCAACGGGCTGGTCACCTCCGCCGCCTGCGTTGGAATCGCCGCGACCTACACCGTCGTGGGGCTGATGATGGATCGGCTTGGTTGGCCGCTGGCGTTTGTCGTCACCGGCGGCATGACCTTGGTCGTGGCCATCGTCTGGACGCTGGCGACACGCCGGCCACTCGCGACCCTGGACCGAGCTGGAATCCGTCCGCGTGGCACCTTGGATTTCACGGGGGTGTTGTCGGTACTACGTCGGCCGAGCGTGATTTGCCTGACGCTCAGCTACTCTGCGCAGGGGTATTTTCAGTATCTGTTTTTCTATTGGATCGAATACTTCTTCGAGACGATCCAGCACCAAGACCGGTCGGTAGCCCGCGGCTACGCCACGCTGATCACGCTGGTGATGGGTGTTGGCATGGTTTGCGGCGGCTGGCTGACCGATCTCGCCGCGCGTTCGCTTTCATCCCGGAGGGCCCTGGTACCAATGCTCTCCATGATCGGCAGTGGTGCCGTTTTTGAGCTGGGGCTGCTGGCGCCTGACCCGCGGTTCACGCTGGGGGCATTCACCATCGCCGCCGGCCTGATTGGGGCTTGCGAAGGGGCCTTCTGGACGACGGGAATTGAACTTGGCGGCCGCTACGGCGGCACCACGGGAGCTTTGATGAACGCCGGCGGAAACGTGGGCGGCAGCCTCTCCCCTTACCTCACGCCGCTCTTGGGAGGCATCTTCGCCGAACATTACGGCGAAGACGTTGGTTGGCGCATGGGCCTGGCGGTCGCCGGCGGCATCGTCATCGCCGGTGCGGCATTGTGGTGTGGTGTTCGAACGGAGGCTATTTCCGACGTGTGACTGCTCGGCCACATCACTGCGGCGAGTGTTTTGGCGCCGACGCGGCCAAGATCAGGAACATCATACCCGCCACGGCAGTCCCGACCGAAATCGCTCCGCAGATTTTCGTCGTGGTGGGCGTCGTGGTTTCCAATCCTTTAGCGAGGCCCGGCAACAATCGGCCCACCACGGGACCTTGAAGCAATTCCTTCTGCGCTTCGACTTTATCGGCTTCCGTTTTATAGCTGTCGAATGCCACGTACCCCAACACGGCCGCGGCGATCAAGCAGCACATGCCAAGTGCCAACGATACCTGTCGATTCATTGTTCTCTCCGCGGTAGGAATGGTGCGGTCGGCGGCCTTGGCCCGCCGTCACGCCAACGGCATTATCCGGCCTCTCGGCCCCTTCTACAACACCCATCGGGCCGAGGACTCCGCCGCTTTTCGTGGCAATAACGTGTCACAAATCGCCTGCCGGCCGTATGAGAGGTAATCTCACACAGCCAAACTCTCTGGTAAGTCAGCCGCGCGAGATTTGCCTGTGCTAAATTCCAATGGAAACCGAGCCCCTCTTTGGTCGGCTCCGCCGCTACTAAGCATGGGAAAACTGAATGGGGCGTTCACAACTCGATGAGAGGATGCTGCGATGAATCGAAAGTTTGTCCTTGCCGTTTCCATGTTTCTCGGGATCGTCGGTGTTGCGCTCTTGGACGGGTCGGCTAGTCCCGCCCAGGCGCGCCACGGTTGCCGTAGTTGCGCGTGCAGCGGATGCTATGGCTGCCACGGCTGCCACGGCTGTCGTGGCCGGCGCGCCCGCCGACATTGTCACGGGTGCTACGGATGCAATGGTTGCCACAGTTGCAGTGGGAGCCAGAGTTGCAATGGGTGCAACGGCTGCCATGACAGCCCGGCACCTGCACCGCAGCCCGCCACGTCGAGCGCCCCGCGTCCGACGAACGGAGCTTCGCAAGTCAGCGATTACGCGCCGGTGCCCATGCACAAGGCACAATTCCGCTCCTAGCTTGCATGACGGCGAACGGGTGGTCAGGGCGTGCCGTCGCATGTCCTGACCACCTCCGTTTCGACAACGATTCGGCGCGCGGCCGGTGCGCCGTGTCAACTTCGGGAGAATGCTGATCCGCGAAAGCCCTTGAGCCTTTCGAGGAGCGCGACCACATCGTGGTAAACCAGGTGCGGGTCGCCATTGGCATCAACCCGGCCGAAGCGGCGCGCATTCCAGAGCATGCCGACGGCGGCAACGATAAGGTCGGTTTCCTTCTGCGTGAGTGTCAGGTTGCCGATGGACGGTTCGCTGTTCATCGTGCTATCTGCCATATCTGCCTCCCGTTCAGAAAATGGGATCAACTCTCTTGGTCTGATTCTTCCCGCAAAGCATAGCTCACATTTCCGCGGTCAGAGTTCCGTGCGCGCGAAGGCGTCCGATCGCTCCTAATGAACGCAAACGGCGGCATTTCGACTGGACTGCGTCATTTAAGCGAACCTGTCTTGACCGTTGCGAGGGGGGGTGAATAGAATCGCCGCTCTTTTTAGGCCTTCGTCAGACCACTTCCAGAGTTGTTCGAAGGGGAACCGCATGCTCCTCCATTGGGCCGTCGTTTGGCACGGGCGGCGGTTGCGGCATATGCAGGTCATGCATCCCGAAACGGGAGGAACACCGCGTGATAGGTAAGCGGCGGCGCCGCGCTCGCGGCGCGATCTTGTGGGGGCTACTTGCCTTCGCAACCATACAAGTTGCGCTGGAAGCCGCGGTCGAGCGGCAGCCCAAGTGGCGCGACCCTGCATATGCCGAAAAGCTGCTCAAGCTCCAACGCCGACTGCCCGCCGCGCCCGACAACACCCCGGTCGTGGTGGTACTCGGGAGTTCGCGGACCCAGAACGACATTGATGCGAGCCACTTGGAGGAGGAACTGGCGGCGCGATGCGGACGCCGGGTTTCGGCCTTCAATTTTGGTCTCAAGGCCGCCGGTCCGTTGAACGAGCTGATCGTGTTGCGAAGGCTGTTGGCCGACAAGGTGCGTCCCGATTTGCTGGTGGTCGAAGTCATGCCGGCTTTCCTCGCCGAAACCGGGGGGCCCTTTTTGTTCACGTTCTTCCCACCCCACACGTTTTCGATCGAGGAGCTATCGCTCATTGACGGCTTTTCCTCCGGGGCCGGATTAGGCCACGATTGGTGGAAGGGGCGGTTGATCCCCAGTCAAACTCATCGGCTGGGCCTCATGCACGACGTGGCCCTTTCGTGGTTGCCGCCCGACGCCTGGTCCACGTCCGTCGGGTCCTGTGATGACGCGGGATGGCAATCGCTGTGGCGCGACGCGCAAACCGACGAACGCCGCGAGAAGGGCATGGAATGGGCCCGCAGAGAGTATATCGACCATTTCAAAAATTTTCGTCTCGGCGGATCGTCGTGTCGGGCACTCACTGAGATTCTCAATCTGTGCCGTGCCGAAGGTATCCCAGCCGCCCTGTTATTGCTGCCCGAGATCACTGAGTTTCGGAGCTGGTACTCGCCCGACGTTGAAGATCAGCTTGAAGCGTTCCTGGGCGACTTGGGGCGCAAATACGCCGCGACGGTGATCAACGGTCGTGCGTGGGTGACAGATGAAGAATTCTTCGATGGGCACCACTTACTGCCCCAAGCCGCGACTGATTTCGCCGAGCGGTTGGGCCCACGGTTGTCGCCGTTGCTCGGCGAGCGCGCGCAGTCGACTGCCCGGCGGACAACGGTCACCAACGCTTGGAAGTGAATTGCGCGTCCGGCGCCTCGGGTTTTCCGGCCGCCAGTTGTTCCGCGACGAATCCCGATCAACCCGAAAACTGGCGGGCAACTCTCTCATTTGTGGCCGCGTGAAGTATGAATTCCGGCCTCTGGCTGCAGAGCCCGACTACAGGCAACGCCGATCGCTGCGCCAAGCAGCGGTGCCGTCAGGTAAATCCAAAGGTCGGCCAGGTTCCCAGACACAGCCGCGGGAGCAAGTGAACGGGCGGGGTTCATCGACGCACCACAAATCGGCCCTGCGAAGAGTGCCTCCATCGCAATCACCGCCCCCACCGCAATCCCGGCCATCAGCCCTTTCTCCTTGGCTCCGCTCGACACCGTCAGGATTACGAACATCAACATGGCGGTCAGCACGACCTCCAGCGTGAACGACTGCATTGCCGGGCCAGCCGGCTTGGTCGCCCCCAGGCTGCCGTGCGACAGGAACAACGCCCGCATCAGCCCGCTCGCCAGGAACGCTCCCAGGATCTGGCTCACGATGTAGGGGACGACTTCCCGACCAGGAAAGGCTTTCGCAAGCCAGAAACCCAAGGTGACCGCCGGATTCAGATGGGCTCCTGAAACATCCCCGATGGCGTAGATCATCGCCATGACGACGAGGCCAAACGTGAGCGCCACGCCGACATGGGTGACTGTACCGCCCGATACGTCGTTGATAACGATGGCCCCCGTGCCCGAAAACACAAGGCAGAACGTGCCGAGGACTTCGGCGATGTACTTCTTCGAGCGTTCACGGTTCATGGACTGCCCCACCTCTTGACAGTGATTCGAACTCCGACCAATATTCAACAGCGGTACGATAAAGGACTTGCCGGACTAATGAAAGAGTACCACTGCCCTCGAGTCAATCCATGAAACGGCGCGCACTGCTCGCTGCGTTTGTCGTCCTGGCAACCTTCTCGACAGCAAATGCCGTTGAGCAAAGCCAACTCGACCCCATTCTGCCTTATCAGGCGACTCGCTCGAACCCGGCGACCTACGACGTTGATTTTTCGGTGGTCGTCACGCCACCTTACAAGGGCAAAGTGCTGAAAGTCTGGCTGCCGATGCCGCAGACCGACGCCGGGCAAGAGGTCGCGGAGATCAGCCTCGATTCATTTCCTGTTTCCGTCGCGCCCAGGATCGGCACCGAAAAGACCTTCGGCAATAAGTTTGCCTGCTTCGAGTTCCACGACGTTCAGGGTGCCCAGATCATTCGCCATAAGTTCAAGGTTAAAATCTGGGAGCTCCACTGGAACCTTGATCCCGCCAAGATCGTTGCCATCGACAATTGGCCAGGCGCATTTGATTGCTATCGCCAAGGGGAAGCCCAGGCGGTGGTCGTGGACGAACGGTTCGAGAAACTCCTGAAGCAAATCGTGCCTAAGCCGGCCAACCCGCTCAGCGATATGACGACGGTGATGGATTGGGTTATTCGGGACTTCAATTACGACCATCATGACGCCTCGTTACAGGCCAGTGCGGTCCACGCCCTCGAAAAGCGCCACGGTCATTGCAGCGACTATCACGGGTTCTGCGCCTCGATGGGCCGGGTACTTGGTTATCCGACGCGTGTCACTTACGGCATCAATCCATTCCCGAAGAATTCGCCTTCGCACTGCAAACTGGAAGTATTTTTGCCTCCCTACGGTTGGATCAGCTTCGATGTCTCGGAAACCCAGATCATGCTAACCGCGATCGCCAAGGAGAGCAGCCTCGACGAACGAACGCGCCAGAAGCTGATGGGGCTCGCCAAAGATCGCTTGCTCAACGGTTTTCGCGACAATACCTGGTTCCTGCAGACCAAGGGGACTGACTACGATCTGGAACCGCCTGCTACGAAGAAAGTGGCTGTTGTAAGAACGATCTACGCCGAAGCCGACGGGGTTGCCTTGCCCGAACCCGATCCGGCCAACAATTCGCAGGGCACTTACGCTTGGATGACCGTCCACGATTTTACCTCGGATCGGCCAGTTACCTATCCTTTCAGGGACTTCAAGACCCTCGAAGAACCCAGATAAGCAGGTCGACGCCCTGACCGGGCTTTGACCGCGGGGTGGGCCGCGGCGGGGCTTTGGTGGCAGGCTCTTTGACTTTTTGTCACTTCATGACCTAAAGTTGCGGTGGAGCCTCTCCATGCCCGATCACTCGAATCCAAGACAAGACGCGCTGTTCGACGCGGCGTTCGCAGACGACGAGCGGCGAGAATTCGCGCGCTTGCAACCCAAGCCGAATGTCGGCACGGTCGAAGTGCGGATCATCCACCGCGGTGCCGTCGTCGACGAATCGTCGGGCGGTATAGGGCTGGTCGTCGCCAGCCAACAGGGCCTGCAAGTGGGCCAACCGGTCGAGGTCGGCTACGGAGGCTTTCCGATCAGGGCCGAGGTGCGGTACATCGAGGCCACGGCGGACGGTCGCTTTCGCCTCGGTCTGCGCTGGGTCGACCCGTTCATCATCCAATGGGCCGACCCGAATCTCGTCGAGCGGTTTGACGACGATGACGCATAACCGTTCACGCGATGTACCGTCGCGGAGTTGTCGACCTGGTCCGCGCTCGTCCCTCGATCAGCCAGCAGTCGCTGATGGGTTGGGGGCAACGGTGGTATGTTCCTTGCTGACGTAGGCGTGCCAATTCGCACACCTGGATGCGAATCCGCCTATCATTTTTGCGTAGGATTGACCCACCATGCTTCGGGAAATTCCCGAATCCGTCCGAAAATGTGCGGGAACGGTATGAAACGCCCGTTTTTTCGCGATCGGCATGATCCTTGCTCTATGGGACCATCGACGTCCTGCGGCCAGATCTGCGGAACCTAACCAACGGAGGATGATTGCCATGTACCGGATCGTAGCATTGATGTTGGCTACCGTGTCGTTCCTCATCGCGGCTCCGAATAGCGTTCATGCGGCCGACTATCGAGGCACAGTAATTCGCGTCGACGCAGACAAGAACCTGATCGAGACGACCGACGACCAGGAGTTGGAGCAGAAGTTTATCGTCGATGAAGGTTGCAAAATCACGCTCGACGAAAAGGAGGCCGAACTCAAGGATCTGGTTGCCGGTACGGTCGTGACCATCACGGCAAAGAAGGTCAAAGGCAAGCTGGTCGCCGTGAAGATCGTCGGCCGCGCGCCAGAGTGATGGCGAACGATGCCGCAACGACCGGACTTGCCCCGGTGGAGCGCTAATTCGAAACCAGTATCCGATCGACGGCTTGCACGCCGACATCTTGCGTAGCCGTATGACAAGTCATCAAGCCGCTGCCGCGACCTGAGTTGCGGATTGCTCCATTTGCTGGCAGAACTCGCGAATAGCCCGTTCGCGGCGCTCTCGTTCGTCCCGCAGGTCGGTAAGAAACTGTTGCCAGTAGACACCCCGTTTGCGGGCTTCTTCCCGAAGCGGAGTGTCGTGCGACCTCGTTCGGAGCATACCCGCGAAGTTGCGTGCCTCCCGCGTCATTTCGCTGAGCAAGAATTCCTTCTCGCGTTCGTAAACCGTCCGGCTGGTCAGCAATAGATCCTGAAGCAGCGTCATACTCGACCTCCTTGTCCAGATGAAACTCGCGGACGATTCTCCCGCGACGTCTCGCTTTCGCATAGGGGTTCATCCGTCGATTGCTAGCACGCCGGGTGCTGGGCGCGCCGGGCCGCGTTCATTATCCTGGATACGAATGGCCGAACAAGCACGTTACCAGCAGGAACTTGCCCGCGAGCGCGCCAATGCGGCAACGCGGATGGCCGAGGAAGCACTCAACGCGGAGAAAGGGCAACACAAAACGTCTCATCGCTGGCCGCGTGCTATACTTAATTTGACGCTCCGAGGATGCCTCGCGCCCTGATAATTCGTGCAGCTAGCAATGCTAGCATGCATTCGGTTTACTGGAATCTATGGAGTGGCCTTTTCGGCACCGGATTGCCCTCTAAATGACAATTCTTCCTCGGTGCCGATCCCATGTCGTTGCTCATCGAAGTCAACCGCCCCACGGAGTACGCCTCGCAATCGTCGCCGACCTGCCAACTTCGCGTGGATGAGGAAGACGGCTGCATCACGATTCAGTCCGGACGAAAAGGTCCTGGCACGCAAACCGCGGCCGTGCTCAACGAATACGAAGCCCGTACGCTGTACGAAACGCTTCGCAAGCGATTTGGCGACACGTGCCTGGCATGCGAACGGCGAGCGGACTTCGACAGGCAGACGGCCCGGGCGCTTGGCGATCATGCCGGCCTGCTGGCGATCGCCCAGTTGGAGTGGCCCAGGCTGCTCGCGGAACTCGATACTCTGCGCGATGCGGCCCAGTTCGTCGCTGAATTGGCCTGTCGCTCCGACGCGTCGGAGGTCATCGAGCTGGCGGAGGACTGGAATTCGAGCGTCAACGTCTGAGCCGTCCGGCGTTCTCACTTCACCCGTTCCGGTCCTGCCATAACCAGGAATCTGCCGCATGGCCAAGCCGCTCGTTCTTCAGTTGGGCGACCGCGAATTGCCGTTCGCCATGAGCAAGGTCGACCGCAGCAAGTTGTACGGCTACAAGGAAGTGGAGGTGCTCGACGACCAGGGGCGCCGTTGCGAGTTGGCGACGCTTACGGCCGACGGCCGCACCGTGGTCGGACGCGGCGGGACCGCGTTTGGCCAGTTCTCACCCGACGGCACCTGGCGCGACAAGACCCAACTGCGGCCGATCGACGTCGACGGAAAGGAAATCGAGAGCGTTCCATCGTCGTTCGGCGCGCCGATCAAACTCTTCGATACGGCCACGGTCGACGAATACTTGAAGCACAATATCCGCCTGGTCTACCAGTTGTCGACCGAGTGCGAGCGGGCCGATCTCGACCTTGAATTGGCGCGGGGCACGATCTTCAAGTTCCCCTACAGCTATCGTGGCGGCCTGGAGGCCGACGCCGGTTTTCTCCTGCAAGGAGACGATGGGAACACGTTCCTGGCGGTCGGAAACCCGACCAGGGTGGAATTCATCGGCTTGCAGCAAATGGCCCTGCTGGAGGAGGAAGGTGAACTCGACGAGACGGAGCTCATGGATTTCGACATGATTTAGCTCGGTTTCGAGAGGTCCTTCCGTGCCGGAAATCAATATCGCCAACAGTGCCGGGCGCGACGCCCTGGTCGCCATGGAAAGCGTGCGCTCTCCGCTCAAGGTCCGTTGGGTCGACGAGCAAGCCCGGCAAGTCGAAAGCGCGCGGCTGCTGAAGGGACCGATCGACCGCGACCTCGACGCGCTCCTGGCCCGCTATGGCGAGCTTTCCGAGATTGGCAAGGCGCTGCGGGATGGTGACCCCGAAGTCGATCTCGAGCAGACGGGCCGCCTGCTGCGAAACACGTCGCGTGTGTACGTCGACGCCGACCGGCGTGTCGTGCATAAGGCGCAGTTCTGGGAGATCGTGCGCAACCCCGACGGCACGCAGCGTGAACGCCGCCACCGCAAGGTCCTGGAACCCAACCTGGCCGGCGAGCAGCCGCTGCGCTGGTCGGGAGTGTTTATCCAGCGCGAAGAGGCCTGCCGCAGGTTCGTCTTTTCCAGCAAGGTGCAATTGCGCCACACCAACGGCCTGACCTACGACTTCCTGTATGGCATGGCCAAGGAGCTGGAGCAAAAAGACTGCCTGATGCTGCTGGGCGCCGGCCCGAAATCGAAAGAGCCACTGATCCTGCGCCGCGGCGGTTCGCCTTACCGGGGCTTTCTCGAAGGGCGAACACGCGGCGAGTTGTACGCGCTGGTGCTGCACTTCTCGGATCTGGAGTTGAAAGCCCCCCAGGAAACGACTCCCCCGGAGGCCGTTCCATGAACGCCTCCGCGCTGCTCGACAAGTCGCGGGTCGAAATCAAGCTTGGCGACTATGGCGTCGCTCCGGCGACCGCGCTCGCCGATCCAAGCGTGTTGCCACGGGTGCAGGAATACCGCCGCCGGTCGAGCTCGCGCATGCAGCCGCTCGACCGCGATGACATTTCGCGCAAGGTGCCCGCCGCCGAGTACCATGTCAGCCGCAAGGTCGACGGCGAATTCGCCGTGCTCGTCTTCCGCGACGGCCAGGCCTTCACGATCAACCCGGGCGGCACGGTGCGTCTGGGCATTCCCTGGATTGAAGAAGCGGCGCGGCTCCTTTCGGACGCTCATGTGAAAGAAGCGCTGGTGGCCGGAGAGTTGTACGTGGCCCGCGAAGGCGGCCGTCCGCGCGTGCACGACGTGGCGACGATCGTGCGCCAGCCCCAGTCGTCCGACGATTTGAAGCGGTTGAGGTTCGCGGTCTTCGATATCCTCTCGCTCGATGGCGACTCGACGCAATGCCCGTTCGCGGCGACCTGGAAAACGATTGAGAAGCTGTTCGGCAAGGGCCACGCCGTGCATCCTGTCGAAGCCAAGGTGACCGCCGACGTGGCCTCGATCGAGAAACTGTTCGACGAGTGGGTCGTGCGCGAAGGGGCCGAGGGGCTGGTCGTTCGCAACGATACGGCGGGCATGTTCAAGATTAAGCCGCGGTACACCCTCGATGCGGCGGTGATCGGGTTCACCGAGTCGCTGGGCGACCGTCAGGGAATGCTGCACGACCTGCTGCTGGCCGTGATGCGTCCCGAGGGAACGCTGCAAGTCTTGGGCCGCGTGGGAGGCGGTTTCGGCGACGACCAGCGCCGCGGCCTGTTGTGCGACCTCAAAGACATGGTCGTGGAAAGTGAATACGCCGAAGTGAACGCCGACCACGTCGCCTATCAAATGGTCCAGCCCGAGTGGGTCGTCGAGATTAGCTGCCTCGACCTGATTTCGCAAACCACGCGCGGCGGCACGGTCGATCGCATGGTGCTCGATTATCGGGTCAACGGGTCGCAAAGGTACGATGTCGTCACTCGGTTGCCTTTGGCGTCGGTGATCTCGCCGCAGTTCATTCGCCGCCGCGACGACAAATCGGTCGTGCCGCAAGACGTCAGGATCGCGCAAGTGACCGACCTGGTCGAAGTTCCCGGCGTCGACCGCGACTCGCGGCAAATGACGCTCCCCGCCGGCGAGCTGCTGCGGCGCGAGGTTTTTACCAAGGAACTCAAGGGACAAACGATGGTCCGCAAATTCCTGCTCTGGAAGACGAACAAGGAGTCGTCGGGCGACGAGTTTCCGGCGTACGTGGCCCACTACACCGATTTCAGCCCCAATCGCAAAGACGCCCTGGCACGCGAGGTTCGCGTCTCGAGCTCACGCGCGCAAATCGAGATGCTCTTCGAGAGTCTCCGAGAGGCCAACGTCAAGAGCGGCTGGCAGCCCTACGCAGGCGGTGCCGGTGTCGTCGAATCGTCGGCCACCCCGCTGGTTGTCGCGGCGCCGGGTATGAAGGAAGCGATCGCAACGAACGCAGCGGCGTCCGCCGGCGCCATTGAGCCGCAGAGCGAGTCGGCCCTCCACGAGTCGAGTATGGCCCCGTCGGTGCGGAAAAAACGAACACCGAAGAAAAAATCGGGTTAGCGGGTCGCTGCTTGCTGTGCTGGCACGGCAATGCTAGCATTGCGCGAGCGAGCCGGAAAATCTGCGAAATGCCAGTCCGCAATATGCCAGTCAACGATATGCAAGTCCGCGATGGCTTATCACTCGACGAGGATTCCACGCCCGCGGAATCGCGCGACGAGAAAGGTGAAACCGAGAGCTCGGGCAGCGCGGGCGACCCCAACCGCAATGCTCTTGAGGGAAAGCGAGTGTGCGTCACCGGTCGGTTGGCGGCGATGACGCACACGGAGTTCGCGGCCCTGGTGTGCTCGTGCGGCGGACGGTTTCAACGCCATACGCTCAGAGGCGGTTTTATTCTCGTCATCGGAGCGGATGGCTGGCCGGCCAAGCGCGACGGCTCGCCCTCCGCGATGTTCGAACAAGCGCGAAAACTGCGGGCCTTTGGATATCCGGTTGAACTTCAGAGCGAGGAGGAGTTCTTCGAGAGGATCGGCATGACCTCGCCGCTCGAATCCCTCGGCGCGCGGCACACGATTTCGGACATCACCCGCATCCTTGGTGTCTCCGCCGCGAAGCTGCGCCGTTGGGTACGGATGGGGCTGATTCGCCCGGTGGAGACGGTGCATCGTTTCTGCTACTTTTCGTTTTCCGAAGTATCCAGCGCCAGGCGCTTGTGCGAGCTCGTTGCGGACGGCGCGTCGCTCGCTCGAATTCGCCACGGTTTGGAACAGTTCAAGGCATGGCTCCCGGCCTCCGAGATCGTGTTCTCGCAGCTTTCGCTCTTGGAGCGCGACGGCCAGCTCTTGCTCAGGCTCAACGGCGCGCTGATCGAGCCGAGCGGACAGCGACGCTTCGACCTCGATCGCCTTACGGACGACGAACCTGAATCGCTGGCGCTGCCCAACCGCGTCGACGCCGCCCGCCTCGACGAGCTGTTCGACCGTGGTCTCGCGCTGGAAGATCAACGACGATACGAGGAGGCCGCCGACGCCTATCGCCTCGCGGGCGAATTGGGCCCGGACGACGCCTCCGTGCATTTCAATCTGGGAAACGTGCTCTGCGCGCTCGGCCGCTTTGACGAGTCGATCGAGAGCTTTCACCAGGCGCTTCGTTGCGACTCTCAGTACCCGGAAGCGTGGAATAACCTCGGCCACGTTCACACGCGAAAGCGCGATCTGCAAAAGGCGGCGCAAGCTTTTCGCCGCGCGCTCGAGCTTGTGCCCGATTACGACGATGCTGCCGACAATCTTGCCGGCGTTCTGAATGAACTCAGACCGACCGCCTTGAGGGTGGTGTCCTGACCCAAGGAACGAAACAATGTTTCACGAACGTATCATGATCGACGCCGATGACGGCGGTTGGGTGCGATTTACTCGCTCGCACGGCCTTGGAGGTCAAAACTCGCACGATTCCCTCGAAATCCCGCCGGGCTTCGCCTTTGACGACATCCTGGCGGCCATCGACGCGACGGGCTGGGTTGTCGAGCAAGCCGGCGAGCGATGGATCCAGGACCACATCGTTTGCGATCAGTTGGTGCAAACCGTCGAGCGGATGTTGTCGTACTTCTCCCGTTCCGACGCGGCCAGCGACGAATTGCGCGGCATCAAGGACGAAATCGACGCCTATTTCGTAGACGCCGTCGACGACATGCAGATCCCGCTTTGGGCCTACGCCTGGCTCGACATCGTGCTGCGTGAAGACCTTGCCGACGCGGCCCGAACGGCCGGCGCGCCGTGGAAAGACGATCGGCTCATGATCGATGTGGGCCAGCTCCGCGATGCGCGAACTCGCGAGCTTCGCCTTCGTTACTCGCAATCTCGGGCGGTGCCCGCCGCGCAACGAACCGCCGGCAGCGCGCGAACTCGCGACGCCGTACACGTTCGCAGCGGCGGTGCGGGCTATGGAACCGCGGGCTGACGAGCGGCCCGCGCCATCGGGCCTGGCTCGTAACGCGATAACCCATGGCCGACTACCTCGATAGAATCGCCGGCGAGTGGCACGAACGATCGGCTGAATTGGCCGATTGGGTGCTGGCCCACCTGGTCAACCGCACCGACGTATGGGGGCGCTATGTCAAGCGCCGTGGCGAGGCGGATGAAGCTGGCACCCGCGTGGTCACCGCCCCGTTTCGTGAAGAGCGGGGCAAGGTGTTCCTGGACGCCGAATCACTGAGAAAGCATTTCAAGGTCCGTTCCGGCTCCGGCGTGCTCGGCGTGCATAGCGCCAGTGCCGATCAGACCTCCCGCTGGTTTGCGATCGACATCGATCTGCACGACGAGGAAGACTTGTCGGTCACAAGGGAGGGGAACTTCTCCGCGGGGCAAGCGTGGTGGCGCGTCCTGAGGGAGCAGGGGTTCGACCCCCTCTTGCTCGATTCCAACGGCATCGGCGGTTTCCACCTCTTGGTGTTGTTCGCCCAGCCGATGGCGGCTCAGAGCGTCAACGAATTTGGCCGGCGGTTGGTGGCCGATTTTCTCAAACGCGGCCTGAGTGCCGCCCCGGAGGTTTTTCCCGGCGAGCCTTGCTGGGACCATTACGGCCACTGGCTGCGCCTGCCGGGCCGCCACCACGCGCGGGCACATTATACCCGGGTCTGGAATGACGAACCATGGATGGACCGGCCCTGGTTGGAAGGGCACGAGGCGATCGACCGTCTGCTGGGGATGCGGCCGGCCGATCTGGAACTCGCGGCGCAGCACGGCATTCATCCGGCGCGCCGTACCGTATGCCTCGATTTCGATGGTGTGATTCACTCGTACCGTTCCGGCTGGTGCGGCGCCGACGTGATTCCCGACCCGCCCATTCACGGCACACGCGAGGCAATCGCCCGACTGCGCAAATCGTACCGCGTGGTGGTCCACTCGTCGCGCTGCCACACGCTCGCGGGGCGGAACGCCATCGCCCACTGGCTGGCGAAACACGGCATCGAAGTCGACGAAATCTGCGAACACAAACCGCCGGCGGTGATGTACGTCGATGACCGCGCGATCCCGTTCCGCGGCGACTGGGAACAGGTGTTGAGCGAGATTCAGCAGTTTCGAAGGTAGCACGTCGAGATTAGAACGTTCGCGGTGGCTGGGGCAGAGCCTAAGCGATGCCCCGGTCGCTCTCTAGCCGGGGCATCGCTTTGTCAGGCTGTGCCACCTTTCTCGTGACAGATCGGTCGCGTTAGGTATAACCATGGGCAGGTATAACTTCGAAAAAAAATCGCATCAAAACCGGACATAGCGCCCGGTTTTGATGCGCTTTTCCGACCGCATCGATGCGTAGGTGATCGCCGTGTTCCGGGACATCGCGCGCACGCGTGATCGAGCGTTTGCCGACGTTGAATAACCGCGCGGCCGCCGGCACCGTCACTCCAGGGGGTGTCGGAGGTGTAAATGCGCCGATCGGCGCATTTACCTCAGCCGCCCTTTCCGGAATACCCTCGCCCCATTGCATCTCGCTGGCTAACCGGCAGTGACGCCAGTTTCGCGGCCAGCACGGCCCGTTGCGACTCGTCGAGGTGCCGCCGACGGAGGTTCATCGAAACGACGAACGCGAGGGGGTCGCTATCGCGCGGTTCCCCATCGCCAGACTCACCATCGACTAGCCAAGGCTCGCCTTCACGCCTTGCGTGAAACCTTGCCTGGAGTTCCCTCGCATGTTCCAAGCCAGATGCCGCATAGATTGCAGATTATGCGGGATCGCCGTCGCCGCCCTCAACGGTGTTGTAATCCATATTCACGGCTTGGCCGCGGTACCGACGCAGTACACGGCGCGGTCGGAGCGCACGTAAAGCTTTCCGTCGCACGGGGCGAGCGAGGCTCGGAAGACTTCTTCCGCCGGCGCGCCGAGCGGATTGCGGGCGACGATTTTGGGAGTGGTATCTGGCTCGACGACGACCACCGTACCGTCTTCGCTCAAAAAGTAGACCCGGCCGGCGGCGGCGATCGGTGAGGCGGAAAAGTTGCCGTCGAGTCGCTCTTGCCAGAGCTCATGGCCGTCGGCGGCGTGGTAGCAAGTGGCCACGCCGGCCAGGCTGACCACGAGCAGGTAGTCGCCCACGACGATCGGCGAGGGAAGGTCACGGCCGGACTTACGCGGCGTGTGCCAGACCATTTGCGAACCGGTCACGTCCCCCTCGCCTCCCGGTCGCACGGCGTAGACGTCGCCCGCCAGCCCATTGACCATAAATAACAGACCGCCGGCGAGCGTGGCCGTCGGCTCGCCACGCCCATTGAAGCTCTTGCAGAACCAGAGCTGCCGGCCACTGGCCGGATCGTAGGCCGTGACCCCCTCGTGGCCGTTGAGCACCAGCTCCTGCCGGTCGCCGGCACTCACCAGGACGGGCGTGCTCCAGCCGCGGCGGTTTGGGCGCGACTGGCGCCAGGCTTCTTTGCCCGTCCGTTTGTCGAAGGCGGCGAGAAAGCTGTCCTGGTCGGCGTCGGCGTTCTGGATCACCAGGTCGCCGACCAGCACGGGGCTCGAAGCACTGCCCCACGGGTTGGCCGAGGGGCCGAGGTCGTTTGACCAGAGGGGCTGGCCATCGAGCGTGTAGCCGTGCAGCCCGCCACGGCCGAAAAAGGCAACCAGCACCTCACCGTCGGTGGCGCAAGTGGGAGTGGCCCAGGTATTCATTTTGTGCAGCGGTTCGGGGGTGCCGGCCCACTCGACCGACTTTTCCCACAGGAGCTTGCCGTCGCGACGATCGAGGCAGAGCACGCTGCGCTGATGCCCGTCGTCGTCGGCCGTGGTGACGAACAGCTTTTCGTCCCAGATCACCGGCGACGATTCGCCGCGGCCGGCCAGCGGCGTTTTCCAGACAATGTTCGTGGCGTTCCAAGTCACTGGTAAGCCGGTCTCGTTCGACTGGCCATCACCTCCCGGCCCTCGCCACCGCGGCCAGCGGGTTTCAGCGCTGGTGCTGGCGGCGAGCGTCAACGCGAACGCGATCAAGGCGGTAATCCGAAAATAATAATTGCTCACGGGCATTGCACCTTGCAGTTGTCGCAAATGGTCCTCGATTCGCGAACTATCGTACCGCCATTGCGGCGGTAAGTGCAAGCTCGTGCGGCGGCGGGTAGTGAAACCTTATACCCCGCGTCAAATCAAAAAAACCGGCGGGATTCTTTCTTTTCCTCACCCCTTGGGTGGCCGTCCCCTAAAAAGATACAAGGTACCCGACGAATCACCTGGTATCTCAAAACCTGACGGCCATCCTGGGACCTCGAAGTGGCGAGTCCCATCGTTGAGCACCTCGACCGAGACAACCTCGCGTCGTCCCGATTCCCATTCGAGTTGTGCCCATTCGTTGCCGTTGCCGTCTTTCGAGAACCGTGCCGTCACGCCGCCGAATCTTGGCGCGTATTTGGGCCACGTACTAATGACGGCGCACGCCACGGCCACGATTGCCGTAAAGATGAAAAGGCTTCGCAGGCGGAATTGCGGACGTGGCAATTTCAATAGGCAGCTGAGTCAGGTAAGGGTCCACCGTGGTAAGGACGGAAGTCCTTGAGGAAATAGCTCGGCGGCTCCTTCCGTTCGGCCAACCACCGCTCGAACCTCATCCCGCCGAACCAGCAGGCCATGGCCAGCGTGATCCAGAGCGACGTGCTCAACCGGAACTGGGAGTGTGGCATCACCGTTCAATACGGCTCATCCTTCGGCGAGTGGGTTACGCTTCCAGGTGTGGCGTAAGAGCTTCATCGGCGGATCGTCGCCTCGAAACTGCCAGTCCCACGATTTCTCGATGAAATAGCACTCGATCATGGTGCTCGTGACCAGGGGATGACGCGCCAGGCAGCGAGCGATGCGCCACACCAGCTTGGGGCTGGTGTACAGTCCGCGGAACATCCTGGCCAACCGATAATCGTTGGCGATCTTGTAGCCCAACGATCCATCCATCTCCGCCGCCAGCGAGAAATAAGGGCTGGCGCATTCTTCCAACTGGCCGTCGACCGGATAGTAGCCCCCCATCCAGTTGTGCAGGAGGCTGAAGTGCCGCCGGTCCGAACCGCGCGGCTGGCGGTACCAGGGCGTCAGCAGGTACGAAGGCTTGACTTCGCGCTTCACATGGATGGCCGTCGTCACGTAGCGGGCGTCGTCAGCGGAGGGGTCGAGCATTTTGTGGGCGATGGCGAACGACTCTTGATAAATGGCGTTCATCCGCCCGGCTTCGACGTCTTCGGGCTGTACCCAATGCTCCAACGACCCGTTGGCAATCACACCGTCGAATTGCCCGTACCACTCGCTGGCTTCCAGCAGGTCGCGGTACGTGCAGCAAAACACCTGCGAGCCGTTGTCATTGCAGAACTTGGCTTGTTCGGGCGAGACATTCACACCCACCGCACGAGCGCCGCGCCGCCGGGCCAGGCTCAACAGGTGGCCGTACCCGCAACCGATTTCCAGCAACCGAAAACCGGGGCGATTGCAGCCGACCTGGTCGAGCAGATAGTTGAGCTGCCGTTCGATCCCCTCTTCGAGCGTCGTGTCGCCGGGCCGATATTCGCCGTCGGCCAGGTCCCTGATCCCCACCGCTTCGGCGGCATGCACGAGCGTGTAGCAGAGTTTCACTAGGTTGGTGGGCGCGACACGAGCGGGCGGTTGGTGAAGCTCCATCCGCGCCGGAGACTCCACCTTCTCGCCCGGGCGCGCGGTACGCTTTCCGCTGTCGACGATCGACACAGAGTCCTCCATCGAAGGCATCATGTGAATTGCCGTCCCGTCAAGATCATACGATCCCAATCATGGAATGTGGTCTTCCGATCCGCAAGTCCAGATGACCATTTTCGGGCGAAATCGAAATTACCCACGGACCTACGGGGGCCTTGTCATTCCTTGCCAAGCAGCAAATCGACCACCCAACAGCCACGCACGTGCTCGCCCGGCCCACGGCAATGGGACAAGATTTCAGCGTTCACGCACCCAGCCAATTCAACTTCGTCGGCCAGGTCGGGCATTTGGTCGAATGCCTTCCGCTCGAAGATGATCCGGGCCATGGTCGTCACGTTGGGGCTGAGCCACGTGGGTTCGACAACGACGGGTCGGAACGGATTGCCATAGATGCAACGGAGCAACTGCGATTGAGCGACGGGTTCAGCGGCAAGCCGCGCTTGCATCGCCGCTGCGTCCAGGCTTGCACGATCCCGATGCAACACCGAGATTCTCTCGCAGCAGCCGATGCCAAACAACAGTATTTTCCGGTCGTCGGGCTTCCATTCAAGGAACTCGAGCATCGGCGTCGGATCGGTGCAGGCCAGCCATTCGGCTTCGGTCACGACCTGGCTCCTTCACGCTCCACAAGCGATTACTCCTTTATGCCTTCGATTACGCTGACTTCGGCCTTCGTCGGCGCGATTCGGTTCAAACGAAACCCGGCCGACTGGAACAGCTTATTGTATTCCTCCGCCGTCCGTTCTTCGCCTCCTGGAAAGACCAGCATGGTCAGGTCGAGCATCTTGCCGAACGATGGTTCGTTGCCGGGCGGAATCACGCTCTCGACGACCAGCAGCCGACCATCGCTCGTCATCGCACGCGCGACATTACCCAGGATGGCCCCGGCCTTGTCATTGTACCAGTCGTGGATGATATGCCGCAGCAGGTAGGCGTCGGCGCCGGCCGGAACCGACTCGAAGAAGCTGCCGCCAACCGCTTCGCACCGATCCTGGAGGCCTGCCGCTTCGACGTTGGCCCTGGCTCGTTCAGCGACGTTCGGCAGATCGAACAAAATGCCACGCATGTTGGGGTGCTTCTTCAAGATCGATGTGATGGTGCTACCGTTACCACCGCCGACGTCGGCCAGCACTCGAATGCCGGAAAAGTCGTAGGCGTCCAGCATGGCGGCCGTCTCTCGGCCGTGGACCGCCACCATCGTTGCGTCGAAGAGCTTGGCTTGTTCGACATGGCCCGTCAGATAATCGAAGATCGGCTGGCCGTGGACCTTCTCGAATGCCGTGCGGCCGGTCTGGACGCTGTAAAGCAAATCGGCCCACACCTTGTAAAACAACTCGCCTGACGTGATCGCCATCGCCCATTGCGATCCGGGCGTGTCTTTTCGCAAGCACTCGGCCAGGGGCGTGAGCGAAAAGCGCTGGTGTTCATCCTCGGCGAATACACCCATGCCCGCCAGGGCGCGCAGCAGTCGATAAAGCGAACGGGGATGAGCCTGCGTGGCGGCGGCGAGGTCGTCGGCCGTGCGGGGGCCCTCATTCACCAGGTCGGCCAGGCCCAACTTTGCCACGACGTAAAGCGCTTGGGCCATCCAATTGCCTGAAATCATCCGGCCGATTTGTTCCTGTGGCGAAAGCTGCATGGGGTACTCCTGGTCTCGTTGGCAGTAATTTAGCGACGACCGCTGCCCTGCTTGCCTTTCCAGAACGGGCAGAAGGGGCAGTCGCCACCGACTTCGAAATCACTTCCTTCTTCATGCGGGCATCCGATATTCCTGTCGGTCGCCACGACCGACCGCACGCGATGCCGCTCGAAGAATGTTTTAATCTGTCGCTGAATCTTGGGATTGTCCTTGATGTTGGTGCCCATCCAGCGTTCGAGGATCGGTTCGGCTCCCTCGTGCTTGATGGCCCCGGCGACGATCTTGGTCGTTCGCTTATCGTCGGGACCGTAGAGGGCGATCGTTCCCAATGGGTACTTTCGTGACAAGTCGGGCTGGCGGATTTCGCTCATCGCCGATGCGTGAAGCAGGTTGGTCTCTTCGGCGCCCCCTCCCTTGCCGCAGCAGTGCTTATACTTTCGACCGGAGCCACAAGGGCAAGGATCATTCCGCCCGACCCGAGGCTGCTTTCGCACCACCGTAATCGGCGGCTCGGCATCTTCGTCGTCAAGCTCGCTTTCCTCGTCGCCGGCATTCGGCGGCGAGTGTTCCTTGTGCCAGCGGGCCCTGAACTCCTGGTCGTGTTTCGAGTCTTCGAGCCAGGCGTCGAATTCCGGGAACCGCTCGTCGAGCAGCTTGCAGGCGACCAGCAGCGCCGTGCGGACTTCGAGCACGTCGGGATCGAGAGGCGTGTTCAGGATGTACTGGCGTGCCGGCTCGATACCCTCAGTGGAGAAGTTCATCAGAACCGCTTGGAGCAGGAAACCTCGGATATCCTGTTCCTGTTCGATGGCCGATAATTCGAGGGCCGTCCGCACGCTTAAGTCGGAATGGATGTACTCCAGCATGATGGCCGCCGACATGCGAAAGTTCCAACTGGCGGTGGGCCATTCCTTGGCAAAATACTGGACGACGGCGTCGGTGCCGATCTTGACCAGGGCGTGCTGGCTTTCTTCTCGAATCCAATCGTTTTCAATGTCCACCGCCTCCATCAGGTCGGGGACAGCCGCTTCGAGTTTCCATTCGCCGGCAAGCTGGAAGGCAAATCCTTCCATCCAGTTCTCCACGTCGTTGGTATCGCCACGAACGACGGCCCGCACCATTTCGGCGAGCCGATCCTTGTGCTGGCCCAGTGCTTCGACGAGCGAGCAGCCCCTTTCGAAGTCGTCGTCCGAGATGCTGCGGTACTCGTTGTGTTCTTTACAGAACTCGTCCAAGGCGGCCCAGAGTTCCTGCGGCGGCCGCGACATGAGCCAGAGGCGTTCGCCAAGCGCCTCCTTGGCACGATTCTCAACGGCCTCCAGCTCCATGATCTCCGCTTCATAGGGCTTCAGCACAGCGGGGTCGGCGCCGGTCAGGGCCAACAGGAAATAAATGACGAGTCGATGCTGCTCCTCGGTGGTCTCTCGCCCAATCGGCTTCAATTGGTCAATCAACCAGCGGATGCTCTGGTCGGTCTGGACAATTCGAGCGAAAAACGAATACGCCTCGAAAGCATCGGTCCAACCGTACCGCTCGATGGCCTCGATCACGACCGGCATGATCGTTGGGTCGGGGCTGAACGCATGGGAGAAAAAATAGACGGCTTCGGTACGCACTTCCTTGTCAGAGTGCAGAATGGCTTGCTTGACTTTCTCGGCGGGCAAACGCATCGACAAACTCCCGGGGGGGAATGCGGGCCATTTTACCGCATCGTGGCTGCCGCTGCCCACCAGTCCCTTGATATTGACCGAGTTGCCACCGCCCTTGCCCAGCACCATTCCCATTTGATAGACTGTTTGGTTCGGACGCGCCGGGAGCATGACGCAGCCATGCGGCGGATCGCGATTCGGGGGTCACGCACAATTCATTTGACGGAGATCGGTGTGGGAACGAAGAAGACCGGTAAGGGACGGCGGAAGATCGGGCGCAAGAAACGCCGCATGCGGGCCAAGATTCGACACCGCAAGGGGTAGCCTTGAACGACGGTCGACTCGTTCCGGCACGCCGGAACCTGTCGGCCCATCAGCAGCCTGGTGGCAGATGCTTTTCCGCCGCCCGGCGTGAACGGGCAGTGAATCGAGGCCATGAAGCCCCTGCGGATCAAGAACCCGCGACGCAAATTTTCGGCTGCCCGCGACGACGCCGGCGTGCCGCACATTCGTGCCGCCAACTGGCCGGGCGCGCTCTATGGGCTGGGCTACCTGCATGGGGTCGATCGGCCGACCCAGATGCTCTTCTCGCGCAGTGTCGCGCGCGGCCGCTCGGCGGAGCTGATCGCCGACAAGCCCGAGCTGCTTGAAACCGACCGGTTTTTCCGCAAAGCCGGCCTGTTCCGCAACCTGGAGCGCGAAGTCGGCGCGCTCGACGACCACACGTTTGGCGAGTTGACCGCCTATTGCGAAGGGGTCAACGACGGAATGAAGCAGTCGGGCCGTTCATTGCCGATGTGGGCCGCCGGCTTTCAGCCGCACCCCTGGAACCAGCAGTCGGTGATGCTGGTCGGCAACCTGCTGAACTTTGGCGGGCTGGCCGTGAGCCAGCAGCAGAACGAACGCCTGCTCCTCGAACTGGTTCTGACCGGCGTCGATCGCGACAAACTCAGCGAGTTGTTCTCACCTCTGTTGGATGGGGCCGACTTCAACCTCTTGCGTCAGATCAAGATTTCCAATCGCCTTTCGGACGAAGCCCTGGAGTTGCTCGCCGACCTGCCTCGGCTGGCCGGCAGCAACGCCTGGGCCGTCTCGCCGCAGCGCAGCGCCACGGGGCACGCGCTGTTGGCCTCGGACCCACACCTGGAAGTCAACCGCCTGCCATCCATCTGGTACGAGGCGGTCCTCGAATGGGACCAAGGATACGCCATGGGGGCCACGCTCCCCGGTTGTCCCTTGTTTGCCGTCGCGCGCACACCGCACCTCGCCTGGGGTGTGACCTACCTCAAAGGCGATACCAGCGACTACTTCATCGAGGACATCCGCCGCGGTCCGCAGGCATGGCAGTACCGCCGTGGTGACGAGTGGTTCGATTTCCAGGTTCAAGAGGAGATTATTGCCCGCAAGGGACACGAACCGGAAACGTTGCTGGTCTACCGCAACTCGCTGGGAACGCTCGACGCCGATCCCGAAGTGAGTGGGCCCGGCCATTGCCTGCTCTCAGCCTGGACCGGCGATGCGCCCGGCTCGGCCGGATCGATCGTTACCTGGCTCAAGCTCCCTGCTTGCACGCACGCGCTTGAGGCGATGGACCTGGTCCGGGAATGTCCACAACCCACGCTATGTTGGGTGTTCGCCGACTCCGGCGGGCACATCGGCCTGCAGGCCAACGGCTGCTTTCCGCGCCGCGCCGCGGGCCACAATGGAATGTTGCCGGTCGCGGCCTGGGACACGGCGAACCATTGGCGCGGGTGGATATCGAGCTTCGACTTGCCGCGAGTGTACGATCCGCCCGAAGGCTTCGTGGCCAGCGCCAATGAAAACATCAATTTGCCCGGCGGCCCTCAGTTGGTTACTCAGCCGGTTCCCGACTTTCGCCGGCGGCGGATCGACGAACGGCTGGCCGAGCTGAATTCGGCAACCTTGGCCGACATGCAGGCCTTGCAATACGATGTGATAAGCCTGGAAGCGCGCGACTTGATGCAGGTCTTCCTGCCTCACTTGCCTGAGGGCTCGCTGCGCCAACGGTTGGCGGCCTGGGACCACGGTTACTCGCCTGAGAGCTTGGAAGCCACGCTCTTCTCGCGGCTTTTCCGAAACGTGCTTTTGGAAGTGTTTGGCCGGCAGCAAGGGGGCATGGGATTTCGGCGGATGCTCTACCTTTGCACACGGGCTGGATTCTCGATGATGGTCGTGACCTGCATCGACCGGTTGTTGAAACAGGACGATACGCTCTGGTGGCGGCCGGGCGAGAAGGGCGATCTGATTCGCGCTGCCGCCGAGAAGCTCGACGGTGCGCCGGACCAGCCCTGGAGCGTGACCAACGCTTTCAAGTTCACCAACCGCTTTTTCGAAACGCAATTCGTCGGCCGGGCCTTGGGCATCCAGACCAGCGAGTTTCCGATGCGCGGCTGCCACGCCACACCTTTCCAAGGCCACCTGCTGCGCGCGGCGAAGCGCGAAACGACGTTTGCCCCTTCGTACCACTTCGTCACCGACCTGGGTACGGATGAAGCCTTGACCAACCTGCCGGGCGGTCCCAGCGAGAGTTGGATCTCGCGCTGGTACAAGAGCGATATCCCCCGCTGGTTGGCCGGCGAGTACAAGAAGCTGTCGGCCAAGAGTCCTCCGGAATGATCGTTACCAACCTCTCGTCCAGCCGACTGCCCATGCAACGTCGCTAGGCACAGTGACGTCACAGGTGTTGCAGCGCATGGAGAATCCACGAATGATGGAGCACTAAGGTTTCTTCGTCACCTTGAGCGCGAACCTCAGCGCGGGCAGCTCTAGCGTCTGGTTGCCGGCTTGCACCTTGGCCTTGACCTGGATGATGCGACGAATCGGACTGGCCGCGGCTGTCTCGGCGGCCTCAATCACCAACGCGAACCGCTGGGCTTCGGCCGGGATCGAAGTGGCGGCGACGGTCAACCCCTTCGGCAAAGTCGAAACCGTCAGCTCGACAGGACCGGCCAGCGCCGCGTTGCGGCGCACGGCCAACTCGATCGTCGCCGACGAACCTTGCGGAACATCGAGCTGTTGAGCGGCCAGCTCCAGGGCCACTAACGGTAAGACTTCGAACTGCAGCGGAAATATGGCGACGATTGGCTCGCTCTTGCCTGGCATCGTGAGCTTGCCTTCGACCAGGAATGAATGCAGGCCTGGCGTCAGCTCGAGGTTCGCGCCAAGCGGCACTTGCGCCTCGTTGTGGTCCGCGGCAATCGCCATCGCCTCCGCGGTCAACCCGGTGGGCAAATTCAGCACCTGGACCGCGACGCCGCCCGCGTATCCCTCGCGGCGCTTGACCGCCACGCCGAGCAACGTCCGGCCGCCAGGCACCAGTGCCTCCGTCAGCGAGCACCGTAACGCAAGTTCAGCCCCCTGTTGGCTTACGCCCAACGCGACCACTCCCAATTCTCGCTCGACGGCGCCGTTGATCGGCAGTGCCGAGGTCACAATGGGTTGCGACGCGGCCCGCACAAGCTGAGTCCGACCTTGCGGCACCACGCCCTCGACCTGGCCCGTGCCCACGATCCGCACGAAACCCGCGATGTTGGCCGCTTCAAAATCAGCGGTGAAATTAATCGCGGCGTCGTTCTGGCCGGCGGCAATCACCGCGGGACTGACCTGCACGCCGGGCGGTAGATCCTCGACCGTCAAGGCAATCGGTCCGTCGTAGCCGCTACGAAACGCACGGACCACGAGTGAGCCGGTGCCTCCACGATCGAGGCTCAGCGAGCCGGTGCCGACACCCGCGAATTCGGCCAGTACCTGCTGGTTCTGTTGTTGCTGTGGCGCGTTGGGGTTGGCCGGGGCTGAGGCCGTGCCGGGCTGGACCAGCAGCTCGAAGTCGGGCCGGACTGGCGCGAGCTCCAATCGGTATCCGTGGGCCGGACCGCCGAATCCAAAGCGGTCTTCGATCGCCACCCAGTAGTCGCCTTCGGTGGGCGCGATGAATTCGGCGAGCACGTCGTCAATCGGTGGCGAGGCGATCAAAGCGCGCACCAGCGGCGGTTCGCGCGGCACTGGCTGGCGGTCGTCGACCGAGAGGAGCTCGGTGCCCTTGGCATCGCTGATTGTGACCACCGAATCGACCGGACTGCCCAGCTCTTGAGCCAGGACGCGCACGACGAGCTTGCTTCCCGCGGTGGAATGGATTTGGAACAGGTCGCGATCGCCGGCGCGGTCGATACGGCCGTTGATGGTCACAGGCGCATCGACGCGGTTGGCCTGCGCAGGCTCGTCGTTTGGCTCATGCTCGACGAATTCCGGAAGATCGCCGGCGGCGAACAAGGCCGGAGCGCTAATCCGGCCGCCGGCGGTGGCAATGCTCCACCGCTTGCTACGCCAGGCAGTGTCGCTCGTCAAATCGACTTCATGCACCACGGGCTGAGTTAGATTCCCGCCGGCAAGGGTGATCGACAATTTTGTTCCGCGTCGGCCGCCCAACGGAAACATGCTGGTGGCGAACGCGATCGCGCCTACGCGCAGATGGTAGACGGCGAAATCACCGCCGGCAAACACCAGGTCGTGGATCCGCAAGTAATACGTCCCAGACGATGCAAAGGTGTGACTTAAACGGACGTCGGGAGCGATGTCGCGCGCGCCTATGGCGGCCCGTGCCAGGGTACGTCCCGCGGCGTCGAACAACGTGAGCACGGGCCGCAATGCCGAACCGATCCGTTGAGCTTCGGCGTCGAACACCAACGTCTGACCGGCCGCGACCTCGAAACGGTAATAGTCGACGTCAGTTGCGGTCAGGACGCCGTTGACACCCACTGGAGAGGAAATGAGAGTGGCGGTCGCGAGAGAATTGTTGTCCTCGATCTCGCTGGACTGTGGAAATTCGTCGATCCGCAGCAGCCGCGGGTTCGACAAGCCCGCCTTGGCCAACAAATGAAACGGATACACACCCGCCGCGACATCGGCCGTGACTTCCAATTCCAGCCTGGCCAGCTTCTCCTCGACCGCCAGCACTTTGCCAAGTCGAACGCCCGGCGGTCCCAGTACGGCGCTTATGCCTTCCAGCCGCTCGCCTGTAACTGTGATCTCAACGTTTCGTCCGGGCTGAACTCCACTCGGTGCAATGCACGTGACAGCCGGCAGGTCGTTGCGCGCCCGCTGGACGAGCACTTGGGCGTGGGACATTCCGCTGCCCAAGAATCCGGCGGCCGCCAAGAACCAGCATGCGAAGCCACGGATCGACCGGCATGACATTCGCCAGCCCGCCATTCGATTTGTCCTCTCCAGCACTCAGCCAGCCCGACAATCAGCTTCTGGCGGGCTATACAGGGATTCGCCGCACCGGGTTTCAATATTCCGGTGAAAACCGGGGAAATGCGCGGTCATTGTAACATGGCCGAGATACGCAGGCGAGCCGACGGGTGTGTGCATGTGTGCAACCGGGCTTGACCGGAAGGGACACCCTTGATATTGAAAGCGCGTTTGATCCGGTATTTTCTCTCAAGTTTCGTCCGCTTCCAGCCGAGCCGGCCGCCAAGATCGAAGGATTGCGCGAATTACCAATACGCAGAACCTCTCCTGTTGCTGGTGGTCGGTTTTTTTCCGGCCGCCACTTGCGCGCTTGCTCGGCGGCCTGGCCGGCATGCTGGCCTTGCTAGCAGCGACCGAGGTGACCGCCCAACGAACCCAGTTCGCTTCTCCCGTCTCGCCTGACAGCCCATTTTATACGACTCAAAGCCCTGCCGCCGCTCTCGATGGCACGATCCAACCCGCGTTACCGAGCGGCCAGTTCGACCCCTACGATCCGTCTCGCACCGCGCCGGCAGTTTCGCCATACGGCGGCCAAGGGGTGCCGGTGTACCCTGCGCCCACGTACGGCACGCCCACCTATGGCAACGCCCCTTATGCCGCGCCCACCTACGCCGCTCCGGCGGGATCGCCCTATGCAACCAGCGGGCAGCCGCTCCCCGACGGCACACTGCCGCCCCCCCAAAGGCTGCTGCACTCGTTGAATTTCGAAGTGACCCAATTGCTTCGCTTTGGCAACCAGGGCTTTGGAATCATTGACGCAGCGACACAAGCCGTGTTCGCCTTTCCGGTACTAGCCAACCCGACGCCGGTGTATTTGACGCCGGGTTTCACGTACCATTCGTGGAATGGTCCCGCATCGGGTAATTTCGCCGGGTCGCCCGACCTGCCCCCCAATGCCTACGACGCGTACCTCGACGCGAGTTGGCGCCCGCAAGTCACCAGTTGGTTCAGCGCCGACCTCGCGGTGCGCGTGGGCGTCTACAGCGATTTCACCGCGGTCAATTCCAACAGCTTGCGGATACTGGGGCGAGGTTTGGGGATCGTCACGATTTCGCCCCAATGGCAAGCGGCGGCGGGCATTTGGTATCTCGACCGTTTGACCGTCAAGCTTTTGCCGGCAGGCGGTGTGATTTGGACGCCCAATCAGGACACGCGTTTCGCCTTCCTGTTCCCCAACCCCAAGCTTTCACAACGGTTGACCACGATCGGGAACACCGATTTGTGGGGCTATCTCGCAGCCGAATACGGCGGCGGAAAGTGGACCGTCCAACGGGCGAGCGGCGCCAGCGACGTCGTCGAACTGAACGACATACGAGTGATGGCCGGACTGGAATGGGTCACTCTCAGCGGCATCCGGGGCCTCTCGGAAATCGGTTACGTGTTTGACCGTCACATCATCTACGCCAGCGGCACACCGACGGCCCACCCCAGCGATACGGTGATGTTCAGGACTGGGATCGCGTTTTGATCGTCTGTTGTCATTGGTGGGTTGCCATTGGTCTGGGGACGGTTGACGCCTTCTCCCCCCAAATTCCGCGCCGTTCGATCTTGGCTTCCTCTTCGGCGTTTCCGAAGCGCCGTTTCATTGTCTGCGAATAGCGAAATCCGCGTTCGAAACGGGCGAGTCCCGCGCGAAGCAGTTCTTCATTGAGCATCCGGTCGCCGACCCAGACGTAGGCCAGGAAACGGTCGAATCGATCGACGCGTTCGCGGTCGAATTGCAGCCGCACCTCGCCGGCGGCGACGAAGCTTCGGGTGAATTCCGACGCTTCAGGTCCCCACGGCTCGACGGGCCAGTCGGGTTTGACCGTCTCCGGCGCGTCGACGCCAATGAGCCGCACGCGGGCCCCGTTGGCCAAAAGCAGCGTGTCGCCATCCACCACTCGCCGCACGGCATAGCTCGCCTCGCCGAGAGCTTCAGGTGGTAATGGGCGCCATAAACCGTCCCAGGCGCGGTAGAGCACCAGCAGCGCGATGGCCGCTAACAATAGCAGCCCTTTGCGGCGCCGATGAGGAAAGAAGCGCCGATTGGGCAGGCCCGCTCGGTCGAGGAAACCTAAACGGTCGGACGAGCCCAACCGGCGCGGTGCTTGGCGGCGATTCAATTCTTGCTGAAATCGAACTGTTCGGCGGGTTTGCGGCCAAGCGGATTCTTGAGAAATTTCTTGCGGCACTCCGGGCAGAGGTCGAACCGCAATTGCTGGTAGACGTCGTCGCCGATCTCAGGGTTGGTCGAATCATCCATGCGTTCGAGGATCTCGTGGATCTCTTGCAGGTTGTCGCAGTCGTCGTCGACTTCCACCGGATCGAAGGCGGCATAAAGCTCCAGCTTAACCACGTACCGAAGGTCGTCATCCGGGTCGAGGGGCCGCTTACACATATCGCACGAATAATGAAGCATGGGACAATTCCCGTGGGCTGGGGCCGCCCGCTGAGGCGGACCCCCGGAAGTAAAACTAATCAGGCCACGGATTTCATCCTAATGCCAATCGTCGAACAGGGGCAAGCCATCTTGGGCAATTTTCTTCGCTTTCCTTTGGGAGCGGCGAATTTCACTTGACAAATGATTGGCGGGGTGCCTCACTCGAGGCCAGAGCGATGAGAGTCGAGATTCCCGTTCCATGGTGCGACCGTCTCATTGATGTTGCCGAGGCGATCCTAGCCCTTGTGACGGTTGTTGATTAGAATAAGTAGCGGAAATTGGGGCGACGATGACAGACATTTGGATCGAGGAGTGCCTAGGGAGAGTTTTATGTCGAGCGCGGCAATGGCGGATTCGCTCTCCGCCAGCGTGTTGGTCTTGAACCGCTTTTACATGGCGGTCCACGTGGTCAGCGTCCGCAGGGCCTTCACTCTGCTGTTTCGCGAGCTCGCCGAAGTGGTGCATCTGGAACAAGGCCAGTTCGCCAACTACAATTTCGAGTCGTGGCGCGAAATCAGCGAGCTCAAGGCCCAGTTCAAGGAGCCGCACGACGACTGGATCAGGGCCGTTAACTTCGAGATCCAGGTTCCGCGGGTGATCCGGTTGTTGTTTTACGACCGCGTGCCCAAACAGGCCATCCGCTTCAACCGCCGCAATATCTTCGCCCGCGACGCCAACCGCTGCCAATACTGCGGCAAGCGTTTCCCTACGAGCGAGTTGAGCCTCGACCACGTTATCCCGCGCAGCCGCGGCGGCGAGACCACCTGGGAAAACATCGTCTGCAGTTGCGTCAAATGCAATGTCAAGAAAGGGGGCAGAACGCCGCATGAGGCCCACATGCATCTGGTCCGGTTGCCCGTCCGTCCCAAACGCAGCCCCTTGCTGTCGATCAAGCTCGGCAACCCCAAATACGAGAGTTGGAAGAACTTCCTGGACCACGCTTATTGGTCGGTCGATCTGAAATAAGGCGATTGGTCTTATGCGAAGTCTTGCGATGTGGGCTTGATGACCATTTCGCTCACGTGGGCCCGCGGCGGCAGACAGGCGATCATCACGACGGCGGCGGCGACGTCCTCAGGCTGGAGAATGCGCGAACGGTGCTCGGCGCTCACTGGCGTGGGCCGTTGTTCGAGGATCGGCGTTTCCACTTCGCCTGGATATACGTTCGTCACGCGGATGCCGTATTGGCTCTCCTCGCGGGCGGCGGTGATACCCATTGCGCTCATGGCGAACTTCGACGCCGTGTAGCCGATTCCGCCCAACAGACTCGACCGTATGCCGGCGATCGACGAGATGTTGACGATCAAGCCTTCGCGCCGCTGGCGCATCGCCGGCAAAACGGCCCGCGTGCAATAGAAAGCGCCGCTGGCGTTGACCCGCAGCATGGTGTCCCAGTCTTCGGGCGATAATTCGGCCAGGCTCCGCCGCCGGACGTTCACTCCCGCGCTATTCACCAGGATGTCCAACGCCCCCAATTCGCTTTGCGACCAGGCCACGAGCCGCTCGACATCGGCCAACTCGGCCACGTCGCAGGCACGGACCAACAGCGGTTGGTCGCCCTTGTACTGCGCCGCAGCCTCCCGGAGCTTCGCCTCTCGGCGGCCGGAGATTGCCACGCGGCAACCTTCCTGGGCCAGCCCCAAGGCAATTCCCAATCCGATCCCTGTTCCGCCCCCTGTCACCAACGCTGTCTTGCCGGCAAGCCGCATGGTCGTCACCTGTCGAGATTCAGTCGTAGCCACTTTCAGTTGGCCCCTTGAACGCCTGTTGTAGCGTGCCAAGGGCGACGTGCAAGGGGGACGGTGATCAACGAGTCCGACAGACCTAGCCGGCAACTCGGCGCATCAACCACTCGAGCGGCCCGTACTTGGCGATTCTGAACCAAAACCAGCTTATGACGACCGCCACGAGAAAGAACCCGAAGCCGGCGGCGACTGCGATACCGAGTGATTGGCTGCTCTGCAGGTCGAGCCACTCGACCGTACCCAACCCTAGCATGATGTGCGCGACATACCAGGTGAAGGCCATCCGCCCGGTGTCCGCGAGCGATTTGATCGCCAAGGCATTTGGGAAGCGCGCCGCCAGCGCCAGGCTGGCGCCAATCGTCGCGACAGACGCGCTACCCGCGGCCAGCAGGAACAGCGGCAGCGGTGGCATCGAGCCCGTACCGAAGACTGCAACGATGTCCTTCGGGTCAGCCGTGGTGTTGTCGGCTAAAGCGAGCCGCACCGTTAGCCACGAAAGCAGCTCGGTCGAAATCGCCAGTGCGAGCCCCCAAACGAGCAGCTTGTGACGCACCGCCGGCCTGGCCACATCTAGCCGTCCCAACCAAAGTCCAAAGAGCAAGACCCCGGTCCACGGGAACACCGAGCGGAAGCCATTGTAGAACAGGTTCATCATTGCCCCCTCGAAGGTGTCGAGGTCGTGGTAAGTAAACGATTCCCAGTCCCAATGTCGGCTGTAGTCGATTGTGCCGCAAATCGCCATAAAACCCGCTATGAAGGCGAGGATTGCCAGCCAGAGCCGGCGCGTCGACGTCCGTAGTAGCCAGGGTGCCAGCAGAAGCGAAACGCCGTACACGCGGAGGATGTCACCTGGCCATATGATGAGATTCACGTATCCGGCCACCAGCAAGAATAAGCCGCGACGCAGAATCGTCCGCTGTTGGTCGACTAGTGACTCGCGGTCGTTGCCCGCGCCCCGCGCGCGAAGCGACAACCCGACCCCTGCCAGAATGACGAACAGCGCGGCCGCGCGGCCGTCGAGCAGGTGGAAGAACGTACTTCGCTGCCAGTCGTCCTGCCACGCCAGGGCGATCATGAAATGCACCAGCACCATTCCCAGGATCGCCAGCGCGCGCGCCAGGTCGTAACCGACAATCCGATCAGAAGCGGACTGCGCGGTTTCATCGAGCGGCTGATCTTTTGCGGAGACAGCCAAGTTCGCCGATCCAGCGTGGACTTTCAGAACCCTCGTGCCGCGCGGATATCTTCGAAGTCGCGCAGGTGGTAGTCGATCCGCACGAAATCCAAAACGCGGCATAGGCCGCGCAGGGCGACGCCCATTCCGTCGGGTCCGCTGAAGCCACCGAACTGCCCGCCCCCCTTGACGTGCGGCTCCAGATCCAGGAACACGCCTGGAATGCCACGACGGTGGAGCACCTGGTGCAGCTTGGGAATCTGCTCGCGGAAGTCGGCAAGGATTGAGGCATGGCTCGAGTGCCCGATGTCGGCGGGCACGAAATTCTTCAGAGCGTCCTCATCAATGTGGCCGGGCGTTTCCGGCGGGCGCGGGTGGCGATAGTCTTTGATGTGCATCCAGCCAATCGCCGGCTTCATCGCCTCATACTGTGCTAAGACCTCGACAGACGTGTTCCCCTGGCAGAGCACGTTGGCGGCGTCAAAGATCAGAACCAGCGCCGGATGGTTGATCTGACGGTGGATCTCGGCCAGGATCTGGCCGGTTTGGCCCACCAGGTTAGCTTCGATCTCCAGGCCAAATGTCAGGTCGGAACGGTGGCAAGTCTCGGCGATCTGCCCCAACTGATCGACGACCTGCGGCACATGGTCCCAGGGGCTGGTGTCGCGGGGGTGATAAAAGGAGAAGCCGCGGATCAGCTTGGTTTCGAAGGCGTGGGCCAACTCGCAGGCCTTCTTGACGTCCTTTTCCAGGTACTTCTTGAATGGCACGTATTCGTTCTTCGTACCGTCGTCGACGTCGAGCAGCTTGACCTTGCCGATGGGCGAACCGATCGAGGCCACGTTCAGCCCGTACTCGTCCTCCAGGTGGCGGATGACCTGAATCTCCTTCAGCGTCAGCTTCATCACGTTCTTGATGCCTTCACCGGCGTCGATGAAGCGAATGCTGTAGAACTGCAAGCCGAGCGCGGCGAAGGCGGCGAATTGCTGCACGGCGGTCTTCTGGTTCGCGGCTTCGTCGGCGAAGCCACTCAGGATCACGCGGGGGTTTTCGTCCATGAGTTTGCGCCGGGGGCTGGAGGCGGAAAGCCGCCATTGTCGGCCTCGATCGCGGCCGCTGCAAGGGGTGGGGGGATGTCATTGGTCATTTGTCATTAGTCAATGGTCATTTGTTGAGGTGACTTTCCTTCCCGTTAGTTCACCATTAAGCTAACTGTGTCCCGCCATCGGTAGAAAGCGGTGCGGTCCCGATCCGCGTCATCCTGGGCTCCAGGCTAAACGATCGTAGCGATGAACCAATGACAAGTGACCGATGACAATTTCCGCCATGAACGCACCGCACGAGTCTCCATCGCACGAATGCGTCTTGCGCGCCGGGATGGTCGGCATGGGAATGATCTTCGACGAAACCTACCGGCCGTTCTTCGAGCAGGCCCATGCCCGCGGGCTCTACGACCCGGCGTTCGGCATCTGCCGGGTGCCTCTCGTGGCAGTGGCCAGTCGCACTGGGAGCCGAGCCGATGCCTACCGTACGGCGGCGGCCGGCCGGATTGGCGAGTTCAAGAGCTTTCGCGAGCCCGACGCGGCAGGGCAGTTGCTCGCCGCCGGCGTCGATTTCGTCTGCGTGGCCACGCCGGACGATCGCCACTTCGCCGCCGCAAAAGGCGCGATTGTTTCCGGCAAGCATGTGCTGGTCGAAAAACCTTCTGTCCTCTCGCTCGCCGAGCTCGATGAACTGGACCGGCTCGCCCGCCAGCGTGGTGTGCTGGCCAAGGTGGTGTACCACAAACTGCTCGATCCCGATCACAAGAAGCTACGCACGCTGGTGGCCGACGGTGAATTGGCCCACGTGAACAACGGCTATTGCACGCTTTTGGAGCCCAAGGCAATCTCCACCGGCCAGTTCGCCGAATGGATCAAGGGCCGCAACCCGGGCACGTATGTCGCCGTCCACTACATCAAGCTGATCGACTTCACATTCGGTGGGAAGTTGAAAAGCGTGGCTTGCACCGGCCAGCGCGGCCTGGTCGGCCCGGCCGACGGCCCCACCTGGGACTCGACGCAGTTGCGGTTGAACTACCAATACGGTGATGGACGCGAAGCGGCGTTCGACATTCACACGAGCTGGGTTACGCCCGACAATTTTCCCGGCTACGTCGAACAGGAAGTACAGTTCCGTTTCGACAATGGTGTTTGGAACGGCCACAGCCGAAAGCGTGGCATCGAGTGTACGATCGAGGGGAAAACACCCTTGACCCGCAAGATCACCATGAACAACCATTACAATGGTACGTTTCTCGAGCCCTGGGGCGAGCGGTCGCAGCGCGGGTACGGCGTCGAAGTGCTCGAGCGTTTCGTGCGCGAGGTTGCAACGGTCGAGTTCGGCGGACCTGCCGACGGGCGCGATGCTCGCTTGGCAGCCGCGCGGCAATTGGCCTACAACGATGTCTCGTGCGACCGGCAAACGGTCGCCGCCGTGCAGGCGATGGAGGCGATTCTGGCCCAGCACGTGGCCGGCGTCCCCAACTGCGTCGTCGAAGTCAACCATGCCGCCGGCGGGCTAGTGCTGCTGAAGCCCGGCCGCAACGAAGTCGAGGTTCTGTACGAAGGGACGGTGTAGAGGGAAAGCCATGCCAACTTCACCGCAATTTCCAGGTGAGAAGCTCTCCAACGACATCCGCAGTCGAATCGCGGCCGTCGAGCCCCATTGCCTGCGAACCTTCACACCAAGTCTGGCGGTGCTGGCCAAGAGCGCAGGCTGCTATCACTGGACGCCCGAGGGCCGCAAACTGGCCGACTTCACATCCGGCGTGCTGGTGATGAACCTGGGCCATAACCCGACGCGCTGGTGGCGTCGGGTGATGGACTACTTGGGACTGAACGAGTTATCACAAGCTGGCGAGTTTTGCCAGGCCGTGACGCTGAATGCCTACAACAGCCTGACCGAGGTCGAGACTCTCGCGACGGAACGGTTGCTCAAGCTGATGCGAGCCCAGCCCGGCGGCGCGCGCTGCGAGCAGGTGCTCTGGGCGGCGAGCGGAAGCGAGGCGATCCAAAAAGCGCTCTGGGCGGCGCTCGACCGCCGGCCAAGTGAAAACATAATCCTCTCCACCCGCCACGGATTCCACGGCAAGAAGGGGCTGGCGGGCGCGGTCACCGGGAGCGAAGAAGACCCCGAACGCGATCCTCGCGTGAAGTTCATCCGTTTCCCTCGCGAAGAATGCCTGAATGTCGCCCGCCGCCGCCAGTCGCTCGACCTGGCGCCTTACCGGGCGGAGCTCGAGGGGTTCTGGAAGGAGCATGGCCAACGGATCGCCTGTCTGATCACCGAGCCGTACTTGGGGGGCGGCGGCTCATTCCATCCGCAGAAGGAATACCTCCAGCTTCTGTCTCGCTTCTGCCGCGAACACGACATTGTGTTCATTCTCGACGAGGTGCAAGCCAACTTCGGCCGGACGGGGGCGCTCTTCGCCTTCACCGAGTACGGCGTCGAGCCCGACATCGTGGTTTTGGGCAAGGGGCTGGGCAATGGTGTGCCGGTCAGTGCCGCGGTGGGCCGCGCCGACTTGTTCGGCAACATGCACTATGGCGAAGGCTCCGACACCTGGAGCGCCAACCCGCTGGCCAGCGCCGCCGTATTGGCCACGCTCGACGAGTACGAAACTTCCGACACGATCGAACACGCGAGGAAGCTTTCGCGGGTAATTGAAATGGGCTTGTCGAAGCTGACCGAATTGACCACGGTGGCGCACATCCGTGGCGAGGGGGTCGTTTGGGGCGTCGAATGCGCCTCCGTTGGCACGCGCAGTGCCGCCGACGTGGCCAATGCCTGTGTCGAAGCTTGCTATCTCGGCGACGCTTCAGGCCGGGCGATTCACCTGCTCGGTCCATTGGCCCAGAAGGTGATTCGCGTCAGCCCGCCCTTGGTCATGCCGCTCGATGAGGCCCGGCAGTACCTCGACGCGATGTTTGGCATATTCGCCGATGTCGGGAGGCGCTTGAAATGATCGAACCCGCCGAGTTGATGCGGCAGGCGATCGCCAAGTGCCGGCAAGGGATCGCGGCGGGGCAGAGCCCCTTTGGCTGCGCGATTGCGATCGACGACCGTGTCGTGGCGGTGGCCCACAACACGGTGCTTTTGTCGCTCGACGTGACGGCCCATGCCGAAGTGAACGCGCTGCGTTTGGCGTGCAAGGCCCAGGGCGACATTCATTTGCCTGGCGCGGTCGTGGCCACGACCTGCGAACCGTGTCCAATGTGTACCGCCGCGTTGCACTGGGCCAGGGTCGACCAGGTCCATTACGGCGCCACGATCGCCGACGCCCAGGCCGCCGGATTCAACGAGATGCAGCTTCCGGCCGCCGAAATAGCGAGCATGGGCCGCAGCCAAATCAAGCTCCTGCCGGGGATGTTGGCCGAAGAGTGTCGGGAGTTGTTTGCCGAGTGGCGAAGGACGGCCAATCCGCGAGTGTATTGAGGTGTAGGGAACAGGGGACAGGCGAGCGAGGGGCGTTAGCCCCCCGGTGACATGCCAGTTGACTTGGCGAGCGGGGGCGTTAGCCCCTGTTGTCCGAACAGGAGCACGGTGTGGCGACGGACGGATTGGCCAGAACGGTTGGTTTGGAAGCGGCCTCTGGGACGATCATCTCGCCTTGAAGTGCATTCTTGCCGCGCCCCAGGGCATGAGCGATAATGCAATATCGCAATTCAGGAGAAGTCCCGTGGCTCAGGTTCTATCGTCCGGCGACGAATTAACGTTGGCCGATCTTTACGATCGATTCGGTCCCATGCCCGCCGGCAGGATCCGCAATGTACCGCCACCGGGAATGGCGACCGAGGCCGACCTCCTTCGATTGGCGGATCATCAAGATCGACTTTGCGAATTGGTCGACGGAGTGCTTGTGGAGAAGACCATGGGTTACTACGAAGCATATCTTGCACTCCGACTGGCAAGCATGCTCCGCGACTTTGTCGAAGCCCGTGGCCTGGGAATCGTGACGGGCGCGGATGGCATGTTGCGACTCTTTCCGGGGCTGGTACGGATTCCCGACGTGGCGTTCGTCTCCTGGGAGCGACTTGTCGAGCGGCGCGTCCCTCGCGATCCCATCGCCGATCTTGCTCCCGACCTGGCCGTCGAAGTTCTGAGCAAGAACAACACCGCGAAAGAGATGGCTCGTAAGCTTGACGATTACTCCGAAGCCGGCGTGCGGCTGGTGTGGTACGTCGATCATCGACCACGCACCGTGACGGTTTACATCGGAAGACAGGTGTTCACAGTGCTCCACGAAACCGACAAACTCGACGGCGGCGACGTGCTACCGGGCTTTGCCCTCCCTATCGCGGAATTGTTTGCCGAACCGCCAGGGCCAAAGCAACCGTCGTGAAACCTTGAATCCCATGGCCTAGCTACGGCTATTCCCTTCCGCTTTCCACCTCGAACTCAGCCGTGACCGTGGTGGTAATACCGCCGCGGGGCGTAAACACGGCGCTGAGCTGCATCCAGCGCGGCTCGACCACGGCGACCAGGTCGTCGAGAATGCGATTTGTCGCGTGCTCGTAGAAGATCCCCTCGTTGCGGAATTGCTGCAAGTAGAGCTTGAGGCTTTTCAATTCGACGCATTTGCCGGCCGGCACGTAGGTAAACGTCAACGTCCCGAAGTCCGGCTGGCCCGTCTTGGGACAAACTGAGGTGAACTCGGGGCATACGATTTCGATCGTGTACTCCCGCTCAGGGAACTGATTGGTGAAGGTTTCGAGCAGCGCACGGAAATTGTCGGGCATCGTCAGGCTCCTTTCGCATTGGCCATCATTGTGGCATGATGAGGCGTCGTCGAGAAGGTCATATGGTTATATGTCATTTGTCAGCAATCATTGGTTCGATGGCTGGTTCGGTCGTGATTCTTCCTCACAAATGACGAATGACCAATGACAAAGGACCAAGTTTCCGCCGTCATTCTTCTCTCGGGTGGCCTCGATTCCGCGACCACGGCCGCGATAGCCCGCGAGCAGGGGTTCGAGCTCCATGCGCTGTCGGTCGACTACGGCCAGCGGCACCGCTTCGAGCTGGAAGCGAGCCGCCGGGTGGCCGAGTCGCTGGGTATCAAACGGCACTTGACCGTCAAGGTGGACCTGGGTTGCTTCGCCACCAGCGCGCTCACCAGTGACCTGGCGGTGCCCAAAGGGCGCGCGGCCGCGGAGATGGGCGCGGGAATTCCCGTGACCTACGTGCCGGCCCGCAATACGGTGTTCCTTTCGCTGGCCCTCGGCCTGGCCGAGGTGGTGCAAGCCGCAGACCTGTTCATCGGCGTCAATGCCGTCGACTACAGCGGCTACCCCGACTGCCGCCCTGAGTTTATCGCCGCCTTCGAGCGGCTCGCCAACCTGGCGACGAAGGCCGGCGTCGAGGGTACACTGAAGTTCAAGATCCACACGCCCCTGGTCCACTGGACCAAGGCCCAGATCATCCGCCGTGGCACGGAGTTGGGGGTCGATTTTAGCCTGACTCACAGTTGCTACGACCCTGACCTCAGAGGCACGCCGTGCGGGTGCTGCGATGCCTGCCAATTGCGGCGAAAGGGATTCATCGAGGCCGGGCTTGTCGATCCGTTGGTGTATCCACCGTGAGAGTCGCCGAAATCTACCTTTCCATCCAGGGCGAAGGCTTCCTGACAGGGACCGAGAGTGTCTTCGTACGTGCCAGCGGCTGCAACCTGCGCTGCTGGTTCTGCGACACGCCTTTCGCTTCATGGACCCCAGAGGGCGACGATCTTTCGGTCGCGGAAATCGTGGAACAGGTTGTCCAGCATCGCTGCCGTCACGTGGTGCTTACCGGCGGTGAACCGATGCTTTTCGCCGAGCTGGTTCCCTTGGCCGCCGCATTGCGTCGGCGGAACCTTCACGTGACGATCGAAACGGCCGGCACGCTCGACTTGTTCGTCGAGTGCGACCTGATGTCGCTCAGTCCCAAGCTCGCGAACTCGACGCCCGCCGCCGCGCGCCATCCGCGCTGGAGCCTCCGCCACGACGAGACACGCCACGCTCCCGAAGTGATTCACCGGCTTGTTCGAGATTACGAGTACCAGGTCAAGTTCGTCGTCGACGACCCCGCCGACTGCCAGGAAGTGCGCGAGTACCTTGACCGTTTCCCCAACATTGATCGTCGCCGGGTGATGCTCATGCCGCAAGGGACCGACCCCGATGCCCTGGCCGAAAAGGCCCAGTGGCTTCGACCATACTGCGAGCAGGCGGGAATTCTCTTCTGCCCGCGGCGGCAGATCGATTGGTTTGGACTCGTTCGCGGTACGTAAGTCACACCGATCCGCCCAGCTTGACTGCATCGAATATCTAATTGACTTCGATCGTGAATTCAGGCGCGAGGATCGAGCAATCCTGGGAAGCTGCGACGTCAGTTGTGAGATTCGACGCCTTGGACATTGACAATTGCCTCGGGAACCGGCACGTGCGTCCAAGCGAAGCGAGGCAGCGCTACGGATACTCGATCTCGTCCCAGGGCCAGAGCGGCCGTGGGATGCGGCGGTACTCGTAGTTCCAGAAATCCGACGGCGCGCAGCCAGGTGCCCGCACGACCATGATCTCGCGGGCTTGGTTCTGGTACGCCGCTCGAAATCCACAGGGGCTCTTCGCCACCAAAACGCTGGCGGAATACGGATCGAAGCCGGCGGCCTGAAAGAACTGCGGCGCGAAGTGGGGTCCGCTGCGCGAAGTGACAAGCACCCGCACGTCGCCAACGGCCAGCACGGCGGAGCGTCCCATGTCAATCGGCAAGTTCTTCGCCAGGTGGCCGCTGAGGATGAACCTCGCGTCGAACAACCGCTCGACCTTTGCCGTGACATCCATCGGCCGCGAGAATCGCACATCGCGCACACCGCCCAAGGATGCCGTCAGCTCGTGGTCAATCTTCGCGCGCTCGGCGGCCACGACCACGTCGGGGGCGACCATCGGCACCAGCGCGAGACGAGGCCATGAATACTTGAGCAGCTCCCGCAAAACCCAGTTGCTGTCGCCCGGCGCGCCAGACGTTGTCGCGTCGGCACTGTCGCTGAGCACGACTAGCCCCTCCGACCGTTCGTGTGCCCGCCGAACGGCGGCTTCGACGGGCACCAGTTCCGGCAGGTAGTCGCGACGGCGGTGCCAGACCTCGGCCGCCAACTCGTCGCAATGGATTTCGGCCACGTCGCGTCGGCCGTCGGCGACCACCACCACGCTCGTGCCCAGCTCGGGGATGTCGAGCCAGGGTTGCACCGGCGCCAGACCGGCCGCCAGGACTTCGGGAAGTTGTTCCAATGCTTGCAGCCGCTCGCGAAAGCCGTAACTGACGCTGGCCGCATCCTGCGTATTGGCCGCCTCGGCGGGCACAACCATTGGCAGCTTGCGAAAGGCCGTTTGCGGCTTCGCCCCCTCGACCAAAATTCGGCGCAGTACGCGGGCACCGCGCTGGCCCGTCTCGAAAACGTCAATGTGCGGGGCCGTATGAAACAAGACCTGCGCGTCGGCCGAGGCGGCCATCAGAGCGGTAATGTTGGCGTGCAGGTCGAGAGTGGCGACGATGGGCACCCGCGGCCCCACCGCCTCGCGGACCGAGCGGAGAATCTCACCTTCGACGTCCGACGCGCCGTCGGCGACCATCGCCCCGTGGAGTGAGAGGAGCACGGCGTCGATCGGCAACCGCCGTCGCAATGGTTCAAGCAGCTCGTCACGCAGCCAGCCCAAAGTTTCGCTCGTCGCCATTCCGCTGGGCCAGGCCATGAGCCGCGCCAGGCCGATAATCTCGGGCCCTTCGGGCCAGGCGCGCAGTGACTGGATGAAGCCGCCGAGCTCGTTCGTGTCGGCCATTTGCGAAAGGACGTCGGCGCCGCGGACCACGCCGAACTGCTCGAAGTTCTCACGCGTCGTCGGCAAGGGGTTGAACGTGTTCGACTCTTGCGAGAGCTGGCCGATGGCAATTTGCATTAGGGATGAAGGATGAAAGTTGAAAGTTGATCGTCGTTCCCACGCAGAGCGTGGGAACGAGGGGACCGTGCTCCGTCGCCAGGTCAAACGGCTTTCATGCTTGCCACCGCGCCATCGAGCCGGGCTAATGTCTCGTCGACGTCGGCCAGGCTCATTGCGGAGCAAAAGCCGTGATGACATGCGGCGCCGCCGTAGTCGTGAAAATAGACTCCCGCCGCGATCGCCGCCGCGACGAACTCCAACATCAAGTCGCGCCGGTGCTTCACGACGTCGCGATAGGTACGCACCTGGTCGACACCGAAATAGACACCAAACCTCGCGCCCAGTCCCTGCACTCGGCCCGGCACGCCATGCCGCGCGAAGATTTCGTTTAGTCCGGCAAAAAGACGCTCGCCGACCTGGCGAATGTGTTCGTAAAAACCGGGCTCGCGATAGGCGGCCACCGCGGCCAGTCCAGCGGCCACTACCAGTGGGTGGCCGTTGTAGGTGCCGCTATGCTGACAATCGCCTTCGGGCATCAGCCGTTGCATCACGTTGGCCCGGCCGCCGAAGACGCTCATGGGCAGCCCGCCACCGACCGCCTTCCCCAGCGTACACAGATCGGGCGTGACACCCAGGTACTCTTGCGCACCGCCGGGGGCCATGCGGAAGGCGCTCAGCACCTCGTCGAAGATCAAGAGCGTGCCGTGCTCGTGGGTCAGCCGCACCAGTGCGGCCATGAATTCCGGAGTGGGCAGCACACAGCCGGCGTTGTACCAAATCGGTTCGCAAATCGCGGCGGCCAACTCGCTGCCGTGTTGGTCGAACACGCGCTCGAGCAGGTCCGGCCGGTTGTAGGGCACGATGACGAGCTGCCGTTCGATGTCGCGCGTGATGCCCGCCGAGCCGGGAAAGACCGCCGGGCTATCCTCGTCGCCCATTTGGTCGGCCGGCGTGCCGATCGAGAACATGACCTGGTCGTGGTAACCATGAAAGTTCCCCTCGAATTTCAAGAGTTTCGCTCGTCCGGTGAAAGCGCGGGCCAACCGGATGACGTGTAACGTGGCTTCCGTGCCCGAGCTCGTGAACCGCACGCGCTCGCAACAGGGGATCGTCTGGCAGAGCAATTGCGCCAACTCGGTGTGCGAATCGTTCTCGTACGAGCAAGCCCAGCCTCGCGCCAGCACGGCCTCGACGGCCTTGCGAACGCGCGGGTCGCCATGGCCCAAGAGCGTCGCGCCATGGCTGGTGCAAAGGTCGATGTACTCGCGCCCGTCGAGGTCCCAGACACGGCAGCCCTCCGCACGCTCAAATAGCATCGCGTGGCCGATGGCGCGGTTGAAACGTGTGGATGACGAAACGCCGCCGGCGAGTTGTCGGCATGCAAGCTGGAAATGTTCGACGACGCGAGTCATGAGCGGAGTGATCGAAGGATGTTGAGCCTCGGGCGAAATCCGCCGAAGGCGGGAAGGGCCCTGGGAAGATTGCCGCTATTGTGACGCATCGAACACGAGAATACCACCCGATGACAAAAAGAACGTGGGATGCGAGATGAATGGTTCTGCTTGCAATCCCGGGGGTGCCTACGTGATCAACAGTTTGCAGTGGCAGGCGTCGCAAGTGTCGCTGCCCGAACATTCAGCGACGTTCAGTCATCGTCGTCGCCTTCATCATCATCCTCCGCCGACACCGCCCATGCAGGGTAGGTATCGTCCCGGCCGCGGACGGCGTGCCAAAGGATGCGGTTGAGCGTGTCTTCGTCGGCCTCGTCGACGTCGTCCAGCGGCAGTTCCAACGATGCCAGCGCCCAACGCAACCTGGCCGGGTCGCGAATGTCGGTCACCTCGGGGTTGAGTTCGTCGAGCGGTATTAGGTTGGGCACGGAGTCGTACGGTGTGAAGTCGGGCGTGTCGGTGAAACAGCTTCCCATCGCGGTGGCCGAGGCGTCGAGCTGGTTCATCGGCGGCAGGCCAAGGACCAGCTCGATCGTGCGGACCATGCTCGTCTGATTGTAGTTCGTGCTGTCAACCACGCGGCGGCGGGTGTAGGGGCTGAGCACCAGCGCAACCGTGCGGTGCCCGTCGATATGGTCGAAACCGGCTTGCGGATCATCCTCGACGACGAAAATGCACGTCTCGTTCCAAAAGCGGCTGTGGCTCACGGCCTCGACGACTCGGCCCAAGGCCAAATCGTTGTCGGCCACACAGGCCCGGGGTGTAGGCATTTTGGGCCTGGTTCCGTCGGTGTGGTCGTTCGGCAGGAGCACGATCGAGAGGTTCGGAAGATTTCCCTGGCGCTCGTATTCGGCCAGTTCTCGAATGAACTGGCCTGCCCGATGGATGTCGGGCACCGTGCCGGGAAAGCCGATGGCCGTGGGGCAGATGTGGGGGGCGATGGTTTCGATCCGGGCCTTGGCCCGCACGTCGATCAGGCCGGTGCCGTCGACAAAGTCACGGTAGCAGTCGAGAAACTGGGGCGCCCCTTGTCGCAGGGGGTCCTTCCAGCGCACCGTCGCATTGACGAACTCGCCATAGACCCGTAATGTTCGGCCGTGAGCCAGGGCGTTGTCCCAAAGGAAGCCGCTCGGCGCGTACGCCATCGCGTCGCCACCGTCGTACGGGTAGCTCCGTGGCCAACCGTTGTATGCCTTTTCGATGTAGTCGGTCACGTAGGCTTCCATGGCCCACTGGTGGCCGTCCGCACTGAGCGTGCCGCTGCAATAGAAATTGTCAAGCAGGACGAAGTCATCGACCAGTTTGTGTTGATTCGGCGTGACCTCGCGGCCGAAAATGCACAACGCCGGATCGCCTTCGCCGCGCTCGACGTCACCCAACACCTGGTCGTAGGTGCGGTTCTCCTTGATGATGTAAATCACATGCTTGAAATGCGACGGCTCGCCGTGCCGTTCGGGTAGCGGTCTTGGCACCACCTTTGCCCGCGGCGGCGCCATCGCGCTGATGGTCGCGGTCTCACGGTTGTTCGCCAAAACGGCGCGGGTCGGCTCGGCGAGATCGGCGATCTCCGCCAAAGGCACGAGCGAGACCGTGCCCAGGTAATCGTGCGAGTTAAACCCGAAGGCGACCTGGTTGTTGACGAATCGGCTCCCCTTCCAGCCCGCATGTCGCGAGCCGACCCCTTTGACATTGGCAACATATAGCGCCTCTCGCGTCGCGTCGAACACCACCGCGGATGGGTACCAACCGGTCGGAAAACATCCGGTCAACTTGCTCTGGGGCGGATCGAACGAGATCGCGGCCACAGCGTTGTTCGTGCCATTGGCGACGAACAGTTTGCGGCCGTCGCCACTGAAGGCCAACGCGTTGGGCGCGCTACCAAAAAGCAGCTTCTCGAAGGGTCGGGTCGAAATCGTTTCGACCGCCTCATCGCTTTGAGTGTCGATCACGGAAACCGTGTCGCTACTCGCGTTGGCAACCGCGACGAAACGGCCGTCAGGAGAGGCGGCTAATCCCGACGGGTGCAGACCGACGACGATTTGCTGGATTTCCTTCCCTGCTTCCAGGTTCACCACCGACACCGAACCATCGGAGGCGACGTGCCGCTCGTCGACGCGGATGCGCGTGGCCACGCCCGACGGACCAGACCGATGGTCCTGGCCCGGGTGACGCCCCGCCCAGTTGCTGACGTACGCCTTCGAGCCGACGAGAACGACGTCGAAGGGCGCACTGCCCACGGCAAACTCGCGTTTGACAAGGGGTTGATCCGGATCGATCTCGGCCAGCGTATTATTCAAATTCAAGGCGGCATAGAGCGTCGCGCCGTCGGCGCTCATCGCCAGGCCGGTGGGCAAGGCATTGTTCTCGCGATCGGCGCGCAACTTGACTGAGTGTCGCAGTTTAAGCCGGCCGTCCTGAGCCACATCGAACACACCAATCGTGCCTCGGGCATTCGACGCGTAGAGTGTGTGCCCGTCGGGCGAATAAACCAGGCCTTTATAACTGCCGCTGGGATGGGCCACCGTTTGAGTCATCCCGCCGGCCTCGAGATCGATCACGGAAACACTATCGCGCCCGAGCACTGCAAGAAAGCGGCCGTCGGGCGCCAGCGCCAGGTCGGTCGGCCGCCCCGCAAAGGATACCTGGCGACCTAGGGGCGAAAGAACCTGGTTCGTCGGAACGACGATTTTTCCATCCTGACGGCGGCCAACCTGGGCTCGGTCGTAGTCATCGTCACTGCCCCGAGCGCCCGCGGGCCTTTGCGCCCGTGCGGGACATGCGATCGCGACGATCGTCAACACGCAACCGAGTGCAGCGGATGCCGATCGTCCAAAGAGCTGGCCGCCGGGCAAACTGTGTTTCATCGGCGTTTTCGGCGGGAGGTTCCCCGGTCGGTTACTCGGTGAGGAAACACGGGCGGTCGTTAGCGTCGGCGAGGTCGAGTGGGCGGGGCATCGTCCTGGTCTGCCCATCGTTGCAGCAACTCAAGCGCCTTTTGCTGGCGCCATCGATGCACACGCCAGACGAAGGCCATCAGCCCAATGATGGCAACCGAGATCACCACCATGGTGAAAATGTTGACCCCTGTGCCTCCAATAAGAAAGTAGATCCAAACACCCACCAAGACGGCGATCGAGGCGCTGAAAATCAATCCGAAATATCGGACGGCAGGCTGTCGATTGGTGTCGGAATCGGGATCGTGCTTGGAAGGCATGGCTTGTTTGCCTGCGGGGGGTCAGTTCAATTCGCCCCAGTATCGGCCGGCGATAGCACTGCTGTCAAATCGAGGCCAAAAAAAGGTCGTAGATCCGTTTCGATTGAACCGCTACCCGAAAAATCGTCAAAAGCCGTAGCACCCTCACAGCCGATAAAACGGTTGTTTGCCCCTTTTTCGGTGAAGTCGGGGGCGATTTCAAGTCATAGGAGGGGATCGCCAGATGAACCGCCAAAACGATAAGCCGAAGCCGGCCGACCTGCCGTACTTGATTGCCGAATTGCGACGGGTTTCGACCGACCCCGCGGTCCGCGGCAAAATTGGATTTTGGCAGGTATTGCGCTGGCACCTGCGCGACCGCCGAATCGACCGGGCGTAGCCGTGGCCAAGTCTTGGTGAGTGGGAAGTGGTGAGTGACGGAAACGACTCACCTATCACCCTACCCAACTCCCGTGCGGCTTGCCAGGATGTGACGCAACGTCTATCCTAACCACGATGTCCGTCAACTGGCCTCGCTTCGTCGAGCTTGTCCAAGCTCACCACCGTTTCCTGCTCACCAGCCATGTGCGTCCCGACTGCGACGCGCTGGGGAGCGAATTGGGGATGGCGGGAGTGCTCGAGGCCCTGGGCAAGGACGTTCTGATCGTCAACGCGCAGAAGACGCCGCCCAACCTGCAATGGATCGATCCGGTACGTCGGCTCAAGACGCTGGGCGCCGACGTGCAGCTTGCCGATCTCGACTCGATCGAAGTGCTGCTTGTACTCGATACCAGTGCCTGGGCCCAGCTCGGAGATATGGCGATCGTCCTGCGTGCGACCGCGGCCAAGAAGCTCGTGCTCGACCACCACGTCAGCCAGGACGATCTTGGCGCTGAAGCATTTAAGAATACCCAAGCCGAGGCCACCGGCCGGCTGGTGCTCGAAGCGGCCGAGCATTTGGGCGTAAAACTCACGCCCGAAATCGCCACACCGCTCTTCGCCGCGTTAGCCACCGACACCGGTTGGTTCCGCTTCGCCTCGACTACGGGAGACACCTACCGCTTCGCCGGCCGGCTGGTCGACGCCGGTGCGCGGCCCAGCGAAATCTACAAGCAACTATACGAGCAAGACACGCTCGCCCGGCTGCAACTGATCGGCCGCACTTTGGGTCGTACGCGGGCGGAGCTCGACGGCCGGCTCGTCCATACGGTCGTGCTTCAAGACGACTTCACATCGACCGGAGCGCAGCCTTCGGATACCGAAGACGTGGTCAACATGACGCTCACCGTTTCGGGCACCGAGGTGGCGGTGATCCTGGTCGAGCAAGCCGATGGCAAATTCAAGGTCAGTTTTCGGAGCCGATCAGTGGTCGATTGCAGCAAGCTCGCGGAGGTCTTCGGAGGTGGCGGGCACAAGGCCGCGGCGGGTGCGATGGTCGACGGTCCTTACGAGGCCGCGCAGCGGCGAGTGCTTGACGCCGTTCGCCAGGCCATGCGATAATTCAACCTCGGCAGGCCGGACCGAGGAAGACGTCTTGCGCTGCTCCCGCACGATATTGCGACCCCCCACGGCATTGGAGCCGGCATGCGAGGTCGTCCCGCCGAATTATGCCGCAACCTGGCAGCAAGGTAAAATTCTGCCTCGACTGGCACATTGAACGACTTCCGCCCGGCGCGGCCTTTGGCGACTAACCCAAGAGGAACGATACGAGGAGGAGCGGAAATGGCAAAGCACACCGACAAGGCCGCGGGCGGCGAAGTGCCCGCGCCGGCCGACGGCCAGCGCCGCGGCTTCTTAACGAAATTGGTCGCGATCGTGGTGGGAGGAATCGTTTCCGTCGTGCCGGCCGCGGCGGGGCTGGTGGCCTTCTTCGACCCCGTGCGGCGAAAGAGCGGCCAAGGCGGCTTCATTCGCGTCGCCACGCTCGACTCGCTGGCGGGCGAATCGCCGCAATTCTTTCAGGTGATCGCCGACAAGCAGGACGCCTGGAACCTCTATCCCAAGGAACCTCTCGGCGGTGTCTATTTGCGAAAAACGGCCGCGGGCGACGTCGAGTGTCTCAACGCGACTTGTCCACACGCCGGCTGCAACGTCGATTTCGTGCCCGAAAAAAGCGTCTTCAAGTGCCCCTGCCACAACAGCAGCTTCGAGGCCGACGGCACGCGGATCGACCCCGAGCATTGCCCAAGCCCGCGCGATCTCGATACGCTTGAAGTCGATCAGGACCAACTCAAGCAAACCGGTGAAATCCTCGTACAGTACCGCAACTTCCGGACTGGCTTAGCGAAGAAAGTGCCTGACGAATGAGCAAGATCCTGCAGAATCTTGGCGCGTGGTTCGACGACCGGACCGGATGGCGTGGCTTCGTTCACGAGGCGCTCTATGAGCGCGTGCCCGGCGGCGCCCGCTGGCGCTATGTTTGGGGCAGCACGCTCGTATTTGCCTTTGTGGTCCAGCTCATCACCGGACTGTTCCTTTGGATGGGCTACAGCCCCAGCGCGCAGACGGCCTGGGAGAGCGTCTACTATATGCAGCACGAGGTGCAAGGCGGCTGGCTGCTGCGCGGTCTGCACCATTTCATGGCTCAGGCGATGGTGGTGCTCCTGGCGCTGCACCTGATGCAGGTGGTGATCGATGGCGCGTACCGCGCGCCGCGCGAGTTCAACTTCTGGACCGGTTTGATCCTGATGCAGATCGTGCTCGGACTGTCGCTCACCGGCTACCTCTTGCCCTGGGACCAGAAAGGCTACTGGGCCACCAAAGTCGCGACCAGCCTCGCCGGCATCGTGCCCGTCGCCGGGCCGACGGTGCAGCGCGTGGTCGTCGGCGGCACGACGTACGGGCACCAAACATTGACGCGATTTTTCGCGTTGCACGCCGGCGTTTTGCCCGCGCTGTTGATCGGGTTTCTGGTGCTGCATGTCTACCTTTTTCGCCGCGCCGGGCTGCACGCCAAGCGACCGTTGAAGCGCGCTGATACGATGTTCTGGCCCGACCAGGTGCTCAAGGACGCTGTGGCGTGCCTTGCCGTGTTGGCCGTGGTGCTGGTCCTGACCTGCCTGCCGGCCTTCAAGGGGGGCCATGGAGGCGAGGCCCCCGGCGAGTATCTGGGTGCCGAGCTGGGCGCACCGGCCGACCCAGCCAACCAATACTCAGCGGCCAGGCCCGAGTGGTACTTCCTATTCCTGTTCCAGTTTCTCAAGTTCTTCCACGGCGAAACCCAGGAGATCGTCGGGGCGATTGTGATTCCGGGGCTGGTGATGGGCATGTTCGCGCTGATGCCATTCATCGGCCGTTCGAAAGCCGGCCATTGGTTCAACTGTGTATTCTTGTTCGCGCTCTTGGCTGGTGCCGCGACGTTGACCGGCCTGGCGATCCGCGAGGACCGCGGCAAGGAAGATTACCTCAAAGCCGTCGCCGAAGCCGAAACTCAGGCCGAGCGAGTCGTCGTACTGGCCCGCGGACCGCAAGGCATACCCCCGACCGGCGCCGCGTCGCTTTTGCGGAACGACGCCAAGACCGAGGGGCGGCGGCTCTTCTCCCGCTGGTGCGCAAGCTGCCACGAACACGCCGATTCGCCGGTACACCCCGCGCCGACCGATCCTCAAGCCCAAACCCCAACCGGCGCTCCAAAACTCACCGCCTTCGCGACTCGCGAGTGGCTCTCCGGTCTGCTCAACCCCGCCCATATCGACTCGGCCGAATACTTTGGCGAAACGACGCACAAAGAGGGCGAGATGTCGGGCTTCGTACATGACCAGAAGTGGGCCGATGCCGAGGCCCCCGATGTTGAACGAGTCGTGGTGGCATTGTCGGCGGAGGCGAAATTGCCCCTGCAGCGAGAATTGGACGAATCAGACGACGACCGTATCAAGACCGGACGTGCGCTGATCGCCGGCGAGGCGGGTTGCACCGATTGCCACCGCTTCCACGACGAAAAGGAAGACGACGATCGAACCGCCCCCACGCTCACTGGCTACGGCTCACGGGCATGGCTTTTGGGAATGATCAGTAACCCGTCAGACAGCCTTTATTATGGTAGCAACAACGACCGTATGCCCACGTTCGCCGGCCATCCCGATAACCCGGAATTGAACCAGCTTAGCAAGCACCAACTCGGCCTGTTGGTCGATTGGCTTCGCGGCGATTGGTACGAGCCCGCGGAGGATTAGATTCAGAGGAGTAGATTCAGCGGAATAAACTCAGCAGAGTAGGTTAGGCTTTCAGCCTGACGTGCATCCGGCTTATCCCCGTATCCTCCTCTTCATCCCACATCCCCCTTTGTGAAGCGGGGGGGGATGCCAGTGCGCCCGCAAACTTTGCGAAACCGCTACAGATTCACATGCTGAGCGGCCGATGATAGGGCGGTGTCGGATTTCCGCGCTACGGGCGCCCTTTCCCATCTCACGCCATCTGCCTATGTGGTGTACAACCTGCCGACAGGAAGTTCCCGGTGTGGCCTCGCCCTCGCCGGAAGGTGAGAGGCATGATCGGACCATGTGCTGTATCCGTTGCGGCACCGTGGTCCTCCCGGCGCCCGGAACGACCGACGCCCAAGCCAATGACAGCGGCACACGTCCCGAGCCGGGCGACGAAATGGACCGGGTTCCCAAGGATGTCAACCCGTTGGCCGCGTTCGAAACCTGGGAGCTCGACGAGCAGCTGCGGCACGTTGAGCGGATTCTCTCGGGACCTGGCTTCAACGTGCCTTCGGCCGCGGTGCGCGACGAGCGACGCTACGACGCGCCGCGAGCGGGCTCGGCGGTTGCTGAAACGAGCGAGTCCAATAATCGTTCATCGCCAGGCTCGGGCATTCGTCGCCACAAGCCCTTGATCGCGTTCATGGCCTGGACGATTCTGGCCGGGGGCCTGGCGGTCTTCACCTGTGGTGCCGTCCTGGTCGGCTGGTCGATCGTCGCCCAGCGCGGCGACCTGTGGAACCTTGGCTTACCGGTCGCATTGACCGGGCTTCTGGGATTGCTGATCGGCCTGGTGCTGCAGCTCGACCTGGTTTGGCACGCCCACCGCGTCTTGACCGCCGACCTTGTTCGCCTCGAACGACAACTCGGCGAGTTGACGGAGCGATTGTCCCCCGCGCGGAGCGCTCCTTCGACGCTGTTATCATCGTCGTGGGCCGAAGACCGCGGTCTTTGACACGGTCACCCCACCGCGATCACCTCGGCGGTCTGCCATTCGTCGCCGCTGCGGTCGACACGGTGATAGAGCGTATCGCGCTCCACCGGCTCGCGTCCCGCCTCGACGATCAACCGGCGGATTTCGTCGACCGAAAGAATCTCGGGCGTTTCAGCGCCGGCATCGTGGTAGATCAGCTCGTGCCGGACGGTGCCGTCGAGATCGTCGGCCCCGTACCAAAGCGCCGTCTGCGCGGTGCCGATTCCCAGCATGATCCAGTACGCCTTGACGTGCGGAATGTTGTCCAACATCAGGCGGCTGACGGCCATTGTCCGCAGGTCCATCAGGGCCGAAGCCTTGGGGATATGGCTCAGGCCGGTGTTGTCGGGATGGAACGCCAACGGGATGAACGTCTGGAATCCGCCCGTTTCGTCTTGAAGCTCGCGCAGACGCACCAGGTGATCGATACGGTGGTAAGCCGTTTCGATGTGGCCATAGAGCATCGTGCAGTTGGTCCGCAATCCCAACTCGTGGGCCGTTCGATGGATGTCGAGCCAGTTCCGGGCGTCGGCCTTGTGCTCGCAGATCCGGTCGCGGACCTCTGGATGGAAAATCTCGGCGCCGCCTCCGGGCAGGCTGCCCAGCCCGGCGTCGATCAACTCTTGCAGAATCTCGCGGACCGGCCGACCGGTCAGGTGCTGGAACCAGTTGATCTCGACGGCGGTCCATCCCTTGAGGTGCAGCTTGGGATAGGCGTCATGCAAGGTGCGGATGACATTCAGGTACCACTCGAATTTCATCTGGTGGTGCAGGCCGCCGACGATATGCACTTCGGTACAACCTGAGTCGACCGCCTCGCGTCCCCGCTGGAGGATTTGTTCGTCGCTCATCAAATACCCTTTCGGGTCGCGCAGGTCGGAGCGGAATGCACAAAACGTGCAGCGGTACACGCAGACATTGGTCGGGTTGAGATGCGTGTTGATGTTAAAGTACGCCGCCTGGCCGTTCTTTCGCTCGCGGACGATGTTCGCGAGTTCGCCCAGGTCGTTCAGATGGACCTCCGGGTTGTAGAGAAACAAGCCGTCGTCGAACGACAGTCGCTGGCCGGCGAGCACCTTTTGGCGAATCGATTCGAGCGTGGGGGTGGTTTTGGTCATCGTAGCGTGAGAATGGATTGGAGATTGGTTGTCATTCTAATCGGTCATGGGTCGCTCGTCATTGGTCAATCGCGATTTGCGATCGCATATTCGGCCTCGAAGCTCTCTTTAACAAGTGAGTGACCAATGACAAGTGACCAATGACTATATTCTTCATTTCACCAGTAAATCCAACGTGCCCACCACAAACAGCCCGACGCTGAGCACGGCGTTGATATGGAAAAACGCCAGGTTCACCCGCGTCAAGTCGTTGGGGCGGACGAGCCAATGTTCGTACACCAATAGCGCCGACACGACCGCGATGCCTACCAGATAGATCCAGCCCAGTTGTGGGTACACCCACGGTAGCGAGAACAACAGGCCGACCATGCCCAGGTGGCAGATCGCCGCCAGCCGTAGGGCACCGACGACTCCGAACCGGGCGGGCACGCTGTACAGCCCTAGCTTCGCGTCGGTTTCCACGTCCTGGCAAGCGTAAATCATGTCGAACCCTGCCACCCAGAGCATGACCGACGCGCCCAACACGACGGGCGGCCATGCCATCTCACCCCTCAGCGCGATCCAGGCAGCGATCGGCGCCAACATCAATGCCGCTCCGAGCCAGAAATGGGCCAACACCGTGAACCGCTTCGTCAGGCTGTAGCCACACAGGAACGCCAAAACCGGGGCCGACAGGTACAGTGGCCAACGGTTCGGCAGGAAGAGAATTGTCGAAGCCACGAAGCTCGAAGCGCAGACCAGCGCGAACACCGTTACGCTGGCCACGCTCAGCAGCCCGGCGGGGATGTGCCGCGACCGGGTCCTTGGGTTTTTGGCGTCAAGGTGGCGATCCACCAGCCGGTTGAAGGCCATCGCCGTGCTGCGGGCAAAGACCATGCACAGGACGATTCCCGCCAGATCCTGCCACCGCCACGGCGTCGTTCGCTCGCCGCCCTCTCGCCAGGCCATGACGGCCGCCAAAAGCGCAAAGGGGAGCGCGAACAGCGTATGGCTGAAGCGGATCATCTCAAGCAAGAGGCGGAGGCGTCGGAACATCAATGGCAATTTGTCAGTGGTCATTGGTTGATTGATGTGACCCCCACGGTTTCACCAACCCGTGCTCGACGCCAAGCTGGTCACAAATCCGCGCGACGACAAAATCGACCAGATCACCAAGAGAGCGCGCACCGTGGTAAAAGCCGGGCATCGCGGGCAGGACGACGGCACCCGCCTCGGTCGCGCGGCGCATGTTTTCAAGATGAACCAGCGACAAGGGTGTCTCGCGCGGCACGAGTACCAGCTTGCGGCGTTCCTTGAGCTGCACGTCGGCCGCGCGGTGAATCAGGTTCTCGGAAATCCCTTGGGCGATGGCCGCAAGCGTTCCGCCCGAGCAGGGGCACACGACCATACCGCCGTTGGGCGCCGAGCCGCTGGCCATCGGCGCCATGAAGTCGCGGTAATGGTAATAGCGCACTGCGCCCCGCTGTCTTTCCACCTGGGTTTCCACCTGGCCGCTCGACGACCGCCGAGCGAACACGTCGCGCAGCACAGGTGACAAGTTGTCGGCCGCTCGCGGTCCGCTGGGCAACAAGTCGTCAATGTGGAAATGGTCGAGATCGACGGAAAGATCGAGCTCCTGCTTGAGCACGGCCTGGCCGGCCGGGCTGATCGCAAGTTGCACGTCGCGGCCAGTGCTCGAAAGCACGTCGAGCAGCCGCACAGCGTAGATCGCACCACTGGCGCCCGTAATCGCGAGCACGAAGTTTGAGTTCAGACGGCTCATTTCGTCCCCACATACAAGGTCGCCACGCCCAGAGTCAATGGAAAGAACACGACTTCGGTCAGGCCCGCTCGGCGCAGCCGCTCAGCCAGCGCTTCGCCCGATGGGAATTCGCCGACACTCGCCGGCAGGTAATGGTAGGCCTCTTGCCGATTGCGGGCCAACGCCTGACCTATCCGCGGCAGCACGTTGCGAAAATACCAGCCGTACACGGCGCGGAACGGCTGCCAGCGCGGCAGCGAAAACTCCAGTACGGCCACCTTGCCGCCGGGCCGGCATACGCGGGTCATTTCGGCCAACCCGCGATCGGTGTCGGTCACATTGCGCAACCCAAAGGCTACGCAGACAATCGCGAAAAAGTCGTCGGGAAAGGGGAGCCGCTGGGCGTCGGCCTCGACGAAGGCGAGTTGCCCGTTGGCCCCGGCGTCGCGCCGCTTGCGGTCGCCGACCACCAGCATCGGGTGGCAGAAGTCGGCCGCCACGATCCTTGTCCGTCCCCCGCTCGCACGGTAGTAGGAAAACGCCAGGTCGCCCGTTCCGGTGCAAAGGTCCAAAATCGGCCCTTCGGCCGAAGGCGGCACGCGCCGCACGGTTCGCCAACGCCAATAGCGATCGACGTTCAGCGAGAGCAGATGGTTGAGGAAATCGTAGCGGCCGGCGATTTCGCCAAACATCCGGCGGACACGAGCTTCCGATTTATCGACGACCATGATTGCTGACGCGTTTGGCGAGCGTGGGCGGGAGGTACCGGGTTAACCGTGGAGGGACCGGTTGAGTTAACTTTTTGGCACCAGGCCACTAATTCGACGGGGAGGAAGCTCTCAATGCGAGCGTAACATCTTAGGGGCTGATTTTCCATGTCCACGGGCGAGGCGGGCCGGAATGCAGTGTAGCGGTCTTGGAAAGGGGGATGTGGGGATGCGAAGGGGATGTGGAGATGACAGACGAAGGATTAAGTGATCTAGGAGAATTGGTAGCGATGACAATGGGAACGCCGCTGACGCTAACGGATCTTTAGTTGCGCCATCCGTGGTCGATCTTGTACTCCGACCACCGTGTCTGGACCAACTCCACGATCTGCTGACTCGCCGCAAGCCGCTCGGGCCACGGCCCACCGTGTTCCTCGGGGACCTTGGCGGTGGCGTCGATGCACCCCGCGCTACCCGCCGAAAGTGACGGCACGGCGTGGTCGCGCGGGTGGGGCGGCCCGTCGTAGAAAAACACGTCGCGGCCTGGATGGACGTTGGCGCCAACGGCCAAAAGTACCGCCTCGGCGTCTTGCACGACGACGTCTGCATCCACGATCACCAGCCATTTTGTGTGCATCAACGCATCCAACCCCCACAAGGCACCCGCGACCTTACGGGCATGGTGCGGAAACGACTTGCGGATCGACGCGATACACACCCTACCAGGTCCTGCCGCTTCGGCAAACGTGTAATCGACCAGCTCGGGCACCGCCTGCCGAACCAGCGGCAGCCAAAGTCGCTCGATCACCCGGCCGATGGCGCTGGTTTCATTGGGAGGCTGGCCGGCCACCACAGCCGGAAAGATCGGGTTTGTACGCTGGGTCACGGCCGTAACGTGCAGCATCCGAGCCGGCGCGGCCAACGAAAAATAGCCTCCGTCGTGGCCCACCGGACCGATGGTTGTAAGCGGCTCGGCCGGATCGACGAACCCCTCGATCACGATTTCGGCGTCGGCGGGCACTTCCAGCTCGTGCGAGCGGCACTTGACCACTTCCAGCGGTTTGCCGCGCAGCAGTCCGGCGAACAGGTAACTGTCGGCTTCGGCCGGCAGCGGGGTGGTGGCCGTGACGACGAGCGCCGGGTCGCTGCCCAGCACGACGGCGACCGGCAGTTGCTTGGCGCCGGTGCGGCAGCCCACCAGGTGCCGCGAGGCGGCGTGGTAACGGTGCCAGCCGACGGCCAAACGATTGCGATCGACGATCTCCAACGGCGGCATTGCAAGGCTTCGTTGGCCCGTTTCCGGATCGACCGTGAGCACCACGCCCGAGGTGATCGCACGACGCGGCTCCGACGGCCAGCACCGAAGCGCCGGCCATTCGGCCAGATCGACGTCGCGGCCCAGCTTGACCACTTGCTGGCAAACACCGCTCCTGACGGTTTTGGGTTGTTGCCTGGCGGCGGCAAAGAACGAGCCCGGCCGGAACCGTTCCAGCCAGCCGGCTGTTTCAGCGGGCGAGGTCGATAAAACGAATCGTTCGGCCAGGTCGTCGAGTGACTCGGCTCCCAAGGCTCGGCAAACCCGGCCCGGCGTGCCTAGTAGGTTCGTCACCACCGGTGAATGGTGCCCCTTGACCCGTTCGAAGAAGAGGGCGGGGCCGCGGGCTTGCGCAACGCGGCAGGTGATTGTGGCCAGTTCCAGCTCGGGATCGACCTCGACTTCAATGCGAGCCAGGTCGCCAGCCTGTTCGAGCGATTCGACAAAGTCGGCCAGAGAGTGTGACGGCATGGTGCGCGGCTGCAATTGAGGTTCCGCACATTGTAGCGGAAGCCGCGGGAGTTCGGGAGGCAACGGGCGCGAACGGGTTCCTGTGTGCTTGGGAGCGCATCTGGCATGCGCCTGGGCGGGCAAATACAATGGCTCCTTGCACACCTCGCTCCGTAGCGGACCCGCGTGAGCGAATTGAGACCCACAACCTCGTGAGGAAGTTGCCATGCTTCAGCGTCCCAAACTAAATTGCCTTTTGATGATCTCCATTTGCGTGGCGTGCGGACCGTTCGGCGCCTCGGCCATGGCCGCCGACAAGGAGGAGGGCTTCATCTCGCTGTTCGACGGCAAAAGCCTCGACGGATGGAAACTCGTGGACGGGAGCGGCAGAGGTTACGTCGTCGAAGAAGAGGCGATCGTCTGCCCCAAAGACGGCGGCGGAAGGTTGTTCACGAACAAGGAATATGCGAACTTCGTTTTCCGTTTCGAGTATCGCTTGGAGCCGGGGGGCAACAACGGTGTCGGTATCAGATCGCCCCTGGAAGGCGACCCGGCCTATGTGGCGATGGAGATCCAGGTTCTCGACGACGAACACCCCAGTTACGCCAATCTCCAGCCGTTCCAGTATCACGGCTCAATCTACGGCGTGGTTGCATCCAAGCGAGGCGCGCCCAAAAAGGCGGGCGAATGGAACACCGAGGAAATCGTGTGTGACGGACGCAAGGTGAAGGTCACGGTGAACGACAAGGTGATCGTCGACGCGAACCTCGACGACGTGAAAGACAAAGGCGTCCTCGACGCCCATCCCGGCCTCCAGCGCGCCAAGGGATTTATCGGCTTCCTGGGCCACGGGGCCCATGTCGAGTTCCGCAATCTGCGGATCAAGGAACTGCCTTAACGCGAAAAATGTGGCACCGCTGCGTCCGTGCCGTCGGTTGCGAGAGGTCGAAGTTGAGCCTGGCGTGGCAACACCCGGCCACCCATAGACCGTTCCGCCACCCAGGCGTTACACTTTACCGCCTGTCGATGCTATGTGACTGCATCCTGGTTCATAATCGCAACGCGGGACAAACAGGGGGCTAACGCCCCCCACTCGCCTTTTTAACCACCGGCGCCTCTCCACGACCATGGACATGGAAAAAGTCGTCTCGCTCTGCAAACGGCGAGGCTTTCTGTTTCAATCGAGCGAAATCTACGGCGGCCTGAACGGCTTCTGGGACTACGGGCCCCTGGGAGTCGAGCTCAAGCGAAACGTCAAGGAAGCCTGGTGGCGCGACATGGTCACCGGCCACGACGAGCTCGCTGCGCCGCCCGGCGCGCCGCGAGCCTACCAAATGGTCGGGCTCGATTGTACGATCATCATGCACCCGCAGGTCTGGAAGTGCTCCGGGCATTACGACCTGTTTCACGATTTCATGGTCGATTGCCGCGAGTCGAAAAAACGCTACCGCCACGACCAGGTCCAAGGCCGCTGGGTCTCGGCCAAGGGACAGCGGATTTTCGTAGCCAGCCAGACGGGCGGCGAGGAAGGGCTGGCCGAAACCCAACACAAAGCGCTCAAGTTCTTCAACCTCCGCGCCAAAGATGCCGCCGAGCTGGCTTGGGAGGGGGACCTGTTGAACTTGACCAAGATCGGCGAGTTCGCCCAAGTGCTTGGTCCGGATGCCAAAACGCTGGGCACGCTCACGCCGCCGCGCGAGTTCAACCTGATGTTCAAAACGTACGTCGGCGCCTTGAGCGGCGAGGAGGGGGCGGCCTTCCTCCGACCGGAAACGGCCCAGGGAATTTTCGTCAACTTCAAGAACGTCTGCGATAGCAGCCGCGTCAGCGTGCCGTTCGGCATCGCCCAGACAGGCAAGAGCTTCCGCAACGAAATCACCCCGAGGAATTTCACCTTTCGCTCGCGCGAATTCGAACAGATGGAGATCGAGTTCTTCTGCCACCCTCAGCAGTCGCCTGAATGGTACCGCTACTGGCGCAACCGCCGCTACCGCTGGTACACCGAGCTGGGGTTGGCTGGCGAGCGGCTGCGGCTTCGCGATCACGAGCAAGAGGAACTGAGCCATTATTCCTGCGGCACGGCCGATATCGAGTACGCATTCCCCTTTCTCCCGCCAGGCGAGTTCGGCGAGCTCGAGGGGATCGCCCACCGCGGCGACTTCGATCTGCGCAGCCATATGGAGGGAAAGCTGGTGCGACAGGGGAATGAATTGGTCGTCGAAAAGGACGCCGAAGGGAAGCCGCGACACCGCGGCAGCGGCAAGGACCTTTCGTACTTCGACGACGAGACGCGCGAGCGGTTCGTGCCGCATGTGATCGAGCCCTCGGCCGGCGCCGACCGTGCGACTTTGGCCTTTCTGTGCGAGGCGTACCACGAGGACAGCGTGCCCGACGAGAACGGCAAGCCCCGCGAGCGGACGCTACTTAAGCTCCATCCACGGCTGGCGCCGATCAAAGCGGCCGTTTTCCCGCTGGTCAAGAAAGACGGAATGCCCGAAGTCGCCCAGAAGATCTATCGCGAGCTGAAACCGCACGTGACTGTGTTCTACGACGAGAAGGGCGCGGTCGGGCGCCGATATGCCCGGCAGGACGAAGTCGGCACGCCTTTTTGCATCACGGTCGACGGCCAGACGCTCAGCGACGGCACGGTCACGATCCGCGACCGCGACACGCTCAAGCAATGGCGCGTGAAGGCCGAGGATTGCGTGGCGGAGATCAAGGGAAAGCTGCTGGGGTAGAGCCATCACGGCCGCGGGCCGCGGACAGGCTCTGCCCCAGCCACCGTGAGTGTCTGATCCTCGACCGTGTGAAAAGTAACAGCAGGCGGGACGCCCGCACTGGAAGGGGGCTCTAAACTTCGCGGCACGCCGCGGCGAACAACTCGAGAGCCGTCGCCACTTGCTCGCTTGTTACGCAAAGCGCCGGGCAGAAGCGCACGCCGGCTTTGCCGCAACCCAAGAGCAGCAAACCTCGCTCGAATGCGGCATCGACGATCGCGTTGCGCCGCTCGGCGTCCGGTCCCTTGGGCCCAACGACGTCGGCGGCCAGCATCAGTCCCAGCCCGCGCGCGGAGGACAACGTGGGAATCTCCTGCGTCAATTGCTCAAGCCCGGCCTTCAGCTCGCGGCCGCGATCGATGGCGTTGGCCATGTATTCGCGCTCGATCAAGTCGAACGTGGCCAGCGAAGCTCGGCAACTCACCGGGTTGCCGCCAAACGTCGAGGCGTGGCTGCCGGGCGGCCAATCCATCACGTCGGCCCTCGCGATCAACGCCCCCAAGGGCAGTCCGCTGGCGATCCCTTTCGCGAGGCAAATCATATCGGGCACGGCGCCAAAATGCTCGATGGCGAACATGCGTCCCGTCCGCCCCATGCCCGATTGCACCTCGTCGGCCACCAGCAAGATGCCGTGCTCGTCGCACACGCTGCGCAACATCGGCAGGAAACCGGGAGACGGGATGCGATATCCCCCCTCGCCCTGGATCGGCTCGACGAAGATCGCGGCCACCTCATCAGCCGGGCAGGACGTGGCAAACTGTTCCTCGAGTTCGGCGCGCGGACAATCGAAATGGACGCGGTGTACGCCCGTGAGCAACGGTCCAAAGCCATGTTGGTGTAGCGCCTTCGAGCCCCCCAGCGACATGGCGCCGTACGTTCGGCCGTGAAACGCACCATAGAACGAGATCACCCGTTGGCGGCCCGTGTGATGCCGCGCAAGCTTCAAGGCGGCTTCGACCGTCTCGGCGCCGCTGTTGGTGAAAAACACACGCTTTGGCGCCGAGCCCGGCGCGAGCCGCGCCAGACGTTCGGCGAGCTCGATCTCCGGCGCGTAATAGAAATCGGTGCCCGACATGTGAATCAGCTTCGATGCCTGGTCGACGATCGCTTCGACCACTTCGGGGTGGGCGTGGCCGGTGGCGTTCACGGCGATGCCGGCGGTGAAGTCGAGGAACAAGTTGCCGTCGACGTCCTCCAGCGTGCAACCCCAGCCGCGGGCGGCCACCAACGGATAGCCGCGCGTATAGGAAGGGCTGATCACCTGGTCGTCGCGCGCGATCCAGGCCGCCGCTTTGGGACCGGGGAGCTTCGTTCGCAACAAAGGGGCTTGAAGATGGTCAATGGTCATTGGATAGTCGTTATGGGTCATTGGCCTGTTTCGGACACGGACTTTTTTAGAACCACCGAGGCTTACGCCCTCCGCTCACCGTCAACCGCCGAGCTCATACCTTGCGCCATCGTAATGCCCCGCTCGTGATTGACAGTAAAGGCCGTCTTGTGCGTCACCGAGTCGACCAAACCGGCGGCCGACGGTTGCCCGTTGCCGCTGCGTTTGACGCCACCAAACGGCAGATGGACCTCCGCCCCGATGCAGGGCAGGTTGACGTACCCCATGCCGTAGTCGCACTCGTCGCGGAACAGCCGCCAGCGGCGATAGTCCTCGGTGATGACGGCCATCGAAAGCCCGTACGGCGTCTCGTTATAAATGCGGATCGCTTCCTCATCATCGTCGAAGGGGACCAAGGCCAGGTGCGGGCCGAAGACTTCCTCGTGAATGGTGCGTTTGTCGGGAGCATACTCCTGCCGATAGACAAAGGGTGACACGAAGTAACCACCGGCGTGCTCGGCGCCGCTCATCCGACCGCCGTCGAGCAGGATTTCGGCCCCCTCCTGCCGCGCCAGGTCGTTGTACAAGGTGACCTTATCGACACCCGCCTGGTTCACGAGCGGTCCCGCGAACGCCCCCGGCGTGAACGGATCGGCGAAGCGAAGCTGCTTCACACGCTCGACGAATCCGGCGGCGAAGCGGTCGAGCAATTTTCGATGCACGAGCACACGGCCGGCTGAAACACAACGCTGGCCGGTGGTCTTGAAGGCACTGAGGACTGCGGCGTTGATCGCCAACTCGAGCGTGGCATCCTCGCATACGATCACGGCGCTTTTCGACCCCATTTCGCAAGCGCACGTCTTGTGATCGCTTTCGGCGGCCCATTTGCGAATTTGCGAACCGACGGAGTAACTGCCGGTGAAACAGACGACGTCGACATCGCCATGCCGGGCAAGGGCCGCGCCGACCTCCTCACCGAGACCGTGGACCAGGTTGATCGTGCCGGGGGGAAAGCCCGCCTCGACGAACAATTCCGCCAGCCGCTGTCCAATTTCAGGCGTTTCTTCCGAGGGTTTGAAAACCGTGGTGTTGCCTTCCAGCAGACTGGGCGCGAGCATCCAGAGTGGCACGGCGAAAGGGAAATTCCAGGGGGTGATCACCGCGACGGCGCCACGGGGCTTGCGGCGCACGAACAGGTCTTTGGCTTCAATTTCCGATTCGATGACCTGGCCCGTGGGTTGCCGCGCCGTACCGTACACATACTCGACCATGTGCAACCCTTCCACCACCTCGGCACGTGCCTCATTGAGGATCTTGCCGCTTTCGCGGGCCAGCACGCGGGCCAAAGCGTCGGTGTCGCGCTGGATCAGCGAGGCCAGTTTGCCGAACCGCTCGCCCCGTTTCACCCGGCTGGTGCGACGCCAAGGAACGAAGGCCGTGCGCGCGGCCGCGACGGCCTGTTCGACGTCGATCGCCGTGCCGCGCGGATATTCGCCCAGGACCTCGTCGAACCTCGCCGGATTGAGGCTTTGGAACCGCGCGGCGGTGGCGCGGCGCCACTCACCGGCAATCAAATGCCGTCCGCTCCAGGGAGCCGTTGCAACCGCGTTAGACATGGCGCACCTCCGTTTGCCTATCTCAAACATAAGCTCGGCGCTGGATTGGGCAAGAGCGGTTTGGCCGCCGCGCAAAGGGCGGTGCTAGCATGACTTGCAACGCCGATCCGTATCAGCTCACGACCGACCGAGCCGGACATGGCACACACGGTTAGCAAATGGTACAGTTTCCTGGTATCGTGTCCTGGCAACTTGCGGGCTTGCCGCCGCTGTCAACCCACTCAAATGGTTCCAAAATCGCCCATGCTCGCCGACCTTGGCACCCTTGGCGTCACCGCCGCGTCCATCGGGTTCTTACACACGCTTTGTGGGCCCGACCATTATTTGCCGTTCGTGGCCATGTCGCGCGTGGGGGGGTGGGGTCGCAAGAAAACGATGGCAGTCACGTTCGTGTGCGGCATCGGACATGTCGCCAGTTCGGTCGTGCTGGGCGGTATCGGCATCGCTTTGGGCGCCGTTTTGCGGCTAGAGACGCTCGAAAAGTTCGAAAGCCAGCGCGGCGACTTCGCCGGCTGGCTGCTGGTGGCCTTCGGGCTGACCTATTTCGTCTGGGGCGTCGTGCGGGCGATTCGCAACCGGCCACATACCCACCTGCACGGGCACGCCGATGGCACGGTCCACGCGCACGTACATGTGCATCAGGGAGAGCATTTACATCCGCACCCGGCGGTGGTCGCTCAAGATGTGAGCCCGGCCTCGCGGCGCGGCTCGCTGACGCCGTGGGTGCTGTTCACGATCTTCCTGTTTGGTCCCTGCGAACCATTGATTCCGCTGGTCATGTACCCGGCGGCCCAAGCCAACATTTCCGCGGTCGTGGCGGTGACGGCTTTGTTCAGTCTGGCCACGTTGACCACGATGTGTACCATGGTCGCGCTGCTTTGCTTTGGAACCGACCCGTTTCGGTTACCACGCTTCGAGCGCTTCAGCCATGCGCTGGCCGGGCTTGTCGTGCTGTCGTGCGGCGTGGCCATCAAGTGCGGGCTGTGATGATGGTCCGCTTCGAAGTGGGAGACCTGTCCGATGGCCAGTCGCAAGCGAATCCTGAATCGCCGCTCGGTATTGACCGCTGGCGTGGCGGCGCTGGGCTGGGCCGCGCTCGACCGCGCCGACGCCAATGAGGAGCGTGAAGACGCGCCGATCGGCCGCAAGGAACCGCTGAAAGTCACCAGGCTTGAAACGTTCCTGGTCAAGCCGCGATGGCTGTTCCTCAAGGTCCATACCAACGCCGGCCTGGTTGGCCTCGGCGAGCCGATTGTCGAGGGCCGCGCGCAAACCGTCGCCGAAGCGGTCCGCGAAATCGAGCCATACCTCGTGGGGAAGGACCCACGGCGTGTGGCCCACCATTGGCAAGCGATCTACCGCCACGCCTTCTACCGCGGTGGACCCATCCTGACCAGCGCGCTGAGCGGCATCGACATGGCGCTCTGGGATATCAAGGGCAAGGCGCTAGGCGTGCCGGTTTACGAGCTGTTCGGAGGACCGACGCGCGAGCGTGTACGGGTTTACGCTCACGCCAAGACACCGGAACAAATCAAGCAACTCAAGCAGCGCGGCTTCGCAGCCTTCAAGACCAACCCTGCCAAACGGCGGCCGAGCCGCTACGTCGAATCGCCCGCCGAAATCCGATACGCCGCCGACAAATTCGCCGAGCTCCGTGCCGAGGCCGGGGACGATTGCGACGTCGCCATCGACTTCCACGGCGCGATCAGCCCCGCCACGGCAAAGCTCTTGATCAAGGCCCTCGAGCCACACCAGCCGATGTTCATCGAAGAGCCTTGCCAAGCGCAGAACCACGATGTGATGGCTGAAATCGCCCGCGGCACACACCTGCCCATCGCCACCGGCGAGCGGGTTTTCACGAAATGGGGCTTTCGCGAAGTGCTCGAAAAGCAGGCCGCCACGATTTTGCAGCCAGACCTCTGCCACGCGGGCGGAATCACTGAAGTGCGGTTGATCGCGGGCATGGCCGAAGCCTACTACGCCGCCATCGCGCCTCACAATCCGCTGGGTCCCATCTCACTGGCCGCCGGTGTGCAGTTGGCCGCGTCGATTCCCAATTTTCTCTGCCAAGAACAAGTGAGCCTGGGCGCTGGCTACCTGAAGCGGCCATTCACTGTACGCGATGGCTATCTCGACCTACCCACCGGTCCGGGGCTCGGCATCGAGCTGGACGACGATGCGATCGAAGGGAAAATCGGCCACGATTGGCATGGGGAGGAATCTTACGACGCTGATGATGGATCCGTGGTCGATTGGTGAGACAGCATCTTCGCCAAGAGTTCCATCGGCAGTCCGACCACGTTCGATTCGCTTCCTTCAATGATCGTAAGCCAACCAAGTCGGTCCTGGTAGCCAAACGCGCCGGCTTTGCCTTCCCAAAGGCCGCTGGTGAGGTAGTCGTCGATTTCGGCCGGTGACAGGGGACGCATCGTCAGCGTGGTCCGGTCGACTTCGACATGGGGTTCGTCGCCGGGCACGGACCAGAGACACACACCGCTATAAACTCGGTGCTCCCGGCCGCTGAGCAATTCTAACATTTGCCGCGCATGGCGATCGTCATAGGGCTTACCCAGAATTTGTCCGCCGCACTCGGCGACCGTATCGCAAGCCAGGACCAGACCCGTGGCGACCCGCGCCGCGACGTCGGCCGCCTTTTGGTAGGCAATGCGGGCGACGAATTCGGGTGGGCTCTCGCCGCTGCATACCCCGCACTCGGCTTCGGTTCCGGGCGGAACACTACGAAAGCGGTAGCCTGCCGCGGCGAGCAGTTCATGCCGGCGTGGGGAAGTGCTGGCGAGGATCAATTCGGGTAACGATGCCATTGCGAGCTCACGGCGATGAAGTGGCGGTGACCGACGACGAATTCAGGCGGCGGAAGGCGAGTGGGGAGCGTTAGCCCCACGGTTTCGCATTGATTGACCGACGATGATATTAGACGGTGAAAGGGCCGGCATGGAAGCAGCCAAATTCCGAGTGGCCGAAAATAAGATCTTTGCAACGAACCCTTGGTGGCAACCCGCTCCGACGCGTGGATCGGCCAGGCGGCGGTCATGAATTCCCTGCTTCCTCGGGAAGACTGGCGACTAACTCCACTTGAACCATCGCAGTGCCAGCGCGAACGTGACGGTTCCCCAGGCCGCCAAGGCGGCGACTTCGAGTCCCAGCGACGAGAGCGAGGCCCCTTCTTGCATCACGGCTCGCAAGGCGTCGTTGAGCAACGTCAGTGGCAGGGCCTTGATGGCGGGCCGAACGACCTCGGGAAAGCGGTCGGATGAGAAGAACACGCCCGAGAGCATCCACATCGGCAGCATCACCAGGTTCATCAGCCCTGAAACGGCCTCGATCGTCTTGGCCCGGCTGGCGATCAACAGGCCGATTCCGGCGAACGCGCCGGCCCCCAATAGCACCAGCGCCACCACCGCCCAGAGGCTGCCGTAGATCCGCACGCCGAACGCGACCCGCGCGAAGCCGACGAGCGCCAGGACCTCAGGGACCATGAAGACCAGGCGGCTGATGATCATGCCGGCCAGAAAGTCGGTCTTCTTCATCGGCGTTGCCAGGAACCGCTTGAGCAGCTTGCGGATGCGCATGTCGACGATGGCGAAACCGACTCCCCACATGCCGCCGCCCATCAGGCTCATGCCCAGCAGGCCGGGTACGAGGAAGTCGATGTAGCGGCCGCCCGGCTCGTCGAAGACGCGGTCGGCAACCGTCGCCGCGTCCTGGCGGCCGGCGGCGCGCTGCAGGGCGTCGTCAACGGCGTTGCGAGCCAGCACGCTTTCCGTGCGCGTGGGATCGTAGGCATAGTCGTAGTGCGGCGTCGATGACTCGCCTGCGGAAACGACCAGATCGGTCTTGCCCGTCCGCAAGCGCACACGGCACGATGCGGTGTCGAAGGTCGCGACGACGAACTTCTCTTGCTTCGACAACGCGTCGACGATCGCCTCTGCCCTTGGCCCGGTCTCGACGTCGACGGTAATTCGCTCGATCGGCTTGTTGCGGAAGGCGATCCCCAAGGCAACGATCATCAAGATTGGAAAACCGTAGACCCAGAACACGGCCTCCGGTTCGCGGTAGAACTCGCGCAGCCGCGCAAGCACGAGTTGTGTCAGGGGGCGGTCGCGAAGTGAAATAAGGTGGTTCATGCGCTGGACGCCTCGGCTTCGGCGAGGTGGCGGCCGGCCAGCTTCACGAACACGTCCTCGAGGCTGGCGTGCCGGGTCGAAAGGTCGGTGATTTGCCGCTCGAGCCGGCGCAAGCGATCCAACAGGGCCGGCAGCGCAACGTGAACCTCGCTGACCGAAAGGCTCACCCGGTCGGGCTCGACGCGGACCTCGCTGACGGCGGGCAAGTTCGAGAGCTCGTCCGACGTGATGGCGCGCGTCGCCGGACCGCTTTCGAGCGTAAACTCGACGACGTGCTCGCCCCCGAGGCCGGCAATCAATTCGCGCGGCGTGCCCAGCGCGATCAGCTTTCCCAGGTCGACGATGGCCACACGGTCGCAGAGCCGCTCGGCCTCGTCCATGTAGTGCGTCGTCAGGAGCACGGTCCGCCCCTGCTGCCGGAAGCCGCGAATGATTTCCCAGAGCTGCCGGCGCGACTGCGGGTCGAGTCCCGTGGTGGGCTCGTCGAGGAACAGCAGTTCCGGGTCGCCGACCAGCCCGCACGCCACCGCCAGACGTTGCTTCTGGCCGCCCGACAGCTTGCTGACCCAAGTCCGGGCCTTGTCTTCCAGCGAGACACGGCGCAGCACGTCTGAGGGATCGAGGCCGCGGCGGTAAAAGCTGCGGAACAAGGTCACGGTCTCAAGCACCGAGAGCTTGTCGGCCAGGCGCGTCTCCTGCAACGAGATGCCGATTCGTTGGCGGATCTCGTCGTCGCCAAGGCCCCAGCGCAGCCCGAGCACTTCCACTTCGCCGGAGGTGGCGGCGAGCAGTCCTTCGAGAATTTCGATCGTCGTCGTCTTGCCGGCGCCGTTGGGACCCAACAGCGCGAAGCACTCGCCGCGTTCGACCGAAAGATCGAGCCCGCGCACTGCCTCGACGGGCGGCCGCGAGTCGTAACGTTTGACGAGGTCCGAGCAGCGTATGGCAAGCGGCATGGGCCGGTGATCCTGGCGACTCGGTTGCAGGGTGCAAGAAAACCGGGCATTTTCCAGATTTTCCGGTGGCTTGCAAGGATCGCAAACGCCGGCGGGCGTTCATTCGGCCGGTTCATCGTCGGACGGGTCTTCAGGGACCGGATCAGTATCGGATGAGTCATCCGGAACCGGCACTTCGTCGGTGGGTTCGTCGGGCGTTCGCGCCTGCCGCACCTCAACCAGGCTTTGTCCCTCGTGGACAACTGCTGGCGCCGTGTTGTCGACCAGCTCGCTGTCGTCGACCGCAACGGTTGCCAGCCCTTCAGCACGGAGTTGCGCCTCGCCGTTGTCGCCGATCAGGCAGCCGTCGAGCCGCAATTTCGACGAGCCACCGGCCGAAACGCCGCTCCGGCCGTTGCCGCGGCTGGTCACGCCGATCAGCTCGCAATGCCGCACGCCGTCGTGTGCGTTGATGCCGTCGATTTGAAATCCCTGCACGACCAGGTTGGCGATGACCACATCGTGCACGTGGTAGAGCGTGATACCCGTCTGCAATCCGTGGCACGATAGCTGGTAGTCCTCGGGCAATTTGATCTGCTCAACGTGGAAGTAAATAAATCCGTCGTGCCCGCACCACTCGAGCGGCTCCAGCGCCGGCAGTGCGCGGTCGGTCGTGGTGATCTTTCTCCGCGCCGCGGGCTTGCCGTCGAGAAACAATTGCTGGAAACTCTTCTTCGCCGGCCGAAAACGGAAAACCGCTCCGCGGTATGGTTCCCAGGCGTGGTGGCCCACCGGCGTCAAACCGTCGAGCGTTGCTCCTTGACCATCGATGACGAACGGCGAAACGTCATTACCGCAATGGTGAGCGGCCGAAAGACAGATGGATTCACGATAAGGAACCCCGCGATTGGCAAGCCGCAAATGGTCGCCGGCCTGTGCCAACTCCAAGGCACGTTTCAGCGTCCGCACCGGCCCGGTGCCGCCGATGCTCTGCGCCTGGCCACCATTTCGCAGGTCGTCGCCAGCTACGTTGTCGACAAACAAGTCGGCAGCGCGGACATTGGCCGTCAGAAAGAGCGTACCGATCAGGGCGAGGCCGCGATACCGCATGAATGGAATAATCCCGAGTTTCGCCGACGCAAGTAAAACAAGTGTAGCATGGGCAAGTTGGGGGGTGTAGCCAAATCCGTAGAATCCGTTAACCAAAGCGGAATTCGCGAGAAAGCAGGATGCCCTTTGCGGTCACTCAGAGGCTTTGGATGAGGGGTGACTCGAACCGATCAGCCCCTCAGTCTTATCGTCGAATTTGACTCGTCCGCGAATCTTCATCGTGAATCGGCGCATGTGGCCGGGCCCTGACCATTTTTCGAATTGACCGCGTGTGTAACGGCAGAATTCGGCGGCGTCCTGGTAATTGGTGAACTCGAACCTCTGGATCACCACTTCGCAATCGCCGTCTTTGGTGTCCTTGCCTGGGGTCGTTTCCGCGAGAGTCCCGCGTAGCTTGCTCGACCAGCCGCAAAAAGTCGTGGCGTGTTGCGAAATCATCGCCTTGGGGTATGTCAGTTGGACGGTCCATTCTTCCCGGTTTTGACTGTTGCCCAACACGTCATTCATGGCCCTTCTCCTGAGATCCTGGCCCGCAGCGCGGGGGGACGTTTACAGCCTATCCGAAAACTGAATCAGAAGGAAGAAATGCAGGGAAGGCGTTAAGCCTTTGGTCGGCGCCTCTATTCCTATAGCCCAACGACTATTGCCTTCCGGGAGGTTGGCCTTGAGCCAGTCGAAAGATTTCGTTACAAGCCCGGTTCTTCACCTTATTTCGCCAACACGCGTCCGCGGCACGGAGGCCTTTGGTATGGCATTGCGCATGGCCATCTGGGTGCTGGTCGGCCTGTGGGGGGCGGCGCTCCAAGCTGGCGATGAATTTCCCTATATCGCCTATGTCAACGCGGCCAACGTCTATGTGCGGAGCGGACCTGGCGAGAACTATTACCCCGTGCTCAAACTGCCGCGAGGCCGAAAGGTCGAGATCTACCGGCACGATCCCGGTGGATGGTACGCCATTCGCCCGCCCGAGGACTGTTTCAGTTGGGTGTCGGGCGAATTCATCGAAGCGACCGAAGGGAAACTGGCCCGCGTGACGGGCGAGCGCGTCGTGGCGCGTGTTGGCAGCAAGTTCAGTGACATCCGCGATGTGATCCAGGTGCGGCTCGACCAAGGCGAGGAGGTCGAGGTGCTGGAGGCGAAACGGTTCAACTCGGGTCCAGCGGCACAAACCTGGTACAAGATTTCCCCGCCGGCCGGAGAATTCCGATGGATCTCGGGTCGGTTCGTCGATCGCGAGCCACCGGATGAATCACATCGTGCCGCCGGTCCGGAGAACAACCTGCTGATCGCCGGACACACGAACGACCTCACGAACGAAGACGAGCTGGAAGATGGGCCGCTCGGCGATGCCGAGTTGCACGATTTGGATGACGTCGAAGCAGCGATTTATGAATATGAGGATGACGAAGAAGGAGACGACTTCGCACCAAGCGGCGTCGTTCATACGGAACACCAGGTGCGTGTGCCGCCGGAGCGGGATGTCCGTGAGGCGGAAGACGACGAGAGCATGCCGGCGACCACAGTTACCGAGCGCCGGCCGGCACTCAACCACAGCCGGCGTTGGCTCAACGGTCATGTCGCGGCCAGCACCACGGAAGAGTTGGACGAGCTCGAACTGGCACTGGCGACCGTGCTGACCGACGAGCCCAGTCAATGGGACTTCCGCCCGCTGGCCGCGCGTGCCCAGGCCGCATTGGAACGCGCCGAGACACCCCTCGACCGGGGCCGATTGCGGCGATTTATGCGAAAGTTAACGGAGTACTCCGACTTGCAATGGCGGCACGTCGCCGTGATGGGGCCTGGCGGCTCGGCCGGCCGAGCGCAGACGCGTGCGAGTAAGGTCACCGAGGGCACGGTGGCGCACCGCGACGCGCGCTCTCGTTTCGACGGCGTTGGCCGACTGACTCAGGTCGCCTCGCACGACTCCCACTCGCCGCGATACGCGTTGCTCGATGAACGCGGCCAGGTGGCGTGTTACGTGACGCCTACACCGGGCGTCAACTTGAAGCGCTACCTGAACCAGGAAGTCGGAGTCAACGGCACGCTCGGCTTTCTCCAGGAGCAAAACGCCACGCACGTCACGGCGCGTCGCGTCGTCAGCGTCGACGGCCCGAAGCTCCGGTAAAGCCTCGCATGTTCAGCACCGATCGGGCTTTCTCGACGATCCGTTAAACCTCCAGGAGTCATTGCCAATGGGGATGCACATTCATTTGACACCGGAACTGGAGCAGCTCGTCCAGGAACAGGTAAATAGCGGACGATACCGTTCGACGAGTGAAGTCGTCGGCGCCGCGCTGACGCTCTGGGCCGAACGCGACCGCACGGGAAAATGGCCCCTTGGCGTGTCCAAAATCGGAATCGATCAGGCTCGTTCGCCCGGACCGCCTGAAATGAAAGCCATCAAGCCCCAGGGGCGCCGATTCGCGGCATGAAGGGCCAGCCCGCGTTATGGAGCTTGCGGGTTGTCGCTCAAGAGATACGCCAACAAGTCGCGCAGCTCCGCCGGCGTCTTGACGATCCCCGCCGGCATGGGCGAAACGGCTTGCAATTGCCGCGACTCGATTTCGACGGCGGCCACTGTCTTTCGCGTAGCGTCGGGTAATAGCAACTCGATCTCGTCGGCCGATTCGCGGACGACAAGCCCTGTGAGCGGCTTGCCGTCGGTGGTCTCGATGGTCGTGGCACGAAACAGCTCGACGACTTGCTTGCTTGGCAAGAGCACACTTTCCACGACGTAGGGGACCGTAAACCGCTTGCGCGCTTCGGCCAGGCTGGGCGCGCCGTTACCTTTTTGATCGGCTGTGATCGCATGGCACTTGACACAACCCAGGGTACCAAACAGCAATCGCCCATGCGCTTTGTCGCCATGTTGCAACTCCTTCTGCCAGTCGGTCGAAAGGAACTCAGGGGCCATGGCGGCCGCGCCGCCCGCCGCGCTCGCTTCCCGCAAGCGCTCGGCGAGCATTGAGGAATCAAGTTTTTCAGGCAAGTCCGCCACCAGCTCGGCGCCCGAGTGCCAACCGATGTGCAAAGTTCCGGCCGCCTGTTCGCAGTGGGCACGAACCAGGATATCGTTGCTACCCGGTTGAATATCGAGCAGCGCGTCCGCCCGGCCGGAACTCGAGCTCGGGCCCAAATCGACGGCCTGACCCCGGTGCCAGATTTTCAGGGAGTTACCGGATTCGATCGACAAGAGTGCCCGCTGTCGGCGGAAGCTCTGTAAACGGAACGCGACGTAATACGACGACTTCGCCCTCAACGGCAATCGTTCGCTCAAGTCAAATCGCCCGTGGTCCGCATCGACCTGTTGCCAGTGCAACGGTCCCAGGGGCGATTCGTACTGAGCCGAAAGATCGATGGGACCCTGTTCGGGCGGATGCGCTTGCATAAGCCCCTGGTCGCCATCATCGAAGGGACCAATCGCCCATAGCCGGGTAATGTCGCGAGGTTCGATCACCGATAGCTCGCGAAATGAAACGTCCCAGCGCGCCCGGGCCAAGAGCGGCTCGGCGCGCGGATCGTGAAGCAGGGATAAGTAATAGGCGGCTTGAAGTCGGACCGCGGTTTCGTCGTCGTCCAGCGACCTGATAAGCAATTCGAACAGTTCCTTCTGCTCGGATGTGTGCGCAACCAGCTTCCAACGTTCAGCGCTCGTATAACTGCCGATTCGGCCAAGATCAGCGAGCTTTACGTCCCGCTCTTCGCCCGCGAAAGTCAAGGAAGAATGAAAGAACGCGTTATCTTCGGGGAAGAAAAGCGGCAACTCGGCGGGCGGAACGTCGTCGCACAAAGGGACCGTCAATTTCATGCCCGCCGCGAGCACGCCCGCAAGCCGTTTGGCTGAGTCGTTCGAATGTGATAGGCGACCAATTTGCTCAACCGTCGCGCGGCGGGCCAAGAGCGAGCAGGCCGTCTGCCGTAAATAACTGTCACGACTTGTCGCCGATGAGGTCACCGCGGCAACCGGCGGTCGCTCCGCGGCTGCGAAAAAGTGCTCCAAAGCGGCGAGCCGCACGGCAGGCGAGTCGTCGTCGAGCGCCGCGGCGAACCATTCTCCAGGCGGCTTAAGCACGGGGAACTCGACAAGCGCGCGAACCGACTGTAAACGCACCTCGGCCAGTGGATGTTTCGATAACTTTTGGAGCATTCGACTCGCGCGCGGGTTCCCTTCCTTGCCTGCAATCCAAGGGAGATGCATTAGCACGGCATCGCGTTCGTCGAACTTCTCCAAACGCCGGCACGCGTCGGTGAGCAGCTCGTGGCCACGGCGTAGGATTTCGAGGTGGGCTCGCTGACGGCGCTCCCAGGAGTCGCTCGATAGCTCGGCCCAGAGTTTCTCCGGCGGCAGGTTAACCACGTCGTAAGCCTCGAACGGATGGTCCGGCGGATCATCGGCGCGGGTGATCATCACCAGATCGCTCACGCAATAGGGAGAAACGACGTTGCCTGCCAAATAAAGGCTGGTCACGAAGACCCGGCCGCCGCGACCAACCGTCACGCCAACCGGCCGCACGTTGTTTTCGCCCGCCAGAAAGGGGACTTCTTCCGCGTCGAAGCTCGCGCCGCGCGCCTTGCGCGGGTATCGGGGCACCGCCATCTGGTCCCAACGGCACATCAGCAAGTTGTCGCGTAAATTGGCGGGAAAGAACGGCTCATCGTAGTAAACCAGATCGCAGGGAACGCCGCGCCCCAAATCGGCGTTCATCGTTTCCAACAGGTCGGCGCGGTCCGGGCTTTTCGAAGGCAGCCAGCCACGGGGCCAGGCGAAATCGGTCCGCGGTGTGACATGCAACAAGCGCGCGGGAGCGTACTGATCGGCGCGGCTTTCATGGTCGTTATCGTTTGTGAACAGGTTCCACTCGTTGTCGAAGGCCAGCCCGACCGGGCCACGCAATCCGCGCGCCACCACTCGCAAGTCGCTGCCGTCCGGCTTGACACGTAGCACCGCGCCGGCGCCGGTATATGCGACCTTTGTCCCTTCAGGCTGCGTAAAAAGTGTCCAATGGCCCCAATGGTCGGGCCGGTTCCAGTCGCCATAGTTCAAAAGCGGGTCGCCATGGTTCAAATAGAGATCGCCCTGGGGTCCCCATGCCAGGCAATGGAAGCTCACGTGCAGATCGAGCGGCAGCCCCCAAACGAGCCGCTTGGGTTGCAGATCCTTGCGCCGTATCCGCCCTTCGGGAAAAAGGTACAGCGCGCTTGAGGTCAAAACATACAAGTCGTTTCCGCGCAACTCCAGACCGATGATAATTGAGTCGGGCGGAAAGCGGTACAGCTCTTGTCGTGGTTGATATCCGCCGCGGTTGTCCGGCTCGAATACGAAGACCGCCTCGCGCCCGCCCACGAACAGCCGCCCCAGGCTATCGACTTTGACGGCCATGTAGGCCTCGTCGTCCGAGCGGTCGATCAGCACGGCCTGCAGCTCGCTGTCCGTGGTCCTGAGCTGATTACCCACGGGTGGAACGAAGCCCGGCGAAGGGGGTGTTACCGTGGCGACTTTCGCCGTATTGTTCAGCTTTGAAAGATCCTCGATCGTCGATCGGTCGGGCAGGAAACGCCATAGCCCGATCGTGTCGCCGTCAGCCTCGATGGTGTCATTCGAACGTTCGCTAATTTTCCGAATGCCGCGGCTCAGCCGGACGAATTCGAGCGACCCCTCACAGCCCAGGCCACCTTCGACGAGGCGGCAAAAACCCAGTTGGCCGGGGACGGCTTCCTTCCGGTTCGAACGCACCTCCCGTTCGGCCGCGGTTTTGCCGTCGCAATAGAGCCGCACGCGGTCCGGCTCGAATTGCATGGCCAGATCGTGCGACCGGCCGTCGCAGATGTCCACCTCGGTGTGGACATGGTCCGGTTCCATTCCCGGCAGGTAGGCAGTAAGTGTGCCGCTACCGGCCATCGAAAAGATTTCCCAATGGGCGGGCGACTGCTTCGTGTCGCAGGCCACGAGGATGTTATAATCCCGTTTCTGGATCAGTTTGGCCCGGCATTCGACCGTCAAGGGAGGCGCGCGGTACTCGGTTTTGCCTTCGGCGAGCCAACCTCGCGCGAAGGTGGGGGTCGCGACCGGTGGACCGTTGGCGTAGGTACGAGGTTTCGGTTTGGGACCGGCCGGAATACCGGAAAGTTGAGGTACGAGCCAATCGAGTCCGTCGAGGTTATCACGTAGCCGCTCCTCGGCGTCGTCGTCGGTGTGCCCGAGAATGCCGATGGGACCACGATAGCCGCTGTCGCGAATTGTCTTGAGCAATTCGAGGTCCAGCTCTCCCTGGCCCAGCGGCACGATCTTTTTGCCGACCCGCTCGCCCCCCTTGACCATGCCGTTGAGATTGAGGGCCACAAGTTTGGGCAGCATTTCCTTAAGCAGGGCCGGGAAGCGCTCGAGATGGTCGTGGCCGTGGTGCAGGCTGTAAACGATGCCGACGTTAGGCAACTTCAATTCTTCAATCACGGCCAGTTGGTTCTCGGGCTCGCCGAACCAGCCGCCGTGGTTGTAGAGTGAGACCGAGCAGCCGATCTTTGCCGCTTCGTCGGCGATCGGCCGCAGGGCACGGACGGCGGCGTTCACTTTGACCGCCTGGTCCTTCGCCTCGGGCGCCGGATCGCCCATCGTGACCCAGAGTTGCGTATGCAACTTGTGCCGCTTGAGCAGATCGAGGATCGCGAGCGCATCTTCGTTCAACGCCGCGGGAAACCAGAAGGCCTCGAGCTCAATGCCGTGCCGCTTCAGAGCATCCATTTCAGCGTCGAAGGTCGGGATGTGCTCCGCGCGCCAATCGTAAGCGAAACGCTTGAAACCGAGGCGCTTGAGCATCTCCGCCCGCTCCACTGGCCCACGCTTCTTCGCGTCGAACGGGACGATGCACCAGGCCACGAGGTTCTCGCGAGCGAAAAGCTCCACCGCGGTGGCGGATTTCGGCCCGTCGTCGGCGGCACGCGTGGTGGTTGCCGCCAAAAGGGAGCACGCCAACGCGCAGCGGTAAGTGAGATTGCGGATGGTGGCCGTAGGCGACACGATATCTCCGTTGCGACTTCGAGCCGACGCCTTGGCGGCCGTTTTGGTATAGGCGCCGCGCATGCCCGGCGGATTTGGGATTGGCCCTATCGTCAGTGGTCGAGGTCTTCCAATTTAACCGCGTTTCCGCTACGCAGACTTTGCCTCGCTCGAGCGATCCTTTGCAGGAACCATTCTGGCCACATTTTAGCCAGAATCGCGACCAACGGCAACTTGGCCGTTCAAGGACTTGATATCGAAAGAAAAGAGCAGTCCCCATGGGATTTTTCCCTAACAACAGGCCATCTGTTTATCGCTTTGTTGTTGCGATTCCGTTCGATTGGTAGACTGCACTCACCGGGCGCAGTCGATCTAACACTCGCTCCTTCGGGATTGTCCTCCATGAAAACCGCCGTCGGCACTTTGGTCATCAAGCACGGCAAACTGGTCGACGGGACGGCACATCCGCCAATTGCCGACGCAGCGGTGGTGATCGAAAATGGTCGGATCAGCTTCGCCGGACCGGTGGCCGCCGCGCCGCGCGTGCCGCCCGGAGCCCAGGAAATCGACGCGCGCGGCGGTACGATCATGCCCGGCCTGATCGAAGCGCATTTTCATCCGACTTACTTCGATGTGGCCGAACTGGCCGATCTCGACATCAAGTACCCGGTCGAGTACGTCACGCTCCTGGCCGCGGCCAACGCCAAACTAGCGCTGGAATGTGGTTACACGGCGGCTCGCAGCGGCGGCAGCCTGCACAATATCGATGTCTGGCTGAAGAAAGCGATCGAAAACGAGCTCTGTCCTGGACCGCGGCTGGCCGCCAGTGGACGTGAAATCTGCGGTGCCGGAGGATTGATGGACTGGAACCCCGAACACCTCAAACTCGGGATGGAAGGATTGATCCTGCTGATCAACGGTCCGAACGAAGGCCGGGCCGCGGTGCGAAAGCTGGTCAAGGACGGCGTCGAGTGGATCAAGACCTATCCCACCGGCGACGCCGCTTCGCCCGACGCCGCCGACCACCACACGCTTTGCATGACCCTAGAGGAAATGACCGCAGTTGTCGCCGAAGCCCACAACTACAAGCGCAAAGTCACGGGCCATTGCCGTGCCAATCAGGGAATCAAGAATGCGCTGCGTGCCGGTTTCGACACTTTGGAACACGGCACCTTCATGGATGCTGAGGCGCTCGATCTTTTGCTGGCGTCGAATACACCCGTCGTGCCGGCATTGCAGTTCGAACTGGCGAGCATCGAGCACGGCCCCCGGTTCGGCATGCCCCAGGCGGTGATCGACGGACACCAGGAAACGCTCGACGGCGGCGCCGAAAGCGCGCGGATGATCCTGCGTTCCGGCGGCCGTTTGGGAATGGGGGGCGATTACGGCTTCGCCTGGAACCCGCACGGTACATACGCCAAGGAATTGACTTTCTTCGTGAACTACGTCGGGTTCAGCCCGCAAGAGACGATCCGCTGCGCCACCCAGACGGGTGCCGAGATCATGGGCCGCGAGTCGGAAATCGGCACACTTGAGCCGGGAAAGCTGGCCGACGTTCTCGTTGTCGACGGCGATGTACTGGCCGACATCAGAATACTTGAGGACCGCAGGCGATTTATCGCCGTGTTACAGGGGGGCGTGATTCGCGCGGGCGAGTTGGCGTAGTCGCTCGCGAAGTAAACCAATTTTGGTGTGCCGTCGCACGAGCCGCGAAAAAGCCGACAAAAACTTGTTCTTCATCCGACACCCCATCAATCTGTGTGGCTCTACCAGACGGTCCCCGATGTAAGGCCCCGTTGGGTTGGGAGGCGGCCTATTGCTCTTTCGGTTCCGCGCCGTCCTCGTGTGTTTCCTCGCCATTTGTCAGCGACATTTCCTTAGCGATCTTCACCGGCTTGGGCGTGAGCACCAGCGTGACTTTGGTGCCCTGGGGCGGAATGCGGTCGGAAAAAGCCTCGAATTGGAGATCTCCGGCTTTGTCTGAGCTTTCGACGGGCACGTCGAGCATGGCTCCGGGGAAATTCGAGATGCAGATGAATTCGCCGTAGTCGGCCAGGTAAGATTTGGCGCCGGTTTGCTCATCTACGTGCAACGTACTTCCGCCAAAGACCCACGATTGATCCATGGCCTTGCCGGTTTTCACCTGGCGAATCCAATCTTGGCCCCGCGCGCGTTGCCGCGTTCCCTGCTCGTCAGTCCAGAAGAGCGTGATTTCGATCGGCGTGCCGCGGGCCGGCTCGAACTTGGGAACCCAGCGGGCGGGGTTGCCCGCTTCCGCTCCCGCGGCCAAGAGGCCGGCATGAACCGTGAACGGCTTGACCGGCACACTCAAGACCGATTCATGCTCCTTGGTCCCCCTGGGACATGCGAACATTTCCAACTGTCCCTCGCGCAAGCAAACTTCCGCCAACATCACCACCCGTTTTCGCTTGATGTCGATCCAGACCGGTGCTTCGGGATCGAGACGTACCAGATCCGCAGAATCTTTTGCAGACTTCGCAGGCGAAAGTCCCTTGTCAACCACAGCCACTGGCGTGGGGGGCTCATCCGCCCGCGCACAAGCCGCCACCAGGAGCAATCCCAAGATCCACGACGATTGCCGGCGAATCCGCATGACTCAATACCTCGATGGGGCCTGGCAGGAGCAACTCACGATTCCCTCATAAGCCATAGCTTACCCGGCGGGCCAACCTGGTTTCAACCCGCCCGGGAGACTTGCCACCTGGTCGTTGGCTCGCTAGGGTTGTGGTCCATGAGTGCCTCGCAAGGAAATTCAGAAGCGGCCGGATTGGCCATCCTGCAACCCGGTTGGACGGAATCCGACGCGCGGCTAACCGTTCACTACGGCAAACGGCAGTTGCAGACCGAACTGATCCGTGGCCGCACATTGCTCTGGTCGGGCAATTGGCAGCCCGAGGTCCGCCTCGACGGCGAAATACTAGAAGCGACATCTTCCTGGGAAAACGTCTGCTGGGTCTCCGACGACGATGCCGACTATTTGGAGCTGGAGCAGAAGCTCACAGGCGCCGCGCGCTTGCAGCGTCATGTGCTTTTGGCGCGACACGACCGCTTCTTGTTCGTGGCCGACGCCGTCATCTGTAAGCGGCCCAAAGCAATTGCCTACCGAGGACCGACCCCCTTGACTGCGGGCGTCGACTTTATCGCAGCCAGTCAGACTCATGAGGGTTTTCTGACCAGCACAGCCGGCCACCGCCGGCATGCGTTGGTGTTGCCGTTGGCACTGCCCGAATGGCGCAGCGCCGGCCGACGCGGCGACGAGTTGGCCCTGGACGGTGGACGGCTCGAACTCCGGCAATCCGCCTTCGCAGCCCGAGCGTTGTTCGCGCCGCTCTTTATCGACCTCGCACCTCGCCGCATTGCTCGACCGGCGACGTGGCGGAGGCTGACTGTGGCCGAAGACCGCCGGATCGTGCCCGCTGAAGTGGCCGTCGGTTACCGCGCTCAGGTGGGCGCGCAGCAGTGGCTCTTCTACCGGTCGCTGACCCTGCCGGGCAGCCGTACCTTGTTGGGCCATCACCTGGTGACGGAATTCCTGACGGCCCGTTTCAGCCGAACGGGCCAGGTCGAACCGATCATGGAAATCGAGTAGCATGGAGACATGGTTTCCCATGCTGACCGGATTGCCAACAACTTGCACGTGGTAAGGTGCCGAATGGCCGAGGCGGCGCGTCGCGCCGGGCGTTCGCCGAGCGACGTGCGTTTGGTGGCGGTCACCAAGTACGTCGGTTCTGACGATGTTTGGGCCTTGGTCGCGGCGGGCTGCCGCGATTTGGGCGAGAGCCGGCCGCAGCAGCTTTGGCAGAAGGCGGCCGCGTTGAAAACGGCGGACGTTTCCTGGCACCTGATCGGTCATTTGCAGCGAAACAAGGTCGCTCGTACGCTTCCCCTGGTGTCGCTCGTTCATTCGGGCGACAATCTCCGATTGTTGGAGACGCTCGACGCCGAAGCGGCACATGCCAATTGCACTCCGGTGCCGGTGTTGCTGGAGGTGAATATTTCGGGCGACACCGCGAAGCACGGTTTCCAGCCTCACGAACTGGGGCCCTTGGCCGACAGATTTGCCTGCCTGCCGCGGATCGACATCAAGGGCCTGATGGCGATGGCGGGGCGCGAGGGGAACCTCGACGACGCGCGGCGCGAGTTCTCCGCGTTGCGGCAACTGCGCGACGAGCTGCGACGGGCCTGGGCGGGCCGCTGGTCGCTCGACGAGTTGTCGATGGGAATGAGCAGCGACTACGAAGTGGCGATCGAAGAGGGGGCGACGTTGGTTCGCGTCGGCACGGCGCTCTTCGAAGGATTGGAGTAACCTTATGGTCGCGCTGGTGCCGCACCCGTCGGGAACGATTTTGCCGGTGCGGGCTCACGCCGGTGCGCGGAGTACAGAGATTCATGGGACGCAAGATGGGCAGCTCAAGGTCTCGGTGACGCAAGCGCCGGAAAAGGGAAAAGCCAACAAGGCGATCATTGCCCTTTTGAGCCGAGGGTTGTCGCTCAAGAAGTCGCAGTTCGAATTGCTGGCCGGCGAGACTTCGCCCCGGAAACAGTTTCTAATTCGCGGAGTCGGGCGCGACGAGTTAGCAGCCAGGGTCGCGACGGCGTTGGCCAGGGTCGCGACGGCGGGAGGGTGAGCCATGACCAAACCGAAAGGCCGCGGGTCATTTATCAATCCGCCCCACCGGTTCGAAAAAACGCGCCTCGCGGCAGATTTCGAGCAATGGGAGCACGACCTGGAGATGCCGGCGGAACAGGCCCGATCGACGGAGGAGTATCTGCCGGACGAGTCGAAAAGCATCGTCAGCGAAAACGACAGCCCCGATATTCCCTACCGCTTTAACGTGAACCCGTACCGAGGGTGCTCGCACGGTTGTAGCTATTGCTACGCGAGGCCCTACCACGAATTCCTGGGACTCAGCGCCGGCCTGGATTTCGAAACGAAAATTCTGGTCAAACACGACGCGCCGGCCCTCCTTCGGGAATTCCTTTCCCGACCATCGTGGAAACCTGAGCCAATCACCTTTTCCGGAGTCACCGATTGTTACCAGCCTGCCGAGCGACAGTTTCGCCTGACTCGCGGCTGCCTCGAAGTCGCATCGGAAGCGCACCAGCCGATCACCGTCATCACGAAGAACTCTCTCGTCTTGCGCGATCTGGACTTGCTCGCCGCGATGGGCTCGGCGCGGCTCATCCACGTCAATATCAGCGTGACGACTCTGGATGCGGAGCTTGCCCGAACCATGGAACCACGAACCACCACGCCGGCGGCGAAGCTCAAAACGATACGGGTATTAACCGATGCCGGAATACCGGTGCGGGTGATGGTCGCGCCCATCATCCCGGGCCTGACCGACCACGAAACGCCCGCCATTCTCGAGGCCGCCCACCAGGCCGGCGCCGCGGCGGCGGGCTACGTTTTGTTGCGGCTGCCGCTGACCGTCGAACCAATCTTCCGGGCCTGGCTGGAAGAGAATTATCCGAACAAGAAAGAGCGTGTCGAGGCGCTGATCCGATCGACTCGTAGCGGCAAACTGACCGATTCTCAATTCGGCCGGCGCATGCGCGGCGAAGGGAATTACGCCCGGCAGATCGCCCAAAACTTCAAGGTCTTTTCCCAGAGGTTCGGCCTCGACCGCCGCCTGCCCGAACTGGACGTGGCACAGTTCCGCCCGCCGCGACCGGCCAGCGGCCAATTGCAAATGTTTTGATCTCATTTACGAAAGGTTTTTGGCAAGGCGTTTGCTCATGGACTCCAGCGACGAATGATACGGCAGCTCGTGCAATGTGCGGCGATCGTATGGGCCTCGCCGGCGTCGGCGTTGGGACTTGCGGTTGGGCTGGCGACATTAGTCAGTGGCGGGACAGCCCGTCGGCGGAGCGGCGTCCTGGAATTCCACGGTGGCGCGGCCCGCTGGCTGCTCGAACGAATGCCCGTTAGGCCGATCGCCATGACGCTCGGTCACACCGTTCTGGGCCTAACCGGGGCAGGTCTGGACGTCGTCCGTAACCACGAACTGGTGCATGTCCGACAGTTTGAACGATGGGGACCGTTTTTGATCCCCGCGTATCTGCTCGCGTCGTTGGTGTTATGGCTCCGTGGCCGCGATGCTTATCACGACAACCCGTTCGAGGTCGAAGCGTTTCGGGAGGCGGGCTAGAAGGGGCTACAAACGGGAAAGAACTACGAACGGGGCGGCCTGGCCATCCCTGGCCGGGCTGCTTCGTTCGTCGTGTCTACTCGCGCGAGTTGAACAACGTCTGATAAACGCTACTCGGGTGCTGGGCCGGATCGTATTTCACCAGCAGGCCCGCCTGCTCCAACTCGCGGCGCATGCGCACCGGGCGCGCGTAACCGTTGTTGCTGATGCTGTCGAGTGAAAAGGGGTGGAACGAGAAGATGCCGTCCGACCCGCGCACGCGTCCGTACCAATCACGGCCAGAGTTGAATTCACGGACCGACGTGTTGGCCGTCGCGTGGCAGCGCATGCAGGACGCGTTGTCGACCGCGATGAAACCGGCATCGTAGTTCACTGGCACCACGTGAAACGACGCCGACGTGGTCGGCGCGCAGGTCTGGCCGCCGTCGTCATCGCGCCAGGACTCGCCCAGCGCCGAGCGGAAGGGCGTACCCGTCAGCAATTCCTCCACCAGACGGTCGTCGCCAACCGGCGGAAGCGCGTCGACACCCATGGCCTGCTGAAACACGCGCTGCCGTGGCTGCCGGTCGGCCAACGATCGTACCTCTAGCTTGCGTGGCCCTTCAAGATGGCTGCAAAGCGCCAGGAGTTGCGGCCGGTCTTGCCAATCGGGCCGCAATTCCTTGATCCGCGCCGCGAGGCCCGCAGCGGTCGGAAATGGGCGGAAGGCATCGACTTGCCAATATCCTGCCGCGCGCCGACGAACCCGCATCTCGAACGTATAGTCGAGGCCGCCTGGTCCCTTGAGTAAGAGCACTTCGCCGAAGAACGTGCCGACGGGAAATGTCCAAGCGTAACCCAGCGAGTTGTCACCGCTCAAGCGCTTGCGATACCAAACCACGGGCAATACACGGCCCTCGTCATCCTGTGGCAGACGGAAGAAACGGAACGACGTGACTCGCTGCGCGCGGTGCGTTCCAGCGGGCGCCGCCCAGGGAAACTCGCGATTGCCGTTTCCAAAGGGCTCGCTGCCATTGGCTGAAATGTTGTAGCCCGCGCTATGCACGCCCGGAAACGCGCCGTCCCAAAACTGATACGCTTTGGGAATTTCATGCTCGCTGTAGAGCACCAACCGTCGGTCGGCCAACAACTCCGCGACGGGCGCGTCGTCGACCAAGGGCAAACACTTTCGATATAGGGCTTCTCGCTCAGGTGACATCAGACGGAACGAAACCTTCGGCGTCTCGCTGGGCTGCGGTTGGACCGCCGGCGCTTCGGCCTCTTGGTCCGCGGCATCCGCAGCCGCAACGCGGGATTCGACGAGCGGGGCGAACTGCCCGATGCAAGTCAACAGTGCGACCCAGGTAAGTCGATACATTCTCGGCCTCCGTTCAGAGTTCAGGTGGGACAATGCCAAACGCACCGGACGTCCGCGCAGGGACGGCCGGCCTGCCCAACGCGCGGCACGAAACGAACGGGCCGCGCGGGTGCAACGACGAACGACATGGTCCGTCGCCACGACTCAGTTGTCGGTAGTCGGTAGAAGGCCCAAGCCGCGGGACGCACTTTTCACGCGCTCCACCGCTTGGACGCGAGCCACACTAGCCGACACGGCAGTGACTGAAAACCACCCCAGAGAGCCGTAGGGGACGCAATCTGTTGGCGTTTTTTTCGTGATAAAAGACAAAAAAACGAATGGTCGCGATGAACGCGCGCCGAAAGAGGATCACGCAATGCCGAAAACACGTTGGCTGGGGCAGAGCGTGGGCGATGTCCCGGCAAGAAGGCACAGGCCACCTCCCATTGAATGTGAGGAAGCAACGACGTCGCGGGCCATCGCCGCGAGAATTTCGGTGAAGGATTGGAGGGGATCTACGAGGCAACCTTGACGCCAGGCGGAACTATGGCCGAGGCTGTGATCGAGAAACTGATGGCGATGTCAATGACGGAAGCGGAGAAGGCGAGCGGGGCGGCGTAAGCCCCCCGGTGATGCCAAGAGCCGGAGCAAGACTCCTACGAAAATCTCGGCGCGCCGATGAAGCCGCACTATTGGCGTGCAGCATTTATGTCGACTTGAACCCGATCCGCGCTTGCATCGCCGAGACACCGGAGACGTCCGACTTTACCGCCGCGTTCGAGCGGATTGCGGCGAGCCGGCAGCAAATGCTCCAACAAGAGCTCCACGCTTTCGCGACCAGAACGCCGCCGACCGACGACGCTGTATTCGAAAGGGGCTCGACGACCGCACGCGACGGATGGCTGAGCCCGGTCCCCGACGCCGATGTGCCAGAAGCGCTCGGCAAAGCGCGTCGGAACAGTCCGCAGCGGCGCGCATCGAACCGAGGTTTTCTGCCACTGACGCTGGACGAGTACCTGGAGTTGCTCGACGGGACCGGAGTTCAAGTTCGTAGCGACAAGCGCGGGGCAATTCCCACCGCACTCTTGCCGATCTTGGAACGATTGCGGATTAATGCCGAAGCTTGGGTCGACACGATCGAACAATTCGGCAGAAGGTTTCGCCGTGCCGTCGGCCGCGTGTCCAGCATGGCCGCCTTTGCCAGCGTGCAAGGCAAGTGCTGGTTCCAGGGCGTATCGGCCAGTCGAATGGCCTTTGGCTGACGCGGCGTGACGCGTTGCGGCCGCTGAATGAATGCCGTTGAGCCATCGGCCTGCGCCTCCGCGCACGGACGACACATCCGCCTACGGCTTCACGGCCAATGTGGGCCAAGTGCCAGCCGTCGGTACATTTCCGCGGCCCCTCAACCGCCGTCCGCCGTTCCTGCAATGACCGAATTTCCAAGCTCATCATTTCGGGTCGCGATTGGGCAAAACCCTGGATGTATTCTTCCGTTTCTGATGTATTCTTCCGTTTCTTCCGTTATTCTTCCATTCTAAAAAATGATTGCAAAGGCATCGCCGGATTGATAGGATACGCCACGTTGGTGGGGGGGAAGCGCCTGGCGATTAGAGGGGTGGTATAGCAAAGAGGCGCGAAAGCCCCATTTGCCGTGCGTGTCGCACCCAACGTGCCGTACCATTAACACCGCTCTCAAGGAAATTCGCGATGAACTCCCTTTCCAATATCGGCGATCTCGCCGCACGGAGCCCAGGCGAACACGACATGAGCGCGAAAAGCGGGCGACGGCGACGAAAAAACGGTTCGCCAATCGCACGCGCGCTCACATCCGGCGGTAAGAACGGGCGAAAAGCGTGCCTCGAATCGCTCGAGGCCAGGCACATGCTGTCGATATCGCCGCCAACGGCAACCCCTGACGTCTACATCGCCGATTTCTCGGTCCCTGCCTCGGTCGACGCTGCCAACGGAATACTCGCTAACGACACCGGAGCTCCAGGAGCGACACTTGCCGTGAATAACGGTGTGTTCCCAGGCGTCAATGGCGGTAGTTTCGACCTCAATGCCGATGGCTCGCTTACCTACACTCCGGCAGCCAACGCGGCCAAATTGGGCTGGGACCGAGCTTCAGACTCGGTTCATGACAACGCAAATCAAACCGCGGATTCTAGCGTGACAATCTTGTCGCAGCCGGCCGGCGTGGTCTGGAAGTTTTACGAAGCGATGCTGGACCGGACTGCCGAGGATTCAGGGCTGACGTATTGGACAGGGCAAATCGCTACCGGTCAGCCCCTCAGCCAGATTGCGGTCGACTTCTTTGCGGGCGACGAGCTGCAGACCAAGGTCATCACCGATTATTACCAGCAGTACCTTGGGCGCGCACCAGATCAGGGCGGCCTCGACTATTGGAAGGCCCAGTGGACCGCCGCAGGCGGCCCGGAAGACGTGCAAGCGGGGTTTGCCAATTCGCCCGAGTTTACCCTGCAAAACGGCAATACGCCGTCAGGCTGGGTAACGGGCTTGTATGAGAAGATACTGATTCGACCGCCGGATCCGTCCGGGCTTTCGTATTGGAGTGAACAGGTTGCCCAGCTCGATGCCCAAGACGGCGAATCGTTCGTTGCCGACGCCGTGGCGCGCGAGAAGGTGGCCGAGCGTATCCTCAAGAGCCCGGAGGAATATCAGAACGTCATCGTTCCCGGCTGGTACCAGCAGTTCGTGCAGCGCCAGCCGACTTCGACCGAATTGTCGAGCGCTGTGGGAGAACTTCTTAGCGGCACACCAGACAGGGCGGTCGAAGAGCAAATCATTGATCAGGCTGGCACTTCCAACGACGTGCCAACGGCCAAGTCCGGAGCCGGCGTGACGATGCCTAATTTCTCCTACCTACCACTGATTGAGTGGAAAACCCAGTCCGTCGTGATGGACGGTCAAGGCTTAGCGTACCTGCTCGACCCGCAGGGAGTTCTTTGGGCCAGCGATACTTCAACTAGCGGTTTGCAACAAGTGGCCAACGGCGTGAGCGCGTTGGGAACCGAAAACGGCGTCGCTTGGGCGCTTAAGAACAATGCAGTCCTGCAATTGAGCGGCACGAATACGACGCAGTGGCCCAGCGTGTTCGCCGCAGACAGAAGTGTCTGGTTCTTGGCCAATAGCAGCGCGGCCAACGGGGTTTTCACCAAAGGGTCGGCGACCGGCAACATCTACGAGTTCGCCGCGGGCAGCCTGTCGCAGGTGCCCGGCAGTGCGGTCAACCTCGTATCCGGCGGCGGCTCTCCTTGGTGGACCGACTCCAGCGGCAACACGTACTCCTGGAACGGCAGTAATCCTGTGTCGATTCCCCAAGCCATCAGCGCCGAATGGCAGTCCATGGGCGGCGCAGACGGGACTCTGGGAGTTCCACGTGGCCAGTCCACGAATGTGCCGACAAGCAACGGCCAAGGAGTCGATTTTGCAGGGGGCACGGTGTACGAATCTTCAAATGGCAGCACGAACGTCGTGCCCGCCCTGAGCGGCAACGAGCTTTCTCTGGCGGGAAGGACGCCGACGCCGCGGATATCCATAAGCGGCAATACCATCTATGTCGTCGGCAACTCAAATGTGCCAAGTGTCGGCAACTATAACAACGTCGTGGACGTCTATCGAACGTCCGGTGATCTTATCGATGGGATCATCGTCCGCTTGACGATCTACTACCTGACAGGCGGTTTGTACTTGGTGCCGCCGCAACCCGTGGTTTACGAGAAATTCTTTAATGTGGACGCGGCGCAAGTCTCCTCAGTGAACCTTCTTGGGGGCTCAGGCGACGATGAAGTGACGGTGCCAGCCGGCATCGCGACGAGTGGTTTTGAGGCAGTTACAATTTCAGGGGTGCCAACCGGCAATCCCCAGCAGGGAAACACCTGCGGCCCTTATGCGGCGTGGCATGTCATGCAGTCGTATGGCAGCAACGAGACCGCTCAGCAGATCGTAGCAGACACGCACGAGAATTCGATAATCTCGGCAAACGACCTGGGAACGACGGGTGACACATTGGTCGGTGTCATGAATGACGATCGCCGAGGTTACAACGTGCCGCAGTTCGGGTATTACACTGGCCAACTTCAAGACATCCTGGATTCTGTCGAAGAAGGCAAACCAGTGGTTGCGATGGTTCGCGTACCAGGCACTCAGGTTACAACGGGCTTTTTTGCCTACAGCTTGCCAGAATTCCATTGGATTGCCGTGCATGGATTTGACAACAATACTGGGACTATTTATTTCAATGATCCAGTTGATGGTCAAGAATATCAAGAATCGTTTGATGACTTCACTCAAAGCTTTGACTGGAACGTGGGAACTCTTACCAATTCAATCCTTGCTGGCTTCGGGGTGTTTCCTGATACTTACATTGCCTAGAACGACGTCGGTGCGTCGGCTGCGGGGTAATCGTTCCGTCGCTCGAAATAGCTCGGCGTCCTGGCCTTTCTGCGCAGCGAGCCCAAATGAAAACGCTGACTCAAGAGTTGTGGATAAACGTGCCCTAGCGCCGGGCGATCGTATAGCTGCTGGAAGTGGTCGAGCGGTTGGTGGCGGAAAGCGGCGTGCGCGAGGGGCTCGTGCTGGTGAACGCCAAGGCTGACGCCATTCGGCGCATCGCCGAAGGCATGGCTTTCCCGCGTGAGCACTGGATCCGGATCCGTACGAACAACGTGCTGGAGCGGATCATCCGCGAGATTCGCCGGCGAACCTGGCCGACCACGGAACGCTGGTGATCAATCCGCAATCGGAGCAGACCAGTTACTCGTTCGACGCCGCCGGCCGCGCCACGCTCCAGCGGCTGTCGAACCTCATCCGCGTGAGCACGGCCTACGACGCAGCCGACAGGCTCATCCGACTGGCAACATCACTTCGACCGGTACCACGATTACCAGCTTCCGCGACACCACGGCCACCTGCAATTTGATCGCACGTAATCAAACCAAGTGGGACGACCGGAGCCGCAAGTTTCAATCGGTTGTGGTCGGCGTTGACCCAACAACCGGCCTGACCACGAATTCGCTCGTAGGCAATTTCTGGTTCGTACATGACGCCGCAATCCAATTTCGATCCGTGTTTCGTCGTGGCCTTTGACGCATGTCCCTGCCTTATCGGCGTTGGCCAGCGTTGTGGCCAGGATTCCGACACCACAATGAGCGTCCACAGCGATGCTGAAGGCCCTCAGCCGTGCTGACGGTCTGGTGACGCTGATCACGCTGGTTGGAACGTCCCGCTTTGGCTGCCGCGCCTGGCGCAACCCCTTCAACGCCAGGATGTTGCGTGTGGTGAATCGGCCCATGCTGACGCTGCTGACGCTTATTGTCTCTTCCCGGCAAGAAAAGGGGAGGAGGAAGACGGAGGGATGAAGGATGAATGCGGACCGGGAAGTGCCGATTGGCCTTTTCGAAACCCTCGGCATGAGCACGAAAGCGCATCAAAACCGAGCGCAATGACCGAATTCGATCGCTTTTCTTTCGCGATTATACCTGCCCATGGTTACACCTTGCGCCGCCTCCCTCCCCATTTCGCCGGTCGTCCGTTATGCTGACGCTTCGTCGCCTCGCGCGGCCACATGCCACCAGGGAGCCAACTTTGTTCGCCGCCGAACCTCCGCCAACCAATTACGATTTGCACTTCCGCGTGGCCGGCGTACCGATACGCGTGCATCCGCTATTTTGGCTGATTACGGTCCTGCTTGGGGCCAGTGGCGGTGGTGCGAATCAGACGCTTTTTCCCGTGTTGCTTTGGGTGATCGTGGTCTTCGTGTCGATCGTGATTCACGAGCTAGGGCACGTCGCGGCGTTCCATTATTACGGCGTGAGCTCGCATGTGGTCCTTTACTCGTTTGGCGGCCTTGCGGTGGCCGATTCCGAAATGGGCTGGTCAGGTGGCCGGCGGGCCGCCCGCCGCGGTCCCGGCGGCGACGCAATGATCGCTTTCGCCGGACCCCTGGCGGGCTTCTTGTTCGCGGCACTGATCGTCGGCGTCGTCTATCTGGCGGGCTATCACTTGCGTTTCTCGACGGGCCTGATCGAGCAACTCAGCTTCGAAATCGGGCCGGACAATCAACCGATCCCATCGCCAAAATTGAGAGAACTGGTCCACGATCTGCTATTCGTGAACATTCTCTGGGGCATCGTCAACCTGTTGCCCGTCTACCCGCTCGATGGCGGCCAGATCGCGCGAGCGGCGCTGACCTCGGCAAACCCATCGGAGGGCATGCGGCAGTCGCTGATGCTCTCAACCGGCGTCGCCGGAGGAATGGCGATTTTGGCCGCCGTCAAATGGCACGAGATGTTTATGGTGCTGATGTTCGGCTACCTCGCCTACACGAGTTACATGGTGCTGCAACAGATTTCAGGCGGTGGCTACGGCGGCGGTCGGGGATGGTAGTGTGCAAGTCGGAGTTGCCCGCTCGCCGAGTGGTGCTCTTGGGGGCGAGCAATCTGACGCGGGGCATCTCGACGGCGGTCGAAACGGCCCGGCTCCAATGGGGCCGGCCGCTCGATGTGATGGCCGCGTTGGGGCACGGTCGATCGTACGGCTTGACGAGCCGCGTGTTGGGCCGCACGTTGCCCTCGATCATCGAGTGCGGGCTTTGGCCTGCGCTGGCCGCGCGCCCGCCGGCGGCGACCGCGGCGCTGGTGACCGACGTCGGCAACGATTTGTTCTACGGCGCTGCGGTCGAGCAGATCGTTGGGTGGGTCGAGCGTTGTCTCGACCGTCTTGCCGTCAGCCAGGCGCGCACGTGCGTGGCCCGTCTGCCGTTGTGTAATCTTGGCCGCGTGCGTCCGTGGCAGTTTCAGCTCTTGCGGGCGGTCTTGTTTCCGTCGTACCGCGGCTCGCTCGGCGAACTGGGCGAGCGCGCCATCGAGCTCGACGAGCGTTTGGGTCGCTTGGCGAGGCAACGCGGCTGCGCCTTGGTCGAACCGCGCGCCGAATGGTACGGCTTTGACCCGATTCACGTTAAGTGGCGCCACTGGCCCACGGCTTGGCGCGAGCTGCTTGCATCGTGGTCGAGCGAGCCGCGGGAGGCGGCGCATGGGTCGTTTGTTCGGGGGCTTTATCTGCGAAGCCGCATGCCGGCCGAGCGCCGCCAGTTTGGCATCGCCCTCTCGCGAGAGCAGCCTTGCGGGCAACTGCGTGATGGAACACGCATCTCGTTCTACTGAATCTCGACCACGCGCTCGCAGGCTTCAGCGGGCAGAACGAATACTTTGCCGTCTCCCATCCGCCCGGTGCGTGCGACTTCGACGATCTTGCGGAGAATCTCCTCGACGCGGGCATCGTCGACCCACAGGTTGATTTCGACCTTGGGCAGAAAGGCCAGTGAATACTCGCTCCCCTGATACTGGTTGAGATAGTTCTTCTGACGTCCGTAACCCTTGACCTCGCGGACGCTGACGGCCTCCAAGGGGGAACGCTTAAGGCCCTCGAGCACCTTCTCGGCCAGAAACGGTTTGACGATGGCGACGATTTGTTTCACTCGAAGCACTTCAACTGAAAAAGCTTTCGCCCGTCAGGTTCAAGGGAGGCCGGGTTACCACGTCCATGTCGCCCATCACCTTGGTGCGGCAGGCCAAGCGCATGGTCTCCTCGTTTCCGATAAAGGCGAACAGGGCGGGCGGATTGCATTTGAATTGGATCGTTTCCAGCATCCCCATTGGGCTGGCGTTTTCCATGCCTTTGGTGATCAACACCCGGCAGGTGCCGCAGTGGCCGAGGCCGTGGCAATTGAAGATTTCGTTCAGTTTGGCGCCGTAACCGTTGATGCCGTTATAGAGCTTGACGCCCGCGTTGAGCGCCTCTTGGCGAAGGTTCGCACCCTCTGCGACCTGAATTTGCTTCTTTTCATTGACAAAATTGACGATCGGCATCGAAATCCCCGTTTCGTGCTAGTTTGAATCGGCCGCCGAAAGGGGCGATTGTACCCGTCACGACCCCTTTCTGGAAGAATCCTACGCCAAAAAACAATCGTCCGCGACGTTGCCAGGTTTGGCACTCAAACCCGATTCCGCAAGGATCGCCAGGCGTGGCGCTGCGAGTTCCGCCTAAGCCTAGCCTAATGTTCGTCCCAGAAGCAGATCCAATTCCCTGATCCGCAACTTGTGGCTGACCGCGAAGAAGATGGCCGCGCCCACCGCCATCGGCAGGGCGACGCGGAGCACAACGACGAGGTTGCCCGGCGCGGAGGGTAGGCAGGCCAGCGTGAGGCAGCCGCCGAGGAGCATACAGGCGGTAGCTAGCAACGTGGCGGCCGCGGTTCGGCCGATTTCGCCACCGCGCAGGTTCCCCCAACGTCGAGAAAACTCCGCCGTCAGGAGCGTGGTTTGCAGCACGGCGGCCAACGAGGTGGCCAGGGCCAGGCCCGCCTCGGCCATGGGCCAAACCAAGAGCAGGTTCAACGCGATGTTGGCCAGCATGGCCTTGGCCCCGGCTCGCAATGGAGTCCGTTGGTCGCCCAAGGCATAAAACCCCCGCACGATCACGGGAAGCGCGCAAAATGCCCACACGCCCAGTCCGTAGCAAGAGATCATGCCGGCGACCCGTGATGCATCGGACGAGGTGAATTCGCCGTGTTCGAACATCAGCGTCGACAGAGGGTGGCTCAGCAATACCAGGCCGGCACCGGCGGGTATTCCCAGGAAGAGCACGAGCCGCAGCCCGAGCGAGAGGTCTTCGCCCAGCTTGTCGTGCCGGCCGCGTGCTGCGTGCCTGCTAAGCAGCGGAAAAATGACTGTCGCCACGGCCACTCCAAGCAAACCCAAAGGTAGTTGGTAGAGCCGCTCGCCGTAATAAATGGCCGCCGCCGCCCCCTGCCGCAGAGGATACGTCACAACGCCCCCGAGCCACTCGATCCGTGCAGAACCCTCAGCAGGCGCGGCTAGAAACCAGGCCATGAGACTATCGAAAAAACCGTTGATCTGGGTGACGGCCAACCCCAAAACCATTGGACCCAGTGACGCGACGATCTGAAGCAGCGCATGGCGGCTGGCGGCCCAATTGTAATCAAAACAAAAACCTAGGCGGCGGAGCATGACGACTTGAGCCGCCAATTGCAAGGCCCCGGCCACCAGTACCGAAACGGCAAGGATATAGGCTTGCGTTTCCTTGTCGGTGGTCAACCGCGGCGCGACCAGGCAAATGGCGACCAGCCAGCAGATGTTCAACAAGGTCGGTGTCAGCGCCGGCGTGCTGAAATGCGCCAGCGCGTGCAGCGTGCCCGACACCTGTGCGGCCAGGCAGATGAAAAACAGGTATGGCAGCATCACGGCCGTCAGCCCCACAAGGAGCGTCATGCCTGGCAAGTCGCCGTACAAGCACCAGATGGCGGCGCAGGCCCCTTCGGCCAACAATACCAACGCAGCCAGAACGGTGGCCAGCCAGACCAGGGTTGCGCTGGTGAGTTGCCAGGCTTCGGTTCGGCTGTGTTGCAGCCTGGCCGAAAGTACGGGCAAGTAGCTGGCTGCCAAGGCCCCTTCGCCGAACAGGCGCCGGAACAAGTTGGGAATGCGAAAGGCGATAACGAAGGCGTCCATCACGCCATTGCCCGAAAGGCCCAAAAGCGAGGCCGTGGCCATGTCGCGGACCATGCCCAGCACTCGGCTGGCCAGCGTTCCCAAGCTGGTAACTCGCAATCCGGCAAGCACTTGGCTCGGTTCGGCTGTACTCATCGTGCGGTATCTTAGGAAACGTGGAAAAACGTGGGTAGAGCAGTACGGACGATGTTTCTTCAAGTCGGGCAACTCTCCCGGCCGATTTGCCTGCCCAATGGGACGCGGATAGACTTATCTAGCCGGTTTCCACCAAACTGCACTTTTCGAGACCAAGTCCCGAATCCCCCCACGACCCTGCCCCCCAAAATCGTCACAGGAGCCGCGCGATGGCCGAACGGACGAAGTACCAAGAAAAGATCATCAAGAACTACTACCAGAACCACGACGCGCTCATCTTACAACGGCTGGGCGAGCAAATCACCGAGTTGTACCTGGCCGAGGGAAAAACCCGTGCCAAGCAATGGGAACGCGTCAAGACTTCGCTCGAAAAACTCAAGGTGCCCGCCTCGCGAGTCAAGCACATCATCGAGTCGGACGATCCCGCACTGGTGGCCAAGCTGCTCGAAGAATTGCTGGCCAAGAGCTGATGCCACTGGTTGACGTACACCATCTCAGCCGCGTCTACGGCAGCGTTCAGGCGCTCTGCGATGTAACGCTTTCCCTTTCGCCCGGCACGATCGGTCTGGTGGGGAACAACGGCGCCGGCAAGTCGACACTGTTGAAGATCCTGCTTGGCCTGCTGGCGCCCAGCGGCGGACACGGCACGATTCTGGGGTGCGACATAGCGCTCGGCGGCCGCGAACTGCGCGGTCGAATCGGTTACATGTCGGAGTCAGCCGCAGTTGTGCCGGTGCTCACCGGGGCCGAATTCGTAACACTGGCCGGCGATCTGCAAGGCATGCCGCACCGCGACGCCCGCCGGCGGGCTCACGAGGTGTTGGGCTATGTAGGCCTGGGCGAGCTGCGCTATCGCCGTTTGGAGGAATACTCGGCCGGCAACGTGCAACGCCTCAAGCTTGCCGCCGCCCTGGTCCACGACCCGGAGCTGCTGCTGCTCGACGAACCCACGAACGGTCTCGATCCGGCCGGCCGCAATGCGATGATCGAGCTGCTCGACGATCTGATCGCCGAAACCGGCAAGAGCGTGATCCTTTGTACGCACCTGTTGGGCGACGTCGAACGGCTTTGCCGGCAGATTGTCGTGCTCCACCGTGGCTCGGTCGTACGTTCGGGCACGATCGACGAGTTGCGCGCCGACGTGGTTCACCGCTATGACGTCGCTTGGCAAGGCGATGGTGAGCGGTTCGTTGCCGGATTGCGCGCCGCCGGCGCCGAGTGCGGCAATGTCACGGGGAAGGGGGCGGTCGTCACGGTTCCCGCCGACTGGTGCCCGAGTGAGTTCTTTCGGCTGGCCGCGGCTGGTGACGTCGTGTTGAACCACTTGCAGCCCGACGAGGAAAACTTGGAGCGGTTGTTCTTCCGAGTGACGGATGGCGGCGCCGATCGCGGGATGTCGAGCGCGGAACGTGGAGCGGTCGCAGGACGGTGATCTCCCATGCCGGTCGACCGGGCCCGATATCACGGCTGGAAAGGCCCACGGCGTTCGCCGTGGCTGGCGGCGCTGGCGATCGTACGCGTGGCGCTGGTGCAGGTCTTTCGCCGCAAAGCGTACTGGTTGGTGCTGCTGTTGGCCTTGACTCGATTCCTTTTCTTCTGGGCGATCATTTACGGCGTGACGCAGTTGGAGCTTCCGCCGCGGATGCGGCAAGGAATGCTGGAACGCTTCAACTTCAGCGCCGATCCGCAACCAGGACAGGACGACGGTTACATCCTGTTCATGGCCGGCCAGAGCGTCGTGGTGATGATGTTGCTGGCATTCACGGGGAGCCTGTTGGTAGGCGGTGATTTCCGTCAGAACGTGTTACCGTTCTACCTTTCGCGGCGGATCGACCGGCGGCACTACATCGTCGGCAAGCTGGCGGCCGTCGCGACCATCGTGACCCTCATGACCACGCTTCCGGCACTGGCGCTATTCATCGAATATGGGATGTTCACGTCGTCGACCCGTTACTGGCTGGAGAATTGGCGGGTCGTGGTGGGCGTGTTGGTCTATGGCGGCGTGCTGGCCGTGGTGCTCAGCACCGTGCTGGTCTCGCTGTCTGCCTGGCTCGAGCGGACAGCGCCAATCGTCGTCGCCTGGTCGAGCTTGTTCGTGTTGCTGCGCGGCGTGCGGTCGGTGTTGGCCGATGAAGACTCGCCGTACTGGAACCTGATTGACTTATGGCGCGACATGCACGTCGTCGCACGATTGGCGTTCGATAAACTCGGCGACGACACCGAGCGACGGGTGGCGTACTGGGCCGTCGCCGTGCTGGCCGGGGTCTGCGGCGTGGCGCTGGCGGCGCTCGTGCGGCGAGTGCGCGCGGTCGAGATTGTAACGTAAGCGATCGGTTCTCATTGGTATTCATGGATCTTACTTTCGACAACGTGACCAAATTCTACGGCCCGGTGATCGGGGTCAACGCGGTGTCGTGCCGTGTGGGACCGGGCATCACCGGGTTGTTGGGAGCCAACGGAGCGGGGAAGTCGACGATGATCAAGCTGGCCAGCGGCCAGCTACGACCGAGCCAGGGAGAGGTTTGGGTCGGTGAGTACCGGGCCTGGTCGACCGCATCCAAGCGGAACTTCGGCTATAGTCCCGACATCGATCGCTTTTACGAAGAGATGACTGGCGGCGAGTTCGTCTATACGATGGCTCGCCTGCACGGATATCCACATGCCGAAGCGCGGCGACGCTCGGCCGAGGCCCTCGCCGAAGTAGGTATGAGCGAGCGGGCCACCCGCAAACTGGCCGGCTGCAGTCACGGCATGCGGCAAAGGATCAAGCTCGCCCAAGCCCTGGTTCATACGCCGGAGATTCTGCTCTTGGACGAGCCGTTGGCCGGTATCGACCCCGGCGGCCGGCGCGAAATCAACGAATTGCTCCGACGGCTGGGCGATCGCGGCCGGACGGTTCTTGTCTCGAGCCATATTCTCGTCGAAATCGAACAGCTCGCGGATACGATCTTGATGATCGCCCGCGGCCGGATCGTCGCGGCCGGCACGCTCGGCGAGATCCGCGGCCTCCTCGACGACCGGCCGCTGACCGTTGAACTTGTCAGCGACCAGCCGCGGCGATTGGCCGGCCTGTTGGCCGAAATGCCCGAAGTACGCGGCATTGAATTCCGCGGCGATGCGCTGATCGTTCGTACCCGCGCGCCCGAAAGGTTCTTCGGCGTGGTGGGAGAGATCGTCATCCGTCACGGTCTCACAGTTCGTCGCATGCAAACGCTCGACGCCGGCGCCGACGCCGTGTTCGATTATCTGGAAAAGGGGTCGTGATGCGTCTTTGGCGGGCCTGGTGCGCGCTGGTCTGGTTGTCGTTTCGCCGGCTGCTTTGGTCGACGAGCACTTTGATGGTTTCGTTGCCGCTGGCCATTTGCGCGATCTGGCTGGTACGACGGCGTTACGATCGGATGGCCGATGTTGAAGCAGCGTTCCTTAAATTCAGCGAACATTTCGTGATCAATGCTTTCGTTCTGTTCGTGGTGCCGATTTGCGCCCTGGTTTACGGGACGACCGGCGTGGGGAGCGATCGCGAGGACCGGACGTTACTGTTCCTGCTCGTGCGGCCCATTCCGCGGCCGCTGGTGCTCGCGGCCAAGTTCATCGCCGCGATCCCTTTGGCCTTGAGCCTGATTGCCGGCAGTTTCTATGTCTACTGCCTCCTGGCGGGCGAGGCGGGAAGTCTGGCGTTCGAACTCTACCTGCCCGCGGTGCTGGGGATGACTCTGGCCTACGTTGGGCTGTTTCACCTGTTCGCCGTCACGCTCCGCCACTCGACGATCGCCGCTCTAGTTTACGGCATCTTTATCGAGTTGCTGTTGGGGCTGGTGCCTGGGATCATCAAGCGGGTAACCATAAGCTACTACGGTCGCGTGTTGATCTACGCCGCCGCCGGCCCTGAGGGCCTCGATGCTCCCCGCGGCTTCGAGCCGATCAGCGCCAGCGCCGCCGGCTGGTCGCTTCTGGGCATTGCGCTGGTTTCGATGGTTCTGGCGTTCGTCGTTTTTCAATGGCGGGAATATCGAGACCTGACTTAACGCGGCCTGGCGTCGATCTGCCGACGGGCGGATTGGCCACGGAAATGGACCATTGCAAATTGCAGGTGGCAAAGCTCAAATTGCATCGGCGAATTTCGGCGAAGTGCAATTTCACTCTGAACCCCAAATTCATTGATGCGACAAACCTGGACATTCCATTCAGCCGGTCAACTCGTTTTCGGTCCCGGTGCCGCGGCGCAACTTGGCGAGTTGGCCAAACGCATGCGGATTTCGCGCGTGCTCATCGTCACCGATCGCTCGCTCGTCGGCGCAGGATTGCTCGATCCGGTGAAACGGCCGCTCGAGGAGGCTGGTATCGCCGTCGAGATCTTTGACGGCGGTGAACCGGAGCCATCGCTCGACCTTGCCGAACGCTGCATCGCGCAAGCGCGCCGCGTCCAGCCCGACGGAGTCCTGGGGCTGGGCGGAGGGAGCAATATGGATTTGGCCAAGATCGCCGCCGCGGTCCTCACGCACGGCGGCGGCCCCCGCGATTACGTCGGCGAAGATCGGCTGCAAGGACCAGTGATGCCGTTGATCTGCGTTCCGACCACGGCGGGCACGGGAAGCGAAGTCACCGCCGCCTCGGTGCTCACCGATACCGCAAACCAGATCAAGGTCGGCATCCTCAGCAACTACCTCCGGCCTCGGCTGGCGCTCGTCGATCCGCGCCTCACGCTCACTTGCCCGCGCAAGGTGACGGCCGACAGCGGCATCGACGCGCTGACGCACGCGATCGAGGCCTATACGGCCGTTGACAACGAGGAGTTTCCGCTCCCCTCCGGCGAGAGGTCGGTCTACCAGGGGCGGCACCCGCTAGGCGATTGCCTGGCCGAGAAGGCGATCAATCTGATCGGCCAGCACCTGGAGCGGGCCGTTTATCACGGCGATGACGTTTCGGCCCGCGACGGAATGGCATTGGGGGCGACGACTGCCGGGCTGGCGTTCTCGAACGTCGGCGTGGCCCTGGTCCACGCGATGGAGTACCCGGTGGGGGGCGCTACCCATTGTTCTCACGGCGAGGGAAACGGCCTGTTGTTGCCCTTCGTGATGCGCTTCAACCTGCCGGCGCGGGTCAAGCAGTTCGCCAGAATCGCTCAGCTATTGGGTCAGGATGCCTCCGGCTTGAGTGAAGCGGCACTGGCCGAGCAGGCGGTCGGGGCTGTCGAGCGGCTCAAGTCGGCCATCGGCATCCCCCAGCGACTCCGAGATCTGGGCGTGACGAGGGACCAACTTCGTCCCTTCGCGGAAAAGACCTTGGGAATCCAGCGGATTCTACGGGTCAATCCGCGGCCCGTCACAGTCGACGACGTCACGTCGATCTTCGAAGCGGCTTGGTAAAGTGGCCGAGGTTCGCCTCCACGATCCAAGACCCACTTGATTTACGGATGATTCCGATAGCGCGGATCATCGTGTGCCCGCGCCCAGCGGCCTGGTCCGCTAGTACAATACAGACTCTTGTATCCTTGTTTTTCTGCTTTTGGGTTGATTGTCTTGCGCAATTACTTGAGAAGGCTTTGAGATGGGCGAGCAACTAGTACCCAAGGAGGGAAAGCATTTTCGAGATGATCGCTCTGAGTTCATGACCCTTCTGCGCGGCCGCAAGCCCGACGTCACAAGAGTTTATTCCGCTATCAATCCCTACCCCTGGGCATTGACAGCCGCGGAAGTGGCCGGCTTGGAGCGGGTGGCGAATTGCATTCGGCGTGCAATCCGCGTGGTGGTCGAGCATTACTTCGACGACCCACGGCTACGGGCAATTCTGCCGCTCGAGGCCGATGTCGAAAAACTGCTGCGCGTCGCGGACCGGTTTCCGTACCGGATCGGTGCGATCAGGCCCGACTTTTTGCACGCTGCCGACGGCACGATCCAGATCAACGAGATCAACGCCCGCTTTCCGCTGAACGCTTTCCTGATCAGCCACCTGCTCGACGCCATATTCGCCGAGGTGCCTTACCGACACCGATTCGCCGTGGGCTTCAAGGGCATTCCAGGACCGGCTAAGGTACCAGAAGCGTTGCAGGAGACGTTTGGCGACCGTGCGCGCGTCGTTGTGCTCAAGAAACAGGAGCGGGGTTGGGATACACGGCTCCTGGTCGATTACTGGCCCGGCTGCCAGGAACTGCCGCCTGAGGAAGCGGGCACGTTGGACCCGGAACGCGACTTCGTGGTGCTGGAGTTACACCAGCACGAGCTCGTCCGGCAGATGCCCAGGCTCCCCGCGCTGATCACCAGCGGCAGGTACTTGAACGACGTCCGGACGATTTTTCTGGGCCACGACAAGCGGCTCTTGGCAATTTTCACAAGTGACCTGCTGGACGACTATCTACCGGCTGAGGACATTGAGTTGCTACACCGCCATGTCGTACCCACCTACGTGATCGGCCTGGCAGGGGAGCCGCTTCGACGCGCTCGGGAGCGGCGCGAGGAGTGGCTTCTCAAGCCGAATCTTTTCGGCAAGGGCGAGGGAATCGTCATCGGCCGCAATGTCTCAGCCGACGCATGGCGCGCCGCGCTCGACTCCGCGCCGCGACAATTTGTCTTGCAGCCATTCGTCGAGCAGCGGCGCTTCGACGTGATGACCGAGGTCGGAGGCGACGTGCGGCGCGTCACGATGAACGTGGTCGGATTGCTTCCAACTTTGAACGAGCATTGCCTGGGACCGGGCATCTACCGCGCATCGCCTGGCGACATCGTCAACGTGGCCGGTGGCGGCACGATCATGGTGCCCGTCGTCGTGCCGCAAGATGAGAACAAGGCACCATGAGTATGACCGAAATCAACATCACGGAATCTTTGGATCGTATCGTTGCCGCCGCCTGCTACCACCCGTTCTACCGCGACCAGTTCAAAGGAGTCGCGCGGTTCGAGGATTGTCCGGTGCTGGAAAAACGTGTGCTCTACCAGCAGGTGCAGGTGGCGATGCGCGACCCCGCCTTTCGGCAAGGAACCTACTTCAGCCCGACCGGCGGCACCACCACCGGCTCGTCGTTCTATTTCCCGACCGCGATCGCCGAAAATAAACGGCAGCGGCACCTTTTGGCAAAACGGCTGGCCGCGTCGGGTATCGTCCAACCCACGTCGGTCGTGTTGAATATGTTCCCTTGCACACGGCTGGTCCGGTCGCTGGAGATTTTCAGCGAGTATTGCGAGTTGTGCGGGGCGACCGTGCTCCCCGTTGGCGCTCATGAGACCAACGAGGAAGTCTGGTCGGTCGCTCGGCAGTTCGGTGCCACCTTGCTGGCCGGCATGCCCTCACGGCTGATCGCCTTCGCTCGTTGGCTGCAAACAACAGGGCAATGTCTGCCGACCGGGAGTCTGCCAACCGAAGGGGGGCTGACAATCGAAAAAGTGCTGATTGCGGGCGAACTTTTGCACCCGCCGAAGCGTCAAATGCTTGAAAGGGCATTCGGCGTACATTGCTTTAGCGGGGTTTACGGGTCGGCCGAGATGGGCGTCGCGGCATATCAGGCCGATTTGTGTGCCCCCCCGGTGTACCGCTTTCCGCTGGAGATATTGTACGTGGAGATCGTCGAAGCCGATGGCGAGGGTTTTGGAAAGCTCGTGGCCACCAATCTGGTGCGTACACATCACCCGCTCGTCCGCTACGACACGGGCGACGTGGGCCGCGTGGTGAATCGCACGGCCGACGAGGTCTGGGTCGAATTGCGCGGGCGTGGCGGCGACTCGTTCGCCATCGGCGGCGGCTACTGGCACCTGGCCGATTTCGCCGGAGTTTTAAGTCGCTTTGCCGAGTGGCAAATCGTGATCGAGTTTGACGAAGAGGCCGGGATGGATCGGATCAGATTCCATGTAGTGACCGACGATTCGCCGGCGGAATCACTCCAGCGCGAGCTGACGGTGGCGATCCGTGCGATTTTGGAGGCCGACGATCAAACGCACCTCACCGACGTGGCCTTCGTACCGGCCGTGGCGCTACGGCGCCATCCGGCGACCTTGAAGGTCCCGTCGATTTTGGACCTGAGGAAAGGCGGAAGACAAACATGAATCCATTCAAAATTCACTGGGACGACGAATGTGGCGTGGCGGCGCTCGGCAGGCTCTTGGAGCGGCGCGGCATGGCGCTGGTCGAGGCCGCGCCGGGCGACCCACATGGCCGCACGATGAGCTGGATCGTGGGTGAACTGGGGACCGCCCAGGAGCACGACTCGCTGGGCCAGGACGTTTGGAACATTCGTTACGACGCGTCGGCCGAGGAAAATGGCGCAACGCGGTCGCTAACGATGAAGTCGTTTCCATTCCACACCGACGGCTCATTCGAGGAGCCACCGCCGCGCTACCTGGCGCAGTACGTTGTGAAGGAGGACCGTTTCGGCGGCGGCGAGACATTACTGGTCAAGGCGGCGTCGGTGTTGCGCCGCCTTACGGCCCCGACGTGCGAGGTGCTTCGTTCGACCCGTTTTCGTTTTCGGGTTCCGGCGGAATTCGACAAAGGGCTCCCATTCCGCGACGTACCGATCCTGTTCGGCGAAGGACTCATGCGCTACCGCCGCGAGATCATCGACGACGAAGCGGCGGGCTCGGCGCGGGCGGCGCTCGACGAGTTGGATGCGGCGATCGAATCGGTCGAGCCGGTGCGTCTGCGTTTGCGATCCGGCATGATCCTGCTTTTGGACAACGCCCGATTCCTGCACGCCCGCACCGAGGTCCGCGACCCTGAGAGGCACCTATTGCGGATGCGGTTCAGTTGCAACGCTCCCGTGATGCAGGATTCAAAGTGCTAAATGTCTCTTGGTGGAACAGGCGAGTGTTTGATCGACACCATTGACTGCCGGAATTTCCACGGAATTCCGCCGCGATTTACGTTTCGGGGGACACCATCCAATGGTTTTCCGCGCCCGCATGACGTAGATTGGACGCGTTCGATTACCGCGCCGCGACGCCAGTCCATAGGAAATCCGCCAGCATGGTCAAACCGATGGGGCATGAATTGGTCGGTCACCGCGGGCGGGTGTTGGTCGGTACGCTGCCCGCCGACCGCCTGGTCGAACTTTGGCCGCGGGCAGTGTCGCGCGTCGTGAAACACGGCTTCGCCCTGGAGCTGGCCGACCTAGAGCCGCCGCGGACCGGCATTTTCGACGGCCTGAAGATCGTGATCGACCCCGACATTGGGTTCGAGATGCAGTGCTTTGTGCTGCTGCACCTATTCGGCCACAGCGTGCAGTGGACGGCCCCCACATTGGCGAACAAGCTCGACGCGCTGCAGCAAACGACCGAGAAGGACACCTTCATGCGGGTGTTGCACGACTACGAGTTCGAGGCCGCGCGGTTCGGCCGGCAATTGCTCGCCGAGACCGGAATTGAAGGACTTGACGCCTGGTATGCCGATTTCGTCGAGACCGACTGGCGTTACGTCGAGCGGTTCTACCTGACCGATACCATCCCGCCCTGGGAGGAATGCCTCGCCCAGGCCACGCGACCGGTCGAGCCGCTCGCGATCCCCGAATTGAAACACCGACGAGTTGAAGTACGGTACGCGTTTTAGCAGCGCGCACAGGGGAGAGGTTACAGGGAACAGGTTACAGCAGAAGGGGGTGCGTTTGACAGTTGGTCCGGCTTTAGCCTGTCCCCTATAACCTGACCGCTATTTTTTCGCTATTTCACCGCCGGTGGCGACCAGCCAAAACTCCGCCTCGGCCACAAAATACTCCGCGGCTCGGAATTTCGACGGTTCGCCACCTCGGGCGCCGTTGCGATATAGCGGTTCGACGATCTGGTACCAATCCTTCGCCCGTTCGCAGTGTCCGCGCAGCGCGGCAAGGTCGGAATCTTTCGTTTCCGCCAGGGCACGCTCCGCCTCCAGCCAACGCACAGACCAGTCGTACAAATTGTAAAACACCTCCGTGCCCTCGCTGTATGCTTCCCGCGTTACCTCGTAGGTTTTCTTTGCGGTGTCGAGCATCGCGCGCGCTTGCTCGGCATGCGCCTTGGCCGCCTCCGAACCGAACGCGCTTGCCAGGAAGCTGTCGGCGCTGGGTTACGCGGAGGTTCCGCAATCAAGTGACGGATCGCATCGCAAGTAGCACAACCCCGCGGCGCCGTGCGCCGACTTGGAATCGATTGGTCAGCGTTCCAGAAGGCGTAAGCGGTTCGCAGCCAAGTTGTTACCGCCTGGCCTTGACCGTCGCCCGTTCCAAGAGCGACGGCACGGCCTCATCCAGCGGCTGCAAGCCGGTGGCGAATTGCAAGTCGTTCATCGTGCGCTCGGTGTCGACCATGCTCGATGCGACCTGGTCGACCTGGCCGGAAATGAAGTCCGGCTCCTGCCGATTGACTGCCAGCTCGCTGAGCGACTGGATCTTGTTCTCCAAGCGGTCGATCTCCAGTTCCAACAGTTCGAAGTTGCCCCGCGCCTTCTGAAAGTTGCCCAGTCGGTTGCGGCAGGTCTCCAGGTTGTCTTCGAGCGTCTTCTTGACTTTCTCGCGTTGTGCTGGGTCGACGATTACGTCGCTTGTGAGCGCCGGCTGGTCGACTCGCTTGAGCCGTTCCTCAAGCTCGGTAACGTCGGCCTGGATTGCTTCTTCCTTGGTTCGCTTGAGGAACCTTCCCAGGGCGTACTGGGTGTAGAGCAGGCGGAGGTAGATCCAGAGCAGCTTGTCGAGCCCGGCCATTTGGAAGTCATCCAGCGGCAGGCCCGTCTCGGCGTTGCCAGTGGTTTTCAGGTCGCGCGCAATCTGCCGCAACTCGAGGCAACGCTCGCGGAGCATCTTGAATCGCTGGATCGATTCCTTGGGCAACGATTCGACAATCTCTCGGAGCGTCTCCTCGGCGCTGGCCGACTCTTTGGTGCGGGCAAACCTGGCTGCTTGCGCGTCGACATAGCTTTGGAATTTGGGGTGAGTGCCCAACATTCCCAGATAAGCGGCTTCAGCCGCCAGGACGAACGGACCGACCACGTCGGGGTGGCCGCTGAGGACGGCAAAGCCCAGCCCACCCAGGAACCCCAGCAGGTTCCAGTGGTACGTAAATGCCGCTTTGAGGTACTTGCCTAGAGACACGGGATGAAAGGATGAGGGATGAAGGATTAAAGATCAAGACGAGCTACTTTGACATTCCGCCGTTAGCTTTTTACTTTTAGCTTTGAACTTTAGTTTCCCGCTTCCGCGCGCTGGCTCTCCTCTAGTTGGCCGATCAGGTCGCGGATGTAACAAACGGTCTCCTGAAATCGCGGTTCCTTTTGCATTTCCTGACTGGGTCGATCAGCCGGCTCGACCTTGAGCTCCTTGAGTACCGTGCCCGGCGCGTTGCTGAGCACGTAAACCCGATCGCCCAGGAACACGGCTTCCTCGATCGAATGGGTCACGAAGAACACGGTGGCTTCAACCTCGCGCCACAGCCCGACCAGCAGATCCTGCATGTTCATCCGCGTATGCGGGTCGAGTGCTCCAAACGGCTCATCCATGAGTATGATCCGCGGACGCAGGGCCAATGTGCGTGCGATCGCGACCCTCTGACGCATGCCGCCCGACAATTCGTGAGGATACTTGTTCTGGTCTTTGGAGACGTTCAGCCCGACATGCTCGATCCACTGCCGGCCCAGCTCATGGCGCTCGTGGCGCGGCACGCCGAGGCACTCAAGACCGAAGGTGACGTTGTCGAGTACGGTGCGGTGGTCGAAGCTGGTGTAGTCCTGAAACACCATCCCGCGGTCGGGTCCCGGGCGTTCGACCGGCTTGCTCAGTACCAGCACTTCACCACTGGTGGCCGGATGTTGTGGCCCCAGCCCGGCGATCAGCCGCAGGATCGTGCTCTTGCCGCAGCCGCTGGGGCCCAACACACAGATGAACTCGCCCTTTCCGTGCAGGTCTTCGACGATGAAGTTGACGTCTTTGATTGCGGTGTAGGCGTTCGCGCCTCCGGCGTTGTAGGTTTTGGTGACGTTCTTGAATTCGACGACCGAGGGACGTTCGACTTCGCCGGGAGCTCGCACCTTGTCCAGCACCTGACCCATGCCAACGGGAGTCGCATGCGGGGCGGAAGTCTCCGCCAAAGGCGGAACGGCGACGTCGGGCGAAAGCGATGACATCGGACCGTTCGTGGGAGCAGCTCCCTGTTCCCTGTTGCCTGTTCCCTGGTTGGTGGTCTGGCTCATTTCGTCGTCGTCGCTTTGGATCGCGGGGCGGGAAACGCGTCGGCCGGAGCCGTGGTGAAGAAGAGGCCCTTCAGGTTTTCCCAGCCGCGCAAAGCGAATTGTACGCAACGCAACAGGTAGCCGCGTCCGCCGTAGCGGTAGGGGAACAACTGCGTCTGGATCAAGTAAAGCAAACGGTCGATCACCAAGGCCACGATGGGGATGAGCAGCAAAATCAAGTTGCTGTAGGCGCGGTCCGAACCACGCACTTGCGAAAGGTTGATGATGTAGCCCAATCCGCCTTCCTTGTCACTGGTCTTGACGAGCTCAGCCAACATGATGTAACCGAATGCCAGGCCAAACAGAACCCGTAGCGAGTTGAAGATGTTCGGCAACGCCAGGGGCACAACCACTTTCAAGATGACCTGCCGCAGGTTCGCGCCCAGTGTGAAGGCCGTGTCGACATATTGGCTGCCGACGTCGCGGATCGCACCGGCCGTGTCCGAGACGACGAAGGCCACGCACGATAGAAAAATGAACATGTACTTCTGTTTCTCGGTCGTGCTGCCGAACAAGGCGAACGTCAGCGGAATCAACGCGGCCATCGGCACGTTGCGGCCAAAGGCGGTGATCGGTGTGAAGAAGGCGTTGATTCGGGAAAAACAGCCACACAGGACGCCCACGGGCACACCCACGAGCACCGCCAGGCTGAATCCAAGCACCACGCGACGGAGACTGATATAGGTGTTCTCCGCCAGCCGGGCCTTGGTCCACAAGGCGGGAAGCTTTGCGAAGGTCTCACTCGGGCTTGGCAAGATATAGGGAGGATAGATCCGTTCCTCGACGATCTCGCCCCTGGTCACGTACCACCAGGCACCAAAAAACAGCGCGACACAGGCCACGGCGCAGATGAAGGCCTGCCAGGCGGGAATTTCCTTTCGCAGGGCGAACACCGCGTCAGGCTCCCACTTTTTCGGCCGAGAACACACGCACCTCCACACGGCGGTTCTTGGCGTGGTTATCGGGGTCATTCGGATCAGCCGGGCGGTCCCAACCCACCCCCTCAACGCCAAACTGGTTGGGGTCGAGGCTGAACTTCTCCACCAGCGCCTCCTTGACGGCGTTGGCCCTGTTGAGCGACAGGTCTTTCACCAGATTGGCGGGAACCTGGCCCTTCATCGAACTGTCGGTGTGACCTTCGATGACGATTCGCGCCGCGCCGAACTGCGAAGCCAGGCGCGCGACGTCCTTGATCACGAAATCGACGTTGGGATCGTACAATTCCTCGACAGTCTTGCCGTCGACTTCGTGGCTGATCTTCTTCTCCAGATCCCAACTGTTGGGAAAGAAATGGATGACGATCGTCTTGGTCACGACCTCGTCGAGCTCCGCCTTGGTCTGTGCCGCGGCCTGGGGCGTGAACTTCACGCGGTACTCATCCTTCTGTGCGCGGTACTTCTCTTCCTCGCCCAGTTTCTTGATGA
>Ga0265314_10000081_pt1 | contig 143776 bp, 135 predicted proteins | sample 4126metaG_FD_203106 | JGI IMG/M metagenome (GOLD analysis project Ga0265314, IMG submission 203106) | Rhizosphere microbial communities from Carex aquatilis grown in University of Washington, Seatle, WA, United States - 4-1-26 metaG | ecosystem: Host-associated > Plants > Roots > Rhizosphere... | reverse complement strand
CCGAAGATGTTTTTGCCGAGGTAGCCTTTCAGGTAAGCATCGGCAACGGCCTTCTCCACGATTTCGATCAGGTAGCGGTACTCACCGCGAAGGTAGATAAAGCCAAGCTTGGCGCCGATAGCGAGACCGGCGATGATTGTACCCTCAATTACTGCATGTGGATCGTGCAGAAAGATCAAGTGATCCTTGCAGGTTCCCGGCTCGCTCTCGTCGCCGTTGACCAGCACATACTTGGGCTTGGCTGATTGTTTGGGAACGAATGACCATTTCATGCCTGCTGGAAAACCGGCGCCGCCGCGCCCGCGCAGGTTCGAAATCTTCATCTCGTTGATCACCCAGTCGGGGCCCTGCTCAAGACACTTCTTCGCCGCAGCATAACCGCCGAGCTCGATGTAGCGGTCAATATTGGCCGCTCCCATGCCGAAACGGCGCGAGACGATCTTGACTTCATCGGGGTGAGAGACAAGGCTAGGCATGAGATGCCTCCCCCGCCGACTTGGCTGCGCTGCGATATTTGCTAAGGATCTCCGGGACTGAATCAGGATTCAATTCGTCGAGAAAATCGTAGTTGACCTGAATGGCAGGAGCCCAGCAACATGCGCCAATGCACTCAACTTCCTCAAGTGAGAACACGCCGTCAGAGGTGACGCCTTTGTGGCCAATGCCGAGTTCGTCCTGGAAGCGCTCATAAAGATCGTAAGCGCCACGCAACATGCAGCTGATGTTGGTGCAAACCTGGATATTAAATTTGCCCGCAGGCTTGAAACGCAGCATCGAGTAATAGGTTGCCACGTTGCGAACTTCGAGTTCGGTAATGCCGATTCGATCGGCAACCTCGCTAATGATCGCGTCAGAGAGATATCCGACTTCATCCTGCGCGTAAAGCAGCATCGGAATCAAAGCGGAACGCTTAACCGGATATTTCTGAACAAGCGCGTCGAGGCGCGCCGCAAGGCGTGGGGAGAAGATCGACATTGTCTCGGAATTCGGGCTCATTGCATAATCTCCCTGGCCCAGGTTTCTGCTGCCATGTCCATCTCTTCCTCGCCCGCTGGTCCGCTCAACCGGCCCGCTGCGGTAAACTGCAGGGCGCCTTTGCTGCCATCCTCGCGCTTCCAGTTAACCTCGGCGCCGGTGCGTTCCAGTTCCAGGCTTCTGCTGCCGTGGCGAACCATGATCCGGTCTTCATCCAGCTGGACCGTCGCTTGAGAATCGCGATGCAATCCGTGAGCCGCTGTGTAGCTGCGAAGCAGCGACGAAAGTGAAATCCAGAGCTCGCCCCAAACATCCCTGGAAAGATCAAAGCACTGTGAACTCAACGGTCGATCTCTCCCAGCACAATATCGATAGAACCAATAACGGCAACCAGGTCGGCAATCATGCGTCCCTTGCACATGGTTTCAAGCGCCTGCAGCGTGGGGAACGATGGATAGCGCATATGCACGCGGTATGGTTTGGCCGTGCCATCTGAAACGACGTAATAGCCTGTTTGACCATGGCCCGCTTCAATGCCCTGATAAACCTCGCCCGCCGGTACTTCGAAGCCTTCGGTGATGATCTTGAAGTGATGGATCAATGCTTCCATCTGCGTCTTCATCTTTTCGCGATCGGGAAGCACGACCTTGGGTGCATCGGCTTTCACTTCACCTTCAGGCATGCCGTCAAGAGCCTGCTGAATGATTTTCACGCTTTCGCGCATCTCAACAAGGCGAACTTCATAACGCGCCCAGCAGTCGCAGTCGTTTGAAATAGGCACCTGGAATTGGAAGTTCTCGTAGCCGGAGTACGGCATGTCACGGCGCAGATCGAAATCGACTCCGGAGGCGCGCAACGGCGGCCCTGTCACTCCGAGCGCGATTGCATCCGCGGCTGACAAATAGCCAACGCCCTTGAGACGATTCCGGAATATCGGATTGCCAGTGAGAAGGTTGGCGTACTCGTCTATTTTTTCAGGCAGTGTTTGAATAAATGCGCGCACGCGGGGAAAGAAATCGAGCGGCGGCTCCATTGCCAAACCACCAATTCGGATGTAGCTGGTCATCATGCGCTGACCAGCAATATCCTCGAATAATCGAAGAATCTCTTCGCGCTCGCGAAAGGTATATAGAAAAACTGTGAGCGCGCCAATATCCATGGCGTGCGTGCCCAGCCAGATCAGGTGCGAGTTCAGGCGGCTCAACTCGGCAAGCAGAACGCGCATCCACTGAGCTTTCGAGGGTATTTCCAGATTAAGAAGCTTTTCGACGGCCAGCGCATAGCAGAGATTATTTGAAAGTGGATCGAGATAGTTGATGCGATCGGTGAGCGGCACTACCTGCTGGTAGAACTTGGCTTCGCACGTCTTTTCGATTCCGGTATGCAGATACCCGATCTCCGGATAGACGCGGACAATAATTTCTCCGTCGATCTCGAGCACAAGCCGAAGAACCCCGTGCGTGGCCGGGTGTTGCGGGCCCATATTAATGACCATGTGCTGGTCGTGGGCGCCCTCTGCGGGTTCAAGCGTGGGCATTCCAGCAAGCTGAACCATCAGCGGTAACCCTCCACGGGATAATCCTTGCGCAAGGGGTGTCCTACCCACTCGTCAGGCATCATGATGCGGCGCATATCCGGGTGTGCTTCAAAGCGCACCCCAAACAGGTCAAAAACTTCGCGCTCGTAATAATTGGCCCCCGCCCAGATGGGAGTGATCGACTCAGCTATCGGATGAGCTTCATCCACCATGACACGCAGGCGAATGCGTTCCTTGAATGCGTGCGAAAGAATGTGATAACTCAATTGAAAGCGTGGAACGGCTGGGTACCAGTCAACGGCAGTCATGTCTTCAAAGAAGTTGTATCCGGCAGCTTGCACGGTGGCGCATGCTTCGCGAATTTTGCCGGCTGCGATAGCCAACGTCAGTTCGTTGCGGTCGAAACGAGCATCTTCAAGGGCAGCGGGATTCCAGGCAAGGATCGCTTTGATTGCTGGGTGATCCGGAAGTCCATCGAGTACTGAAGCCTTGTCAGGCAGTGTAGGTTTAAATGCTTCAGTCATGTCAGAGGTCCGCCTTATCGCGGCTCCAGTTCAGGACGCCTTTACGAACGATGTAATAGAGACCCACTGCGACAAAGCCGAGATACACGAGCATCTCCCAGAAGCCAAAGAAGCGGTTGCCGGTAATTTCCGGCAATTTGCGGTAAATGATGGCCCAGGGCATCATAAAGACCGCTTCAACGTCGAACAGGATGAACAACACCGCTACCAGGTAGAAGCGGACACTGAATCGACCACGTGCATCGCCGACGGCAACGATGCCGCACTCGTACGCGTCCAGCTTGACCTTGGTGTTGCGATGCCGTCCGACGAACCAGGAGGCCGTAACCATTGCTGCGCCAATAAGAAAGGCGACAGTAATCTGCAAAAGCAGTGGAAGGTACTGCCAGTTATATGGGATCGGGTTCATTGCCGCCCAGTCTGGAAAATATCCGAAGGAATATGTCGTCCATTTCCAGGGAATATTCGCTATCCGACGGAAAAGGATCCTAGTTTGAGATTAGGTTTTCAGCCTCATCCCGTCAAGGTGCGGAGGAAGCTGCCGATGAACTGAATTTGACCGCCCAGGGGGCAAATTCAATATTTTTTATTTCTTAAGCATCACCAGAATACTTCTTGCGATTCAGGGTGAAGTGTGAACTATGTCACTTGCTGTCCCATATTTGTCCGGGATACTTCGGTGTATCAGAAGGGGAAGCGGTACCTTCGTTATCTAAAGTCACCATCTGCACTTGCCGAAGAAGTGGGTAAGGATAAATTTATGGCGACCTCCACAACGACGGTTTTTCCGGCAGCAACAGCAAATGGCAAAGTTGTGCCTGTATCGGACCTAACGCGACAGCGGCGCAGCATCGATCAGCAGTCCGGGCGTGCACTGGTGATTCTGGGCCACGCAATCGAGTACCTGGCCGACGAATTTATTCATGAGGGCGGAAACTTTGCAGCCAACCGAGGACAGGTTGAAGCCATTCAGATACTGATGGCAGTGAATCGGCAGATTTACTTAGCGTGCCCTGAGGCGCCCACGTTTGGGCAGTGGCTATCTTCGATTCTGAGTCGCAGGCTGAAGTTCGGCGCAAAGGTACAAAAGGTGCCTTCAGGGTTACGCCATGGTCGAATCTAGCGAAGGAAGCCGCGGGAATTATTGACCGAAAACGAGGACTCCAAAGAGGACCACCCAGGCTAAACCCATGGCGTGCCAGAACCAGGCGCTGGCGTCCACGGCAATCTGCCGTGATTCAACACGCTTGAGGTGGCCGGCGGCAGCGACACAGAAGACAAGCGCAAGTAAGCCGACCACTAGATGAGCTGCGTGGAGGCCGGTGATCACATAAAAAAAATAACTTGCCGGCGTGGACCACCGGTCAAAGGCGAATCCCTGGGCCGTTAGCTGTCTCCAGGCGATTACTTGTCCTCCGATGAAGAGCAGTCCCAGGCCCAAAGTTGCGAGCAGCCAGGGGCGCGAGCGGCGAAATGCCGGCTGTCCAAGGCCCAGCCACTCCTCAAGCACGTCAATCTCCTGAAAGATATGTTCGCGGGCAATCTCCATGCACAGACTGCTGAGCACAATCACCGCCGTATTCAGAAAGAGGATGGGCGGGAGCAGCACAGGATGCCAATCGCCGATCTGGCGCAGTGTGCGGGAATCCATATGCGTGCCCGCCTGGCGCGCGTAAAACAGCGCAACCAGGATGACGAAGAACATCATGTCACCGGCAAGGGCACAGAAAACAAAGGCGCGGGTACGATAAAGAGCTTCGCGCGGACCCCGGTGTTGCGGCTTCCAGTCGTCGTCGCCGCCGCCTCCTCCACCACCGGTGGGGCGCCGATCAACCGGCGGTTTGCCCCCGAAGCCGGGCTCTTTCCGTTCTGTCTCCGCTGGGGTAGGCGTAAAGATGGAAGGCATAGAGAGCCCCTGTGGGAATGAGGTTACTCTTACTTGGGCTTGGACGCATCCGGAATCGAAACAGGATGTATCAATATTTCAGTCAGCTCAAAATTGGGGAGAAAGCTGACCAAAATCAAAGTTTACTGCTTTTCCATGTCCAGCTAAAGCTGATTTTCATCGGCAATCTCCAGCATTGCCTTGTGAATACTGACAATTTCCACGAAAAGTCTGTGGATTCGCCGGTCTTCGGAGAGTTCCGGATGAAATGTAGCCGCCATTACGTTCCCCTGACGCACCAGAACCGGTGCTCCGTCGCGGCTGGCGAGAGTTTCGACAGCGGAACCAACCGAAACGATACGCGGTGCTCGAATGAAAACCATTTCGAGTTCGTCACCTGGAAGGGCACTCGGTGCAGTCAGAATCGCAGAATCAATTTGGCGGCCGTAAGCGTTGCGTTCCACGACTGCATCCAGAATGCCAAGGCTTCGTTGAGCCGGGTTTCGGACTTCACGGGCCAAAAGGATGGCGCCCGCGCAAGTGCCAAACACCGGATGCGCCGCGCAGAATTCCCTTAGAGTCTTAAAGAAATTGTGCTTCTCAAGGAACTTGAGCATGGTGGTGGATTCGCCGCCGGGCAGGATCAGCCCGTCGAGGCCCTCCAAATGCTCGGCCTTGCGCACCTCGCGAGGGCCTGCGCCAACGTCCGCGAGTGCGCGGGCATGTGCGTCGAAGTCGCCCTGGATGGCAAGTACTCCGACGCGCGGCAGAATGCGTGCGTTGGTCAACCGCTTGTACTCCTGAGAATGCCTGCCGGCTTACCAGCCGCGCGTTTGCAGAAGCTGAGATTCTTCAAGTGCGGCGGCGGCCAGGCCCTTCATGGTGCCCGTGACTTGCTCGCTGGCTTCAACCAGAACCTTGGGATCGTTGTAGTGGGTGGTGGCAATGACGATCGCTTTGGCGCGCGACACCGCCTCCTCACGTTCCTTCGCGTTGTTCTCAACATCGAGCGGAGTGGCGCGTTCCTTCATGAAGATCCCGGAGCCGACGAAAATTGCTTCTGCGCCTAACTGCATCATGAGAGCCGCATCGGCGGGTGTAGCAATGCCGCCGGCAGAGAAGTTGGGAACGGGCAGCTTGCCGGCCTGCGCGACCATGCGTACCAGTTCGTAGGGCGCCTGATGTTGCTTGGCGGCAGCGTAAAGTTCCTGCTCGCTCAAGACCGTAAGAGCGCGCATTTCGCTGACAATCTGACGCATGTGCTGAACGGCATGTACGACATCGCCAGTGCCAGCTTCACCCTTGGTGCGGATCATGGCAGCTCCCTCGGCGATGCGGCGCAGCGCCTCACCCAGATTGCGTGCTCCGCAGACAAACGGGGTTTTGAAGGCATGCTTGTCGATGTGATGGGCTTCGTCGGCCGGAGTAAGTACCTCACTCTCATCGATGAAGTCAACGCCCAGCTCCTGCAGTATCTGTGCTTCAGCGAAGTGGCCGATACGGGCTTTTGCCATGACAGGAATCGAAACTGCCTGCATGATCTGCTTGATAAGACGCGGATTGGCCATGCGCGCTACTCCGCCTTCGGCGCGGATCATGGCGGGAACGCGTTCAAGAGCCATGACGGAGGAGGCGCCGGCTTCTTGAGCAATGCGAGCCTGTTCCACATTCATGACGTCCATAATGACGCCGCCCTTTAGATTCTCAGCCAGGCCGACTTTTATACGCAGGCTGGTGGAGTTAAGACTTTTATTTCCATTCTTTTCTGACATCTTCTTCGACCTCGATTCCAAGCGGCAGCGCTGCCGGCTTTATGCACACGTTTGTCTTTAACCAGTTTAGCAGCGATGGCGATGTGTTGAGGGATATCGTCTGGCTGCGAATGGAAGCGCAAGGAATGAGCGCAGAACAATGAGAGCTTCTTAATGAGATTTCCCTAATCTCTCTGTCTCACTTCTGGTCACTCTACTGCAGATTCATTTGGCAAATGGCCACTACACATCCAATGCCGGCTTGGTCGGCCGAACAGAACCAGTCGGCGGACGGCGATGGTCTTGTCCCTAATACACAAGCGCTTGTGGCACGGCGGCAGGACTCATCGGTTCCAAGCCCCGCAATTTCCCAAGGAAGCTCCGTGGCCATGCTGCCAGTCGAGCTTGATGTTGCGGTGCCGGTGCGTGAATTCAGGGTTTGCAACCTGCTGGCTTTGGACTGCGGGCAGATTATTGAGACGCAGTGGGGGCATGGAGAAGATGTTCCGCTGGCGGCAGGAGACGTGCAACTGGCCTGGAGCGAGTTTGAAGTTGTGGAATCGCAACTTGGCGTGCGTGTGACGAGGATGGCATAAAGAACGAGTCAGCCGGAACGAAGAAGAGAGATACGAACGGAGTATCCAGTGATCAGGTTTGATCGGGAGAATATGGGACGAGTGTTGCAGCAGCGGGGCGGATTGGCCGCCTGGCTAATGGAGCGTCTGAAGAGTGCTCCGCAAGCGCCCGAGCAGCGTAAACCGCGACTGGCGCTTTTGGACCGCATCTCTCTCGCGCCTCGGCAATCTCTGGCGCTGGTTGAGGCGGAAGGCAGGCGCTTACTGGTAGCCACATCGCCTGATGGCGGCCCGGTGTTTTATGCGCTCGACGGTTCATCGGCCTGCGCGGCTCAACCGGTAAATTCACGCCCAAATAGAAACTCGGCCGCATCACGGACAAAATTACGAGCGAGGACCTCATGGTAGCTCTCCTGGCAGCAAGTAGCGCCCTGGCGGCGCCGTCTCTGTTGCCCGATCTGACTACGCGCCTTCAGCCATCTGATTCGACGCCGTGGACCATAGTGTTGGTTCTGACGCTAATCACTCTGCTACCGGCGATCTTGATGTGCATGACGCCGCTGGTTCGGTTGCTGGTGGTGTTCCATTTTTTGCGCCAGGCACTGGGTACGCAGACAGCGCCTTCAAACCCCACGTTGATGGGCCTGGCGCTGATGATGACCTGGTTTCTGATGACTCCGGTGCTGACCCAGGTAGATCAGCAGGCAGTCACGCCTTACCGGCAGGGCCAGATAACAGGGATGGATGCAATCGATCGCGGCGCGCAGCCGGTAAAGCATTTCATGCTGCGCTATGCGCGCGAGAAAGATCTGGCGCTGTTCACAGCGGCCGGTCAAATTGCACGTCCCAACACGCCGGACGATCTGCCCATGCGGGTAGTGATTCCTGCCTACATTCTTTCTGAATTGAAGGCGGGCTTTGCCATCGGCGCTGTTTTGTTTCTCCCGTTTCTGCTGGTCGACATCGTTACGGCCGCGATTACCACCTCGATCGGTATGTATCAACTGCCTCCGGTGGTGGTTTCTACACCCTTGAAAATCCTGCTATTTGTGATGGTCGATGGCTGGAATCTGCTAGCCGGTTCGCTTTTGAAAAGTTTCTAAGGGAGCGCCAATGACACCCGACCTGGTTGCCGAACTGATGCGCCAACTCATGAAGGAAGCGCTGATCCTATCCGCCCCGGTGTTGGCCGCCGCAGTACTGCTGAGCTTTGTGCTGAGCCTGGTGCAAACACTGACCAGCCTGCAGGAGCAATCGTTGACCGCGGTACCACGGCTGATTGCTGTGGCACTGATTCTTCTAGTCGGCATGCCTTGGTTTCTGGAGCGAATGGCGACATACACACGCGTTCTGTTTACAGACTTTCACCGTTTTATTGGTTGACGAACCTGGATCCGGGAGCCGCTGCTATGACGACCATGCTTGATTGGACTGCATTCCTGAGCGCCATGACGCTGGCCCTGGTCAGGGTGAGCGGGGTAGTAGTGTTTGTGCCGTTCTTTTCGGCGAGCGCGTTTCCGGTGCGCACCAAGGCCATCTTTGTCGGAGCAGTGGCGTTCCTGCTTGCACCGGTGGTGTCCGCGCTTCCGCAGGCCAGTGTGGAGATCAGCTTCTCCGCACTGCTGGGCGAACTGTCGGTTGGACTGGTCTACGGTCTCACGCTTGCTCTATTGGTTGAAATGCTTTTGTTTGCAGGCCAGATCGTGGGATTGCAGTTCAGTTTTTCGCTTGTGAACCTGATGGATCCGACCTCGAATACGCAGACACCTTTGATGGGTGAGCTCTTCCAGCTAATGGGAACGCTGGTCGTGATTGCCGCAGGTCTGGACCGCATTCTACTGGCTTCGATGGTGCGGAGTTTCCGCGTGGTACCGCTGGGGCACTTTGCCCTGTCGCCTGCGAGCGCTACAGAGATTGTGCAGGCTGCGGGGGGTATCTTTCTGGCTGGAGTTGAACTGGCTGCTCCGGTGCTGGCCGCAACCATCCTGGTTGAGATTGCCGTTTCGCTGATGGGAAAACTGAGCCCGCAACTGCCAGTGATGAACCTGACGGTTCCCATCAAAACAATTACAGGTTTGCTGATTCTGATCGGTTCGCTTGCCTTGTGGCCGCGTTTTGTTGAAGCGCGCTTTGCGGGACTGCTTGACCTGGCCGAGCGGCTGATCGCAACGCCGGGCCAGCGTCTTGGCATGGGAGCATAGCCGATGCCTGGAGAACGCAGCGAGCAGGCAACACAACACCGCCGCGATAAAGCGCGACGTGAAGGCGACATCCTGCATAGCCGCGAACTATCGGCCGCTGCGGGAACGCTTGCCGGAGTGCTCGCGCTGGGTACCGTGGGCGCAGGTTCATTGATCGCGTGGCGAAAGACGTTCGCAGGGTTTCTGAAGTTTGGAGCAGAGGCCCGCTGGGAGCCGGAACAGATTGCGACAACTTTGCGCGGGATGCGCAGCCTGATGTTCACGGTTTTCGCGGGTCCTGCGTTGACGATGGCCGCTGTGGCGACGGCAGCTCTCGCCATGGGTTTGTTGCAGACGGGCGGCGTCAATTTATATGCGGGAGCAATTGGCTTCAAGCCGGAGCGAATCAATCCAATTGCAAATTTGAAGAACCTCTTCTCATTGCGTGCCTTGGCACGGCTGGGGAAATCTCTCATACCGGCGGCGCTGCTGGCCGTCTTCGCGGTGCAGCGAATGGGACGTCAGCTATCGATTCCGGTTTTTTCAACGGCGCGCATTGAAGCTATCGGTTCGGATGCGTATGGGTTGCTGCTGGCGACCGCGTGGCTCCTGTTCGGGTGGTCGGCAATTGATTTTCTGGTGGAGTGGCAGAGTCGCGAATCTCGCCTGAAGATGAGCAAGCAGGATCTGCGCGATGAGTTCAAAGAGACCGAGGGAAATCCGCAGATTCGCAGCCGCATTCGCGGACTCCAGCGCCAGATGCGGCGGGGACAGGTCAGGAACGACGTATCGAAAGCCGCAGTGGTTCTGACCAATCCAACTCATTTTGCCATCGCTCTCAGTTTCGATTTCAACACCATGGAAGCGCCAAAGGTGCTGGCCAAGGGCAGAAACCTGCTGGCCGATGAGATCAAGACGGAGGCGCGCTGGGCCGGAGTTCCAATCGTCGAGAACCCGCCGCTGGCGCGTTCACTTTATCGCAGTGTCGAGGTGGGAAAGGCGATCCCCGTGGAACTCTACGCGGCGGTTGCGGCAATTCTTGCCTACCTCTACCGGCAGCGCGTGGAGGCAGAGATGCGGGAACGCCGCGCGCGCGAAGCTACCAGGGCACGTGGACAGGCAAAAGCTCCGGGCCAGAATGGGCGCGGCGCGCAAGGCATTCCGCCTGCTGAAAGGAATTCGAGATGAGCACGACAGCGCTATCGCCAAATGTGCTGCAGCAGCAGACAATGCTGCAGCGGCTGGGAGAATACGCGCTGCCGATGGGCGCCATCAGCGTGATCTTTGTCATGCTTGTGCCGCTACCTGCCGCGGCACTGGATCTTCTGTTGGCGCTGTCGATGGCCGCGTCTGTGGTTGTGTTTCTGACGGCGGTGCAGATCCGTCGCGCGGTGGAGCTGTCGGTTTTCCCCACGCTGCTGCTGTTGCTGACACTGTTCCGGCTGGCACTCAATATTGCTTCGAGCCGGCGCATCCTTTTGCATGGCTCCGAGGGAACCTCCGCCGCTGGAAAGGTAATTGAAGCCTTCGGGCAGTTTGTTGTCGGCGGCAATTATGTGGTGGGATTTGTTCTGTTCCTGGCGCTGGTCGCAATTCAGTTTCTGGTTGTATCGCATGGCGCGGTTCGAACTGCGGAAGTCACGGCGCGATTCACGCTCGATGCGCTGCCTGGTAAGCAGATGTCGATCGACGCGGACATGAATGCCGGACTCATCGACGAACCCGAAGCACGGCGCCGGCGGCAGGCGATTGCGCATGAAGCGGAATTCTACGGCGCGATGGATGGCGCGGCGCGGTTCAATCAACGCGACTCGCTGGCGACAATTCTGATTACCGCCATCAACATTATTGCTGGACTGCTGATCGGTACGCTGCAGCAGGGGATCGATCTGGCCGAGGCTGCGCGGACGTATACCGTGCTCACGGTCGGGGACGGCCTGGTCACACTGATTCCTTCGCTGCTTGTTTCGGTTGCCGCCGGAATTACGCTGACGCGCGCCAACTCGGCAGCGATGCTGGGTGGAGAGATTAGGCAGCAATTGCTCGCTCGTCCTGCAACGCTCTATATCGCCAGCATGGTTTCAGGAGCGCTATGCCTGATTCCGGGATTGCCGAAGCCTGCATTTCTGCTGGTGGCTGCAGGTCTTTTCTGGGGTGGAAAAAAGATGTCGGCTGCCGCTGCGGCGACGCCGATAACGGAAGCGGTCAGCGGCGAGAAGAAGAAGGCCGAACCTGGACAGGTGGCGGAACTCACCGGCCTGTTGAAGCTTGAAGAGCTGACGCTTGAGATCGGATTCCAGCTGATCCCTCTGGTTGATGAGAAGCAAGGCGGACAACTGTTGAACCGTGTTCGATTGCTGCGCCGGCACGTGTCAGCGGAGTTGGGATTCCTTATACCGCCGGTTCATATATCCGACAACCTGCGCCTGAGGCCCCGTGAGTACGTGTTCTCGTTGCGCGGCATTGAAATTGGCCGATGGCAGACAGAGAACGCAAGCATGCTGGCGGTTTCGGGCGACCCGGCAAGGCGACCTCTGGCCGGCAAGGAAACACGCGAGCCTGCATTTGGGGTGCCAGCGGTTTGGATTGGAACGGCGCTTGAGGACCAGGCAATTGCCGCTGGCTACTCGGTCGTTGATGCAACAACCGTGGTGACGACCCATCTTGGCGAGCTGGTGCGCCAGCATGCATGGGAGTTACTGGGCCGCGCCGAGACCAAGCGGCTGCTCGATTCGCTCAATGAGAGTCACCCGAAGCTTCTGGAAGAGTTGATGCCCAAGCTAATGACCCTGGGGGAAGTGCAGCGGGTTTTGGAGCAGTTACTTCGCGAGCGGGTCTCGATTCGCGATCTGGGCACAATCCTCGAGGCCATGGTCGAGACGGCCCCACTGAACAAAAGCACGGTGGCGCTGGTGGAAGCGGCGCGGCAGGCGCTGGGCAGAAGGCTGGTTCAGCCATTACTCGATGCCGACGGACAACTGCCGGTGCTGCTGCTCGACCCGTCAATCGAAGAAGAGATTCTGGCCACGCTCGCTCCAGAGAGTACGACTCGATTGCTCACTGCAACGGCTGGAAATGGTGTTCCGGTGCTGCGTCGCCTCGCCAATTCTTTGAGACAACTTATGGGGGCTACAGCTGCTTCGGTCCCGCCCGTGCTTCTTTGTCCTAGTCCGGCCCGCTATCACGTGAAGCGCTGGCTGGAACCTCTCCTTCCGAGATTGGCGGTGGTGTCGGCGGGAGAGCTACCACCGGAAGTTCGGTTGCGACCGGTGGGCACGGTGCGATGAGCGACATGTGCGATAGGAAGGCAGGGTTCTGCGATGAGTATGGAGTCGGCTACGGCAACAGGAAAAGGGAACAGGGTGCGCCGAGGATCCGGTGCGGCGAACTATCCGCCACCAGGGGCTGCTGTCCGAGATGTGCCGGTTTTGACGGGCGAACAGGAACGCGTGTTGCTCGAGCATCTGCCTATGGTGCGCTTCCATGCTCGCCGCATTCACGAGAAGCTTCCTCAGCACGTTGACATTGAAGACCTGGTCTCGGCAGGGATTGTGGGGTTGATGGATGCCTTCTCCAAATTCGACCCGGAGAAGAAGGTGCAGTTCCGCAGCTATGCCCAATTCCGGATTCGCGGCGCAATCCTCGACAGCCTTAGGACGCTGGACTGGAGCCCGCGTGAGTTGCGCCGTAAGGGGCGCGCGGTCGAGGAAGCGATTCGCGTGGTGACGACAAGAACCGGCAGCGTACCAGGCGAACCGGAGATCGCGTCGGAAATGGGCCTGACACTCGATGAGTATCAGCGACTGCTTGGCGACCTGAAAGGCCTGGAGATCGGCACGCTGCATGTTGAACGCAATGAGGATTCCGGTGAGGAGGAACTGGCCTACATCCCGGGCCGCCCCGAAGATGATCCTTTATTTCACTGCCTCCGTGGCGAGTTGGAAGACCGTTTGGCGGATGCGATCGCAAATCTTCCTGAGCGAGAACGAATGGTGATGACGCTCTACTACTACGAAGAGATGACGATGAGGGAGATCGGGCTGGCGCTGGGCGTGGTAGAGTCCCGTATCTCGCAGGTGCATGCCTCGGCGGTTGTGCATTTGCGCAGTGTGCTGAAGGATCTGGCGGTGGGTGGTGCGTTTAACAAAACGGTATCGCGGCAGAATGTACGAAGCGCAGGACGCGGCGCGGCGAAATCAAGCGAGGCGGCCGGGCGCATTTGAACACGGTCAGATTTGGCCGAAACGATGAAAGAGAGTTTTCATGAGTGAGAAGACGCTGAAGCAGGACGAAATTGATGCGCTCTTTCAGGCGGCGCGCAGTTCTCAGCCGGAATCTACGCAGACCGAAGTGCGGGCTCGCGTTGTTCCGTATAACTTCTCTTCCGCCGGGCAAATTTCGACAGAACAGCTGCGGGCGATCAGCATGTTGAACGATCTGTTTGCACGCAATTTGACACACAATCTCTCTGCCTGGCTGCGAACCCGATTTCAGGTAAACCTGGTATCGGCCGAACAGATTCAATTTAACGATTTCCTGCTGCGCATTCCGGAAATCAGCTATGTTGCTTCGGTTCGCCTTGAGCCGCTCGGGGCGCTTTCAGTGATGCAACTGGATCTAGGCCTTGCGCCGCCCATCATCGATCTGTTGCTTGGCGGAGAAGGCAATCCAGGATCGCTTCGCGAGCTTTCCGATATCGAGGAATCGATTCTTGGTTCGACAGTGGAGATCATCTGCCGTGAGCTGACGGCGGCATGGCAGCCGGTCGGGCTGAGTTTCAACTTTGAACGACGGCAGATGCAGACCCAGGTTGCGCGCATCATCTCCGTGAACGAAAAGACACTTTGCCTGAGTTTTGAAATTCGCATGCCACATTGTTCCGGATTGCTAAACCTGGCATTCCCAGCGGTGGTGGCCAACACTATTCTGCGCCGGCTGACTTCCGACTGGAGCCGCAAACGTCATCATGCCGGAGATACCCGGGCTCGCATGGGCGTGCAGGCGCGCAAGATTCGTTTCGGCTGTTCCCTGCAGTTGCCCATCGTGCGCCTGGCTGCAAGGTCGCTTGAGAACCTCTCACCGGGAGACGTACTTCATTTTGGCCTTGGGGCCGACGCCCTGCCAGAGTTGCGTGTCGGCGGACGAACTTTGACCCGGGCACAGGCTGTTCGTCAGGGTCCGCACCGCGCTGCGCGGATCGAGCGCGCGATTGCAGTATCAGCCGGCAACGGAGTCTGCGGCTCCGACGCCGAGATGGCCGGTTCTGACAGTGGAGAAACAGGAATGGCGGAGTTCAAATAATGAGTACCTATTTTGAATACTGGGTCGGCGTGGCAGCCGACCTGTTCCACCAGGCGTTGGCCGGTGAACCCGAGTTTGTCGAGTCGCCGCCGGATTTAGCCGAAGCCGAAACACTCCGGCCGGCTGGCGCCTTGGGATTTGTTGTCACGCTTTCCGGGGATGAGGCTGGGACCTTTTCGGTCTGGCTGGACGATTCGATACTTGAAGTGCCACTGTTGGGCGAAGGTGTCGAGCAAACGGCGAGCTGGGCTGAGTTACTGCGCGAGATATTCGAAGCGGCCTGTGGAGAGCTTCTTGCTAAAACAGGTAAAAAGTGTCGTGTGGAGAAACTTGAAGCGCGGTCCGATGCGAAGGACGGCGAGAGCAACTCGATGCGGATGTTCCAGCTTAGATCGGACAAGCGCTGCTGGGGACTGTGGGTACACGACGATGTGAGCGCGCCGGAATCAGAAGCAGTGGAAGCAAGAATATCCGAACTGGGGGCGACGCGACCGGAGGCCATTTTACCGGCATTGAGCCCGGGGCTTGAGTTGCTCCTTGATGTGGAGCTTGAAGCTTCACTGCGCTTTGGATGCCGGGAGATGCCGCTGGGCGAGATTCTTGAACTTGGACCCGGCGACGTCGTGCAACTGGACCGTCACGTAGCGGATCCCGTGGACCTGATCGTGGGCGACAAGATCGTGGCGCGAGGCCAGGTGGTTCTGGTCGATGGCAACTTCGGTTTGCGCATCTCCGAAGTTGCCACGCCAAGAATGCGGCTGGAGAGTATTCGATGCCTCTTTTAAGCAAAGATAGTGGACAGGAAACGCTGGATCGTACCCTGAGCCGTGAACGCTCCAACGCGCACCCGACTTTTGCAGAGATAAGTCATGGGTTCGTTTCAACCTGTGCCAACCCTCGTTGTAAAGGGAGCTGGCTGAAGGTTTGGCGCAGCCGCGCGGCTCCGGTGTTTGAAGGCGGCTGGTGCTGCAGCCCGGAATGCACGACAGCGCAGGTTGCAAAGGCGCTGCGGCGCGAGATGGAGATGCTCGGCCACACCGAGGAGACACACCGTCATCGTATTCCGCTGGGGCTGCTGATGCTGGAGCAAGGCTGGATCCATGGCGCGCAACTGCGCGCGGCACTGTCAGAGCAACGGGCTGCGAAGGCCGGAAGGATCGGGCAGTGGTTGGTTCGTCAGCACGGTGTCAAGGAACACCTGGTTGTCAGAGCACTTGGACTGCAGTGGGGGTGCCCTGTGTTGGGACTGGACGGCCATGAGCCCGAATCCATGGCTGCGTTTCTGCCCCGGCTTTTCGTGGATGCGTTCGGTGCATTGCCGCTTCGATCTGCTGCGGGCAAACTGCTTTATCTCGGATTTCAGCAGCGGCTGGATCCGGTGCTTGCCCTCGCAGTTGAGCGGATGACCGACTTGCGCGTCGAGAGTGGGCTTGTACAGGACTCGATCTTCCGTTCCGCGCATGGGCGTATGTTGCAGGCAAGGTTTCCTCGGGTGGAATTGATCGAGGCCGTTTCCGAACAGGTATTAGCCCAGGAACTGGCGCGTCGCGTGGAGCGGGCGCATCCCGTGGATTGCCGCGTAGTGCGGTTGCACGACTGTTTCTGGATGCGCATTTGGAAGCGTACGCAGCATGGGCCTCTGCCTGAGGTGGATGCAGTGCAGGACGTGATCTGTTCGCTCAACGCGCGGATGTGAGATCTGCCCAGTCAAATCGATTGCAAAGTTCATGAACTCGCCCGGTCTGCCGATAGAAACATTGTGGAGGATTCAGGGGCATGAGTGAAATTCGAACCTTGATTGTGGACGATTCCTCGGTGATGCGGAAAATTGTAGAACGCGCGTTGCGGCAGGCAGGTCTTGATCCGATGGTGGTACATGAAGCTTCCAGTGGCGTGGAAGGATTGGAAGTCTTGAAGACAAAGCAGGTCGATCTCATCCTCTCCGATATCAACATGCCGTCGATGGATGGGCTGGAGTTTCTACGCCAGATTCGTGCCCAGCAGTTGGCGCCGGGAGTTCCGGTGGTGATGATAACCACCGAGTCGAGTGAGGAGCACGTGAAGGCTGCGATACAAGCAGGTGCGCGGGGGTATATTCGCAAGCCGTTCACGGCTGAACAGGTGAAGGAACGGGTTCTTCCGCTAGTGAGCGCAGCCTGATGGAGAAGACGGGATGCTTTTGAATGGAGTGCGTTTGAAGACGGCGTCGATTCCTGCGGCGGTGGGCGCTCAAAACGAAAAGGAGCCTAAGATGGTGATCTCTCTGCGCGAATCGATGCATCAGGTCGCGGATCCACGGAATCTGGACGCAAGCGTGGAAGAGGTTTTTCAGTTGATGCTTGGCCTCGAATGCCGGCGAGAGCAGGATCATCATGAGCGTGAGCCGGAATCGGTGACGGCGGTCGTCGGTTTTGGGGGGGCGCTGAGCGGAGCCTGCGTGCTTTCAACCGGACAGAGTGTTGCGCTGGAAATTGCAGCCCATATGACCGGCATGCAATTTGACGAGGTTGACGACACAGTGAAGGACGGAATCGGCGAAATCTGCAACATGCTGGCCGGGGCGTGGAAGGGAAAGGTGCCGGAATTGGCGGCCAATTGTGGTTTGTCTGTGCCGGCAGTAATTACAGGCCGAGACTACAGGCTCCACGTTCAGGCGCCGGAGTTTCAACTGAACCATTGCTACCGGTTCGGCGACTCGCGGTTCTCGGTAACGATTGTCTGCGACGGATTGCAATAGTCGGCGATTCAAACTTTAAATTCATCAAGTCATATTGGATCTGAATTGCAAGGGAAGAGCGGCTGACCCTGGAAACGTGCCGCTTCTTCTCATCTCGACTCCCCCGCACAACTCTGATGATCTTCTAATCTTCCTCTGCCCATTTCCGGTCACATTTCTGCATTCACCTCCATACGTCGGGAGAAGACGCTATGGACAGTGGCTATTATGCGGCGATGACAGGGTTGGTGGCGCGCAACCAGGCGCTCGACACAGCTGCGGCGAACCTTGCCAATGCACAGACACCGGGTTACCGGGCTGAGCGTGAGTATTTCCGCTCGGTGCTTCTGGGCCCGGACGCCTCGGACTCCCAGTTAGGTCGTACTGTAAACAATTACGGCCTGCTCGGCGGCGACCAGCTCAGCATGAAGCAGGGCCCGCTGCAGCCAACTGGAAATCCGCTCGATCTCGCGATTGAGGGACAAGGCTTCTTTCAGGTCCAGACCGCCAACGGGATTCGCTTTACGCGCGATGGCAGTTTTCACCGTGCGCAGAACGGGCAGCTGGTAACTTCGGCCAGCGAGCCGGTTCTGTCCTCGGACGGGAAGTCGATTACGATTCCGCCCGGCGAAATCAGCGTCGGAACCGATGGAACCGTATCGGTGGAGGGCGGAACAGTTGCGATTATTGGCGTCGTTTCCTTTCCGGCTCGCACCAATCTGACCGCCGAAGGAGCCAATCGATACGTCGCGCCCAAGGACGTTCTTCCTGCAACGGCAAAGGATTCAAGTGTTCATCAGGGAGCGCTAGAGGCGGCAAATCAGGACGTTATTCAGGGCTCGCTCGATCTGATTGTGATGCAGCGTCAGGCGGAGATGATGCAGCGGGCGCTGACGGTGTTCCATACCGAGTTCAACAAGTTTGCGGCAGAGGATCTGCCGAGGGTTTAGTACTGGAACCTTTTCAAGAAGTGAGGAGAAGAATGATTCGAGCCTTATATACCGCGGCCAGTGGCATGAGCGCACAGCAGATGAATCTGGACACCATTGCCAATAATTTAGCCAACTCTTCAACGACTGGATTCCGCCAGCTTCGGCTTGAGTTTCAAGACATGGTTTACCAGAATCTGGTGACACCGGGTGCGGCGCAAAGCCAAAACACCGTCTCGGCCGGATTGCAAATTGGCCTGGGAACGAAATCGGCCGCGACTGAGGTTATTTCTTCGCAAGGAGAGTTGAACGAGACACAAAATCCTCTGGACGTAGCTATCGAAGGAGCGGGGTTCTTCCAGGTGCAGCGGCCGGATGGAACGATATCTTACACGCGCGCGGGTCAGTTTCACCTGGACAATCAGGGCACAATCGTAACGACAGCCGGCGACCCGGTGATTCCGACCATTACGATTCCGCCAAATGCGACGGCGGTAACGATGACGCAGTATGGCGTAATCAACGCCACGTTGCCGGGCCAGCAAAACCCCTCGCAACTTGGCCAACTGCAGCTTGCTACCTTTCCGAACCCCGGCGGCCTCGCCAGCCAGGGTGGGAATCTGTTGCAGGCCACCCTCAGTTCGGGAGACGCGGTGTTAGGCAATCCCGGCGGGACTGAAGGTATGGGAACGCTGCAGCAGGGCTATCTCGAAAACTCGAACGTGGATGTCGTGACCGAGTTTGTGCAAATGGTGCTGGCGCAGCGCGCCTACGAGTCGAACTCCAAAGTAATCAAGGCTGCGGATGACATGTACTCGCAGGTCAATAATATGACGCGTTGATATGCAAGTGGGCATTAAACAAGGTGGAATGATTGTCGGGTAGAGGGTGAGATGGAGATTCAGCGGATAAAACTCGCGTTCATATCGTCGTTGATAGTTTGCTGCGCGAGCACAATAGTCGCGCAAGCACTTGCTCCCGATCGGTCGGATGCATTAGCAGAAGCCAGGAACACATTCCGGCTGATTCGCGATCCTCACACTGGAATGCTGTGGCTACTGGAGCGTGATGCCGAAAACCCCGCGGGTCCGGGACGGATGGTTCTTCTGAATCGTCAGGATGGAGCGCGGTCTGATTCGGCGATCGCAAAGAGGGGTGCTCCGATGATGAGCCGAGAAGGGCAGCACACTGTGATTCGAAGCGGTGATCGGCTGGTGGTTGAAGAAAGCTCGGCTGTTGTGGAGGCTCGATTGGAGGCTGTTGCCCTTGGACCGGCTGCCGAAGGAGCAGACTTCAAAGTTCGTTTGGCGATTGGTGGCAAGGTGTTGCAGGTGGTGGCACTGGGACCAGGCCGCGCTGCGTTTGTGGCTCCCGTGGAGAAGCAGTGATGAAAGTAAGTATCTCAGTTTCGATTGCGGTCCTTCTGATTGGAATGGCCATACCGCTGGCAGCGAAGAAAGCAAAGTCCGGAGAGCGAACGAGCGTGACGCCTCCTGAAACGGCGCTGCGCGCCTATGTTGACCGAGTTCGTGCGCAACAGGCCTCGGAAGTGAAAACGCCGGGATCGATCTGGAGCCCCGAAGGCAGGCTCGTTCGCCTCGGCACGGATGCAAAGGCTGCGCGCCTGCACGATGTCGTTTCGATCGTGGTGACGGAGAGCCTTGCCGCTTCGACCGACGGACAGGTAAAGAACTCGCGCGCGTCCAACGCAACTTCAGGATTGACCGGGCTGTTTGGAAAGCTGAAGGCTGCTAACGCGCTGCAAAACCTTGCGGGAATGAGCTCGACATCGGGACTGACGGCACAAGGGCAGAGCAGTACAAACTCGAGCCTGGCTACGACGTTTGGAGCCGAAGTGGTGGATGTGTTGCCAAACGGGATGCTGGTAGTTCAGGCCACACGGCAGTTGACGTTTTCTCAGCAGACGCAGCTCATTCATTTGCGTGGGCTGGTGCGGCCGGAAGATGTAAGCGCGCAGAACGAAGTCATGTCAACTGCAATGACCGATCTGGAACTTGAAGTGACTGGCAAAGGAATCGTGAACGACTCCACCTATCGGCAGAACCCTCTGGTGCGCCTGCTGGAAAAGCTGCTGATATTTTGACGGAAATATATTCGACAATTGCGCCAACGCGAAGGGTCAGTTAGATGGATTCAAGAAGTCAATGCTCGTCCAAGATGGGAGGATGGGTCCTGCTCGGATTCCTGTTCCTTTGTGCAGTTACTGCGGCGCCTGAGATCGCTGGTTCACTGGCGCGGGTGAAAGATGTGGCCACCATCGAAGGCATCCGCGACAATCAGCTGGTTGGATTTGGACTGGTTGTCGGATTGCGCGGCACGGGGGACAGCTCGCAAACGGTCTTTCCTGCGCAGACGCTTCTTTCGGTGCTTGAGAGGATGGGCATCACCGTTCCTCAAAGCGGTTCGCGCGGCGCCAACAATATGCAGGTGAAGAATATGGCAGGCGTATTTGTGGTGGCCACGCTGCCGCCCTTCAGCAGGCCGGGCGGCAAGCTGGACATCACGGTCTCATCGGCAGGCGACGCGCGATCGCTCGAAGGCGGCATTTTGCTGATGACTCCGCTTTACGGACCCGATGGCCAGATTTTTGCGGAAGCACAGGGAGCACTTGTGCTGGGTGGCTATATGGCTGCGGGGGGCGGCAGTAGCCGGCAAATGAACCATCCCACGACGGCGCGCATTCCCGAGGGTGCGCTAGTGGAGCGCGCAATACCGCTCGACCTGAAGCAGATGCGCACGGTAACGGTGGTCCTGAATGACGCAGATTTCCATACAGCGGAGCGGATGGCTGCAGCAATCGATCGGGCAGTGGGCTCGCCCCGGGCACGTGCGGTCGACAGCCGCCGGGTGATGTTGGAAGCCAGCGAAAATGAGGACGTGGCTGCGCTCCTGGACCAGGTGGAATCTGCCGAGGTGGAAGTATTTCCACGGGCGCGGGTCGTGGTCAACGAGAGGACTGGAACCGTGGTAATCGGAGGCAGGGTGCGTCTTCAGCCGGTGTCCATTCTTCACGGCGGACTGGCTGTCAATGTCATTTCAACCACGCAAGTGTCCCAACCTGGGGCGTTCTCGGGAGGTACAACTCAGGTTGTGCAACAAACAAGTGTCCAGGCCCAGGACAAACCGGTGAACCGTATTGACCTGAAAGAGGGCGCTACCGTCGAGGATCTGGTGCAGGAATTGCAGCGAACCGGCGCCGGCGCCCGCGACGTGATCTCGATTTTGCAGGCAATGAAAGAGGCCGGTGCGCTTGAGGCCGACCTCGAAGTACTCTAGTAGGTTTCAGGGCATGGTTAAGAAGGAGCCCAAATGCGGATCGGATTGGGGAGTCAAAACGGAGATGAAGGTCTACCGGGAAGCGCTGTATCGCCACGTCTGGTTCGGGCTGCTCAGGAGTTCGAAGCGCAGATGATGAAGGAGTTGCTGAAGCCTATGACTGGCCAGGATGCGCTTACCAGTGAAGCAGGGAACGAAGGCGCAGACTCGGGAGCCACGGGTGCATTGGGAGAATTTGCATCGGAAGCTCTTGGACAGGCGCTCAGTCGAAATGGAGGATTTGGAATCGCCGACCGCATTGTGCATGAACTTTCCCGATCCGGTCACGCATCCGCCAATGGGAAGGCTGCCACCCGCGGCGCGACGAATACGCAATAAGAACCGCTGAATGACTAATGTGATTAGTGATGATGCCGATAAGCATGTTAAGGAGCAATTCGTATGGATATACGAAGCAGTATGGATGGATTAAAGTCGCTTTTGGGCGTGGATTCGACGGCGCCCGCAGCTGCCCGCCCAACTCGCAACACACGTCCCGAAGAGAGTGCGCTCGGCAATGATCGTGCGACCTTGAGCAGTGCGGCCAGCGAGGTCTCACAGGCGGCGGGGGAAGACGGAGTAAGAACAGAAAAAGTAGCGTCAATCCAGGCGGCTCTGGCCGCAGGAACCTACGCCGTGCCTGCATCCGCAGTTGCCACGAAGGTTGTCGACGCCATGCTGGGTGATCAGAAATAGTCCGTGCTGTTCGCTGGAACAGCACGGCAATGGAAGGGATATTTTGCATGCGGGAAGCGGGTACGCAACGGGTTCGACGTGAGTTGAAGGTGCTGGTGGCTGAAGCGGCAAAGTCGTTAGAGAGGCTGGAGGCTGATCGACTGGAAGAGCTTGCGCTGTCGTGTCAGGCCCTTAGCCGCGATCTAACTCCGGGAGATCAACCGTTCAGCGCCTGCGAAGTGCATGCGGCAAAACAGGACATGGCCGTACTTGCCAAATTGCTGGAGGTGACGCGCACGAATGTCGCGGTGATGGATAGGTTGCGCCAACTGCACGCAGGCCGGGCAGAGTATGGCGTAGGGCAGGGTTTACCGGTCAATGCAGCGGAGGTTTCCGATGGGAACGATTAATTCCGCGTTCAGTATGATGACGTCGGCTATGGATGCTGATCAGGCTGCGCTGAACATCGTCTCCAATAACGTTGCAAACACTAACACTACTGGTTGCACAAGGCAGGTTCCGAACTGGCAGGAGAACGATCCAGTCAATATCGGCAGCTTTACGGTTGGTACCGGCGCCTCGGTTACGGGTGCGACGTCGGTGCGCGACCGCGTGCTGGAAGCGCGGTTGAATCAGCAAGAGCAGTTGGCTTCAGCATCGAGTTCGCGGCTAGCAGCGCTCAATGCCGTTGAGACACTCTTTACGCCCAGCACCGGATCGACTGATTCCGCCGCTGGTGACATCGGCAGTGACATTACAGGATTTTTCAATTCGTTTTCGTCGCTTGAAGCCGATCCTGCCAACAACGCGCTGCGTGAAAACGTACTTTCAGCCGCTTCGAAGCTGGCGAGCGATTTATCTAATGCTGCTGCCAGCTTGACGGCACAGAGAGCCTCTCTTGACCAGGGATCGGTGGGAATTGTGAGCCAGGTAAACGCGACATCCGAAGCCCTGGCGAAGCTGAATCTTCAAATCCAGTCGCTTCCGCCGGGTACGGATGCAGGTACCCTTGAAGATCAGCGACAGCAGGATTTGCTGCAGCTTTCGCAATTGATCGGGGTCAACCAGGTAACGACGGAGAATAACGGAATTGCCATTACGACCACTTCGGGCCAGTTGCTGGCCTCGTCGGGCACCAGTCAGCAGCTAACCAGCGGCTCTTTGAACGGCGTCACGCATTTTTTTCTCGGAACACAGGATGTGACCGATCAGCTAACGGCGGGCGGTGGGTCGCTGGGCGGCATCCTTACTGCTCGCGATGTTGATATACCCAAGGTCCTCAACTCGCTCGACGAGATTGCCTACGATGTGTCCACTGCGGTGAACGCGCAGAACAACCTCGGCAAAGATGCCACCGGAGCTACGTCGAGTGTTATGAACGCTGCCGCCGGCGCACTAAGCCTCGACATTTTCGCGCCGCCGCCGACATTGGTCACCAATGGCGTTGCAGGCCACGATGTTTCCGGTGCCGCAATTGCGATGCAGGTGGTAATGACGGATCCGAGTGGAATAGCCGCATCCAGTACCACCGAGGGCGTGGGAGGAAACAGCAACGCCATTGCAATTGCCAATATGGCCAGGACACTGCAATTGAACGGCAAAACGCCCTCCGACTTTTATGCCGGAATGGTTACAAATCTAGGCTCAAAAGTTTCTCAGGTGCAAACGGAAAACACTGCGGAAAACGCATCAGTCACGCAGTTACAGACGCAGCGGGACGCGCTTTCAAGTGTGAATCTGAATGACGAGGCTTCCGCGCTGACGTTGCTGGAACGGAGCTATCAGGCAGCTTCGCAAGTTTTTGCCATTCTCAACTCGATCATGGCGTCGGCTCTGAACCTGGGCTCACAGACGACCGTTTCGTAATCCAAAACGGGCGTCTACGCTTTGCGTGGATGAACGCTGTCGAGATGATCTGAATCTTGGGGTGAATCATGCGGGTCAATCCGAACTACGTTGCAAATCTGGCAGTGGCTTTGAATTCCTCGCAGGCAGCGGAGCAGCGGCTGACCCAGGAGCTCTCGAGCGGCGTGCGCGTAAACTCCCTTGGCGAAGACCCTATTGCAGCCGGCCAAAATGTGATGCTTCTGAATCAGATTCGGCAAGATGACTCCTTCAACCAGAGTGCGAGCCTCGTTACCGGCAGACTGCAGGTTGCGGACTCTTCTCTCGGAAGCGTAGTTTCCCAGTTGACTACGGCCATTTCTCTGGCAACCAGTGCTAATAACGGGACACGTAGCGCAAACGATGTTATGGCGATTGCGCATGAGCTGACCGGCATTCGCGATGAAGTTATGACCTTGGCGAACACGAGTTACCAGGGCCAATATATTTTCGCGGGCACTCAGACCTCATCTGCGCCTTTCAGTACTTCGAGCGCAACCACCCCTGCAACCAAAAGCTACGCCGGCGACACCACCGCGACATTCCTCAGCTTGCCTAATGGCCAGAAAATTCAGTTAAATGTGCCCGGCAGCCAGATCTTTCAAGGTGCCGGCGCGAAGGACGTGTTCGCAGCGCTGAATAACCTGATTGCGGACTATTCGACCGGTACTGTCGATCAAGCGCAGGCGGCAAACGATACCGCGGCCTTGACCTCTTCGCTGAATTACGTATCGCAACAACGCGTGATGATCGACAATTCCATCACCAGTCTGTCTGCTGCTTCCGAAGCGGTCACTAACGAGAAGACGCAACTCACTGTTGCGCAGACCAATCTGATGCAGGCGGACGTGGCGCAGTTGGCGACCAGCCTATCTCTGGCCGAAACGCAGCAGACAGCGCTTCAGGCAGTCATCGTTCAACTCAGCGCAGCTTCCAACAGCCTGTTCAGCAAGCTCTAGGCCGCCCTTGAACGCTGCATTGCGCCGTAATGTGGAATCCCTTTCGGCTGCAGGGAGGCGATCGCTCCGTCTATACTCAATCGAAAAGGATACCCGTGCTGGCACCTCTTCGATTTATATGGAATGCGACGCGCGGCCACCGCTTGGCTCCGTGGCGCAGCGAGTATCTGAAGTGGCGCGTGGAAACCTATTCCGGCAAGAAAGCCGAGACATTGTCCACAAAAGACATTTTCGGGTTTATTTGGGAATCGAAGTGGGAGCTGTTTAGCTTCCTGCTCTGGACCGGCCGACTCGAGAATGAGGTACGCAAACGCGGATGAATGCCGGAATTTCAAATTCTTCGAATCTGACAATAGCTACCCTGGTCACGTCTAAATCTTTGAGTATTATGAGAAATCTTCCTGGAACCAAATCCGGAACGTCTCAACTTCTATTCGTTGTGGCCGCAGCGTGGCTTTCAATTGCGGCGTTCTCGATGGCGCAAGACTTGCCACCAATTGAGCCTCCCAAGCCGATGCCGACGTCACAAAGTGATGCGACCACCCTGCACATCACCACTACGGAAGTGTTGGTGCCAACGCTGGTGGAGAAGAAGGGCGGGGGAGTGGTTTACGGATTGAAGCCCACCGATTTTGCGGTGGAAGATAATGGGGTACCGCAAAAGATCCGCGTACAGGAGGAGATGGACACCGCGCCAGTCGCGTTGGTGCTGGCGGTAGAAGAGGGCGGGGCGAGCGTACTCGAATTCGACAAGCTAGCTAAAATGGGGCCGCTGCTGGACATGTTTTTGACCGACCCGCAGAGCAAGGTAGCGCTGATGGGATTTGATTCACGGCCTCATTTGCTGTGCGATTACTCGCGCTCGAGCGAAGTGGTTAACGATGCACTGACTCATTTAGCGCCGGGCGACGGAGGAGCAGCGATTCTCGACACGATAAGTTCCGCCGTAGACTTGCTTGAATCGCAGCCAAAGGAATACCGTCGCGTTCTGCTGCTCATCAGCGAAGAGCGTGATCACGGCAGCAAACATACCAAAGAAGAAGACTTGATCAAGAAGATCGGCGGATCAGACGTGCTGATTTTGAGCGTGGCGTTTTCGCCGGCGCTGGCTGAGATTTCGCACGACGTAAAGAACAGCGTCTCTGGAAGCGGTAACGAACCTCCGACGACGACCATGCTTTCGGCGCTTTGGATGCTTGTTCAGGCCTTCAGGAAGAACGTTACCAAAGAAGTGGCCCAGATGAGCGGTGGTGAATATACGACGTTTACCAGCGACAAGCACTTCCAGCAGAGGGTGCTTGACGCGGCAAAGCACATGCGCAATCGATATCTGATTACGTTCAGCCCATCCGATGCCACGCCGGGACTGCATACGATCCGTGTGAAGACGACCGAGGATTACGGCGCCAGGATTGTTGCTCGCGCCAATTACTGGCTCGCTACAGAGCAATAACAAGCACGTCGTTTGGGCGCGCAGCCTTTTATCGGCAGGAAGCGGGATCAAAGCCGGTAAAAACGGCCTGATTCCGGAAGAGTTTACAGGCGGGTGCGGAGGGGCGTTTCAATGGCGCAACCGGATGCCTTCATGGTAATCTCACAGTAGACACTTTAGAAGTGGACCTGAGAAGACAAGAGGAGTACCTGACGCCGTGCTGGCGACTGCAAAGAAAACTGACCTGATTGAACGCTTCCGTACTCACGATACGGACACCGGTTCGCCGGAAGTCCAGATCGCGATTCTAAGTGAACGGATTGGCGAGCTGACCGAACATTTCAAAACCCACAAGAAGGATCACGCTTCACGGCGTGGCCTGCTTCAACTGGTTAGCAAGCGCCGCCGCCTGCTGGATTACCTGAAGTCACATGATGCTGATCGCTACCGCGACGTAATCACAAAACTCGGTATCCGCAAGTAAATAGAAAGTTCACATTGACCCGGAAGCGCCCAGACCGGAAATTGGTCATGGCCCCTGTTTCCCCAACCACCCGGGGCCACGGTATACCTGGCGGCCTGCATCCTGAGCCAGGGAGAGCGCATAGCTGTCGCTTGCGCAATCCCTTCACGAAAAACCATATCTACCGCGGCACTAGCGCTGCGGCTGAATCCGAGCCTCGAAATGAGGCTCGGGTTTTTCATTGCGCTCATCTGCCCGTTCGGTCAACACTCCGCGCCTTAATTTCACCCGGCGCTTTCCACACACAAGTTTCCCAAGCGAATAAAACGAAAAGAGGACTCTATGTCTACCAAGCATGAAGTATCTGTCGAGCTTGCCGGCGGCAAGCGGCTGGTTTTTGAGACCGGGCGCATGGCCAAGCAGGCTTCTGGCGCTGCGCTGGTAACTACGGGCGAGACCGTGGTTCTGTCCACCGCAGTAGCATCTCCCGATCCCCGCGAGGGCATCGATTTCTTTCCGCTCACCGTCGACTATCGCGAATACACCTATGCAGGTGGTCGCATTCCCGGTGGCTTCATCAAGCGCGAAGGCCGTCCGAGCGAGAAGGAAATCCTTACATCCCGCCAGATCGATCGCCCGATCCGCCCATTGTTTCCAGATGGTTTCCGCAACGAAACGCAAGTAATTGCGTTGGTTTTTTCGGCGGACAAGGATAACGATCCTGACGTCGTTGCGATCAATGCTGCCGCAACGGCCTTGGCACTATCCGATATCCCATTCAGTGCAACGGTTGGCGCAGTACGGGTAGGTCGAGTAAACGGTGAATTCGTCGTGAATCCCACCTATGCCGAGCGAGCAGAGAGCACGATCAACATCATGGTCGTCGGACACAAGGACGGCATCGTAATGATCGAAGCCGGCGCCAAGCAAGAGAACGAGGAAGTTGTCCTCGGTGCAATTGAATTTGCGCACGAAGAAATCAAGAAGATTGTTGCCGCGATCGAAGAGCTGGTGGCAATGGCAGGTAAGCCGAAGCGCAAGTTCGTTGCACCGGAGCACGACGAAGCCTATTTCAATGAACTAAAAGCGAGGATCGGCGACCGGCTGAAGGACGCGCTCGACACCAAGACGCACGGCAAGACTGAAAGCTATTCACTGATCAAGCAGATCAAGGACGAGCTTGCTGCATCGCTGCCGGCAGATCAGCCAGATGCCAAGAAGAAGTTGAGCACCTACTACGAGACGCTTCGCGAGCGGATCTTCCGTGAGCAGGTGACCAAGGACCGCATTCGTCCTGATCGCCGCGCATTTGATGAGATTCGCGCGATCACGATCGAAACCAGTGTGCTGCCACGTACGCACGGTTCGGCACTCTTCACCCGCGGCGAAACACAGGCGCTGGTGACAGCGACGCTGGGCACAATGGATGACGGTCAGCGGCTCGAATCTTATGAAGGCGAGCAGAAGAAAGCCTTCATGCTTCACTATAACTTTCCGCCTTTCAGCGTTGGTGAGACAGGACGTATGACCGGTACAGGGCGTCGCGAAATTGGGCACGGAGCACTTGCCGAGCGTGCGATTTCGGCAGTTCTTCCTCCTGTAGAAGAATCACCATACTCGATCCGTATCGTCAGTGACATCCTGGAATCCAACGGTTCATCCTCCATGGCATCAGTCTGCGGCGCCAGTCTGGCACTGTTTGACGCCGGAATCAACCTTGCCGGGTCAGTCGCCGGCGTGGCCATGGGCCTGGTGAAGGAAGGCGACGATTACGCCATTCTTACCGATATCGCTGGAGCGGAAGATCACTACGGCGACATGGACTTCAAAGTTGCCGGAACCCGCAAAGGCATTACGGCACTTCAGATGGACATCAAGATCGGTGGATTGACCCGCGAGATCCTGCAACAGGCAATGGAGCAGGCACGGCGCGGACGTCTGTTCCTGCTGGACAAGATGGATGCCGAGCTAAGCGGACCTCGTATTGAACGTTCGAAGTATGCACCTCGTATCGAGACAGTGCAGATTCCGACCGACAAGATTCGCGATTTGATCGGCAAGGGTGGCGCTACCATCCGCGGGATCGTTGAACAAACAGGCGCCAAGATCGACGTGGACGACACCGGCCGCGTAAGCGTAGCTTCAAGCGACGCCGACGGCCTGAAGAAGGCTCTGGCAATGATTTCCGACATCACAGCCGTGCCGGAAATTGGCAAGGTATATCTCGGTAAGGTAGTTCGGCTGGCTGAGTTCGGCGCATTTGTCGAGCTCTTCCCAGGCACCGATGGATTGTTGCATATCTCTGAAATCGCCGAGCATCGCGTAAAGGAAGTAAAGGACGAGCTTCGCGAAGGCGATCAGGTGATGGTGAAGGTACTCGCTATTGAAGGCAATCGCATCAAGCTCAGCCGCAAAGCCCTGATCAGGGAACAGAAGGCCAAGCTTGCACAGACAACCGGCGTCGCGCCGGAAGAAGGAACCGAGGCAGTCGCCGAGGAGAACATGTCGGCCGCGCCCGCTCAGGCCAAACCGCGCAACGAATTCGATGAGCGGCAGCCAAAATCAAATCAGAGCACGATCCTGATTGAAGGCGGCGACGATTTCGACGAGGAAGGCTCAGAAGAGTTTGATGAAGATAGTGAGCCGAACTTTAATCGCGTAGAAGGCGCACCTGTTCCAGCGACAACAACCGCCGGCAGCGGGCGTCCGGCCGGGGGCGGCGGGGGAGCGAACAACAATCGCCGTCGTCGTCGTCGTCGTCCGGGTGGCCCAGGTGGTGGTCGTGGACCAGGCGGCGGACAAGGTTGATCTCCGCTGTATTGCAAAACTGAAATGGCCCGGACTTTGGTCCGGGCCATTTCAGTTAGAGTCTGATTGCCTTAGTAACTATTCGGCTTTCTGCAGGCGTTGACGCGTATCAACCGCAGTAAATGAAGCCACTGGAATGGGCCGAGCTGTGTTGATGGTTCCGCGGCGATGCTTGTAGTCGTACATCTGCAAATCAGCTGCAATGCATAGTCCTTCTGCGTCATTGGCATCGTCCGGATAAAGCGCAATTCCTATACTCGCTCCGATCGGAATCTCCTGATCACCCAAAGAGAAGGGCTGATCCAATAATTCGACGAGAGAACTGGCTACGCGGTCTGCGTCCGCGCGGCTCACAGGCTCATCGAGAATCACCGCGAATTCGTCCCCGCCCGTTCGCGCCACAGTATCGGAGCGGCGTACCCTGGCTGCAAATACATTACCGACATGCTCCAGCACACGATCGCCGGCATGGTGCCCAAATGTATCGTTAACCTGCTTGAAGCGGTCAAGGTCAATCAGCAAAAGGGCAGCTTTGTTTCCAGTTCGTCGGGCGCGCTCGAGTGCGCTATTCAAGCGATCCTGAAACAGTCGCCGATTCGGCAAACCGGTCAGTTCATCGTGTAATGCAAGGTATTGGTTGTGTTCAATCTGCTCTTCCAGCAGAAGGAGAATCATGCCCACCGCGACGATGTATTTGGGCAGGTTCCATACCTCATTTTCAATGTGCACGCTGGGCAGGAACGTGTTGATGCCCGGGGCGATCACAAACACCGATGCCCAGGAAAGAAATCCTGCGATAGTTACGAATGCACCGGCAGTACCGCGCCTGTATGCAAACCAAAAATGTACGCAGCAGCCGATGTAGACCGTAAATAGTACGCCGTTTACCGCTAGCAGGGTACCGGTCCCAGGTCGATCTTGAAACGCAAGCAAGAAGACCGAGAGCAAACAATAAAGAGAAACCGTGGCCCAGCGCAGCGGATGATTTTTTCCGCGGACGCCAATAAGTGCGAGGGTAAGAGGCAAAATGCCGAGAGTAGCGGCTGCTGCCGTGCGAGCCCAGGTATTATCGGGGTCCAATGCGAGAAGGCCAAAGTAGTAGGAATTGGCCCCCATCATCGTGATAAGCATCCAGAAGCTGGAGCGCCTCGTCCGATCTGGTTCCGACGCCCAGTTGAAAAGCATTCCGGCCCACGCAAGAGCTGTAATGCTTGCAAAGCTCGCGACCACACCTGATTGTCCAGGGAGAGTTGAGAATGCCGAAGCGGCAAGGTGGAGCGCAATCATGAGCCAGCCGGTAAGCCAAAGCTTCGACACAGGCGCACGACTTCGTCGAGCCACCGCAGCGAATGCACTGGCGAAAAGGATGACAGCAGCTAAATCGGGTAGTTTGCCCCAGTCCACAACCCGCCCCTTAGAGTCTCGCGCCTATGCGTGCATAGCTTAGAATCCATGATCTACAACAGATTGCCATAGCGCTTTGGTCGCACTTCGCAAACCATGGTGTGCACCAAGGTAACATGTCGTCTGAAGTCCTATCGGAATTCGTGTTGAATTTGAGCAATGCTTCAGGAAACAAAAACAGCTAGCGTTTGATGTACATCCAGAAGGAACAACATCTTACCGATTCGGTTTTGCGCAGATTTGTTCTGACATCCGTAACTTATTTCTGATTTTCAAGATGGAATCTCAAAAGGTCCTCGCCGAAACTTGAGGCCATTCAAATTGGTTCAGTTGCGAGGTAGCTCGATAGAGGTGACTAAATCATCGAGCGATAGGTCAGCGCCATAAGATGGGGATACTGCCTTAGATTCAGATTCTATATCGAAATTAGAGATTCTGGAAGTAGGTTTTCTTCGCGCCCTGCTCGACAGCGCAGGACCACATTGAAATGCGTTCGGCAAACATTTTTCGCAATTCCGTTTTGGGCCGACCCATAGCTTGTGCCCATTGCAGGAACAGACACCTCATCTTTTCTCTTTCAAATATTGAGTTTCTTTCCGCTTCGGGCGAACGTGGATAAGGGTCATCGATTAGCACTTGTTAAGCAGCGTCGATGCCGGCGGAGTAAATCAAAGATGAGACTACTAATCGCGGAAGATGACAAGGCACTCGGCCTCTTCCTTAGCCGGGGATTGGAAGCGGACGGACACCGTGTTCGACTGGCTCACGACGGGGGAACGGCAGTGGAAACCTTTCGTCAGGATTTGCCGGACCTTACCATCCTTGATCTGAACATGCCGGTCAAAGATGGCGAGCAAGTCCTGGATGAAATTCGTTTGGTCGACGCCGATCTACCGGTTCTGGTGCTAACTGCACGGCAGGAAGTGGATACCCGGGTTCGCTGCCTCGATCATGGCGCAGATGATCTGATGATCAAGCCATTCAGTCTGCATGAACTGCGAGCACGGTGTCGCGTATTGCTGAGAAGAAAGCGTGAAGCGAAGTTGGTGTTACGTGCTGGCGATCTGGAAGTTGATCGCATGGTACACAGTGCAAAGCGTGGAGGCCGGTCGATCGAACTTACCAATAAAGAATTCGCCCTTCTTGAGCATCTGCTCATGAACCGTGGCCAAAATGTGACAAGGGTGGAGTTGCTGGAATCCGTCTGGAATTTCGAACCCACTCAAACCACAAACATCGTCGACGTCTACATCAACTATCTGCGTCGCAAATTGAATGATCCGGCTCCGGGTCGGATTATTCGCACAGTGCGCGGGCAGGGTTATATGGTGCCGGCCGATTCCGAATTGATTTTGGCTGCAGCAGCGGACGTAAACATCGCCGACAATGCGCTACGAAATGAACAATTAAAGCAACTCGCGGTTTCAGCTTAACAAGGAGATTAATATGTTCACCGCTCCAGTTTCCGCTCCAGTATCTAATATGCGTTTCCGTGTTCGTACTGCACTTATTGCCAGTGCTGATCCCAGTTTCCGTCAACGACTTTCTGAAATGCTTACTGGCTTGCGATGGCAGGTGCGTGAAGCCGAGGGCGGAGCCGACGCGTGGTCGCAGGCACGCATCGCGGCTCCCGAAGCGATCATTGTTGATTCGTGGTTACCCGATCTGGATATGACGGAATTCGTTCGAGACCTTCGCGGCAGCTTTCCCCACGTTGATTTGATTACCGCCGGCGGCGCGCAGGATACGCAGGGCTCGCGTAGCCCTTATCGGCAAGAATTGTTGTACGCGCTTCGCCGCTGCCAAGACTACGATACGGCAGCCTGGAATGCGGCGCCGGAAGTGAGTACACCTAAGAACGATCGCACTGATCTGCATAACCCCCTCTATGCTTCTGGACCAACGAGGCTGTCAACAGACGGGCCGCGGCATGAGCAAGTGGACTCTGCCTCCATGCCTTCAGACGTAGCTGTGACTCCAAACTTTGCGGCTCCGATGTCGCGAACAGCCGTCAAGCCGGAGAACGCTGCCAACGAGCGCATCCCCGAGCTTATCGGCAATGCGCCTTGCATGCTTGAGGTGAGTCGGAGGATCCGGTTAGTTGCACCAAGAGCAACGCCAATATTAATTGAAGGGCCCACGGGCTCGGGCAAGGAGATTGTTGCTGAAGCCGTGCACCGGCTTTCAGCCAGAAGTCGCAAGCCATTTGTTGCAATCAATTGCGCAGCGATCCCCGAGGCTTTGCTGGAGGCAGAGCTCTTTGGTCACACGCGTGGCGCCTTTACAGGCGCCGTGCAGGGACGTATCGGACGCATTGAAGCTGCGGACGGAGGAACTCTCTTCCTAGATGAAATTGGCGAACTCCCCCTGGCCCTGCAGTCGAAGTTGCTGCGCTTTGTGGAATGCGGCGAACTGCAGCGCGTAGGGGATAACGAACGCGTGAAGGTTGATGTCCGCGTTCTCGCGGCCACTCATCGGCCGCTTGCCCAACTTGCGCAGTCAGGCACGTTTCGTTCTGACCTTTACTACAGACTCGCAGTCTTTCTAATTCGCACGCCATCCCTTACGGAGCACAAGGAAGACTTATCGATCCTTGTCGATCACTTCCTGGAAAAACTGGGAAGGCAATCTCCAGTAAAGCGTATCAGCGAAACGGCACTCACTATGCTGGCGGCACATGATTGGCCGGGCAATGTCAGAGAACTTGAACATGTGCTCGAGAGAGCAGCCATCCTTGCCGGGGACGATCCTTTGCTTACTGCGCGCGAAATCGACTTTGGAATTTCAGTGAATTAAGCACCATCCCTTGACGGTCTGTAGGGATCACAGGTCAATTCATTGACACGGTAGGAAACTGCAATGGGCTTCGGTATCGAAACACGATTAAGCGAACAGGTCGCGCGGTATCTTGATCTGGCGACAAGCCAGGCAAAGCTCACGGCGGCCAATATGGCAAACATCGACACGCCCGGCTATCGCGCACTCGGGATGGACTTTGATGCAGAAATGCGCCAGGCGATGACTGACGTGGACGGCGGATCGGCAGCTAGGCCGGTTGAAGTTCAACTTGAGGGTGGCCTTATCGCCAGGCCAGATGGCAATAACGTTTCAATGGATCGAGAAGGGCTGAATCTAGCTGAAGCACAACTGAAATTCAAAACCGGAGTTGCAGTGCTGCGTGAAGAATACCAGCGCATGATGAATGCAATTCACGCCGACAAGAACTAGCCGGATTCAGTACGGACAAACTCGTCGGGGAGGAACTGGAATGAATCTATTTGGATTGATGGAGACTTCTGGCTCAGCAATGCAGGCGGAGCGCATGCGTGCCGAAGTAGTCGCGGCCAATATGGCGAACGCAGAGACAACGCGCACGGCCGATGGCACTCCTTACCGCCGCCAGCATGTTGTCTTCGCTGCCAACGCGGGCGACTCGAGTTTTCTTGATTCGATGAATATGTCTTCGCAAATAGCGACGCCCACAGGTAGCGGCTTCACAAATTCCAACGCACGTTCTGCCATCTCGCAGCTTAACCTGGCGGTCACACCCACTGTGCCGGGCGTGCATATTGCACAGGTCGTCGAAGATACTGCGCCTCCTCTCAAACGGTACGATCCCGGCCATCCTGACGCTGGTGCCGACGGCTATGTGTCATATCCAGATATCAATCCACTGACTGAGATGGTGGATTTAATGGGAGCAACACGCGCGTACGGGCTGAACAGTTCTGCCGTGCAGGCCGAGAAGGGCATGATCTCGTCTGCTCTGGAGATCGCGAAGTCGTAAATTCAAACAGCTTTGAGGAATGTGTTTCATTGAGAACGGTTAATCGGCATAAAGGAACGGAGGACCGATGCTACTTCCAGCGACCCAGATAACGGGGGTATCGACCGAAGCTACAAATTCCGCGGTCAGCGGGTTAGCAAACGCTGCGCGACCCAGCGGCAATGCGGGGCCATCTGCTCCATTTGGCGATCTCTTCTCAAACGCCGTCGATCAAATCGGACTGCTTGAAGATCAGGCACGTGTTGCGGTTGATCGCATGATGATCGGATCCGGCGTGGATGTGCATCAGGCGATGATCGCAACCCAAAAGGCAAGCATGGCATTCGAACTTGCGCTGGCCGTGCGAAACAAAGCCGTTCAAGCGTATCAATCAGTGATGGGGATGCAATTCTAAGCTCCTTAACTACGACAGTCCGCATGTGGAATTAAGCAACACAGGAAGGCAGCAAGATACATAAACAATGGCCACGGGAACACAACTTGAAAAGGGCGGCGCTGCAAAACCGGCACAGCCTCAGATGGCTGGGCAACTTTCGGCGGTGTGGGAAGGAGCCCTGACACGCTGGAGCGGGATGACGGCTCCGCAGCGCGGTTGGGCACTAATCGCCGGTTCTCTCATTGCTGCGGTGCTTGGGTTTCTATTGTGGAATGGACTGCGCACTGATTGGCGGACACTTTATGTAAGCCTTGACCCGGATGATGCGCGCCAGATTGGGCAGGTACTGACGCAGGCGCAGATCTCTTTCGAAACAACGCCGGACGGTTCCGGAATCCGTGTGCCGGTGGCGCAGTTAGACAAGGCAAGGCTTGCAACCGCAGCTAAAGGCGCAGTAAAGAATGGTCGGCTCGGATTTGAGATATTCGATAAGCCGAACTGGGTTGGTTCCGAATTCGATGAACAAGTAAATTATCAAAGAGCGCTTGAAGGCGAGCTTGAGCACACCGTGGGTACCCTGACGGATGTTGAGTCAGCACGTGTTCACCTGGTCCTGCCGCACGACTCTCTCTTTCGCGAACAGGAGCGTCCTGCGAAAGCTTCCGTGGTCCTCAAGCTTCGGCATCGCTCCCTCGCAGAAGGTGAACCTGAAGCCATTCGTAATCTTGTTGCGTCGGCAGTGGATGGTCTTGCGGCGGATAACGTGGTGTTGGTCGACGCCAGCGGACATCTGCCGCTTGGCCCCAAGACGGCGCAAGCTATGCAACTGACTGCGGAACAGGCCCTCGAAGAGAAGCTCATCTCCACACTCGAGCCGGTAACCGGTCTTGGCAATGTGCGCGCTTCCGTGACGCTCGATTACGATCGTTCTTCAAATGAAATCACTCAGGAAACCTTCGATCCCGATAAAACCGCAACACTCTCAATGCAGCGCACGGAGCAGACAAGCGGACCGCAGCCGGTAGCGGCAGGCATTCCCGGAACGGCATCGAATGCACCGAACTCTCAAGCGCTACCAGTGTATCCGCAGCAAAACACGTCGCCCCAAGCTGCCAAATCGGAATCGAGCGTTTACGGCGCGTCCAAGACAGATCGCCACACCATCGAGGCGCCGGGGCGAGTGCGCAGATTGACAGCCGCTATTGTCGTTAACGACAGGCTGACTCAGATGGCCTCGAAAGGCAAGGCGGCGGTGTGGCAACCGCGATCGAGCGACGAAATTCGAAATCTGACTACCTTGGCCCAGGCAGCGGTAGGCTTCGACTCCTCGCGCGGCGATATGCTCACCGTAGAGGACATGGCTTTTGACGGAAACAATACACAGCAAGTCACTCCCGCTTTGACAAAAGTGCTGGATACCGTCGAAAGCTCGCCAGTGCTGGTCAAATACGTTGCTTTGCTGGCGGGACTTTTAGCTGTTCTGGCACTTGGGGTGCGCCCAGCGTTGCGCCATGTTTCGCATACACCCAGACTCAAAGGCTCAAAGGCGGGCGGTGGGAAGGAATTGATTTCCGGAACGGAGATGGCCGCGCCCGAATTCAAGCCACTTGAAGCAGTTGAAGTGGACCCTGCACGTTTGCGTAATCAGGAGATATTCGATCAGGTGACATCGCACCTGAAACGTGAACCCTCGCAGAGTTCGCGATTGTTGCAGAGCTGGATTCACTCCGATTAGGAAGACGGAGAGGGGGCCTCGCCTTGGATGAACGGGGGAGCATGAACGGATCATCGCGGCAACGCCAGTCGGCCAACCTGTCCGGCCTTCGCAAGGCCGCGGTCTTGCTGGTGGCTGTAGGCGAGGACCTCGCGAAGGAGATTCTGCGCGACCTGCCAGAGACCGACGTGCAACGGATCACCGAGGAACTCGCCGATCTTCGTGGAATTACTCCCGAGATGTCAGCGGAGATTCTTGAAGAGTTCTGGCAGTTGCTTGAAACGCAAAATTTCATGGTCCATGGCGGGCTCGATTATGCGAGCAGGCTGCTCGTGGACACGTTTGGCAAAGCCCGGGCGGACGACCTTTTGATGTTGGTTAGGCGTTCGCAGGAGGCTGCGCAGGGGAATCTTGCCAAGCTGCAGCGTACCGACCCTCAGCAACTTGGCAAACTACTTGATTGTGAACATCCGCAAACCATCGCCCTGGTTCTGGCGCATCTTGATCCGCGCCGTGCGTCGCTGGTGCTGGAGAACCTGAGCGAAGAGCACAAAGTTGTATCGGTGCAGAGACTGGCAGAGATGAGGCAATTCTCACCAGAGATGGCGCAGAAAGTGGCCCATATCCTGCATCGCCGCCTTGAAAGCGTGGGCGACACAGCGCGGAAAAGCTATTCCGGATTCAAAGCTGTTGCAGACCTGCTGAATCGGCTAAAAGCCGAGGAATCGAAGAAGATTCTGGAAAATATCGAGGAAAGCCAGCCGGAACTAGCCTTGAGTATCCGAAATCTTATGTTTACTTTTGAAGATCTTGTTACGATTCCAGCCGCTTCGATCCGGGAAATTGTCTCGGGTGTAGACAAGCGGCAGCTTGCGCTGGCCCTGCGTGGCGCCAACGAAGAGCTGCGAGCACAGATATTCAAGGCAATGAGTTCGCGCGCTGTCGAAATGCTGAAGGAAGACATGGAAGTGCTGGGACCGGTGCGTTCGCGCGAAGTTGCGCAGGCACAACAGGAGATTCTTAACCTGGCGCGGAAACTCGAATCGGAAGGTAAGGTCATTTTGAAACTAGAAAGCGGAGACGAGATGCTGGCTTGAAGAGGGTTGCCGGAGAAAAATTAGCTGGACAACGAAAGGCAAACATTTTGGGATCGATGGACAATGCGGGACGGGCTTCGGATCAGGATCGAATAGAACGGTTCGAGTATCCTGCAATGCCGTTCACGCACTTCGCGCCCTCCGTATATGGCCTTGCCGATGTCCTCAACGAGAACGAAAGCCATGCGTCTGACGATGGCTTCGCAGAGCGCGGAAGCGCAAGTGAAGAAGAGAGGCTGCTTGAGGAGACGCGCAGCGCATTCACAGCTGGTCGCGAGCGCGGCCAGCTTGAAGGAAGGCAGATCGAAAAGGATGTTAATGCCTCGGCGTTGAGAGCTATTGAGGAACAAGCGGTTCGCCAGGCGGCAAAGGTGTTCAGTCAGTTTGCAGAGGAACGTGATCGATACTTTGTCACCGTCGAAAAGGAAGTGGTGAAGCTGGCGCTTGCAATAGCGGCGCGCATATTACGTCGTGAGTCGCAGATGGATCCTCTGCTTTTGACCGGTGCGGTTCGAGTGGCGCTGGGGCAATTATCAGGATCCACTGAAGTGAGATTGCGCGTGCCGCATGCTGAACTGGATCTATGGAAAGAGTCGCTGGCGCTGCTGCCGAACCTGACGATGAAGCCACAGGTCGTGGCCGGCGATGGAATGCGGCTGGGCGATTGCGTGATCGAGACTGCGATGGGATCTGTGGATCTCGGAATTCGCTCGCAACTTGGCGAGATCGAGCGTGGCTTTTTTGACAGCGCAGTAAAGAACAGAGAGCCGGCTGCGGCTGCGAAATTGGCTGCGGCGACTGCGGAGAGCGGAGCATGACGGGTCTGCTGGGAAGGTATTTCACCCGCCTCGAACGCGGACAGCCATGGCGGTGGCGCGGCAAGGTGCTTGAGTCATTGGGACAGACAATAGAATCTGCCGGTCCGCTTGCATCCGTCGGCGAGTGCTGCGAGATCGAAGACCAGTTTTCCCATATTCATCCAGCCGAAGTCGTCGGATTTCGCGGTTCCAACGTGCTTCTGATGCCGGTGGAAACGACGGATGGAATTCGCTACGGTGACCGAATAACGGCCCTCGGTGTGAGTCCTGAAATTGAAGTGGGACCGGAGCTGATGGGACGCGTTCTTACTGCGCTCGGCGAGGCGTTGGATGATTCGGCGCGCCCAGTAACTTCGACTCTGATGCCAATTGATGGTGCGGTACGCTCACCACTTGATCGTATGCCGATCCGCAAGTCACTTGGAACCGGCATTCGCGTGCTGGATGGTCTTTTGACAGTAGGCCGCGGGCAGAGAGTTGGAATCTTCGGCGGCTCAGGTGTAGGCAAGAGCACCCTGATCGGCATGATGACTCGTAATACCGAGGCAGACGTTACCGTTGTAGGCCTTGTCGGCGAGCGCGGGCGCGAAGTCGGCGAGTTTCTTGAGGATGCTCTCGGCGACGAAGGCCGCGCACGATCGGTTGTGGTGGTTTCAACTTCTGATCAATCGCCGCTCCTGCGCATGCGCGCGGCCTTGGCCGCAACTACGGTGGCGGAGTTCTTTGCTGCCCAGGGGAAACATGTTTTGCTTGTACTCGATTCGCTGACGAGGTTTGCGATGGCGGCACGGGAGATCGGGCTAGCCGCAGGAGAGCCGCCCACGGCAAAGGGTTACACGCCATCGGTGTTCACGCGCCTGGCGTGCCTAGTTGAACGTGCCGGGCAGTTCAAACGAGGATCGATCACGGCGTTTTATACAGTCCTGATGGAGGGCGACGACCAGCAGGATCCTTTGGTTGATGCGGTACGGTCACTTCTCGATGGACATATAGTGCTGTCGCGCGCGATGGCCTCAGAGGGCTGGTATCCACCGGTGCAAGTGCTCGATTCCATCAGCAGGTTGATGCCGGCGGTAGCGACAGAAGAACATCGCGAACATGCCATGCTGTTGCGTCGGCTGATGGCAGTGTATGCTCGCTCGGAAGATCTGGTGCGGATCGGTGCCTACAAGCCAGGGGCCGATCCGGACCTTGATAGAGCCTTGCAGGCCAGGGAGCGGATGCGCGTATTCATGACGCAGGACGCGTACGAACGAGTTCATTTTGAAGATTGCGTCAAACAATTGGCCGCGCTGGCGGCAGAGGTATAGTCGTTGGCGGTCTCGAAAGCTATTCGGCGGCTGCTCCATCTTCTCAATATGGAAGAAGAGATGCACCGACGTGAACTCGAATCCGCACAGGGCGAATTGACCCAGCTTGAATCAGCGTTGATGGCGGCGGGGCAGCAGGAGCGCAGGGGGCGACAACTGGTCAATTCGGGTGTGCTGAGCGAGGATCTGCCCGATCGTCTGACGGGTCTCGAAGAAGCGCACGCTGGGAGTCGTCTTGGGTCATTTCTGCAACAACACATCGAAGTGGCTATATTGCAGGTCAACGAACGGCGTGAGGAATATTTAGCAAAGCGGTTGGAACGACGGCAAGCGGAGACACTAGTTGAAGCTGCCGAGGCAATGGACAAAGTTGAAGTGAATCGTAAAAGTCAACAAGCGCTCGACGAATGGTATTTAACGGGTCGGCCAAGCGAAAAGTCAGACACGAACCGCGAAGTTGCTGAAAACTCAGCCAGGCATTCGGTAGATGATTGAGATTTATACAGGAACATGAGAGTGGCGCGTTTTTATTGTTTATCTAACTCCCGAATCTCAACGACGATTCCCATTTCTGAAAATGCCCTAATCCTTCCACATTTTCTTTGGCATGCCTACTGCATTACTTCCCGGCATGAGCGTGCGTGCAACTCTCGAATCGGGGCCGGTTGGAGTCGCCGATCGCGTCACGGCGGCAAACTCATCGACGCGTGAAACGAAGGCAGCGCGGACTTCGAGCTTTCGCACCAACTGGCAGGCGGAACTTGCCTCGAGCAACTCTGAAGATGAATCGCTTGAGGCCAAGACGACCGGCATGGATCATGATGCTTCAACAGTGTTGCCGCCAAAGCCAGCAGTGTTCCTGCCAACCTCGGCTGGATCACGGACGGAACGGACGGCGTCTCCTGCATTTGCGGGATTGGCAAATGGTGCAGACCCGAAATCCGGCCTCGTGAATCTGATTGCGGATCTTACGGAATCGAGCAAGGCTGCGAAGAAGAATCCGGACAGACGCGGCCTAATGCAATTGAACACTTCTTGTGCTGAGAGGAAGAAGAGTCTCAGCCTGCATGGATCTAAGATGGTGAACGATTCAGGGCAGGGAAGCGGCAAGGATCGGACACTGAATCAATCAGTGCAACAGCCAGCGACTTCGATCAGCAATTTATCAAGTCAGATTCCACTTCAGTTTTCTCCGTCGCCAGTAGCTTTTCCAAATCAGATTGAACTCAATGCCGGGACCGCGGCTGCGCCAACGGCCCACTTGGATAAAGTTGCAGTTGCATCGATTACGTTGGTTGAACAGCAGAGCGAGAGCCCGAATCCAATTCCGCCTTCCGTGATCGGAACATCGGCGGGAAGCGACGCGACCAATGATGTTCGAGCAATAGCTGCCGGTAATAACGCGCAAGCTGCTGATCGAATGCCGAATGCTGAAAACGATGCCGAAACTCATCCTCTTCCTGCGCGGCTGGATAGAATCAGCGGCCTGGCAACTGCCGATCAGAAAGCGATTCGCAACTCGGAATTCTGCGAATCTACAGAACGGCGTAACAGTGCAAACGACTTCAACTCCGACGCGGATGCTCTGCAAAGTGCAGGCTCCGCATGGTCGCCGGGCGCTGGCGACCAACTGAAAGTTTCCAATGCGCCAGCGAATGTTGTTTCTGGTTCTCAAAGTCGGTCTCGGGCAACGGAGCAAAGCCCGAATGAAGTTAACGGCAGTGTACAAATGCCTCCGCAGGTTAATTTGACAGATCTAACGCTCAATCCAGGCGGTGAGTCCGGTCGGCTCGCAGAATCGGAAACCTCGCTATCCAATGCGAGCTCAGTAGCGCTCACGGGAAAGAACGCAGCGGCAAAACAATCATCACCGCGTTTAACTTTGAATTTTGACCGCGTTCAGAGTTTCAAGCAGGCCATGCCTGGCCCTTCCGATGCTTTCGCTCCGCATTTATTGGGTGGTTCGCACATTTCCGAAATAGCGGAAACAGGGATCGTCATGCCGAAAAGCACGGGAGCTGCTTCCAATGACGTCAGAATACAGGCGACCTTCACTGCACTTGAATCTGGAAACAAGGCCGAGAATGGGACGTTCGGTTGGCCACGGGGCGGCCACATACAAGCAGAAGCGGGGTACCAGGATCCGGTTCTTGGCTGGGTGGGTGTGCGTGCGGAAACGAACGGCGGCATCGTTCACGCCACGCTCGTGCCTCCATCGCAGGATTCGGCCCAGGCACTCAGCGGACACGTGGCCGGCTTGCACACCTATCTAGTCGAAAACCATACGCCTGTTGAGACCATCAATCTGGCCCCGTTCGGCAGGGATTCACAGGACATGACACAGAATGCCGGACACGGAACGCACCATGGCGCAGGCCAGCATGCTAATCGCGACAACGTTTTCGAGTCAGCGCAAGGCTCGCGGTCGTCGGGGCACGCAATCGGCCTGGACGCACCTCGCACAACGTCAGTTTCAAACGAGGCGCTGACACTCAGCAGCGCGGTTAGAAATTCGAGGGGCACACATATATCTGTTATGGCGTGAGGAATGCGGGAATTCGCGCAAGATGAATCAAGCAGGGATGTTCAGCTTCTTAGTAATTGCAGGAGGACAGAATGGCGGCAGCAGCACTACTGAATCACGCAGCAATGTCGGCGCAGCCACAGGCTGGTACGCGCGTCTCTTCTACGGCGTCGACGAGTTCAAACACAAGTGACACCAGCAGCACGGCGAGCTCATCGGCTGGCATCACGGCTAATGACTTTCTTACGCTGCTGGTGACGGAGATGAAAAACCAGGACCCGACAGCGAATACCGATCCCAATCAATATATTAATCAACTCGTAAACGTGAATAGCCTGCAGCAGTTGATCAGCATCAATCAGACTCTGACCGGCGCATACGGCCCTTCGAGTGCAAGTCCGGTGGAGAAACCGGCCGTGCAAGCGGCCCCGGCTAACTCCGTTGCGGCGAATGCCAAGGCCGCGTCAAACATTAACGGTAAGTTCGGAGCATTGCCCGTAGCCGGCGCTGACGCAGCAACTGCGGGTGAATCGACCATGCGATCTTTTCTCAGCAAGCTTTCGCATGGGAACCTCAGCGCTCCCGACGCCAATCCTGCTGCCCTCCGTCTTGCCCATGCGCTCGATGGCCGCGACACTTCGCCCACGTCAAAATAGTGAACCCGGCCTCATTGGCCACAACGCTTGAAGCAGTATGAACACAGGAGATAATCGATGCCGAGTTTCTATATTCCACTTTCAGGGCTCAATGCCGATTCAACGGCGCTGAACACAATCGCAAACAATCTCTCCAACATGAACACGACTGCCTTCAAGGGGCAGACCACAAGTTTTTCCGATCTGTTTTATCAACAAATTGGCACAACCGGAGCGGGCGAAGGAATACAAGTTGGGGGCGGCGTCAAGGTTGCATCGAACCACACGAACTTTACGCAGGGCACCTTCAACACTAACGGAACCAGCACCTCTGACGTTGCGTTGAATGGCAACGGTTTCTTTATCGTGAATGGCGGCGGGGCAAACCTGCTTACCCGAAATGGTGCGTTTACCCAGGATTCAAGCGGCATTCTGCGCACAGCCGATGGCTTCGCGGTCATGGGATACCCAGCGGTAAATGGCGTGGTCAACTCCAACGCTGCGTTGACGCCGGTCAACATTCCTGTCATTGGCCAGGTCATCAAACCGCAGGCGACCACCACCTTCGGAATGAACGCGACGCTCGATTCAGAATCTGCGATCGGCAGCAGCGTGACCGGACAGGTGCAGGTGTATGACTCGCTCGGAAAGAGCTATGAGGCTACTGTAACCTACACGAAGCAGGACGCAACTCACTGGGGATACACCGTGACACTCCCTGATACTCTACCGCCACAAACGAATGTCGCAGGCGTTAATACGACTACCGTCTACGCTTTCGGAGCCAGTGGTGCAGGCACAGCTGGTGTCGATCCTGGAACAAACCTGACCATTACTGGGCAAACGGCTGGAGGTACGACCTCCTCCACCATCGTGGCCCCAACAGTTAAGGCGGGTGAAGATCTCCCAACGTATGCGACAGCGCTCTCCAACGCACTGACTGCAGCGGGAATCGGGGGAGTGACGGTCACCGGAACGGGTGGAAAACTCACCATTGCCGGGTCCGGATATTCAACTTCAGGCAGTGTCATCCAAGCCCCGATTGCTTCGGCAAGCGCTACAGGAATGCTAACCTTCGACTCGAGTGGCAATCTCGTAAGTCCGGCTGCAGATATCTCCGCGATTTCATTTACCGGATTGTCCGATGGGGCCGCTCCAATGAACATGACGTGGAATATTCTAGGCTCGAGCGGAGCACCGGTAATCAACCAGGCCGCCGCCACGTCGGCGACTTCCTCTACGGTTCAAGACGGGTTTGCCAGCGGCACGTACCAGAGTTTCTCGATTGGGCCTGACGGCACCGTCACTGCGTCCTATTCAAATGGGCACTCGCAAGTTCTGGGTCAATTGGCTCTAGCTAATGTCACTAACCTTCAGGGCCTTGCGTTGCAGGGGAATGGCAATTACGCCATTACGTCCGAGAGCGGAGCGGCCTCAATTGGAGTTTCGGGAACGAATGGTCTCGGGATAATTCAAGGATCAGCTCTTGAGCAATCGAACGTGAATATCTCGGCCGAGTTTTCGAATCTGATCATCGCCCAGCGCGCCTTTGAGGCGAATGCAAAATCGGTGACCACGTTCGATACGGTCGCGCAAGATACGATCAACATGGTTCACTAGTCAACAGCGGGGCGGTCTTCGGGCCGCCCCGGGAACATGCGGCTGGCGCGAACTTGGATAAACAGCGCTTTGGCCGTTGCAAGCGTAACGGATTTCTCATTGACGATTTTGGCTTCGGTCCAGTGTCTGCGCCCTTCGCTGCGCACCAGCATCCCTTCAATCCGGATCGCAGTTGCCGACGGCACGGGACGCAGATACTCGACATCCATCTGGCGCGTCATTGCCGTCAGGCCGCGCACGCGGACCGCCTTGCTCATCGCCTCATCCAGCAGGGTTGCAATGACGCCGCCGTGCAGCATACCTGGCGGACCTTCAAACAGGTCTGTAACCAGCGGCAGGCAGACTACCGACTGATTCTCGGCAACGAAAAAGTCTAGATGAAGGCCGATCGGATTGGCAGGCCCGCACCCGAAACATCGGTTTTGCGCCATGTGAACCAGCCGTGTCAGTTGTTCCTTTGGCATGAAGACAGAATACCTTCGCGCGACCAATGGAATCGAAGGGAGAAATATTGGGTTGACCGTCGTTTTGGGCTCCGCGGGTCCACTTCACGATATACTTGGGATTGCTATGGCATCTGAAAAGACGTTCTATCTTGAGACTTTCGGTTGCCAGATGAATGCCCATGACTCGGAGAAGGTGATTGGCACGCTCCGTCAGCAGGGTTACCGGCAGGTTGAATCGGAAGAGGAAGCCGGCCTGATCCTCTATAACACCTGCTCCATCCGCGACAAGGCAGAACAGAAAGTCTTCAACCGCCTGAACGACTACAAGGCGCTCCACAAGGCGGGAAAACGTTTTGGCGTGCTCGGATGCGTCGCTCAGCAGGAGGGCGAGAAGATTTTCGAGCGGGCGCCTTACGTTTCGCTCATTTCCGGCTCGGCTTCCTACCGCAAACTCCCCGAAATGCTCTCCCGGCTTGAATCCGGGGAAAACCGCATAACAGGGCTCGACGACCGGCAGACAGATGAGACGTTCGAGACCGAGTTCACGGCCCGCCAAAATCCCTTCCGCGGGTACATCACCATCATTGAGGGTTGCGACAAGTTCTGTGCCTACTGTGTAGTTCCATACACACGAGGCAAGGAGCGGAGCCGAACTTCCGATTCAGTTCTGGAAGAAGCCAGGCGGATCGCCGGCATGGGCTATACGGAGATCCAGTTGCTCGGTCAGAACGTGAACAGCTATCTGGATCCAGAAGGGAAGCGAAGCTTCGCTGAACTCCTGCTGGCTATTGCCGAGGTAAACGGAGTTCGGCGGGTTAGATTCATGACCAGCCATCCGCGAGACTTTACCAGGGATATTGTTGAGGCAATCGACGCCGAGCCGAGGCTCTGCGACCATGTTCATTTGCCAGTGCAGTCCGGTTCAGCCCGCGTATTGAAGATGATGGCAAGGGAATACACTCCCGATTGGTACCTTGAGCGGATTAGCTGGATCAGAGCGGCGAAACGCAAAATTTCGATCTCGACGGACATCATTGTCGGGTTTCCTGGTGAAACGCCGGAGGACTTCATCCAGACAATGGACCTGCTCGCCGAAGTGCAGTACGATTGCGTCTTCGGTTTTAAATATTCAGCGCGGCCGAATACGCCAGCTTTGACCATGATCGACTCCATCCCTGATCAGGAGAAGTCAAGACGGCTTCAAGTATTGCTTGATCGTCAGCGCGAAGTCCAAAGAGCCAGTTATTCCAGACATTTAGGGGAAGTTCTTGAAGTTATGGTCGAGGGCCACAATCCGGCACGAGGGCAAGTTTCTGGGCGCAGCAGCCAGAATAAGCCGGTCAACTTCAGCTGGACAGATCCGATTTTGCCGGCGCCAGGAAGCTACCTCCAGGTGAAGATCGTTGCCACGCATCCCAACAGTTTGGTCGGTGAACCCATCTAAATTAGTCGAAGGATCACTAAGGAGCGCAGTCATGGATATCGAAGTAAGAATTCGCGGACTGATGATGGATCCAGCCACCAATATGCCCATCATTATGCTCAAAGATGTCGGCTCCGATGCGGTAATACCTATCTGGGTGGGGATATTTGAAGCCAATGCCATCGCCAGCGAGATTGAGAAGATTTCTGCACCCCGTCCGATGACGCATGATCTGGCGAGAAATGTGATGCGGCACTTGAATTCTCAACTGGAACGTGTAGTAATTACAGAGATTAAGGACGACACGTTCTATGCTGTCCTTTGGTTGCGCCAGGAAGGCGAGCCAGTGGTCATAGACGCCAGGCCTTCGGACGCTATCGCCCTCGCGCTACGTGCCGATTGCCCGATTTATGTATCGGAGCAGGTAATGCAAAGCGCCAAGCTGAACCCGGCCTCAAGCTCTGAGGGTCCAACTGCGGACCAGTTACGGGGCTGGCTCGAGGGTCTTAACGACGAGGACCTCGGCCGCTACAAAATGTAATCAAGCCATTTGTCCCAAAATTCTCGTGCAGCCATTTCGAGCCGAGGAGCATATAGTTCCGCAGCAACTCGAAGATTGGGAATCGATAGCCCTGCTTCATCAAGTTCCGCAGCGTGTCCAATGTACCAGCTTTCAGTTCGATCACCGCAACTTCAGGGTGAAACTGCAAACCAAGAGCTAAAGTCCCGCATATAAATGTGTGATTCTGAAATTGTTCTGTGCTCGCCAGCAAGTCGGCCCCGGCAGGTAGATCAAATGTGTCGCCGTGCCAATGCAAGACGTTCAGGCCCGGGGCGACGAGCGGCTTGAACCACTCAGGAAGTTTCGTTTGCGGTGCCGGCTTGATTGGGGCCCAACCGATCTCATTGCCACTCTTGCCGGGGTAGACAGGTGGACCCAGTGCTGCCGCCATCAGTTGGGCTCCAAGGCAGATACCTAGTGTGGGTTTTCCGGTGTCCAGTCGATTGGCGAGAGCTACGATTTCATTTCTAAGAAAAGGATAGTCGGTTTGCTCGTAGACTCCGATTGGGCCGCCCAGGACCACTAATAGATCTGAAGCTTCCGCTGCGTCAAATGGAAATGCCGAGCTGGCTACTTCGACGGAGTCAATTGCGAAGCCGCGATTCAGCAAGGGGCTGTGCAGAGTACCAAGGTCTTCGAAGCCGATATGGCTGATCACCAGGGCGCGCAGGGGAGAACCGCTCATGCCAAGAATCCTAATTGCAGGCGATTTAGATGTTTGCGGTATACAGAATATCCGTTATCGGACGCGATTCTAATATCGGTGGTCAGCTTCGCGAGCTAGGCGCGCGGTTTCACCGATCTTTTTCTTGAGGTCGGCCTCTAGGTAGTGCCTTTCAAGCTCGATTTCAGCTTGCCTGGGTGCGCCCCCCGGCAATATTCGAGGTGGAGAAGCCTGCAAATGCTGTTGCCGGTCCGTCTCGATCCGTCGTAATGCCTCTTGAGCCTTAAGGCGCCTTGAGGAAAAAAAGTCAATTGAAATAGGCACGGCCTCGCGCAGGTATGTAGAGCAACATACTCTGTTTGCTGCGGGTTGAACTTCCCTTCTGAGAAGCCATGTACCATACACAGATCCCTAAGCGCTGCGCTTGCGTAAGAGCTTCGGCGAGAAAGTTGGTTCACCATATTTCCGTGTGACAATAGCAAGTGCCACACATGTGCCGAGCGAAAGGACTAGCAGCACAGCTAAAACCCGTTGCTGCGCACTAACATGAGTATGCATTGTCCTATTCAACCAGCGGGATCTACAACGATATCGGCAGAGTTTTGCTGGAGCATATCGGGATGAATACGGCCAATGGCATTTACGCAATGGCCTATCGAGTTGTCGATGGGTGCGCAATGCCTTTGTATGCGGTCCAATCAGCAACCTTCCATCGGTTCTTCAAAAAGGGAGCCGAAGCTGGGCTCAGAAACACAAACACATTCGCTTTGAAAATCCTGGCTCGGACTGCTCCACTAAGCCTTACCGCAGCGGCTGCCATGTTCTTTGTGGCACCTGTAATCCCACACGTAGTCGGTCGCGGTTTTGCCGATAGCGTGATGGCTCTCCGGTGGCTCTGCCTCATTCCCCTCTTCTGCAGCTTCCACATCAGCGCCCGCGACGCGATGACGGGCTCAGGACACCAGAAACTCCGCCTCGCAACACAAGCTGCTGCAGCGGCATTCAACTTCCCGAACAGCCCTTATCTCATTCCTCGGTTCGGCTGGCTCGGTGCGGTCTGGTCAAGCCTGGCTACCGACGGAGAACTCGGGATAATGAATTGGGCGGTGCCGTTGATCGTCGAGCGGCGCCATCGCAAATACTCGACAAATTGTGAAATTGCGGCAGCGTGAATGGCCTGTCCCGGTAAGTATTGACCGGCCACGAGCGCCTAGAACCCACACCCGACAACACGATCACCAAACCGACAGTGACCGCTTTAGAATCTGATCTTCAATGTAACCCGCAATCGGCAGAATCAATTTGCCCCGACGGGCTGCGGACTCATATCTCTGAACTCGCAGCCGTTTTGCTCTGACGCTTCCGGTTCAGCGACCGATGGCATTTTCGCGTGAAAGACCGCGTAAAGTGCCAACTCTACGCGAGTCGAGACCCCCAGCTTGTCGAATATCCGAATGAGATTATTCCTCACGGTATGCTCGCTGAGCCCCAGATGATTGGCGATCTCGCGGTTGGTGAGCCCCTCTTCCACGAGCCGAACGATCTCTTCCTCACGTCTCGTGAGCAGTCGCAACCCGTTCACGCTGACCTCACGGGAAAGGGGGAGACGCGAAAACGTTTCGAGAAGTAGCGTTAACTGTGCGCTGTTGGCCCAAACCTGCCCCGCATGGACCTTCTGGACGCACCGGCAGAGATTCTTAAACGCGTCCTCACCAACGCAGAAAAGTCCCTTTGCCCCGGAGCGGAATGCTTGAACTACCAAGTCGGCTTCATCGTAGTCGAACAACAGCACGGATTTTACTTCAGGATGACGATTACGAATCTGCTGCAGAAGTGACAGAGCACTGGTATGATCTTCCCCCAGTGTGGTGCTGATCAGAGCGACGTTGATCACATTTCCATCAAGTTGCTCGAGCGCCTCGGCAACCGTTGTTGCGGTTGTCGCGACGTGAAACCCGGAATGACGGTTCAAGGCCTGAGAATATAGTTCGCACGTCACGGTTCTTTTGCAGGCAACAAGAATAGAGATTCGTTCACGCTTCGGATGCATCACAGCTTTCACGGCCTCCGCTTCCCCAGTTCCTGCGGGTTCTGCCCTGCTAGCCAGAAAACCATGGCATTGAGAACTCGGCACCAGTGTCGGCGATCGTGTCATGGCCAGAGTGGGTTCCTGAACATCATAATCCTGCGCGTTGTCGCGGTGGGGCTTCATCATTAACAAATGAAGCACCGTGGTGAGTTATTTGGTTACTATTATGGGACTATTGCCTCATCGTTTAGCTGACTGTTCCATTCTGGTACAGCAGAAAGAAATAATTTTTGCCTCTTGTAAATAAAAAGCTTCACTTGGTGGCCACGGTGCGCGCGGTCTCTAACTCAATTATCGCCGGCTCGGCGGGGCCTCCCTCGAGTACGCCATGAACCGTCGCGGGAGCATTGTGGAGCTTCCACCAGCATGTCTGCATGGATGAAGCAGGTACAACTGTCAGCGATAACGGCTTGTTGTTACGGACGCGCATAAAGAATTCCCCTTTGCTGTCGGAGTACATCATTTCCCCGCCGACCTGTACCGCAACGCCCCAGACGCCATTGCCCTCTTCATTGACGACCTTCCCATTGATGATGTATTTGGCGAAGCTTGTGGATTCATCCGCAGTACTCGAAGCTCCTACCCGCTCATACCGCAGCCCGCTCAAGTAGCCTCCCCAGTTCAACTTTCCGGTTGCATCGACGAAGGTACTCTGATTAACGGTGGTGTGGTGGGGCGTGCGTATCCGCACATCGAAAGTCCAGGCCTGGAAGATTGACTTGTTCCCAAACGAAGCCGCCAGGGGACTCACGTAGAGTTGGTTGTCGATCGAAAACGAGATGCGATTGGAGAGCCAGGTCAATCCTCCACTGTAGGTGTTGGCGCCGTTTACTCGGCTGAAGTTCTGGCGGATAGCAAGGCGCGGATTTACCTTGAATTCATTGATCGCTACAAACGTCTGCTGCTTCATCCGCGCCGAATCCATGTCGATGAATGAGCCAAAGCTGCGCCAGCGCGGAAGAACTCTCCGGGAGACCGAGAACATTTCTGTCCGGTTCAAACCGGTAATCATGTTGGACTGCACCCCACTGATGTTCGACCCAAGCTGGAATCCGGCCAGAGACCCAGACAAGCTGGCGGAATGGCTCGTCGATTCCACTTCAGGGAGATTGTTGAACCACGTACGCTGGTGGTCCCGATCGAGAACCAATCTAAAATTATGAAAAGGGGTCCAGCGTATCCGGGCATTCCATCCTACGGGTTCTGTGCTGAACCAGGGCTGCTCCTGGCGGTGAAAGGATGAGCCTGCGACGGTATATGACGAATCAAGATCAAGAGCGTTGAAGTGAGCGCTGCCACGAGCCGCATAGTAAGCGGCATCCGACCCGGTTCCTGCTGCTCCCGCGACTTCAAAGTGATTCGATGGTTTCCACCCGATTGACCCGATGGACGTGAATTTGCCGTCCCAGATGGCTACTGCGTGTGTCTGGATGGTCTTGCTGAGGCGAGAACTACCTAGAAGCGCCGTGATTGCCGTTTGCTTCATTGATGAATCGGTTGACGTGGAATTGGCCAGCAGATAAGGATATTCGTACTGCTTCGAGATAAAGCCGGAGAACACTTCCAATCTGCTTTCCTTGTCTGGCTGACTGGATCGGGATCGCATATTGAAACTCAGACCCCGGACGGAAAACGAGTGATCGTTGAGTTCGTCAGTATCGAGAAAGCTCGAAAGCCACTGGTCCCCCGCTCCAATGTGAACATTTTTTGAAACTGGAATTTGCAGGTAGGCTCCCATCTTGAACCCGTCGCTGTAGCCGATTCCCGTCCATCCTTGAAACTCACGCCACTTGAACTTGTTTTTTATGCCGTAAGCGTCATTAAGCTCCGATCCGCCCACTGTGCTTTCGATTGTCTGGGCGCAGAGGCCGAGGCTCATGAGCAAAGACAACAGCGGGATTGTGAGCTTCCAAATCATTGGGCGTTTATCGTAAAGCCGTCCCCAAACGTGACGTGGACTTTTCCTTTCTCAATTTCAACCGCTCTAGTCTGGCCTGGGAATAAAGGAAAGCCGCCCCTGGGACCGTTAGCCGCCTCTATCGACTTAACGCGGCCAAGTTTTTGGCTGAGGTTTTCTACGCGAAGGACTCCTCCGTCCACGCTCACCCGGACATCGGCTTTCTCTAGTCTTTCTTTCTGATATGCGTAGATCATGTGCGGGAGCATGTAATTGATCCGCATACCCTTCGAGGCCGCAGCCTTGGACATCGTTGGAATAATGGAAAAACTCGACGGAAGCGATGGAACTATCGCCTTATAAAACACCATCCGGCTGTCATGAGCATTGATCACGAAACTACTGGCGCCCATGCTGACCAGAACACCCGGGGCAAGCGGGCGGTAGACCACTACCCCGTGATCGTTGACCGTGAAGCTCTTGGTTTCGAGGACGACGGCCATCGGGTAGTCGTTCCCATTCTGCAGTTCAAACATGCCGTCGATCTTAGCGCCGCGATACTCCGCGATCGGCGGGGCGATGGATTGGGCCATCGCCGCGCCGGTCAAAAGAGTCGCAATCCAAACCACTGTTGCGAGTTTGATTTGCGTGGACATGTTATTGCGCCTGGGCAACGAACGTCATGGTTCCCTGATAGGTGTCGACCAGCGGCCGGTCCGAGGTGGTGAGGAACATCCCCTGGAATGCTACATTCTGTCCGCTCTGCTGAACCGCATTGGAGATCGTCGCGAGAGGAATCGCGTTGTTCTGTCCAAGGACCGTTCCAGAGAATGTGAGCGTCTTTCCGGCCACCATAGCATTGATCGCGGAGGCAGGAATGACGTGAGTGGCATCGGCCTGGCCGACCAGAGGAGTCGCGAAGGCATAAACAGTCACCGTCTCGCCTGCGAGGTTGTAGCTCAGTGTATAGGCCGGCTGGTTCTCGCCATTTGCCCAGTTCGGATTGGCGGGATCGAAGTTGAAGTTCACCTGCGGCGCGCCACTGGACTGAATGCTGATGAATTCTGGCACGACTGCGCGAAGCGTTACGGGCGTCGACGTTGAAGCCGGCGGCGCAGCAATTGCGCTGGCTGCAAAGACGAACAGTGCTGCGAATGCGATCAAGGCCTTATTCATGCGATATCTCCCGAAGCTTGAATGACAGCTCCGCTACTACGGTTAGTGACCTCCACATAATGGATAGCGACTGCAAGGAGATTTCGTCTCCCGCGTTGTCGTACCCCTTCATTGAGAACCAAGACCAGAGCCTTTGTTCTGACGGTGCCAGGGAACGGATACTGCAAATTCGCAGGCACTGGAATCCGAATCGCTTTCCGTCCTCTTGGCGGCGCGCAGCACAGCACCTTTACCGAACAATTTCATACCGTTCCCTTGTCCCTCCACGCGAGGAAGCAGTATTGTCGCTTCGATGACTTCGCCGACGAGAGGAACGTGAGACGACGCAATCAGCGCACCATCGCTGCTGATATTCCTAGTCACCCCCTGGGCCTCGTGAAGACTACCATCTACTCCGCGCCAATAGAACGAAACCGTCACCGCCACTTGATATCGGATCGCCTTGCGTAAGTTCCGTTCAATCATGTTCCGCAACCCCGACGCGTTTGCCGCGGTCTCAACTCCGATTATTAAAATTCGTTAATGATTGCAGGCTAGGCTAATCAGTTCATCGTCACAAGAGAACAAAGCTCCTTAGGGCTTTTGTCCTGAACAGCGGCGGAGTAGTCTCTGCAATGTCATGTGAACGTTCGTGACATTTGTCCTTCGCATCCGGACTGTTGTCCATCTTCCGATCCTGCTTCATTGCTGATCGCTGTCCGCGATTTACTGAAACTGCATGACCTTCTGGCCGCCCTTGCTTTCAAGGAGATCCAGGATTGGCTGCGACTGATATGGCGTCCGTTGAACTTTGTTTCATAGTTTCTGATTTCAAATTCCAAGGAGAAACACCATGAGAACCGTAGGTATTCGCAGGTACGCACATGATCGTCCCACAGCCGTTGCTCTTGGGCTGATCAGGTTGGTTTTTCCCGGAGAGCGCTATCTGAAGACAACCTTCAAAATTGAAAACAGCCGCAATCTCGATGCTGAACTGATTTACGCTGGCGATGGAAAACCGGGCTATTTTCGCCGTACTCTTCACAGCGTGGTGGCTGGTCACATAGACATTCTTGTTGAATGTGACCGGACAGCCATCGAAGACACTGGATTCACCTCGATTGCAGACAAAAACGGCATGATCGTTAAAGACGATGGCAGAATCGTTCACCGTCGTCGCTATGATCAGACGTTTACCAGCGTTCCGCTAGCTACGGGAGGGTATATGGATGAGCAGGTACTAAGTTCGCTTGACCTGCCATGCCCTGTATGCCATGCACCCGCAGATCAGGACTGCAATTTCAACCATCGCGCTTCATAGCGTGGCCAGACCAAACGGCCAGTCGAGAGTTCTCTCGATTGGCCGTTTGGTTTTCATGATTCACGAACCCCAATATTTTGTTGCAGCGGTAGGTCATCAAGCAGATATCCACTCATTAAAATGAAAGACGCCAGCGGCCGGCGCCAGAAGATGTCATGTCGCAGGATTCTGAATCATCAGCCCTGTATCGACTCGGGCAGCGGCAATTTTATTCGCAGACCATCCCTACATACTGTGCGTACGCAGCACAAACTTGACGCAAAAGCTTCGATCGACGAATTTCGACAGAATCATCGAGATCTGTCGATCGCGGCCCGAATTCCTCGCGCCTCACGGTGTGCCCCGCTGGCTCTACCTGATTCAAAGTTTCCGCAACAAATAGGGCCAGATATGGGACCACAAAAGCAGCGAGTATCAAGTGGTGCGCGTTGGTGGAAGGCCAATCAGTGAGATGGGTGAGCATCTAGGAGACTGGGTCTGCTATTTCTTCTCATCCTTCACGCTCACGGCCGAATATGCACTTGACGCAGCGTCGGTATTTGAGAAGTTTGCCTAGGGGACCCGGATCTGGGCAGGCGATGGCGACAATCGCTATCGCATTGAGATCGAGGGAAAAGTCGAGAGCGTGCGCCGGCACATCGCCTTTGTGGACAGTCGCACGCTATGAGATCCACTGCCATCGTCATTCGAAGCCGGACGAGATGCTCACAAGCGGCGCGTGCTTCGGATCCCACCAGCGGATGGATTCGCGAATAAGCAGCATCATCTACGCCGGAGGCGAGCGGAACGTTTATTCGCGAGCCGACGGCATCGATCACTTCGGGCAGGATATCGATTGAACCCCGGCCGGCGTCCGCAGCACGGCCGCCGTGATTCGAGACTACGATACCGTCCACGCCTTGCTCGCGGGCCAGGACGGGATCCTCCACCTTATCGATACCTTTGAGAACAAGCTTCATTGTGGTCAGTTTTATTAGTCGGTCTACGTATGACTAAGTTGCCTGCGGAGGGTTCATGCCACCTGAGAGGCCTGCAACCATGGGCCCGGTGCGGTTGATTGCGGCGTTGGAACTGGCTGCGGGAGGAACAGTGTGGCAGGACATGCAGCGGCGCGTGTCGCTACGCATGTAGTGAGTGGCAGTCTCCGTGTTGCGACCCGCTAGGACATCGAAGGTCCAGGCGAGCACGGGACAGCCGGCATTTTCCACGCGCTTCACCAGTTTCTCGGTGTCTTCCCACGTGGAAGGCATGTAGAGCTGAAACCAGGGAGGCGTGCCGAGCGCGTTAGCGACCTCCTCGACGGGAATGAGAGGCGACGGTGGAGAGCATAAGCGCGGTCTGTTTACTTCTACTCGCACGTGCCGTGGCGAGCTCGCCTTCGGGGTGAAAGGCACCTTGGCTGCCCACGGCGCTGATGTAGATGGGCATATTCCATTTCACGTCGAAGACTTCTGTTTTAAGGTCGGCCTCGGAGACAACCACCAGGCGCCGGGCGCGCAATTGATAACGCTGGAAGGCTTCGCGGTTGGTGCGAACGGTCAGACCGTCGTCGACACCGGTCTCTATGTAGCCCCAATGCGCGGGCGGGAGTGCTTTGCGTGCCAGAGGGCTCCAGGTCCAGGACGTTGAGAACGTCTTTGAGGTCGGGAGTCACTGAGTCGTCGGTCCAAGCTGTTTGAAGAAACGGGGCGCCGGCGAGGACGCGCAGAAAATCGCGGCGTCGGGGTTTGAGCATTGGCGCAATTATAGTGCGGATTGGCGTTTTCAGACGACCACTATTATGTCGATCACCAGCGGTTCAGAGAACGTGCGCTCCTCACTGCTTGGGGCCCGTGAAGACGACGGGAGCCAAAGATTTACAGCGAGATTTGGGAAACATCGCCCTGTGCTTCGACTGCAGGCCAGCATCGGCCGACAAGATTGACTTGCAGAATTCCCCTCCCCGGCGACGACTGCTGAAGGCTACCAAGCTTCGCCACTAAATTCAAGCGGTTAGTTCCTCATCTCGGCGAGAAGTTGGTCCACTTCCGCCTTCTCAACTGCAGTAAGTCCGAGAAGCGGACTGCGGGTGCGACCGCCATAGTAGCCATTGAAGTCGCAGGCGTACTTCACTCCGCTGATTCCCAGATCGCCGACGATTCGCTTATTGATCGGCGCGATTCGCTTTTGTTTTTCGTCAGCTAATCTAAGGTCGTGATCTTTCCATGAGATGTATATCTCCTGGCAAGCCTGTGGAGTGCAGGCGGCCAACGCCAGAATTCCGCCGGACGCTCCTTCATTCAGCGATCCGAGCAGCGCAGATGCGGATCCGCAAAGCACCTGAAACCCAACTTCTTTCTTGCGTGTCTTGATTGGAGCTGCTGGTGGGGGTGTTGCTACGCCAACACCTTCGGAGAGGTTCTTGGAGGAGATGAACGTTGAGGCTGACTCGGGTGCAGGGGTGAGCATGCGGTTGGTGACTGCTTCAAAAACAGGTGTGACGGTTACGGTGCGGCGGCGAGATGACTTGGTTGCCGCCACGGTGTCCCGTATCCTCTCGACGCTTCCGCTTGAGTCCTTTACGCCGATGATGTTGGGGTGATCTGCCAGCTCTGCGATCAGCTCAATAGGAATCTGGTAAGGCACACACTTGGGAATGTTGTAGAGCAACACCGGCAGCGGCGAGCGGTCGGCTACGCTACGGAAATAGTGAAGAACGGCCGCCGCGGACATTTGGCCGGCATAGTAGCTTGACGTGCGGACCAGCACGGCGTCGTATTTTAATCGCGCTGCAGCTTCGGCAAGCTCAACAGTTCCCTTCACGCTTTCCCGGCCCACGCCGGCGATGAGCACCTTTTCCGGCGCAGTCGCTTCTGCGGCTACCCTGAGCACATCAAGCGTTTCGGTGTCATCGAGCATGGGAGCTTCACCGGTGGAACCTAGCACGACCATTCCGGCCAGAAGGCTGCGGGAATAGCGCGCCATGTTGGCCTCGAGCTTGCGGAAATAGACGCGTTCATCGGAATAGAACGGTGTGGTGGTTGCGGCGAAGACACCCTCAATCAGCATGGATCTATTTTAAGACTTGCGCATTCGGGTTTGCTGAGCCGAGTGCGTACGGTGGATAATACGGGTTGCGGAACGTGATCGGCTTGCGAACGTTGAGGAAGGATGCACCCTCAGGGCCTAATGGCCGCGTGAATTTTGCAGTATGATGTACGGGCTAAAGCCCGTACCCTTCAATTCAGGAAGCTTTCGTTGGGGGGCTAAAGTTCGTGCCCTTGAATAGAATGCGGATTCGGAGTTGTAGTCATGTCGTCACTATTGATCGAGGATGAGGACGAACAAAGGCACGAGATAAGGCTAGGCAATCAGGCGCTCTCGTTCTTTGGTCATGCACTGCTGGCTCTTTGCGCGTGGACCGCTCTGATGCTTCTGGGCTACATTCTTGAGCCTCAGAACTTACCACAAACGGTCATCTTGACGGCATCAATCCTGGCGCCGCTGCTGTTGGGATTGGTCGTGAACCGCGTACGCCAAAGCGAAATGGCGACCGTGGTTTGGCTGTTGGGGGTCATCTGGTTCATGATCGTGGCTCTATGGATTGTGGACATGCCGACCGGTCCAAACCAGTGCTTCAATTGCAGCCTGGGCGAAAAGCTCTCGCGGACGTTTTTCAGCTTGCCAAGTCCGAGCGGCCTGATCGACGACGATGGCCCGTTTCTGGGCACATGGCCTGCAGCGGCGCTGATTGGCTATGCGATTGGCGCCCGACTGGCAATCAAGAAGCCGGAAGCTGAAGAATAGCTACCGCCTTTAATGTCCACGATCAGCGGGTCAATACACTGGAATCCAGCTACAAAAAGAAACCGGTCCGAGTAGGGCAGATTTTAGAGTAATGTTCCGGGCCCCGGTCGGATTGTCGCCTGTCTGCCAGAAACGAAGCGTTCGCTCTGAGGGCCTTCTTCTAATGTTTAGAAAGCAGTCACATGAGACGGATAAATACCGTAAGCGGGAGATCTTAATTCCACGCTTGCTTCGCGGTCCAGCACTCCTGCCAGGCACATAAGCACCTCTGAAGCGCATGCAGGGCATTTTTTCGCGGAGTTTCCAACTGAGTTGCAGTCCTGACACAAATAGGCATACCCCAATGGGATGTGCTGCATTTCAGTTAATGGCTTGCGTTCATCTGCGGCCTTTTCCGAGCGTGAAAAGAACGATCCAGATAATGCGGATAGCATTTACTTTCTCCTCTCTGTCTTACGCGGAATAAATACGAACGCGACGTGCGGTTCACAGCCGAGGATTGAAGGCCTGTTCATTTGACCTCAATCCTTCATCTGCAATTTAGAAGTTACGCTCGACGAACCGAGGGAACAATGCTGCTTTAGGCTCGGAAGGACTTCCCGTTCGGTGCTCATGGTCGTCAATTTGGTAACCACAAGATTGGTTACTGCGATACCTACCGTTTCGTAAGTCGCCATAAGGTCTCAGAGTTATTTAAGAGATTGTTCAGATGGGCGTGCGATGGACCCGCGTTCAGTTCCCTGCTATTCAGGTGCATGTATACGCATACCCGAAACGGCAAACCTCTGGTACATCGTTTCTGTGAAACTGAGGCTTGGGAGGTGTGTATTGCGCATTGCCCGGCAGCAGCGGCTCGATCTGCCGCGGAGTCCAGCAGTTTGGCAAAAGCCGGAGTTTTTGGCGCTGGTTTTATACCGGCCAGGGGTTTATGTGCCAAAAGCAACCAACCGTTTTCACTGGGTTGACGCGCCGTTTACGATGAGTCATGCAATTTTTCTACTCAACCTTGGCGCTCATCTTTTGCGCAGTCTTTTGCCAAGCCCAGGGTACGCCGGATGACGCGACATTTCTCAAACAGGCTCGCGCAAAGTATGACGCCCCTTTTGAAAGAAACCTGCAATCCTTCAGTTGCGCTGTAGAGTTCAGTTGGAAGCAACACTTCACTGAGGCCGTGCGCCTGGGCGACGAAGGAACGGACGAGGAGATCGCGAAGATCTTTCAGCCTATCCGTAATCGCGTCACGGTCACTCGCCAGAACGCCCAAGTGTCATCCGGGATGACCGAGGGGGAGGTAAACAAACTTCCTCATGGAGGCATGGCGGAAGGTCTCCTCGAGCACGCTGTACAGTTCAGCTTGAATAACTGGTTGGCTGCCGGCAACAACGCGATTCTTCCCCAGGAAGAGACATCCGTCCACGTTGAACAGTCCGAGGCGGGTTACAAGCTCAACTTTAAGGTCCAGACCTTCGACGTTGAAATGATGTTCGCACGTGACATGGCTCTTCAGAGCGAAGGGGCGAAGGGATCCAATTCCGATCGCCGGGAAACAGATTTCCGTCTTGGCCCGCGAGGCTTTCTGCTGACTTCGTTCAGGCTAGGCGAGGATGGAGATTTCAAGTCCGGCAATCGGATCATCCTCACCTATACCTATCAGAGCGTTGGCGGATTTCAATTGCCTGAGCAAGTTGCGATCAACCGCGAGAGCCATCACGAAAGCTGGCACTACAAACTAACTAACTGTACGGTGCAAACGGCTAAGTGAATCAGCCGTCTCCCTGGGCGGGTAGGCCAGGTCCCCGTTCCAGTTAGTTCACTTGCCAACTTCGGGTGCTCCATGTCCGGACTTTTGGACATGGGATCGCGTAAATTTTTCCGTTACTCAGTCATAACTTCCGGGTGGCCGGTGATACGTCCGGGACGCTTATCCGAGAGGTCTGACGTTTACGTTGGCTGGTGTGGCCCCGCTCCGTCTCGGGAGTTTCTTGTTCAGCTCTTGGAGGCCGCAGCAGTGGCAAATCGCGCCTGCATCTCCCGGGTCAAATGCGGCACTACCCCGATCACTCGTTCAATAAGCATGAGCTGCCCTCTATGATGCATCTCGTGTTCCTTCACCGAAAGAATCATTTCGAAGCGGCTCTTCGACGCCGGATTTGCGCCCGCGGGCATCTGTACCTGTTCGCAGAGGACGCTGTCGGTGTTTCCTTCCAGCCATCCAGCCCACTTCTCGCCCTCCGCACGGAGTAGGCCCAGAATCTCATCCTTGCTGCGGGGCTTTTTCTCATCTGCCATCATGCGCCCCATCAAGGAAGGGAAATCGAATCCTTGCAGAGTCGATCTGTGTTCGACTGCGTGCACCTGGTATTGAAGTGTGTAAGCCAGCGCTATGTGAGTTAGCAACTCTGCGACACTTCGAGCATCAGGGGCAGCGCGGAAACTGTACTTGTCCGCCGGAATATCCTGAGCGATGGCCAGAGTGTTCTTGCGAACCGTGCGATAGCTTTCTGCTAACTCTTTAGCTCCGTAATAATTCATGATCCCTCCCTTTTACGATCCTGCCCGCGAATGATCTTCATGGGGCTGAAACCTAGACATTGGACTGCTCAATCTTGTCTGCCAGCGAGATTTTTAGTGTAGCGCAGTGTAGAGGCATTCCGGGCGAGAGCCGCCCATACACCCGTAAGCCAAGAATCGCGCTTGGGGAAGGGTAGGCGGTCAACCTCTCAAGACACGGACAGCAACTTGACGATACATACAATTTGATTCATTGTGTTCTTTGCCCACGCAGATGTCCACGCCAACGCATAGAAGCAAAGTGACTGTCGCACTTCTGGCACTATTGTGCCTTTCGCTCCGATCAGATCCAATGAGTCCGGGTGGGTTATCCAGTCGCATGAAAGCTCTTCCCGGTCGAACACTCTGGGTATGGGAGAGGCCGGAAGACCTGGGAAGCATTGATCCGAAGACAACCGCGATCGCGTGGCTTGATCAAACTATCTTCATCGGTCAAGAGATCGTTTCCCGTCCGAGACGTCAGCCCCTTAGCTATCCCGCCGGCGTCAGCCGTATCGCCGTTGTTCGGATCGAAATCGGGGTTGATGCCAAACTGGACGACTTTGCTGCAGGGCAGGTCGTACACTTGCTTCTTCGCACAGCGACAGAGCCCGGGATCGCCGCATTGCAAGTGGATTTCGATGCTAGAAAGTCGCAGCGGGCATTCTACGCTCGCGTTCTCGAGGATCTTCGTGCCAAGATGAAGCCCGATCAGCCCCTATCGATTACGGCGCTGGCGTCCTGGTGCAGTAACGACGATTGGATTTCGGCACTGCCAGTTGATGAAGCTGTGCCCATGTTGTTTCGCATGGAGCCAGACCGGCGCAACGCCCCAGCGGATCGTCCGTGGTTTCGAATTCAGGAGCCGAAGTGCATGGGGAGTGTTGGCGTTTCAACACGACAAAATTGGCCCGAGCAGCTTGCCGGGAAGCGTATTTACGTGTTCGCAGATCGAGGCTGGCACGAGGACCTGCCACTCCTTGCAAAAAGAGAATTGCCATGAAACGGATCGTCATAGCGGCAGTTGTTGTACTGATCGTGATGCCTTTCGCCACGGTGCAGGCTTGTGGACCCGATTTCGCGCCCGATGTCTTTGTGCGTAAGATGCGGCCCGATAATCCGAAAGAGTTCGCTGCCGGAAAGCTCGGTGTTTTGTTGCCCACCTATCCGCGGATGGATTTAGCGGTTGCCTTTCGTTACTTGAATGGCGGCTCACTCAATGTCACCGAGCAGAGGGGTTATAAACCCACATATTCATATCTCGAACCTGAATGGGAGAAGAGCTGGGATGAGCGCAATTCCAGCGACGGTAATGATCCTGTCAAGGACTGGCAATCTATTCACGCTCGTTATGCCGGGTCTGGTCCCTCAGTCGATCAGCAACGGTCAGTACCGATTACCAACGCGAACGGATTCACGTATCAGTCAAACTTCGAAAACTGCTCGGCAGGCGCATTTGAGACGGCCGTGTCCACGGCACAGGCGCGCGCGAAAACCTGGGGAGAAAAGAGTTCAGAACTGATCGATTGGGTGGCAGGACAAGACGCGGTGTTCGCAAACTGTGCTGGCAAAGATTTAGTTTTGCCGAAGGCTGCGCCTGCCAATGCTTCGGCGCTTCTCAGAGCAGACCGAGCTTACCAATCTGCGGCGGCCCATTTCTACGCCATGCAGTTTGACGCGGCTCGCGAAGGCTTCGAAGCAATTGGCCATGATGCAACATCGCCATGGCATGGGTTGGCACGCTATGTCGCCGCGCGATGCCTGATCCGCCAGTCCTTCAATACTGCCAAGCCGAATGACAGCGCTGAAATTGCACCGTTCAGCGCAGAGAGCATGAAGAAAGCGCAAATCTTGCTCGAATCGTTGCTCAAAGAGAAGCCGCAAGGTATCTCGCGAATTGCAGTGCAAAGAGAACTAGATTTCGTTCGCATCCGTACCGAGCCCCTGAAACGCCTCAGTGAACTCTCTGTCTTCCTCGCGGGCCCCAGAAATGATTTGAATTACGAACAACATCTGACCGACCTGACCTGGTATTTGAACGTGAGACTCGATTCCAAGCCGGTCCGCCAGGATGCTGATCTTGATGCATTTGAGAACATGGAGAAACAGGAACATGGGATATTTCCGGACTTGCAGCAGAAACAAGATCTGTTCCGCAAAACCTACACCGATCTGACCGAACTGCGCGCGACTTCAGCGCTAGTTGATTGGCTCATTACGTTCCAATCCCCAGTTCCTGAGGCTACACAACATGCAATTAACAAGTGGAAGGAGACGGGGCAGCTTTATTGGCTCGTCGCGGCGATATGCAAAGCTGACGCGCGCGATCCATTTGCCGCAGAGCTGGTGAAATCCGCAGAGAACACAAGCCCCGATTCGCCGGCTTGGGAATCGCTCACATACCATCGGGCGCGCCTGCTCATCGGTTTGGGAAGAGGCCAGGAAGCGCGTGCACTGCTAGAGGAAGTCATTCCGCGTATCAGGGATCGCCGGCGCGATTCCTCGACGAATCTGTTCCAAGGACTGCGCATGCGGTCGGCAGCCAGCCTCGATGAAGCTCTCCGGTATGTCCCGCGCAAGGTTCTCAGTCGCACCAGCGAAGAGCAATCCGGGCTCGATGAGTGCCTTGATGTCATGAAGAATCCCAAACGAAAATACGATTGCAGACCTGACAACGAATTTGCCGAACTCGATGCCGATTCGGCCCGCTTCTTCAATCTGGAAGCACCACTTGATACCCTCGTCGATGCAGCTGATCCTAAGGTCCTGCCGGATAATCTGCGCGCTTCCATTGCTGCAATGGCGTGGGTCAGGAGCGTATTGCTCGGCAACGATACCGAAGCCAATCGTCTTCTGCCTCACTTACCAGCGAAACTCCAACAGCAAGCAGGACCGGGCACGGGCTTCCGTCCGCTGATGGCCTTACTACGCAATCCAGGATTGCGACCTTATCTCGATCCAGGAGTTCAGCGGTTCTATTCGTATGATTTTGTGGAAAGCTATGCGGACAACTGGTGGTGCCGTGACTGGGGGCTCAGTTGGTGGGAGCAGAATTGGCAGCTGCGAGGCCAACCTAACGAGGCGTTACTAAGCGCTAATGAGTCCGCTTCCTTTTTGACAGCTACGAAGATCGCAGAAGGGCGACAACAATCAGACGAGTTGAGGAAACTAGGCGACGCGGAGATCGTACTTGGTCAACGAACGCTCGCGTATGCCAAGGCTCATCCCGACGACGGAGATGTCCCGGAGGCGCTCTTTCTTGTACTGCGCATGATTAGGTACGGATGCAATCACGCTTCTTGGACGGATTCGACCGAGCAAAAGAAAGACGAACAGCAAATCGATGAGGTGCGTAGAGCCGCCGCTCGCTTGTTGCGAGAGAGATATCCGGCTAATGTGTGGACGAAGAAAGCCGCGCCATTTGCCGGCTAGGCAACAACGATTGTCACGCGTCGTTCAGATCTTACAAATAGAAGGTTCTCAACTGGCTTATCGTTCACGAACATATGGGACACAGTTGGGTTGCGTCCTCCTAAGGCCAAGGTGAACAAAGAGTCCGCAAGCACCCAGGACTTATTAAAATCGGAGTTCAGAGTGGTTTGTCGGCTACTCGGAAGTAACGATTATTCTAGATTATTGATGCATATAAAGTTTTAGAAGCAACCGCAGTCATGGATGTCGCTTTGCGCGCCACCCGAAGAGCATGAAAATGCAACCGCGGATCCCTCGTCGCTGCGCTCTGTCGAGATGACAGCTCTGTGAGGGGCGTGAACTTCTGGTGTCCAAGATATTTTCAGGGCAGATCTTTAGTCTCTACGCTCCTCAAGATGACAGGGCACCGGGAGGGATAACGCCGCGGATAGGTCCTCATTCGTGGGGTGGTTACTGGCGAAGAGCTGGGATGCGACAACACTCATCCGGTTAGCCGAACAGGAGCAATTAGAAAAAAGGGGACATGCCAAAACTCCCCAATCTGAACTAGACTGTGCGCAGGAGCGGTCCGAACCTGCTGCGGCCATTCCAAGAACCGCTTGGCGCGTGATGGGAGGTATTCCATGAAAGTGCTTCGCATGGATAGCAAGAGTAAGGTTCGCCTACTGCGAATCAGAGTGTTGTGGGCCTGCCTGCTTACCGGCCTGTTTGTCATCGCAATTGCAATGCTCCCTGAAGCGCGGACGACCTTCGCACAATCAACAGAGCCGCAGGCCGTGCCACCAACCGCAACATCGGACGCTGCCGCCGGAGCCAATGCGCAAGCACCTTCACAAGATCCGGCTGCGGAGGCACAAGTCACCGACGCGTCCACGAACCCTCCTAAAAAACAAATTGCCCTCGACAGCGCCGACCTGTTGAAGATGGCAAATGACCTGAAGGCCAGTATGGACAAGTTCACCCCGGACACACTGTCAATAGCCATCATTCGCCAGGCCGAAGGGATTGAAAAACTCGCACACAAGATGAGGTCGAAATGAAATCCATGCAGAAGAACCTAACTGTGGATGTACTGTATCCAGTCTTATTGCTGGCCCTGTTCCTCGTCGTATCCTGCGCCATTGCGCGGGCCCAGTCCGACCAGAACACCGGCACCGGGCAACTGTCCAGTCACCCCTTGCAATCGGCGAATGGGCGAATTGACCCGACTGCCACGATGGACGATGATGATCCGGACACCCGACAGAGACAATTGATCATGTTCTACGCCGCACTGAACAGATCCATGGTTTCAGACACCAACAAACTGCTGAAGCTGGTAACAGAATTGAATGCCGAGTTGAGCAGCACAAATCCCGATGCGCTCACTCCCGCTCAGCTTAAGAAAGTTGCCGCCATTGAGAAGCTAGCGCACAATGTGAAAGACGCAATGAAGACCTCAGTGCAGGGATCACCGACGTTGAAGGACGCTTTAAAGGTGCCTCCGCGTCACGTCAAACCATCGCTCTAATTTTGATCGCTCCATTTCTCGCGAACAGGTCACTTGGAACAACCGGCCTACCCAACACGTATTCGGGTACACGCCGAATCGCGCTACCCGCATTTCGGCGAGGATCCCATTGCGTTGTGTAATAGTTGTTTTGGCAATCGCGATTGGGTGTGTGGGCGCAACCGCCGGTAACAAAATTGTCATTGCCGAGCAGGCAGTCGTACTCCCGGAACACGAAAGTCTGAGGCAGAGCCGTCAAAGCCGGCGTTCCAAAACTTGAGGTTCGCGGGGTTGAATCAGTAGACGGGGTGTGGCCGTACGAAGATCCACCACAGCAGAAACATCGTGATGCCGGATGCCACCAAAATGATGAACACCGACCGCATGTAGTGAGGCGGTTCCGGTTGCGGATTCAAGTCCAAATGGATTGTCGATTGACTGGACGGCGTACTTGAAACCTTTTGTACCTTGGCTGGCAGTCGCGCTGCTGCTTCAACCCTCTCGCGGAGATTATGGAAGCGGTCAGGGAAACGCGAGGCGGCAAACCATGTATTGGGCTTCAGCACGTTGAAGTAGCCTGCCGCGCCTATATTGAAGCCCCTGCGAGTCACGGATCGAAGAATCTTCATGACTCACCCATCATGGTTCAAAAATAAAAAGGAGAGGTCGCCAGTCAAGATTGACCGTTTGCGGTCTTCCAGGGGGATATATTCGCTATATCAACTTGTCTTTAAGTTATATCCACACGATTTTTCCTCAATTTGCTTACTTTTGATGGGTTTTGTGATCCCGGGTGTTGCCAGTTGTATTTTCGGGGGACTACTATTCGGGACAGTTGAGCCGTGCCCTATAGAAGCCTTCGGGGGACGGAGATATGAACCACTATGCAGTTCCATTAATTCCACAGAGCTTCACCAACTGACGGAGCGCACAAGCGCACGCGATCGGAGTTTCCTGTCATGGCATGGTATGCCTACTGCATCGGTGAAAAACAAGCATTTCCCGAATTAGCTCGTCATCGTAAACCTGTACCTTTGGATTCGGTCTTGGGAGTAAGTGGAAACCAGGTATTTCTCTATCCCGCAAGCGACCTTGCCATTGTAGTCAGCGAACACAATCCCCTCGAAACTTTGAATCAAAAAGCCGGCGTGGACCACGCCCGAGTGATTGCGGACTGCTTTCAGCACTCCACAGTCCTGCCCTTCAGGTTTGGGACGGTGTTCAACGATGACGAAACCCTGCGCAAATCGATTCGTTCCAATCAGCGTCAGTTTGTAACGAACATCGAGAAGGTGCGCGGCAAGACGGAAATGCACCTGAAGATCTTCGTCGACGACTGCTGCACACATGAGGTTGCGCGTCATGCCTCGACCGAGACTGTGGGACGCGAGTATCTGAGCAATCTGCGCGAAAGCGCAAGCCGGACCCGTGAGCGCCAGACCCGCGCCCGCGCTGTCAGCTTTCAGATGCATAGGCTGTTTATGCCGCTGGACGAGGAAGTAAGCTGCCGCCTGACGGACAACGGCAAAATGGTTCTGGACATTGCCCACCTGATCGAGCGTAAGCATGTGGAGCGTTACCACAACAAGTTCGCCACGACGAGCGCAATGATGCGCGAGTGCTTCATGCAGCTTTCCGGCCCGTGGCCACCGTATCACTTTGTCCATCGGCTCACACGGTCGCACGTCCACGCGGCGGAAAAGGCTGCGGCGCCAGTTCCGATTATGGAAGTTGCGACAGCTATGGCGTAATCGAAATCACTTAGCCAACAGAAAAGCCCCGGATTTTCCGGGGCTTTTCTGTTGGCGTTTGGAATGCGATCAATCGTAGTATTCGAGGCCGAGGTGCGTGATCAAGTCTTCGCCCATGATGTGGCGCAGCGTGTTCTTGAGCTTCATGGACTGAATGAAGAGGTCGTGCTCCGGATAGAGCCCCTCTGTTGTTTGCGGCGACTTGAGGTAGAAGCTCAGCCACTCCTGCACGCCGAGGCTGCGCAGTTCCGGCGTTCTCTTGGCGAGATCGAGGAACAGAACGAGATCGAGCGCGATGGGAGCCGCAAGAATAGAGTCGCGGCAGAGGAAGTTCACCTTGATCTGCATGGGATATCCGAGCCAGCCGAAGATATCGATGTTGTCCCAGGCTTCCTTCTTGTCGCCGCGCGGAGGGTAATACTCGATGCGGATCTTGTGATAGATGTCGTTGTACAGATCGGGATATAGCTCGGGCTGGAAGATATATTCGAGCGAGCCGAGCTTGGACTCTTCCTTGGTCTTGAACGAATGCGGCTCGTCGAGCACTTCGCCGTCGCGATTACCGAGAATGTTGGTAGAGAACCACCCTGAAACGCCGAGCAGACGCGCTTTGAAAGCCGGAGCCAGCACGGTCTTCATGAGGGTCTGGCCGGTCTTGAAGTCCTTGCCGCAAACGGGCGCCGCATTCTGCTTGGAGAGTTCAACGAGAGCCTTGGTGTCGACGGTCAAGTTCGGTGCGCCGTTGGCGAAGGGTACTCCTTCTTTGAGAGCGGCGTAGGCATAGATCTGCGAAGGGGCAATGCCGGGGTCGTTGTTTTCGAGGCCTTTTTCGAATGCTGCGATGGACTCGTGGACAGCGGACGGCTCAAGGAAGATTTCAGTCGAGCCGCACCAGATCATGACAACGCGGTCCACAGTCTTCTTGAAGTTCTGGATGTCTGCCATCAGCTGCTGGGCCAGGTCGAGCTTGTTCTTGCCCTTCTTGACATGCGTTCCGTGCAGCCGCTTGACGTAGAACTGGTCAAACACGGCGGGCATGGGCTTGATAGTCTCGAGATATGGCTTGAGCTTGGCCAGCGTTTCTTTGTCGAGAACTTCAGCGTGCGCGGCGGACTCGTATACGTTGTCTTCAAAAATATCCCAGCCGGTAAATACAAGATCGTTAAGATTGGCCAGCGGTACGAAATCTTTCACCAGGGGGGTGTTGTTGTCAGTGCGCTTGCCCAGGCGGATGGTCCCCATCTGTGTAAGCGAACCGATTGGCTTGGCAAGCCCACGACGAATGGCTTCAACACCGGCAATCATCGTAGTTGCCACAGCGCCCAATCCAACCACCATCACGCCTAGCTTCCCGGTGGCGGGTGCAATTTTCTCTTTCGACATCGTTTCTAACCTTCCTTTGCTCTACCGACGATTCTGCGCCGGCCCGGATTTAGGTTCCGCTCGAAAGTGCCGGACGGAACTGCGTACGCGTTCAAAGCTCTTTCATCACACTCGCAGGTTTCAGACTTCGCTGGCCTGATTGCGGCGACTGAGGTGTGACCACACAAACCAGATAATTCCCGCTACCAAAGCAATTTCTACCACCAGGTGGAAACGGTGGAACCACTCATGAAATCTAGGATCGGTTTCCCACTTCTCGCCGAGCTTCATTCCGACGTAGGCCAACACGTAACACCACGGCCATGAGCCCACAAAAGTATATATGTGGAAACGAGCCTGCGGCATTTTAGCGATTCCGGCCGGGAAAGCGATGAATGTCCGGACCACGGGCAGCAGACGCGCAACGAGGACCGTAATTGAGCCGTATTTATTGAAAAAGTAGGTCATGCGGTCCAGATCGTGTTGACTCATCAGGACCAAGCGGCCGTAGCGCTCGGCCAAGGGCCGACCGCCTTTTGCGCCTATCCAGTAGGCGATGACCGATCCCGCATTGCAGCCGACGGCGCCAGCGGTTGCGGCCAGAAGCAGATTCATGTGTCCGAGATATGCCAGGTAGCCGGCAAACGGCATTATGATTTCGGAAGGCAACGGGATACAGGCCGATTCAATTCCCATGAGTGCCACGAGACCGCCGTAGCCTCCAACATCAATGACATGTGTGATGAATTGAACAAGGACCGCAAGAATCTTCTCTGTCATGAGCTTTAACAGTATAAAGGGCTGACCCGGGGTGACGTTCGCAATCCGGTGGTTGGGACCGAATTGGTCAATGTTGATGCTGGGTTGGAGCTGGGCTAGCGCACGTGGTTACTGGCTGGCTTTCCTGTCGGTATGAGCTGATCGAGTGCCTTTGTTACGATTGCTTAAGATACGTTCGAGGTGCTTCCGTTGTCTGACTCCGCAGCAGCTTTTCCTCCTGTTCCGTTGACGCTTGAAGGTTCCACTTTGCTGCACCAGTTTTTCCGGTTTGACTGGGCCCGCTGGCGCAAGACCGCGTCAGGGGATCGCGACCGCATTGCCTACGAAGCGCTGGGATGCCTGCAGACGCTGGAGCGCGCCGATGCAGAGGCACCGGTGCGTTCGGCAGTGTACTCGCAGCTGGGCCACAAGGGCGACCTGATTCTGATGCACTTCCGCGATTCGTTTGAGGCGCTGAACCAGGTGGAACTCGACCTGGCACAGATGGAGTTCTACGACTATCTTGAACTGAAGCATTCGTACGTGTCGGTGGTTGAGCTTGGTCTGTATGAGTCCACGCGCAAGACATACGAGGCTGCGGAGACGAAGGGGCTGGCGCAACACACTCCGGAATGGAATGCGCAGATTGCTGCTTCTTTGGAGCGTGGAGCGAGCGCGATGGCTCCGCGGCTGTTTCCTGCAGTGCCTGACGCGAAATACATGTGTTTTTATCCGATGGATCGCAAGCGCGGCGAACAGGTGAACTGGTATACGGTTTCCTTTACCGAACGCCAGAGGATGATGCACGAGCATGGGCTGATTGGACGGCGCTACGGCGATCGAGTGAAGCAAATTATCTCCGGGTCAATCGGCATGGACGACTGGGAGTGGGGCGTGGATCTGTTTGCCGAGGATCCGGTGATTTTCAAGAAGCTGATTTACGAGATGCGCTTTGATGAAGTGAGCGCGGTGTATGCGCTTTTTGGACAGTTCTTTCTTGGCGTGCGGCTGCCGGTTGAGAATTTGCAGGGTTGGCTGGGCGGGAAGCTGTAGACTTTTAGTTTTGCTCGGGCTCATTCACAGCGTCGACAACGATAACGGGAATCGAGCCTTTGTCCGACTTAAGTTCCAGCCCCATCTGCTCCTGTAATGCTGTAAAAATACCAGGCAATGTTGCGTCCGCCGGAATCTCGCCGCCGCGATCCTCTGCCCAATCTAACTTAAAGTCGAATTCACCTATTAATTCCGTCATATTGAGAACGACACGGTCGCCAATATCGGGTCGCGATGTCAAGTAATCGGCGAACGAATCCATTGAGATCGCTTTGGCTGCCAAATGGCCGTTAGATGAACTTGTGCTGTGATTCCGAGTCTTTAGTTCATCGAGATCCTTCGGCTCGGCCAATGCAGTTAATTTGGCGCCCGATTTTGCTGGCACGAGAAGATACACAGACATGATCCTGTTGTCCGCAGTGACTTTAAGCAGGAATCGCTCGGCGAGCATCTCTTGCAGCATGAGTTGAATCTGGTGGCTCCGCTCTTCAATGTTCATACCTTTCATTCGGTCAACGTCAGCGTCATCAATCTTCGCCGAGAAATCAAAATGCTGTTTATCGATCCAACCGGGACCGCCAAGCACTTGCGTATTTGACTTCAGACCGTAAGCGACGCGAATCATTTCTCGCAGCGAATAATTCTGAATCGTAATGCGATCATTCGTGCCATGCCAGCTTTTTCCCGGGCTGTCAGGACTGCTTTGTTTGACCGCGACCACCTCAAACTGCTTTCCTGCAGGCGGTAATGTGGCGGTCTGTTGGGGAATAGCAGTTTCCGTAAAAAAGCTGATGCCTGCAAAAATAGCGGAGGTGATCAGGCAGGGGGTTTTCATTTCGTTAGTAAGTATAGGTTCTATGGCGCGAAAATTGAACCAGAATGCTGCAATACCGCCGAGTAAGATGGACAGCAGGATCGGTGCATATGAAGTTCAAAATCGACACCACACAAAACGCCCAGAGCGGAAAAGATATAGCTCTTAAAGGAGACGGAAAAAGCCGCATTTCCAAAGGCGCGCCGAGACGAGCTCCTCGCGGCCCGCTGGCGCCGGATCGAGTTGCTGCGATTCTCAAAGGGCTCGACGAGGCTTATCCTGACGCGGTTTGTGCGCTCACGCACAAGTCGCCGTGGGAACTGCTGGTGGCTACGATTCTTTCAGCGCAGTGCACGGATGTGCGCGTGAACATGGTGACGCCGGAGCTGTTTCTGCGCTTCCCTACTCCGCAGGCGATGGCCAAGGCTACTCTGCCAGAGCTTGAAGAGATCATCCGAACAACTGGGTTCTTTCGCAATAAGGCGAAGTCGATTCAGGGCGCTGCGCGGAAGATCATTTCAGATTTCGGCGGCAAGGTTCCTGAGACTCTTGAGGAGCTTATTACCGTTCCCGGTGCGGCGCGCAAGACTGCCAACGTTGTGCTTGGCGTGAGTTTTGGTAAGGCTGAGGGTGTTGTTGTGGATACGCACGTGTTTCGCATCTCGCGCAGGCTTGAACTGGCCAGGGGAGAGACGCCACAGGTTGTTGAGCAGGAGTTAATGAAGGTACTGCCGCAGGATCGCTGGATCAGCTACTCGCACCAGGTAATTCATCATGGGCGCAAGGTGTGTGTCGCGCGAAATCCTAAATGCAAAGATTGCAACCTTGAGACGCTGTGCAGATCGAAGGATAAGACCTGGGCTAGTTGAAAAAGCTGCTGCTAGCTGCTAGCGTGGTGCCCTACCCTTGCATTGGTGGCAGAACAGGGTATGAGCCCCGCCTTAAATCGCAGACTTGTACGATTGCGCGGCCAGGTGAATTCCTTCGGCGTACGGAGTACCGGCAAAGCCGAATTCTTTTGCGTACTTCGTTGAGTCGAACAAATAGGGACTGTCACTCTGGTAGAGCATCTCGTATGACTCGCGCACATTGGGATCGAACAAGCCTACGACTCGAAGTATGGGCCGCGAGAGGACGCGGAATTTTGGCGCGACGCCGAATTCCTTCGCAGCCATAGTGATGAATTCCCTGCCGGTGGGCGGCGCAGGCGTTGTAGGCAGGTGCCATACCTGGTTCCATGCGGACTCTTTCGCGGACAACCCCACAACTCCGCGCACTGCGTCGGGGATATAGGTGAAGGAGTGCGGCACGTCGGCATTTACAAGCCATGAAGCGGTCGCATTTTTTGCGAATGCTTCAAAGACAAGAATGTTTGCAATGCCATTGGGAGTCGCAGGGCCGTAGAAATCAGCCGAGCGCGCGATTATTGCCGTGAGGCTTCCGGCCTTGACCTCGTTCATCAGTTTTGTCGCGATACGCGCCCGAATCTCGCCCTTCTTTGAACAAGGCGCATACGGCGTGTCCTCGGTCATTGCGCCGGAGACTTTGCCGTACATGTACACATTGTCGAAGAAGAGGAGTTTGGCGTTTGCGCGCTTGCAGGCCTCAATCACGTTGTCCATGATGAGCGGCCACAATTGCTGCCACACGCCGAACTGGTATTTGAGGCCAGCCAGCAGATACACGACGTTGGAGCCGGCGACCGCGGCGGATGTGCCCTTTGCATCTGAGAGGTCGGCGGAGACGATTTGCGCGCCATCCATCGGCCTGGGCTTGCGGCCTACCAGCCGAATTGGAACGTTACGGGCCGCCAATTCCTTTGCCAGCCCGTTCCCGATGGGACCACCTGCGCCGAGAATTGTGTGCACCATAATGCTTTCCTATGGCTCTGTTGTGAAGCGAACCTAAATTGTTCCTTAGCTGGGTTGACGGACGAGCGACAGGAATTCAGCGCGCGTTTCTTTCTGGCGGAAGCAGCCGACCATCGCAGAAGTTACGGTGGACGAATTTTGTTTCTCGATGCCGCGCATCATCATGCAGAGATGCTTTGCTTCAATCACTACGCCAACGCCCTGTGGAGCGATTGCGTCCTGAATAGCGTCTGCGATCTGGCGCGTCATGCGTTCCTGGACCTGCAGGCGACGCGCAAACACTTCAACGAGTCGCGGAATCTTGCTGAGGCCGATTACCTTTCCGTTGGGAATGTAGGCCACATGAACTTTGCCGAAGAACGGCAGCATGTGATGCTCGCACAGTGAAAACATTTCGATGTCCTTGACGATCACCATCTCGTCGTAGTCCACATCGAAGAGCGCGCCGCGCAGAATCTTATTGGGATCCTGTTCGTAGCCCTTGGTCAGGAACGCCATCGATTTTTCGACGCGCGAGGGCGTCATGACCAGGCCGTCACGTTCCGGGTCCTCGCCGAGACGGGAGAGGATTTCGCGATACATTTCCTGAGTGGTCACGTCGCTCAGTCCTTCACTTGCCTCCGTTGCCCGGCGAATGGGCTTGGTCACTGCAATCGGTTGCGCCATGCTGCTTGTCCTCCTGCCCTGGGGAATCGGGCTGTTCTTTTCAACTGCTATGCTGCGCGAGCGCACTATGCACTCTGCCTGTCGGCTGCTTGAAAATCTTCGCTACCGAGACACTGAAAGAAGTTGTTCTCGGTTTCTTCCACTCGAACGTGCGCAAGCTCCAATGCGGGGAGCGCGCCCTTAAGGATTTGAAAGACTACCCTACATAGATTCTCAGTGGTAGGCACCAGATTCTCAAAGAGGGGGTCTAAATTGAGGTTCATGTGATCGAAGCGATCAACTATTTTTCTTTGTACGATTTGATCGAGGTCGGCAAGATTGATTACCATCCCGGTTTCCGGGTCCACCGGGCCGCCGATCAGCACTTCGATCGTGTAGTTATGGCCGTGTCCGAAGCGGTTATTGCATTTGCCGTATGCCGCGCGGTTCTGCTCGTCATTAAGGGCCAGGGTATGCAGTCGATGGCTGGCGCTGAGCATGTAGCGGCGTCCGAAGTAGGCCTTGGCGCTCACACTTCCCCCATGTACTCGGCGAATATTTCCGGAGTCTCGTAGACGCGAACACAAGAGAGCCGTGCGCCGCGCGCGGCAAGGATTGCGGGCTCGAGGCGGTTCCAACTGGCGATGGCAATGTTTTCGGTGGTGGGAATCATGGCTCCGTCGCTGAACTCTGCCACTTCAAGATTGAGGTGGCGATGATCGAATGCGGAAAGGACGTGCTTCTCCATGACGTCTTTGAGCCACTTCAAATCGACAACGAAACCGGTGGTGGGATCAGGTTCGCCGGCTACGGTCACTTCAAGGGTGTAGTTGTGTCCGTGCCCGTTGCGATTGGAGCAGCGACCAAAAACCTGCTCGTTCTTTTCTGCCGGCCACTCCGAGCGCCAATAGTAGTGCGAGGCAGAAAAAGTGGCACGCCGCGTGAGGAAAATCATTGAGACCCCTTACTTAATTGATGTCGCAAGGTACAGGTCCGTTACAGTTTTGGGCTAGACCTTGTAACTTCTACCCTTCCAGCTTACCTGCTTGGCTATCCGATGCTGAAACCAGCTTCGATAGAGGAGCACAACGAATAACGGCAAACCCAGCGGCGAAATGGCGCAATCGACAAATGGGAAATTCGATTTGGCCACGCGGGCATAGAAGCGGACCAGCGTGCGAAGCCACAGGATTGCAAAAAGCCATCCCGCGCCAAGCCATGCCAGTGAATGCAGGTCAAGCCGCGCACTCCACAATTGGATCATCAATATTGGCAGGACGACGAGCAGCGTCAGATCCAGAGCACGCCACAAGGCAGTAGCCAGCACGTTGTTGAACAGCAGCGCCAGGTTCTTGGTCCAGCCCTCAATCATGGCCGAGGTGGTGCGGTACATGCGCGTGGAAACGGCGTCGTCGGCATAGCGGAATCGCAGGCCGATCTTGCGCCGCTTGGCGAGATACGCCAGTTCCACATCTTCGAGCACGTCCTTGGCAACGCTGGCGTGACCGCCGATGCGCCGATATGCTTCCCGCTCCACTAACAGGAACTGCCCGTTGGCAGCGGCGATTCTGTTGTTGGGGTCGGAGATTTTGGCGGGTGGATAGGCGAGCGCCAGTTCGCTGAACACGAGCGGCATGAGCGAGCGTTGCGTGAAGCCCTGGACGATTTGTTTTGGCGAATAGCTCAACATACCGGCCTTGTGCCGCTGCGCCTCATGGATGGCGCGGCGCAGATCACCGGGCTCGTGCACCGTGTCCGCATCGGTAAACAGCAGCCATCGCCCTCGCGCATGTTTCGCGGCTGTCCAGATGGCGTTTGCCTTGCCGGTCCAGCCGGGTTCCAGCTCCTCGGCCTGCTTTACGGTTACGCCCGCAAAGCTGCGGGCGATCTCGGCTGTCTTGTCGGTAGAGTGGTCGTCGACCACGATAAGTTCCCAGTCGCGGCCGAGGGCAAAGATGTCCTCAGATTGGCTGGTAAGCGATTGAAGGCAGGCCGCCAGGGATTCCTGCTCGTTGCGCGCGGGAATGATGACGGTGAGTTCGATCAACTCCGCTGGTTCTGGCTGGGCAAACACGGTGCCGGAGAGCGCCTTGCCGGTGTATTCGCGCCAGTCCGGTGGGCCTTCCCTGCCCGCAGGTTCATCGGAGAGGCCCAGAACGGGCTGCCATCCAGTTTTCTTAGCCGGCTTGTCCTGGCCGCCGTCGTCTTTCACCATTACTTGACTACCTTTCGTTTATGGCCCGTCGATCCGTATTATAAGTATGTGCGGTTTCCTCGTTGGCTCATCTATCAAGTTCTGCTCTCGCTCGTGCTTGTTACCGCATGCAACCGGGGCGCTCACCCAGCTCAAACCGGCAAGCTGGCGCCTGATTTTACCGTTGCGGATGGCACGACGTCAGTACAGTTGTCGAAGTACCGCGGCAAGGTGGTGCTGCTTAATTTCTGGGCGACATGGTGCACTCCATGCCTGGTGGAACTGCCTTCCCTGATGCAACTCCATCGCGACCAGCCGAACCTGGTGATCCTGGGCGTGAGCATTGACGAAGATGATGACGCTTACAAAAGCTTCCTCGTGCGCAGACACATCAATTTCACAACGGTGCGCGATCCATCGGAGTCGGCCGCGAAGCTGTTTCACACGGAGATGTGGCCGGAGACGTACATCATCGACCGCAATGGGTATATTCGCAGCAAATACGTGGGAGCCACGGATTGGTCCGATCCGGAGATTCGCGCGTTTATCAAGTCGCTGTGAAGCAGCTTATAGCTATTAGCTGCTAGCTTCGTCTGTGGCTCGTCGAATGGATTACTTTCAGCAGACTGTTTGCAGAGTCCCGCTTCTGGGGGGTGGAATACGCCAATGCTGGTCTTGGTATCATTGGATTATGACCACGGTTGATATTCTTTTTCGCTTTACTGCGCCGCCGAATGAGTCTGTGGCCTTTGCGCTGGCGGGTATTCGAGATGTGTACGGCATTCGCCGCGTGAGTCTTGATCCGGCGGCCCGGACGGTTCGCGTGGAGTTTGACGCAACGCGCCTGACAACTGCCGCCGTTGCCAAGCTGATTCGCGCGACTGGGCTGGAGGTCGCGGAGGAGTTGCCGCTGATTCCCCCAGTGGCCGAGGCTGAGGCTGCTCCGGCGGCATAGAGATGCACTGAAGGAAATGGTGCGCCCGGAGGGAGTCGAACCCCCGACCCTCAGATTCGAAGTCTGATGCTCTATCCAGCTGAGCTACAGGCGCGGGATTTTATTGACCAGAAATTTCTAAAGGAGGAAGTGGTGCGCCCGGAGAGATTCGAACTCCCGACCCTTTGGTTCGTAGCCAAATACTCTATCCAGCTGAGCTACGGGCGCACAACACATGGTCATCCGGCAAAACAGCGTCTAGTGATCAGAATCGGGCTGCATTTGGGATGACGGCTAAACTATGGTGCGTCCGGAGAGATTCGAACTCCCGACCTTCTGGTTCGTAGCCAGACGCTCTATCCAACTGAGCTACGGGCGCACTTGTACTTCCCCATATTACCAAACTTCCCTCTTCGCGGAAATTGCCTAAAGCCTTCAGCCAACGCTGCGGGGAGCTTGAACTTTTGGTGTTCCGACATCCCAAACAAATACAGGCACTCAACGCTGAGGCGCTAGATCGCATTTCTATCCGTGTCAACAAAATCTACCCGCTGAGATTTGGACTACGAATCAGTAGGTCGGGAGTTCGACTCCCTCCGGGCGCGCCATTTCCGCCATATAAATTCAACTAGATGCAGGTACTCACCTCTGAGGCGCGAGATGGCATTTCTATCCGTGTCAACACCAGGTCAACAAAATATATCCGCTGAGATTTGAGTGGTTTCCGGATTGATGACAATCCCCTTGGAACTCTGTCGATGAGTGCGTTAGCTTGACTGCTCACGTCAACGCACAACGAAGGTGCACCTTGCAGAGACTGTTTGTGGCCGGTGGAATGAGGTTACCCTTCTCGCCAACCAAGTGGAGCGCCACGCATACCCCTAATCCGTCGAATTCGCGTCGAGACCGAGCTGCGGCCTACAATTCGCGAATCGCAGTCACAGGGTTTCGGCGCATCGCTCGATGTGCCGGAAAGTAGCAGGCTAACAAAGACAATGTTCCCAGTAGCAGGACCACGGAAGCAACTGTGACCGGATCGTTGGCACCGATGCCGTACAACAGCCGGGCAATGAGACGTGTCAGTCCCAATGCAAACGCCAGCCCCAGCGCCAGCCCAATGCCGGTGATCCACAATCCCTGCAACAGCACGAGCCGCAGCACGTTGGCGCGCGAGGCGCCCAGAGCCATTCGTATTCCAATCTCGTGGGTCCGCATTTGGGTTCGATAGGCCACGACTCCGTAGATGCCGGTTACCGCAAGAACCAGCCCGATCAGCGCGAATATACCGGCCAGGGCGCTCTCGATGACGGCGAAACTGCTCGCCATCTGGGTACTCTCGCGCATGGGACGCACATCGAAAACCGGCAGCCGTGTATCGATTTCGTGGATGGCGTTCTCAACCGCGGGCGCAAGGTCGACGGGATTTCCCGCGGTCTTGACCTGCACGATAGTCTCGTACCCCTGCTGGAAAAAGCTCATATACACCATAGGCTCCGGTGACTCATTCACGAATATGTGTGTTGAATTCCTTGCAACGCCGACAACCGCGAAAAGGCTGCCCCATATTCTGAGTTTCTTTCCCAGCGGATCCTGTCCCGGCCAGTAGCGCCTTGCCGCGGTCTGATCCACGATGAGTACCCGCGGGGCCTTTTCATCGTCATCCGGAGTAAACTCGCGTCCTTCCAAAATGGGTATATGAAGGGATTCGAAATACCGCGGGGACACCTCGGCGTGGTACACCTGCAAAGATTCATGGGGGTGCGGCACATACCCTTCCGGATACGCATCCTCGCCCTTGTGGCTCAGGGTCATCGGAATCCAGTCCGTAAGAGAAGCAACCTTCACGCCGGGCAATGCCGACACGCGATCAAGGATCTTGTGACGGATGAGCTGTTCCTCGTTGTGGCTGTAGCCGGCAATATTGAGCCCCACGGTCGCAGTGAGAATGTGGTCCTGCTCAAAGCCTGGATTCGCGCCAGCGAGATTCTTGAGCGTTCGCAGAAAGAGCCCGGAGCACAACAGCAGCGGAAGTGAGAGGGCGATTTGCGCCACCACCAGACCGCTGAGCAATTTCCGGTTGCGTGAGCCGCCGGAGAAACTTGCAGACTCTGCCTTGAGTACCTGAACTGCCGGCGCGTGGGACGAACGCCAGGCGGGGAGCGCGCCGCAGAGCATGCCAGCGAGCAGAGACGACACCGCAATCCCGATCACCACCTTATGGTCCATGCTCCCGTTGAGTATGAGGGGGTTCGAGTTCGCCGGAAAGAACCAGGCGAATGTCTTCGAAGTCCACGATGTCAGCACGAGGGCCACGGCTCCTGCGACAGTAGAAAGCACCACGCCCTCCAGCACCATCTGCCGCACGAGTTGCATGCGATTCGCCCCGAGCGACTGCCGGATGGCGAGCTCGCGCCGCCGGGATACAAACCGCACCAGCGTGAGCGTAGCGATATTCGCGCAGGTCAGCAACAGCACCAGAGCGGCGAAGGCCAGCAGAATGGGCAGCGTCGCCGCCATGTATCCGTTGGCGCCGAATGGCGAGCGCCACATGGGATCGAGCGTGATGCGGTTCTCGCCCAGATGATCGTCTGGAAACGCCGCGACAATATTGTGCATCACGGTGTCGAGGTCCTGGGCTGCCTGGCCACGGCTCACGCCCGGCCGCACTCTTCCTATTACGTTCAGCCAGACCGCACTACCACTGCGATGCGTCATCCGCCACACAGCGGTCCCCAGGGGATCGAGGGTTATCCACAGGTCTTCACGGATCCCGGGCATTGCTCCGACAACCCCCTCAGGCGCCACACCGATCACCGTCACAGGATGCCGGGCGATCTCGATCGACTTGCCCACAATCGCCGGGTCTTTGGCATAGCGCGTCTTCCAGAGCGAGTAACCCAGGATCACGTTGGGAACCGCATCTGGACGCGTCTCTTCTTCAGGCAGAAAGAAACGCCCCAGCATCGGCTTGATGCCGAGCACATCGAAATAGTTTGCCGACACGTTCGCAATATAGGCGCGCTCCGGCTGTGCGCCGCCAGTCAGGGTGATCCAATCGTGGTGATATGCGAGTATTCCGGTGAAGGTGTGGTTCTGCTCGCGCAGATCGCGATAGTCGAGATACGAGAAGGGCGGAGTCGGCGAAAGGGTCCGTTCCCCCCGCTGCAGGCTCACAAGATCACCCGTGTCCCGCGCGCCAGGAATAGGACGCAACATCGTGCCGTCAATCCAACTGAATACGGTGCTGTTGGCGCAGATAGCTACGGCCAGCATCGTCGTCGCCGTGATCGTAAAGCCGGGGCTCTTGCGCAGTTGCCGTAACGCATAACGGACATCCCGGCCCAGTTGTTCAAGCCAAGCTTGGCCCCACATGTCCCGCGTCACATCCTGCACCAGAGGAATGTTTCCGAACTCCCGCGCCGCCGCTTGTCGCGCCGTCTCCGCTGTCTCGCCTCGCGCCATTCGATCTGCAATCGCCATCTGCAGGTGCGTATCAATCTCTTCCTGCAATTCGCGCTTGCGCCGCTGAAAGCCGAAGCTCGGGAACCACTTCATGACTCACTCTCCTCCGGCTTTACGTACATCACCGAGCCAATCGCTTCGACAATCCGCTCCCATCGGCCCAGATCCGAGGCCAACTGCTTTTTCCCCTTGGCCGTGATCCGGTAGTAGCGGGCTCTTTGCTTGCTCTCTGACTGCTTCCACTCAGACTGCACCCAGCTCTGACGCTCCAATCGATGGAGGGCCGGATACAGTGATCCGGTCTCCACCTGAAGCACGTCTCCAGATCGCAAACGTAAAGCCTGGACAATGCCATATCCATGCTGCGGTCCCCATTGCAGCGTTTGAAGAATGAGCATGTCGAGTGTTCCCTGCAGCAGCTCAATCCGGTTTTTGTATTGGTCCTTCTCGCTCATAGATGTAGACACTCTACTCGCAGTGGAGGTAGATTGTCTACTCCGTGTTGTACAGCGCAGCAAGCAGCCTTGCCCACTCAGCAGATTCAAAAGCTCGTCCGTTCTCAGGACGACAATCGGTGATTCTGCATTGGCGCAAAATCGCCGAGTCACTCATAGAGCCACTATTTCGACTTCCGGACGTATGACGGGCCAACCGGACATTATGTATTTCCAGGACTTCCGCCGCGATGGACAAGATCGCGACCCCACGGGCAAGGACCCGTCCATAGCGACTTCGGCCCCGTCCCGCTACTTTCCTGAATGGGAATTGAGACGTGGGTCACCTGCATTGTGCGCAACGGTGTGCCACGCAAAGTGAAAGCGACGGCCCTAGTGTAAGGTGATCTCGTGACGATCAACACCCTTTTCACAATCGGCCATTCAACTCGTCCCATAGATGAATTCATCAAAATGCTGAAGGATCACGGCGTCGAGAAAATCGTAGACGTCCGATCGATACCCAAATCGCGTCATTGCCCGCAGTTCAATGCGGACTCTCTCGACGAATCTCTCGGAAGAGCGAGGATCGGCTACACACACATCCTGAAGCTCGGCGGCCATCGACATAGCAGAAAAGACTCCATCAACCTCGGCTGGCGTAATGCTTCCTTCAGAGGTTATGCGGATTACATGGCGACGCCGGAGTTTTCAGAGGGTCTGGATGCGTTGGCTCGGATAGCTCGTGTGAAGCAGACCGCAATCATGTGCGCGGAGGCAGTGCCATGGAGATGCCACCGCTCGATGGTTGCGGATGCAATGATCGAGAAAGGATGGGAGGTTCGGGATATCATGAGTTCCAAGCCTTCAACGGAGCATCGATTAACGCCCTTCCTCAGGGTGGTTGACGGGCAACTCACTTATCCGAGTTTGCCTGACGAACAATCATGACAGTGGAACAACGGGCGGATGGGAGACCATGGACTTCAATCTTGGGTTTCGCGTTCCCCGTGTGCGTGTTACGCCTGAATAACCGGCTACTCGGCAGTATCGAATCAGTAGACTGCGTTGGAGAACCGAGCCGTTTGTGAGCCGAGCATCGATACGCTAATGCCCAATCAGCAGGTTGGGAGTTCGAATCACCGGGCACACCATTTAAATCACATTTTCGTTGAATTTCAGAGGCCACCTGAAAACTTACTCGGGTGGCCTTGATTCGTCTGGGCGGGTTTGGCATGAGTTTTGCATTCATTCATGGTGAGTGCAGATTGCTCCGCTCGGCGATTTTGCCTGATGATCTGCACTGACCCAGCTATCTGCATGAACACGAATCATTTAATTTCAATGGGCCCGGTTGCCCTTCTGGAAATTTTGGGAAAGAACGCTGGAAGGGACGGCAAGATTTACACACCGATTTCAATGAGGAGGAGCTGTATGCCGCACAATATTTTTTTTTGCAGCAGCATTCGCCCACAGGCACAATTCTGACGGTACGTGGGACTCGATCTGCCCGAGTTGTTTCTATACGGTGGCAACGGAAGGGACGGAAGAAGAGCTCTTGATGCACGAACGGCATCACGACTGCGCTGCGATGATGAAGTCGCGCATGCGGGCCGAAATTCGCAGGCCGATCTGTGGAGAAGAACCGTCTACTGAAAACGCGTAATGCGTAGGGCCAATCCGCAAAGAGAACACGCCAATTGACATGGACGAGCGTTTTGTTGGGCACCAGGCACCGCTGGGTCCGCTTGAAGCGCGCTGGGCTACCTGTAAGCCTGCTCGTCTGCCCAGTTGCCGATGACTGGCAGCTTGCTTCGCTTGCCGCTCAAGGCGCCGACCACGCACCAGAGCCATAAGAGGAAGATGGCAGTCCAGACTGCGAGCGTGACCCAACGAAGCTCAGACAATGTGTTGGCGCCAACGAATCTTGCGAAGGGCAGAATAAAGGCGAGCAGATAACCGAAGAGCGTGGAGAAAGCAAAAAATAAAAGGGATTGCCAGGAATGGAATCGCACGTAGGGCCGCTTGTTATAACGCCGGATGGCGAGAAAGAAGATAGCCGGAATCGGCGTGAAATACGCCATCGCGCCGATTGAATTGTCAGAGAGACCGGATTTTTGGGGGGTTGCCAAGATCCGTTCCTTTCAAAATGAAGCCAATGAAGTGGATTGGGTTGTTCGCGCGGAGCCGATTCCCTGCGATGTTCACGTCTGACAAGACTTTGCCGGCTCGCTCGAAACCATTACAGGGTACATGAACTGAGTTGGCGTGGACAGGAACTTCAATTAAACATCATTGACTGTTCCCAAAATTGAACGACGTACGGAGCACCTGTGGCGGTTTGCAGACCTGAAAAGAGGCCCGATGTCGGGCCTCTTTTGATTTGGATGGGCGTGAATCAGGAAAGCGGCTACTGCGCGATGCCGGCGGCCCTGCACGCATCGTTGCGAATACCGGTCCAGGCCTGGTAGTTCGGCTCGTCCTTGGCTTGAATGTAGGCTGACGCGACAAAGCCTGCCTGAACGCAGCGGTCGTTCTGCGAGCCGGCCTTGACGGCGGCGTTGTACTGCAGAACCTGATCGTCGATTGCGCGGTTGGGCGTGGGTCCTGGTCTGTTGCCTGCTGAGGAGAGGTAAAGGAAACTTACGGTGGAGTAGCCAAAGAGCACAACGCTCATCACCAGGACCAGGTTTCTGTACTTCATATTCTCCCTTTCGAATACAAGTGTCGGCAGCGTATTGCAAATGACCCGTTGGTAACGAAGGGGCAACACTTCCGGGTACCTTGTGGAACCACAGTAGGCAATGCAGGAAATAGGGACAATCCCACCTCAGTGTGATTACCAAAGCGGGGAGACTTTTTAGCTGATAGCTTGAAGTTGCCTATTTAGGTTCGTGGTATCCCACCCGTTGGTTGTGCGGAAGTCGACCTGGGTGGGTGAGGTCTGTGGTATCCCACCCATCGCAAAGAGCGCGATGGATGGGGCACCCAGATTCTGTGCGAAGGCGGGGGCGTGCTAGTAGAGGCGGAAGTTGACTTCCACGTTTACGTAGACGGGGACGGGGGTCTTGCCGTCGCGCATAGCTGGTTTGAATTTGTATTTGCGAACGGCTTCCATCGCCTTTTCATCCAGGCCCATTCCGAGGGCGCGTACAATGTGCACGTTCTGCGGGTTGCCCTGCGCGTCCACGATGAGGCCTACCAGGCAGACACCCTGATATTTGGCGCGGCGTGCTTCGTCAGAGAATTCAGCCTCAGGCTGGAAAAGCGGCACCGGAGCGGAAACTCGACCGCCAACCGTGGCCAGACCGCCGCCAGTGTTCCACCCTGATCCTGGGCCATAGCCGATGCCGTTGCCGGAACCCAGGCCACCGCCGCTCCCGGACCCCATACCGCCGCCGCTGCCTGTGCCATTTGAGAGCACCACATTGACGCCGGTCTTCGGGCCGATGTTGGTCAGGTCAGGATTGTCTGGCAGTTTGATATCTTCCTGGACCTTGATGGCAGAAGGCATTGCGATTTTGGGCTTATCGAAGGTCTGCACCTGGGGAGGAACCACAGGGTCCTTTTCAATCTTGGGCAGTTTGCCCTTGCTGGCCTCAATTACGCTACGGTCGCCGCCACCGCCGCCGCCGCCTGCTTTGTTTACGTCTTTGGGAGCGTTGTAGTCTCCAACGTCGATTGTGGAGATGGTGGTCGGCTTAGTGACTGTCTCAATGAACTTTTTGCCGACGAAGAACAGCACGATGAGCAGGATGCTCAGGTTGACTGTAGTCGAAATGCCGATGGCCCAGGGGTTGGCCTTGACGGCCATACGATCAGGCACCGGAATCGGCTGGGAGGTGAGCTCAAGCGGCGGAAGCTTTGGGGGAAAGAAGACATCGCGAATGCTCTCCCAGAGCTCGGCCCAGATGGGCTTCTCGTCAAACGTCTTGCCCATCAGGGCATTGACCAACTGCTGGTCATTTGCCATAACGGCAGCCGCCTCGCTGTTCGAGTCAACCTGTGTCAGAAGATTATTTGCCATGGTCGATTCTGGGTCTCGGGCTGTGAGCTGTCCAAAGTTCCTTGTGCTGGAAACTGTTCCAGCGTCGATGCCTATTGTGACATTATGCTTGAGCGCACCGCTCCTTGTCTCGGACTCATTTGTCTCTGGCTTGTAACCTTTTGTCTTAGGCTCGTCTTCCAGAGATTCATAGTCTGGCCGATTGAGTGCTCCCATAAACAATAGACGCTTAGATGCTGCGGTTCGTTACCTGAATTTCCGCACTCAATCCATTTACACTGGTGAATGAACAAGTTCGCACCAACCCACGGAGATAAGATGCCCCCAGCGCCGGAGTTAAAGGCGACCCTTACCCTGCCTCAAACTGGCTTTCCGATGAAGGCCAATTTGCCCCAGAACGAACCTTTGCGTCTGGCCAAGTGGGCCTCGCTCCGCCTATATGAGGAGCTGAGAAAGAGCGGTCAGGGGCGCCCGATTTACCTGCTGCACGATGGACCTCCTTACGCCAATGGCCCCATTCACCTGGGTCACGCCCTTAATAAAGGACTTAAGGATTTCGTCGTCAAGTCCAAGACAATGGCGGGGTTCGTCGCTCCCTATGTGCCGGGATTTGACTGTCACGGGCTGCCTATCGAAATCAAGGTCGACGAGAAGCTGGGCCGTAAGAAGCTTGAGATGCCCGTTCCTGACGTTCTGGAGGCTTGCCGCGAGTATGCCCAGAAGTATGTGGATCTGCAGACATCGCAGTTTGAGCGTATTGGCTGCCTGGGCCGCTGGGACAATCCGTACCGGACGATGTCGCGCGACTACGAGGCTCGCACGCTGGAGGCTTTCTACGGGTTCCTTGAAAAGGGCTTCGTTTACCGCGGCCTGAAGCCGGTTTACTGGTGCATCCATGACCATACTGCGCTGGCGGAAGCTGAAGTTGAATACGCCAACCACACCAGTCCCTCAGTTTATGTGCGGTACAGGCTTACGTCTGATACGGCGGCGATTGATGAGGCGCTGGCGGGGCGCGATGTTTCGACCATCATCTGGACGACCACTCCGTGGACGCTGCCGGCGTCGCTTGCGGTGGCATTCCACCCGGACTTTGAATATGTAGCGCTGGCAGCTGGAGAAGGAAAAGACGCGCCGGTCTACATTGTGGCGGCTGAACTGGCGAAACAGGTTGCCGAGGCATGCAAGCTTGGCGAGACTAGAGAGATTGCGCGGTTCAAGGGATCGAAGCTTGATCGCGTCACGTTCCAGCATCCTTTTCTTGAGCGCAGCATTCTTGGAGTGCTGGCGACATACGTCACGTCTGATACGGGAACGGGCGCTGTACATACCGCTCCTTCGCATGGCGCAGACGACTTTTATACGGGACAGCGTTACGGTCTGGACCTGACGTGTCGCGTGGATGCAGCGGGACGCATTCACTACGATCCGGCAGTGTGGCCGCACTCTGCGCCGCCCGCATTTGACGGTCTGAAGGTGTTTGCTGCGAATCCGGTGATTGTGGCGATGCTGGAAGAGCGTGGCGCCTTGATGGCCGGAGCGCCGCTGGAGCACTCCTATCCGCATTGCTGGCGCTGCCATCATCCGGTGATCTTTCGCGCGACGGAACAGTGGTTCATCAATCTGGACACGCCGGTTTCTGACGCGGATAAAAAGGAGAAAACGTTCCGCCAGCTTGCAATTGAAGAGATCGACAAGGTGGTATGGGATCCGTCATGGGGCAAGGAACGCATCACTAATATGATTGCGACCCGTCCCGACTGGTGCATCAGCCGCCAGCGCATCTGGGGCGTTCCGATCGCGGTATTTCTGTGTGAAGGCTGCAACCAGCCAATCATCGATGTCGAACTTAATCGCAAGATTATCGATCTGTTTGAGCGCGAAGGTGCTGAAGCATGGCATTCGCCCGCTGCCGATGCATTGCGCCCTGCGGCAACGGCATGCGCGCATTGCGGCGGCAAGGAGTTTCGCAAAGAGACTGACATTCTGGATGTGTGGTTTGACTCGGGCGTGAGCTGGTTCGCAGTCTGCGAGTCCGATCCCGATTTGAAGTCTGCCTACAAATCGTTTGAGGACGGAAAAGGCGCGGCACGCACGGAGTGCCTGTATCTGGAGGGCGGCGATCAGCATCGCGGCTGGTTCCACTCTTCCCTGCTTACTTCAGTGGCTTTGCGCGGACGCGCGCCGTACTCGCATGTTGCAACCGCGGGGTGGACCCTTGATGAACAAGGGCGCGCGATGTCGAAGTCGCTTGGCAACGGCGTTGATCCTGTAGATATTGCAAACCGCATGGGTGGCGAGATTGTACGGCTGTGGGTTGCGTCAGTTGATTTCCGCGAAGACATGGCGGCAAGCGAAAATTTGATGCAACGCTGCGCCGATCTCTACCGCAAGCTGCGCAACACGTTCAGGTTCCTGCTTGGGAATTTGAATGGATTTTCGTCGGCAACGGATCGAGTGGCGGAAGCCGATCTGCTTCCTCTGGACCGCTACATGCTTGCCCGCACGCGTGAACTGACCGAGAAGATACTGGTCTGGTACAAGGACTTCGAATTTCACCGCGTGTACCAGGCGGTGAACGAGTTTGCGATTGTGGATCTGAGCGCTTTTTATCTGGACGTGCTGAAGGACCGCATGTACACCTTTGCGCCGACGAGCCTGGCGCGTCGTTCCGCGCAGACGGTGCTGTGGCAGATTACGGAGACGCTGGTTCGATTGGTTGCGCCGGTGATGAGCTTTACCGCCGATGAAGTGTGGGAGTATCTGCCGGCAGTTGCAGGGAGGGAAGCAAGCGTGCACCTAGCGTTGTTTCCGAAGCCGGAAGAGATCTTCTCTGAAAATCCGGCCCAGGTGCTGGAGGAATGGAAGAAGATTTTCGAAGTGCGCGACGAGGCCATGCGGGTATTGGAAAGTGCACGTCAGATCAAGGCTATAGGCAAGGGTTCCGATGCCGAAGTGCGCATTTACGTGAACGAGGAAAAATTCTCCTTCTTCAAAAAGTATGAACCGCACTTAAAGGAAATTTTGAATGTCTCCCAAGTGCTGGTGATAAGAGACCCAGACGAAAAAGAAGTGAACGGCCAGCTTGCCGAATCTGTCTTCTCTACAACGCGGATAGGATCAGGAATTTGGCTTGCCGTTCTGCCTGCGAGTGGAAGCAAATGCGCGCGCTGCTGGAACTTTATGCCAGAGGTTGGTCCGTATGGCATATGGGAGAACGTGTGCACGCGCTGCCAGTCGGCGCTGAAGGAAATGGGCATTGCCCCACCTGAGCCAGGGGAGACCGCCGCGTGAAGCCGCCCCGCCGTTTGCCATGGCTGCTCGGCATCTCCGCACTGCTTCTGGTTGCGGACCGACTGACAAAGATGTGGGTCGGCAAGCATATTGCCTTTGGCGATGCGATTCCGATCATTCCGCATGTGCTGCGCATTACTCATTGGACCAATGAGGGCGCGGCATTTTCGTTGTTTGCGGACACTGCTTCGCCGAACGTCGTTCGCTGGGTGCTTATCTCGTTTTCGCTGCTTGCGTCGGTTGTCGTGTTGATTGCGCTGGTTCGGCTTGGCAGCAGCATTACCCTGACGACGACTGCGCTTGCGCTGATTCTGGCTGGGGCGCTTGGAAATGTGCACGATCGAATTGCGTATGGATCGGTGATCGACTTCATCGAGGTGCACATCTTTACCTATCACTGGCCTGACTTCAACGTGGCCGACTCATCGATTGTGGTTGGAGCGTGCCTGTTGATGCTCGATTCCCTGCTGCCCAAAAAGTCGAACGTATAGCAACGATTATTTCCCGAGAACAGTAAACCTGCCTGCCTCTTACGGCTCTTCGGTTATTCACCGCGCGCGCCTGGCGGTTTGCCGTCTATAATCGGCGTGGTCTTACCACTGGCGATTTGGCCACCGGTTATCAGCGACCGATATTTGGAGGCGCACGAGATGGTTGCACAGCTTTCGGGGGGACAGCCTGTCCCGATGGATCCCACAGCTCAAGGCAAGATGACGCACCAGCGCTGGGTGATCTGCGGCCTGCTGTTTCTGGCCACCGTCATCTCCTATGTTGATCGCGGCGTCATCGCCTATTTGAAGACGTATCTCGAAAGCGTGATTCCGGGCCTGAATGACTTCAAGTATGGAATTATCACGGCAGCATTTCAGGCTGCGTACGCGATCGGCATGGTGGTGGCAGGCGGCCTGACCGACAAGCTCGGCACGCGCAAGGCCTTTACCATTGCCATCGCTCTATGGAGTGTCGCGGCCATGTTGCCTGGCGCGGCATTCTCCGTGATTACCTTTGCTGTGGCGATGTTTCTGCTGGGCATTGGCGAGTCAGCGAACTTCCCTGCATGTATCAAGACTGTAGCCGAGTGGTTTCCGAAGCGGGAACGTGCAACTGCCACTGGGATTTTCAACTCAGGCGCAAATATTGGCAATATTGTGGTGCCGCTCATAGTGCCGACACTGGTGGCGCTGGTTACGTGGCGTGGAGCCTTCGTGGTGGCCGGCTCTTTCGGCCTGCTTTGGATGGTGTTGTGGCTGATCTACTATCACAAGCCTGAAGAGCACCCCAAAGTCTCGCCGGCCGAACTGGCGCTCATTCTCAGCGATCCTGCGGAGAAGATCAAGTCAGTACCGTGGAGCCACGTTTTGCCGCACAAAGAAACCTGGGCGTTTGCGCTCGGCAAGTTTCTTACCGATCCTATCTGGTGGTTTTATTTATTCTGGATACCGGGTTACCTGCAAACAACGTTCCATTTGAACCTGGCGCAGAGCCGTACGCCGGTTGTAATTTGCTATGCAATTTCGATCATTGGAAGCGTGGGCGGCGGGTTTCTTTCTTCGACCTTAATTGCGCGTGGAATGTCTGCGAATGCTGCCCGCAAAATCACCATGCTGGTGTGTGTTGTATGCATTGCTCCGATTTTTCTTACGCCCTTTGTTCATGAATTATGGATGGTAGTTGCGCTGATGGGCATGGCGACAGCGGGTCACCAGGGGTGGTCGGCCACACTCTTCACATTGCCGTCGGATATGTTTCCAAAATCAGCGGTGGGCTCCGTTACCGGCATTGGTGGCATGACAGGGGCCGCGGGCGGTGTTCTGCTGCAGATTTTTGCGGGAACGATTGTGTACCTGACGCACAGCTACGTGACGTTGTTTGTGATGGCGTGCCTGGCGTATCCGCTGGCCTTAATTTGCATTCATCTGATTACGCCGAAGCTGGCACCGGCAAATATGCATTAGAGCAAGAGCGAAAATGTGGCGGAGGGCCGATATTTGTGACGAACTGTCAATTCCTGACGTTGAGGCGGGCAATAGCAATTTATTAACGTGATGTTATGAACTGAGCAGCTGTGGCCCGCTGTGAAAGAATCAGTGCGTCAGCCGTTCGACTTCGTCTGGATGCATTGAGGAAACTGATGAGAAATTCCTGTTCGCTGTACGTGTGCCGAGCAGCCTGCTCCGCAATCTTCCTGATTATTTTTATTTTTTCCGCCGCTCCTTCAGCGCGCGCTCAGCGTTTGCCATCGACGGTCGTCCCAACGCATTACGCCCTTACGTTTACTCCCGATCTGAAGGCTGCAACTTTCACGGGCGCGGAAACAATCGACGTCACCATCAAGGAGCCGACGAAGAGCATCACTCTGAATGCCATCGAGATCACGTTTGACTCATTAAGTGTGTCCGCGGCCGGAAAAAAGCAGGCAGCTTCTATAAAACTTGACAAGGAAAAGGAACAGGCGACGTTTACGTTCACGGATACGCTGCCCGCCGGCAAAGCCACGCTGACGATCAAGTTCACCGGCATTCTGAATGGCGAGTTGCGCGGCTTTTATCTTTCCAAAACTGCGCAGCGCAATTACGCTGTGACGCAGTTTGAGCCCACGGATGCGCGCAGGGCGTTCCCATCGTTCGACGAGCCTGCGATGAAGGCGAGCTACGACATTTCGCTGGTGATTGACGCGCAGGATACGGGCATTTCGAATGGGCCGATTATCTCAGACACGCCGGGTCCGGGCGCCGGAAAGCATACGCTGAAATTTCTGACGACGCCGAAGATGTCATCCTACCTGATCGCATTTCTGGTCGGAGATTTTCAATGCTCGTCAGGAGAGCAAGACGGAGTCGCGATTCGAGTGTGCGCAACGCCGGATAAGGTCGCGCTCACTCCATATGGGCTCGACGTGGCGAAGTATGTACTGCATTACTACAACAACTATTTTGGAATTCCCTATCCGCTTAAGAAGCTCGACCTGATCGGTCTGCCGGATTTTGAGGCGGGCGCGATGGAGAACTTCGGCGCGATCACCTATCGCGAAACCGACCTACTCATCGATCCAAAGACCGCGACTGATGCGGCGAAGAAGAATGTTGCACTTGTGATTGCGCATGAGACGGCGCATCAGTGGTTCGGAGATCTGGTGACGATGAAGTGGTGGGACAATTTGTGGCTGAACGAGGGCTTTGCGACATGGATGGAAAATAAGCCCGTGGCTGCGATGCATCCTGAATGGAACATCGACCAGGTTGTGGCTAACGACGAGGACGGCACGCTTGACCTGGATGCTCAGCCGACCACACGAGCGATCCGCGCCAAAGCCGATACGCCGGATGAAATCAACCAGATGTTCGATGGTATTGCATACGGCAAGGCAAGCGATGTTCTGCTGACAGTTGAGAACTACCTGGGCCCCGAAGTATTCCGCAAGGGCGTGCACAACTATCTTGAGGCGCATCTCTATTCGAACGCTACGGCTGAAGACTTTTGGAATGCCCAGACCAAAGTGAGCGGCAAGCCGGTAGACAGGATTATGGATTCACTTGTAGCACAGCCGGGAGCGCCATTACTTACTTTTGGTGAACCGAGCAAAGGGCAAGTTTCTGTCGAACAGCGGCGATTCTTTTTGAGCCCGAGCATCCAACCCGATCTTAGCCAGAAATGGACGCTGCCGGTGTGTTTCAAGAGCAGCACGGACGCGCCGGATTGCCAGATTTTGACGCCGGAAAGTACCACGCTGAAGGCCCCGACAGGGACGTTCTTCTTTGCAAACGCGGGAGGCAAGGGTTACTACCGCAGCGCATATACACCGGCTGTTTACGCAAAGATTGTTGCGAATATCGAATCAGCGCTGACGCCCGCGGAGAGTATCAGTATTGCGGGCGACGAATGGGCGCAGGTTCGATCGAACAAGGCAAAGGTGGGCGACTATCTCGACTTGTCGGCCGCACTCAAGAACAATCAAAGTGCCGAAGTGCTTAAAGCCGCGCTGGGCGGCGTGGACGCAATTGCGGAGCGGGTGGCCGCTACGCCGGAAGAAAAGGCTGGTCTGGCTGCCTGGATACGACGCACCTATTCGCCGCAGCTTAAAAAGCTCGGAGCGCCCTTGCCCGGCGATTCTGCGAACACTGATGAATTGAGAGCGCTGCTTTTTGGCGTTCTCGGCAATTACGGCAACGATCCGGCGGTATTGAGTGAAGCTGAGAAGATTGCGGAAGGCTATATTGCCGATCCGTCGTCAGTCGATCCGTCGCTAGGCCAAACGGCGCTTGGTGTGGCAGCGCGGCGCGGGGATGCAAAGCTGTTCGATAAGCTGCAGAATCAATTTGAAACGTCGGCAGACCCGGTGATCCAAGAGGCGGCGCTGCATTTAATGGCGACGTTTGAGGATCCTGAGTTAGTGCGGCGTTCGCTTGATTACGCCATTTCAGGCAAGGTTCGCAATCAGGATGCAGCGCTTGAGCTTGCAGTGTCGTTATCGAGGCCCGCCTCGCGCGACCTGGCCTGGCAATATGTCAAGTCGCATTGGGACAGCGTGAAGGCACTGCTGACCACGGAGTTGGGAAGTTACCTCGTCGGAGGGACAGCGAGTTTTTGCTCAGTTGAGGTGCGTGACGATGTCCAGAACTTTTTCAGCTCGCATAAGGTGGCCGCTACTGGCCGCGTGCTGAACCGGACGGTCGAACGCATTAATGGTTGCATCGAGTTCCGCCACTTGCAGGAGTCAAACCTGAAGACGTGGCTGGCAGCGCAGGCAAACGAGTAAGACTGTCCTGCTTGCTCATAGAGATGCGTAGATGCGCGAATTGCGCTATTCTGATTGCGTTTGACGTGCCTCGGCGCGCATCAAGGAATCGACAATGGGCGATTATGTTTTGGATGTAAATGGGGCCGTGGTCCGTGTGACCGCACCCGCCGATGAGCCGCTGCTTTCAGTATTGCGTGATCGACTGAACCTGACTGGAACCAAGTACGGTTGCGGCGAAGGTCAGTGCGGAGCATGTACGGTCCTGCTGAATGGCGTGGCCATGCGCTCCTGCCGCACACCGGTGTCGGCTGCAGCAAACGCGAAAATCGTAACGATTGAAGGGCTGGAGCGGCACGGTGTTCTTTCCCCTGTCCAGCAGGCTTTTCTCGATGAAGAAGCCTTGCAGTGCGGCTACTGCACATCTGGCATGATCATGAGTGCGACTTCATTGCTGAGCAAAACACCGAACCCTACGGACGAACAGATCGTGGCAGCGATGAACGGCAACGTTTGCCGGTGCGGAACTTATCCACGCATTGTCGATGCTGTTCGGCGCGCGGCGCACGCTGCTGAAAAGGGGGCGCAATGAACCCCCATAACATTCCCGAGCTTGAAAATTTTCAGGAGCAGTACTGGAACCACTCGCTGAAGTTGACGGTAGACCGGCGCAACTTTCTCAGGCTGCTTGGCGGCGGCATGCTTATCTGCCTGTCGTACTCCCCGGCGCGCGCACAGGAGTCAGGACGGATCGGCGGCGGGCATGAGCTGCCGAAGGATATTTCGGCATGGCTGCATATTGGTGCTGACGGCACGGTGAAGGTTTTTACCGGGAAAGTTGAAGTAGGACAGAATATCCGCACTTCCCTTGCCCAGCAGGTGGCGGAAGAGTTGCACGTTGCCTTGGAATCGATCGCGATGGTCATGGGCGACACTGCGCTCACACCCTACGACATGGGCACGTTCGGCAGCAGGACCACACCGACAATGGGCCCGCAACTGCGCACCATGGCCGCCGCCGCAAGGCAGATGCTTATCGAAAAGGCGGCGGAACGCTGGCAAGTGCCAACTGAAGGACTGAAGGCCGTGCAGGGCAAGATTCTGGACCAGCAAAAGTCGCGCTGGATTGCATATGGTGAGCTCACGCGAGGGGAGAATCTGGTCAAGGTTGTCAGTGGATCGGTGAAGTTGACGCCCGCATCTGAGTGGAAAGTCGCTGACACAGCTGCGCCTAAAGTTGAGGGCCGCGATTTCGTGACTGGAAAGCACGTATATCCTTCAGACATTGTGCGTCCGGGAATGCTGTTTGGCGCAGTGCTGCGGCCCGACGGATTCAACGCAACTTTGGAATCGCTTGATACTGCTGAGGCGGAGAAATTGCCGGACGTGAAGGTGATTCGCGACGGCGATTTTGTTGGTGTTGCCGCAGCGGATGCTTATACAGCGAAGAAGGCGATTGCGGCGCTCAAGGCTAAGTGGAATACGCCGGCGCAGATTTCGAATAGCGAACTGTTTGAGTATCTAAAGAAGAATGCCGAGTCGGAGGGTGATTCTGCGCATCAGTCAGGTTCGATTGAGCAGGCACTGGCGAGTGCCGATGTCAAAGTGGAATCCAAATACACGGTTCAATACATTGCGCATGCTCCGTTAGAACCACGTGCTGCGGTAGCGGAGTGGAACGACGGCAATTTGACGGTATGGACGGGAACACAGCGACCTTTCGGGGTTCGCGAAGAGCTGGCGCAGGCGCTGCAGATACCCGAGACCAAAATCCGCGTGATCCAGCCGGATATGGGCAGTGGATACGGTGGCAAGCATACGGGCGAAGCGGCGGTTGAAGCCGCGCGACTGGCGAAAGCGGTGGGCAAGCCAGTGAAGGTGGTGTGGACGCGTGCCGAGGAGTTCACGTGGGCCTACTTTCGTCCCGCTGCACTCATTGAAGTAAAAGGCGGGGCCAGCAAAGACGGCAAACTGGTGGCGTGGGAGTTTCACAACTACAATTCCGGCACTGCTGCGCTGGGAACTCCATATGACGTGTCGAATCAGCTGGTGCAGTATCACCCGGTTCGCTCGCCGTTGCGGCAGGGTTCGTATCGCTCGCTTGCTGGGGTCGCCAACAATTTCGCGAGAGAGTCACACATGGATGCGATCGCTCACGCGGCCGGGATCGATCCGCTTGAATTTCGATTGAAAAATCTGCAGGAGCCGCGATTGCGGGCAGTGCTTGAGGCAGCAGCTGAGACGTTTGGCTGGAAGACTGCAAAGGCGACGCCCGGGCGCGGCTTCGGCATTGCGTGCGGTACGGACAAGGGTGGCTACGTTGGTACGGTGGTCGAAGTTGAGATTGATTCCGCGTCGAAGAAGATTCGCATTCGCCGCATCGTTCAAGCGTGGGAATCAGGTGCGGTCATCAATCCGAACGGAATTCGAAACCAAATCTCAGGCGGGATTGTGCAGGCGATTGGCGGAGCGTTGTTTGAAGCCATCCTGTTTGAGGGCGGCCGCATTCTCAATCCACGCTTTTCGCGCTATCGAGTTCCCCGTTTTACTGACATGCCGGAAATTGACGTGGTCATTCTTGATCGCAAGGACTTGCCTTCAGCAGGAGCCGGCGAGATTGGTCTGATCGGCCTTGCGCCAGCGATTGCCAATGCGATCTTTGCGGCCAGCAGCGTGCGGATTGCGAACATGCCGATGGCGCCGCGCGAAGATGTGCCAGGCGAACCGCAGTCTACCTTCAAGAGCTAGTGATGGGGCTTTGGCCCGGAACTATTTCAGGTCTCTCCAATTTGGTCCGAAGCCCAGGTCGGCCACGAGCGGTACGCGCAGTTGTATAACGCCCTCCATCTCGGAGCGCACGATTGATTCCAACGCTGCCTTCTCATCAGCTGGGACTTCGAAGATGAGTTCGTCGTGGACCTGCAGGATCATGCGGGATTTCATTTTCTGCGCGATGAGCTTGCGGTCGATTGAAATCATGGCCAGCTTGATGAGATCAGCAGCGGTGCCCTGGAGTGGCGTGTTGATGGCGGTGCGCTCGGCGAATCCGCGCTGATTAGGATTGCGGCTTTCCATGTCGGGGATGGGGCGCATTCGACCAAACAGAGTGCGCACATAACCGTCGCGCCGCACTTGCTCCAAAGTACTTTCAATAAATGTTCTAACACCCTGATAGCGAGCGAAATACCGATCAATGTAGGCCTTGGCTTCAGCCTGCGGAATCCCCAGTTGCGCGGCCAGTCCGAAGGGCGAGATGCCATACACGATTCCGAAATTTACCGCCTTGGCTCGGCCGCGAGTTTCCTTGTCCATGGAATCGATGGGGACGCCGAAGACCTCGCTGGCGGTTAGCGTATGGATGTCGATTTGCTCCGCGTAGGCGCGGGTTAACAGCGGGTCCTGGCTATAGTGCGCTAGCAAGCGCAATTCAATTTGCGAGTAGTCAGCGGAGAGCAATTCTGTGCCCGGTGCGGCGGTGAAGGCGGCACGAATTTCGCGCCCAAGCTCGGTGCGAATGGGTATGTTCTGCAGGTTGGGATTCACAGACGAAAGGCGTCCCGTGGCTGTGGCCGCGGCCTGGAACGTGGTGTGGACCCGCGAGTCTGAATCGGCGAGCAGCGGCAATGCGTCAATATAATTCGATTTCAGCTTTGACAAGTGCCTGAATTCAAGCACGAGACGCGGCACTTCATTTTGCTCAGCGAGTTGTTCAAGTACGTCCTGCGCAGTCGACAAGTTTTTCGATTTGCCGCGCGAGGCTGGCGGCGTAAGGCCCATATGCGTGAATAGCACTTCTCCCAGTTGCTTTGGCGAGTTGATATTGAAACGGCGTCCTGCAAGCTCGAATATTCTTTCGCCGACACGCTGAAGCTCTATGCTGAAGCGCTTGGCCAAGCCATCGAGCACGCCGGTATCGATACGCACGCCGATCTTCTCCATCCGATAAAGCACGGGTGCGAGAGGGAGATCGATGTCGCGGTACACGCTTTCGACGCCACATTCCTGCGCAGCACTCAGCAGCTTGGGGGCGAGTGCGAAAACAGCGGCTGCCGCAGCCGGATGTGTTGAAGGCGCTGCCTGTTCGTTGCGGGCAGCCACGTCGGCGAGCGCCTGGGTTGTGTGCGTAGGATTGAGCACGTAGGAGAGCAGCATCGTGTCTTCGATTGCTCCCCGCAAAGTGATCCCCTGCGCGTCAAGAAGGTGCAGGGTCAATTTCAAATCGTGCGTGCGCTTCGGCACGGTCTCGTCTTCTAGTAATTTGCGCAGCTCCGGAGTGAGCGGCAACTGCAGCGCCGTACCAGCCTCCGCGCAAACGCCAACCTTGAAGCCGACTTTCTTTTCTTCAGCTTCGGCCAGATCGAGGAGCGATTGCGTGCCAGGCAATTCCTCTTCTGGCTGTTCGTCAACAGCATGGGCGGCGGCCTCGAGCACAACCGCAAAACCATTCGCGTTTGCCTGCCGGTAAAACGCGGCCGCTTGCTCCGCGGTTGGCTCCTCGATGAGTTCGACGACTGTGGTTGGAGTGGCAGGAGCCAGGTCGCGAAGCATCGATGTGAATTCGAGTTCGGTGAAGAGCGTGCGGCAGGCCTCGACATCCGGTTGCTGCGTCTCCATTGCATGAAGATCGAGTGTAAGCGGCACTCGGCAATCGATGGTGACGAGCTCTTTTGAAAGCAAAACCGCTTCCCTGTTTTGCTCGAGCGATTCGCGATAAGTCTTGCGTTTGACTTCAGCAGCACGGTCGAGTACTGCCTCGACGCTGCCGAATTCGCGAATCAAATCGACGCTGCCTTTGTCGCCAATGCCTGGTGCGCCGGGAATGTTGTCAACGGAATCGCCGCGCAGGGCCATCACGTCAACTACCTTTTCGGGAGGAACACCGAGCACTTCATTCACGCCGGCGGGATCGAGGATGAGATTGTCTTTCTGCGGGTTGAGTATTTTCACGTGCTCGGTAACGAGCTGCATCATGTCCTTGTCGCCGGACACGATGAAAACCTCGTGCGTTTGCTCGGCCGCCTGGCGTGCGAGGGTGCCAATTACATCGTCTGCCTCAAAACCCGTGGCCTCGATGATGGGAATCTTCAAAGCCTCGAGCGAGCGGCGAATATACGGAAGTTGCCGACGCAGATCCTCGGGCATTGATTCGCGATTTGCTTTGTAGCCTTCGTAGCTTACTTCCTCGAATGCTTGTGTTTTGCTGCTCCACTTGCGCAGCGGACCCATGGTGCGGGCGCGCTCGTCGCGGAAGACTTCGCCACTGGGATCGAAAACTGCGGCGAAGTAGCGCGGCGAAAAGTCCTGGCGCAGCTTTTTGATCATGTTTACGAAGACGTAGGTGGCGGCGGTAGGCAGGCCCCCGCGCGTCGACATGGGCCGGCTGCGCTGCATGGCGTGGTATGCGCGAAAGATGAACGACATCGTATCGAGGAGGAAGACGGGCGGATTGGTTTGATCGCTCACGCTTGAGAGTCTATCAGGGCGAACGAGGCTGACGTGTTCCGCTGCGAGGATTGCCTTCAGTACAGGAACATGCAATCGCCATAGCTGAAAAAGCGGTATTTTTCCTGAACAGCGCGGCGGTATGCGGCCAAAACATGTTCGCGGCCCGCGAAGGCGCTTACAAGCATCAACAGGCTGGATTGCGGCAGGTGAAAGTTTGTTAGCAGAGCGCGTACTAATCTAAATTCGAAGCCCGGGGAGATGAAGATTTCAGTGGCACCGGAGTGTGGCTTAAGGGGACTGCCGGCAGCGTGTTGAGCGCAGTGCTCCAGCGTGCGAACCACGGTGGTGCCTACGGCGACGACGCGCCTGCCTTCGGTGACGGCGCGGTTGATGGCGTCGGCGGCTGCGGAGCTTAATGTGTAGCGCTCTCTGTGCAGCTTTACTTCGTCGAGCCGGTCAACCCGGAGAGGCGCAAACGTTCCGAGCCCTACATGCAGCGTCACACGCGCTACTTCAACTCCGCGTACTGCGAGAGTTTCGAGCGTTTGCGGAGTGAAGTGCAATCCGGCCGTCGGCGCTGCTACTGAGCCTTTCTCGTGCGAGTAAACGGTCTGGTAACGCTCGCGGTCCTCTATGGCATCGTCACGGTGGATATACGGCGGCAGCGGCATGTGACCGATGCGTTCAAGCACGCCTAAGAAGTCGTCAACCGGAGCGAATTCAAGGAGCCTATCACCGTACAGACCGCGCTCCAGGACGTCGGCCTCAAGGACGATCTCGCCATTGGGGGTTGGAAATACAAGGTGCTCGCCGATGGCTATTTTGCGGCCGGGACGCACGAGCGCACGCCATTGGTTGTTTCCAGCCGGTTCGGTCAACATGACCTCGATACGTCCAGTGGGCTTTTCCCGCTCGCGGCGCAAGGTGCGGCGGGCGTAGAGACGTGCAGGAATTACGCGACTGTCATTGAGCACGAGCAGATCGCCCGGCTGCAGAAGACTGGGAAAATCCGCAAATGCCGCATCCTGTGTTTCACCTGTCTGGCGATTGAGCAGCATCATGCGGCTGGCCCCCCGCTGCACGGGCGGTTGCTGCGCAATCAGCTCTTCAGGAAGTTCGAAATCGAAATCGGAAACCAGCAGGCTGTTCATGATTGCTTTTGGTCCGGTTTGCCGAGATGTGCAAGGGCATTCAGGCGCGCGCGTTCAATGGCTGCGTTCAGTTCTTCACGCTTGGATTCAAAGTCTGAATCTGCCAAATCGGTCGGAACGAATGTCCAGCGCGACCAGCTAACTACTATGCGGGTGAAGGGGCGCGGAACGAAGAAACGATCCCACGATTTCATGACCCAAGCGTGTTCTGGTTCCAGGTGAAAGGCCCCGACACGGGCGCCGGTCAGCGCGGCAAGTTTTACCGGTCCAGCCTTGGTGCGATAAATGGGGCCGCGCGGGCCGTCGGCAGTAAAGATTGCGGTGTCGCCGTTTTCGATCACTTTCTTAAGGCCCAGCAATCCTTCACGTGATCCTCGAGAACTCGATCCGCGGACGGCTCGAAATCCGAACAACTGCAGAGTGCGGGTAATCAATTCACCATCGAAGCTCTGGCTGATAAGTATCGTGGCGTGGGAACGCCGGAAGTAAACGGTACATGGCAGCACGCACTGATGCCAGAAGCAGAAGATATCCGGACCTACTCCTACTCCGTTCGGAATCGGTTCAGCGCCTTCTTCGGCGATGAGCTCGAAGCGCCAGGTGAAGCCGATGAGGGAAAAAAGTATCCAGACAATGCGCGGCACGATGGCCAGCACAATTTGCTGGCCAAATGTAAATCCGGATCTGGCATCGGTGGTCACTTAGATGATTTTAGCGGAGCGCCATTGTTTGGATGGACTGCTGCATTCCCAGGTCTCAAAAGCGAGACCTGGGGCACCCTGAATCTAGCTGTAGCGCAACCAGCGAATCAGCTCCGGTAGCGAAGCGCGTTTGCCGTACATCAGGATTCCGACGCGATAGAGGCGCGATGAGAACCAGAGTGTAGCTAGAATGCTGGCTACCATGAGTGAGATGGACGCTACGAACTGCCAGGCCGGAGGCGTCTCAGACGCCATGCGCAGGAACATGACGATCGGCGCTGTTGGCGGAAACAGCGACGCCGCGATGGCCCACGGAGAGTTTGAGTCATTCATGATGAGCACGATCATGGCAAAGCTGAGCCATGTAGGCGCCGCGGCGAGAGGCATGTACATTTGCAGTTCCTGCTCGGTTTCGCAGGTTGAGGCAAGTCCCGCGAACAGCGAACTGTAAAGCAGATAGCCCAACACGAAGTAAAGCGGGAACAGGATGCCTTCAAACCAGCTGAAGTGGAGCGAGTATTCACCGGTGAGCATGGCGGCGGCAAAGGGCGTAATCACTATCACAACCGCGGCGAATATCCAGATGAGGATTTGCGTAAGACCCACCGCGCCCAGGCCCATGAGCTTGCCGGCGAGCATGTCGCTTGGCTTGACGGTGGCCAGCATGACCTCGAAGATGCGCGAAGTCTTTTCCTGGATGACGGATCGAGCCACGTTTAAGCCATAGATCATGGTGGTCATCGACAGCAGGATGGCCATGACGTAGCCCTTCCAGAAAGAGGCTTCCGCGCTGGTCTTCACGACGGAGCCATCCTTTTTCAATTGGAAGGTCTGGATGGAAATTCCCTTCAACACTGAATCCGCTTCGCCGGGGTTCATGCCGGCGCCTTTCAGTCGATCATCGACCAGCCCGTCATTCAATGCCCTTCTCAGCCTTGCGCCAGTCATGAAATCGCCAGATGAAAGCGAGACGTAGGCTGCAGCGGGCGCGCCTTCCGGCCGCGCTTCAAGGGAAAGAATGCCGTCAATCGATTTGTTTTGAAGCTGACCAAGCAAGTTAGATTTTGTAGATGGATCGGGAGAAGCTACAACATCCACATTGACTTTGCTGTCTTTGCCACGGGTGAGCTGACTACGAATATCGGCGGCCAAGCTGGCGTCGCTGGCAGTGATGACGAGGTGCTTTTTTGCGCCAAGGCCAAGGCTGGACACATAGGCAATGCCGAGGACGATGGCGAAGATGGCCGGCAGTCCAATGGTCGACATCAGGAAGGCACGGGCACGAATCTGTTCGAGGAACTCGCGTTTTGCGATCAGCAGCATGTTACGCATTGGCTGAGCCTCCGACGGTCTCAATAAAAATTTCTTCAAGCGAGGGTTCGAGCAATTCGAAGTGGTAGATCGTGGCCATGCTGGCGGCCTGGTGCAGTAGTTTCTGCGCATCGCCGTGCGGCTTGAGCCTGATCTCTGCGTGCCCGGAAAAGTTCTTTGCTTCAGCTATTTCATCGCTTTTGAGGAAGTCGGCATTGCCTTCGTATTCGACGACGACATGATTGCGTTCGTAGCGGCTTTTAATATCGCGCATTTTGCCGGCGAGTACGGCCTTGCCGTTGTTGATAAGGCAGATGGACTCGCAAAGCTTTTCGACCTGGTCCATGCGATGAGTTGAAAACAGGATGGCGTTGCCCTGCTCCTTGAGATCAAGCAAGGTGCGCTCAACCAGCACTGCGTTTACTGGATCGAGGCCGCTGAATGGCTCGTCCATAACGATGAGGCCGGGCTGATGCAGGAGGCACGAGATGAATTGAATTTTCTGCTGCATGCCTTTCGATAATTCTTCTGTTCTTTTCTGCAGGGCGTCGGTAATTTCCATGCGCTCCGCCCAGGCGATGGCGCGCTTGCGGGCGTCCTCTGCGGCCAGCCCGTGCAGGCAGCCGAAGAAGACCAACTGGTCAATGACCTTCATTTTCTTGTAGAGTCCGCGCTCTTCCGGCAGGTAGCCCACGCGCTCAAGGCTGGCACGGTCAAACGGCTTGTTGAAGAGGCTCACCTTGCCTGAGTCTGGAATGGTGATGCCCATCATCATGCGAATGGAGCTTGTTTTACCTGCGCCATTGGGACCAAGCAGACCAAACATCTGGCCGGCCTCAATGGTCAGGCTCAGATTGTCGACGGCAACTTTCGTATCATAGGCCTTGGTTACGCCTGCAAGTTCAACAACCGGCATAGGTCACCCGTAGATTCATTCTCTTATATGCGGAGAGCTCGAAGACAGGTACGTACTGAGGCTAGAACATCGCGGCGGACTTTGCCACTAATTCAAATGCGTAAACTTGCGTCAGTTCTCCGACAGCGACCCGATGTGATCGATGACAAACGCGTCAACAGTGGCATTTTGCTTGACCAACTTTAGACCGAGCTGTTTTTCGAGCGCGATGGGAATTGGCGGGAGACCGATTTCGTCTTCGGATGTGTCGGCATTCGGCGGAAGCTGATCAACTGCAAAGCCGAATATCGCATCGTAGCGGCCTGTGAGCCCGGTCTTGTCGAGAACCCCCAGCGGTAGCCCCAATCCCAAAGTGTCTGCGACTTGTTGCATTGTCACGTTGAGCATCTCAAAACGGTACTCCCCGTGATGGTTCAGTTGGCGATTGAAAACGCCACAGTGTGGAGGAACTGCTTTGTAGGACGGGTTTATGTTTGGATACTGGTCGATCAGGGTCTGAGAGAGCGTGCAGGGTGCGCCTTCGGGATGCTGCTTCAATCCGAGTCCCGGTTTGGCGACAACGAGCGCATACACTTGGCCTTCGCTCTTAGCTACATGGGCAGCAAATTGAAAACGATCCTCAAGCAATGAACGCACCATCTCGCGCACCTGGTCGCGTGTAGGATTCCCTTCCGCGCGAGCGTCGATAGTGAACCAGTCGTCTTGCGCCCACTTTGGCAGTGCCTGCCGTGCCTCGCGTCTCATCTGAGAACTGCGGAGGTCGTACGCGAAGTTAATCAACCAAGTAAGCTGGATGTTCCATGAGAATAGACCGCCCTGGGGTGGCGCCGTGTCCCCTGCTGGGGTCAGGAAGTCCACTCCTCTAGGGACAAATTCTTCGCTGCTTGGCCGGACCGAGGCGGCATCAAAGGTCAACTTGCTAGTTGTACTTGCCTTGTGAACCGTTGGAGCCGTTTCTGGTGGTTGCAACTGTGCGAATGCTGGAAATGCTATGGCGATCGACAGCGTGAGCAGCGCAAAGGTTCTGTATTGATTGCACCGAGAACTGGATTTGGATTTTGACCGTAACGCGACACTCAATGCAGCCATGGTGGGGACTATAGCCCAAGGTGCATTGGCGCGCAAGAGCCGAAGCATGGCTGGATATTAAAAGTCAGCTCGCGGAGAATCGTGCTACCCATGTCTGAAAATCCGGACATGGGGCACCGCAGTTCCGCGCTAATTTGCTTACAAAAGCTTCATTGCGTCCGGATCCCACTTGACCACTTCGCCGCGGTCAATACTTAGATTGCTGAGCAATGCCGCACCTGCTGCCCGGTAGCCGAAGACTGCATCCTCGACGGGCTGCTTGCGGGTGCGAACGGAGGCAAAGAAATTCTTGAAGTGATCGTAGTTGTCGGCGTAGCCCTCGGGCGCAACGAACTTCTCCGCACCGCCTAGTTGGTTGACGCGATCATGCAGCGGATATTTGCGGTCGTAGTCATCAAGCAACTGCTTCTGCATCGCCTCGGTATAGGTTTCGATGCGATAGCCAGGAGCTTTCTGGAGCGGCACGCGGTTGATGGTGACGGATTTGCCGTCGATCTCCATGGTTCCTTCAGAGCCAGTAAACACAAGGCCCTCGCTCTCATCGCCGCCGTCCACGAAGTTTACGCGCAGGCTCAGGTTGAATCCCTCGCGATAGTCGAACAGGCCAAGCATCACGTCAGGCACGTCGCGGCCATCTTTCCAAAAACGCAGCGCTCCTGTTGCCATGCCACGCGTTGGACCGTGCGAGCCGGTAATGAAATGCGTTCCGCTGAACAGGTGCACGAACAGGTCGCCAGCAACTCCGCTGCTGTAGGCTTTCCATTTGCGCCACTGGAAGAAGTGTTCCGCATTGAAGGGGATTTTGGGGGCCGAGCCCAGGAACCGCGGCCAGTCACATGTTTCTGGTGAAGCGTCGAGCGGCACGGTGTAGTTCCACGCGCCCATTGACGAGTTGCGATCCCAGCGGGCGGTGACCATATTAAGCTGCCCGATCGCGCCTGCTTCGAGCAGCTCCTTGGCCTTGATGTAGAGCATGGAGCTGACGCGCTGGCTGCCTATCTGCAGAATACGATTGGTTGCGCGCGCCGTCTCGATCATCTCGGGTCCGTCAGAGTAGAGATGGATCATCGGCTTTTCGCAATACACGTCTTTGCCGGCCTTCATGGCATCGACAGCGGCCTGTTTGTGCCAGTGGTCGGGCGTGGCGATGATGACCGCATCAATATCTTTGCGGGCGAGGATTTCAGCGTAATTGCGCGTGGTGAAGATGTCGTTGCCCCAGAGCTCCTTACTGTGCGTGAGCCTTCCGTCGTAACAGTCGGCCACGGCTACCAGCTTTACGCCGGGAACCTGTATGGCGAATCGAGTATCGCCCTGGCCCTGGATGCCGGCGCCAATCAGCGCGAACTGGATGTGGTCATTGGCGGCTACGGGACGGGCAGGGTCGGTTTGCAGTGCTGCAAACGCCTTGCCCGCGAGTAGTGTTGTTGCGGAAACGGCTCCAGCTGCCTTGATGAATCCTCGCCGATTGAAGTCGTGCATGTTTGTGCCTCCACATTTTGCCGTTTCCAAGGATACGCGGCCAAGCGGGGGGCCCGCTTGATTTTCCTGCTATTTGCCGTGAAATTGCGGAACTCTTTTCTCGCGAAAGGAACGGATGCCTTCCTGGTAGTCTTCGCTGTCGTAGACTTCGCGGCGCATGGCCTGTACGCGTTCAAATGTTTCTGGCGTGAGGTGGTGTGAGGCCGAGAGCAACCGCAATTCCTCTTTGAGCAGGCTTATGGCCAGGGGCGAATTCTGCGCAATCTGTTTTGCGATCTCCAAGGTCGTCGCCTCAAGCTGATCGCGCGGGACAGCATGGTTGACAATGCCGCGATCTGCCAGGCGGCGTGAACCGAGGGGTTGCGAGGTAAACAACATCTCCTTGCACAGCAGCATTCCACCGGAGTTCATAAAGTTCTGGATTCCCGACATGTTGTACGGAACTCCGAGTTTGGTCGTCGTGATGGCGAAGGTACTGTCTTCAGCAGTGATGATCATGTCGCAGCTCATGACCAGCTCGCAGGCGCCGCCCCAAACGGTTCCCTCCACCATGGCGATGACTGGCGCGCTGAAATGCTCAATGGTGCGAACGAGGTGGCGCAGCGGGTCAGTGTAGGTGAGCGGATCGCGTCCGTTGGTGGGCAATTCGCCGATGTCGTGACCTGCGGAAAAAACCTGGCTGCCTGCCGAAGCGCGCAGGATGACGACACGAACCTCGTCCTTCTGCATGGCGGCCAGAGCAGCGCAGATTTCCTCAATGAGAGCACTGCTAAGGCAATTTCGTTTTTTGGGATTATTGAGCGTAATGATGCCGATATGGTCTGACACTTCAACGTACGCGAGCGTCAATTCCGAATTCATGGTCGTTCTTCTCTCTTCCCAGCCGGGAGACTGCCCATGAATGTCCGGCGAACTTCGAAAGCGAATTGAATCGCTTTCCTATGCGTGCGGAATTCTACGACGCAATTCGACTAAACAGGAAGTGCACACATCACTTCATCGGCAGAAAGTACCTTATTAATCGCGTTTTGCAACGCGTACCCGTTTGCCCGGAGTGGCGGGTACATTTAGCATCCTGATTGTGCCTGCCCTGGATACTCCGGTGATGTACGTACGTGGCGTTGGCCCGCGTGTGTCTGAAATGCTCGCCGCAAAGGGCATTTTGACGGCCGAAGATCTGCTGTACCACCTTCCTTTTCGCTATGAGGACCGCCAGAACCCGCGGCCGCTGGATGAAATCCAGCCGGGCGAGGTGGCCAGCGTGATCGGCGAAGTGCGCGGCTCTATTTTGTTGCGGACGCGGCGTATGCCCCTGTTTGAATTGACCGTGGGCCAGGGCAATCGCGCACTGAAGTGTATCTGGTTCAATGCCACGTACCTGAAGGATAAGTTTCATGCCGGGCAGACCATTGCGGTTCACGGCAAGATGGAACCGTCGCGCTCGTCGAGTACGTTGAAGATGATTCAGCCACAGTTTGAGCTGTTGCCCGATGCTAGCGACGACGCCGAGACGCGGCTTCTGGAAGTGGGACGCATCACGCCCGTTTACGAGTCACTGGGCGGCAACAAGCTTACTTCGCGCTGGCAGCGGCGGACGATCTACAACCTGCTTGAGCAGATGCGCGGCTCGATGCCTGAATGCCTGCCGCATGCGCTGCTGGAGAGGCTGGACCTGCCTGACCGCGAAACTGCACTGCGCAATATTCACTTTCCGCCGGAAGGAACTTCTCTGACGGAGTTGCAGAGCGCGGCAACGGCAGCTCATCGTCGGCTGATATTTGAGGAGCTGTTTTTTCTGGAACTTGGTCTGGAACTGAAGCGCCGCCGCATGCGGGAGCGCTTGGGGATCAGCTTTGCGACTACAGATAAAGTGCGCGAAGCGATCCGCGAAGTGCTCCCCTTTCATCCAACGACGGCGCAAAAGCGCGCGCTTGGCGAAATTGTGACCGACATGCGCGGCCCGAGCCCGATGCGGCGGCTGTTGCAAGGTGATGTTGGCTCAGGCAAGACGATTGTCGCTTTCCAGGCGATGCTTGTGGCGATGGAAAACGGCTACCAGGCTGCTTTGATGGCTCCCACGGAGATTCTGGCGACGCAGCATTTTCTGGCGGCGCGCAAACTACTGGAGCGGTCGTCGCGTAAACCGCGCATCGTGCTTCTGACTGGCTCGCTTGATGACGATCGCAAGCGCCATGCGCGCGGACTGATCAATCGCGGTGATGCCCAACTAGTCATCGGCACGCACGCGCTGATTGAAGAGAAGGTGGAATTCGATCGCCTGGGGCTGGTGGTGGTCGACGAGCAACACCGGTTCGGCGTGCTGCAGCGCTTCAAATTGATGAAGAAGCCCAATCAGCCTGAGCCAGATGTGCTGGTGATGACGGCGACTCCGATTCCACGAACGCTGGCGCTTTCGCTCTACGGCGATCTGGATCTGAGCGTTCTGGACGAACTGCCGCCGGGGCGCACGCCGATTGTGACGCGGCGCGTTGCGGGCGAAAAAGCCGATGAAGTATGGGGCTTTGTGCGCAAGCAGGTTGCCCTGAAACGGCAGGCTTACATTGTTTACCCGGTGATTGAAGGAAGCGGTGATGACCAGCCGGAACTCGATTTCTCGCACGATCCAGAGGCAGCGGCAGAAGCTGCTCCCGTGCCAAAGTTGCCGCGCAAGGGTAAGACTGCGAATCTGTTTCCATTGGCAGCGCAGGAGGCTAGCCCGGCGGGAAAATCGGGATTGAAGTCTGCTGTGGACATGTACGAAAAGCTCAGGAAAGGGCCGTTTGCCGGGCTGAAAGTCGGTCTGCTGCATGGGCGGCTGGACGCTGATGAAAAAGAAATTATTATGCGGCGTTTCCAGCGCGGTGAGATTGACGTTCTGGTTTCGACCACAGTGATCGAAGTGGGCGTGGACGTGCCGAATGCGACGGTGATGGTGATTGAACATGCCGAGCGATTTGGATTGGCGCAGCTGCATCAACTACGCGGCCGCGTCGGACGTGGCGCGGCGAAGAGCTATTGCATCCTGATTACCGGAGCGCGTGTATCGGAGCTGGCTGAGGAGCGGCTCAACGCGATGGTGCGCACCCAGGATGGCTTCGAACTGGCCGAGCTCGACCTGAGCATGCGCGGCCCCGGCGAGTTCTTTGGCACACGCCAGGCGGGATTGCCCGATTTTCGGGTGGCCAATTTGCTTCGCGATCGCAAGTTATTGGAACTGGCCAAGCAGGAAGCGGCGCGGTTCGCCAATCATCCGGACACAGATTTGCCTGAGACGGAAAAGGCGCGAGTCTGGGCACGGCTTAAAGAGGCGTGGCAGCGGCGCTACGGGCTGGTTGAGGCCGGCTGAGAAGTGCCGATTCAAGCACTCAGACCCTGCCGGGCTGGGAACCGGCGCGTCATTACTCAGCCGGTAATATGCGGGTCTTTGAAACGTTGTCCAAAGGGTAGGTCTGAATTTCAAGGTCGATACTTGCGATTTCGGCTCCACAGTCAGTTCGGTTGCTGCGCGTGCACTGGCAGAGCTCAGTAAATCGCAGGTGCCCGATCCGCGTAAGTTCAAGCCCCGCGCCGACCAGGCCGCTGTAGACATCCACACAGTCGTACCGCTCAAATTCGAATAACACGGTCAATGCACCGGTGTCGGTGGCACTACGGCTCAGGACCCAACCGCCACAGCTGATGATTACATTTGTGAGGCTGCGAAGCAGAAGATCGGGCTCTTCAAGGGAAATCGCTTGTAGATGAATAGCCCAGGGAATGCCGGCGTGGTTCTCCGCGTGTTTTTCCCGCATGGCAGCTCTCATACCTGGACCTATCGGAACTAAATAAATAAAGTGCAGTTTGTTCGGGAGTGACACGGAGACTGACCTAATTTGAGACAAAGATCAAACCACCATTGCCAAGTGGAATGGCGAATGTTGTAGCTTTGTAATCACCATGATCATTGGCTCCGGGATCGACATGATCGAAATCCAGCGCATCCAACGGACGATGGATCGGTTTGGCGCGCGTTTCCTGAACAAGGTTTTCACTGCCGCCGAACAAGCCTATTGCCTGAGGAAGCGTCGCGCGGCCGAGAGCTTTGCAGCCCGATTTGCTGCCAAGGAGGCGGGGGCGAAGGCGCTGGGGACGGGTATCAGCTACGGGGTAACCTGGCTGGAAATCGAAGTCGTACGGGAACCGAGCGGCAGGCCAACGCTCCACTTTTATGGACGTGCCAAACAAATCGCAGAGAGGCTTGGTTTTGTTCGCGCAGCGCTCTCAGTGACTCATACGGCTGAACTTGCAACCGCAAGTGTGGTACTGGAAGATGGCCGCTAAACGGGATATTTCTGGTATCCTCAAGGCTTCTGCTGCATCCATTAGCGAGAGGATCTAATTTGCCAAACCGCAAAGAGATTCAGTGGTCACAATTGAGAGTGGGGGCGCTGGTGTTGGCGGCGACCGCACTACTTATCGGTCTCATCTTCATCATGTCAGGATCGACGGGGGGCCTATTTACCCGGAAGATTGACCTTCGCGCCTATTTTGAGAACGCGGCAGGCTTGAAGGATGGCGCCCCGGTGACCCTTGAGGGGGTGACGATTGGAAACGTGCAGCATGTGCGCGTAGTACCTGACCGCAACCCGACGCCGGTGGAAGTAATGATGAAGGTGAGCAGCGAGTATATTCGCGACATCCACACAGACTCCACTGCCACCATTACTCAGGCGGGCGTGCTTGGCGACAGCTTTTTGGATATCGATTCCGCGCACGCAACCGGCCCTCCGCCGGCGAATAATGCCGAATTGCAGCCCGGCGGAGCCCCTTCTATTCAGGATGTGATTGGGTCAAGCCACACCGGGATTGAGGAAATCACCAAGCTGATTCGCAAGCTCGACGTTCTAATTGACAGCCTGAATAGCAAGAACGGCACGATTGGCATGTTGATTAACGATCCGACAATAGGCAGGAAGCTGACGAAGATGACCGTGGACCTGCAGGAAGTGACCGGGGCCATTTCAACGGGCAAGGGATCGCTTGGCAAGCTGGTGAACGATGACACGTTTTACACGCGCGCCAATTCCGCAGTGGACAAGCTCACCCAGATCACCACGGATCTGCAAGACGGCAAAGGCACCGCCGGCAAGCTGCTGAAGGATGACACGCTCTATAACAATTTGAATTCCGCAGTAGCGAATGCCAACCAGCTGGTTTCGGAAATCAATCAAGGCAAGGGCGCACTGGGAAAGATCAGCAAAGATCCTGCGTTTGCGCAGAAGCTGGATGATACCGTGACGCAGCTCGACGTCATTCTGAAGGACATCCACGAGGGCAAAGGAACGCTTGGCCAATTGGCGCAGAACCGTTCGTTCTACGACCATGCGGACCAGACCGCAGATAGTGCCCAGCAGCTGCTCAAGTCCATACGTGAGGATCCAAAGAAATATCTGGTGATCCGGCTGAAGCTGTTTTAGAGCCCAACCGCGCGGAGCGATTGAGAGGACCGGATGAAGCTCTGGCCGTGGCGCAGGATTCTCACGGTTGTTGGGTCCCTGCTTGTAATCGCCGGCGTGGCTCCATTGGCATACATCCTTTGGTATGCAAGTGTTCACAAGTTTCAGCCTGTCTCGATGCCGCTTCCCTTTGAGCATGGCCACTATACATCGACTGTTTTTAAAACAGATTTGGATGAGCCCTACGTCATCCAGATGGAATTTACTGACCCGTCGGGTCAAAGCCGCGGTCTCAATCAAGAAGCCATTCTTGATCTGGACTGGAAGGTAGTGGACTCAAACGGCGCCACGCTCCAGCGAGGGTTTCAAAACACCACTGTGAGATGGGCAAATGGAGTCAACTTAGGGGAGTACCGGCCTAAGCGCGGGGAAGTCCAGCAGCTAATTATTGATCTCAACCAGGACTTGGCTGAGCCTGGAGGTTCTCATGTCACGATAGAAGTGAATTCGACGGAGGATCCGGAGGGCATAGCCTTTGCGTATTACTTTGCTGCGCGTTGGGCACTGATTGCCGCGGTCCCCGGCCTAATCCTGCTAGTAGTACTCTTCGTTATTCGGAATTCGCCCCGCGATAGGTCCGCCAGAACTCCATGAAGCCCTTTAGCCGGACGACGTGGAAGTAGTCGTTGGCCACCAGATAAAAGATTGTGGAGCCGATCCAGACCGAGTGCAGTGCGTCCGGTCCAAGCTCGTCGCTGAAAGGCAGCGGCGCGGCAGACAGGACCATGGCCACCACGATAAGCGCCAGTTTTACGATCCCCATCACCAGGTTGATTTCGGTCAGCTTGCCGGTGAATTCCCTTCCCAGCCTCAGGCTCTGAGCGAGCGAGGAAAGTACGGAACGGTCTTCAAGCAACAGGAGGAGTGGCGCAATTGAAAGCGCCCAACTGATGAGCGCCCATACGGTGAAGAAGGTAAGCGAAAGAACGATTGCCCAGATGGAATAGCCAATGAGGTCCGGCTCTCCTCCCGGATTGGCGTGGGTGTCTGCAACCCAGCGCATGCAACTGAACCAGATCCAGAATGCCGCTCCGAGTTGCGCGAGCCAGGCTGCCTGCAACACGATCATGGCTACCGGCCGGAATCGAAGACGCGGGTCCATGCGCAGGAGGACCAGATTGCGGCCAATTCCAGAGATCACTATCCAAGCTACGATCGCACCGGGCACGAGCCACTGCAAAACGGCAAAAACCGACGGCTGGTAGTAGTTCCAAACGTTGGCAAGCTGAATGGTGGCGATCCAAGGATTCTGCTTGTCGAGGGTTGAAAAGCCGGAAGCCTCAAGTGGATGGGTGGCGAGAATCAGTTGCCACTGCCGCTGGCAAATTAGCAGGAAAGGAATGCCAAAGGCCCAGCGCCAGACAACCTCAAGCGCGGTAAGCGAAGGACGACTCCGAACCCAACCCATTTGGCCGACCAGCGATTGCGTTCCGCGAATGGGTTTGCGATTGTGACCGGATGCGCTGTCACTCGCGGAGACGCTGGCGCGGATGCCGCTCACTTCACCACCAGATTGACGGTCCTACCGGGCACGACAATGACTTTGACCAGGTTTTTACCGGCCGTTCGCGCTCGCACTTTTTCGTCGGCCAGTGCGGCGGCTTCGATTGTCTTGGGGTCAGCTCCGGTGGGCACTCGAACCAGGCTGACCAGCTTGCCGTTAATTTGTACTGGAATCTCCTGTTCGTCTTCTTTGGCAAGTCCCGGATCGCTCTTGGGCCAGGGTGCGCGCAGAATTGCGCCCTCACCGCCAATGTCGTTCCACAGTTCGGCGGCCAGAAAAGGCGCAAACGGCGCAAGCAGAAGTACCAACGAGCTGAGCAGTTCCCACATGGCAGGGGCGGGGACCTCGCCCCCAGCCAATTGCGCGTCTGCCCCCTGAATTTCGTTGACCAGTTCCATGATGGCGGCCACGCAGGTGTTGAAGTGCCAACGCCCTTCAAAGTCGAGCGTGACTTTGGCAATGGTCTGATGCAGCTTGCGCAGTAGCTTGAGCGAGAGTCCTGCAGGCGCCTGACTGTGTCGACTGCGGCCTTCACGCGCTAACGCGGCATATTTGGTGACCAGACGCCAGACACGGCCCAGGAAGCGACTGATTCCAGCGACACCGTCTTCCTGCCACTCGAGATCGCGATCAGGCGGCGCAGCGAACAGCGCGTACATGCGAGTGGCGTCCGCACCGTAGCGGGCCACCATGTCGTCGGGCGAGACGACGTTGCCCTTCGACTTGGACATTTTGGCGCCGTCTTTGATGACCATGCCCTGGGTGAACAAGCGTCGCGCCGGCTCATCGTTGACGATCATGCCCAGGTCGCGCATTACCTTGGTCCAGAAGCGCGAATAAATCAGGTGCAGGATGGCGTGCTCAACGCCGCCGATGTACTGGTCGATTGGGAACCAGTATTGAGCCTTCGCGCTGTCGAACGGAGCATCTGTGTTCTTCGCATCCGTGTACCGATAGAAGTACCAACTCGAGTCCACAAAAGTGTCCATAGTGTCGGTTTCCCGTTTGGCTGGGCCGCCACATTTAGGACAGGTAGTATTCAGAAATTCGGGCACGCGTCCGAGAGGAGAGCCGCCCTGCTGGGTGATCTCGATCTGTGGCGGCAGCAGCACGGGCAGCTGATCGTCGGGCACGGCCACCAGGCCATCGTCAGGGCAATTAATCATAGGGATCGGAGTACCCCAATAGCGCTGGCGGCTTACACCCCAATCCTTCAAGCGATAGGTGACCTTTGCTTCGCCAAAACCCTTGCTCGATGCGACTTGCTGCATCTTTGTCTGTGCTTCTGCGCAGGTGAGACCGCTAAATTCACCTGAGTTCACCAACACGCCGTCTTCAGAGATAAACGGGAGTTCCGTTTCTCCTTCGCCGCCCGCAGGTGAGATTACGCGCTGGATATGGATGCCGTATTTCTTCGCAAATTCGTAATCGCGCTCGTCGTGGCCGGGAACGCTCATGATGGCGCCGGTGCCGTAGTCCATGAGGACGTAGTTAGCCACCCAGATAGGCAGACGCTCGCCGTTGTATGGATTGATGGCGAAATGGCCGGTGGGAATGCCGTGCTTTTCGATTTCGCCCACGTCGCCGGCTTCGCGTGCCTTCTTCTGCTCATCGAGCAACCCGTCGACCTGTTTCCTGAGCGCTGAATCGGCTGCGGCAAGCTGGACAACGAGCGGGTGCTCGGGCGCGAGTTGCACGCTGGTGGCGCCATAGATGGTGTCGACGCGGGTGGTGAAGACGCGAATTTTGCTGATGGTCTGGTTCAGGTCCGGAACGACATTGCCCGGCTTCGCTATTGACGTGCTGAGCAGGTCATTTTCGAAAGTGAAATCGACTTCAGTACCTTCACTTCGGCCGATCCAGTTGCGCTGCATGGTGCGCACTTTTTCCGGCCAGCCTTCCAGCTTATCCAGGCCCTCGAGAAGTTCTTGGGTGTACTGTGTAATGCGGAAGAACCACTGTTCCAGGTCACGCTGCTCAACGAGTGTGTCCTCATGCCGCCAGCAACGGCCGTCGATGACCTGTTCATTAGCCAGCACTGTGGCGCATTCCGGGCACCAGTTCACTTTGCTCTTTTTGCGGTAGACCAGGCCCTTCTCGTACATGCGAACAAAGAACCACTGGTTCCAGCGATAGTAGTCGGGCAGGCAGGTTGTGACTTCAGTGGCCCAGTCGTAACCCAGGCCGAGTCGCTGCATCTGCCGCTTCATGGCGGCGATGTTGGCCAACGTCCACTCGCGCGGGGGGGTGTTGTTTTTGAGCGCTGCGTTCTCCGCGGGAAGCCCGAAAGCATCCCAGCCCATGGGGTGGAGCACGTTGTAACCACGCATCCACATGTGCCGTGCCAGCGCGTCGCCGATTGAGTAGTTGCGCACGTGTCCCATATGCAACTGGCCACTGGGATAGGGCAACATCTCAAGGACGTAATACTTTGGTTTGCCGCTGGTTGCGGACTCAGCCGCGTACAGGGTCGGGTCGGCAGCCCACTTCTGCTGCCACTTGGGCTCAATTGTCGCCGGATCGTACCGTGATTCTTTTTCGTCCGCCATCACTATTCAGTGTAAACGGAGATGCATCAGCGTGAGAGCAGCAACGGGCTCAGCCATTTTGAAACTGGAGGATAGGTCCTTAAATGACTTTCTTTCAAGGCTGCGACCAATCTGAAAGGTTCAAGCAGATCGCTGTTGTCGTAGACATAGACATTTGGCAGAGTGATAAGCGCCTTGCGCAGGTTCTCCATTGTGCGGGTAAAGCGGGTATTAATCTTGTCTTTAGGGACGTCGTGACCTCCCTTTGAAACGCGCATTGCCACACGCTCGCTGGAAGTTTCAGGACTGTCTAATCCAATGAAGAACAGGGCGACGGTGTAACTACTGTTTGCAGCGTCTCGGAGGAATGCCAGCTTGCTGCCGACGGGGTCAGAGAAGACTGTTTCAAAGATGAAGCTTTCCCTGCGGGTTATCAGAGTGCGGCGAACTTCATCGGCAAGTTCCGCAGCGCGATACGGATCGATCTTCAATTGCAGAGCCATTTGATCGGCATTTATAAATTGGAGGCCTGACTCGGCAAGGAATGCTCGATAGAATGTGCTCTTTCCTGCTCCATTCGGCCCCGCAATAGCCACAGCGGTCGGTCTGCTGTCGAGGAGCGAGATCATGAAGCTTTGGCTCGCTTGGAAGTGGCCTTTCGGCCCTTGGACTCTGCGACAAACTGGCGGTCAATGAACCGACCCGCCAAACATGTTCCGTCTGCTTCAGTTCGCACCAAAATGCCCTTCCGAGTTGGGTGAGGACTGAAGTGCGGAAACGGTTCGCTCTCAAGATAGGCTTTGAGGCGGGCGTCGCCCTCTGGAGTGCCAACTGTGGCAACCAACTCGGAGAGTGGCCTGGTTCTGCTTTTTTGAAGTGCGGCGGTACGACTTCGCCCCTCAAGGAGAGCATCGACAAGTTTGCCTAGCTGGGCCCAGTATTCCACCTGCCCGGCAATGGACCGCTGTTCGATTTCCGCGGCCATCCGGGCGTCGAGGACAAGGGCATCGGAAAGCTTTACCGGAAGTGGCATAAAGGAAGGGTAGCATATTGCTACCTGCGCTTCAAGTCGCCAATTTTCACTAATTCGTAAAGAGCATTACTGCGAAAACGCTACCCAACCAGGCTCTTCAGAACGCGCACGTTGCGCTCTTCGTCGCCGGGCTCGTCTACCGGTGTTTCTGCAATGAAGGCTGCGTGAGCGAAGCGCGGATCGTTGAGCAAGCGGCGGAACGGCTCGATGCCGATGGTGCCCTGCCCTATGTGTTGGTGCCGATCGAGCTTGGAACCGCGATCTGCCTTGGCGTCGTTGCAATGCCACACGCGAACCGCTTCAAAGCTCACTGTCGAGGCGATCCTGGCCATGGTTTCCTGATAGCCCTCGTCGGTCACGATGTCGTATCCGGCTACATGCGTATGGCAGGTATCGAGGCAAACGCCGACGGGAGCATGAGGCTTGAGCAGCTCGACTAACTCCGCAACCTGCTCAAAACTGCCGCCGAGAGAAAATTCAGCACCCGCCGTGTTCTCGATCAGGATGTGAAAGCCGGTTCCCTGCCATGCCAGGCCGTCGATGGCTTGGGCGATGGATTCGGCCGCCAGCTTGAGCCCTTCGGGGCGTGTCATGCCTTTCCATGAGCCTGGATGGAGCACCAGGTACTCGGCGCCGAGCGCCAGAGCGCGCTCAATCTCTCCGTGAAACGCGTCAACGCTCTTCTCGCGAATTTCGACCGTCTGGCTGCATACGTTGATCAGGTAATTGGCGTGGATGACCAGCGGGCCCACATTAAACTTTGCGCGATTTTGCTTAGTCAACTCTGCTAGTTTTGGATCGACTTTGGGCGCGCGCCACATGCGCGGACTTGATGAAAAGATCTGCACTGTGTTTGCGCCGACTTCGGGTGCGCGTTCGACTGCTTTGGATGCTCCACCGCCTAAATGAACCCCAATCCTCTTGACCATGCGACCAGTGTACAAGCCGGATGTTGCTCGCACGGATGCAGGAAGTGTGGAAGGCTGGCGCTTGAAATGGAAGCGCCGTAGAATGGAGTAGTCAAGTACGGTTGCATTCTTGAACCGGAAGGTCCCCGTGACTCGCGACTCGATTACTATTTCGGCTGGTCCACGGCTGCGCAGCGCGATGGTGCTGGCGATCGTTGCCGATCTGCTTCAGCTGGTGGTTTTTCCGCTTTTCGTGGCCGGCGCCATGTCTCCTGCGGACGATTTCCTTGACGTTGCGATTGCCGGAATTCTTAGCTGGCTACTTGGCTGGCATTGGGAGTTCCTGCCATCGTTCCTCGCCAAGCTGGTACCTGGGGTTGACCTTGTTCCCTGCTGGACGATCGCGGTTGCCAATGTCTACCGCAAGAGCAGGCAACTTGCGGTCAACATGGAAGGCATGCCCAACGACAAGGGCGCGCAGCACACCTAGGCTGTAATTCTCTCGAAGAAGATCATGCCACCGGCTCAAGGTGCGCTGTGAAATGGCGCAGGAATGGGGCTTCGTAGGTAAGCTGCAGCCCGCTGATTTGAGCGCGGTACTCCCAAACCCGCAAAATGATTTCTACGACGTAGTCAATATGGCTTTGGGTGTACACGCGGCGCGGGATGGCCAGCCGCACCAGTTCCATTTGTGCGGACTTGCCGAACATAAGACTGCCGATCTCGACTGAACGGATGCCGCCCTCGAGATAAAGCTCGGCCGCTAAAGCCACGCCGGGAAACTGGTCCAACGGGACGTGCGTCAGAAATGCTTTTGCATCGATGTAAATTGCGTGTCCGCCTGGCGGCAGGACGATGGGCACACCTCGCTCGGAGATGTGATTGCCAAGATACGCTATCGAAGCAATTCGGTAGCGAAGATAATCTTCCTGCAACGACTCCTGCAGACCGACCGCTATTGCCTCAAGATCGCGCCCTGCCAGCCCGCCGTAGGTGGGGTAGCCCTCAGTGAGGATCAGCAGGTTTTCTTCCTGGCGCGCGAGCAGGTCGTCGTTGGTGCATAGGAATCCGCCGATGTTGGCCATGCCGTCTTTCTTGGCCGACATGGTGCAGCCATCGCCGAGCGCAAACATTTCCTGCGCAATTTCCTTGGGCGTTTTGTCGGCGTATCCCGGCTCACGCAGTTTAATGAAATACGCATTCTCAGCAAAGCGGCAGGCGTCAAAGTAGAGCGGTATTCCGTGCTGGTGGCACAGATCGGAAACGGCCCTGGCATTAGCCATCGATACAGGCTGACCGCCGCCGGAGTTGTTGGTCACCGTCAACATGACCAGCGGAATGTGATTGCGTCCAACGCGATGGATCAGTTCCTCAAGCGCCGCAACGTTCATGTTGCCCTTGAAGGGTAGAACGGTTCCTGGCTGACGCGCTTCCGGAATTGGAAGGTCAATTGCCTCGGCTCCCACGTATTCCACGTTTGCGCGCGTTGTATCAAAGTGAGTGTTGTTCGGAACGACGTCGCCCTTTTTACACATCACATGAAAAAGGATTCGCTCGGCGGCACGTCCCTGGTGCGCAGGAATGACGTGTTTGTAGCCGAAAATATCCTGCACGGAGTGTTTGAAGCGATCAAAGCTCCGGCTACCCGCGTAACTCTCGTCGCCTTCCATCACTGCGGCCCACTGGTGTGTTGACATTGCGCCGGTCCCCGAGTCAGTGAGCAAGTCGATCAAGACATCGTCGGCCTGGAGCAAGAAAAGGTTGTAATGCGCGGAACGCAGCAGATGCACACGCTGCTCACGCGTGGTAAAGCTGATGGGTTCGACGCTCTTGATACGGAATGGCTCGATGATGGTGTTGAACGGCATTAGGATTGGCTCCTGGGCTGACGATCTTCACTTGCTCGCCAGGACGTGCCAATCGTACGCCTGAATTCCCTGCATGGACAACGGCCTCCGTCACGCATCGACGAAGGTGCGCTGAAACGGGCTAATCAGTTCCTTTTTTGGTAAGCGCTGCTTTGAAACTGTAGATCAGTTTCCCGTTTGGCACACGCAAGCCGCGTACGCCTTGCCGGTGTAGTTGTTCAGCGCACAGGTATATTGCATCCAGAACGGGGTGAGTAGTGCTGAGCGATCTCCGACAAAATAACTTCGGAGGTAGGTTTCGCTCTCCGGCAAAACCGCGACTTTATCGGATTTGAACTTGTCGATCATGACCTTCAGTGAAGCGGGCGAGAACTCCGGCTGTCGATAGGACTTTGCAAAGTTGTATTCGGGCTCCCATTTGGTGTCGTCGCCGGTCTGGTTGGACGCTTCAATGACGGTGTAATCCTTGATGCTTGCAGCGGTAGGGCTGACGCTGGCGATGGTGAACGACGGGTTATTGCCGTGCACTGGGGTGATGGATGGAATCACCTTGACCGCGACACCAGAATCGGCTGTCGAATGGCCAGAGCCACCGCCTCGCTCCAACAAGCGATCTTCATCCATATGCGTGTGCCCGAAAATCCCCAGCTTTACGACGTCGGCGTATTCCGTCATCAGATCCGGAATAGTGGTTGAAGAGAGAAACCCGACGGGATCTTCTCCGCCGCAGACATCCTTGAACTTTACAGCGGTCGAATATGGATCAATACCCGGTGGAATGTGCCCCAACACCCAGACGCGTTGTCCCATCGAGCGCGCATTTGCCAATTGCTTTTTGAGCCACAGAACTTCATTGTCGGGGCCCCTGGTGTCCCGCTTGCCTTCGCAGGTCTTGTACTTTGGCGAGAGCAGCGTGTCGTTCAAAACTACGAGGCGCGTGTTCTTCATGGGAGCGGCCATGAGTACGCTGTAATTGCCGCCGGCTGAAAATTCTTTTTTCATCGCTTGTTTCCCAGCAGCGGGAAGGCTTAACGCGAAAATACTGCCTGCTTTGGCAAAGAACTCGCTGTCAGGATCGAACTTGTAGTCTTCGCAGTCGGAGTCGTTGTTTCCCAGGGCTGTATAGATCGGCATTCCTGGAAACGATGCCCGCAATTCGCCGAGAACGTAGCTGATCGTCTTCAAAACGAACGCCTGATAGTCTCCGGATGATGCGCCAGGAAACAGTGTCTGGAAGCGGCATGGAAAATCGTGCACAACCAAATCGCCGCTGATCATCATGAACTTTGCATCAGGTTGCCACACTTTCATCGCTGCCAGGCCGGATTGCAGGAGGGCGGGCGGCGTATCTACCCCTTTTGCATGGCACTGTTTTTGCAACGCGTCAAATGCCTGTTGCTGATTTGGCATTGGGGCGGATGCAAGGATTGCCGCCCACTGGGATGTTGGCGCAGTTGAGAGCTGCTGCGCCTTGCCGGGGTCGTGAAATGGATCGAAGTGAATGTCGCTAATGAAGAGTGCGGGGACGGTTTGATTTGCGCCGCGCGCGGAAGCTGACTGACTGGCACCAGTAGATCCAGCCGGAAATCGCTGAGCCTGCGCAGATGAACTGGGAATGACGCCTGCAGACAAAAAGGCGAGCACGAAATATAACGGAAGAATGATGCAGATGATTTTGGCAATGGGTGGAAGCATGCGCGTACGTCAATGGTAAGGGAAAGCGCGTCAGCATCGAATAAAAATCGCGTCCTCGATTCTGGGAACTGCTAAATGCCGTTGGGGATAACTGCTGAAATCCCATGCGAAAATTACTCCGCCGGTGTTATGCTCGGCTCGTGAACCTCCGTTTCCCTATTCTTTGCCTGCTGATGGTGAGCGTTGCTGCCGTGGGGCAACAGGCGCCGCAGAAGGCCGCGCAGGCGGCGGCGCCAAGCCAGACACCTGTACTTGTGCTGCAGGGGATCGGAAGGGGCGTTGTGCCTATTGACGGCGATTGGCAGTTCCATCTGGGCGACGATCCAAGTTGGGCACAGCCGTCACTGAATGATTCGCATTGGGAAACGATCCACGTTGACGACGAATGGGGAGCCCAAGGTCATCTCTCGTATAGCGGATTTGCCTGGTACAGACGTCACATTGACTTGATACCCGCTGCCGGATCAACTGGCAATTTCAGCATCTACATTGAGGAGGCGGAGGACGCTTACGAGATCTACTGGAATGGAAGCTTGGTTGGGCAGTATGGCACGCTTCCGCCGCATGCCTCCTGGTATTATCAACCGTTTCCACGGTCTTTCCCGTTAAGCGGAGCTACCTCGGGCGTTCTTGCAATTCGCGTGTGGGAGCGGCCTCTGAACATCTTTGACGCAGCTGAGCGCGGTGGCATATATCTTCCAAACGTTGGCGACCCTGAATCGATCGCGCTACGGCTTGGCGCGCGTGAATGGAGCATCATTCGGGGCGATCTCTTCGACTACGGCCTGGTGATGCTGCGCGCATTCATCGCCTTCCTCTGCCTTGTTCTCTGGTACAGAAATAGGGAAGAGCATCTTTTTACCTGGGTAGCCGTTTACACCGCAACGCCCATCGCCATCGACATTATCAACCGGCTATTCCGCATTCCCTTGCCGTGGAATGTCGCACGCGCCTTGAACCAGCCCATCTATGTTCTTTACCTGATCTCGATGTGGTTCCTGCTGGTTTGGCTGTTGCGGCTCCACGACAATCGCTTGATGGTCCGCTGGACCCGAGCCCTTGGCTGGGCCGCGATGGCTATTGGTTTCGCCGATGGCATAGTTTCCTTCTTCTGGGCTCATGCCGGACCGGGAATGCAATGGGCTAACGGCATACTCGCCGGCCTGATCGTCCTGATGCAGGTGTTTCCGTATGTGATCATCGGGATCGGCTTGCGGCATAAACAGGATCCTTCGCGCTGGGTCGTAGCCATTGGCGCTCTTCTCATGCAACTGATCTACACACTCGAAGCCGCTTCAGCCTTCGGTCGCCGCTTCACCCATTGGTCGTTCTTCGGCTTCATCAACGATCAGCTTTTCGATATTCAGGGTGTGCACTTCTACCCCGAAAAGATCGTTTCGCTGGCGTTGTTCGCAGCCATTCTGTACGCCGTCTATCGCTACGCGATAGAGCAGGCGGCCCGACATAGCGTGATGGAGCGGGAGATGCAGAGCGCGCGAGAGATTCAGCAGGTGCTGGTTCCTGAGGCACTGCCGGCCATTGAAGGTTACGCGATCACCAGCGCTTATCAACCAGCAATGGAAGTGGGCGGAGATTTCTTCCAGATTATTCCGAATGACGATGGCTCAACCATCGTGGCTCTTGGCGATGTAAGCGGTAAGGGGCTGAAGGCCGGCATGAACGTGTCGATGATTGTGGGTGTACTTCGCGCTGAGTCCGGCAGCACAAATCCCGCCGAAATTCTTGCCGCTCTAAATCGCTGCCTTGCCGGCAGAATGGCAGGCGGATTCGCTACAGGCATGGTTTTCCGCGTCGATCAGGATGGGCTGGTGACGTTTGCAAATGCCGGACACCTGCCTCCCTACCTGAATGGCCTGGAGTATCCGCTGGATGCCTCTCTGCCGCTAGGGTTGATTCCCTACTCCGACTACAACGAAGAGAAACTGCAGTTGAAACCTGGCGACCAACTGGCCGTTTACACTGACGGGCTTCTTGAGGCCACCAGCCCAACGGGAGAGCTCTTCGGCTTTGATCGCATGAAGACACTCTTCGCAAACCAACCGACGGCCCAGGAAGCGATGAAGGCTGCACTCGATTTCGGGCAGGAAGACGATATCACCGTGCTGACGATTACGCGATTGGCGGCGGGTGTTGAATCTACAACTTCGCTGGCAGCTCCTGTTTTGGAAGCGGAAGTGGCAGAGGCGTAGAACAAATTAAATAATTTAGTCATGCCGCATTCGAGAGGCGCAGCCGCGTTGTGCGTGCTGCGCCCCTCAATGCAGGCTATTTGGTAACCGAGTAGGGGACTGAGGCAGAAGATAGATTTCCAGCCCCATCCAGCGCGTAAATGGTGACGGATTTCGTCCCTATTGAACCTGTATCAAGCTTGGTCTTCAGCACATTGGTAGTGTAGGTAGTTTCAGTGCCGAAGAAGCTGGTTCCGCAAAGTACGACACCTGCTCCACTGGGGTCGTCTGTGCAGGTGTAGGTGGCGTACTGTGTTGCACCTTTTCTAATTGTGCCGGGAGCAGGAACCGAAAGGCCGACAACGCTGGGCTTTTGAGTATCCACATTCACTGGGGTGGTGAAGAAGTTCGTTATCCAGCTACCGGTCCCGTCCTGTGTGAATGCCAGTTCCTGCGTACCTGCACAATCTTGCGCGTAATAGTGCAAGAGGAAGTGACCGTCACTGGAGAAGGAGAGATTTTGCGCCACTGGCGAGAAGCTTGGTACGGATTTCGCCGTGAAAGGAATTGCGGAACAATTTGCCGATGTCGGCAGCGTGGTATCGCCTGCAATCGGCTCATTGACTGGGTTCGGCAAGCTATCTACGGAAGAAACACCAAACGTAAGGCTCTTGATTGGAGCGGGCACGAAGCTTGACGCTCCCGGAAGCGAAACCAGCTTGCCCGCAGTAAGAGTCCACGCGCCTTTCGTAAAGTTTGGAGCTTGCGTGAAGAATCTAACGGTTGGCGTTCTGGAGTTCACCCAGTTATTTGGCCACTGCCCCTGAATCAGGGCCAGGGTGTAGTCCTCAGGTACACCGTAGATGCTGAGGAAGGTCGAGTTCGGATTGGTCGTAAGGCCAGTACCGGAGAATTTCCCGGGGCCCGTGAAGCTCGTGAGTAAATTCAGAGGGCAAGCAAGGGTCGATAGCCCTGAAGTCACATCGAAGGAGCAGTTGCCACCTGTCCATGGCTCACTCGCCATGAGGAAACCCATGCCCTGGCGGAAGAATCCGTAAGGCGTAATGATGTTTTGCAGGCTGAAGGCCGGGCCGTCGAACTCATCCTGGACGACTTCATTGACTTGCGCGGATACCGGGCAATTCGCACCCTTGACCGTGCCGTCTGTTGGAGACTGGCAAGCCAATGTATAGAGCTTGCAGGCCGGAGTTTTACCATCTGCAAGCACCTCACCGTTGTGGATAAGGCAGTTGGATGTAGCAAAGGACGTACCAGGGGAATAGACCGGTTGAAATTGGGTCTTGTCCAGAGGCATATCCGATACCTGCGGTATGGCCGTGGTGGGCGGGCTATTCGGAACCAACGTCGGCAGCGCCCCGGTAACATCGTAGCCAAACTGAACTCCGTCCTGGCCGCCTGTGTTCGGATTGAATGTGAAGGTCTGCGACGATCCCTGCGGGCCGTTGATCGGGTTGCCGCCAATGGTGGAAGGTCCGGTCACGCCATTGATGGTGCAGGAAGTGGTTAGAATGATCGACGAACTGGCCAAAGTGACCCCTTCGTCTTCAAGGCTAATCGTCAAATTGATAGGTTTGGACGTATCAAAGTTCAGGTTCGTGAGAGAGGGGCCAATGTTGATAGGTAGAACGCCATAAGTGTCACTGAGAGTGTCGGGGTTTTGTCCGATACCTCCATTGGCAGCACCCTCCCACGAAGCTTGGAAACAATGCTTCGCATTACTTCCATAAGATGAATCGAGAACAACCCCGCCGGTGCACACATTCGTTGGATTATTAGAGGTAGAACCCTGAGATGCAGTCACGAAGATGTTGTTGTCTACCATGAGTTTTCCGCTAGGATTCGAGTCACTCTTGAGGCCACTCAGGCTTGCTGTCGCGCCCGTACCACACGTCAAGCTCAAAGTAGTACTTCCAAAAATATAAGGCGTCCCACTATCGAAGGGCGGTCCAAATCCCGCCGATGGCGGTGACTGCCGATCGTAGATCGGGGTAAACAATTGAATGCTGTTTTGGGCGGTAAGCACCTGGTTCAACAGGATGAATCCTGCAGTTAAAACGAAAAGCTTTGAGGGGAATATGACCTTCATAAACTTAAGCCTCCTACGAAGATTGTTGGTGGCTGGAGATCAACCTCTTCCGCAAAAAGTCGCCCAATGCCGCGAAGGAAAATGAGAGCGGATTCATCCATCAGAATAGCGTAAAAGCAGCGGAACCGCGGCCTGTAACGGGCATTCATGGTCCGGTGAAGCTGACTGTGACCCGGGCGACTAAACTGCAGTCAGTCGATGAAACTCAAATTGTGAATTGTTCTAGATCAACCCGGTAAGAACTACTACCAAACTGCTGCCAAGCGCACCCTGGGCGGCATAGGCTGTCATTGAAAGAGGAAGTGAGCGATAGTTTTCATATCGCATGTATTAATGGATATCTCAGGAACTGTGTACTGTCAATCTACTAAAGAGGATAGGTGATCCTCATCTAGTAACTTTGATCGATAACCAAAGTTTAATTTGGTTTATTCAGGAGAAAACTTCATGGCATTTACGTAATATTCATCTTGATCAATTGCCTGATTGCCTATACTCGACTGGTTATGGTGATCGACGGTCCTCTTCAAATTGATATTGAGCAAGGAAAAGCGCCCGGTAGTTTGATCATTCGCTTGACTGGCCCTCTTACCTTGCGCAACATTTTCGATTTACAGACGCAGTTTCGCAACATGGAAGCCGTGCCTCTCACGATCCTCGACCTGACCGGCGTTCCCTACATGGATTCCGCGGGGATGGGTGTGGTGGTGAACTGCCACGTGCATTGCCAAAGCCGCGGCGGCAAGCTGGTAGCAGTCGGAGTGAGCGAGCGAATTCTGGCGTTGTTCCAGATGACACACGTTGACAAGGTGATTGCCATGGCTCCGACGACCGAAGAAGCGGAAGCGCTCGTCTAGCTCAATCTACCTGCGCGAATTCCGCTCTGGCTGTTTCGCCCTGCAGTAGCGCTGTCGATCATTTTCCTGATTTCGGAGTGGGGGGCACTAACTTGCGAATGTCCTCACCCTCAGAGATCCTGTAGATGGCGTCGGCTGGAATATTTTTAAATTCCTGGAGCAGGCCGCTCGGCCAGCGTACTTCCAGCTTGCCAATGATGGCTTCCTTTCCAAGCCCGAAATGCAGGCGCGTGTCACTCGATGAGTTATAGCTACCCCCACCGCGAACTTCATCGATCTGACTTATACCGCCTGCCTCAACAGTTACTCGTGCGCCGATTGCGAGACGATTGCTCTTGTTTCCCACCAGTTTGATAATTGCCCAATGATTTGCGGTGTGACTCTCGTTCATAAAGAGCGACGGCGGGCCGTTGACGTTGAATACAACAAAGTCGAGATTGCCGTCATTATTTACGTCGCCGAATGCAGTGCCGCGGCGCGACTGCAGAGTTCCCGCGTTCAGGCCAGCGGCATCGGCTACATTTTCAAACGAGCGCCCCTGGAGATTGCGGAACAACTGTAATGGCTCGTGAAATCTTGCTTCGTTTTCAAGTACATCAGTCAGCGAAGAAAAATTTCCGTTCGCAATTAAGATATCGGGCCAGCCGTCGTTGTCAAAATCGCCAAAGCCGGTTCCCCACTTCACATAGATCTTTGTGTTTTGCGATAGTCCGATCTCGGGAGCAACGTCGCTAAATGCGTCTTGTTCATTTTTGTAAAGACTCGCCGGCTGCTTACTGTAGCGTGTCACAAACAGGTCCAGGTTACCGTCACGGTTGTAATCGCCAAAATCTCCGGCCATGTTCCCGTAGATCTCGCCATTAGCTCCATATGCCGCGCCAGTTACGGCGCCCACCTCTTCAAACTTCCCATTGCCGAGATTGTGATAAAGATAATTTGGGCCGCTGTCGTTAGTCACCAAGAGATCGGGTTTGCCGTCGTTGTCGTAGTCACCCCAGACAACTCCCATGCCATGTAACTTTGCGGGATCGCTAACACCGGCTTTCACTGAGACATCTTCAAACGTGCCGTCGCCACGATTGCGAAACAAAACATCAGTTTCACCTTCAAGCTTGTCGGGAGCCTGAATGATCTGCGTCGAGTCGACCGCACCTTTGGTGTCGAAGACCGGCAGGTGGTTGAGATCCTGGTGAACGTAGCGGGCGACAAAAAGATCCAGGTGTCCGTCGCCATCGTAATCTGCCCAAGCGGCGCCGGTGCTGAAACCGTCCATACGCACGCCCGCGCGCTCAGTCACATCTTCAAACCGGCAACCACCAACATTGTGGTACAGCACATTGTGGCCATAGCCGGTCACATATAGATCGGGAAGACCGTCGTTGTCGAAGTCGCCGACGGCAATGGCCATTCCCCAGCCGCGCGTCGTCATGCCTGCGGCGCTGGTGACATCGCTAAAGTGGATATTGCCGCCGGTTCCGTCTTGACGATAAAGCGTCACCATGGGGTCGCCACCCGTAAGAAAGCGTTCCCGGGTGGAGTCATTTATGACCGCGATGTCGAGCCTACCGTCATTGTCGCAGTCAAAGAGTGCAATTCCGCCACCGCTCATCGTTTCCACGACGTACTTTCTTTCCGTGGTCGAGTGTGGATTTGTTGTCAGGCCTGCCTGGCGACTTATGTCTCGAAAAGCCAAAGTCGAGGCCGATGAATTCAGTGTCGATCCTGCGGATGATGGTTTTGGAAGCGCCGGCTTTTGCCTGGGAGTTGTCTGAGCGAAAAGACAGGTAGAGAGGAGCAGACCTGCATAGGCCAACGACGCACATCGGCCGACATCAAGAGCGCTGTTTCTTCCGAGTCGTTCGCGTCGCATGCAGGGTGGTATCACATCGAGATTCTATCCTGAGGCTGATGTGTTGCGTAAGCACCCGGGCACACTAATACCTTGGTGCACAACAGGGCCCCGCACCGGTAGACTGTTGTGCAGCGAATGCGAATGAGAACCAGTCATCTTGTACGGAAGCCTGAAAAGAAACCAGTGATCGCGTTTCTAGCGATGCTTGCCGTGTCTGCAGCTTCGGGTTTGGGTGCCCAACGACCTGCGACAGCAGGCAAGCCGGCTTCGCAAGCAAGCGGTGCACCTTCACACGGCAAACAGCCTGCCGCGCAGATCGGGATGGCGAACACCGGCCTGCAGAAGGCAGTCTTCGATGATCAGCATCGGCCGATTACTGCTGGGGGGATCGTCAAGTCCGGCCCGATCGTTTTTAACAATGTTGCCGCAGCCGCCGGCCTCACCCATTGGCACCATACGGCTGGCTCGCATGTGAAGCGTCTGCTGCTTGAAGCAAAAGGCCCCGGCGTATGCCTGATTGACTACGACAATGACGGCTGGCTGGACATCTATCTTGTCAGCGGATCTACTTTCGAAGCTCTTGCAGGCAAAGCTGCTGCGCCGCACGCTGCACTATTCCGTAACAATCACGACGGCACCTTTACCGAGACAACGCAAAAGGCGGGTGTGGCAAATGACAGGTGGGGTTACGGATGCGCTGTGGGCGACTTTGACAATGACGGTTGGCCCGATCTCTATGTAACGAATTACGGAAAGAATCGTCTCTATCGCAACAATCATGACGGAACGTTCAGCGATGTTGCCGACAAAGCGGGCGTCGATATCGATATGTGGTCCACGGGCGCAACTTTCGGCGACTACGATGGAGACGGTCGTCTGGATCTTTTTGTGGATGGCTACGCACAAATTGACCTTGCGAATCCGCCGATTTACGGAACCAAGGGCGCGGGTAATGCTATCTGCCAGTTTCACGGCGTGCCGGTAATGTGCGGCCCACGCGGGCTCAAGGGTGAACACGATCACCTGTTCCACAACAATGGTGATGGCACGTTTGCCGATGTGAGCAAGAAACTTGGCGTCGATGATCCGGCAGGATATTACGGACTCGGAGTGTTGTTTGCCGATGTGAACAACGATGGCAAGCCTGACCTGCTGGTGGCGAATGACTCAACACCAAACTATCTCTATATCAATAAGGGTGACGGGACGTTCGACAATCAGAGTTATCCCAGCGGCTATGCGCTGAATGGCGACGGACGTGAAGTGGCGAACATGGGAATAGCCGCCGGCGACTACGAGAACAACGGCCATTTGTCCATCGTCAACACGGATTTCGCGAACGACTATAACGTTCTTTTTCAGAACGACGGCTCAGGTTTCTTTGCAGATGTGAGTTACAACGCCGAGATCGCCGATTCATCAATTCCGTTCGTAGGCTTCGGCGATGGATTTCTCGATTACGACAACGACGGATGGAAAGATTTGCTCATTGTCAATGGGCACGTATATCCGGAAGTCGATCGTCATCCGGAATGGGGACAAAGTTACGCGCAACGGCCCCTGCTTTATCACAACCTGAGGAACGGCACGTTTGAACTGATTCCGCCGGTTGAAGGGACCGGGCTTGCAGCCATCAGCGTGGCGCGCGGCGCAGCCTTCGGAGACATCTTCAACGACGGCAAGATCAGCGCCGTGGTCAACAACATGGATGGCGTGCCGATATTGTTGCGTAACGTGAACGCCGATCGTCATCATTGGGTAGAGTTGAAACTCATTGGGGGCCCTGGCAGTCCTCGCGATGCGGTTGGCGCCACTGTATACCTGAATGCGGCAAACATGCGCCAGCGCGGAGACGTGTTGAGCGGCGGCAGTTATCTTTCCTCGAGCGATCTGCGCGTACACTTCGGCCTGGCTGACAGCGCAGATGCCGGCACCGCGGAGATTCACTGGCCCTCCGGCGCAGAAGAGAGCGTGAAACTCCCCGCCGTTGACCGCATCTTTACCGTTGAAGAGGGCAAAGGAATTACCGGCGAACTCTGCACAACCTGCAAAGCCACTGCTCGTTAATTCCCCTCCCCATTGCGGTGCGCAGACAAACTACCAAAGTAACGTCTTGAAATGCATCCGCGCCTTTTCCTCATTACGGAAGTACCAAAATGCCGCATTTTCATTTGCTTTCCTGCATCTCCGACGTTAGTCTCGGAAGCTAATCTACTGCAGTTTTTGGCGCACAGCGGATCTTGTTGACGCGCTTTTGTTGCCCCTGGATTCCCCATCTTGGAGACAATATGCGAGTCGTGCATTCACGCAGTCGCCTGCGCTTGACTGCCTTATGTTCAGCGTTTGCCTTGCTCCTGGCCTCAATATTTTTGAACGGCTGCGGCGGCGGCTCTATTGCCGTGGACTTGAACACCATTGCCGCCATTACGTCCTCGACTAATGTCCTCAGGGTCAATCAGGATCTGCAACTGTCTTCACGCTATATGGCTGCCGGATTGCCGATGATTTTCTCGGTGAATGGAATTCCCGGCGGCAATTCGACTGTAGGCACCATCAGCAGCACTGGACACTACACTGCCCCCGCTGTCGTCCCCAATCCTTACACTGTGCAGATTACCGCGACGATTGCGAAGTATCCGAACGCGGTCCCCGGTTCAGTGTCTGTCCAAATCTGGAATCCGATTCCCACACTTAGCGCGGTCAGTCCGTCGGCCTTGTCTGAAGGCACAACTACCGTAATCGTCAACGGATCGCAATTTGTATATGGAGCGCAGATTAGTTGGAACGGCGTGCTCATTCCCACCACTTATGTTTCCGGTTCCGAGTTAGTTGCGGAGATCGCCGCGCCCGTTCCTGGCACGTACCCGCTTGCAGTCACGAATCCCAATCCAGGTTCGGCAACCACCGCTCCTGTTTCGCTCAACGTGGGACCGGGCAAGGTGGTGCTCAAGCTGCAGAGGTATGCGGGAACTGATGTTCGCGTCAACAATACTTTGAGTTTTGGATTGACCGTAGAGGGCACGATCAATCCTGCTGTCACGCTGCAGGTAAACGGCGTTCCTGGCGGAAACTCTACCATCGGCACAGCGGTTTTGAACAACGACGACTCCATTACCTATACCGCACCACCGGTTGTACCCACGCCAAACAATGTCGTTCAGCTCACCATCACCAGCGTTGACAATCCTACGGTTTCGCTCGCGCAGAATATTTCGGTGATGAATCCGATTCCTATACTCACGTCCGCTTCGCCCATGTCGTTCAATACGGGCCCGGCAACGATTGTGCTCACCGGATCAAGATTCATTAATGGCGCCCAGGTGCTTGTGAATGGCTCGCCCACGGCGGCGACGTTTAACAGCGGAACGCAATTGACTACGACCGTGAACCTGACCCAACCCGGCAATCTCGATCTTCAAGTGCTAAATCCAAGTCCCGGGCCGGCGACCTCTGCCGATCTGATTGCACTTGTGAATGGCACACCGCCTGTTCCTATCGTGAGCCCGACGGAAGCGGCGCGGTTTCTTGAGCAGGCAACTTTTGGCGCCACGGATGCCGACATTCATCATCTTTCTCTCATCGGTTTTCAGCCTTGGCTGAATGAGCAGTTTGCCATGCAGCCTCACCCGACGGAACCGGATGTCGAGATGTCGGTGATCATCAACAACCCTCCCTGCGCGTCAGGGGATGTGAAATGCAACGCAGCTCTGTTTGTCCAGAACAACAGCGATGAAGACCTGGTGCAATCCACATTCTGGCAGCAATCCGTTACTGCGCCCGATCAGCTTCGTCAACGCGTTAAATATGCTTTGTCTCAACTGTTCGTCATTTCGAGCAATAACACCTCCTCGATTGAAAACATGCCGCGCGGCGAAGCCAGTTACTACGACATGTTGGGCAACGATGCGTTCGGCAATTTCAGGCAACTGCTTCAAGACGTAACGCTGAGCCCGATGATGGGCCAGTTTCTCAACATGCTTGGCAACGACAAGGGGAACGCCACAACGGATCCTGACGAGAACTATGCGCGTGAGGTTATGCAGCTTTTCACCATCGGTCTGTGGCAGTTGAACGACGATGGCACACTGCAACTCGACTCAACCGGAAAGCCGATTCCCACCTATTCCAACAACGATGTGAAGGGAATGGCGGCGACGTTGACTGGATACAGCTGGAATATCCCGGGCGACACAAGCGATAACGCCTGGTCGAACTGCTGCGTTTATGTTGGCACCGGTTTCGGCGAAGATCTGCTCCCCATGCAGAGTTTCCCCAATCACCATTCCACGGTGCAAAAGCAATTCCTCGGCGTCACGATTCCGGCTGCGGGCAGCCCCGATCCTGCAGGCGATTTGAAGCTGGCGCTAGACACTTTATTCAACCATCCCAATCTGCCGGCGTTCTTTTCAAAGCAGATGATTCAACACATGGTAACCAGCAATCCCAGCCCCGCGTATGTAAATCGTGTGGCGCAGGTGTTCAAGAACGACGGCACCGGTGTGCGCGGCAACCTTCAGGCAGTTATTACGGCTATTTTGCTTGACCCTGAGGCGCGCGACACAGCTACAGTCGTCGGGAATGCGCAGTATGGCAAGGTCCGCGAGCCGATGCTCCGTTACACAGAATGGGCGCGCGCCTTCACTGCTCAATCACGCACCGGCTCTTTCTACATTGGATCCACTGAAGACCCAATTTACGGATTCGGTGAAATGTGGCTACGCTCGCCCACGGTGTTCAACTGGTTCAGCCCTGGCTATACACCTCCCGGCACAAGCCTGTCGGCCGCAGGATTGCTGGCTCCAGAGATGCAGATTGCAAACGTCTCCTCCGTAGTTGGGTTCATCAACTTTATGCAAATCTCCGTCGGCGCCAACGATACGTCTGGTCCAGATATTTTTTCTTCGTACGGAACGGAAATGGGCCTTGCATCGACGCCTGACAAATTGCTCGACCGCATCAACCTGCTGCTGATGTCCGGGCAGATGAGCAGTAATCTCTACAACCAGATTCTCAGCGCCGTTGGTTCGATTGCAATTCCCAGTAGCGATCAGAACGCAATCAACGCCGCACTTTTGAGCCGGGTACGAACAGCTATTTACCTTACCGTGGCGTCGCCCGACTTCGCCGCGCAGCAATAGGAGCCATTCATGTGTAAAACACACCAATCACGACGGCAGTTTCTTCGTACGGCGTCCATGGCGTCGATGGCTGGCTTCTACGTTAGCCCGTTTCTGCTGGAGCTCAATTCCTTGGCCGCGATGGCCCAGGGAACCACGTCGGATTATCGCGCGCTCGTTTGCGTGTACCTGCAGGGTGGCAACGACGGACACGGCACAGTCATCGCCACCGATCCATCGTCATTCGCGGCATTCACACAGGCGCGATCCGGAGCGCCGGGCCTTGCGTATCCGATGAGCGAATTGCTGCCCATCACCCCGAAGACTCAACAAAGCGGCCGTACTTTTGCACTTAATCCAAATTTGGCAGGGGTTCAAAATCTCTTTAACGCAGGCCGCGCTGCCATCGTGGCCAACACCGGCACTCTGATTACGCCCGCGACTAAAGCGCAGGTCAGAGCAAACTCTGTGCCGCTACCTGACAGTCTGTTCTCACACTTTGATCAGACGGCCGCCTGGCAAGCTATCGCCTCAAACCTCGGCAGTGGCGAGCGCGTGGGCTGGGGCGGTGCCGTTGCAGATGCCGTCGAAGCGATGAACATGAATTCCAATGCCATGTTCACATGCATCTCGACTTCGGGTAATGCGCTGTTCCTCGCCGGCCAAAGTTCATTCCAGCTTAACGTGACATCTGCCGGCCCCGTGCCTATTTACGGTTTAGCGCAGCCTCCGTTCGGGCCGTCATCGGCAGCGAATCCCCTGAACTCGATCCTCACCGCAGACGAAACAAATCTCTTTGCCAAGGAGTACGAGGTAGTTATCAAGCGCTCCATGCAGGCGCAAACCATGCTTGCCGGCGCCATGGCGCCTGCAGGACAGGGCGGCGTCGCCAATCCGCCACAGTATCTTGACCCTATGACAAATACGCTTGCCAATAATCCGCTCGCTGGCTCGTTGCAAACAGTGGCACGCATTATCGCCGGGCGCGCCAGTCTTGGAGTCACGCGGCAGATTTTTTACGTTCAGCTGGGCAGCTTTGACACGCACGATGGACAGGCGCAGACGCACGCCAAGCTGCTGACACAGCTAGGCGCTGCCTTTGAGTATTTCGACGGTCTGATGGTCAACATGGGGCTCAGCAACAACGTTACGAGCTTTACCATCTCCGACTTTGGCCGCACGCTCACCTGCAACAGCGACGGTACCGATCATGGCTGGGGAAGCCATCACTTTGTAGTTGGCGGCGCGGTGCAGGGGCAGGATATGTATGGGCAATATCCAGTGGTTGGCGTCGACCAGGCGAACGACGTTGGCGCAGGCCGACTGATTCCGACAACGTCAGTAGAGCAGTATGCCGGAACACTGGCGCGATGGTTTGGGCTATCCGACGGCCAGATTCGCACCGTATTCCCCAACTTCGGGAACTTCGGATCAAGTCCATATCTTGGTTTCCTGGGATGAAGCTCGTCTGACACAACTAGGAGGACCGCCTTTGCAACTCTGCCGCGCGCAGAGCGAGACCGTGGGCGACAGAGGTAAATTCATTGCCGCCACGAATGCGGTCCTTGCCAAATCGAGTCTCGAAGATGTGGCGCACTGCAGGCACGAATGAACTTCCGCCGGTAAGGAAGACTCGGTCAACGGAGCGCCGATCGATGCCGGAATTTTTGAGCAAGTTGTCGATAGATTCTTCGATAAGCTGCAAATCGTTTAGTATCCATAACTCGAACTCGCGGCGCGTGACGGGAATGCGCAAATCCATGCTACCCTCGCGAAAGTGGAATTCGGCTGTGTCGCTGCGGGATAGTTGAAACTTGACCTGCTGTACGGCCTGGTGAAGCTGGTAGCCGAGGTCTTCTTCAATTAGCGTAATCAGGGCCTCAATCTTCTCTGGCTCCAACGCTCGAATCCGCGCGCTCTTCAATATCTCGCGCACATTGTTGGTGCGCAGGAACGAAAGGTAGTGCCAGCGCTCGAGGTTGGCGTAGATCCATGCGGGCACCGCGGTCAGAAGTTTGCCGAGCGACTTCGCTTCAGTGTTTGATCCCAATGCCGGAGACACGAGTTTGCGAACGATACGAGCGTCAAAGGCATCACCGGCAATGCCAACACCGCTGTTGCCAAGCAAGTCTTTTGCAGTTCGTCCGCGACGGCGCACTTCTTGCCCTACCCGGAGGAGCGAGAAGTCGCTTGTTCCGCCTCCAAAGTCGCCGATCAATATCAATTCTTCGTGATCAAGCGTCGCTTCGTAGGCGCAAGCTGCTGCTACTGGTTCCATTTCAAAATCGACATGATCAAATCCGGCGGCAGCAAACGCTGTTCGCAGGCGCGAAACAGCAAAATCATCATCCTCGGGATTTTCTGCACCGACAAATCGAACGGGTCGACCCACCATCGCAGAGCGAACGGGCCTGCCGAAATGCTTTTCCGCATTCAAGCGCAGATCGGCGAGCATTCGGGCGACAAGATCTTCAAGCTTGTAACGACGCCCGAAAACTTCCGTTCCGGTAAGCGAGCGGCTGGACAGGTGCGACTTGAGCGACTGAATAAGACGCCCCTTCTCTTCCGCCTGAAGATAACGCTCGATTGCAGCAGCCCCCGTGAAGGCGTGCGCTTTGCGGGGACCGTGCCCCTTTGTTTGTAATTCAAGGTAAAGGACGGAGCGAACGGAGTCGATTGGGCCCGCAAGTGACGGGAACGACGCGAGCTCGATTTCAGAATTGTGATTGAGAAGCGCTATAGAACTATTTGTAGTGCCGAAGTCGAACCCTACGGCACCCATTTGACCCTCGTTTGTCTGCATCAACTCTATTATTTCGCAGCTTGAGGGAGCATCGCAAAGGACGTCAACTAAACCGGGACTAATTCAGGCCGTAGACGTCAATTTCTCCTTGCGGATTGGCCACCGTCGTAAGGTCGTGGCCGGTGGAGATATACACCTTGCCATTGCCGACAACCGGCGAAGTGAACTTGATGCCGTAACCTGGTATATCCCCAGAATTGACGCTGCTGTTGTACAGTTCGCTGGAAAGATTGGTTGCATCGTAGGCTCTTAGAACTGCGCTCGTGGGTGCGTTTTTTCCGCCATTCTGTAGAGGCTGGCCGGGATCAATCATCCACAAAATGCCTTGGGAAGTTCCGTTCGCGGAGATGAAGGGCGTGTTTCCGGGCGTATATTGCTGGATTCCGGGCGACGTAATGGCTCCCGGCCCAAGTATGCCTCCGGAAAGCGTGAATTGGCGGATCCCGGAAGAAACACTGGTGGAGGTGGGTTCAATGCCCAAATACACGGACCCGTTGAAATAGGCTGAAGTGCCATAGATTTCGTAGGAACTGATATTTGCCGTGTGTGCTCCCGTCGAGTCCGTGCACGTGGCTGGATACGGAGCGGTGATATCACCTTCAAACCACAAGGTTTGCAATGCGCCGGCATTGCCCGCCTGCTCCTTGCCAAGATTGTTTGTGTTCAAGACATGCAGCTGCCCCATCTTGCCGCCGGCAATTGCTTCCGTCGTCCCTGGGATCAGCATCAGACCCCCCGCAGCGAGATCCGCATCGTCGCAATTCATGAATTGGTATTCCGCCGGAGTGAAGTAGTCCTCAAGTTGCAGCGTCGCGTTGAACTTCAGCACAGAATCGGAGAAGGATGTCTTGCCGTCCCACGGGCCATTCCCGGTTGTAATATAAATATTCCCGGCGCTGTCAGCCGCAGGGCCGCCACCCCCCATCCAGACGCCGCCCGCACCGCCGAACTTTCCCTCGCCATTCAGGTTAGGGCTCGCGTTGAAGACGCCCGTCTGTGCGAGTGTCTGCGCGTTGTAGGCAAGCAGCCATCCGCTATGACAGTTCCCGAATCCGATATAGACCGAATTGTTCGCTAACAGCAACGCCGCCCGTTGCGTACACGACGCTGTCAGCGAAACGACACCATTCACTGCCTCCGAGTTGGTACCGGGAACAGAAGCGGAGATTGTGACTGGGCCGCCAAATTTCTGAGCCCCGGTGGTAATGTCCAGAGCATTCAATCGGAAAGTTGACGCGCCGTTTGATGCTGTCTGCGCCGACACAACATAAATTGTGTTGGTTGCAGAATCGATGACCGGAGTCGAGGTTACACCCTGGAAGGGATGGATAACGCCAACAGTGATCGGCGTCTCTCCTGGTTCTAGCAGCGAAACCTGCCACAGAGGAGCACCCGTCCCATAACTATCCGAGTCGAAGGCATACACGCTGTCGTGTTCCGTAGCCACATAGAGTACGTTGTGCGTGCCTCCGCTAATGGTTACGTTCGACATCAGCAGCGGTTCGCCGTAGACATATCCGTCGACAAGATAAGAGAAGAGTTTCCCAAAGGTTCCGGGACTTACGTTGGAAGCGCTCAGCGCAATTTCGCCGGCGTTGAGCCCGCTGCGGTTCGAGTCCCCGTGCCAGGTGGGAATGTTGACCGCGGAGCCCGTAGGAATCGTCGCAGTGAATGGTGTATTCCCGCTGATTCCATTCAGCGCCGCTGTCACGGAAGTCGAACCGGCAGCGTTGGCAAGTACCAATCCGCTGCCATTGATAGTGGCTACGGCGGTGTTGGCCACTGACCATGTCGCAGTCGAAGTTATATCAGCAGTTGAGCTGTCGCCATAGGTAGCCGTTGCCTTGAACTGCGTTGTAGAACCCATCGTCGCAGTCGCTGGATTAGGCGACACCGCAATACTTGTGATCGACTTGCCAGTAGATACATTCAAATCCACGGTCGTGAACGCGGCGCCGCCACAGTTATCCCATTCTTCGACTACGGTGTGTTGCGGTCCCTGGCCGAGAGCGATCTGGGTATTCAAAGTGGTTGCGTATGTCACATAAGTCAATACGTTATTAACATATATTCCCATCGCGGCCACGCCGCTGGAGCATGTGGGCGAAGTGGCTGAAGCCGCATACGTCACAGGGGACGACACAGTGGAATTCGGCACCGGCGCAGTAACCTGCACGCCCGCCTGCTGCGAAACCACGTTAATAGAAACCGGAGTGAATGTTGACCCTCCACAGTTGTCCCACTCTTGCACAACTGTGTAATAAGACCCCGGATTCAATGTCAGGCTGGTGTTGATGCTGGAACTGTATGCGGCGTAAGTTAGCTGATTGTTAACATAGATGCCCATAGCCGCCACGCCGCTGGAGCAGGTGCTTCGAGCGGTGGCTGCATATGGGACTGATGAAGTATATGTGCCGCCATTGACCGGCGAAGTTACAGCCACCCCCGCAGCCGCGGTCACTTGGATTGAAATGGGCATATAGGTCGAGCCCCCGCAGTAATCCCACTCTTGAACTACAGTTTGATAGGTTCCCGGGTTGAAGGACAGGCTCGTATTGAGTTGTGATCCGTTAACCGTGTAGGTCAACTGGTTATTGACGTAGATCCCCATCGCAGCAACGCCCTGCGCGCAAGCAGCAGAGGTCCCTGTCGCAACATAACGTACTGGAGACGAGACAGATGCGCCGCTTGCTGGACTAGTTACAACAACGTCAGCATGGCCGTTTGGGGCAAACACTGCAAACACAATGAGCGAAATAGCAATGCTGGCGAATGACTTTAAGTTAGAAGATGACACGACGGCTCATGCAAGTATGTTGCGTCACGGTCGTATCCAGATGCCTGGAAATTTAAAGTAATTCCAATTCGGCGCGCGCAAGAGGCCAGGCACTCCCGCATTAGCCGATAGCGCCTTCCAGGCGACAATTCGGAAAAGGCGGAACCTCCCAACCCCTTCGCACTCGAACGCTCGGAATCCTCCCCGGTTGGTACTGCAATATTTTCGCTTTCACTTGCGTTATTGCATGAGATCAATTGGGTTATCCGCCAGAGTCACTGTGAGGCGAAGTGAGGGAGAGAATTCCGCAGTGCTTGTAAATGTTTCAATTTAGAAGTGACCCCGTAGCTCAGGTGCATAGAGCAGCATTTTCCTAAATCGTCTATATTAAATAATTTGAATAACTTAGAAGGAATATAAAGGAATCGAAAACCCTAGCAAAGACCGAGTGGGAATTCTACTGTGAGGTGCATATCAGCTTGAAATTTGGATTGCTCGTTTCTGTCATCCGCAGAGCTTCGAGGCACGGAGTATCTTGGGGGCGTCGATTGGAATAGGAGAGATACAACTTCTGCCGAAGATGGTCATGGTCAGCTTGTCGCGCGATAGTAAGAAAAGGTGTAATTCCAATCCCGCCGGCCAGGAACACGACCGGCTTGGCAGAATTCTCATGCAGCGTGAAGGACCCTGTTGTCGAGTCGATCCTCACATCTGTACCAATGGTTGCTTTCTTCAATGAGCGCTTGAATGCTGTGTCGCGCATACGGGTGGCGAACATCAAATGGTTTTCGAATGGAGAACTTGCGATCGAAAAGGTGCGGGGTATTTCCCTCAGTGTCAGTTCCTGGAGGATTAAACAGCGTCAGGTCGGCAGACTGGCCGGGCGTAATGTCGAATTGCGACGGTCTCTCAAAATGGAGAGCCATGGTGCCATCTGTCATGTCGGCTCTGTGCAATAACTTGGATCTGTAACCACCTTTCCGACTTTCTTGAGTAGCCATGATGCCTCCTCAGCCTTGCAGTTAGACGCAGTCTTTCGCGTAGAGAGCACACGGGACCGCGGCACCAAGTTCATTAGCCGGCTTCGACGTGCTCTAGTCTTTCAAAGACGGCGCGCACGACGCGGTCACATCTGGTTGCGGGAAATCCGAATGCCTGAACGCTATTCGCGCCCGCACGAGCGAATAGCTCTGCCCGCAGCATCTCGTGGGCACGATGTAGACGGACTTTCACGTTCGAATCGGTGAGCGAAAGGACTACAGCAGTTTCTGTAGTGCTCATTTCTTCCACGTCGCGCAAAACAATTACCGTGCGGTACGCAATGGGAAGAGTCATGATCGCCTCTTCGAGGAGGTCTCTAACTTCATTGCGCGATGCACTAACTTCCGGAGTTGGCGAATTCGACTGAAACTCCGACATGGCTCCGTCCTCTCCTTCGTTCAGTTGCTGGTCCAGCGGATCGAGCTTTCCGCGGGCCCTCAACCTATTCAATGCCTCATTGACCGCGATTCGCGTGAGCCATGTAGAGAACTGCGCTCGGCCTTCGAACCGGGCGAGATGCTCATAGGAGCGAACGTAGGCTTCCTGCATCACGTCCTCAGATTCAGTGTCGTCACGGAGAATGCTACGTATCGCGCGATAAATGCGCTGGTTGTGGCGGCGCATGAGCAGTTCGAATAAAACCACGTCACCCTTGAGAATACGGCGAACAATCTCTTCGTCCGCCCAGCCCTCGTCCCGAGCCCTCTCGAAAATCGGCATACTGCTCATCTACTCTCCCAGACAACCAACTCTATTCATTGGAGCGGCCAGCTGCCCGAATGGTTACACCGCTAGCCTTGTAACCAAATGGAAACTCACCGCTCCATTGGTTAGTGGAGGTAATTATGCGGTTTGACCCCCGACTGAATCACTCCTGGTGGACTTTGCGCATCGGGCTGGGCCTCACGCCGATCCTCGCCGGGCTGGATAAACACTTTAATTTTCTTACCAACTGGGAAATGTACCTGAATCCCCTCGTGCCGCGGCTGCTTCATCTATCCCCGTCAGCGTTCATGCAAATTGTCAGCGTGGTGGAGATTGCAGCGGGCGTGCTGGTTTTCACCAAGTTTACGCGCTACGCCGCTTACATCGTCATGGCGTGGCTATTGGCAATCTCCGCAAGCTTGGTGGCCCAAGGGCAATTTCTCGATATAGCAGTGCGCGATGTTGGACTCGCGCTGGGAGCATTTGTGCTCGCAAAACTCACAGAAGTCCGCGAATTGGCCCTGGTCCAAGATGTTTCAGGACGCGACCGCGGATTGATTAAGCCAAAAACCACACAAGATCTTGCCCACAACAACTGACTGGAAACCTACAACCGCGAAAAGGAGAGCTCATGATGAAAAGAATTTCCCTAATGATCGCCCTGGCCGTCGCTTTACCAGCGTTTTCTGCTGCCGAAACCTGGAGTAACGTTTCGATCATCGACACGAACTGCTCCACAAAAGTCAAGGCCAATCCCGATGCACATACGCGAGACTGCGCTCTGACCTGTGCCAAGAGCGGCTTCGGCATTCTCGACAAATACGGGAATTACCTCAAATTCGATGCGAATGGAAACGTGGAAGCGACGAAGCTGTTACAGAGCAGCACTAAAAAGGACCATCTTCGCGTAAGCGTCACCGGCGAAAGACAGGGCGATATTATTCAGGTGAAGTCGTTGAAGATGTAACTGTCGTAGTCTCTGCTCGATCCGGCGGAGCCAACTCCGCCGGCCGGCTTCTACCGCAGCTCATCGGCGGAAGCCAGCACTTCGCGGACTACGGACAGCACGTCATCCTCTGTCGAGCGATGATTGACGATGCACGCTCTCAATGCGAATTTGTTGTGGATCATGGCATTCGAAATGTATACATGACCACGTTGAACGACCCGATCCAGTATCGACCGGTTCAGCTCGTCCAAATCCCCACCGCCAGCATATCGAAAACACACTGCGCTCAATGCTACCGGCGCTAGTCTCTCGAGCCGCGGCTCTGCATCAATCGAATGTGCCAAAACCTGGGCAAGCTGCAAGTCCTCACGGATCGATTCCTGAAACGCGAGGAGCCCGTAGAATCGCAGCGACAACCAGAGCTTAAGAGCTCGAAAGGGCCTGGAAAGCTCCATCGATTCTTCAAAGAAGGCGAATCCTTCGATGGGATCGTCGGATAAGGCACGAGCATAATCTCCGGAGTGGCCAAAGGCGCGTTGGGCAGCAGACGCATCCCGGTAGAGCAGGCATCCACATCCCGTCGGTTGGTAAAGCCACTTGTGGGGATCGAGAGAGAGAGAGTCTGCGCGTGCCATCCCATTGAATGCATCCGGAATTGCTAGTGACGCGAGCGCGCCGTAAGCTCCGTCAACATGGAGCCACAATCCGAATTTGTGGCATATGTCCGCTATTGTGTCGAGCGGATCGATGCTGCCCGTTGCAGTTGTTCCCGCACTTGCAACGACAGCAATCGGCAACTTGCCATTCTGCAGGCCCTGTGCGATCGCGTGCTGAAGTTCTTCAGTTTGCATGCGGAATGCTTCATCCACCGCAATGAGTCTCACGGCGTCGTGCCCAAGACCAAGCAGAGCCGCCGATTTCGGAATCGACATATGAGCTTCTGTCGAGCAGTAAATCACCCCGCCTCGAACTCCGGACTGGTTTGCTGGGGCCTTCGATTCCCTGGCCATGCACAGACCCATGAGGTTTGCCGAAGAACCACCAAGGGTAAGACTTCCGCTGAATCCTTTGCATCCCACTGCGCTCGCCAACCAGCGAATGATTGTCCGCTCAATTGTGATTGCAGCCGGCGCTGATCGCCAAGCTGTCGCATTCTGATGCAGCACACTTGCTGCAAACTCGCCGAGTGCCCCAACCGGCTCGCCGGATCCGAACACGTATCCGAAAAATCGAGGAGATGCCGGACGTGATTGGCGAAATACATTCGCTAAGGAATCAAAGGCCGCAGCGCCTTCTCCTTCCAACGGAATGTCACTGCCGAATAATTGTTCCGTTTGCGGTCCGCTGATATCGGAAGGGTAAGAAAGGATCTGAGGAAGCTTTTCGAGGTAGTCGGCGGCAAAGTCTGTTAGATCGTGCCCAAGTGCACGGAAGGAATCAGGAGATAACGCCAAGCGTCGCATAGGAATACCTGTTTCATCTTAGCGTGGCGTGCTCTGGTGATGTCGGAGAGAGATTCCTCATTTTGCGGTGGACGAGGAATCCTTGGTATTTAGCCAAGCCGGGAATGGATTTGCGATGCGAGTCGGTAAGAGCCAACATACTCAAAGCGGCGAGCCTGCCAAGCACGGGATCAAAATTGTCATCGGGACGACAAGTGGATAGAAGGTTGCGAGGATACAGCGGTAGATCAGTGGTCAGTCAAGATCGTGGACAAACGATGCAGGAGCGCAGCTTGCTTAAGCTACACTCCTGTTGGCTCAATTAGTGCCATGGTGCATCACTTGTCGATGCGGCGGGCGATAAAATTGAAGTTGCTGCCGTTAGAGAAGACCAAGCCGCGCACCTTGACAGATGGTTAGTAGTTCTTACCGCTCAATTGCGTTATCACTCGATCTCAAGGATGTTTTGATTCGCAGTGCGTTTCTCCTGCTGATCGGAAGCGTGACGATTGTTTTCTTCGAGAGTTTCCTTGAGGACTCCCGCAATGGCGTCGACCGTGGTGCGCACATGTTCCGCCGCATCGGAGTGGGCAAAGGCCAACAGATCGATGCTTTGCAGTGAATTGCGAATTCGATCGTTCATCCACTCGATAGTCTGGAAATGCTTGACCATCTCCAGCCGCCGACGGCGGAGTGCAAATTGCCAGCGCGCCACCGAGAAACACGTCAGTGCGGCGGCCACCAGGCTGCCGAAGATCTGCAGCGGAGTATGTTCGTGCATCCAGTCGTCGTAGATGAACCACTGCAGCGCGACCACAAGGCCGAGGACGCAAATCGCTGAGGCCAGCGACACAAGCCAGATGGAGGCTGTGGACGCGAGGCGGCGCGTGAATGAGGCAAGCCTGACCAGAGGGCTGTTTGGTTGCATAATGGCTTCCGGGAAGTACGAGCCGATACGGGGCTTCTGAGGGCTAGAAATTCCGCACCCGTAAACTAAATTAGACGCTCGTTCGAGTGAAGTGTTTGCAGTTGCGGCTAAACTTACACGGATGGTGAAGCCTTACCGATGATGACCGGCCAACCCTCGTCGAACTGACTGGAACCGATCTGCAGAATCTCATTCCGCTCTGGCTAATCGAGGACTGTGCAACTCTGCTTATTCGTTCGCGAGGCTCAGGCGCACTGTTCTACGTAGATGCCCCGTGCCTCGGCATTAAAATACCGGAACCAGTGTCGGCGTGATCGGGGCGGAATTCAATAGTATTTCTGTACTCATTCAGGACATAACTTTCACATAAAAAACCTACCGCTTGCAAACGAAAGGCGAGAGCAGCGGGATGAGAGGATCTGTGATTGTAAAGCCGGGCTCGCGGCTCGCTTTGAGAAAAAAATGACTAAAATGAGCGCGAAACGGATAATCGTGCATTCGAAGATTTCGATTCAGATGAGGTGGCGCTGGAGAGCATGCG